>ERZ506993.3-NODE-3-length-386628-cov-12.1841_pt1 | contig 386628 bp, 359 predicted proteins | sample MGYA00513167_ERZ506993 | MGnify/ENA metagenome assembly ERZ506993 | reverse complement strand
TTAAAGGTGCAGCGGAATTTACTTTTTCACACGGAATTTAAAATTTCTATTCACCTATTTATCTGCTTTAGGGCAGAACCGTTGCCAGCAGGAGATGGGATAAATAAAACCAGGCTACCCTCCGCAATGGAAGGGCAGCCTGGTGTTTTATTGTTTCCAGTATTCTAACTCCCTAGATAAACTGGAAGTTATCGTCTTATCCGAATTCATAAGTTATCCTGCAAGGTTAGTATAGGTAATTCCTTTTTTCAAAGAGCCACTAACCTCTACGGCATGTCCCCAGAACATGGCATCATCGTTATAATAGGCGGTGAAGCCGCCGCCGGAGGTAATCGTAAGTTCTGAGAGAGTAATGCGCTTCGCAAATGTCTCCTCTGTGATTGGCTCGGCAGCCTTGTTTTCCTCATCCTCCGCCAGCCACTCGTTGGCCAGCTCTGTGAGCTTCTTTGCTGCAAATTCACGCATAGCTTTGTCCCATGCCTCCCGTTCGGAAACCAGTTTTTTTGCCGCAGTACGGGCACGGCTCCATGAAGATTTGCTTTCCGGGTTGACCTCAAGCATGAGGGAAACCTCCTTGCCATTCCATGAGAAATCAGTCTCAAACATATCGAATTCCCGGTTTAAGGTCAGTGTTCCCAGCACTTTGTCCTCAATGACCACAGGCTTGTTATATTCTTCCAGTACCGTTTCCAGTTCCGGGCAGGATACCGACGGTTCCAACACCCCGGTGACAGCCCAGCTGTTGAATTTCTCCGGGGTGGTATGGTTTGGCACATATTCATCTAACAGCTTCCTAACTCTGATACGGCAAATCTGTTCTTTTCCAAATCGTCCCCAGCCCTCTTCACTGTTTCGTTCCTCCTCGGTGACGGGCCATTCCAGCCGCCCCTCCCGGATATTATTTTCCCCGGTAGCGCAGAACACCATACCTAAAGATATGGCAGTCATCTCCCAAAAATCTCCTTTATTGTTATACCCACCACCGATGCAGTTGCGGATTAGAGCGACCACTTCCTGCTCCTCTGGGGCATATTTCTCGTAAAATGCTTCAAACATAAATATATCCTCCTTTACGATGTTGTCAAAACTTACAGCACCATAACAAATGCCCAAATACTTACCGCAATCAGTACTGCGCCCAGCAGGAAGAAAATCACCCGCCGAGAGCCACGACCGAAGCGGTTGGAGTAGGGCGTCCGGTGGGGCCACAGAGCCGATTCCAGTTCATACCGGAATCTTTCAATTTTCTCAAAAGCTGGAAATTACAAGCCTTGTTCCAACACATCTAAATCCTCATAGTCATTGCTCTACTTCTCTATTAAATTATGATAAAATCCCTCATCATCCCAGGGTACTTTTTAAGACCACGAACAGTACAATGGCCAGCAGGATAAGAACCAGATAAGCCAGGCCCACTAATTTCACGATTTTCTTTGCCTGGGCCGAACCTTGTGCTCTTATTTTCCTTAATTTTTGTTCCAATTCGTCCGCAGCCTGCTGGCCGAACTCCTTGGCAATCCAGTTTGGGTTATATTTGTCGTTGTTCTTACCATAGGTATAGCTGTTGGATATCTGAACCGTGTTCTTGGTAAGCTCCCCACTGTGATTGTATTTCCGATAGTCATAATAAACGGTGAAGAAGGAGAGGACTGGAATGATTGACGCATACTCGTCCTTTATATGAAAGAAATAGACATCCAGGTTGTCTGTGACTGTAAGAGGTTTTGTGATTTGAGCTATCTGCTTTACACCATCATAAATGGACACATAATTGTTCCTTCCTTTATCAAGGCTGTATCCCAGATAGACCTTCCCTGAACACTCAATGCAGAATTTGCTGTCAAACAAGCCGTTCTGCATGACATAGAAGGCCCCTTCACTGCCATTCCTGCCGATGATTTCAAACTGCCCGAAACGCTGCCCCTTTGTCAGCAGGTATTTGAAGGGAATCGACTCCTCCACGAGGTTGTCGATGAATTTATAGCGGGTAGTATAAACTATTTCCCCGGCAGGATTGGAAAAGGTGAGTTCCCGTAAGTCTTCTGCATTGAACGGCAGGGAGATTTTCATCCACGGGGCTTTTGCCTGGAACAAGAGTTGGCCGTTGGAGGAAACTTCAAATAAATTTTCAATATTTGATTTTGTTTGTTGTATCGTAACCAGCATGGCTGTATCCTTTCTATAGGAAAATATTGGGAAATGCAGATGTCCCGGAATCGCATCTGTTTCCCGATTTTTTACGAAAAATGGAGATTTATTTTATGATGTGTGCAGTAATAATCGTATAACTATAAACGTTGACGGTTATCTTTACACTGTCAATTTCGCAATACCAATTTTTGCCCTGTCGGTATATATGGCAATTTTCATCCATAATTTTGTCCTTACAATATTCAACCACGTCAACGTTTTCTAATTTCAGATTCCGTCTGATTCTGTCAACGCCCATTTCGGTAGTATGTATTTTATCAATATTATCAATCAATATTGCTCTATTGCTCATCATGTCATTCTCCCATAGCTTCCGATTTAAAAAGCTACCTATGTTCATTATAGTCCCATATGTCAATCAAGTAATGATATTCATCCCGGGAATCAGAGCCGGTCTCCAGCATGCGGCTCAAATCTGTCTCAGCGAGCAGGAAGCCCCTGGTATTTCCATCATGCATCCATAGGGAAGGGACGGCAAGCCGTAAGTCCAATAGCTTAATCCTGCACCATATGCCGCAGAAAAAGAAATATTCATTGTTTTCCTTCAGCCCAACAATTCCTAACGTTTTAATGCCGAGCATTTGTTTCGATTTATTATTTGCGGCCTGCACGGCCTGTTTATATGCGATTAGCTGCTGACGTTCGGTCATTCCATTACCTGTCTTATTTGGGTTTTTTGTGTTGTTCAACTTCCCGGCAAACCGGAAATTACAAGCCTTGTTCCAACGCATCTAAATCCTCATAGTAAGTTGAAAAATAATAAACACCTTTCCATTTGCTTAAAACGGCCCATACAAGTTTATTACTCTCATCATCGAGGATTTCCCCAATATACTCACTACCGTATTTGAACATTCGGCGCGGTATTTCATGTTCTGATAAATCCATTTTTGATAGTTTTATTTCGGATATCATTTTACAATTATGACGACTCAAAAATTCCAATTCTGTTTCTGAATATTTCGTATCAAATATAAACTTCATAACTACCTCATCAGTCGATTTGTTTATATGGCGCTATCAGCTTATAAAAGTATAGCATGTACATTCGGATTCCACAACAGTTTCCCCGCCTATCTGCCAGTTGCCGTACAAACCTGCCATATGATATAATTTATCCTATAAAAGAACAGAGAGTGCGGATGCAACAGTCGGCCTTGCCGGACTGGCACGGGGGGATGCCCGAACGCCTGGCCTTTTGCCATCGTGGAGGGCTCAAGGGCCTGCTATGAAGGTTCCATGTATGATATCCAGCCCATAACCGAGGGGAAGAGGGGGCTCTTATTTTGGCGTACAGGAGCTGACAATGGATAGAAAATGAGGAGGATATTATGATATCAGCTTTTTGGGAGATGTTCAAACCGCTTTACGCAGTGTATACATTGGAGGGATATACGGAGAATGAAATTGCATATCTGAAGGAGCTGTTCGGCGCCCTTCCACGGGTGCTGGAGGATTATTACCGTGCCGCTGGGCGGACAAAGGCGTTCCACTGTGTCCAGGACACATGGATGCTGCCGGAACATTTCCAGAAGTGGGAATGGCTGAGGGAACCGGATTACTTGATTCTGTTGAATGAGAACCAGGGGGTATGCCAGGCCGGAATCCGCAGGGAGGATTTGATGCTGCCGGACCCTCCGGTTTATGTGACGGAGGATGATAAAAACTGGGCCCTTTGCGCGCCCACGACCAGTGAGTTCCTGTCTGCCGCGCTGGCTTATGAGGGTGTCTTTACCTTTGAATACAATCCGGAAGAATTTTACTGGCTGACAGAGGAGGAGCTGGGGCTGATTCAGTCTAAGCTCACAAAGTTTCCTTTTGAAATGACAAACTGGCTTTGCGGCATGCGTATTACCCTCTATAGCAATGAGCCGGACAATATGGTGGCTGTCATGGACTGTGGAGACTGGGGACTGCATAGAGACGGGGACCTGCAGATGCTTTATGGGGCGGCCAGTGAAGCCTCATATGCAAGACTGATGTCTGTCCTGGAAGGCGTTGGTGAAGGGATATAAGAAAAACAAGGCCCTGGAGCGTATGTTCCAGAGCCTTATGCTTTTCTGTCAAGGGTAAGTTGACCGGGTCATATAGGGAAACCCATATGCCGGTGCGGTCCTGCATACATCCGCTGCATTCTGGGACAGGGGGCGATGGCTCATATGAGGCGCCATTTTCTTTGGAATTTTGTAGCGGTTGGAATACTCCATGAACTTCACTTGCTTTCTTTACTCCCAGTATGTCAGAATACTTGCGGTATTCCTGTTTCAGAAGCTACATTCTTTCAAGAAGTCCGTATATGTGGTAAAATAGGTTGAAAAGGGCAATATCGGCAGATGGAAGGAAATGATAATATGCCGCCATATAAGTGGGGAGTATGTCTTGATTTTGATACATATGATATTGGATTATTTCAAACGGTCGTACAGTATACAGCAGACGAAGCAGGTGAGATGGCGATTATCATGTCTCCTGTAACTATGATTCATGTGAAAAAATCAAATATAAGGGAGCTTCAGACACCCCCGCAATTCAGTTATGGGGAAAAGATAGTCCCTCATAATCATTTTGATATAAATGGCATTGTGGTGGGGATTTACTGGCATTTTAAGCTTAATTGTTTTTATTACAGAATCAGGATTGGAGATAAAATTAAAAGCAAACGATATTTTGAAAAAGGTTTGATTTCGTTTGAAGATAGTGCGGAAAGGAGAATATAAGTGGAAGAGAATGTTTTATATTTAACCCGTTTTTGTGGCATGGAACGGTATCCAGTGGAAACAGCAACATGGAATATCATAGAGGGCGATGGGACAGAGGATGACCCGGATATGCTGTGCCTGGAAATAGATTTCGGCATGGGGGATGGCCTGCATGAGGATACGGCATATCTGGAAGCGGAGCCGTCATGGGAGGTAAACTTCTATTCGCTGAAAATCCCTGCAGATTCATTGGAGCCGGGATTCTGCCTGGAGCAGCCTAACCAGGAGGAAGATGTGGACGGAAACCTGTATTATATGGAGCATCAGCCTACCATGGATAATAAAATGGAGGTTATTGAGGTGGATGGGAAGCGTCTGAAAATCTGGCTGACCGGGCTGACAGAGGATGTGAACTATTATGATGGCTCCAAGCCGAAAAACACAATGGAATTGGTTGCGTGGTTCGACAAAGATTGATAAGGGGAATACATGGCAAGAATAGATAGAAGCGAATGCTTTTGTATGGATATGGAATGGTACGGTGTTGACAGGAATGGCAATATAGCTGTCTTCTGTAGTGCCGGGGAAGGATATCTTCCGGAGTTTGTGTGTGAGGATGTGGAGAGGACGGATGAACTGATGGAGTATTTTGACACAATAGAAAAAATCACAGACAGCTCATTGTTCTTCAATTCAATCGAACGGGCAGAGCAGGTCGCAAGGGAATTTTCTGACAAAGGGCTGTATTATTTTGATTCGGATGACGGCACAAGGTTCGGGATTGCAACACTCCATGAGTATTACACAAAACGTTCCGCCCCGCTGAGGCCATTGGAATATGAGAGGCTGCCGGAACATATCAGGGATTTATTAGGGCATAACCGGATGGATGTTGAGGATTTTTCTGCCATCCATGTACTGCATGTGAAGCATGCGTATGAGGTACGCATATGAGGAACGAGGGCAAGTCTTTATTTGAATGTGTCCGTTGCCCGATGTGTACTTGCCGCCAGCTGCCTCCATATGGGAATTTCACAGTTGGATAGGATTACGCATTTGATTACATAATTGACGCAAGGAAGGTAACGGACAACCTGAGGGAAACAATTACATTACCAGAAGCTGTTTTCCTTTCCTGTTTTGAAAATCTGGGTGAGGCTGTCACTTCCTTCAGCCCGATTCACTCAGATACGACAGAATACCATTTATATCTGGTTTTAAGGGGTGATGGCTGCAGCCTGGAGGAAATCAAGGCATATGCAAAGGTCATGAATGTGAATTATCTCCAGGCAAAAGGGGCATTGACGCAGAAGCGGAACCTGATTGCGGCCGGGAGTGCCTATGATATATGGAAAATGCTCGGCAGACTTGAACCGTTTGATGTGCATCATGAAATCGAGCCTGTATATCCATATGAATAAAAGAGGAACAGGACACATAAACAGAGTATATAGGGAAGGTGCTGGCATGGCAAAGGCGGAATTCGGAATCATTGAAGATATTACGGAAACAAGGGAGTATATGTACAATCCGGGAAAATACCATTGTGTTCCAATAGATGACGAGGTTTACATAGAGGACTGGTGGGATAAGCTGGCCCTTTTGAAGACATATTTCCATAACCTTAGCCGTCCGGATTTTGGGCTGGCAAGGTGGGGGATTACCCTGATACCGCCGGAATCACTCCCTGCATTCCAGGAGATAGTGATGGCGGATGGAAGGATGAACAGGGATGATCAGCTGGTAGCCCTGGCCGATAAAATAGGCGAGGCAATTTGTAAGGAGAAATATATGATACATTTTGGTGTTTGACCCAGGATTCTAAATATACAAGGGCATACAAAATCCAGGCTATCTGCCATGGATTATGGAGGATAAACGATGGATATGGTTGAAAAACAGTGCATTCAGGCTCTTTTTACAGCAAAGGATTATATGGAACTCTACCGGACCCAGAAGCCAACGATTGACCTGATGCTTGGGATTGAAGAGCAGTGGGAGTTTGAGGACTTTCTGGAAGAGGAAGATTCCTTAGAGGAGGCCCCTTTCTGGCTGTATTATTCAGTCATACAGGGTGATTTTTTAGAGATAGGCGGATATGAGGAAGATGCTACTGAAAAGGTTACGGCTTTCCTGCAGAAAAAACTGCCGAAAGCTGAATTCCAAAGCATTGCAGCATATCTCCAAGATCTATATGTGGATATAGATGAAAGGGATAACCTGGAAGAAAAAATTGAACTTTGCAACCAGTGCCTGGCGGGGGCAGGTTATTCAATCCAGGTAGAACATGACGATACCTATTGTACATGGGATTATTTCTTGTCGGTTCAACATACAAGAACATGAAAAACGACGGCGTTTCTGCCGTTTTTTCGCCAGCTGTCCTTCCGGTGTGGTGTTCTTAATCCGGCAATTAAAAGCAGGAGACAGAGGGCCGGGAGACAGATTTCTGTTATATATGTGCTGTTTTTTTTCTGAACGTTCCCATATTGTGTGATTCCCTTCATGAAATAACATATCCCGTATGAAACGGTTTCCTGGGGCCAAGGTTATTTGCGCAATACCTTGGGCGCAGCTAACGACACTACATCTATTATGCAACTTTGCGTATATACGCCGTAATGTTTCCATTTTCCAGGATAAAATGTTCCGTCAGCAAACGATGCTTTTATATGTTTCTGCAATGCAGATGCTGTTACGCTCAATGCCGCGCCCAGGCCATGCCTGCGGGTGATGATAGAAGAGTAGCCGGCCTGGATGATGGCATTGCCGGCTGCGGTATAATAGCTCCTCGTAAATTTTATAATGTATTCCGTCTTATTCACATCCAGTAACAAAACAATACCATCAATCTGCTGGGCTTTATATAATTCATCCAATGATTCATAATTATACTCGCCGTTTACTTCTTTTGGGGTGCCGCACCGTTGAAAGGGGCAGTGGTCTTCACAAATTATAATCATGTATTTATTTGGGTTGTCATTAAAGTACAAGCTTAATTCCGATTCAAAATCATGTTCTTGGATGCTTTATAATAACAATCTTTTTATCTCTTCAAATGTATAATGGGTCATTTTTACCTCTTATTGGGAGGGATTGCAGGTTCCTTTGACAACCGTACTTTTCATAGAATAAATCAGCTCCCGGCGGTGCGCCAAAATACAGCATTTGGTTAAATTCCCTATTCCTGATAGTCCTTTCACAGCTTCCGAGGCCACGCCATTTTAAAGGATACCATATTATCTATCTGAAAATTCGCTGATGATATGTATTTCCTTCACCGTACCGTCACCTGTTACTGTATTCAAGGTCATTGGGGCTGATGAATGATTTCTTCCAAATAAGAATAGTCATCTAAGAAACGAGGATTATCCCATGTGCACCTGGCTGTTTGCAGCAATTTTGCGGCACGGGCATAATCTTTATGGCCGATTGCTGCATAAATATCGAGTACAGCGATATTTCCCCCATATAACTTGCTGTTCCGATATGGATTAAATATCCTTTGGCTGCTTTCGTACAACGTCATTGCACGGCCTGTTTGTTTTTGATAGAAGTAACAAAGGCAGAGATTGAGACGATGAACCAATTCCAAATCACCGGACAGTTTCACATTTGATACGCTTTCCAATAGTTCGGCAGCCTTGTCATATTGTTTGAGTTTGCAGTATCCTGCTGACAAATTGATTGTTAGCATGCAGTTTGCAAAGCGACCTTTGGCGAGACGGCGCATTGACTCCACTTCTGTGATGTATTCCTCTGCGCGGTTGGATTCCAACAGATGTGCGGCTGCTTGCATCTTTTTCAGATAACGCCGGTTGTAGAGAATGTTGAATGCTGTTGTGCCAACAACTGCGATTCCTCCGCAAATCAGATAATACTTCCAAAATACGTCATCGGGGATATGAAATACTATTTTTACAAAGAGTAACGGCAGTCCCAAACAAAGTCCAGCCATAATAATTTTACCCATTCGTTTCATAATCTGTCCTCCGATACAAGCTTTGTTTTGTGATGCAGATAGCGGCATCCTCTATGTCATTGAAGGCATCCAAGGGGCGCTCAATCACGTTGGCGTCTGCTTCTTTATTCCCGTCCCTGCCAATAGAAGCAGAGGCTTTACCTTTGATGGGAAGCTGACGCTCCGACAGATTAACTATTTAGAACAAAAAGATAGGCATAAATACTTTCTTCAGACCCATGTTCATATCGTTTCATACATCTGATAACAGGCCAAATGACAGTACCGTTCGCTAACTTGACAGAAATATGTATCTCTCCCTGTGGGTCGCTATCATCAGTATTCCATTCTCCACCATATAATTTGATAGCTGAATCTCCAATATATGAAGCTAAACCAAATAAAATTTCTCCACGGTTTTTTGAAAGCAGCCCTGTTTCCGAACTCTGCTCATCAAAAAATCTGTCGATTTCTTTCATGCTTTCTAAAGAATAGTCTGCCTTGTAGCCGGATGAATTTAGCGCTTTAACCACCCAATCTGACGCCAAATGAATATCCTCTTCAAGCGTATTATTATGTTTCTTCTCACTACCATTATTTTTCTTAAAAATCATCCTTAAAGTTTTCTTGAAAATCCCCATATCATTCACTCCAAGTCCATTTCATGATTTCCAAGTTCGCTATAGTCCCATATGCCAATCAAGTAATGACATTCATCACGGGAACCAAATCCGGCCTCCAGCATGGGGCTTAAATCTGTCTCTGCGAGCAAGAAAACATCTGCTTATATATGGTAGCCCATTTGATAAGCTATATTTATGTAAGGTGTTCCACAGACTTTTCCTGCATCCATAACATCCGTTGCATAAATACGTCCTTTTATCTCATACTTTTCTAGATGCTCGACAAAACCGTCCAAATCACCTAATGAACGTTTTACTATGTCTTCGCCCAGACCGGCGGAAATAATATAATAAACTTCTTTTTCTCCTAAATGCTGCCATATAGGATATGTCCTATCAATAAATGTTTTCATTTGAGCGCAGATACCGTAGAAATATACAGGTGTTGCTAATACCAGAACATCTGCTTTTTTAAAAGATTCCAGAACTTCAGCCATATCGTCCTTCTGAACACAAGTGCCATTATTTTTCATACAAACATCGCATGCCTTACAAAATCCTATTTTCTTTTCTGCTAACCGAATCAGTTCCACAGAATTTCCTTTATCCTCAGCTCCCTTTTTAAATTCTTCACATAACCTTTGAGAATTCCCCTTTTTTCTGGGACTACCTGAAATAATAAGCACATTTTTCATTAAGTATTTCCTCCGAATTACGATTTTTTTATAAACATTTTCCACTTATAAAAGTATAGCATGGACCCCTGAATTCCACAACGGTTTCCACGGTCTTGCGGTTTCAACGGATATTTGGGACAGGAGGCGCTATTATCCCTCATAAAGCCGGGCGAAAGATACCAATTGCTAATCCGATTTGTTCAATATTACTGTCTGTTCTTTCATGGAAATCTTGCCGGCCTGCCTTCCGCAATTTTGGCTTATATCATCGTGATACCACATAACGGTAATGAGGCATATCCACACCTCTGTAATGTTTTGTCCATGTGCCGGTCATTGTCATACCGTTTCTTATGGCTACGTTTTGGGAAGCTATGTTTGTATCCCGGATGATAGAGCAGACTTCATCTGCCTTTAATATTTCAAAAGCATACGTTTTACACGCCTTTGCTGCTTCGATGGCATACCCTTTATGCCAGTACGGCCGCGCAAGAAGATAACCTATTTCAAGCACTTCCTTATCTTTCCACGGCTGCATTGTAAGTCCGCACTGACCTATCATTTCATTGGTTTCTTTTAGAATGACTGCCCATAAACCAAAGTTCCATTTTTGATAACGGAAAATTTGTTTATCCAGCCATTCCTGGACTTCATCATCGCTGAATGCACCCTCATATGCATACATGGTATCCTCGTCCTGTAAGATGCTGCATAAAGAGTCAAAATCTGACTGATTCATCTCGCGCAGATATAATCTCTCTGTTTCAAGTATCATATTTACCTCCGAAAATCTGAATTTATCAAGCATTATGCTGCGGTAATAAATAAAGCATATCCCTATATTGTCAATTCAAAATCCAAGGTATCCTGCTCAGCGCCATTGACAATAAGCGTGACGGAATGTGTTCCCGGATAATGTTTCCTTGTTCTTAAATCTGAAAAGGAATGTTTTTTTATGTATGTCTTTTTCTGGTTTGCCTTTAACAAACTCTCCGATATCTGGAATATTTTCCGGCTCTGCCTTCCGTTTGTTTTTACATAGCCCATAGCATACTCCAGCCGCACCTTTGTTGTTTCTTTTGCCGAAACTGTAAACGAAAACGTCATATTTTCTCCGAGTGAAATAGACGCAGCGCCTAACGTAAAATCAGCGATATCCACGGAACCGGCATTGTGGTACCCGAAGATATCCAGCACCTCCCGATTCCCTTTTTTAAGCAGTGTCCGGCATCCATGTTTTACAATCCAATCCGTATACTCATGCCTGCCATACCAATCTCTTGCGATTTTTGTTACCAGGTCAGGATGTGTTTTTGAAATATCATTTAAATGATTGGCCACGCTTTTGCGGACATACAGTGATGGGTCCGTGTTCAACTGCTCCAAAATAGGAAGTACCGGCGACGGGTCTTTTTTGAAGCTGGTCAATGCCTGGCCCCAGGGGAGGGCGGGACGGCAGCCCTCGCTGGCAAGCCGCCGCACATGCTCGTTATCATGCCTGGCCCAGACAGCCATCTGCTGCATCATGCGCGCTTCTTGCTTTATAATAAACGGTCTTACGGCAAACTCCGCAGTTGAAAGCGGGGTATATCGTTCTATGGCGGCCATTGACAAGTCCCAATGGCATTCATCCTGTCCATAGACTTCAACAAAATCCGGAAAGTATATGAGTGCATAATCGTTATACCCTGAAGGATACCCGGCAACGACCTGATCGATAATACCCAGTGCCTGTTTATAGTCTGGCGGCAGATATTTTCCTAAATTAATAGTGATTTGCCGCATACGGGCCTTCAGTTCCAATGCATCCCATGTTTCGTTCATAATATGGTCCACAAAATCATTTTCTTGGAATGAGGGAAAGACAGCTTTAATACGTGAAGCCAAATCGTGAAGCGAATCGTAATTATAATATTTGTCTTTCATTAATACGGGCATATGGTTCCTCTTTTCAAATGTGATTCAGCCATGGGTATACCCTATCATAAATAGATTGTATTTCCACAACGGATTTGCATACGTTTGGTGGCGGTCATCAGCCGCACTGCCTGAACGCCTGGCTTCAACAAAAGTATAGCATGGCCGCCTGGATTCCGCAACGTCCCTATCTGTCTGTTGCTGCATACACCCGCCATATGATATAATTTATTTAAGGAGACAAAATATGGTTACGAAACCATGAGCAATATTGAAGGATGGAAAGGAAAGACCGAGAGAGGATTGAGGGAATAGATTGCAGAGGGAGATTGCAGAGGGCATATTAAGAATAATCTGCAAGGGGAGGTTAAACGTGAATGATCTTCAGAAAAAGATGGCTGTATTACAAAAAATAGCAGCAGAGTTTAACAAAGATAATCTTTTATGGGCTATCGGCGCATCATTGCTTTTGTATTTTAAAGGAGTGGCAGAGGTGTTTCATGACATCGACATCATGGTTGATGAAAAAGATGTTGAACGATGTAAAAACATTCTTTTGAACATGGGAACTATGGGTGCTGCCAGCCCTGATCCTCAATATAAGACCAGGACCTTTATAGAGTTTACCGTGGATGAAGTGGAAATAGATGTGATCGCTGGATTTGTTATAGTAGATAACGGCATGGAACACGATTGCTCTCTTAAACCTGACCAAATTACTGAGTATATCACCATAGGCAAAGAGCGTGTCCCTTTACAGGGATTGGCGTTGTGGCGTCAATATTATGAGTGGATGGGGAGAACGTCTAAGGTTGAATTGATTGACAAATTTGCAGAACACAAAACCGGGAACGGCAAAGGCGAAAGATAAAACCATATGATATGGTTTGGTACAGGAGGTCGAGGCAGGAAGCTGCGAAACTTACGGAAAATGATTTCCCTGTTTCGCAGCCTTTGCACCGGCCAATCCCGGACTTAACCCAGGAATAACGCAGCTACAATTCATTTATGATTTCTGTTATTTCCATGTTTCTCATTCGCTTTCCAGGGGCATAAACGGCTGCAATCGCTGCCGTACAAACAAAGAAAAGGATTATCAGTAAAGGGGCGGCAGGCAGACTTAGGGCAGCGTAGCTGAAGTGAGAGATTATGAGAATGTCATATAAAAGCTTATAAATCAGCAAACCGGCTGCACAGCCCACAAGGCCGCCGGTTAAAGCATAGGTAAAGGCTTCGGCCGCAATCATTTTCGTAATCTGATATTGGTCCATCCCAACCGCCCGCATTGCTCCGTATGATTTTATTCTGGAGGATACGCTCATGGAAATACTGTTTACGATATTCAACACCGTAACCAGCGTAATGATTGCTAAAAACGCGTATATACAGAATACAAATGCAAAATAAGTGCCGGAATTGTGCTGGCCGCGCAGGTCCTTTAATACGCAGTTTTGGTCTAATATGCTGCGGATTGCTGTTACATCTTCATCTGTCACATCCTTTGCTGTCTGTATCATGATGAGAGAGTAGTCAGTGATGCCGGTCAGGCGGGTAAATGCAGCGCCGGAGGTAATAAGGATTATTTCTCCATTTGTAAGACCGTTGCTGCTGAAAGGGTTATATTTTAATAAGCCTGCGATTTCAAGCTCTTCATTACCAACATCTATTTTATCTCCGATTTCCAATGTGCTGTCCTTATCCCAGACCGCAAGCACATATTTGCTGTTTCCGTATACCTTTGAAATATTGCTGCCCTTTTTCAGCATACCGTCTTTTACAAGGCAGTCCAAATCAAAGTCATCGTAAGAGACAATATCAATCTTAACCCCACCTGAATGTAATCCTGCGGAAACATCAAAACTGCTTCGGCGTCCGTAAACGCGTTTTACCCCATGCATTCCAATGATTGTATCAGGCAAATCACTGCTGAGTGTATTTGAACCGTCAATACTTGTAATGTTCAAATCAGATGTGCCGGCTGACTGCGGCATAATATAGCCGACAAAATCGATCAGAACAGAAAAACTTAAGAATAAAATAATACTGAGGGCAAATGAACCTGTCATAAGTATCAGGTTTTTTGCTGCAGACAGGGCATGATGAATGCCGAGCGCTGTCTCAACTTTGAACAGGTGTGTATTTACTGTGTGGTGTACATTACCATCATTTTGTGAATTGCCTGAAACTGCTGTGACAGGAGATACTTTTGCAGCCCGTTTTGCGGGAGCTCCTGCGGCGAGTAATACTGTAACGATACCCACAACGATTCCGCTGACAATACCGGGCATGCTGATGCCGAATAGAGGGATGCCGGAGAATTCTTCACCGACAAAAAAACGCAGGGCAGCGCACAGGCACCATGTGACTGCAATTCCAAGCGCAATGCCTGCGGGAATAGCAGTTTTGCACCAGTTCAGGGCTTCCAGTCTCACAAAACGGATTATTTGCTGCCGGCTCATACCAAGACAGCGCATCATTCCGAAAAACTTTGTTCTCTGGGTTATATTGCTGTTCATGCTGCTGGAAATCATCAATACGGCCGCTGTCAATATCAGCATGAACAATACACCTGCTGCCAGAAAAAGGGTTTGGGTCATTGTATTAGTTAGCAGGTCCTGAAGGGTCAGGCTTCCATGCTTCTCCAGCAATCGGGTCTGCTCCATTTTGACACCCATATCAGCCATGCTGAAAACAGCCGTTACCAAAAAGACAGCGAATACAATGCATAAAAGTGTCATGCTGTTTTGCCGTTTTCTTACCTTTGCGGAGATAGGGATAAGGCTTAGATAGCTTTTCATTGGCGGCACCTCCCAAAATCAGTAAGGACTCCGTCTGATACCTGTAATACCCTGTCTGCGGTTTGCGCAATACTGCGGCTATGAGTAATCATAATAATGGTCTGTTCATATTTTTTTGACGCTTCTTTCAGGAGCGCGATTACTTCGCTGCTGTTTTGTGTGTCGAGATTTCCGGTTGGCTCGTCAGCCAGAATTAACGCAGGACGCGTAATAAGGGCGCGTCCGATTGCAGCGCGCTGCTGCTGCCCGCCGGATAACTGGCTGGGCAAGTGATTGCGGCGTTCTTTCAGATTGAGTATTGTAAGCAGTTCTTCTAAATACTGCCTGTCAGGTTTCTGGTAATCAAGCAGCACCGGAAAGATAATATTCTGCTCAACGGTCAGTTCCGGTATAAGGTTGAAGGCCTGAAAGATGAAACCTATATTTCTTCGTCGGAATATGGTACGTTTGCGGTCGCTCATGGAAAAGATATCGTTGCCGCAAATCATTACTTTGCCGGATGTGGGTGTATCAAGAGCGCCTATCATATTGAGAAGCGTGCTTTTTCCGGATCCGGATTCTCCGACGATAGCCACATGCTCGCCTTTGGGAACGGAAAAACTTACATTCCTGAGTGCATGCACAGCGGCGTCACCGTTTCCGTAGGTTTTACAGATATGGTTGATTTCTAATAAATTCATGGTATAAACGCCTCTTTCTGTTTTGATAATCCCAATATAACAGAGCAATCCTACGCCAATATGACTGTAAGCCTACAATTTTGTAGGAATTAGAATTTGGAAGGAATTAGAAAATTTATTGTAAAGGAGGTGCCGCTGCCTAATGTGCTGTCTGCTTCAATTGTACCGTTATGGGCTTCCACAATCGCTTTTGCTAACGGCAGACCAAGACCGATTCCTTGTGTATCCTTGGAAAACCGGCTTCGATAAAACCGTTTGAAAATATGGTGCAAATCTTCGGGATGAATGCCGCATCCATTGTCCTTTATGGTAATCTGGACAACAGAAGCAAACGCCTGCCATTCGATACGGACAAAACTGCCTTTTTCAGTGTGGTCAAGGGCATTTTTGACAAGATTGCTGATAGCTTCGATGATCCAGGTACGGTCACATAATAGTGTAATTTCTCCACTGCCGGATAAGCAGATTTCTTTTCCCTCCCTTTGGGCGCGAAACAGGAAATGTTGTTTTACGTTTTCCGCGAGTTCGGACACATGTTCTAAAGACTTCTCTAATATAATCGTACCTGCGTCCAGCTTTGTGATTTTCAAAAGATTCTGCACCAGTGTTTCTATGCGATCCAGCTCCTGTTCGGAAAGCAGGCTGAATTCCTGAATAACCGGAGAATTTTTTCCTTCGTCCTGTATAATGCCGTTGTAAATATTCAGGGCGGCAAGGGGTGTCTTTAGTTGGTGTGAAATATCTGAAATGGTATTTTGCAGAAATTTCTTTGAGCTTGTTTCATTTACAGCATGGGCATTCAAGATAGAGACCAAAGAGTTTACTTCATGGAACAGTCTGTATAGCTCGCCCTCGTCATTACACTCAATGGTAACATCTTTGTTGCCGGAAATAGATTCCTTTATCTGTGATATGGCGTTTTCCATGATTGTATGCTGCTCTCTGAAATACCGGAAACAGAGCGTTAATATTACAGCCCCCATACACAGGCTGCTAAATAGGATGCAATATGACGCATTCCTGACCTCAAAGCCTGCTAACAGCGCTGAAATCAATGTAAAAGCTAAGATGGACCACAAAATACCGGCAAAAAGAAATTTGATTTTTCGGTTGGCAAATAGTTTCATCATAACACCTCAGTCTGCTGTATTCCATTTATACCCCATGCCGCGGACCGTGATTATCCTTTCCGGCGCTCCGGGGTTGTCCTCGATTTTTGTACGGAGCCTGCGGATGTACACCGTAAGGGAGCTGTTATCTATATATTGTTCGCTGCAATCCCATAATTTGCTTAGTATCTGGTCCGGGGAAAGTATCTGGTCAGGATGTTTCATGAACAGGCATAACAATTTATATTCACTGGCTGTCAGGTCGAGCCGTTTTCCGTTTTTATATACCGTTCCTTTCAGAAGCTGAATATGGATGCCGTTGGAGCTGATTTCTGCAGCAGCTGTATTAAAATTTTCGCTCCTGCGAAGAAGTGCGTTAATCCTTGATAAAAATACAGCCAGCTTAAAGGGCTTTGTAATATAATCATCACCCCCCATATCAAGCCCCATGATAATATCTGTTTCTTCGTCGGCAGCAGTAAGAAACATGACAGGTACTTTTGACATACGGCGAATCTTTCTGCAAAAATCAAAACCGGAACCATCGGGGAGACTTACATCCAGAATAGCCAAATCATAGGAACCATTTGCCCATAATGTGTCAGCCTCCAGTATGGTACGGGCAGCATCTATTTCATATCCCTGCTTTTTTACAGCAAAGGAAAGCCCGCTGATTAAACTCAAATCGTCTTCCAGCAAAAAAAGTCTTTTCATCTGTTATCGGTTCCTTTCCCTTAAGATCCAGCAGCCAATCAGCTGTTGGATCTTAACATCGTAATCGTATTCCTTTTCAAACACCGCTTCTCTAATTGTATACGGTGAGCTGAATAAAATCAACAAGAGAGGGGGAGCGGCTCCTCCTTTAACTTAAATACAATGCTTTCCTTCAAACGGCTTTTTTGTTATACTGAGAGTAATTGTATGAGGATACGGCACATGTATGGGAGGAGACATATATTGGAACTGTTTGTAAAACCGGTATTTATTTTAAAGAAAGGAAACTGAGCCATGGCTTTTGATTTTAAGAAAGAATATAAAGAGTTTTATATGCCCAAACATAAACCTGAAATCATAACCGTACCACCGGTAAATTATATAGCTGTCCGGGGAAAAGGAAATCCAAATGAAGAGGGCGGTGCATATCAGCAGGCGCTGGGGATTTTATATGCAGTGGCCTATACTTTGAAAATGAGTTATAAGACAGATTATAAAATGGAAGGATTTTTTGAATATGTTGTTCCGCCCCTTGAAGGATTTTGGTGGCAGGATAATGTGGATGGGGCAGACTATTCGGATAAGTCTTCCTTTCATTGGATTTCCGCTATTCGATTGCCGGACTTTGTAACGAAAAAGGATCTTGATTGGGCAAAAGAGACAGCGGAAAAAAAGAAAAAGATAGAATGTTCATCAGCAGAATTTTTAACCATTGAGGAGGGACTGTGTGTTCAGATGATGCATTTGGGTGCATTTGATGACGAGCCTGCATCTGTGGCCGTTATGGATAAATTCATACAGGAAAAAGGTTATGTAAATGATATGAACAGTAAACGGCTTCATCATGAGATATATATGACTGATGTAAGAAAGACTGCGCCAGAAAAATGGAAAACGGTTATCAGGCATCCGATTAAATAAGAACCATGTTTAGCCAAGGGTATTTATTAAAACAAAACCAATTACAACCGCCAGCAAAATGAGTACCAGAAAAATCAAACCGACGATTTTTACTATCTGCTTTGCCTGGGCCCAGCTCTGTTCCTTTGTGACCAGATATTTAAAGGGGATCGCTTCTTCAATCATATTGTCAGTTATTTTATAGCATGAAATAATATCTGCCCCTCTGAGGATACTTCAAATAAATTCTCAAAATTTGATTTAGTCTGGCGCCCTGTTTTCCACAACTGTTTCCGTTTTGATATGCCGGTTGCCGGAGGCACCTCAATATGGTATAATTTACCGGAGAAAGCGGGACGGCATAATTCCTGATATAATGAACGGCCAAATGATAGAAAGCAGAATGCGAAATCGAACATTACGAGGAGGATAGAATTGATCGGAATATATCTGAGCGGTACGGGAAACACCAGGCATTGCATTGAAAAATTAACAGGACTACTGGATTCCTCCGCAGAATCCATGCCTTTAGAAAGCCGGGGGACCGTTGAGGCAATACGAAATAATGATACGATTATACTGGGATATCCTACGCAGTTTTCAAACGCACCTTATATGGTCAGGGATTTTATACACAGAAATGCCGGTCTGTGGAAGGGAAAAAAGCTGTTATGTGTTTCAACAATGGGTGCGTTCAGCGGTGACGGCGCTGGCTGTACCGCAAGATTACTCAGAAAATATGGTGCAGTTATTCTGGGCGGACTTCATATCCGTATGCCGGACTCAGTATGCGACAGTAAGCTTCTGAAAAAGACGCTTAAACAAAACAGAGAAATCATTATTCAGGCTGATAAAAAGATAGAATCTGCCGCGCTGCTTATAAAACAGGGGATATATCCAAAAGACGGTATAACGTTCATTTCCCATTTGGCAGGTCTTTTGGGGCAGCGTCTTTGGTTTTACGGAAAAACAGCAGATTACACGGATAAGCTGAAAATCAATAAAAACTGCATTGGCTGCGGGCTTTGTGTCTCCTTATGCCCAATGGAAAATATTTCTATGAAAAACGGAAAAGCAGCTGCAGGTAAAAGGTGTACAATGTGCTACCGGTGTATCAGCCGTTGTCCTGAACAGGCAATTACGCTTTTAGGAAAAGAAGTAAAAGAACAGTGCGGATACGAAAAATATCGTTAGGGTAATTCCGGTTTGCAGGCGTTTTGGACAAGCCCAAGGCGGCCGGACAATAAAACACACCATTACCGCCAGGCTCCGGGAAAAAACGGAACCAAAAGCCGGTTATGCCGATGCTCCTTGACACGGCTTAAAAAACCCCTTGCATACAAAGGAAAAATCTGTCATAATATCATCAGAATTTGTTTACAGAAGAAGGGGTTCCATATGGACTATTTGTACTGCATGCCTGATTTGAACAATACCAGGGAAAACTGTGAGAAGATACATAATATACTGGCAAGGATGTCTGACAAGTATAAACTGAATATTGTACCTGAGCCGGTTAAGGCAAAGTATTTCGGCGGTTTGGATTATTACAAGAAATATCGGATTTACAAGGAGATACGGGAAATCGGAGGCAACAGCGCAGAAGCATACCTGCAGGCGGATGAGAAAGAGATGATTCTCAGCGTATGTAAGAACCAGCAGGAGCAGGAGCTTATGAAGAGCTGTATTTATGCCTATTGTTATCCGGCGCAGATGGTGCTTAAATCATTTAATGACAGAGATAAAAAGAAATAACCAGCTGGTATGACGGACAGAGAGAGGAGGGCTTGCCTGACCTCTCTTTTTTGACTCATGGCAACATGATTCTGGTTCCCGGACCTATATGGTTAAATCCGCAAAACGCAGTCCGGGAAAGGAAGATAAAGTATTTGATACTACAATCAGGCGCGTCATGATATAATACAGATAACAGCCAGAGAAAATGGCAGGATAATCACATCACCAGAAAGATTTAACTATATTATCACAGACAGAGGACACAGTCATGTTATACCAGATTTCAAACGGGACCGTATCAGTGGGCGGCGAGCTGATTTTATCCCACATTGATTTTGAGATTCGCGGCAATGAAAAGATAGCAGTGGTGGGTAAGAACGGAGCAGGCAAAACCACTCTGTTAAATCTTGTGGCAGGGAAGCTTTCTCTGGACCGGGATGACAGACGCGAAGGGGCGGGGATACGGTGTTCGCGCCGGCTCACCGTTGGGATGCTTTCCCAGCAGGCCTTTAAGGACGGGAACCGGACCGTGGAGGAGGAGCTTCTGGAGGCATGTCCCTGCCGGGATACCTTTGAAAGGGAACGGTTTGAATATGAGCGTGAGTACGACACGCTTTTTACTGGCTTCGGATTTCCGAAGGAGGATAAGAAAAAGCGGATAAGCCAGTTTTCCGGCGGGGAACAGACCAAGATAGCTTTAATCCGCCTGCTTCTTGAAAAGCCGGATATACTGCTCTTGGACGAGCCTACCAACCATCTGGATATGGAGACAGCCGGATGGCTGGAACAGTATATGAAACATTATAAAAACGCGGTGGTAATGGTATCCCATGACCGTTTTTTTCTGGACCAGACCGCGGATGTTGTGTATGAGCTGACAGGAAAAGGACTGAGGCGGTATCCGGGCAATTATACCCATTACAGGGAAGAAAAGCTGAAACAGATTCGGCTTCAGAAGAAGGCATATGAGCGCCAGCAGGAGGAGCTGGCCCGTTTGGAAAATCTGGTGGAACGGTTTAAGCACAAACCAAATAAGGCTGCATTTGCCAGGGCAAAGCGTAAGACAATGGAGCATATGGAGCGTGTGGAAAAACCTCAGGAGGACGATGCTCATATCTTTACAGGTGAGATTAATCCTCTGCTGCCCGGCAGCAAGTGGGTGTTCACTTCAGAGCACCTGAAAATCGGATATGAAAAGCCGCTGCTTGAAATCACCATGCGCATACGGCGCGGACAGAAGATTGCGCTACTGGGACCAAACGGAGCGGGTAAGACCACATTTTTAAAGACCATTGCCGGTTTCCTGCCCTCTCTGGAAGGGAGCTATTCCCTTGGAAATCAGACCACCATTGGTTATTTTGACCAGCACAGCGGGGCCATCCAGTCGGAGCAGACCGTGCTGGAGCATTTTACGGCCCAATTCCCTGCCCTGACAGAGAAGGAGGCCAGAAGTATCCTTGGCGCATATCTGTTCGGGGGAAGGGACGCGCAGAAGAAGGTCAGTTCTCTGTCCGGCGGAGAAAAGGCGAGGCTGGTGCTGGCTGAGCTTTTGCAGAGCCGTCCCAATTTTCTGGTTCTGGACGAGCCCACCAACCATATGGATATCCAGGCCAAGGAAACACTGGAATCCGCGTTCCGGGCCTATAAAGGGACGATTCTGTTTGTGTCCCATGACAGATATTTTATCCGGCAGGTGGCAGATGCGGTGATGATATTTGAAAATCAAACCGTAATGTATTATCCCTTTGGATATGAGCACTATCTGGAGCGCAAGGCCAGGGAGAACCAGGGCGGTTCCATGGCAGCACAGATCAGGGCTGAGGAGCAGGCGCTGATAGCAGGTATGCGCGCCGTGCCCAAAGCGGAACGCCACCGGCTAAGGGAAATACCGGAGGATGAGGCATACCGGGAATGGAACATGGGCCTGGCCGCCCAACATCTGGAACCTGCCGGGAATGCAGTGGAATATCTGACGGAGCAGGTGAGGGAACTGCGGGCCATGTGGCATGGGTCAGAGGCGTATTGGAACGGAGGTGCCTGGGAGCGGATGAATGAATATGAGGACCGGTGCCTGCGTCTGGAACAGGCCTGGGAGGAATGGCACAGGGCCTGTATGGAATGGCTGGAAAAGGCCCAGGAGATGGAGGTTCTGTAGCCGGGCACAGTGCGGAAACGGAAGTTTTTGCCGGGCAGAAGGGAGGTTTTCCATGTTTTGGACAAAAGTTGAGAAGGAACGGCTGAAAAGGGCATACCGTGCCAGGATGTCCCAGGCCATATCCGGACTGGAAGCAATGGATATTTCCGGTCTTTCCCAGGTGTACTGTGCGGTGGCAACAGAGGACCGGGAGTTGATACGAAGCGGGGGAAGGGCCATAGGGATGGTCATGGAGGGTATGACCATGAGGCAGGTGATACGGCTCAGCGAACATTTCCGGCAGTATACCTCTATGGAATGGGATATTGACTGGAAAAATGTGGATATAAGGCAGAAGAAAGACTGGTTCCGGTCAGATAGGGATTACTTTTGGATATTGGCCCTGGGCAGCTTCCATCCCAATGGCTATTACCGCCAGGCCTGTCTGGAGGAGATGGCTGGTTATCCTGGCGCGCTCCCCTTTCTTGTGCTCCGCCTTAATGACTGGGTGGGCGAAGTGCGTTTGGCTGCTGCACGGGCAGCAGCCAAACGCCTGGAGACATGTCCCCTGGATGAAGTGTTTGCGGCCATGATGGCCCTGGATAAGGTAAAGCGCTCCGGGAGAAAGGACGGCCGGGCTGTGGAACACATCGGAACAATCATGGCAGAACGGCTGGACCAGGAGGCAGGTTCCCTGTCAGTGCCATCCGTTCTGTCCATGGATTATGAGGTGAGAAAGAGTATATACCGATTCCTGTTCAGCGGCAGAAGGCTGGACCAGGAGACGGCAGAACTATTTCTCAACCAGGAAAAACACAGCTACTGCCAGTCCGTCATATGGACAGGGCTGCTTACATATTACCCGTGCTCCATGGAAATGGCTGACTGTTATTTGCTGCACCGCAGCTCTTTTGTCAGGAGAAAGGCCATGGAGTATAAATATCATGTTCTGAAATGCGCCTGGCCGGGTGTGGAGGATTTGCTGCTGGATGCCAACTGCGGCATACGGGATCTGGCGGCCTACATACTTAAAAAGCACAGCCAATTGGATATCCTGGCATTTTATGAGAAGCATCTGAAGGAGCCTGTCCCGGTGCCGGCTATTTTGGGAATCGGGGAACAGGGAAGGGCGCTGGATGACAGGCATGGATTGGCGGACCTTGTTCTTCCGTATCTGGAGCACGAATCTGAAAAGGTGGTCAGGGGCGCTCTGGAAGCCGTGGGTATGCTGATGGGGGCAGAAGGGGAAGAAATATACTGGAAGTATCTCCTTGATACCAGGCCCTGTATATCCAAGGCTGCTTATCAGTGCATCCGGAAAAACGGGATACATCCCGGCGCAACTCTGCTTTACAGGGAGCAGGAAAAATGGAGGAAATCAGATGAGACTGCGGGAAAGTCCCAGGATTCTGTCTGTCACATCAGAAGATACCTGATACTCCTTCTCATACAGGAGAATTCCTGGGACCGCCTGCCCTATCTGATTTTCCTGCTGAAGGATGAGTCTCTGAAGGAATACAGGGATAAATTGCTGGGTGCGCTGCAAATCAGAAGTCTCTATGCAAGGGTGGACAGGAAGCAGGCTGCTTTCATTAAGCAGGTATTGGCTGAGGAGGCCGAGGCGGTGCCTGAGGAGCTGGCAAGGGCCATCGTGTTTGATTTAAAATTTATGGTGTGATGTATTTATCATACGGACAGTATGTTTGACAACAAAAGAAGTGAGGAATGAAGGACAGATGACGGGCGGAATCATAGAGATAGACGTACACGGAAAAAACACAGAGGAAGCGAAAAAGGCAATCAATATGCAGATACATTCTGCGGGAAAAAGCATTTACCGGATTCGTGTCATACACGGATATAACGGCGGCACGCGGATTCGGAGCATGCTCCGTGAGGAATACGGTTACGGAAGGGAGCCGGCGGTAAAACGAATTGAGATGGGAGACAATCAGGGAATTACGGAGCTGGTAATCAGGGAGTTTTGATGACAGGAGGAATACGTATAGGGACGGGGATAAAGGCTGCGGATAAAGGATGCAGACACGGGAGCAGGCACGGAGCAGACACGGGAGCTGGTATGAATATGGAGATTGCAAGAAGGGGGCCGGTATGGTAGACTACTAATGCAGCCTGCGGTACATAACATGACTGGTACTGAAAGGAACTGTATTAAAGAAACTGTATTAAAGAACAGCATAATAGGAACGACATAAATATGAAAGGATATATTTGAATGCAGATTTTATTGATTAAGATAGCGGTGATTGTAGTATTCTGGAGCGGGGGAATGTTTGCGCTCAATAAGATATTCGGGATGATTCTGAAGCGGAAGGAACAGATTCATATTAAATTCCTACGGAGTATGTCCAAGGTCGTGCTGACAATCATAGCCTTTATCTGCATCAGCGGACTTTTCAATACCACTAAGGCGCTGAGTGCTACTTTGCTTACCAGCTCCTCTCTTTTAGTAGCCATCGTGGGTTTTGCTGCCCAGCAGGTTCTGGCGGACGTCATAAGCGGCGTCATGCTCAGCTGGTCCCGTCCCTTTAATCTGGGAGAGAAGGTGAACATAAGCAGTCTGGGCATTTCCGGAATCGTGGAGGATATGACGGTGCGCCATACCGTAATCCGGACCTACCATAACAGCCGCATGATTATTCCCAACAGCGTCATCAATAAGGCAATTGTGGAAAACAGCAATTATAACAATGATTATATAGGCAATTACATGGAAGTCTCCGTCAGCTATGAAAGCAATCTGGAACAGGCAATCGAGGTGATGCGGGAGACCATTGCCTCTTATCCGCTGGTAGTTGACATCCGCCCGGATCCGTCGGAGGGAAATAAGGTCAATGTGGCGGTTAAGGAACTGGGAGATGACGGAATCATCCTTAAATCCACGGTCTGGACCAAGAACATTGACGACAATTTTACTGCCTGCAGCGATATACGCCGCCTCATTAAGAAGAATTTTGACGCCGTGGGTATCTCCATTCCATACAGGCATGTCCATGTAGTTACCGGAAGCTCAGAGAAAGAATTGGAACAAAATGGAATAACAGAGGAACAATAGAAGAATAAAAAAGCATTAAAGGAGGGTTACTAAGATGAAGGTAGGTATAATTGGAGCCGGGTCAATTGCAGGAACCATGGCAGGGACCATTAGAGAGATGGACTGTGCGCAAAATTACGCGGTGGCTGCCAGGGATTATGGAAGGGCAGCTGAATTTGCGCAAACGTACGGTTTTGAAAAAGCCTATGGATCTTACGAGGAACTGGTGGAGGATGCCGGGGTGGAGCTTGTATACATTGCCACGCCTCATTCACACCACTATGAGCACATTAAATTATGCCTGAACCACGGAAAGCATGTGCTGTGTGAAAAGTCCTTTACAGTCAATGAATCCCAGGCCAGGGAAGTGCTTGCGCTGGCCAGAGAAAAAAAGCTGCTTCTGACAGAGGCCATCTGGACCCGGTATATGCCCATGAGGAAAACTCTGGACAGCGTGCTGTCAAGCGGCATCATAGGACGGCCCTATATGCTCACAGCCAATCTGGGCTATATTATCAGCGGCAAAGAGCGCATCATGCGCCCTGAGCTGGCAGGAGGAGCCCTTTTGGATGTGGGAATCTATCCGCTCAATTTTGCATCCATGGTGTTTGGGGATGAGGTGGACTCCATCACCGGTACCGCGGTGATGACAGAGACCGGTGTGGATGCTCAGAACAGTATTACCATTACCTATAAGGATGGAAAGATGGCGGCATTGTGCAGCAGCGCAATGGGACTCAGCGACCGCCGGGGCATAATCTACGGTGACAATGGATTTATTGAGGTGGAGAACATCAACAACTGTGAGGGCATCCGGGTCTATGACCGCTCCAGGAACATGATTGCCTCCTACGATACTCCTAAGCAGATCAGCGGGTATGAGTACGAGGTGGAGGCATGCCTGCGGGCGATCAAAGAGGGAGCTTTGGAGTGCCCGGAAATGCCCCATGAGGAAACCCTGCGCATGATGGGGTGGATGGATGAGCTTCGCAGACAGTGGGGGTTGGTTTATCCGATGGAGAGGTAGAAAAATAACAGGAGGGTTAAGCTGGTGAAGGATGGACACAGTGAGCTGACCATACATTCAGGAATCAATGAATCCATTTATGCCCAGTGGAAGCCGTAATACAATATCTGATAATGATAACAATAACAACGCAAAACGCAGGAACCGTTAAAACGGAACCTGCGTTTTCTTGCATATTTTTCTTGCATTTATTTCCTGCAAGGATTATTGTTACATCTTCATTTTAAGCTTCTCTTCCTCAATGGTAACCCTGGACTCATCCAGCGTAGTTCCCATGACCTTTATGAGCACGTCCTGCTCCATGGTGGGAGCGTAGTAGAAGCCCTGCTGATACTCGCACTGATAGTTGTTCAGTGCGTTCAGCTGGTTCTCTGTCTCCACACCCTCAGCGATGATATGGATACCCAGTTCCCTGGCAATCTGAATCAGTCCGCCTGCAATGGAGGCTGATTTTGGATTGGTCTCCAGCTGCCATACAAACATGCGCTCCAGCTTTACTGTATTGATGGGAAGGTCCAGGATACTGCTGACAGGAGCGCATCCGGAACCAAAGTTGTTGAGTACCAGCTCCACACCCATGTCGGAGAGTTCCTGCATGGTGATGTTTACGTTCAGATATACATTGGACAGGGCGCTGTCGTCCACCTCCAGGGCCAGCTTGCCCTTGGGTATCTGGTAGGTCTCAAGGACCTTTGTGACCTGATCCAGAAAATCCTCCTGTACAAGAAGCACCGGGGAAACAGGGATACAGATGGAGTCAAATTCCCTTCCCGTATTCATCAGTTCGCTAATGCATCTGCCGGCATGGTCCAGGGCGTAGTAGCCAATGGCCCTGATCTGGCCTGAATCCTCGGCTATGGGCATAAACTCAGCTGCGCCCACCAGCCCGATGCCCTGAATGAATATTCTCATATAGGAATCAGCCCTTGTAAAGCGGCCTTCCTTCAGGTTATAGGTGGGACGGTAGCGGACCTCCAGCTCATTCTTTTCCAGGGCTGTCTGAAGGTACATGGCAACAGCCTGGCGGCGGACGAACTGGGTATGCATGTTGCTGTCATATACTGCCATCTGGTTGGGTCCGCAGTCAGAGGCAGCAGACACGGCCAGGTCCAGGCGCTTAAGCAGCTCATCTGTGCTGGTGGCATGACCGGGGTAGGAGCAGAGGCCTATCTGTGCGGAACAAAGACAGTCCACGCCGCGGATTTTCCAAACGTTTCCGAAGCGTTCCAGAATCTCGTCAGCCAGGTCGCAGGCCTTCCCTTCTGAAAGCTGTTCCAATATAATGATGAATTCCACACCTATGTAACGGTAGATATTGCCCTCGGCCACTTCCTTCAGATAGCTTTTTATCTGGGAAAGAAGCTCCTCACAGTAATCATATCCGAACGTCTTATTCAGACTCTTAAAATTCTCCAGATACAGCTTTAAAACCACTCCCTTGGACGAAGGGGCGCCCAGTACGGACTCCAGCCTGTTCATGCAGGATGTGCGGCCCTCGCTGGCAGCATCCGGTTCAGTCGGGGTAAGGACAGGCGGTGTAGGCGGAAGCTCTGCTGACCCTTTTTCTTTTTTATGCTGAAACAAACCCATGATTGTTTCCTCCTTTGTCATCTACAGACAGCGGTTGTCTGCACTCGCATTTCTTTTATTATAATATAAAAGCCAGAAAATCTCAATTTTTATTTATGAAATGTTAGACGAAATGGAAAAATAATAAATAATTTTGTTTAACAACTGTTTGTGACAGATGCCTATGACAGTAACCCGGCATAAATCAGGCAGAACAGTTAAATACGGTTCACAGGCCGGACTGCCGTATACCGTATTCGTTATGTTTGAAGTAGTATATCGAAACAGAGGAGTGTACAATTGACATTTGCCGAAAGGGATGATAGTATCTTGGTATACCATAAATTATTAAAAACAACTATATAATACAACAATATAAAACGAATATAGTGCATATTTTTAAAAATAATCGAGAAAAAACGATAAAAATTCAAAATAAATGGTATACCAAAAGAAACACATAAAAATAAAGGAGGCAGCTATGAAAGAAAAGCTTCAACAATTCATCACGCTTACGGTGAACCGCAGGGAATATGAGATACCCGTGGGAAACAACAGGGGGGATATGCCCCAGTCTGAAACCCTGGCCCACACACTGAGGGACCGGCTTCATCTTATGGGCCTGAAACTGGGATGCGGGCAGGGGGCCTGCGGCTGCTGTACGGTAATCATGGATGGCCGTGCGGTTACTTCCTGCATGGTGCTTACCATGGACTGTGACGGAAGCAGCATTACCACCATTGAAGGGCTGGCGGACCCGGAGACAGGGGACTTAACCGGGCTGCAGCAGGCTTTTGTGGACAATTGCGGATTCCAGTGCGGATTCTGCACATCGGGCATTATTATGACAGCCAGGGCCCTGTTAGATGAGAAGCCCTGCCCCACTGAGGAGGAGGTCCGGGATGCGCTGGCCGGCAATTACTGCCGCTGCGGGACCCATTACACGGCAGTGGAGAGCATCATGGCTTATGTGGAGAAAAGGAGGAGTGAAGAATGAACCAGGATTACAAGGTAGTTGGCAGGGAAATCAAGCGTATCATAGCGGATGACATTGTCACCGGGAAGGCTGTGTTTACGGATGACCTGCTGGTGACAGGAATGGTTTACGGCAAGGTGCTCAGAAGCCCTTACCCCCATGCGCGTATTACCAGGATTGATGCGGACAGGGCAAAGGCCTGTGACGGGGTCCATGCCGTGGTTACATACAAGGACATACCGGACAACATCTATATTACAAACCAAATGACTCCGGCGCCCCACTACCGGCCGTTGAACGAAACAGTCCGGTTTGTGGGGGACCCGGTGGCCCTGGTGGTGGCGGATACAGAGGACATTGCATTGGATGCCATGGAACTGATTGAAGTGGAGTATGAGGAACTGCCTCCAGTATTCACCATAGATGAGGCGCTGGCGCCGGACGCGCCCCAGCTCTATGACGTGTTTCCGGGCAATATAGCGCCCCCTATCTTTCCGGGACTGGATGACCTGGATTTTAAGGTGGGTGATCCGGAAGCAGGATTTGCCCGGGCGGATATCATTGTGGAAATGGACGGGGAGATTAAAAGCGGCCAGAACGCCATGCCGGCGGAAGCCCCTGTGTGTATTGCGCAGTGGAATGATGACATGCTGACCATCTACGGCTCCATCGCGGCACCGTCCAACTGCCAGACTTATGTGGCTGCGTCCCTGGACATTCCCTATGAGAGGGTTCGCATCGTGGCTCCCTGCGTGGGGGGAAGCTTTGGTTCCAAGCTTTTTGTGGGCAATGTGGTTCCGCCGGTGCTGACCGCCATCATGGCAAAGGCATCCGGACGGCCAGTGATGTTTTCTTATACAAAAGAAGAACATTTTGCATGCCACCAGACGCGCATGTGCACCAAATCCCATGTCAGGCTTGGGGTGAACCGGGAAGGGCTGGCAACCGCCATTGAGATGACCCAGTATGCGGATGCAGGCGTCTGTGCCTCCACCCAGGAAAACATGCTATCTGTGGGCACGGCCAGTCTGCCCCTTCTGTGCAAGACGGATAACAAGCGGTACAAGGGTACTGTGGTAGTGACCAACAAGGTTCCCTCCGGATCCTTTAGGGGATACGGATACATGGAATCCTCTGCCCTGGTAAACAGGGCAATCATGAGGGCGTGCATCGGCCTGGGGCTTGACCCGGTGGTGTATTATGAGAAGAATGTGCTGCGTCACGGGGAGCGGTATTACAATGCATTGAACCAGAAGGAACCGTGGCAGTACAATGCGTCCCCTGACTGGAAGGACACCATCCATGCTGCGGCAGAGGGATTCAGATGGAAGGATCGTTTCAAGGGATGGGGCATTCCCAGCAGAGCTGACAAAAGCAGGCGGTACGGCGTGGGCATGGGACTGTCAGGACACTCGGATATCGGCGGCATGGCCTCCAATACCAATGTGACCATGACCAGCGCAGGGGGAGTCATGATTCAGACCGTTATGACGGAATTCGGCAGCGGGGTCCGGGACGTATACCGCAAGATCGTGGCAGAGGAACTTTGCATACCGGTGGACCGGGTGCGGGTAAGTATTTCGGACACCAGCGCGGCACCTCTGGATTTTGGAAGCATTGCCTCCAGAAGCACCTACTCCGGCGGCATCTCCGCCCAGAGGGCAGCCAGGGATTTAAAGAAAAACCTGTTCCAACTGGCAGAGGAACGGCTGGGAATACCGGCATCCGACTGGGACTTTAAGGACGGTATGCTTAAGCGCCTGTCAAATCCGGAGGAGGTACACGACCTTCATGAAATTCTCATATATCCGGACAGCTTAAGCGGAACCGGACACTGGCCCGGCATCGACAATGCCACCATCATGCATGTACAGTTCGTTGAGGTGGCGGTGGATACAGAGACAGGACTGATAGAGATAACCGACCATTTTGGAGGATCAGACGCAGGGACCATCATGAACCCAAGGGCTGCCTATAACCAGATGACCTCCTTCTTCGCAGGGCTGGACGTGGCCATCCGGGAGGAGACGATCTGGGATAAATGGGACAATAAGGTGCTCAACCCCAACCTGATTGAGTACAAGGCCAGAACCTTCAACGAGGCGCCGCCTCATGACCATGTGTGCCTGGAGTCCACAAAGGGGCGGGAGAGTGACTTCCCCTTTGGGGCAATGGGAATCGGGGAACCCATCATATCGCCGTCCGGGCCGGCCATCACCATGGCTGTCTATAATGCCTGCGGCATTGAACTGGAGGAATACCCATACCTGCCTGCAAAAGTACTTGCAGCGTTAAAGGAAAAGGAGGACAGGGCATAATGAAAAATTTTGAATATATAAAACCGTCAACCGTTACCCTTGCCAGTGAGCTGTTAAAGGGGGAGCATACGGCTGCCTGCGCCGGCGGGACAGACCTGATTGATCTTATGAGAAACCGAATTCTGCCGGAATACCCAAAACGGGTGGTCAGCCTTAAGGGGATAGAAGGCCTGGACTATATACGGGAGGAGCATGGCAGCCTGCTCATAGGGGCAATGACCACACTGAATACCATTGCACGTTCCGCCCTTGTAAAGGAGAAGAATCCCATGATTGCCCAGGCAGCCGAAAGCGTGGCATCCCCCAACCTGAGAAACACCGCAACCATAGGCGGCAACCTGTGTCAGGATGTGCGGTGCTGGTACTACCGGTATCCGGACAGCCTGGGCGGACGGGTGAACTGTGCCAGAAAAGAGGGACATCTCTGCTCCGCCATGATGGGGGAGAACCGGTACCATTCCATCTTTGGGGCAGCCAAGGTGTGCATGACTCCGTGCACACAGGGGTGTCCGGCCCATACGGACATCTCCGCCTATATGGAAAAGCTGAGGGAAGGAGATGTGGACGAGGCGGCCCGCATCATCCTGAGAGCCAATCCCATGCCGGCCATCACCAGCCGGGTATGCGCCCATTTCTGTCAGGAAAAATGCAACAGGGAGCAGTACGATGAGCGTGTCAATGTAGGCGCGGTGGAGCGCTATGTGGGGGATTATATTCTGGAACACCATGAGCGGTTCATGAAGGCGCCAAAACAGGAAAATGGAAAGAGGGCCGCCATTGTCGGATCCGGTCCCGCCGGACTGGCAGCAGCCTATTATCTGAGAGAGAGCGGTTATGGGGTCACTGTGTACGAGCGCATGAAGGAGGCCGGCGGATGTCTGGCCTATGCCATCCCGGCCTACCGCCTGCCAAAGGAAATCGTGCAGAAGTTTGTATCCGTCCTGGAAGGCATGGGAGTCCGTTTTGTGTTTAACACAAAGGTGGGAGAGGATATTGAGCTGGAGACCATACACAGTGAAAATGACAGTGTGCTGCTGGATACCGGTGCATGGAAGCGTCCGTTAATCGGAATTTCAGGTGAGGAGCTGACACGGTTCGGCCTGGATTTCCTGGTGGAGGTAAACAGCTATATCCATGAGCGGCCCGGTTCAGAGGTTGTGGTGGTAGGTGGCGGCAATGTGGCTGTGGACGTGGCTGTCACGGCAAAGCGTCTGGGTGTGCCAAAGGTCACCATGATCTGCCTGGAATCCAGGGAACAGATGCCGGCGGGCAGGGAGGAGATAGAGCGGGTTCTGGAAGAGGGGATTGAGATTAAGAACGGCTGGGGCCCCATGGAAATCCTTAAGGAATCCGTATCGTCTGAGGAGGACAGGATAACAGGCGTCCGGTTTAAGGCGTGTGTCTCCACACTGGACGGGGAAGGACGCTTTGCACCTGTATACGATGAAGCCAGACAGATGGAAGAAAAGGCGGATGTGGTGTTTATGGCAGTGGGACAGCGATCTGACCTGAGCTTCCTGGACAGTGTATGCAGGGTTGAGACGGACCGGGGAAGAATAAAGGCCAGTGAGGACCACAGCACCAGCCAGGAGGGAATATTTGCCGCCGGCGATGTGACCACAGGACCAGCCACGGTTGTTAGGGCACTGGCCGGCGGCCGTGAGGCGGCTGTCATGATGAACCGCCATATGGAGGGAGTGCCACTTTCTGTTGAGACAGGTGAATGCCGCCAGGGGCTGGCAGGTTTCCTTCCGGAGTGCGGGTACATCAGTTGCTCCAATGAGCCGGACCTGGTGCCGGCCGGAGAGCGTGGGGTGAACCGGGAAGACCGTAAGGGATACTCGTACAACATGTTGAACAGCGAGGCGGGACGGTGCATGAACTGCGGCTGTCTGGCCGTGAATCCCTGCGACATGGCAACCGCGCTTCTGGCATCGGATGCAGTTATCCGTACAAACCTGCGGACTCTGGGGGCGCAGGAGCTTCTGACCTCCCATACACGTATTTCCGACACCCTGCTTAAGGGGGAGCTTATCCTGGAGATACAGATTCCATGGGACGCAGCAGGCACAATATCAGGATACGAGAAATTCAGGCTGCGCAAATCCATTGATTTCGCAGTGGTGGCCCTGGCATACAGGTATGTGCTGGATGACGGTGTGATTACAGATGCCAGGATGACGCTGGGCGCTGTTGCACCTGTTCCCATGAGAAGGAAAAAGGCGGAAGCGTATCTGATTGGAAGGAAACCTTCCGGGGAGACGGCACTGGGTGCCGCTAAACTGGCACTGGAGGGGGCGCTTCCCCTTTCAGGCAACGCTTACAAGATTGATGTTGCCGAAACACTGGTACGGCGTTCACTGGACTGGAGCGGGAAGGATGAATAAAGAATACATAACAGAAACAGCCCTTAAGGGTGAGTACAGGGGAAAGCCCCAAACATGCATGGGGACAGGGGCCTGCCAGGACCCATCCTGCAGGGATGTGCTGACCTACTATTTCTCAGCGGACAGAGAGCTTATAACCTCCATCTCCTACACAATCACGGAGACATCCTGTTTTCCGTCCAAGGCGTGTGCCGAGACAGCCGCAGCCCTGGTCAGGGGAAGGCCTGTACTGGAAGCCTACACCATAGACAGCAGTGCCATTGCAACGGCTCTTGGAGGGCTGGAACCTGAATACATGCACTGTGCCATGATGGCGGAACTGGCCCTTAAGCGCGCAGTACTGGATTATGCAGGTAAACGAAAGGAAGGGCAGCCTGTCAAAGCTGCCCCTCCGATGTAAGCTTTTGGATTAAATAGCGTTTTAAATGACTGTAATGAGCCTTCATCTGAAGCTCTGCCTCTGCCTGGTCGTTATCCTCTATGGCCTTCATGATCAGAAGATGTTCTTCCACAAATACGCGGTTCATTTTCATGGACGACGAGGTGATGTAGCGGAAGCGGTGGAATGGATCCACGGTGGAGCAGATGATGTCGGCCAGCCTGGCATTGCCGCAGTAATCCGTATAGTACTGATGAAAATTGACATCATTTTCAATGAGCATTCCCGTGTTTTCCATGCGCACCGCGTCCCGCATGTTATCGGCAAAAGTGCGGAGCATGGCAATCTGATCCCTGGTGGCCTGTTTCATGAAGGACAGGAGAACGGCCGGATCAAGAAGGGCACGGATTTCATATATTTCCTCAATGTCCCTGCGTCCGATGACAGATACATAGATGCCCTTGCCGGGGACAAAGGTGGCAAGGCCCGTGTGGCACAGGTCCATAAGGGCGGCACGTATGGGGGTGCGGCTCATGTTGAGGGAATCGCTGAGGGTGCGTTCCACCAGAAGGGAACCGGGCTTGTATTCGCCGGATATGATGCGGTCCTTAATCCGGACATAAGCCTCGTCCTTTTTGCTCAGAGCCTGTACGGCCTGCGTGTTGTCTTCCATGGTGAAGCCTCCTTTAACCTGATTCGTCATCTGATATAGGAATTATAGGCAATGATTTGGGAAAATGCAAGAACTGTTACCTTTTATGAACGATTTCTGCTGTGAAAAGCAGAAGGAAATGAGGTGGAAATGAAGATAAACCGTTATGCAGGCGCATTTCTGACAGGAGGCGCTATCTGCTTTTTATGCCATTTCCTGACAATGGCGTACCGCATGGCCGGCGTGCCGGAACTGTTTGCTGTCAGTGTAACCGTATTCACACTGGCGGCCGTTGGTTCTGTCACAACCATAACAGGCCATTACCAAAAGCTTACTGATTTTGGGGGAATGGGAGCCATGATTACCATGGGAGGCTTCTCGTCCGCCATCACTGACGCGATTCACGGAGCCAGGAAAGAGGGCATGGGAGCGGGCCGGGCGTTGTGGCGGGGTGTGAAGGACGGGCTGTTCATATTGTTTGCAGGATACCTGGCGGCTGTTGTGTCCGTTGTTGTGATGTATGCGGCTGGCCGGATTTAGCCGGCCTTACCATTTGGAAGATGGGGGAATTAATTATGGAACTGGTTAAGATTTTTATTGCAGGCGGAGTGTTCTGCATGTTTGGTGAAATATTGTGGGCAAAAACAGGGCTGGGCGTGGTGAAAACCCTGATGGTCTGTATTGCAGCAGGGGTGGCTCTGGATGTGGCCGGGATACTGGGGCCTGTTATCGGATTCGGACAGGAAGGGTTTACCGTTACGATTTACGGGGCCGGGGCCTCCATTTTTGACGGAGTCATGGGGAGCGTCAGGGACCATGGCCTGTCGGGAATTATACGTCTGACGAACTTTTATTTTCTCAGGTTTTCCGGGCTTATCGTGTGTACCATGGCCATGGCGGCCGTACTGGGATTCCTGTTTCCCGGGACCAGGGGGAAATAGCATATCATCGGGGTAAAACAATGAGGCTGCCGCTATCAGAAATTGGAAGCGGCAGCCTTTGATGTGTGGTTATGGTGTTTTTTATGTTGTTTCCGGTCCGGGAGTGCTCCTTAGGATGGCCTGATTCATGCGATCCAGCAGTTCCTGTGACAGTTCCGGTGTGATGCGTCCAGCTCCGTTCATATCCAGGTGCTGGGCAAATCCCCAAAATGTCTTTTTAAGCTCTTTTATGAGGAGGGGACTGCCGGCCTGTTCCGGTTCCAGAAGGCCCTGCTCCACAAGAAAACGGAAGAATTCCTCTGTAGCAGCCTGGTTTTCAAAGATATCGCTGTAATGGGAATCCAGTTTAAGCAGCTCCCGGCTGCGCGGGCTGTCATCCACGCTGCCTTCCACGGACAGCTCTATGGATTGCGGCAGGTTCCCGGAGTCGAAACCGATTTTGATTGTATAGATTCCGGGAAGAGTAACCCACTGGTCCAGGCGCTCGTCATAACAGGCCAGGTCCCTGTCATTCAGGATGAAAATAATCTTGCGCTTCTCATTGGGTTTAAGCATAACCTTTGCAAAGGATTTCAGCTCTTTTACCGGACGGAACAGAGGGCCGGCAGGAGGGCAGACATAGAGCTGGATTACCTGGCTGCCCTCCCTGCCTCCCGTATTTGTGACGGTCAGGGAAACCGTGTAGGTCCCGGCGTCAATCTGGCGGCTGGCTTCCAGGTCGGAACATGTAAATGTAGTATAGCTGAGACCGTATCCAAAGGGAAACAGCACCCTGCGGCCTCGTTTGTCGTAATAGCGGTATCCTGCAAATATGCCTTCCCTGTAACGGCAGACATCGCTTTCGTGGGGGAAATCCAGGTAAGCCGGTGTGTCCTTCAGGGACTCAGGAATGGTGGCGGCCAGTTTCCCGCCGGGGCAGGCGGTTCCGAACAGCAGATCCGCCAGCGCCTTTCCGGCGCCTTCACCTGCGTAGCCCATCTGCAGGATGGCTTTCACGCGTCCGGCCCATGGCATTGCCACTGTATTGCCGGTCCTTCATCAACAGCTTCAAGCAGGTTTACCACACCACGCCGTCCAAATACAGGACATCCCTGGAAGGGATCAGCGATACCGGGAACCGGGCAGAGAACAGAAAGGCGGAGTTTTTTAAGGACAGGGCAGGTGGACTGCGGTAAAAAAACGGAAAAAGAAAGGGCGGAACCATGAAATGTTAGACGAAATGGAAAAAATGATAAATAATTTCTTTTTCTTTGCAAATTGACCTAACTATGCTATAATAGCCACAGATATCGCAACAAGGAGATAAAATCTTTATGAAGATGAAACGCGTATTCTTAAAGTTAAGCGGAGAGGCCCTTGCAGGCCCTAAAAAGACCGGGTTTGACGAGGACACGGTGAAGGAAGTGGCCAGGCAGGTAAAGCTCTCTGTAGATGCCGGTATACAGGTTGGAATCGTCATTGGCGGGGGTAATTTCTGGAGAGGCCGTACCAGTGAGGCCATTGACAGGACCAAGGCAGACCAGATTGGTATGCTGGCCACTGTTATGAACTGCATTTATGTTTCTGAGATTTTCAGGAATGCAGGCATGATGACACAGATTCTTACGCCCTTTGAGTGCGGCTCCATGACCAAGCTGTTTTCCAAGGACAGGGCGAATAAGTATTTTGAAAAGGGTATAGTGGTATTCTTCGCAGGCGGGACAGGACATCCCTATTTTTCCACAGATACGGGAATTGCCCTCAGGGCCATTGAGATGGAAGCTGACTGTATCCTGTTGGCCAAGGCCATTGACGGAGTGTATGACAGCGATCCGAAGTTTAACCCGGAGGCAAAGAAGTATGACACCATTTCCATACAGGAAGTCATTGACAGGCAGCTGGCTGTGGTGGATTTGACTGCGTCTATTATGTGTATGGAGCATAAGATGCCCATGGCAGTGTTCAGTCTCAATGAAAAGGACGGAATTGCAAACGCCATGCAGGGCCGGATTAACGGAACCATCGTTACTGCGTAATAAAACGAACATTATTAAGCAGCAGGGAAGGCTGCATTAACAGGAGGAACTTATGGAAGAATTAAAAGTTTATGAGGACAAGATGAATAAGACACTGGATGTACTGCTGTCTGATTACGGCACCATCCGCGCAGGACGTGCAAATCCCCATGTGCTGGACAAGATTAAGGTGGACTATTACGGCACTCCCACCCCCCTCCAGCAGGTTGGCAATGTTTCTGTTCCGGAAGCCCGCATGATTGTGATTCAGCCATGGGAGAAGAGCCTTCTTAAGCCAATTGAGAAAGCCATCCTCACATCTGAGCTGGGCATCAACCCAACCAATGACGGAAACTGTATCCGTCTGGTGTTCCCGGAGATGACAGAGGAGCGCAGAAAGGAAGTTTCCAAGGATGTAAAGAAAAAGGGCGACAATGCAAAGGTAGCCCTGCGCAATATCCGCCGTGACGCCAACGAGGCCTTTAAGAAGGCGGAGAAGGCAGGGGACATTTCCGAGGATGATCTGACCGAGATGACCGAGAAGATGCAGAAGCTTACGGATAAGATGGTGGAAAAGGTTGACAAGGCAGTGGAAGAAAAGACCAAGGAAATCATGACCGTGTAATCTGTGATAAATGAATATGGGAGGCAGGAGGGACTCCTGCCTCTTAATTTGTTTTTGATTCCGGAACCATATGACATGATAAAGAGATTATTTGGGCAAGTTACATTTAGACAAGAAAGGCAGAGAAAGAATGGCATTAGATAAGGATATGATTATACCAGAGCATGTGGCCCTGATACTGGACGGAAATGGCCGCTGGGCCAAAAAACGGGGGCTTCCCCGGACCATGGGGCACAAGGAAGGCTGTGTCACCGTGGAGAAAACCGTTGAGATTGCAGCCAGAATGGGAATCAGGTATCTGACTGTCTACGGGTTCTCCACCGAGAACTGGAAACGTTCCGCGGAGGAAGTAGGGGCGCTTATGCAGCTGTTCCGCTACTATATGGTGCGGCTTTTAAAGATTGCGTCTGCCAATAATGTACGGGTAAAGATGATTGGCGACAGAAGCCGCTTTGACAGGGATATCATAGACGGCATCAACCGTCTGGAGTCCGAGACACAGGATAACACAGGTCTGACCTTCGTCATAGCTGTAAATTACGGAGGCAGGGACGAGATCCGCCGGGCGGCCGCCGGGCTGGCAAGAGACTGCGCCCTTGGTAAGGCGGATCCGGACCAGGTGGATGAGGCGCTGTTTGCATCGTATCTGGATACGGCGGGAATGCCGGACCCGGACCTTTTGATCCGCACAAGCGGGGAGCTGAGGCTGTCCAATTACCTGCTGTGGCAGCTGGCCTACACGGAAATCGTGGTGACGGATTGTCTCTGGCCGGATTTTGGCCAGGAGGAATTAGAAAAAGCCATTGTGCAGTATAATAAGAGAGAGCGGCGGTTCGGCGCTGTAAAGTAAGGAGAGGGAAAGGAGAAGGCCATGTTTACGACCCGGTTAATCAGCGGTATCATACTGGTGCTTCTGTCCATTGTCATTGTTGGGCAGGGAGGAATCCTGCTATATGCCGTTACGGCCCTTATATCCATCATCGGTTTATTTGAGCTTTACAGGGCTCTGGGAATGCAGCGGCGTTCCCTGGCTGTTGTGGGCTATGTGACGGCCTGCTCCTATTATGGACTTTTGTGGTTTGAGGGACAGCGCTATGTGACGCTTATGATTATCGCCTGCCTGATGGCGATGATGGCCCTTTATGTGCTTACCTTCCCTGAGTATAAGACAGAGGAGGTGACGGGCGCGTTCTTTGGCGTATGCTATGTGCCCATCATGCTGTCATTTCTGTATCAGACAAGGGACATGAGCGACGGTGCATACCTGGTGTGGCTTATATTTTTAAGCTCCTGGGGCTGCGATACCTTTGCCTACTGTACAGGCATGCTTTTGGGCAGGCATAAGCTGGCCCCTGTCCTGAGCCCCAAGAAATCCATTGAGGGGGCTGTGGGAGGCGTGGCCGGTGCAGCCCTTCTGGGCTTTATTTATGCATCCCTTTTCGGAGCCAGCATGGCGGAGCTTGATAATCCCCAGGCGGCCTGTACCATTGCCTGCGCCATTGCGGCGGTTATTTCCCAGATAGGGGATTTGGCGGCTTCCGCTATTAAGAGAAACCACAACATAAAGGATTACGGCCATCTGATTCCGGGCCACGGAGGTATCCTGGACCGGTTTGACAGTATGATATTCACGGCCCCCGCTATTTATTTTGCCCTCACATTTTTAAAATAAGGATGGGCTTTTTGAGTATTTCTTCAGGATAGGGAGAATATAAGTTATGATGAAGAAGATTGCAATTCTGGGTTCCACAGGCTCCATCGGCACCCAGACATTGGAAGTGGTGAGATACAATAAGGACATCCAGGTGACGGCTCTTGCCGCCGGCAGCAATGTAAAGCTTTTGGAGGAACAAATCCGTGAGTTTAAGCCCAGGCTGGCCTGTCTCTGGGATGAGGAGAAGGCAAAGGAACTGCGGGCCGCGGTAGCTGATATGGATGTGAAGGTGGCAAGCGGCATGGAGGGACTGATGGAGGCAGCCGTGTCGCCGGAGGCAGACCTGGTGGTGACGGCCGTGGTGGGGATGATTGGAATCCGCCCCACCATTGCCGCCATGGAAGCAGGAAAGGACATTGCCCTGGCCAACAAGGAAACCCTGGTAACGGCCGGCCATATCATCATGCCTCTTGCCGGGGAAAAGGGCGTGAAGCTGCTGCCGGTAGATTCGGAGCACTCTGCTATATTCCAGTGCTTACAGGGAGCAGCCGGCAATCCCCTTCACAAAATACTGCTCACTGCCTCAGGCGGTCCGTTCCGGGGATTTACCAGGGAGCAGCTGGAAAAGGTCCGGCTGGAGGACGCGTTAAAGCATCCCAACTGGTCCATGGGGCATAAAATCACCATAGATTCCTCCACCATGGTCAACAAGGGGTTGGAGGTCATGGAAGCCCGCTGGCTGTTCGGGGTGGAGATGGACCAGGTGCAGGTGGTGGTACAGCCGGCCAGCATCATCCACTCCATGGTTGAATTTGAGGATGGGGCTGTCATAGCCCAGTTAGGTACGCCCGATATGAAGCTGCCGATTCAGTATGCGCTCTATTATCCGGAGCGCCGTTTCCTTCCGGGGGACCGGCTGGACTTTGAAAAGCTTACAAAGATTTCCTTTGAGGCGCCGGATATGGAGACGTTCAGGGGCCTTAAGCTGGCCTACGAGGCGGGACGCAGGGGCGGTACCCTGCCAACGGTGTTCAACGCGGCCAACGAGATGGCAGTCGCCATGTTCCTTGAGCGGAAAATCAATTACCTCACCATCGTGGATATGATAGAGGGGGCCATGGAGCACCACTGTGTAAAGCCCTCCCCTGACGTGGCGCAGATTCTGGAGGCAGAACAGGAAACATACGATTATATAACATCAAAATGGAATTAAGACAGAAAGGAGGCGCACGCCGCGCGTAAAAAGGCGGCGGAGCGCCGGATGGACAGGTGAGAGCCGGATGAGCTTGATTATTGCGATGCTGATGCTGGGAATCATTATCATGATTCACGAATTCGGCCATTTTTTGTTTGCAAAGTTAAATGGGATAGGTGTGATTGAATTTTCCCTTGGCATGGGGCCAAGGCTGTTCAGCTTTGAGAAAGGCGGCACCCGGTATTCCTTTAAGATACTGCCGTTTGGCGGCTCCTGCATGATGCTGGGGGAAGACGAGGGGATAACAGACGAAAGCGCGTTTAACAACAAGTCCGTATGGGCCAGGATTTCCGTGGTGGCAGCCGGACCTGTGTTTAATTTTATCCTGGCCTTCGGCCTTTCCATGGTGCTCATCGGTATTACGGGGTATGACACCACCCGGCTGGCCGGGGTTGTGGACGGATATCCGGCCCAGGCAGCCGGCATGGAGGCCGGCGATGTGATTAAATCCATTAACGGCAGAAGGGTCCATTCTTACAGAGATATTAACTGGTACCTGTTCACCCACCCGCAGAAATCTCTTAAGGTCACCTGGGAGAGGACGGAGGAAGGGGGAGGGACCGGGCACTTCAGCACGGAGCTGGAGCCTGTCTTTTCCGCGGAGAACAACCAGTATATGATGGGGGTCCAGTTTAATCCGGTCCCCAGCACGGTGGAGAACATAGGGCAGCTTCTGGTACACAGCGCCTATGAGGTACAGTACTGGATTCACTATGTGTTTGACACCTTTTATATGATGTTCCACGGCATGGTTTCGGTCAACGATATCAGCGGTCCTGTGGGGATTGTGAACGCCATTGACACCACGGTGGATGAAACCGCGCCCTATGGCCTGTCGGCTGTGGTGCTCATGCTGATTAATTTTACCATACTCTTAAGCGCCAACCTGGGCGTCATGAACCTGCTGCCAATTCCGGCTCTGGACGGAGGACGCCTTGTGTTCCTCTTCATAGAGGCCGTAAGGGGAAAGCCCATTGACAAGGAAAAGGAAGGCATGGTCCACATGGCGGGAATGATGGTTCTTCTGGCCCTTATGGTGCTTATCCTGTTTAACGATGTCCGGAAATTATTTTAACGGCTTTGTCCCGTATTCAGAAAAGAGAGGTAGATATGACCAGGAAAGATACAAAAGTGATTCAGATTGGGGACCGGGTCATCGGCGGGGGAAACCCTGTCCTGATTCAGTCCATGTGCAATACCAAAACCGAGGATGTGCACGCCACGGTGGAGCAGATCCAAAGGCTGGAGCAGGCCGGCTGCGACATTATCCGCGTGGCCGTGCCTACCATGGAAGCCGCCTCGGCGCTGGCTGACATCAAGAAGGAGATTCATATTCCGCTGGTGGCGGACATCCACTTTGATTACCGTCTGGCCATTGCCGCCATGGAGAACGGGGCGGATAAAATCCGCATCAATCCCGGCAACATCGGCGATCGCCATAAGGTACAGGCAGTGGTCGACCGGGCCAGGGAATACGGGGTGCCCATCCGCGTGGGCGTTAACAGCGGTTCCCTGGAGAAACCGCTGCTGGAAAAATACGGGGGAGTCACAGCGGAAGGAATTGTGGAGAGTGCTCTGGATAAGGTGAAGCTCATCGAGGATATGGGCTATGACAATCTGGTCATCAGTATCAAGTCCTCGGATGTGCTCATGTGCGTAAAAGCCCATGAGCTGATTGCCATGCGGACCCATTACCCTCTCCATGTGGGAATCACGGAGTCCGGCACCCTGATGTCCGGCAACATCAAGTCCTCGGTGGGACTGGGTATCATCCTTCATGAGGGCATCGGGGATACCATCCGTGTGTCCCTGACCGGAGATCCGGTGGAGGAGATAAAGAGCGCCAAGCTGATTCTGCGGACCCTGGGACTGAGAAAGGGCGGTATTGAGGTGGTGTCCTGTCCCACCTGCGGGCGCACGCGGATTGATTTGATTGGCCTGGCAAACCAGGTGGAGAACATGGTGACGGAGTTTGATGACCTGGATGTGAAGGTGGCTGTGATGGGCTGTGTTGTAAACGGTCCCGGAGAGGCCAGGGAGGCGGACATCGGCATCGCAGGCGGCGTGGGAGAAGGCCTGCTGATACGAAGGGGCGAAATCATACGCAAGGTGCCTGAGTCTGAGCTTCTGGCAGTACTGCGGGAAGAACTGCTGGCCATGAGCCGGGAACACCGGGCATAGAAGGAAGACGGATATATGGCAAAGAATTTTCTGGAAGTATTTCCAACCCTCAATATAGCGGAATCCCTGAAGGAGCTTTTAGGCCTGGCCCAGGTGGAGAAGGTGACCACCACCAGGGATAGAAGCTCTATCCGCATTTATCTGAAAAGCGCAAGGCTGATACATAAACAGAATATATACGACCTGGAGCGAGGTATCCGGGACCAGCTGTTCCCGGATAAGCAGGTGGCCATCAAGATTCAGGAAAAATACAGGCTGTCGGACCAGTATACGCCCAAAAAGCTTTTGGATGTATATAAGGACAGTCTTCTTCTGGAGCTTAAAAACTACAGTATCATCGAGTACACCATGTTCCGCAAGGCCGGGATTACCTTTGAGAAGGAGGATATCATGGTCCTCACCGTGGAGGACACCATGGTGAACCGGGACAGGACAGCCGAGTTAAAGCGCGTCATAGAGAAGGTCTTTGCGGAGCGGTGCGGCCTGCCTGTGGAGGTGCGCTTTGCCTTTGTGGAGCCACAGGGCAGCGACCGCAGAAAACAGATTGAGCTTAAAATGGAGCGGGAGGCCCAGGCCATATACTGGCAGAACCACAGGGAGGAGCTGGAGGCAATGGGAGCCTCTTTCTCCACTCAGGGTCTGGAGGGCCAGGAGCTGCTGTCCGGAAATGGCGGCAGGTCAGGCCAGGATTCCTATTTGGACGCAGGCCAGGGGCCGGAGGGCGCGCCCTGGGATGCACTTATGGCCCAGGCTGCTTCCGGGGATGTGGGAGACGGGAGCGCGCCTGGAGATAACGGGGGCCGGTCAGGGGCGCCTGGTTCGTCCCAAAGCCAGGGAAGCCCGGCCAGAACGGGACAGTCTGGGCAGGGACAATCAGGCCAGGGCGGCGGCCAGAAGCAGGGCTTTAAGGGAGATAAGCCTCAGCTCAATAAGGGGCGCAAGGGCTGGGGACGGGATAAGGACAGCGGTTTCGGCGACGACAAGAAGTACTCTGTCAAGCGTTCCAACAACCCGGATGTGCTCTACGGACGTGACTTTGAGGACGAGCCCATGGAGATTGAGAAGATCGACGGGGAAATCGGAGAGGTGACCTTAAGAGGCAAGGTGCTGACCTGCGAGAACCGGGAGCTGCGAAGCGGCAAGTTCATTCTTACCTTTGATGTGTCGGATTTTACGGATACCATTACGGTTAAAATGTTTATCCGTCCGGAGATATTTGACGAGGTGAAATCCGCCATCAATCCGGGCATGTTTATCAAGGTAAAGGGAGTCACCACCATTGACAAGTTTGACGGCGAGCTGACCCTTGGCTCCATCGTGGGAATCAAGAAGGCGGATGATTTTACCAGCAAACGCATGGACTCCAGCCTGGAAAAGCGCGTGGAGCTGCACTGCCATACAAAGATGAGCGATATGGACGGCGTATCCGAGGTAAAAAGCATCATCAAGAGGGCCAAGCAGTGGGGCATGCCCGCTGTGGCTGTCACGGACCATGGCTGCGTCCAGGCCTTCCCGGATGCCAACCACGCCTTGGACAAGGGGGATACCTTTAAAATCCTCTACGGGGTGGAGGGGTACCTGGTGGATGATACCAAACAGCTGGTAGAGAATTCCAGGGGCCAGGATTTTGGGGACACCTTTGTTGTGTTCGATATCGAGACAACAGGCTTCAGCCCTAAAAAGAACAAAATTATTGAGATTGGCGCCGTGAAGGTGGTGGACGGCAGGATTACGGACAAATTCTCCACCTTTGTGAATCCGGACGTGCCCATTCCCTTTGACATAGAGAAGCTGACAGGCATCAACGATTCCATGGTGCTTCCATACCCAAAAATCGACGTGATTCTGCCGCAATTTCTGGAGTTTGTGGGGGATGCGGTCCTTGTAGCCCACAATGCAAGCTTCGATGTGGGATTTATAGGCCATTTCGCAGAGAAACTGGAACTGCCCTTTGACCCCACGGTGCTGGACACGGTTGCCATTGCCAGGCTTCTTCTGCCTAATCTTAACCGGTTTAAGCTGGACACCGTTGCCAAAGCCCTTAATATTTCGCTCCAGAACCACCACAGAGCGGTGGACGACGCGGGAGCCACGGCGGAGATATTCGCTGCCTTTGTAAAGATGCTGCGGGACCGGGATGTAAATGATTTAAACCAGCTCAATGCCCTCAGCACCATGGACACGGATACCATACGCAAGCTCCCCACCCACCATGTAATCATACTGGCCAAGAACGATATCGGGCGTGTGAATATGTACCGGCTGGTGAGCTGGTCCCACCTGGAGTACTATGCCAGAAGGCCCAGGATACCCAAGAGCCTGCTGGAGAAATACCGGGAGGGACTGATTATCGGATCGGCCTGTGAGGCCGGAGAATTATACCAGGCCCTGCTTCGCGGCGCTCCGGATACAGAGATTGCCCGGCTTGTGAGTTTCTATGATTACCTGGAAATCCAGCCCCTGGGAAATAACGCGTTCATGCTCCGGGACGAGAAGAGCACGGTTAAGTCCCAGGAGGATTTAATCGAGATAAATAAAAAGATAGTGGAACTGGGAATGCAGTTTAACAAGCTGGTCTGCGCTACCTGCGACGTCCACTTCCTGGATCCACAGGACGAGGTATACCGCAGAATCATCATGGCCGGCCAGGGATTTAAGGATTCGGACGACCAGGCTCCCCTGTATCTCAGGACAACAGAGGAGATGCTGGAGGAATTTTCCTACCTGGGGCCGGATAAGGCCCATGAAGTGGTGATCACCAACACCAGGAAGATTACCGATATGTGTGAGAAGATTGCCCCGGTGCGGCCGGACAAGTGTCCTCCTGTCATCGAGGATTCCGATAAGACGCTGACCAAGATCTGTTATGACAGGGCTCATGAGATGTACGGGGAGGACCTGCCTAAAATCGTAGTGGACCGTCTGGAGCGGGAGCTTCACTCCATTATCACCAACGGATTCGCGGTTATGTACATTATTGCCCAGAAGCTGGTGTGGAAGTCCAATGAGGACGGATACCTGGTGGGTTCCCGTGGTTCCGTGGGTTCCTCCTTTGTGGCCACCATGTCCGGAATCACCGAGGTAAACCCCCTGAGCCCCCATTACCATTGCCCCAAGTGCCGTTACTATGACTTTGATTCCGAAGAAGTGAAGCAGTTCTCCGGCATGGCCGGATGCGATATGCCGGACAAGGAATGCCCTGTGTGCGGCACACCGCTGGAAAAGGACGGGTTTGACATCCCCTTTGAGACCTTCCTGGGATTTAAGGGAGACAAGGAGCCGGATATCGACCTTAACTTCTCCGGTGAATACCAGAGCAAGGCCCATGATTATACGGAGGTTATCTTCGGAAAGGGCCAGACCTTCCGCGCGGGAACCATAGGCACCCTGGCGGACAAGACGGCCTTCGGATATGTAAAGAAATATTATGAGGAAAGGGGAACCAGGAAAAGAAACTGCGAAATTAACCGCATTGTGCAGGGCTGCGTGGGAGTGAGAAGGACAACGGGACAGCACCCCGGAGGCATTATCGTGCTTCCGCTGGGCGAGGAAATCTATTCCTTTACCCCGGTGCAGCACCCTGCCAACGATATGACCACCTCCACGGTCACCACCCATTTTGACTACCATTCCATTGACCACAACCTGCTGAAGCTGGATATACTGGGACACGATGATCCCACCATGATACGTATGCTTCAGGATCTCATCGGCATTGACCCTGTAAAGGACATTCCCCTGGACAGCCGGGAGGTCATGAGCCTGTTCCAGGACACGTCCGCCCTGGGAATCATGCCGGACGATATCGGCGGCTGTCCCCTGGGGGCCCTGGGCGTGCCTGAGTTCGGTACGGACTTTGCCATGCAGATGCTTCTTGACACCAAGCCCAAGTATTTCTCCGACCTGGTGCGAATCGCCGGTCTGGCCCATGGTACGGATGTGTGGCTGGGCAATGCCCAGACCCTGATTCAGGAGGGAAAGGCCACCATTCAGACCGCCATCTGTACCCGGGACGACATCATGGTTTACCTGATTGCCCAGGGTTTGGAGCAGGGACTTTCCTTTACCATCATGGAGAGCGTGCGAAAGGGAAAGGGATTAAAGCCGGAGTGGGAGGAGGAGATGAAAGCCCACGGCGTTCCGGAATGGTATATCTGGTCCTGTAAGAAAATCAAGTACATGTTCCCCAAGGCCCATGCGGCTGCCTATGTTATGATGGCATGGCGTATTGCCTACTGTAAGATATTTTATCCCCTGGCCTATTACGCCGCGTTCTTCAGCATCCGGGCCAGCGCGTTTTCCTATGAAATTATGTGCCAGGGAAGGGATAAGCTGGAATATTATCTGGCGGATTATAAGAAAAGGGCGGACACCCTGTCCAAGAAGGAACAGGATACTTTGAGGGACATGAGGATTGTCCAGGAAATGTATGCAAGAGGCTTTGATTTTACGCCCATTGATATCTACCGGGCCAAGGCGCGGCACTTCCAAATTATAGACGGCAAGCTGATGCCTTCCCTCAGCAGCATCGACGGCCTGGGTGAGAAGGCTGCTGATGCGGTGGTGGATGCGGTCAAGGACGGAGCTTTCCTGTCCATCGAGGATTTCAGCAACCGTTCCAAGGTAAACGGCACCCTTTGTTCCCTTATGTCGGATCTGGGGCTGCTTAAGGACCTTCCAAAATCCAACCAGTTATCCTTGTTTGATTTATAAACAGCTTTTATGCAGGAATCCGGGAGAGGCGGTTAATGCTCAGGCATGCCGCCCCTCCCTTTATGTTTTGGCGGATATGACAAAAATATGGTTAAATGGTTGTAATAATTTGTAATTTATGATAAGTTAGAGTTGTACTGAGACGCTACGCAACCATATTTGAAGAGGAGGAATCAAGCTTATGAAAAAAAGGATACTGGCACTTGCCATGGCAGCGGTCATGGCCGGTTCCCTGACAGCCTGCTCAGGCTCATCAGGAACAGACACCAAGGCAGCTCCGGCGGAAACAGAAGCTCCGGCTTCAGAGAGCAAATCAGAAGCAAAGGAAGAGTCCAAGGCAGGGGAAGGGGATGCCGCAAACACAGCCTCATCCAAGGGCGGATCCGAAGGCTATGAGCTTGCCCTGGTCACCGACCTGGGGACCATAGACGATAAGTCCTTTAACCAGGGCGCATGGGAGGGACTTAAGAAGTATGCGGAGGAGAACAGCATCTCCTATAAATATTACCAGCCCCAGGAAGGCACTACGGATTCCTATTTGGAAACCATAGGCCTGGCCATTGAGGGCGGCGCTAAGCTGGTGGTATGTCCGGGATTCCTGTTTGAGGAGCCCATCTACCTGGCCCAGGACAAGTACCCGGATGTGCACTTTATCCTGCTGGACGGGGAGCCCCATGATGCGGACTACAATTATAAGACAAATGATAATGTAATGCCCATTCTGTTCCAGGAGGACCAGGCAGGTTTCCTGGCCGGTTATGCGGTTGTAAAGGACGGCTATACGAAGCTTGGATTCATGGGAGGCATGGCAGTGCCGGCCGTTATCCGTTTTGGATATGGTTTTGTCCAGGGCGCTGAGTTTGCGGCCGAGGAGGACGGGATTACGGGCCTGGAAATCATGTATAATTACACAGGCGCATTTTCAGCCACGCCTGAGGCGCAGTCCATGGCTGCCTCCTGGTATCAGAACGGCACAGAGGTAATCTTCGGATGCGGCGGAGCAGTAGGTAATTCCGTAATGGCGGCCGCCCAGGAAAAGAATGCAAAGGTAATCGGCGTGGACGTGGACCAGAGTGCTGAATCCGAGACCGTGATCACGTCTGCCATGAAGCTTCTTTCCAACTCCGTGTACGACGGGGTAAAGGATTTCTATGACGGCAGCTTCCCTGGAGGCAAGACCTCCGTGTTTACCGTTGCCAACAACGGCGTGGGACTTCCCATGGATACCTCCAAGTTTGAGAAGTTCTCCCAGGAGCAGTACGATGCCGTTTACAAGAAACTGGCTGACGGAGAGATTGGGCTGGTTCAGTTCTCAGCGGACAATAATGACCCAACGAAGGATTTGACCGATTTGACCAATACAAAGGTTACCTTTGTGGAGTAGGGACTGGCAGCAATACGGGCTGTACAAGGGCCTGAAATGACCTGCGGCAGATAGTCATGACACAGAGGGTGCCGGCATGTCCGGCACCCTGCTGTTATACCGGAACACCTCATCCCGCCGGGCGGTGGGGCGGCCGGAACATGCTGTCTGGACGGTTTTATATGAGGGGGAACCGTATGGATGATTACATTATTGAGATGTTAGGCATTACAAAAGAATTTCCCGGTATCATTGCCAACGACAACATCACCCTTCAGCTGAGGAAGGGGGAAATCCATGCGCTGTTAGGTGAGAACGGCGCCGGGAAATCCACGCTGATGAGCGTTCTGTTCGGCCTTTACCAGCCGGAGAAGGGAATCATAAAGGTCAGGGGCCGGGAAGTGAAGATAAAGGGGCCTCTGGACGCCAATGCCCTTGGAATCGGTATGGTGCACCAGCACTTCAAGCTGGTACACAATTTTACCGTGCTCCAGAACATTGTGCTGGGAATGGAGACAGTCAGTCACGGCTTTCTTAAGATGGACAACGCCAGGAAGAAGGTGGTGGAGCTCAGCGAACGCTACGGCCTCTACATTGATCCGGACGCGCTGATTCAGGATATAACGGTAGGAATGCAGCAGCGGGTGGAGATACTTAAGATGCTCTACCGGGACAATGAAATCATGATATTTGACGAGCCCACAGCGGTTCTGACGCCCCAGGAAATCGACGAGCTCATGGAAATCATGAGAAGCCTGGTGGCGGAAGGCAAGTCCATTCTTTTCATCACCCATAAGCTGGATGAAATCAAGGCAGTGGCGGACAGGTGTTCTGTTCTGCGGCGGGGAAAATACATAGGCACCGTGGACGTGGCTTCCATCACCAAGGAAGAGATGTCGGAGATGATGGTGGGCCGCAAGGTGAGTCTGTCTGTTGAAAAGACTCCGGCAGCGCCGGGCAGAACCGTGCTGGAGGCAGAGCATGTTTCAGTGAAATCCCATATGGAAGGCCATACCAAGCTGGTGGTAAATGACGTGAGCTTTCAGGTAAGGAGCGGTGAGATTGTCTGTATTGCCGGAATTGACGGCAACGGGCAGACAGAGCTGGTACACGCCGTTACCGGCCTGGGGGAAACCGCCGGAGGAAGAATCCTCATAAACGGCCGGGATGTGACGAAAAAGAGCATACGCGCCCGCAATACAGGCGGGCTCAGCCATATACCGGAGGACCGTCACAAGCATGGCCTGGTGCTGGATTATAATCTGGCCTATAACCTGGTGCTGCAGCAGTATTTTGAACCTGGGTTCCAGCGCTGGGGGTTCCTTAAGGATGAGGAGATTTATAACTATGCCGACAAGCTGATTGAAGACTTTGACATACGAAGCGGCGAGGGAGCGGACACAATCACCCGCAGCATGTCCGGAGGCAACCAGCAGAAGGCAATCGTGGCAAGGGAGATATCCAGGGACCACGACATCCTGCTGGCGGTCCAGCCTACCAGAGGGCTGGATGTGGGCGCCATTGAGTACATCCACAGGGAGCTGGTAAAGCAGAGGGACGCAGGTACGGCCATTCTGCTCATATCCCTGGAACTGGATGAGGTCATGAATCTCAGCGACCGGATTCTGGTCATGTTTGAGGGAACCATTGTGGCTGACCTGAATCCACAGGAAGTGACGGTACAGGAGCTGGGCCTTTACATGGCAGGTTCCAAACGCCAGGAGCCAGAAGGAAAGGCAGGTGAGAGGGCGTGAGCACAAACAACAGGACAGGGAGAAAACGGGATTATGTAGGCGTGCTGTCATCGGTCTTTGCCATTGTTATCGGACTGCTGGTAGGATTCGTCATACTCCTTATATGTAATCCGTCCCAGGCACTGCCGGGATTTGTGACCATCCTGACAGGAGCCTTTACCCACGGTCTGAAGGGCGTGGGACAGGTGTTTTACTATGCAACCCCCATCATACTGACCGGTCTTTCCGTTGGCTTTGCCTTTAAGACAGGCCTGTTCAATATCGGTACGCCGGGGCAGTTTATTGTGGGCGCCTTCGCAGCTGTCTATGTGGGTATCATGTGGACGGGGCTGGGGAGGATACAGTGGGCCGTGGCCCTGCTGGCGGCAATACTGGGCGGGGCTCTGTGGGGAATGGTCCCGGGATTCCTGAAAGCCTGCTTTAATGTAAATGAGGTTATTGCCTCCATTATGATGAACTATATCGGTATGTATATGGTGAACTGGATTGTAAAGAGCTATAAGCCTCTCTTTAACAACCTGCGCAATGAATCCAGAAATGTGGCTGCCACGGCCCAGATTCCCAAGATGGGAATGGATAAGCTGTTTCCGGAGTCCAGCGTGGGCGGCGGTATCCTTCTGGCCATTGCCGCCGTGCTGATTATCTGGGTTATCCTCAATAAGACCACCTTTGGCTATGAGCTTAAGGCAGTAGGCTTTAACAGGGATGCCAGCAGGTACGCGGGCATCAATGAGAAAAGGAATATTATCATGAGCATGGTCATAGCCGGGGCCATAGCAGGCATGGCAGGGGGACTACTCTACCTGGCAGGCACCGGCAAGCACATAGAGATAAAGGATGTGCTTGCGTCGGAAGGCTTTACCGGTATCTCCGTGGCGCTGCTGGGACTGAGCCATCCCATCGGAGTGCTGTTTTCCGGGCTGTTCATTGCGTATCTGACAGCCGGGGGATTTTACCTGCAGCTCTTTGAATTCTCCACGGAAATCATTGATATCATTGTGGCGGTCATTATTTATTTCAGCGCCTTTGCCCTGATAGTGAAGACCATCCTGACCCGGATGAACCATAAACGGGAGAAAGGAGGCGGCCGGACATGAGTGTGATTTATTTTATATTCCAGCAGACCATGCTTTTTACCATTCCCCTGATGATTGTGGCTCTGGGAGGCATGTTTTCCGAGCGGAGCGGCGTGGTCAACATTGCTCTGGAGGGAATCATGACCATGGGAGCTTTTACAGGCATCCTGTTCCTGAACATGACAGGAGGCAGGATGAGCGGACAGATGCAGCTGCTTCTGGCCATCCTTATCTCCACGGCCACAGGGGCTGTCTTTGCCTTTTTCCATGCCTACGCATCCATCAACATGAAGGCAAACCAGACCATCAGCGGAACCGCCCTTAACATGTTTGCCCCGGCCTTTGCCATCTTTGTGGCCAGGGTCATCCAGGGAGTACAGCAGATTCAGTTTAACAACACCTTCCGGATTGAATCCGTTCCCCTGCTGGGCAGCATCCCGTTTTTCGGGCCTTTGTTATTCCAGAACACATATATCACCACGTATCTGGGCGTCGCCATTCTGATTTTGTCCACCCTGGTGCTTTACCGGACCAGGTTCGGCCTGAGGCTGCGCTCCTGCGGCGAGCATCCCCAGGCAGCAGACGCAGCGGGCATCAATGTCTGCCGCATGCAGTACGCAGGCGTCCTCATATCCGGAGTTCTGGGCGGTTTAGGGGGGCTGGTGTTCGTGGTGCCCACATCCACCAACTTTAACGCGGATGTGGCCGGATACGGATTCCTGGCCCTGGCGGTCCTTATCTTCGGACAGTGGAAGCCGGTGAAAATCATGTGGGCCTCCCTGTTCTTCGGCCTCATGAAGGCGGTGGCGGCAGCTTATTCCGGCATACCGTTCCTGGCGGCAACAGGGATACCCAGCTATGTGTATAAGATGATACCCTATGTGGCTACCCTGATTGTCCTTGTATTTACATCCAGGAACTCCCAGGCGCCCAGGGCCTCCGGCGTTCCCTACGACAAAGGACAGAGATAGGTTGATATTTATGTAATAATATGGTAGTATATGAAAGAGTCCTTAGGGTTAAGGGCTCTTTTATTGAGTCCGGCTGTCTGAAAAGGCCGGTAACTCACGATATATTACGAAACGGGGGATATATAGATGGAACGCGAAAAATTCTCGTCCAGGCTGGGCTTCATCCTTATAAGCGCAGGGTGCGCCATCGGTTTGGGCAATGTGTGGCGGTTCCCTTATATAGTAGGCGAATACGGAGGGGCCGCTTTTGTGCTGGTATACCTGGTGTTCCTGCTGATACTGGGACTTCCCATCGTAGTCATGGAATTTGCAGTGGGAAGGGCCAGCCGGAAAAGCGCTGCCCTGTCCTTTGACCTGCTGGAGCCAAAAGGAAGCAGGTGGCATCTGACCAAGTACATCGCCATGGCAGGCAACTATATTCTGATGATGTTCTACACAACGGTGGGCGGATGGATGATGCTTTATTTCTTTAAAACTCTTAAGGGGGATTTCGGCGGCATGGATGCAGAGGCAGTGGCCGGTGAATTCGTCAGTATGCTGGCCAATCCCGCGCTGATGGGAGGATTCATGGTTATCGTGGTGCTTCTGTGCTTTGGAGTCTGCGCCATGGGTCTTCAGAAGGGTGTGGAGCGCATTACAAAGGTCATGATGGTGTGTCTGCTGGTGCTGATGGTGGTGCTGGCCGTACATTCCATGGTTCTGCCGGGAGGCGGTCCCGGTCTGGAGTTTTACCTGAAGCCTGACTTTGGGAAAATGGTGGAGTCGGGTATCGGGGAAGCCGTGTTTGCTGCCCTGGGACAATCCTTTTTCACCCTGAGCATCGGCATCGGAGCCCTGGCCATCTTCGGTAGCTATATCGGCAAGGAGAGGACACTGACAGGGGAGGCCGTCAGCGTCACCCTGCTGGACACCCTGGTGGCCTTCATGGCAGGACTCATCATATTCCCGGCCTGCTTTGCCTACAATATTGAGGCCAAATCAGGGCCGTCCCTGATTTTCATTACCCTGCCCAATGTGTTTAACCATATGGCAGGCGGCAGAATCTGGGGGACACTGTTTTTCCTGTTTATGTCCTTTGCGGCTTTTTCCACCATTATCGCGGTGTTCCAGAACATCATTTCCTTTGCCACGGATTTGACGGGGTGCACCCTTAAGAAGGCGGTTCTCTGCAACATAGCCGCCATCATCCTTTTATCCCTTCCTTGTGTGCTGGGCTTTAACCTCTGGAGCAGCTTTGCTCCCCTGGGAGAGGGTAGCACGGTTCTGGATCTGGAGGATTTTATCCTCAGCAACAACCTTCTGCCTATCGGCAGCATGCTTTATCTGCTGTTTTGCACCAGCCGTTACGGATGGGGCTTTAAGAAATTTATGGCGGAGGCCAATGAAGGAGAGGGAATTCATTTTCCCGCATGGACCAGGGTATATGTGAGCTATATCCTGCCTTTGATTGTACTCATCATATTTATTCAGGGATATGCCTCCAAGTTTCTGGGGAATTAAAAAGTGTATTTGACAAGAACAGAATGAATGCAAAGGGCTGCCCCCGGGGATCCGCTGTAATCGGAATCCTCAGGGGCGGTTTTTGTATTCAGATAGATGTATTCAGGTTTTTGTCTTCCGGATTTTGTTCCGGATAAAAAATGTAAAATAACCTTGACATTTAATGTAAAGTATACTATGCTAAAAATGTAAAGCAAACTATACTGTAAGAGATGGAGACGAGAATGAGGAGTGAAGATTTAAGGCCGGAATGAATGATGCCGGAATGAGGTTAGAACAAATAGGGTAAGAACGAAACGAGAGGGTGGTGTGATTGAAAACCAGGATACAGGAACTAAGGAAACAGAACAAGGTAACCCAGGAGGAGCTGGCTTTGGCCCTGGGGGTGACCAGGCAGACCATAATATCCCTGGAAAACGGGAAGTATAATGCTTCCCTGCAGCTGGCTTTTAAGATTTCAAGATTTTTCGGAAAGAGCATAGAGGATATATTTTTATTTGAAGAGGAGGAATGATTATGTGGCTGAATCAGTTATTTATTGAAAATCCCATTGATTTTGAGAAGAGGTGCAGAAACAGGATTGTGTATGGAATATGTTTTATCCTGTTGGGCGCAGCGGCCATAGGCCTGTCCTTTGCGGTCAGAAACCACGCTATGGTGATGTATCTGGAACAGGGATACAAGGATTTTATGCCGGGATTTTACAGTGGGACCGGATTCGGCCTGGCCGCGGCCGGCGTCATAACCATCATGCGCAATCTGAAATATCTGCGAAATCCCGAGCTTAAGGAGAAGCGCAGGATATATGAGACCGATGAGAGGAACCGTATGCTGGGGCTGCGCTGCTGGGCCTATACGGGATACACCATGATGATATCGCTTTATATCGGAATCCTTATAAGCGGGTTCATCAGCATGACCGTGACAAAGACCCTGATATCCGTAGCCGTATTTTTTGCGGTGCTCCTGCTGGTGTTCAGAAGGCTTTTGCAGAAGGTTATGTAGGGACATACCAGTTAGAGGTTCTAGGCAAGGGCATAATAAGACAAATGAAAACACAGGAGCCAACACACAACAAAAACGCCGCCATTGGAGACAATGTGCGGCGTTTCCGCCGGTATGGGATTTTTTTGATTTTATAATAATGACAACCATGTACTCAAATAAAAAAGATGACTAACCCAACAAAAACATGACAGAGCGTGTCATGGTATCTATGGTATACTATAATTAACAGATAAAGATTAAAGAGGTGTTTTGATATGGCAGAAAAAATTCGATATGAAAAAAAGAAAACAAGGCTGACTGAAAAATATCAACAGCCGCCAGAGTCTCTTATCCGGATTTTTATGGGCATTGAGGCTTGGAAGCGTTTAATGCGCTTTGAGGAAATGCTAAGAGAGCGGTACGATGTAAGCCGCGAAATAAGGTTTCCCTTCGGCAATGAATATGGCTGGAGTTTCCGGTATTCTCATAAAAAGTCGTTGCTGCTGTATGTGTTTTTTGAAGAAGGCGGTTTTTGCTGTACTATTTCTATCAACGATAAAGGCGCTCAGGAGGTTGATTCCATATTTGGCGAATTGTTGCCGGAAATACAAGCAAGCTGGCTTAACCGATATGCCTGCGGTGCAGACGGCGGTTGGCTTAATCGTTCGGTTATAAGTGATGAAGAACTGCCTGACCTGATCCGACTGGTAGGCGTTAAAGTCAAGCCGAAAAAGATTGGGGGCAAAAATGCATGAAGGGCGCCATTTCCGTATTTTATATATTCTGCTAAACAATGAGCGGGTTACTGCACCAGAACTTGCAGAAGAATTTGGCGTTTCAGTACGGACCATTTACCGTGATATAGATACAATGAGTGCTGCTGGTATTCCAATCTACATGCAGGGAGGCCGTAAGGGCGGTATCTATCTTTTGGAGGGATATCGGTTAGATAAAGTAACGCTTTCAAAGACAGAGCAGGCTGAAATACTTTTAGCGCTGCAAGGGCTGGGAGCTGTTCAATATCCTGATATTGACCCTGTTCTTCTAAAATTAGGCGCGCTATTTATGAGCCAGGACCGCGATTGGATTGATGTTGACTTAACACGCTGGGGAACAGCCGAAACGGTTCACAGAGATAAGGAACTATTTTCAATACTTCGTAAAGCTATTACCGGGCTGCGGCGTATTCACTTTGAATATTATAGTGCCAAAGGTGAAATGACGGTACGAACTGTTGAACCTGCGAAACTCATTTATCGCTGTCGTGCATGGTACTTGGCCGGATATTGTCTCATGAGACAAGAACCGCGTGTGTTTCGGCTTTCCCGCATGAAAAAGACTGGACTGACAGAAGAACTCTTTGAATATTCTCCTGAAAAGGAAGCTCCATATTTTACGCTGGACGGGAATTACGGACCTCTGCTCAAGGTAAGGCTAATGTTTAATAAGTCGGTAGCATATCGTTTATATGATGCTTTTGAAGATGATACTATGATTCGGCAGGATGATAACATCATAGTAGAAACGCAATTACCGGATTCTGAATGGCTTTACAGCTTTTTGCTATCCTTTGGTGGGAATGTAACTATCCTGGAACCGGAGAATTTGAGGCAGGCTGTTAAAGAACGGATTTTACAGGCGTTGTCAATCATTTAGAACAGCTGTATACTATATATCTGACAGCGGTTACTTGTAAGGAAAAGATTAATGATGCTTTTAAGCATTAGGGAATGGTATATGGATAGAAAAAAACTTATCAATCAGAGCATTGATTATATTATGAAACATTTAGATGAAAATTTGTCTCTTGATACAGTAGCCGCTCATTTTTTTATATCGAAATACCACTTCAGCCGAATCTTCAAGGAAGAAACCGGCGAAAGTGTCTATGCATTTATCAAGCGCTGTAAAATTGACCAAAGCGCAATCGACATGAAACTCAACCCAGCAAAAGCAATCACAGACATTGGTTTGGATTACGGATATAGTGCGTCCAATTATAGCTCCGTATTCAGACAGCACCATGATACCCCGCCATCTATGTTTAGGCAGTCAATACCCACCCGCAGTATGTCTCTTCCCTTTTCCTCAGAGCGGATTGTCCATTTTAAAACAGCGGAGGAATATACCGCACAAATCGAAGTCCAGAAGCAGGAGGATCTGTTTGTGCTGTATGAACGTTTTATTGGAACTTATGCGGACCTTGAAAAAAACTGGTATCAGTTTTTAGATAAGTACAAGGATTTTTTGAATGAAAAGACGCTTTTGGTTGAGCGGTTTTTTAATGACCCTGCTATTACCAGCCCGCTGCAATGTATCTGCGATATTTGCATGACTGTGGAACCGGATTGTGGGCTAAGTAATGTCATGCGGATCAGCGGCGGCCAATGGATCGTGTATCATTTCGATGGAAAGATCAAAGACATCTTTGAAACACTGGAGGGGATTTTCAGCGTTTGGTTTCCCCAAAGTGGTTATAAGATGACGCGGAGATATGGACTCAATATTTATCGCCGCGTTGACCGGGATAATCACAGCGTTATAATGGATTTGTACATCCCAATTTCATAACAGCAAGAATTCAGAAGCGGGCAGCGCGCTTTCTTTTTATAATATAAGAAGTATTAAGCCTTTATAGAAATTGGTACAAGATAAATACGGAGGAAAATATGTTTGATATAAGAAAAGTGCAGGAGAAAGTAATGTATGAAGCTGTCAGAGCAAAAAGCAATGCAGATGTGGCTGGTGAAGTGGTATACGGCTGTGAGAAGGCCGCTCATACGGAAAATAATTCTGACTGGGTGAAGTCTGTTATGCGGCGTCTGGAAAATAAATTTGAATCAGAGGATGTCAAAGAAATACGAATGGACTGTCAATGCGGTTACGGAATGAACGAAAAGCTTGTGCTTGTAAAGGAGCTGATGGCAGGAGCTGCTAGTATAGAAGAATTTACAAATTCAGAGAAGGCAAAGGCGGCGGGTCTGTTTTGTAAAGGCGGCGAGCTCTTTCTGCAATTTGATTTTTGTCCCTGTCCTATGCTTGCCGAGGTGGAACGATTAGAGACAGCCGCATGGTGCCAGTGTACTACCGGCTACAGCAAGGTCCTTTTTGAACAAGCGTTTGCCTGTAAAGTGGATGTTGAGTTACTGAAAAGTATAAAGATGGGGGATTCTGTGTGTCTTATGAAAATTACTCCCCACAACCCTGTCTGGCAATAAAAGAGAATACGACGCAGGGGGTTACACGGCGCTGCACCGCCGCCATGCCCCTGCCCGGTCAAGTGACCGGCAGGGGTCATTGACATCCGGGTCATTTTCCTTTACAGTGTAGTTGGGGAAACGAAGGCGCAGTGAAGGAGTTCAAGGGAAGGAGACAGCCATGAACCTGGAATACAGAATCAATGAAAGCTACGACCGTCTGACGGCCAATGACAGGGAGGTTCTGAATCGGATTTTACGGAACAAGGCGCAGTCTGCCGGTATGAACAGCACGGAGCTGGCTGCCTTCTGCCATGTGTCCAGGACAACCCTGATCAGGCTGTTTAAAAAACTGGGAATCGGCGGCTTTGCTGAGTTCAGGCTTTTACTGAAAGAACGGGCCGGGATGCAGGAGCTGGCCCGCCTGGATATGGAGGAAATCATATCCAACTACCACCGCATGGTGGACGGTCTTAAGGAGTACGATTACAGCGTGATTCTGGAGGCCATCCATGAGGCGGGTACCATATATCTCTATGGTACGGGAAATGAGCAGAAGGCCATTGGAGAGGAGTTCAAACGTATTTTCCTGATGTTTGGAAAGTGCTGCATTGATTTATTCGATTACGGGGAGGTGGAGTACGCTTCCCGATATTTTAAGTCCGGCGATTTGTTTGTGGCCATCTCATTGTCGGGGGAATCGGAAAACGGCATACAGGTACTGCGTTTTGTCCAGTGCAGGGAAATAAAAACCCTGTCCATTACCCGTTGGACCAATAATACCATGGCTCGGATGTGCCGGTACAATCTCTATGCCGGAACCAGAATGATAAGCGGAGGCGGGGAGCCGGGATATGAGATGGTGGCTGCCTTCTACATCCTGTTAGACATGCTGTCGGTAAATTACCTGGAATATGAGAGGAAGGGCCATGAGACTGGAAGAAGCGTTCAATAAAAATTATAACAGGTTCACGGAAAATGAACAGTATATCTGCCGGTATTTGCTGGAGCATAAAAAGGAGTGCGCTGTCATGAGCATAACAGAATTTGCCGGAAGCTGTCATGTGTCGGAATCCATGTTGGTGCGTTTTGCAAAGAAGAACGGTTTGGCGGGATACGGGGAGCTGAAGGCCAGGCTCAGACTGGAGGAGCAGGAAACAGAAGAAGCCCTGGGACCTGGGGAAGAGCTGCTTAATACGGTGACAGACAGTTACCACAAAATGATGGATGAGCTGATTGGCCGCGGCCTGGATTCCCTCTTTGAAAAGCTGTACAGGGCCCGGCGGGTATTTCTCTATGGCAGCGGCTCAGCCCAGACTAGGGCGGCCAGCGAGATGAAGCGCATTTTCCTTCCGGTGAAGGAAATGTTTCATATCCATGGACACGACATGCGGGGCGCATTGTCCAGGGTGATGACGGAACGGGACATGGCAGTCATCATATCACTGACCGGGGAGTCTGAGGCCACGGTAAGTCTGGCCCGGGAACTGCGGCTGAGACAGGTGCCCACCCTTTCCATTACCCGGCTGGGCAATAATACACTGGCATCTGTCTGTGATGAGAATCTCTATATCCATTCCATCACCCTGCCGGCCAGATACGGGGTTGAATATGAGATATCCACCCCCTATTTTATTCTGATAGAATATCTGTATCTGGCATACCAGGAGTTCCTGAAACGCCGGTTGGACACCCTGTAAATCTCTGAAATAAGCATTTTTAACATGTTTACAAATATTCAAAAACCGAAAAAATGTACTATAAGTGTACAAAGATTTTAAGCGGGTCCAGGCTATTGCCGGGGCCTTTGTTTTTTGCTAGAATGAGGTCACACAGATAAGGAAGGTAGGGAAAATGGTTAAGGCAATTTTCTTGGACATAGACGGCACACTCAGGGACGAATGCAGCGGCGTGCCCCAAAGCGCGTATACAGCGGTCCGCATGTGCAGGGAAAGGGGAATCCGGATACTGATATGCACGGGGCGGAATCTGGCTTCCATTCAGGAGGAAATCCTGTCCATGGATACAGACGGAATCATAGCCGGAGGAGGCTGTCTGATCGCGGAAAACGGATATGTGCAGAAGGAAAGTTATTTTCAAAAACCGGAAACAGAACGGATTCAGGAATACCTGTTAACAAGGGAACTGCCTTTTGCCATGGAGTCCCAGGAGCGTATATTCATGAACAGGGCTGCGGCAGTGCTGCTGAGACAGGACTTTGCCGGTAAGTTTAAGGGACTGGGAGCAGAAGAAATAAAGAGGCGGGAGAAGGAAAACGGTATCCGATATGAAGATACGCTTAAAGATTATAAGCACAGCCCGGAACACATACACAAATTTTGTCTGTGGTGCCGGCCTGAGGACTGGGAGGCCGTGTGTGCAACGGTTCCGGGATGGGGTGCTGTCATCCAGCAGTCCGCCCCCACGGACGGCAAAATCAGAAAATGGGGATATCTGGAGCTCCAGCCTGCGGGCTGCACCAAGGGGCAGGCCATACGCTGGTGGTGCCGGCGCAATGGAATAAGATTGAAAGATACCATGAGCTTTGGGGACGGAAAGAATGACGTTGACATGATTCGTACAACGGGAATCGGAGTGGCCATGGAAGACGGGGATGAGGAGCTGAAGCAATGGGCGGATTCCCTGTGCAGGCCGGCTGCCCGTGACGGGATTTACAGGGAACTGGTAAGGCGGGGAATTATCGGGTGAGGTTTTACAGGGAAGAGAGATGTCAGGCAGGGATATATCAGGCAGAGAGATATGGGCAGGGACATATCATACAGAGTGATATTAGACAAAAATTTATCGGGAGAAGGAGAGGATTAGATGAGAGCAGAAGAGCAGTTAAGAATCAGGCCGGAGGAACCGTGGTGGAAGGAAGAGGTGGTGTATCAGATTTATCCCCGAAGCTTTAAGGACAGCAACGGCGACGGTATAGGGGATATACGGGGGATTTTGGAAAAGCTGGATTATCTGAAGGCGCTTGGGGTTACTATGCTGTGGCTCTGCCCCATATACCAGTCTCCCATGGATGACAATGGTTATGATGTATCCGACTACTGTGCGCTGGCCCCTGAATTCGGAACCATGGAGGAACTGGATGAGCTCATAGAGCGGGCGGGAGATATGGGAATTAAAATCATACTGGATTTGGTTATCAACCATACCTCAGATGAGCACCGATGGTTCAGACAGGCTCTGGAGGATCCCGAAGGGGAGGAACACGGCTACTATATATTTAAGGAGGGGGACAGGGAACCAAATAACTGGCGTTCTGTATTCGGAGGCAGTGTGTGGGAAAAGGTGGAAGGACGCAGCGAATATTATTTCCATGCATTTGGGAAGAAACAGCCGGACTTAAACTGGGAGAATGAAACCCTTCGGAAGAAGCTGTATGAGATGGTCAACTGGTGGCTGGAGAAGGGAATTGCCGGATTCCGCATCGACGCCATTACCTTTATAAAAAAAGACCTGACCTTTGCAGACCAAGAGCCGGACGGGGCAGACGGACGGGCCAAATGCACCAAGGCTTCCAGGAACCAGCCGGGAATCGGGGAATTTCTCAATGAACTGAAGCGGGAAACCTTTGACAGGCATGGATGTGTGACTGTGGCGGAGGCGCCTGGCGTTCCCTATGAAGGGCTTGGGGATTTCATCGGCAGGAACGGTTATTTTTCCATGATATTTGATTTCCGCTATGCGGACTTAGATATAGCCTCGGGCAGCGAATGGTTTAAGCGAAGGGAATGGACGGTGGAAGAGCTTAAGGATAAAATCATGGCAAGCCAGATGGCTGTCCAGACCTATGGATGGGGGGCCAACTTCATCGAAAACCATGATCAGCCCAGAGCGGCAACCAAATATCTGAAGGAGGCAGCAGAAAATCCCAGTGCTGTCAAGATGCTGGCAGCCATGTATTTCTTCCTGAGGGGAACCCCCTTCCTGTACCAGGGGCAGGAGCTGGGAATGGTGAATTTTGAACGGAGTTCCCTGGATGCGTTTAACGACATATCCAGCATAGACCAGTACCGCCGTTCCCTGGAGGAAGGCTTCAGTGAAGAGGAGGCGCTTCAAATCATCAACCTGAGAAGCCGCGATAATGCCAGGACACCGTTTCCATGGACCGGCGGGCGCTACGGCGGATTTTCTGAAACAGCACCATGGCTGCCCATGAGCCGGGAATATCCGGAAAACAGCGCAAAAACCCAGGAAGGGGACAGGAACAGCATTCTGGAGTTTTACCGCTCCATGATTCGGTTCAGACAGAGGGGGCCCTGGAGGGACTGCCTGGTATACGGCGCCATACGTCCTCTGGCGTGCAGCGAACATGTAATTGCCTATGAGAGAAGAACAGAGGATACGGTTATCTGGTGTTACTTTAATTTCAGCGGTACAGAGACCGTGGAGAGACTGCCGGGAATCAGCGCAGGATGCATATGGGCCAATGACCGGGAGGCAATGGACGGAGTGATGTTTAATGGGAAAACAGCTGACAAAAAGACAGTCGGCGAAGAAACCGCCGGTAATAGAACCGGCATAGAGGACGGAACGCTTTATTTGGAACCATATCAGGCGCTGCTTTTAAAGGGCAGCTGTTAGAATGCGGAGGGAATCGTGATGGAAGGGAATCAGTACAGGGATGCGGCAGGCCGGATAGTGGAGGCGGTGGGAAAGGACAATATATTGTCAGCCACCCACTGCGCCACAAGACTCAGACTGATAGTAAAGGATAAGGAGCGGATTGACGAAAAGAAGCTTCAGGAAATAGGGATGGTTAAGGGTACCTTCTTCAACGCCGGCCAGTACCAGATTATCCTGGGCACAGGGATTGTGAATAAGGTCTATGGGGAGATGGAAGGGCTGGGACTCAATACCCTGTCCAAGCAGGAGCAGGATGAACTGGTAAAGAACCAGCAAAAGGGCGTCAAGCGCATGATGCGCATGCTGGGCGACATCTTTATTCCTATCATTCCGGTGATTGCAGCTACCGGTCTGTTCCTGGGACTTAAGGGCTGTGTGTTCAATGACAATGTGCTGGGCCTTCTGGGCTTATCCGCATCCATCATACCGGACTATGTGGTGACCCTGGTGAACGTGCTTACAGAGACTGCCTTTGCCTTTCTTCCGGCCCTTATATGCTGGTCGGCCTTCAAGGTGTTTGGAGGAACTCCGGTCATCGGCCTGGTCATCGGGCTTATGCTGGTATCCCCCAGCCTTCCCAACGCATATGCGGTGGCTACTCCTGGCAGCGGCGTGGAGGCAGTGATGGCATTTTCACGCATCCCCATTGTAGGTTGTCAGGGAAGCGTTCTGACAGCTATCCTGGCAGCGTTTCTGGGGGCTTCCATGGAAAAAAAGCTGAGAAAAATTATGCCCAATGCCCTGGATCTGATTATGACTCCCTTTCTGGTGATGCTGGGAACATTTCTGGTGGTGATGCTGGGAATCGGCCCCGTCATGCATGTGGTGGAGCTTAAGCTGGTAACCATTGTTGAGATGCTGGTACACCTGCCCTTTGGCATAGGAGGATTCCTGATTGGGGCCACCTATCCGCTTCTGGTGATTACAGGACTCCATCACACCTATACCATGATAGAAACCTCTCTGCTGGCCAATACCGGATTTAACCCTGTCATTACCTTATGCGCCATGTACGGTTTTGCCAACGTGGGAACCTGCCTTGCCTTTTTTGTGAAATCCAGGAAACAGAGTGTAAAATCCACCAGCATCGGGGCCATGCTGTCCCAGCTGTTCGGAATCAGTGAACCGGTGCTGTTTGGAATCCAGCTGCGTTACAATCTCCGTCCCCTTGTCATTATGCTGTTTACGTCCGGCCTGGGGTCAGCGCTTTTGTCCGTGCTGGGAATACAGTCAAATTCCTATGGACTGGCGGTGCTTCCTTCATATCTGATGTATATATACAAGGGAAACCAGCTGATGTGGTATTTCATCATTTCCCTGTGTTCCGTTGCATGCTGTTTTTTCCTTACATGCCTTTTCGGCATCCCACAGGAGGTGCTGGAAGCGGACGGAGAACCCCATGACCCAGCGTTCCGGGAAAATCAGTTGACAGGAAAAAATGCCGGTGAAATGCCGGATGAAATAACAGGAGAAGCAGTATCTGATATGGTTTCTCCGGCAGACGGACATATCCTGCCTCTGGACCAGGTAAAGGATGAGGTATTCGCTGGAAGGGTGCTGGGAGACGGTTTTGCGGTGGAGCTTACCGGCGGCCGTATCCTTTCACCGGCAGACGGTACAATTGAAGCAGCCTTTGACACAGGCCATGCAGTGGGAATCCGCACGGAGAATGGAATGGAAATCCTGATTCACATTGGTATCAATACAGTGGAACTGGGAGGAAAGGGATTCCGCCTTCATGTTTCCCAGGGACAGAAGGTACGCAGGGGAGATTGTCTGGTGGACGTGGATTTGGAGGAAGTGAGGAAGTCTGGAAAAGATCTGACCACCATGGTTATTTTTACCACAGGAGAAAGTGTAGCCGTAAAAAGCGGGGAGGCCGTGACGGCCGGGGCTGGATTTGAAATACGGATTGGACAGAAGGGAACCCGCGGGTCAGAGCTTTCCTGATATAAGCTGTTATAAATGGAAAAGGATGAGGAGGCAGATTAGGAAGCAGAAAAGAAGACATATTAAGAAAGCAAAAAAGTAGACATATAAGAAAACAGGCAGATGTACCCAGGGATACAAGATTATCCCCGCAGTGCATCTGTCTGTTTTTGAGTAATCGTAAATTTTGCTGAATCAGTATATATAGTAAATTTTTTCATTCCGGGCATACTACCTATTGACAATATGCGGTTAGTGCTCTATAATTGCAATATACCCAGGTGGGGTATAAGAAAGGAGTGAAACATATGACCACGCAGCAATATCATATAGACGGAATGTCCTGTGCCGCATGCAGCAGCGCAGTGGAGCGTGTTACGAGAAAGTTAAACGGTGTGGAGAGCAGTAATGTGAATCTGACGACCAACCGCATGGTGATTACCTATGACGAGAGTCAGGTGACACCTGAAATGATTTGTGAGAAGGTATCCAAGGCGGGTTTTTCTGCCAGCCTGATTGTGGAGGAAGAACAGAACAAGAAAAAGGAAGAAGAGGAATGGCAGCAGCAGGAGGAACAGCTGGAGGCTGTGAAGCGCAGGGTGGTTACAGCTATCTGTTTTGCGGTGCCTTTGCTCTACATTTCCATGGGTCATATGCTGCCCTTTACCCTGCCCTTGCCGGCGTTCATGCAGATGGATAAGAATCCTCTCAATTTTGCCCTGGCCCAGCTGATACTGACTGTACCGGTTCTTATTTGCGGACGTAAGTTCTATCTGGTAGGCATCCGTTCCCTGCTTAAGGGCAATCCCAATATGGATTCCCTGGTGGCTATTGGTACGGGAAGCGCATTTATTTACAGCCTTGTGATGACCTTTGGCATTCCCGGAGATCACATGAAGGCCCACCAGCTGTATTACGAGTCGGCGGCTGTGGTGGTCACTCTGGTCATGCTGGGCAAATTCATGGAGAGCCGCAGTAAGGGAAAGACATCTGAGGCCATACGCAAGCTCATGGAGCTGGCGCCGGACACAGCTATTCTCTATGAGAACGGCATGGAAAGGGAAGTGGAGACCTCCCTGGTGTCTGTGGGGCAGCATATCCTTATAAAACCGGGCAGCCGGATACCCCTGGATGGTATACTTGTACAGGGCAGCAGCAGCGTGGATGAATCCATGCTTACCGGAGAGAGCATCCCGGTGGAGAAACAGCCGGGGGACAGCGTGATCGGCGGAAGTATGAATTACAATGGAGCCATGGAGGTGGAAGTGACCCATGTGGGAAGCGATACCACCCTGTCCAAAATCATTAAGATGATCGAGGATGCCCAGGGCAAGAAGGCCCCTATCTCCAAGCTGGCGGATAAGGTGGCCGGATACTTTGTTCCCGCAGTCATGGGAATTGCCCTGGTGGCGGCCCTGCTGTGGTGGATATTGGGAGGAAAGGAACTTTCCTTTGTGCTGACCATATTCGTGGCCGTACTGGTCATTGCCTGCCCCTGTGCGCTGGGGCTTGCCACGCCCACGGCCATTATGGTGGGAACCGGAGTGGGAGCCGGGCATGGCATTTTAATTAAAAGCGGCGAGGCCCTGGAGATTTGCCATAAGGTGGATGCCGTCATACTGGATAAGACAGGGACTATCACAGAGGGAAAGCCCAAGGTGACCGATGTAAATGTAATCAGCGGTGCTGTGGTGGAGCAGGTGTGGAAACTGGAGTCCTCCTCTGTGCCGGGGGCTGTGTTGCCCGCCGCGGGTGAGAATCGGGAAGGCAGTGCTTCCAAGGACAGCGCCAGGGAACCTCAGGCCTCTGACGACGAGAAAAAGGAGCACCTTCTGGGAATCGCTGCTTCCTGTGAACAGATGTCGGAACATCCCCTGGGCCAGGCCATTGTAAACGCCGCCAGGGAGAAGCAGATGGACCTGGCCATGCCCGAAGCATTTGAGAGCATCACCGGGGCAGGCATCATCACCACCTGGAAGGGATGGAAGGTGGCAGTGGGCAACCGGCGTCTCCTGGACCACCTCCATGTGCCTGTATCCCAGGATACGGAAAAGACAGCCTCAGAGTACGCCAATACAGGAAAGACCCCCATGTTTGTTGTGATAGACGGACGTCTGGCCGGAATCGTGTGCGTGGCCGATACAATTAAGGAAACCAGTGTGGAGGCAGTGGAAAAAATAAAGGGTCTGGGAGTGACCGTCTACATGGTCACAGGTGACAATGAGAAAACGGCCCAGTACATCGGTAAGCTGGCCCATGTGGACCAGGTGGTGGCTGAGGTGCTTCCGGAAGACAAGGCACAGGTGGTAAACCGGTTGCAGAATGAGGGAAAAACAGTTATGATGGTAGGTGACGGCATCAACGACGCACCGGCGCTGGTACAGGCGGATGTGGGCTGTGCGGTTGGAAATGGCAGTGATATTGCCCTGGAGTCAGGGGATGTGGTGCTGATGAAATCTGACCTGATGGATGTCTACAGGGCTGTCAAATTGAGCAAGGCAACCATCCGGAATATAAAGCAGAATCTGTTCTGGGCGTTTTTCTATAACTCATTGGGCATCCCGGTGGCAGCCGGAGTGCTGTACCTGTTGGGCGGCCCGCTTTTAAGCCCCATGCTGGGAGGATTTGCGATGTCTTTAAGCTCAGTGTGTGTGGTGGGAAATGCCTTAAGACTCAGGAATTTGAAGCTGTAGCACAGATCTTAAAAAACCTGGGGGAAACCGTTCCTGTCCGGAACAGGGGCGGTTTCCCCCAGGAACAGTAAGGTAAAAGGAGAGGATCACATGAATCAGGAAGAAGGCTGCACCTGCCGCCATAAACACAGGGAAGTGACGGAAGAACGCGGTCTCATGAACCGGCTTAACCGGATAGAGGGACAGATAAGGGGTATCAAGTCCATGGTGGAGGACGAGCGCTACTGTGTGGATATCATCACCCAGGTGGCAGCGGTCCAGGCCGCCCTTAACAGCTTTAACAAGGTGCTTCTGGAGCGCCACATCAAGAGCTGCGTGGTGGATGATATCCGCCGGGGCGACAGCGACGCCACGGTGGAGGAGCTTTGCAGGACCCTGCAGAAGATGATGAAATAACAGGAAACCAGACATAGAAAACAATTATAGAAATCAGATATAGAAAACAGATATAGAAAACAGATTATAGAAACCAGAGATAAAGGAAACGAAACGATACATGCAGTTTAATTCATATTTATTTTTATTAGTGTTCCTCCCGGCTGTGCTGGCAGGATATTTCGGGCTTTGCCGGATGAAGCGCCATACATGGGCCAGAGGATTTTTGGCTGCCATGTCCCTGGTATTTTTCGCCTACGCGAATCCATGGTATCTGGGACTGCTGGTGGGAAGCGCGGTATTTAACTGGGCTGTTTCCAGGGTGCTGGCAGGAGAAGGAAATAAGGAGACAGCCAAAGGAAATGGTAAGACGCCCGACAGGACGGATGGTAAAAAGAGCGGCAGGAGGATGGTTCTGGTATTTGGCATATGCGTCAATCTGGCCCTGCTTTTTTACTTTAAATACACGAATTTCTTTATAGAGAACCTGAACGCGTTTCTGGGAAAGGACATTGCCTTTACAAGACTTCTCCTTCCGGTGGGGATCAGCTTTTTTACCTTCCAGCAGATTGCGTGGCTGGTTGACTCCTTTTGCATGGAGACAGGAGATTACAGTTTTTGGGATTATTTTCTGTTTACCGTGTATTTTCCCAAGATAGCCATGGGACCCATTCTCCTGCACGGAGAGTTCATGCCCCAGCTTAAGGACCCCTCCCGCCTGAAGGCAGATTCCCGCAATATGGCAGAGGGACTGATGATACTGGCCGTGGGACTGTTTAAGAAGGTCATCCTGGCTGAGTTTTTTGCGGGGCCGGTAAACTGGGGGTATGCCCAGGTGGAGATACTCAGCTCCACAGACGCGTTTCTGGTCATGCTGGCTTACACCTTCCAGCTGTATTTTGATTTCAGCGGTTACTGTGACATGGCCATGGGAATTTCCAGGATGTTCAACCTGGAACTGCCCCTTAATTTTAATTCTCCCTACAAAGCGCTGTCTCCGGTGGAATTTTGGAAGCGCTGGCACATGACATTGACCCGTTTCCTCAGAACATATATCTATTTTCCTCTGGGTGGAAGCAGGAAGGGAAGCCTGCGCACATACATGAATATCATGATAGTGTTTCTGGTAAGCGGTTTCTGGCACGGCGCTGCCTGGACCTTTATCCTGTGGGGGGCGCTTCACGGTGCTGCCCAGGCCCTTAACCGTGTATTTAAACGGCAGTGGGAGAATCTGCACACGGCTTTTAGGTGGATGGCCACCTTTCTCTTTGTCAACCTGACCTGGGTTATCTTCCGGTCAGAGAGCATATCCCAGGCAAAGCTGTTTTTGAAACGGCTGCTGGATTTTGGAAACATGCAGATTAATCCTTCCTTTATGGACAGCTTCAAGATGGTGGAACTGCCTCTCTGGCTGACAGGACACCGGGTATTTACCGTACTGGGGCTGTATGGAATCGTGCTTTGCCTGGTGATGAACGCCAGGAATATGGGAGAGACAGAGCTTCGCCCCACCTTCCTTCGTGGAGCGGGAACAGCCCTCCTTCTGGTCTGGTCCGTCCTGTCCCTGGCAGGAATATCCGGCTTCATTTATTTTCAGTTCTAAACAGGCTTATTTGAATAAACAGCTACAGGAGAGATTATATTGGATACACAAAAGCAGGAAAATGGGACAGAAGACATGAGGTATGGGAGATGGCTGTGGTTTACCGTGGGAGCCGTACTGGCCATGTTGGTTATGCTTGGCGGACTGGTGGTCTGGGTGGATCCTTTTTTCCACTATCACAAGCCCCTTGAACATCTGGCATACCCCATTGACAGCGAACGGTACCAGAATGACGGTATCAGCCGCAATTTTACATACGACGCAGTGCTAACAGGGACATCCATGATGGAGAATTTTAAAGCCAGCCGTTTTGACAGTCTTTTCGGCGTGTCATCCGTCAAGATACCATATGCGGGAGGATATTATAAGGAGGTGGACCAGGCTGTGAAAAGGGCCCTGTCCTATAACCCTCAGGTAAAGGTGGTGTGCAGGAGCCTTGACAGGAGCTTCCTGTTTTATCAGAAGGATCAGCAAAATCCGGCGGCTCCTTCCCCGGATTATCTGACGGATGACAATCCCTTTAATGATGTGAATTATATTTTCAACAAGGAAGTGATCTTCGGCACTATTCAGGGTGTCTTTGCCAGGACAAAGGCAGGCGGGCAGACCACCACCTTTGACGAATACATGCACTGGGCACCGGAGCGGGACTGGGGCAGGGAGGCTGTCTTAAAGACATATGAACGGGAGCCGCAGAAAAATGAAACCGCTCCTTTTACAGAAGAAGACCGCCGTACGGTCATGGAGAACCTGGAACAGAATGTGCTGGCCACGGCCAGGGCCAATCCCCAGGTCACCTTTTACTACTTTATTCCGCCCTACAGCATCAGCTGGTGGGACAGCGAGCTGATGGTAAAAGGGGAGTTTGAACGGCAGATGGAGGGATACCGCCTCATGGCCCGTATGCTGCTGGAGTGCAGAAACATACGTCTCTTTGCCTTTGACGACCAGTTTGACATTACCTGCAATCTGGACCATTATATGGATGTAATCCACTACTCGGAGGACATCGGTGACCAGCTGCTGGAATGGATGGCGGCAGGAGAGCATATGCTTACAAACGACAATGTGGACCGCTATTTTGATAGAATCACGGATTTCTATGCAAACTATGATTATGACAGCATCTATGAATAACGGTACGTTTCAAAAAGTCATGACAGCCTCATGACAGCCGGACAGGATGGCGTCCCTGCCGTCAGAGGGCGGGGAAAGCCTGTTAATATAAAAACAGAAAAGGAGAATGAACATGAAAACTTATAAGTGCGAGGAAATGATGTGCGAGGGTTGTGTGAACCGGATTAAGAAGGGACTGGACGGAGCAGGCATTAAGAATACGGTGGATTTGTCCGTCAAGACAGTGACCATTGACGGGGATAAGGACTGTGAGGCCGCGGCAGTGGAGATTTTAGACGACCTTGGATTTACCGCGGTGGAAGTGTAGTACAGAACCTGTAACTGGGGCTTTTCGGAAATTATCATAATTATTTTAAAAACTTTGACAATTTATGGTTGACTTTCTGGAATAAATGTATTATACTACCAAAGGTATCGAGGCGTGGCTCAGTTTGGTAGAGCGCTGCGTTCGGGACGCAGAGGCCGCGTGTTCGAATCACGTCGCCTCGATTTACCTTTAGGCCTGATGGTCAAGCGGCTAAGACGACGCCCTCTCACGGCGTAAACCCGGGTTCGATTCCCGGTCAGGTCATGATGGCAAGGCTGTTGCTTAGGCAGCAGCCTTGTTGCATCAAAGGAATGGCAATTGTTGTTCGGATGCCACTGTAGCGCAGTTGGTAGCGCAACGCATTCGTAATGCGTGGGTCGCCGGTTCGAGTCCGGCCAGTGGCTTGTTAAAACCCTTGTGAATTCAAGGGTTTTTCTTTTTGCCATTTTATAAGATAGTTCACATAAAATATTTTGGCTACTATTTGGTTACTACAAGTCTTTCGGATAATAGATTGTCTTCCGTAATTCCCGCACATTGTCGCTGCCGCAGTCCGTACAGATTCTTCCCATCCGTTCCAACCACCCGGACCAGACGGTGCTGTACCGGATACAGCTAGAAGAAACCATGGTATTCTATGGACTTGACTGTGAATTAAACCAGGAGATGACGGATGTGCTGGCAAACTATGCTGAGAATGCCGGACTTGTGATTTGTGATGTCCAGTACTCACCGGAAGATTATATCTTCCACAAGGGATGGGGACATTCCACATGGGAAGCTGCTCTTAGGCTGGCAGAAGCCAGCAGCGCGAAACGGATCTGGCTTACATAATACAGCTGTACCATAGACCGGAGCCGCAGAGAATAACCGTTTTCTGTAACTTTAATCCTAACCTTGTAAATTGTATTGAAAAATCCCGGGTGATATGGTAAATTTTAATTAATACATCTGCACGGGCAATGGATGAGCAAGGGCCGGCTGCTGCAAGGAAGGGTGGGATTTATGAGAATAGAGGCGTTAAAGTACCAGACCGACAAGAAGGAGGACATCATTATTTTTGTGGATTATAATGAGGTGTACAGCGAGGGATATCATGTACAATGGTCTATAGCCGATATTGCCTACCGGAGGCCGCCTTCGAGAAACTATATCTTTTTGAGCGATACATACCGGGACGACAGTGAGTACTATATACTGTCCCCGGATGAAAAGACAGCATATGCTTTAAAGAGACAAAAAGAGTTTGCAGGTGAGGAAAAGCTGAAAGAGGCACTGGTTTCCGCCTGGAATATCATCCGCCCTGATACGGATTCCATATTGGGAATGTGAGAAGGGGAAAATTAGGGACATATCTTATAGAACAAACGGGGCAGTGCCATTACGGCATTACCCCGTTCGCTTTTCATATTCGTCTTTCCGGCCGGTGCATTCTTTTAAGCTCCATTACCCCGGCACTTTGTGGCCTGTTCTGTCACCTTTCATTTTCATATCCATATGCCACATATTCCATCATCTGGTCTGTGGTATCCTCATTTCGTATGAAGTCTTTCAGGATAGCGTGTATCCTGGCTATCCGGCTGTCCTCAGGCTCATTGCCCCCCATATCCCCGTCCAGCTGGTCACGCATATCAAAAAGCGTATCCTTTCTCTCCGGCATTCCTAACTTCATGGCCTTGGCAATGGTGCCAATGGCGCAGTAGGCTTCTAAGGGAGATGTCATGGGCGCCGGGGGCTCAAAACCGGCTTTGATGTCCAGGGCCATTTTTATGATATAAGACATGTCTCAACACCTCTTTTCAAAGATAGAAATATCATACCACAAAAATCCTGCTTTGTCCTCTCTGTTAAGATTTCGTGAAAATCTTCATGGGACACACACTGTAATATAAAACCTAATTGCTGTTAGTTTCAGCTTATGATATGATATATGGGTGAATGACTTGCCGAAATGACGGAATACTTAAGACATAGGAGTAAAGATGTATGAAAAACCCAAGATTTAAAAATTATATATACTGGGGCACCACTGCGCTGGCCGTGGTGGCCTGCAGTGTTGCCTTTGGATTTTTCCTGTCCCGGTTTGAGATTGTATCAAAGGCCGTGGGAAAAATCGTATCCATACTGATGCCCATTATCTACGGGGCCGTGCTGGCCTACCTGATGCTGCCCATCTATAACAAGACCAGGGTCTATACAGCAGAAAAACTGAAACGTTGCATCAAGGACGGACACACGGCAGACAGCCTGGCAAAGGCGGCCGGGACGCTGGTGAGCCTGCTGTTACTCATTGCCATTGTCTGCGGATTGTTCTGGATGGTGATTCCCCAGATTTACACCAGTATCATCGGCCTCCAGGAGAGTCTGGGAGAGAACATCAATAACCTGAGCCTCTGGCTTATGAAGATGTTTGAGGACAATCCCACCATAGAACAGACCATCATGCCCTTTTATGAGCAGGCTGCCACGGAGTTCCAGAACTGGCTGACCACGGACCTGGTGCCCAATATGTCTAAAATCATCGGTGAGCTTTCCACGGGCCTCTTAAGTGTGGTCACTGTTGTCAAGAACATACTGATTGGCGTCATTGTCATGGTCTATTTTCTCAATATCAAGGATACACTGTCCGCCCAGAGCAAGAAGATCGTCTACAGTCTGTTAAAGCTTAAGGATGCCAACCGGCTGGTGAGCGAGGTGCGTTTTGCCCACTCTGTATTTGGAGGTTTTATAACCGGAAAGCTTTTGGATTCCCTGATTATTGGCATTATGTGCTTTTTTGCCATGCAGTTTTTAAAAATGCCCTATGTGCTTCTGGTGAGCGTGATTATCGGAGTGACCAACGTGATCCCCTTTTTCGGCCCCTTTATCGGAGCCGTGCCCAGCGCATTTCTCATACTGCTGGTGAGCCCTATGAAATGCCTGTATTTCCTTATCTTCATCCTGGTGCTCCAGCAGTTTGACGGCAACATCCTGGGACCTAAAATCCTGGGGGATTCCACGGGGCTTCCCAGCTTCTGGGTGCTGTTTTCCATCCTGCTGTTCGGCGGCCTGTTCGGATTCGTGGGAATGATTATCGCGGTGCCGTTGTTTGCGGTTATTTACAGGCTGACCGCCACCTATGTGAGCAGCGCGCTGAGAAAGAAGGATTTATCCGCCAGGACAGAGGATTACCTGAGCCTGGATTATATTGACGAAGAAAACAGGCATTATGTTGACAGAGAGAGGGAGGAGTAAAAACAACATATAAGTATTGAGGGAGGAAAGCAATGAGTGATTTGCAGACAAGGTATCTGGAACGGCTTGCTGAATTATATCCAACCATAGCAGCCGCTTCCACAGAGGTGATTAATCTGGAGGCAATTCTTAACCTGCCCAAGGGGACCGAACATTTCCTCACGGATATCCACGGCGAGTACGAGGCGTTTTCCCATGTGCTGCGAAACGGATCCGGGGCCGTGCGGCGCAAGGTCAACGATGTGTTCGGCAACACCCTGAGCAGCCAGGACAAGCAGACCCTGGCCACCCTGATTTATTATCCCAGGGAGAAGATGGCCCAGATACTGGAGCATGTAAAGAACCGGGAGGACTGGTACAAGATTACCCTGTACCGCCTGATCGAGGTGAGCAAGCGGGCTGCCAGCAAATACACCAGGTCCAAGGTGCGAAAGGCTCTGCCCCAGGAGTTTGCCTATGTGATTGAGGAACTGATTACGGAAAAGGTGGATGTGAGAGACAAAGAGTCCTATTACAACGCCATCATACAGACCATAATCCGGGTGGGAAGAGCTGGGGAGTTTATCGTGGCTCTCTGTGAACTGATACAGCGCCTTATTGTGGACCATTTACATATTCTGGGAGATATTTATGACAGAGGTCCGGGGCCCCACATGATTATGGACAAGCTGATGACTTACCATTCCCTGGACATCCAGTGGGGAAACCACGATGTGCTGTGGATGGGGGCGGCTGCCGGACAGAAGGGATGTATTGCAAATGTAATCCGTATCTGCGCCAGATACGGCAATCTGGATATCCTGGAGGATGGCTACGGTATTAATCTGCTGCCGTTAGCAACCTTTGCCCTGGACACCTATGGGAGCGATCCCTGCGCCTGCTTCCAGCTCAAAGGGGCGAATGCATGCAGCCCCAGTGAGACGGAACTGAATATCAGGATGCACAAGGCCATATCCATTATCCAGTTCAAGGTGGAGGGCCAAATCATAAAGGAACATCCGGAGTTCTGCCTGGAAGACCGGAACCTGCTGCACCGCATAGATTTAGACAAGGGAACCATACTGCTGGAAGGCGGTGAGCAGGAAATGCTGGACAACCATTTTCCCACCATGGATCCGGCTGACCCTTACAGGCTTACGGCGGAGGAGAACGCCATCATGGAACGCCTTGCGGCCGCATTTCAGAACTGTGAAAAGCTTCAGCAGCATATGCGCTTCCTGCTGGCAAAGGGAAGTCTTTATAAGGTATACAACGGAAACCTGCTGTATCACGGCTGCATCCCCTTAAACAGGGACGGCAGCTTTAAAGAGGTGGACATATACGGGCAGAACTACAAGGGCAAAAGCCTCTATGAGTGTCTGGACGGTTATGTGAGAAAGGCGTTCATGGCAGTGGACCCGGCAGAGCGGGCAAAAGGCAGGGATATATGCTGGTATATCTGGCTCCATCAGGATTCGCCCTTGTTCGGAAAGGATAAGATGGCAACCTTTGAACGCTATTTTCTGGCGGACAAGGAGACCCACAGGGAAGAAAAGAATCCCTATTACTCCATGCTGGAGGATGAGGATACAGTGGGCCGCATCCTGGAGGAGTTCGGTCTGCCGCCCCAGGAGGGACATATTGTCAACGGCCATGTGCCGGTCAAGTCCAAGAACGGGGAGAATCCTGTAAAATGCGGCGGAAAGGTGCTGGTCATTGACGGCGGCTTTTCCAGGGCCTACCAGAAAGAGACAGGAATCGCGGGATATACCCTGATTTATAATTCCTACGGATTGATTCTGGCGGCCCATGAGCCCTTTGAGTCCACGGAGGCCGCAATTGAGAAGGAGAGCGACATACACTCGGAGAGCACCATTGTAAAACGTGTGTCCAGCCGGAAGTTGGTGGGAGACACGGATGTGGGCAAACAGCTTAAGACAAAGATTAAAGACCTGGAAATGCTTTTGGAGGCCTATCATACAGGGGCAATTGTAGAGCGTTTTCCTGTGAGATAGCGGGAAATGGTCGGAAAATAAGGCAGGTAAGGTCTGGAATAGCCGGGGCCGCATTGGGCAGCAGTACAGTGCGGTCCTGTTTTTGCACAAATGGTACAATTTTTTTGTTGTAACTATTACAACAAGTTGACTTTGACATATCTTTGTGATATAGTAATCGGGATGATGCAGGCGCATCACAGGTCAAGGGAGACAGGTTTATTAAAGTCACCCTTATTTTATTTCGATCAGTAGAGGAGGAAGTAATTATGAAGAAATTTATGGCGTTATCCATGGCTGCCGTCATGGCATTGACAGTGGCAGGATGCGGCTCCAAGCCCGCAGAGACCACAGCCGCCGGCACAACAGCAGCAGAGACTGCGGCAAACGCGGATACCACGGCAGCTGAATCAGCAGCAGAAGAGGAAACCAGCGGGGCTGCCTCAGGCAAGAAGTACATCATCAACACAGATACCACCTTTGCCCCCTTTGAGTTTGAGAATGAAAAGGGAGAGATGGTAGGCATTGACCTGGATATCTTACAGGCAATTGCCCAGGACCAGGGCTTTGAATATGAAGTGGTTCCGGTGGGATTCTCCGCAGCTGTAACTGCCCTGGAGGCCGGTGAGTGCGACGGCGTGATTGCAGGCATGTCCATCACCGATGAGAGGGTGCAGAAATATGATTTCTCAGAGCCCTACTATGATTCCGGCGTAGGCATGGCTGTCCTGTCTGATTCCGATATCACATCCTATGACCAGTTAAAGGACCAGAAGGTGGCTGCCAAGATTGGTACCGAGGGATGTACCTTTGCAGAGTCCATTGCGGAGCAGTATGGTTTTGAGGTAATACAGTACGAGAGCTCATCTGACATGTATCAGGCCGTTATAGCAGGAGAGGCAGTTGCCTGCTTTGAGGATTACCCTGTTATCGGTTATGAAATTTCCAGGGGACTGGGCCTCACCCTTCCCACACCCATGGAGAAAGGTTCCTCCTATGGTTTCGCGACCTTAAAGGGCGCAAATCCGGAACTGGTGGAGATGTTTAACAAGGGACTGGAGAACATCAAGGCAAGCGGCAGATACGATGAGATATTGAATACATACATTGCAAAATAGGACTGCCGGAGAACCTCCGGGCAGTGCTGCCCGGCGCCGGTTCCTGCCTTATGCAGGGCCGGCGCCTCAATGCCGCAGGTTATGGATGAATTTAAAGCAATTATACAGGTTTTCCCGGTTATGCTTAAGTGCTTTAAATTTGGCTATAACATTCCACAGGCATGGAAGGACATCTCTGGAATGAGGCACGTCAACGAATAATCAGAAAAGGATGATAGTATGCAGATTGTAAACATTATAACACAGTATTACCCATCATTTTTTAAGGCTCTGGGAATCACCCTGCAGATGACCGTGATATCTCTGCTCTGCGCCACGGTTCTGGGCGTTATTTTCGGCCTGTTCAAGGTCTCGGATTTTAAGGTATTAAAACTTGTTGCCGATGTCTATATTGACATTATCCGCGGAACACCCCTGCTGGTACAGGTCATGATTATGATGTACGGTGTGGGAAGCGTCCTGAAGCCATATGGTTTCCAGTGGAGCAATATAGGCGGCGCCTTTACAGCGGGCTGCGTGGCCCTGAGCCTTAATGCAGGCGCTTATATGGCGGAAATCATCCGCGGAGGAATTGAGGCTGTTGACAAGGGACAGATGGAAGCGGCCAGAAGCCTGGGACTTTCCTACGGCAAGGCCATGCGCAAGGTAATTCTGCCCCAGGCATTCAGGACCATGCTGCCCTCCATCATCAACCAGTTTATCATCTCCCTGAAGGACACATCCCTTGTGTCTGTCATCGGACCCAGGGAGCTGACCCAGAACGGCAAGATTATTGCGGCCAATTCAGCTTCCATGGTTATGCCCATCTGGATCTGCGTGGCCCTGTTTTATCTGGTAGTCTGCACGATTCTGTCCAGGATTGCCAAGTATGTGGAGAGGAGAGTGTCCTATGGAAAATAAGATTTCAGTCCATAACCTGAAAAAGAATTTCGGAAAGCTGGAAGTCCTCAAGGACATCAGCATCGAGATAAGGGAGGGGGAGGTTGTATGCATGATAGGCCCCTCCGGTTCCGGCAAAAGTACGTTTCTGCGGTGTCTGAACCGCCTGGAGAAGATTACATCCGGCCATGTGGTGGTGGACGGCCATCCCATATCCGACCCTAACACCAACATCAACAAAGTGCGGGAAAACATCGGTATGGTGTTCCAGCATTTTAACCTGTTCCCCCATCTTACGGTGAAGGAGAACATTACACTGGCTCCCACGGAATTAAAGCTTATGGGAAAAGAGGAAGCCGGCAGGAAGGCCCTTGAACTGCTGGCCCGGGTGGGGCTGGCGGACAAGGCGGAGGCCTATCCGGGACAGCTCTCCGGCGGACAGAAGCAGAGGGTGGCCATCGCGCGTTCTCTTGCCATGAATCCGGACATTATGCTGTTTGACGAGCCCACATCCGCCCTGGATCCTGAGATGGTAGGCGAGGTGCTGGAAGTCATGAAGCAGCTGGCAGCCGACGGCATGACCATGGTGGTGGTTACCCATGAGATGGGATTTGCCAGGGAAGTGGCGGACCGGGTGGTGTTTATGGATGACGGCTACATTGTAGAGGAAGGGACCCCGGATGAAGTGTTTGGAAATCCCAGGGAGGAACGGACCAGGAGCTTTCTGGATAAGGTGCTGTAGAAAGCCGGATTTCATGAAGGATAAGAATAGTAAAAGCAAAAAATGAAAAGATGGATTATAACAATAACAGGCTGCCCGGCCACAGCGGACCGGGCGGCCTGTTATTGTCCTGCGGAAAGAAAAAGCAGAAGATAAAAAACGTATTCAGGACAGCAAAAAAGCCCTGCACACACAGGGCCTTAAAAGCAGATGACGGGAATCGAACCCGCCTCCCCAGCTTGGGAAGCTGGTGTTCTACCGATGAACTACATCTGCACAACACTGATATTATATCATGTATTTTGGAAAATTCAAGTGTATTTTCATATTTTTGTAAAAATCCGTAATAATTTCTGTGTATTTCTATGAATTGAGTCCGGATTTTTTCCCGTATCTTCCGAAAACAGAAGGGAATCCGTATGCATACGGGAATTTCTCATGGCCGGAACTTGCCAAAACAATCTAAATATGGTTTAATACTATAAGACGAAACATATGTACGCATCTGTACATAGCAATATGGAGGAATAGAATGGCAAAGGAACAATATAACGCGGACAGTATTACGGTGCTGGAAGGATTGGAGGCGGTCCGTAAGCGTCCTGGTATGTATATAGGAGGTGTGGGATCCAAGGGGTTAAACCATCTGATTTATGAAATCATTGATAACGCGGTGGATGAGCACCTGGCCGGATTCTGCAGCAGTGTGTGGGTGACATTGGAAGCCGACGGTTCCTGCACGGTCCGTGATAACGGCCGCGGTATTCCGGTGGGACTTCACAAAAAGGGCATATCAGCAGCCAGAATCGTACTGTCCACCCTTCATGCAGGCGGTAAATTCGATAACGACGCTTATAAGACCAGCGGAGGACTTCACGGTGTGGGTTCCTCCGTAGTTAATGCCCTGTCGGCCCATATGGACCTTAAGGTTTACAGGGACGGCTGCATCTATCACGATGAATATGAAAAGGGACGTCCTGTCATCAAGCTGGAGAACGGACTTCTCCCTGTGATTGGAAAGACGAGGGAGACCGGTACCTGCATCAATTTCCTGCCTGACGGCGATATATTTGAGAAAACCCGTTTCAAGGCGGACTGGCTTAAGAGCCGCCTGCACGAAACAGCATACTTAAATCCCAACCTGACCCTTTATTATGAAAACAAGCGGCCCGGAGAGGGAGAGAAGGTGGCCTTCCATGAGCCGGAGGGCATTGTTGCCTATGTGCGGGAGCTGAACTCCGGCAAAACACCGGTACACGACCCCATCTATTTCAAGGGAACCGTGGACAAGGTGGAGGTGGAGGCCGCCATCCAGTTCGTGGACACATTTGAGGAGAACATACTGGGCTTCTGCAACAACATCTTTACCCAGGAGGGCGGCACCCATCTGGCTGGCTTCAAGACCAAATTCACGGCGCTGATTAACAGCTATGCCAGGGAAATCGGCATTTTAAAGGATAAGGACACCAACTTTACAGGAGCCGATACAAGGAACGGCATGACGGCCGTCATCGCGGTAAAGCATCCTGACCCCATCTTTGAGGGACAGACCAAGACTAAGCTGGCCAGCGCCGACGCCACCAAGGCCGTGTTCACGGTAACAGGGGACGAGCTGCAGCTTTATTTTGACCGCAACGTGGAGGTGTTAAAGGGTGTCATTGGCTGTGCGGAAAAATCAGCCAAGATTCGCCGGGCTGAGGAAAAAGCCAAGACCAACATGCTGACCAAGTCCAAATTTTCCTTTGACAGCAACGGCAAGCTGGCAAACTGCGAGAGCCGGGACGCCTCCCGGTGTGAGATATTCATTGTAGAGGGAGATTCCGCCGGCGGCTCTGCCAAGACTGCCAGGAACCGCCAGTACCAGGCCATCCTGCCCATCAGGGGAAAAATCCTCAACGTTGAGAAGGCGTCCATGGATAAGGTTCTGGCCAATGCGGAAATCAAAACCATGATTAATACCTTCGGCTGCGGTTTCTCGGAAGGATACGGCAATGACTTTGACATCACCAAGCTGCGCTATGACAAAATCATCCTGATGACCGATGCCGATGTGGACGGCAGCCATATCGACACCCTGCTTCTCACCTTCCTTTACCGCTTTATGCCGGAACTGATTTATGACGGTCATGTGTATATTGCCATGCCGCCCCTGTTTAAGGTGATTCCCAAGCGGGGGGAGGAACAGTATCTGTACGATGAAAAGGAGCTGGAGCGTTACAGGAAAACCCATACCGGCGACTTTACGCTGCAGCGCTACAAAGGTCTGGGTGAAATGGACGCGGAGCAGCTGTGGGAGACCACGCTGGACCCGGAGCGCCGGGTCCTTAAGCGGGTGGAGATAGAGGATGCCAGGATGGCTACGGAGATAACCGAGATGCTCATGGGCACCGAGGTGGGACCCCGCCGCCAGTTCATTTATGAGCATGCGGACGAGGCGGAGATTGACGCATAGACAGGAGACAATTAGAACATGGCTGAAAAGATATTACGGACTGAATACAGTGAGGAAATGCAGAGAAGCTACATGAACTATTCCATGAGCGTCATCACTGCAAGGGCCATCCCGGATGCCAGGGACGGCTTAAAACCGGTACAGCGCCGGGTTCTCTATGATATGAGGGAGCTCCATCTGGACCACGATAAGCCCCACAGGAAATCGGCGCGTATCGTGGGCGATACCATGGGTAAGTACCATCCCCACGGCGACAGCTCCATATATGAGACACTGGTTGTCATGAGTCAGAATTTTAAGAAGGGCATGGCCCTGGTGGACGGACACGGCAACTTCGGCTCTATAGAAGGGGACGGGGCAGCCGCCATGCGTTACACGGAGGCGCGTCTGGAGAAGTTTGCGGAGGAGGTCTACCTTAAAGATCTGGATAAAACCGTGAATTTTGTGCCCAACTACGACGAGACGGAAAAGGAACCGGAGGTGCTTCCCGTCAGGGTCCCCAACCTGTTAATCAACGGGGCGGAGGGCATTGCCGTGGGCATGAGCACAAGCATTCCGCCCCACAACCTGGGCGAGGTGATAGACGCGGTCCAGGCGTACATTGATAATCCGGAGGTGACCACTCAGGAGCTGATGGAGTTTATGCCGGGGCCGGATTTTCCCACCGGAGGAGTCATTGCCAATAAGAGCGAGCTGCCCCAAATTTACGAGACCGGCATGGGTAAAATCAAGCTCAGGGGCAAGTTCGAGGTGGAGCTGGGAAAGCGCAAGGCGGACAAGGATAAGCTGATTATTTCAGAGATTCCCTATACCATGATTGGCGCCGGAATCAATAAGTTTCTGGTGGATGTGGCCGATCTGGTGGAGAGCAAGAAGCTGACGGACGTGGTGGATATCTCCAACCAGTCCAACAAAGAAGGAATCCGCATCGTGCTGGAGCTGCGCAAGGATGCGGACATTGACAAGATAAAAAATATCCTCTATAAAAAGACAAAGCTGGAGGACACCTTCGGGGTCAATATGCTGGCCATTGCGGACGGCCGTCCTGAGACGCTGAACCTGAAGGGGATCCTGAGAAATTTCCTCAACTTCCAGTATGAGAACACGGAGCGCAAATACAATGTCTTGCTCCAGAAGGAAATGGATAAAAAGGAAGTACAGGAAGGACTTATTACGGCCTGCGACTGTATTGACCTGATCATAGCCATCCTGAGGGGCTCCAAAAACTTAAAGGATGCCAAGGCATGTCTGACCACAGGCGATGTGACCAACATCCATTTCAAGGTTCCGGGGTTTGAGGAGGACGCAAAGAAGCTTGCCTTTACGGAGCGCCAGGCATCCGCTATTCTGGAAATGCGTCTTTATAAGTTAATCGGACTGGAAATCCTGGCTCTGGAAAAGGAGCACAGGGAGACCTTAAGGAAGATTGGGGAGTATAAGAAAATCCTGGGAAGCAGGGCCCAGATGAACCGTGTTATCAAGGAGGACCTGGCTGCCATCAAGGCTGAGTTCGCCACTCCCAGGCGCACCCTGATTGAGGACGGACCTGAGGCGGTGTACGACGAGAGCGCTGTGGCTGTCCAGGAGATGGTCTTTGTGATGGACCGGTTCGGATACTGCAAGCTGTTGGATAAGTCCACCTATGACCGGAACCAGGAAACCGTGGACACCGAGCAGGTCCATGTGGTGAAATGCCTGAATACGGATAAAATCTGTCTCTTTGCTGCCAGCGGCAGCCTTTACCAGATAAAGGCCATGGATGTGCCGGCCGGCAAGCTGAGGGATAAGGGAACGCCCATTGAGAATCTGAGTAAATTTGACGGTGCCAAGGATACCATTGTTTACCTGACCAGCGCAGAGAACATGAAGGGCAGGATATTTGTATTCGCCACTAAGATGGCCATGGTAAAGCAGGTGCCTGCGGAGGAATTTGAGACCAACAACCGGGTGGTGGCAGCCACCAAGCTCCAGGACGGGGATGAACTGGCGGCCGTGATACCGGTGGAGGGCGAGACCGAGGTGGTGATCCAGACAACAGGAGGCGTGTTCCTGCGGTTTGCCCTGGAGGAGATATCCATGCTTAAAAAGGCATCCAGAGGCGTCAGAGGCATCCGGCTGACCAAGAATGAGGAGCTGGAGAAGCTGTATCTGATTGGTGAGAATCCCATTGTGGATTACAAGGGTAAGGAAGTCCATTTAAACCGTCTGAAACTGGCCAAGAGGGACGGGAAAGGCAGTAAAGTGCGGCTGTAGAAAAGGAGGTATATGCCATGTCATTATCCAACACACCCACGCCCCATATCGGGGCTGAAAAAGGAGAGATCGCAGAGACAATCCTGCTTCCGGGAGACCCCCTGAGGGCAAAATATATTGCGGAGCATTTTCTGGAGGACGTGAAGCAGTTTAACGGGACCAGGAACATGCTGGGCTACACGGGAACCTATATGGGCAGGCCGGTATCTGTCATGGGCACCGGAATGGGGTGTCCCTCCATCGGTATCTATTCCTATGAGCTGATTCACTTTTACGGCTGTAAGAACCTGATACGGGTGGGCACGGCCGGGGCCCTGATGCCGGACGTCCATGTGAGAGACATGGTGTTTGCCATGGGAGCCTGTACCACCAGCAATTTTGTGCGCCTGTTGGGGCTTCCGGGCGATTATTCGCCGGTGTGCAGCTACAGCCTGTTGGAGCGGGCCGTGGCCGCTGCCAGGGAGCGGGGACTGTCCTTTCATGTGGGCAATGTGCTCAGCTCAGACATGTTCTATGCCCCGCCCAAACAGGTGCAGGGAGGAATGACCTGGGCTGACATGGGAGTCCTGGCCGTGGAGATGGAGGCGGCAGCCCTCTATGCCAACGCTGCGGCGGCCGGCGTCAATGCCCTGGCCGTTCTGACCATATCGGATTCCATGGTCACCGGGGAAGCCACCTCTGCCATGGAAAGAGAGACCAGCTTTACCCAGATGATGGAGGTGGCATTGTCACTGGTTTCCTGACCCAATGGCAGTGTTGCATACAAAAAAGAGAGAATGTCCTTGTGGGGCGCACAAATGTATTTTTCTAGCGAATAAATCTTGATTTTTTCCGTTGTTTGGTATAGGATAGGGAAAGATTCGCCGTACCGTGGAATCAATGAGGCTACGATTTAATGAGGCTACGATTTAATGAGGCTACGATTCAATGTGACTGTCATGGATTCAATGCGACAGGTTCCGTGACAGTTCCGGAGGGCGGGAAAATCAGGATAATGAGGAGAATGATTTATGGAAAAGAAGCTGAAGGTTGGAATATTAGGCGCAACAGGCATGGTGGGGCAGCGTTTCATCGCCCTTTTGGAGAACCATCCGTGGTTCCAGGTAGTGACAGTGGCAGCCAGCCCCCGTTCTGCCGGCAGGACGTATGAGGAAGCAGTGGGAGACCGCTGGAAGATGACTACCCCCATGCCGGAGGCTGTTAAAAAGCTGGTTGTGATGAATGTAAATGAGGTGGAAAAGGTTGCGGCGGGAGTTGATTTTGTATTCAGCGCCGTGGACATGACAAAGGATGAGATAAAGGCCATCGAGGAGGCATATGCCAAGACGGAGACGCCTGTGGTATCCAACAACAGCGCCCATCGCTGGACGCCGGATGTTCCCATGGTAGTGCCGGAGATCAACCCAGAGCATTTTGACGTAATTCCTTTCCAGAAGAAGAGACTTGGGACAGAGAGGGGATTTATTGCGGTAAAGCCCAACTGCTCCATCCAGAGCTATGCACCGGTGCTGACAGCATGGAAGGAATTTGAGCCGTATGAGGTGGTGGCCACTACATATCAGGCTATCTCAGGCGCGGGAAAGACATTTAAGGACTGGCCGGAGATGGAAGGCAACATCATTCCCTATATCGGCGGCGAGGAAGAAAAGAGCGAGCAGGAACCCCTTCGCCTCTGGGGAACCATTGAGGACGGTGTTATAGTGAAGGCACAAAGTCCTGTCATCACCTGTCAGTGCGTAAGGGTACCGGTACTGAACGGCCACACGGCTGCCGTGTTTGTGAAGTTCAGGAAAAAGGTGACAAAGGAGCAGCTGATTGAGAAACTCAGGGAATTTAAGGGAGTTCCCCAGGAGCTTAAGCTTCCCAGCGCCCCGGTGCAGTTCATCCAGTACCTTGAGGAGGATAACCGTCCCCAGGTAACAGCGGATGTGGATTTTGAGAGGGGAATGGGAATTTCCGTGGGCCGTCTGAGGGAGGACGCTGTGTATGATTATAAATTCATCGGTTTGTCCCACAACACGGTAAGAGGCGCGGCAGGCGGAGCCGTACTCTGCGCAGAGCTTTTGACGGCAAGGGGATATATTTAGTACTGCATGGAGAAGGAGCGGAGAAAAACATGGCAATCGAGAAAAATTCATTCGGGAAAATGCCCGACGGTACAGAGGTTTACAAGTATACGCTGACCAATAAGAATGGGGTATCTGCTTCGTTCATCACTCTGGGAGGCGTGTGGGTTTCCATGGTGGTGCCTGATAAGGACGGCATCATGGCGGATGTGGTGCTGGGATACGATGATTTGGACAGCTACCGCAGGAATCCTGCCCACTTCGGCGCGCCCATCGGCCGCAATGCCAACCGGATTGGCGGAGCTGTCATCACCATAGACGGTAAGGATTATAAGTTAGAGGCCAACAACGGCCCCAACAACCTTCACAGCGGACCGGACCTGTACCACGACAGGGTCTGGGACTGCGCCGCTTTAGAGACAGAGGCAGGCAGCAGGCTGGACTTTTATCTGGAGAGCCCGGACGGCGACCAGGGATATCCGGGCAATGCCAGGATCACGGTGAGCTATACCCTGACAGACGAGGACAGTCTTGTGCTGGATTATCATATGGTCTGCGATAAGGATACGGTTGCCAATTTCACCAACCACAGCTATTTTAACCTGGCAGGACATGACAGCGGCGACGTGATGAAGCAGGAGGTGTGGCTTAACGCGTCCCGGTATACACCGGCGGACGAGGTTTCCATTCCAACGGGAGAGATTGCTCCTGTGGCTGGAACTCCCATGGACTTTACAGAGATGAAGGCCATTGGAAGGGATATAGGCGCTGATTTTGAGGCCCTGGTATTCGGAAAGGGATATGACCATAACTGGGTTTTGGATAAAGAAGAAGGAGAACTGGCCCTGGCTGCAAAGGCCATGGACCCGGCCAGCGGACGGGTTCTGGAATGTTATACGGACCTGCCCGGAATCCAGTTTTATACAGCTAATTTCCTGCAGGATGAGATGCCGGGAAAGGGCAATGCCCGCTATGATTACCGCCACGCCTTCTGCTTTGAGACCCAGTATTTTCCGGACGCGGTTCACAAGCCCCAGTTCCCGTCCCCCTTGCTGAAAGCAGGGGACGAGTACAGAACCAGGACCATCTATCAATTTTTGGTTAAACAGGCGTGATTTTAGTTGCATAGGCCCTGCCTTCAAGGGGCTGATAGATTTCCACGATGGCAAAATGGGGCGTCAGATCTGACTGCTCCGGTTCGGCTATGGTCATGAACCGGTAGTTGGTCCCGTTTACCACCTGTTTTGCAACGGCTATGGGCCGGTAGAAGTAATCGGGATGTTCCCCGATTGCATTGTAAAAGATAAATGAATCATATGTGGTGAGATAAGGCTGATACTGCCAGCTTCCAGGCATGGAAGTCACCTCCGGAATGTCGTTATAGTAGTTTATGCAGGAAAACCATGAGGGTTCTGCCATCGCTGGCGCTTCATGGTTTTTTTGATTGCGGCAAAGGCAATTTAATGGTATACTATTATAATATGCGCCTTGCCGCCATGGAAATCTGCCGGAGAAATCCGGGGCAGCGCGTATGAAGAAAGTAAATGAGGGATTGGATGTCAAAATCATTATACATAGCAGAAAAGCCCAGTGTGGCCCAGCAGTTTGCCGAAGCGCTTAAGATACGGGGACGGCGGGGCGACGGGTATATAGAGTCTGAGCAGGCAGTGGTGACGTGGTGCGTGGGCCATCTGGTGACTATGAGTTATCCGGAAGCCTACGACATGAAGTTCAAGCGCTGGAGCCTTCAGACACTGCCATTCCTTCCAAAGGAATTCAAGTATGAAGTTATAACCAATGTATCCAAGCAGTTTGAAATCGTCAAGGGTCTTTTGAACCGGCCCGATATTGATACCATCTATGTGTGTACGGACTCGGGACGGGAGGGAGAGTATATATACCGCCTGGTGGCCCAGATGGCCGGGGTAAAGGATAAGAAGCAGAAACGGGTGTGGATTGATTCCCAGACAGAGGAAGAGATATTGAGGGGAATCCGCGAGGCCAAGGATGAGACAGAGTATGACAACCTGTCCGCCTCCGCCTATTTAAGGGCCAAGGAGGACTACCTTATGGGAATTAATTTCTCCAGGGTGCTGACCCTTAAGTACGGACCTGCCCTGTCAAATTATCTGGGAACCAAGTTTACGGTTCTGTCCGTGGGCAGGGTCATGACCTGTGTCATGGGAATGGTGGTGCGCAGGGAGCGGGAGATACGCGGTTTTGTCAAAACCCCCTTTTACAGGGTGATTGGCTCCTTTGAGGCGCCGGGTAAGGACGGCCAGCCGGTTCCCTTTGAGGCGGAGTGGAAGGCAGTGGAAGGTTCCCGCTATTTCGGAACCCCCTGCCTGTATAAGGACAACGGCTTTAAGGACAGGCAGCAGGCAGAGGAGCTGGCTGCCTTATTGACGGCAGAGCCGCCTCTCACGGCCACGGTGCTTGCCAAGGAGAAGAAAAAGGAGACCAAGAATCCGCCCCTTCTCTACAACCTGGCGGAGCTTCAGAACGACTGTTCCAAGATGTTTAAAATCAGTCCGGATGAGACGCTTAAGGTGGTGCAGGAGCTTTATGAGAAAAAGATGGTCACCTACCCCAGAACCGATGCCAGGGTTCTGTCCACGGCAGTGTCCAAGGAGATTCAAAAGAACATAGGCGGCCTTAAGAATTACGGGCCCATGGCAGGGTTTGCGGATGAGGTGCTGAATATGGGATCCTATAAGGGGATTGCCAAGACACGCTATGTCAATGACAAGCAGATAACGGACCACTATGCCATTGTGCCCACCGGACAGGGACTTGGAAACCTGAGGGGACTGCCGCCATTGTCTGAAAAGGTGTATCAGGTCATATGCAGACGGTTTTTGAGCATATTTTATCCTCCGGCGGTTTATCAGAAATACAGCCTGGAGCTGGAGCGCCTGAAGGAACATTTTTTTGCCAATTTTAAGGTTCTGTCCGAACCGGGATATCTCAAGGTGGCGGATGTGAACCTGGCAAAGAAAAATGGGGTGGAGGAATCCTTTGACGAGGCCAGGGATGAGACAAAGGATGAGACAAGGGATGAGTCTAAGGACGAGGCAAAAGAAGGTGTCCCAAATGCCATTTCTCCAAAAGTTGACAGGACAGTATTGCTCCAGATGCTTGCAGAATTGAAAAAAAATGATATACTTACTTTGGTGGAGCTGAATATAAAGGAAGGCGAGACATCGCCTCCCAAGCGATATACCTCCGGTTCCATGATTCTGGCCATGGAAAATGCAGGCCAGCTCATAGAGGACGAGGAGCTGCGGGCCCAGATTAAGGGCAGCGGCATAGGCACCAGCGCTACCAGGGCTGAGATACTTAAGAAACTGTTTAACATCAAGTATCTGAACCTGAACAAGAAAACCCAGGTTATTACGCCGTCCCTTTTAGGGGAAATGGTCTATGACGTGGTGGACCAGTCCATCCGCCAGCTTCTGAATCCGGAGCTGACAGCCAGCTGGGAAAAGGGGCTCACCTATGTTGCGGAGGGTTCCATAACCTCAGATGAGTATATGGAAAAGCTGAATCGTTTTGTTGCCGGCAGGACAGTCAATGTCATCCGCATGAATAACCAGTACAATATGAGAGGTTATTTTGACGCGGCAGCCGCATTCTATAAAACAAAAAAGGAGAATTAATTTATGAAACTGGAACAGATGAAAATCAAAGAACTTTTAGACACAAGCCATACAATCGCTGAAAAGCTGTTTGAGGGCCATGAGTATCCATGGGAAGTTCTGGGTGACATCAACGGGTTCATCGAAAGTCTGGGCGCCAGCCTTCCGGAGAACGAATACAAGAAGATTGGAAAGAATATCTGGATTCACAAGACAGCACAGATGGCTCCCACCACTGCCATGGGCGGACCTATGATCATCGGACCAAAGGTACAGATACGCAACGGCGCCTTTTTAAGAGGAGGCGTTATCCTTGGACAGCACGTTGTCATCGGCAATTCCTGTGAAATCAAGAACTCCATCATCTTTGACGAGGCGCAGGTGCCCCATTTCAACTATGTGGGCGATTCCATCCTGGGCTACAAGGCACATATGGGAGCCGGCGCAGTGACCTCCAATGTGAAGGCTGACAAGGGCCTTGTAAAGGTTCATGCTGAGGATGGTGATGTGGAGACAGGACGCAAGAAATTCGGCGCCATCCTGGGCGATCACGCGGAGATTGGCTGCAACAGCGTGCTCAATCCCGGAACTGTCATTGGACGTAATTCTAACGTATACCCGCTGTCCAGCGTACGGGGCTGTGTTCCCTCTGACTCCATCTACAAGGGCCAGGACAACATCGTTGTAAAAGAGGCCAGGGAAGTGGAAACAGAGCAGGAAGCGCCTGAGGCACCTGAGAAGGGAAAGGGCGGGCTTAAGGTAGTAAAATAAGCCGTCAGTACAGAACGAACAGAAACACGGAACAGTCAGAGAGTTTATAAAAACAGGAAGCCGGACACTGCACATCGCAAGTCCGGCTTCCTGTTTTATCTTTGGTTTGTATATCCCTGAATTTGTATTTGCCTGTAATAATTCCTGTTATTTTGTTCCGAAGATACGATCTCCGGCATCTCCCAGTCCGGGGCAGATATAGGCGTTTTCATTCAGGCAGCGGTCCAGATGTCCCACGTAAATCTGTACATCAGGATGGGCTTCATGGAGACGCTTAAGGCCTTCCGGAGCAGCTATGATAGCCATGAATTTAATCTTTTTCCCGCCGTGTTCCTTGATAAAGTCAACGGCTGAAACACCGGAACCGCCAGTGGCCAGCATGGGATCTGTGACGATGATGGTACGCTCTTCAATGGGGTTTGGAAGCTTGCAGTAATATTCATGAGGTTCGTGAGTCACCTCGTCCCTGTATAAACCGATATGACCCACCTTTGCGCTGGGAACCAGAGCCAAAATGCCGTTTACCATGCCAAGTCCGGCACGGAGAATCGGAACCACGGCCAGTTTGCGTCCGGCAATCATGGGGGTCATGCATGTCTCGATGGGAGTTTCCACCTCCACATCCTCCAGAGGAAGGTCGCGGAGGGCTTCATAGCCCATCAGCATGGCAATTTCCTCAATGAGGGCGCGGAACTCATTGGTTCCTGTGGCTTTATTGCGCAGAATAGAAATCTTGTGCTGAATCAAAGGGTGGTCAAATACCATTACGTTATCCATAAGTTTTGCTGCTCCTTTATCTATTAGAATTACTGATAATTATATATCAAATATCTTATGATATCAACCCCGGTTAAAGGACTATTTGGTGGTGGGGTCAAATGCAACCAGCACATAGTCGCCCAGGGCATGGGGAACAGGCAGTGAAAAGTAGATGGTTCCCTGTTTTTCATAGCTGAAGGATTCGGGCCACTGTGTCTCTGACGACAGAGGGAAGTCCGCGCTGTTAAAGACAGCGGTCAGGGAATCCAAATCCATGGAAGAGCGGTAGCTCAGGACCTGGGCCTCCACATCAGAAGAAATGCCGGAAAACTTTACATCGTCGCTAAGCACATATCCGGCCATGGTATAGGCGTCGGTAAAATCATCCAGTCCCAGGTTCTGGGCCTGAAGCAGATTGACTGTGTTGGAATAAAACAGATTGACCGGGTGGGCGGCTCCTTTTGCGGATAGAGTGCCGGTGTAAGTGGCGGTGAGACGTTTGCGGTCCACGGAAATCACCTTGCACTTGATGTCCAGGGTATCGTTGGCCTCGTCGATGTCATTGGCCTTTATGAAGGACAGGGCATTGGTCTTTAACAGTTCATTAATCTTGTCCTTCTTTGAGGTGTCATCCATCTGGTCCACCGCAGGATACTGGATAGATACCTTTCCGGATGTATAGGTCTCAATGGAAGCAGAAACACTGGAGGCAGCGTCTTCCTGGCCTTCTGTGGTCTCCTCTGTCTCCGGAGCCTGTGTGGCGGCGGGAAGCGTTTCCTTGGGAGCTTCCGTGGCTGCCTCTGTATGTATGGTGGACAGGTCTGCCTTTTCCGGCGTCTTGCTGAGCAGGAGGCCAATGGCAACGCCGCCGATGACAACAGCAGCGCCAATGGCTCCTATCAATATTTTCTTGTTTGTATCCATAATAATCCTCCTTTGTATTCCGGGCAATACCCGAATTGTAACTATTATACATGATATTCATGGACGGAGTTTGAAGAAATACTTACAAATTATTGAAGGACTTTTGTGCATATTTTTATTTACAATTTTCCTCTCAGCATTTATGATAGATCCGACACAACTTTATACTGGAATTGGGGGAATGAAATGTGGTACAGGAAAGGATCGACTTGAAGAATCTGTTTGTTGAAATCAGGCGGAAGGGCAGTACCAGCCAGGTATCCAGGGATTTGGATGTATCCATGGGAAACATCAGCGACTGGAAAAACGGAAGGAGCGTGCCCAACGCGGTTTCACTGGTAAAACTGGCGGACTATTTCGGCTGTTCCGTGGATTATCTGCTGGGCCGGACCGAGCATCGGGATATGATATAACGGGCGGACAGCATCATGAAAGAGATAGAGGAGGAAATTATGATTCAATATTACAATGGCAGCATATTTGATTCAAAGGCGGATATTCTGTGTCATCAGGTAAATTGCCAGGGCGCATTCGGCTATGGAATCGCAGGACAGGTTAAAAAGCTGTTTCCTGAGGTGGAGAAAACGTATAAGCGGATAACGAAGCAGTGGATTGAAAAGGAAAACGGGGACACATCTAGGCTTTTGGGACGGGTGTCTGCCCAGCCGGTGGAAAAGGACGGACGCTGGTTTCTGATTGGCAATCTGTACGGACAGGATGATTACGGCAGAAAAAAGATGGTCTATACCGACTATGACGCATTGGAAAAAGCGATGGGAGAAATCCGGAGCTTTTTGGAAGCCAGGGGCAAAAACGAGACAGTGGCATTTCCCTATAAGATAGGATGCGGCAGCGCAGGCGGCGACTGGAATGTGGTGGAGGATATTATTAAACGTACATTTGAGGGATATTCAGGTGAGGTGCAAATCTGGAAATACGAAGAATGATGATAGATAATCTTTTTTGGGGGGAGCCCGGTGCTTCCACAACATGGGGCTGTGGAAGCTGCCGGGCTAGCGTCATTTCTGACCTGATGTGAATATACCATAGTTCAGGATGAATTGCAACGGAAGTCAGTGAAATGTAATGAAGCGTAATGTTTCTTACAAAAAGCTGACTTTTTTTAATGGAATGATTAATTTTTACCATAGGGAAAGCGAAAGATTTTCATGATTTCAATGGAATGATATGGCTGCCAACAGGAATATTCTGGAAAAAGCCTGCATATATTATTAGGCCGGCATTTTTAATGGAAGGTTGAAAAAGGCAGAAAGAAGGTGAATCATGACACATTTAGAGCTGGTGGCGGAAATCGGAAGCGGACCAATGGAAATCGTAAAGCTGTACCTCAAAGGCCTGCTTTCCTTTGCAGAGCTGGAGAATATCCTTGGCAGGGATAAGGCCAGTCTGGTCCATACCTTTGCGGCTGACAGCGCAGCGGGGAAAATCGGTGAATTACTGCTGTCGGGACTGAGGGGTTATATGGTATAATCAAAGGAAAGAAATCAGAGGAGGCCAGCTATGAAGAATGAAAACAACACAGTCATAGGTACTGTATTAGGTGATATAACGAAGATAACCGGAATGGATGCAATCGTCAACGCGGCCAACTCATCCCTCCTTGGAGGAGGAGGGGTGGATGGGGCTATCCACAGGGCCGCGGGAAAGGAACTGCTGCATGAATGCAGGCTGTTGGGCGGCTGCAAGACAGGACAGGCCAAGATTACAAAGGCCTACAACCTGGAATGCCGGTATATTATCCACACCGTGGGTCCTGTGTGGAACGGCGGCACATGCGGGGAGCAGGAGAAGCTTGCCTCCTGCTACAGGAATTCCCTTTTGCTGGCCCTGGAAAATGGAGTGAAGCGGATTGCATTTCCCTCTGTCTCCACCGGTATATACCACTTCCCAGTGGGGCTGGCAGCAGAAACCGCCATAGGAACTGCCAGGGAATTTGCGGCAGAGTATCCGGGTGAACTGGAACAGATTCTGTGGGTTCTCTTTGACGCCAGGACAAAACTGGTGTATGATACAGTTTTGAGGAAACTGTGACTTCAAGTTACAGTCATGTCTCCGGAAGGAGGAGTCATATGGGACAGATGGAACGCTTGATAGTGCTGGTATTCATTGTAGCCGCCCTGCTGTTTGCCGGAATCTGGGACAGGCATCACCGCAGGTAAGGATAATGGCCCGCACAATGACAGAATACGTAAGAAAGAGATGGAATCAGAATGTCAGAAAGAAAATTCGTGATTGTTGACGGCTCATCCCTGCTGTCAACCTGTTACTATGCAGTGTTACCCAGGGAAATCATGTTCGCCAAGACGGACGAGGAAAAGGAAAAGCATTACGGGAAAATCCTCCACGCATCGGACGGGACCTATACCAACGGCATCATGGGGGTGCTGAAGTCCGTGGTTTCCCTGCTGAAAAAGCAGCAGCCGGCCTATGTGGCATTTGTGTTTGACAAGACAAGGGATACCTTCCGCAGGGAGCTGTATCCTGATTATAAGGGGACCAGAAGCAGGACACCGGAGCCACTTAAGCAGCAGTTCGTGCTGATGGAGCGGATTCTGGAGGAAGCAGGTTTTAAGGTGCTCTACAGCGACCGGTATGAGGCGGATGACTATGCGGGAAGCCTGGTCTATAAATTCAGGGAGCAGGTGCCCATGGTGGTGATGACCAAGGACCATGATTACCTTCAGCTTGTGAGCGATGAGTATAATGTAAGGGCCTGGATGGTCCAGGCCAGGCAGGAGAAGGCGGAGGAGCTCTACGACAAATATTACGGGCTTTACGGCCTGGATAAGGCATCGGTGAACCTGCCGGAAAAGACCTTTGAATTTACGGCTGAGACAGTGTATTCCGAGGAAGGAGTGTGGCCCAGGCAGATTACTGACCTGAAGGGAATCCAGGGCGATACCTCGGACAATATCCCGGGAGTCCGCGGCGTTGCCAGCGCAGCACCGCTTTTGCTGGGAGAATACGGCACCGTGGAACATATTTATGAGGTGATACATGAGGCGGAGCAGGATAAGAAGCAGCTTAAGGAGCTGCAGGACTTCTGGAAGAACTGTCTGGGAATCAGCCGTTCCCCCTACAAATCTTTGACCAAGACAGGGGAGGAAGGGGAACTGTGCGGGGAAGCCGCAGCCAGGCTGTCTAAGGAGCTGGCCACCATTAAGACCGACATACCCCTGGATTTTGAGCTGGAGGATTTTTCCGCGTCCTGCTGCAGGGAGGATGTGCTAAAGGAGTGGTGCAGGAAACTGGATATTAAGACTGCTTCTGTGTTTGGGAAAAGCTGAATTCTTAATTAGGGAGGATTAACGTGAAAAAAGTCAAATTGTCGGAAGGGCTGTCATTGTCAGCCGTGGTTCAGGGATTCTGGAGGCTGGACAGCTGGAAATGGTCCGCAGAAGAACTGGCCCGATTCATGAATGAATGTATTGATAGGGGAGTCACCACCTTTGACACGGCGGAAATCTACGGAGGCACGCTCTGTGAAACGCTGATGGGGCAGGCCTTTGAACAGGATCGCTCCATTCGAAACAAAATCCAGCTGGTATCGAAAACCGGTATTTTCAAAGAGGGCGGATTTGGATATTATGACACAAGATACGACAGGGTAAAACAGTCCTGTGAGGAGAGCCTGAAGCGGCTTCACACAGACCATCTGGACCTGTATCTGATTCACCGGGAGGATCCCTGCATTGATTTTGAGTCTGCTGCCAAGGCGCTGACAGAGCTTAAGAAGGAAGGAAAGATAGGGGAGATGGGCGTTTCCAACTTTGACCCTCATAAATTCAACGGTCTTAATAAAGCTGTCAACGGACAGCTGGTAACGAACCAGATTGAGTGGAACCCTGTGTGCTTTGAACATTTTAATTCCGGAATGATGGATGACCTGACTGCGTCCGGAATCCATCCCATGATATGGTCGCCTCTGGCAGGGGGGAGAATGTTTGACCCCAACGACAGCCTGTGCGCTGCGGCCATGAAAACCATAAAAAGGATTGCCGAAAAGCATGACGCGGACCCGTCTGCCATCATATACGCATGGATTATGTATCATCCGGCAGGGGCAGTTCCTATTTCAGGAAGCAACAGGCTGGACAGGCTGGATACGGCCATTAAGGCCCTGGACATCCGTCTGGAGCACTATGAATGGTATGAAATATATAAGGCCAGCGGCCAGCAGGCAATCAGGTAAGGTGAAGGGCCGGAGGGACTGTTTTGGGCGGGCAGATACCTGCCTTAACAGTCTTTTACCAGCCGTCCGGCCACATGGACATTGAAGAAATGGACAATGGGGCCCAGGCCGAAGGCTGACACCAGGGTGCCCAGGCCAATAATTCCTCCTGCCAGGAAGCATATGACGGCGCAAACTGCATCCGTGGCTATCCGATGCCAGAAGTAGGGGATAAGAGGGCGGCTCTTTGCTGTAATCAGGGAAATACTGTCATAAGGCGCAACCCCTGCATTGGGGGTCTGGTACAGGGACACGCCGAAACTGGTGACAATGACGCCGACAAGCACGGAGACCACGCGCCGGAGCATGGTGTCCGGCACAGGAAACAGCAGGGGCCATAAACCATTAAAAAAGGTGACGATATATCCCAGAAGAAATGCATTTACCAGGGTGCCGATTCCTATGAGTCTGCGGCCTGCGGCCAGTTCAAAGATAAAGAGTCCGCCGTTAATGACCAGCAAAAAAGAGGCATAGCTGAAGCCCAGTATATTGGCCAGGGCCATGACCATACCGCTGAAAGGGTCGTTGCCCAGGCCGGACAGCTTGAATATACTGATTCCCATTCCAAGAAATACATTTCCCATAATCATGATGAGCAGCCGGCGTGCCCCGATTTTTTTGAAGTAGTTCACAGCCATGAAAGAGTAACCTGCCTTTTCTGTTATTCTATTTCTTTCTTTTATTATCTGCTTTATTATAGTACCGGAATGGAAAAATGGCAAAGGTTTTGAAAAAAACACTTGCCAAAATATGTATCCTGTGATAAAATAATCAGCGTTGTAAGCCGGCGTGTCGGAATGGCAGACGATGCAGACTCAAAATCTGTTGCGGGTAACCGCGTGCGGGTTCAAGTCCCGCTGCCGGCATCTATACGTGTCAGATTGACGGCACATGAGACAAGAAAAGGCCCATGCAGAAGCGATTCTGTGTGGGTCTTTTGCGTCCGGCCTGTTTCTGACAGACAAAGGCGGCGGCCTGTTTAAATGACGGATGCATAGGGGACATGGGAGGAAGCGGTATATTCCGCAGACAAATTCCGATGTCCCCTGATTTCATCCATCATCTGAAGCGTCTGTATGGAGGATGCAAGCTGACGGTGCCAGCTGCATTTACCCTTTATGAATGCCATGCAGCGGTCCAGTTCCCTGGCGCGGCAGGCTTCATCGGAAAAGGAAACCAGGGGTTTTTTAGCGCCGGACCGGTTTTTATATGTCACTTCCTTTAAATTCCGTAAATCACGGATTAACAGGCTTCCCCTTTCTCCCTCTATCAGGCTTGGTACATGGCTTCCTGATATCTTGGAATAGACTATCTCCACCCGGGCGGTGCCCATATGTCCCCTGACAGTGCCGGCTGCGTCCATTCCATGTTCCGTGAACACCATCTGGGCATCCATCTGTTCCGGTATGCCGAAGAGATGCACAAGGGGATAGAGGCAGTCGGCGCCCCTTTGAAACAATGCGCCTCCCGGCGGAACGCAGGCGGGGGGACGGACAGGAGAAATGCGTGCCCCCTTACAGCAGAAGGCATATTCACAGGAATGAAGACGAATCCGCCCAATGGGCCCCAGGCCTGTCAGCGCTGTCTTTAATGATGCCATACATGGATTAAATGCAAGATGGATGTGATCCAACAGCACTGCGCCATGTTCATCGGCTGTCTGTGCCAGCGCCTTCAGGCTGCCGGCATCTGCTGCGCCCATGGTTCCGAACAGGACGTGTTTTCCTGCCTTCAGAAGTTCGCGCACCTGCCGGAAATCCAGACTGCTGTAATCCGGAAGATATATGACGTCTGCTTTCTCCAGAGTTCCTATCCCCAGAGTTCCTATCTCCAAAGTCCCTTCCTCCAGGGGGCCTTCCTCCAGATACAGGTCCTTACGCCCGGCCGCTGCCTCCAAAAAGGAGCGGCTTTTTTGTGTGGCAGTCAATACAGCCATGGATATCATGGTCATTTCAGCCATGGTCATTCCTCCATTTCCTTGTCTGATTCCTTGTTTACCTTTTGTTGGCTTTATGGTATAACAAAAATAGATGGAATAATACGGATTTTATGGGATTTTTTCTAAAAATTACAGTTTTTTTGCCATGACGGTCCGGTTATAAAGAGAGAGGGAAGGAGAAAAACCGTGTATGAGCAATACCATGATTCTAAAGGATAAAAGCGTTCAGGTCAGCCGTATCAGAAGGTCCTCCAGCTTTGTGATGAAGCGGCCTCATTATCATTCTTACTATGAGATTTATTATCTGTTATCAGGAAAGTGTAAAATGTTTATCAACCAGGACATCTATTACCTGGAACCGGGTGACATGACCATCATTCCGCCTCTTGAGGTCCACAAGGCCCTGTATGAGCCAAGCTGGGAGGCTGAGCGCTTCGGTATCTATTTCTCCAGGGACACGGTCACCTCCTTCTTAAGCCTTTGCGGGAGGGAGGCCTTTGGCCATATCTTTTCACAGCCCAAACGCACCATTCCTTCGGAATTCCGCCCTAAGATAGAGGAACTGCTGGCTCAGATGCAGGATGAGGAAAAACAGGGCGACAGCTACTGTCAGATACAGCTTTGCAGCCTCCTGCACCAGATTCTGGTTGTATTGGGACGCTGCCAGGAGGCCCGGAGGGAAGGTCATGCGCTGGAGGAGGCAGAGGAGGCCATGGTGCGTGCGGCCAGATACATAAACCAGCATTACCAGGAAGGGCTGACGCTGGGGGAGGTGGCTGCATTTGCCAATATGAGCCCCACCTACTTTTCAAAGAAATTCAAAAGCTCCACCGGCCTTTGCTTCAAGGAGTATCTGAACTACATCCGCGTGCAGAAAGCATCTGATATGCTGCGCAATACGGACCTTTCTGTGACCGGTGTGGCCATGGCCTGCGGGTTCTCGGACGGCAATTATTTCGGGGATGTGTTCCGGAGGCTGACAGGCGTATCTCCCAGGGAATACAGAAAGGGATAGTCTGTCCGGAGCCGGGGATGGGGTGATGGGAGTCCCAATCTTTCATTGAAAAGTAAACTGATTTATTGTATGATGTAAGAAGAATTGGATTAAAATGATAGACAGGAGGTGCTGGCTGTGACCTGCAGGGAAGCGGAGCGTCTGGTGATGCCGTATATCAACGGCAGCATTACGGACGAGGAACTGAAAGAATTCTTAAAACACATCGAGACCTGCGAGGACTGCCGGGAAGAGCTGGAGATTTACTTCACTGTGGACGTGGGTATCCGCCAGCTGGACCAGGAAACAGGCACCTATAACATCAAGGGAGCCCTGGAGACAGCCCTGGAGCTGTCCCGGCAGAGGGTGCACACCCTGGGAATCCTGGAGACAGCCCGCTACGCGGTGAACACCCTGTGCTTCTGGGCCGTGCTGGTAGTGCTGGTGCTTCAGTTCGGGATGTGGTGACAGAGACAGAAAGGAACTCATATTAATGGACAAATTGGTATTGATTGATGGACACAGTATTATGAACCGGGCATTTTACGGGGTACCGGACCTTACGAATTCGGAGGGTCTGCATACCAACGCAGTGTACGGTTTTTTAAATATCATGCTGAAGATATTGGAGGAGGAAAAGGCGGACCACGCAGCTGTTGCTTTTGATTTAAAGGAGCCTACCTTCCGGCATGAGATGTATGACGCCTATAAGGGCACGAGAAAGCCCATGCCCCAGGAGCTTCATGAGCAGGTTCCCGTGATGAAGGATGTGCTGAAGGCCATGGGAATTCCCATCATGACCCTTAAGGGGTTTGAGGCAGATGATATACTGGGAACCGTGGCAAAGCGGTGTCAGGCCCAGGGCATCCAGGTATCCGTGGTATCGGGTGACAGGGACCTTCTGCAGCTGGCTGATGAGCACATCAAGATACGGATTCCCAGGACCAGCAGGGGTGTGACCGAGATCAAGGACTATTTCCCGGAGGATGTGCTGCAGGAGTATCAGGTGACTCCGGAGGAATTCATTGATGTGAAGGCTCTTATGGGGGATGCCTCCGACAATATACCGGGGGTGCCTTCCATCGGGGAGAAGACAGCAACAAGTATCATCGCACAGTACAAATCCATAGAGAACGCCTATGCCCATCTGGAGGAGATTAAGCCCCCCAGGGCTAAGAAGGCTCTGGAGGAGCATTATGACATGGCTCAGATGAGCAGGAAGCTGGCGGCCATCTGTACGGACTGTCCTGTGGAATTTAATTACGAGGATGCCCGGATTGAGGACCTGTATACCCCGGAGGCTTACCAGTATATGAAGCGTCTGGAATTTAAGTCCATCCTGGCCCGTTTTGATAAAACCGCTGCCCAGGAAGCATCTGCGCCTGATATAAAAACCCGTTTTACCCTTGTGAAGGATATAAAGACAGCGGATAAGATATTCGGCAGGGCAGCAAAGGCAGGGCTGGCTGGCTTCCAGCTCATACTTGGCAGGGACGGGGCTTTAAAGGAGACAGCAGAGCAGCTGTCCTTCAGCTTTGACGAGAACGGGGAAGTAAAAGCAGGTAAAAAGGCCAGAACCGGGCTGAATCCCGTGACAGGCCTGGCCCTGTGCCTGGGCGAGGAGGATATTTACTGTCTGGCGGCAGGAGAGCAGATTACCGGAGAGTATCTTCTGGAACAGCTCAGGGCGCTGTGCGGGAGAAATCAGGAGCAGAATAACCAGGAACAGAATAGCCGGGGACAGGATAACCCAGGCGTCAGAGAGCTCTGGGCCCTGGATTTAAAATCCATGCTTGCGTACCTGGAACTAAAGGACACGGATCCTGTGTATGACGCGGGAGTGGCCGGATATCTTCTGAATCCTCTTAAGGATACCTATGCCTACGACGATCTGGCCAGGGATTATCTGGGGCTTACCGTGCCCTCCAGAGCGGATCTGCTGGCCAAGGAGGATCTGGGAGATGCCCTGTGGAAGGGGGAGAAGAATGCCGTTGACTGTGTATGCTACATGGGATATACCGCGTGGAAGGCCGCTGCACCCCTGGCAGGCCAGTTAAAGGATACGGGAATGTACAGCCTGTATACAGATATAGAGATGCCCCTGATTTACAGCCTTTTCCATATGGAGCAGGAGGGCGTGAAGGTGGAACGGGCTGAGCTAAAGGAATATGGGGACAGGCTTAAGGTGGGAATCGCCAAGCTGGAACAGGAAATTTACCAGGAGACAGGGCATGAATTCAATATCAATTCCCCCAAGCAGCTGGGAGAGATTCTCTTTGAACAGATGGAGCTTCCGGGAGGCAAAAAGACAAAGACCGGTTATTCCACGGCAGCGGATGTACTGGAAAAGCTGGCGCCTGATTATCCGGTGGTCCAGAAAATCCTGGACTACCGCCAGCTGACAAAGCTGAATTCCACTTATGCGGAAGGTCTGGCGGCCTATATCGGTGAGGACGGAAGGATTCACGGCAAATTCAACCAGACCATCACGGCCACGGGACGCATCAGCAGCACGGAGCCAAACCTTCAGAATATCCCTGTGCGCATGGCCCTTGGCAGGGAAATACGCAAGGTATTTGTTCCAAAGGAAGGCTGTGTGTTCGTGGACGCGGATTATTCCCAGATTGAACTGCGCATCCTGGCGCACATGTCAGGGGATGAGAGGCTGATCGAAGCATATCGTTCCGCCCAGGACATCCATGCCATCACCGCTTCCCAGGTATTCCATGTACCCCTTGATGAAGTGACTCCCCTCCAGCGCCGCAACGCAAAGGCGGTAAACTTTGGAATCGTATACGGCATCAGCGCCTTTGGACTCAGCGAGGGACTCAGCATCTCCCGCAAGGAGGCAGTGGAGTACATTGACAAATATTTTGAGACCTATCCGGGGGTTAAGACATTCCTGGACGGACTGGTCAAGCAGGGCAAGGAACAGGGCTACGTGACGACCCTGTACGGCAGGAGGCGGCCCATTCCTGAGCTTAAGTCCGCCAACTTCATGCAGCGTCAGTTCGGAGAGCGTGTGGCCATGAACTCACCGATTCAGGGAACCGCAGCAGACGTCATGAAGATAGCCATGATTGCAGTGGACAGGGAGCTGAAAAAGCGCGGCCTGAAATCCAGAATCGTCCTTCAGATTCACGATGAGCTTCTGATTGAGACGGCCCGGGATGAGATTGAGGCGGTTAAGGAGATTCTGACCGACAAGATGAAGCATGCCGCGGATTTAAGGGTTTCACTGGAAGTGGAGGCGGAAGTGGGAAAATCCTGGTTTGACGCCAAGTAGGAAAGTTAGGAAGAAATCAAAGCACAAAGCACGGAAAATAAAGACATCAAAAGGGGCAGCGGCAGGATATGGAAAATATAAGAAATGCATTCCCCGCAGGCGGTAAGTTCATATTGGGAATCACAGGCGGCGTGGGGTCCGGCAAGAGCCGGGTGCTGGAGATACTGAAGGAGGAGTATGGCTTCCGTGTCATCCAGGCGGATCAGGTGGCAAAGGATTTGATGCAGCCGGGGCAGGAGAGTTACCGGGCTGTGGTGGACTTCCTGGGGCCGTCCATACTGAATGAGGACGGAACCATCAACCGTCCTGCCATGGCCCAGGTAATCTTTGGCTGCCCTGATAAACGCATCCAGGTGGACCGCCTGACTCATCCCCTGGTATGGAATACGGCCTTTGGGGAGGCGCTTGCCTGCCCTGAACCTCTGGTGGTCATAGAGGCGGCCATTCCCTCAAAAGAATTCCGTGACAACTGCGGGGAAATGTGGTATGTTTATACATCGAGGGAGAACCGCATGGAGCGTCTCAGAGAGAGCCGCGGTTACACACAGGAGAAAACGGAAAGCATCATGGACAGCCAGGCGCCGGAGGCCGGATTCAGGGAGTTTTCTGATGCGGTTATCGACAACAACGGCTCTGTGGAGGACACAAGAAAACAGATCCGCAGACTCCTGAAGAACAAAATCAGAATGCAATAAATAAGACAAAAGGACTGTAAAACATGAGAATGGTAAGTATTGCCAGCGGAAGCAGCGGCAACTGTATTTACATAGGTTCTGACAGCACCCACCTGCTGGTGGATGCAGGAATCAGCAACAAGCGGATTCAGCAGGGATTAAATGAGATAGGACTTACGGGAAACGATGTAAACGGGATTCTCATTACCCATGAGCATTCGGACCACATCAAGGGGCTGGGAGTGCTGTCGCGCAAGTATGAGATTCCCATTTACGGGACCCGGGAAACCCTGGATGAGATTGCGGCCGCAGGCAGCCTGGGCAAATTTGATAAAGGGCTACTGACTCCGGTATGCCCGGATTTGGATTTCATGGTAGGCGATTTGACCGTGAAGCCCTTTAAGATTGACCACGACGCAGCGAATCCGGTGGCATACCGCGTACAAAACGGGGAGAAGTCCGTGGCCGTGGCCACGGATATGGGCCATTTTGACCAGTACATCATAGACCATCTTCAGGGGCTGGACGCCCTGCTCCTGGAATCCAACCACGATGTCAGGATGCTGGAGACAGGACCTTATCCCTATTACCTGAAACGGAGGATCTTAGGGGACCACGGCCATCTGTCCAATGAAAATGCGGGCAGGCTTTTAAACTGCGTCCTTCACGACAGACTGAAAAAGATTCTTTTGGGACATCTCAGCAAGGAGAACAATTACGAGGAGCTGGCCTACGAGACCGTACGGCTGGAGATTGACGAGGGAGACTGCCCTTACGGAGCTTCTGACTTTTCCATTTCCGTGGCCAGCAGGGACTGCATGAGTGAAATCATATATCTGTAAAACGTATGGATATCCGTTCACCGGATTTCAATAAAACAAAAGCGTGAGGAGAATGAAGATGAATAAGGCAATCATTACAGTAGTAGGGAAAGACAGGGTAGGAATCATTGCAGGCGTATGTACATACCTGGCTGAGAACCAGATTAACATACTGGATATCACCCAGACCATTGTAAAGGGATTTTTCAACATGATGATGGTTGTGGACGTGGAGAACATAACCAAGTCCTTTGGCGAAGTAGCCCAGGAACTGGAACAGGTCGGAGAGGAAATCGGTGTGAGCGTGAAGATTCAGCGGGAAGAAATTTTCCTGAAGATGCACCGTATCTAACGGCATTCCCAGAGGATAGGGCGGGCCTGTAATTTCAGAAGAAAGGGACGAAAGAACTATGATTAACGTAAATATGTACGAGGTAAATGAGACCTACAACATGATCGAACATGAGAAGCTGGATGTGCGTACCATTACCCTGGGCATCAGCCTCCTGGACTGTGTGGACAGCAATCTTGAGGCTCTCAATGAAAAGATTTATAAGAAAATCACGACTCTGGCAAAGGACCTGGTTTCCACGGGTCAGGATATTGAGGCTGATTTTGGTATTCCCATTGTCAACAAGCGTATCTCCGTCACCCCCATTGCGCTGGTGGGCGGTTCTGCCTGCAAGCGCCCGGAGGATTTCGTCACCATAGCCAAGACCCTTGACCTGGCTGCAAAGGAAGTGGGCGTAAACTTCATCGGCGGCTATTCCGCCCTTGTGAGCAAGGGCATGACCAGGGCTGACAAGAACCTGATACTCTCCATTCCCCAGGCGCTGTCCCAGACAGAGCGCGTATGCAGTTCCGTCAATGTGGGCTCCACCAAGACAGGCATTGACATGGACGCGGTGGAACTGATGGGAAGAATCGTGACTGAGACAGCCGAAGCCACCAGGGACCATGATTCCCTGGGCTGTGCCAAGCTGGTGGTATTCTGCAATGCCCCTGACGACAACCCGTTTATGGCAGGCGCCTTCCACGGCGTCACGGAGTCCGAAGCCATCATCAATGTTGGCGTAAGCGGTCCGGGCGTTGTGAAGGTTGCCCTGGCAAAGGTAAGGGATGCCAACTTTGAGGTGCTCTGTGAAACCATCAAAAAGACCGCGTTTAAGATTACCCGCGTGGGACAGCTGGTGGCGCAGGAGGCTTCCAAGCGCATGGGCATTCCCTTTGGAATCATTGATTTGTCCCTGGCCCCCACTCCTTCGGTGGGAGACAGTGTTGCTGAGATACTGGAAGAGATAGGTCTGGAGCGCGTGGGCGCACCCGGAACTACTGCAGCCCTTGCCATGCTTAACGACCAGGTGAAGAAGGGCGGCGTCATGGCCTCATCCTATGTGGGCGGTTTAAGCGGCGCATTCATCCCGGTCAGCGAGGACCAGGGAATGATTGACGCAGTCAGCATGGGAGCCCTCACCATCGAGAAGCTGGAAGCCATGACCTGCGTTTGTTCCGTTGGCCTGGATATGATTGCCATACCCGGAGATACACCCGCCAGCACCATTGCAGGCATCATTGCGGACGAGGCAGCCATCGGAATGGTGAACCAGAAAACGACTGCGGTACGTCTGATTCCCGTGGTGGGAAAGAAGGTGGGGGAGACGGCTGAGTTCGGCGGTTTGCTGGGCTATGCGCCTGTTATGCCTGTAAACACATTCTCCTGCAGGCGGTTTGTTACCAGGGGCGGAAGAATTCCGGCGCCAATCCACAGCTTTAAGAATTAAGGTTGTCCGGGTTAAGGCAGTCGGATGGAGGTCAGTCAGATGAAGATTTTTTTGATACGCCACGGCAGGCAGTGCAGCAAGCTGTGCAACGTGGATGTGGATTTAAGTGAAGAAGGATACAGGCAGGCGTCTCTCTTAGGAGAGCGCCTGTTTCATGAAAATATACAGGTGGTGTATTCCAGCAATCTGCTGCGGGCCGTGGAAACGGCTCAGGCAGCCAATCTCTACTGGAATGTAGAGCATATCATACGGCCGGAGCTGAGGGAGATATCCTTTGGCCATATGGAAGGCATGGAAGACCGGGACATCGCGGTGAAGTACAGGGATTTCAAGGCGCAGCAGGCCCTTATGGAGGAGGATCTGCCCTATCCGGGCGGCGAATGCGCCGGGGATGTGGTCCGGCGCGCCGAACCTGTGTTCAGGGAGGTGACAGAAAGCGGTTATGAGCGCATTGCCGTGGTGACCCACGGAGGCGTTATCCGTTCCATGACAGCCCACTGCCTGGGAATCCCCATGAACAAATGGAGAATCCTGGGTAAGAACCTGGAAAACTGCAGCATTACGGAGCTTAACTGGGATGGGGCATCCGGCCGTTTTACACTGGAGCGGTTCAACGATTATGCCCATCTGGAGCCCTATCCCGATTTGCTGCGAAAGGGATGGGTCAGTGCTGAAAATTAGGGATGCACAAGTGCTGTATGGCTTCAGAGTCAAAGCCTGCGAATATGGATGGGAAAGGAATGGTAGTGGGTATGAATAAAGGGATATTGTTTGACGTGGACGGTACGCTGTGGGATTCGGCGGCCCAGGTGGCTGAATCCTGGAATGAGGTGCTGACCCGTTACCCCCGTTTGGGAGTCAGGATTACGGCCCAGGATATGTATGACAATATGGGAAAGACCATGATGGATATTGGAAAGACTCTGTTTCCGGGGCTGTCCCAGGAGGAGTGCCGGAAGGTGATGGAGGAGTGCATGACATATGAGAACCATTACCTGCTGTCACATCCGGGAGTCCTGTATCCGGAGACCAGGGAGATCATGGCGTGCCTCAGCCGCCAGTATGGCCTGTACATTGTCAGCAACTGCCAGAGCGGATATATTGAGGTGCTGCTGGAGAGCTGCGGCCTCCGGGAATACGTCCGTGATATTGAGTGCTACGGCAATACCGGACTTCCAAAGGGAGATAATATCCGCATGGTGGTGCAGAGAAACCATCTGGAACGCTGTTTTTATGTAGGTGATACCCATATGGACGAGGAAGCGGCCGGCGCGGCCGGGATTCCCTTTGTACACGCGGCATATGGTTTTGGCAGGGCAGAGCGGCCGGTTGGCACCATCGAGTCATTAAGCCAGCTCACCGCCCTTGCAAAGAAACTTCTGGATTAGGAGCTGGACATGAATCAGGAAGAATGTAAAGAAATCAAACAGGCGCTGGATCTGTTTTTAAATGAATCTCTGGAGCGGATTCTCATGAGCAATCCCACGGACAGCGGCAAAATCTCCAGGTCCAGAATCCGGCCTCTGCTCATGAAGGGCAGGCTGGTATTCCAGGCGGAAGAACAGGCGGGAAAGCAGGCATTTCACCGCAATCTGGACCGGGATGAGGCGGCAGATTATGTCACTGGGCTTCTGGACGGCTCCTTCCGCCAGGCAGAAATTGCATCCGGCCTGGGAAAAGCCCTTATCCTGGTGAGCAGGAAGGGAAAGGTGACTGTGAAGGTGAAGCAGAATCCGCGGACGGCCAGGATTTTGCCTGCCGGAAACCCGGCTTCCCGGGAACCGGAACGCACTGTTTTGTTGTCCCACAACCGGAAGAAGCATTATATCCTGGAGGAGGGAATTCCTGTTCCCTTTCTGGTGGATTTGGGCGTCATGACAAAAGAGGGCAGGGTGGTGAACAGCCGCTATGACAAATACAGGCAGATAAACCGTTTTCTGGAGTTTATAGAAGATATCCTTCCCAACCTGGACCAGGACCGGGAGTCCACCATTATTGATTTTGGATGCGGCAAATCCTACCTCACCTTTGCCATGTATTATTATCTGAAGGAACTGAAGGGATATCCGGTGCGGATCATCGGCCTGGACCTTAAGGAGGATGTCATAGAGCATTGCAGCCGCCTTGGACGCCAGTATGGATATGAGGGACTTTCCTTTTGTCATGGGGACATTGCCTCCTTTGAGGGAGTGGAGAAGGTGGACATGGTGGTCACCCTCCACGCCTGTGACCTGGCCACGGATTACGCCCTGGAAAAGGCGGTAAACTGGGGGGCCAGGGTCATTTTATCGGTTCCCTGCTGCCAGCATGAGCTCAACGGACAGATGGAAAACAGCCTTCTACGGCCGGTACTCCAATACGGCCTGATAAAAGAGCGCATGGCAGCCCTTTACACAGATGCCATCCGTGCCCAGGTTTTGGAATACAGGGGATACAGAACCCAGATTCTGGAATTTATAGATATGGAGCATACGCCAAAGAATATACTGATTCGGGCTGTGCGTCAGGGGAAGAAACGGGACAATGGCCTCCAGATACGGGAGCTGGCTGATTTCCTGCATGTGAAGCCCACCGTGGTGGAGCTCCTGGCTCCGGAGCTTTGGGAGTCCGGGAAAAAAACAAAAGACAGCTGATATTGGCAGATATATATGAAAATAAAATGACAGGTCCCCATCCGGGCATTGCATCCGGGGGCCTGTCATTTTGCCTTTTATATTATAAAATACAGATTGGCTGGTTATATTCATTCAGAACCGGCTTTTCCAGCTTTTCTGAGAGCAGGGTCTGGCGGATATGGGAGGCGTAGATGTCCTGTGAAAACATGTCCAGGGCTGTTCCGGTGAGAATGTGGGGGGCGTCGGCAGTCTTGGTAATCAGCGGAATGGCGGTTTTCTGCTTTACCAGGGCCAGCAGTTCCTGAGACTCTTTCCTGAACCCCAGGATTCTGGCGTATGGGGCACGGCCGGCCTCTTTGTAGGACTGTACCCTGGCATCGGTCAGGCCGAGGACCATGTGAAGAAGGGCGCGGCTGATCCTGGTATAGGTATACTGGCGTGTCTTAAGCTGTTCGATCCGGCCTTCCCAGCTGACCTGTTTGAGAAGGCAGTGCTCCAGCCGGCGCGCCATTTCCGCCGACATATCCCCGTATTGTGTATAATGCGTTCCTTCCCGCTTCAGGGACAGGAGACAGAAGTTCAGTATCTCTGACAGGTCGTTGGCCTCCAGGACAGGTTCCCTGCCGTACAGGGGCCGGATTTCCGGAGGAATGTGCGTCATGGCCTCAGGCGTCAGTGTTGCATATGGAAACAGGCCCGCTTCCCTAGATGGCTCCCCGGCTTTAAGTGTCCGCCGGATGGCTGAGGCTGAAGCCTGTCCGCCCTCCAGCCCATTGTCGTGGTATCCCTGTCCCCGGCGGCGGATGGTGAACGGAATAAGCGGACTGTCCTGGCGCAGGATGGCCTTACAGTACTCGATTCCCAGGAGATTGTTGGGGGAGCCCAGGAGTTTGTCCATTTCTTCTCTCCTCAGAGGAAAATCCTTATCTTTGTCCGCCATCTTAAGCAGGGCCTGGCTGCGGGCCTGGGGCCAGCTGAGGCCGCTTCGCAGTCCAATGCTTAGAAGTGAGGAAAAGTCCCCGCCTTCCTTCGCCAGGATACCTGCAGCCGTCCGAATCCTGCGGATATCCCCGTCCTCACTGCCAAAGCACAGGACATCCACTGCCCCCAGTCCTGTGAGCAGGGCCACGCCGCAGGCGGCAAAATCCTCGGCGCTGCTGACCGCAAAGGCGGAGGGAAGCTCCACCACCAGATCCGCGCCGCAGGAAAGGGCCATTCTGGTACGCAGATGTTTGCTGTAGACCGCAGGCTCCCCCCTCTGTACAAAATCGCCGCTCATGGCAGCCACGCACCAGTCTGCGCCGGTCCGTTTTTTTGCTTCTTCTATTTGAAATTTATGTCCGCCGTGAAACGGGTTATATTCGGCAATGATGCCGATTACCTTTGCCGGCTGTTCCAAACTATCTGGCTGTCCCAAGTTCCTTTACTCCTGTCCTGATTCGTTCCCATTTTATTTTATCATGTCCATTATATCCGCAAACATCCATTCCGTCCAGACGGCATTTGTTAATCTTCAGTTTATAAATCTATAATAATTAGAACACAGATTCTCCACAATCGTTTCACAATTCCACCATAAATGACGGCTATATTAATAATTGTAAAAAGCAAGAGCAATTAAAAAACAGCCCTTACAGTTAAATAAAATAGAGAAATGTATGAAAGGAGACTTTGCTATGTACGAGAATGAAAATAAGAATATGAATGGTTTGGGAAATGAAAATATGGAACACAGAGATGTACCTGAAACAACCGTAAACTGGACGATTCCAGGTGATGAGAGGAACCGGCAGGGACAGAATACGCAAGGACACCGGACAATAGAGCCGGAGGCACGCAGCCAGGAGGCGCAGGGTCAGTATTCACAGGATCAGTATTCACAGGCCCAGGAAGGCCAGGGTTCCCGTGAGCAGCATCGAGAGCAGCATACCCAGGGACCAGATGCCGCATTCGGTTCATACGGCAGCCAGACCCGCCGACAGGACTTCTATGGCGGAAATACTTATCAGGGATATCCGGGAGGCGGTGATAAGCAGCGCAATCACTCCAATAAAGGACGATTTGTTAAAAGAGCGGCAGGAATTACAGCGGCAGCAGTCCTCTTCGGAGCCGTATCAGGCGGAGTCATGACAGGTGTGAATTACCTGGGGAACCGACTCACAGGCGCATATGGAACCGCGGGCACATTAGCCGAGACCCAGGCTCAGAACCAGATAGCACAGGCGGCACCGGCCAATGCACAGGCGTCTGCAAACCAGGGCGCCACGGCAGTATCCGCTGTTACCGATGTGTCGGGTATCGTGGAAAACGCCATGCCGTCCATTGTGGCCATCAATGATACCATGACCGTGGAGCAGCGCGACTTCTTCGGAATGCCCCAGACCTATACAGCCCAGAGCAGCGGTTCCGGCATCATTGTGAACCAGACTGACACGGAACTTCTCATTGCCACCAATAACCATGTGGTGGACGGAGCTTCCGATTTAAAGGTTACATTTGTTGACAACAAGGATGTGAGCGCAGCGGTAAAGGGAACGGATTCAGCATCTGACCTGGCAATCATCGCGGTGCAGTTAAAGGATATCCCCTCCGATACCATGAGCAAGATTAAGGTGGCCACTCTGGGCAATTCAGATGATATCAAGGTAGGGCAGCAGGTCATCGCCATAGGAAATGCCCTTGGATACGGCCAGTCCGTCACCGTGGGATATGTAAGCGCCCTGGACCGTGAGATTACAGATGAAAAAGGAATTAACAGGACCTTCATCCAGACAGATGCAGCCATCAACCCGGGCAACAGCGGCGGCGCCCTTATTGATTTAAACGGAAACGTCATCGGCATCAACGCCGCCAAGACAGCTTCCACAGAAGTGGAGGGGATGGGCTTTGCCATTCCTATTTCAAAGGCCCAGGATATATTGAACAGCCTGATGACAAAGAAAACGCGTGTGGCTGTATCCGAGGATGCCCAGGGCTATCTGGGAATACAGGGAACCAACATTGACGCTGCCACATCCCAGATGTACGGCATGCCGGTGGGAATCTATGTCTATAAAATCGTGGAGGGCGGAGCAGCCTCATCCTCTGATTTAAAGGAAAAGGATATTATCACCAAGTTTGACGGCCAGTCTGTAACCAGCATGGAAGAACTGAAGCAGATGCTCACCTACTATGAGGGCGGAGCAGCCGTTACCCTTACAGTACAGTCCCTGGTGGACGGGGCATATGTGGAGCACGATGTGCAGGTGACCCTGGGAACCAAGCCGGCCGCCCAGAGCTGATGAACCGGGAACGGATAGTACTGTTTTATGGGTTTGACTGTGCATGAGGCGAATTAAGAAACATTTGCAAAAAAATTACAGATCTTAACTGAAAAATGTGCTATACTAACGTATATAAACTCGCCAAGGAGGTACAGCTTATGAAATTAGTGTATGCAATTGTGAGAAATGATAATGAAGATGATGTTGTAAGCCAGCTGACCCAGCATCATTACAGTGTTACAAGACTTTCCACCACAGGAGGTTTCCTGAAAAAGGGAAATACAACCTTGATGATTGGTGCAGAAGATGATAAGGTACAGGAAGTGATTGATGTGATTAAGCAGGAATGCGGACAGCATCAGAAGTTAACGGTCAACATGCCTTATATATCAGGCACCACCATGGTAAATTACGCAACTATGCCCATGACAGTTGATGTGGGCGGCGCCACTATCTTTGTGATTAACGTGGACCGTTACGAGAAAATTTAATCATCAGGTACCTGAATCCGCGGACCGGCAATCATGTGGTCCGTGGATTTTTTGTGTTTTCTGTGCTTCACGGCAGGCGGTTTGGCTATCGCCGCCCGCCGGCCCGCCAGAAAAGGTGGAAAATAAACACAGAAAGACCTCAGGTATACGAAAAAGTGCAATATTTGGATAAAATCGGCTTGTATCTCCAATTCTGTCAGTATATAATAAAGACGTATGCTTAAATACACCAAGGAAAGGGGTAAATTATCATGGGATTTATCGATTTAGTTAAAGCTCGTGCCAGGGCTGACAAAAAGACCATAGTACTGCCAGAGTCTATGGACAGGAGAACCTGGGAGGCGGCCGAAACGATATTAAAAGAGGACATCGCCAATCTGATCATCATAGGAACACCGGAGGATATTGCAGACCACAGCAAGGGACTGGATGTATCAGGAGCAACAGTGATCAATCCTCAGACCTATGAGAAGACTCAGGAGTATATTGATTTATTTGTAGAGCTGAGGAAATCAAAGGGAATGACACCGGAAAAGGCAAAGGAAATCATCATGTCCGACTATGCCTACTACGGCTGTCTTATGATTAAAAACGGAGACGCAGACGGACTGGTGTCCGGTGCCTGCCACTCCACGGCCGACACATTAAGGCCATGTCTGCAGATTGTCAAGACAAAGCCAGGCACAAAGCTGGTATCTGCATTCTTCCTCATGGTAGTTCCGGACTGCGAATATGGAGCAGAGGGAACCTTTATTTTTGCCGATTCAGGACTGAACCAGAATCCGAATCCGGAAGAGCTGGCAGCAATCGCCAAATCATCTGCTGATTCATTTGAACTGCTGGTACAGAAGGAAGCAAGGGTTGCCATGCTGTCCCATTCTACCAAGGGTTCTGCAAAGCATCCTGACGTGGACAAGGTAGTGGAAGCCACCAGAATCGCAAAGGAGCTTTATCCGGAGCTTAAGCTGGACGGGGAACTCCAGTTAGATGCAGCCCTTGTACCGGAGGTTGCTTCCTCCAAGGCGCCGGGCAGCGAAGTGGCAGGCAAGGCAAATGTACTGATGTTCCCGGATCTGGATGCCGGTAATATCGGATACAAGCTGGTTCAGAGACTGGCCAAGGCAGAGGCTTACGGCCCTGTTACCCAGGGAATTGCAAAGCCGGTTAACGATTTGTCCAGGGGTTGTTGTGCAGATGATATTGTGGGTGTAGTAGCAATTACGGCCGTTCAGGCACAGGCTGAATAAGCCGGAATAAAGGAGGAGATATCAATGAATATATTAGTTATTAACTGCGGGAGCTCATCATTAAAGTACCAGCTGATTAATTCAGCATCAGAGGCTGTACTTGCAAAGGGACTTTGCGAAAGAATCGGTATTGAGGGAAGCCAGATTACCTACCAGCCGGCAGGAGGAGAGAAGGAAGTAACGGTTTCTCCTATGCCTACCCATACCCAGGCCATTCAGATGGTATTAGATGCCCTGACCAATGATAAGACAGGCGTAATTAAGAGCCTGGATGAAGTTGGGGCAGTGGGACACAGAATCGTTCATGGAGGAGAGGCGTTTACCGCATCTACCCTGATTACAGAAGAGGCTGTTAAAGCAATTGAAGAGTGCAGCGATTTGGCGCCTCTGCACAATCCTGCAAACCTGATCGGCATCCGTGCCTGCCAGGAACTGATGCCCAACACACCAATGGTAGGTGTGTTTGATACAGCGTTCCACCAGACCATGCCGGAGAAGGCATACCTGTACGGACTTCCTTACGAGTATTATGAGAAATACAAGGTTAGAAGATACGGCTTCCACGGGACAAGCCACAGCTATGTATCAAAGAGAACTGCAGAAGTTCTTGGACGTCCTTATGACTCCCTTAAAACAGTGGTTTGCCACCTGGGCAACGGCTCCAGCATCTCAGCTGTCCTCAACGGAAAATCCGTGGACACCAGCATGGGACTGACTCCATTGGAGGGACTTGTGATGGGAACCAGAAGCGGCGATGTGGATCCCGGCGCCCTGCAGTTCATCATGCACAAAGAGAATATGGATATTGACCAGATGTTAAACGTGCTGAACAAGAAGTCCGGCGTATACGGTATGTCCGGTGTTTCCAGCGACTTCCGCGATGTGGAGAACGCTGCAAATGACGGCAATAAGAAGGCAGAGGTTGCTCTGGAATCATTTGCTTACCGGGTAGCTAAATACGTGGGAGCATACGCAGCTGCAATGAGCGGTGTGGACGCAATTGCCTTCACCGCAGGCGTGGGTGAGAATGACAAGATTACCAGAAAGAAAGTGTGCGAGTATCTGGGATTCCTGGGAATTGAAATTGACGACGAGGCCAATTCCAAGAGGGGACAGGAAATCGTAATTTCCACTCCTGATTCCAAGGTAAGCGTACTGGTTATTCCTACCAACGAGGAGCTGGCAATTGCCAGAGAAACACTTGCGTTAGTGAAATAAGTATAACGGAGTGGTGAAAAGCTGGCGTACATGTGATTTTAACACATGTACGCCGGCTTTTGTCCTGGTTTCCGGGATGGCGGTCAATGGCCTGGGACAGGACATCGGATAATATAAATAACAAAATCCGGCAATACTCTCCAGGTACACACCGGTATGCAAAACAGTACACAACTTCTGGAAAAAAAACGGAAATATAGTTGACAAAATGTGCAATGGTATGTATAATGCAAGAGATGCGTATTAGGAGGTTAATATGCTAATTAACTTATCTGAGCTGTTTCCCGTTGAGGGAAAGTCCAAAACATATACGCCTGAGCTTGAGATGACCCAGTTTAGGTTGGCCGACACTGTATACGACATTGCAGAAAAGGAACCGTTGTCATTGGTGATAACAAATCGGGGAAATAAGAAGCTGGCTTTAGCGGGAACCATTGATTTGGTTTTGATTATGCCATGTGCCAGATGCCTTGACCCGGTGAGAGTTCCTTTCCATCTGGAAATTGAACAGGAACTGGACATGAACCAGAGTGATGAAGAACGAGTGGAAGACCTGGACGAGCAGCCCTACGTAAATGGTTATAAACTGGATATCGACCAGCTGGTTGGTAATGAGTTAACCTTGAACCTGCCTATGGCGGTTCTCTGCAGCGATGACTGTAAGGGAATCTGTGATAGATGTGGCACAAATCTCAACCATGAGACTTGTGACTGCGATAATAGGCCACTTGACCCAAGGATGTCAGTTATCCAGGATATTTTTAAACAGTCGAAGGAGGTGTAAACCATGTCTATCTGTCCAAAGAATAAATCTTCTAAAGCTAGAAGAGACAGCCGTAGAGCAAACTGGAAGATGAGCGCTCCAAATCTGGTAAAGTGCAGCAAGTGCGGTGCCCTGATGATGCCTCATAGAGTTTGCAAGGCTTGCGGTTCTTATAACAAGAGAGAAATCGTCAGTGTTGAAGATTAATTTTCAACAAGTCAAACATTAGTGAAAAGTTAGTAAATACGCGGTCTTTTGAGAATACTCAAAAGACCGCATATTTTTTGCACTCATGGTACAATGAGCAGGCGCATGGAGGTTAAAGGCAAAACGGTGAGAATGAGTGTCATATCATACAAGAAATTTTTTCGTAGGTATGATATAATATTTTCGTTGCGGAAAAAAAGCAGCGCTTGACAAAACTAATCCGATTAGTTACTATGTGTTTAACAGATGATGAAAGGAAAGGTTATGGCGCGGGCAGGACTTGATAAAAATGTTGTAGTGGAGAAGGCTGCACAGTTAGCAAACAAAATGGGAATTGACCAGATTCAGTTGAAAACGCTGGCGGAAAGTCTGAATATACAGCCGCCGTCCCTTTACAACCATATCAGGGGGCTAGATGATTTACGTCATGAACTGATGATTTATGGCTGGAAGCAGGTGGAAGAACGTATGCTGGAAGCGGCAGCAGGTGCTGACGGGTATGCTGCGTGGGAAGCGGTCTGCCGGGCATTCTATCAGTATGCGACCGAAAATCCGGGTGTGTTCAGCGCGATGCTCTGGTACAATAAATACCAGGATAAAGAGACGCAGGGCGTCACGGAAAAGCTGTTTTCCATTTGCTTTGCAATCACATCATCCCTGAACATTTCTGAGGAAAACTGCAATCATCTAATCCGTACCTTTCGGGCATTTTTGGAAGGCTTTTCTCTGCTGGTCAACAACAATGCCTTTGGCCATTCTCTGTCAGTGGAGGAGAGCTTTGACTTGTCCCTGAAGGTGATGATTGGCGGCATGAAGGAGTTGGAGGGAAAATAAGTGATGCAGACATTATAAAGAGATGGTTCTGACCAAAGACTTTATTATCGGTCTGTTGGAGGACAGTATCCAGCTTGCATCCGTTTCTGTGTCAGGAGCGGAGATTGCGCAGCTGGCATTTTTCCCCAGGTCCGGTGATAAAACGCTATCGAAAGTATGATATAGGGATTATTCAATTATATACATAAAGGAGAACAAATCATGGCAGATGCATTAGAATTACATGAAGGTGAAGCAGTTGAAAAGGAGTTTAAATCTGATTACTGGGAGAAAACACTTTGTTTTTATAGCCAGAAACGTGGTAAATACTGGCTTACAAATCAAAGAATCATATTCAGGGGCGGTTTTGCCACCATATTGGAAATCCCTTATGCTGATATTGAGTCGGTACAGTTATGTAATGTGGGCGGGCTTGTTCAGATCATTCCCACCGGAATCAAGGTGACTCTTAAGTCTGGAAAGAGCTATAAGCTGTCTGTGACAAAGCGTAAGGAAATTCTTGCATTCATTCAGGAGAAAATATAATAGTGTTATAATTGATAGGGAGTGTTGCATTTGATAAAGCAATACTCCTTTTTCTTTAGGGGCTTTAACGGATGGAAATACGTCTGCTGTTTAAAGTGCCTCCATGATATTATTGTACGTGAAATGTAAAGTAAAATTAAAAGAAGAGGCCCTTCGGATGTGATAAAATGATATTATCACATCATGCTTTCATATCGTGTTTTCATATCATGTTTGGGAGGAAAAAATGAAAAATATACGGGCTGTTATTATAGTATTGGCATTGCTGTCAACAGGCGGCTGCTCAGCCAATGCGGCGCAGACATCGGATGGGCCATCGGAAGAATCAGGATCCGGGCTGGGACAAAGCAGGTGGACATGGGAAATGATACATTTGCCCAGTTTTATCCTGCTGTTGGCAGTGATGCGGGCCGAGCTGCCGGCGAAAATTATGATACCAGAAGTATAGATGAAATGAAGGACTTATTTGAAACAGAGCGGATAGAAGAAATCAAAAAGTAGATGGCATGAAAAACGTATTGCAGGTGAAAGTACGCCTTACTGGTAAAGGGCGGCTCAGGCGGATAAGGAGGCTTTTCAGATGAAAGAAATTATTGACTTTATGGAAGAGAATGTGGATGGCAGAACGCTGTTTACAAAGGAGCTGGTTTACGAATTGGAAAATGGCGCATTGCAGGGCATATACTCTGACCAGATATCCTTTTCTAATCTGAAATACTCCCAAAGCGGATTTCAGATAGATATGTTTATTGTATCCAACGAGAAAATATGGCTGATTGGTAAGGAAGGACAGCGGGATAAACTAAGAAAGGATTTCAGCTCGGTATCCATGTTTCGCTTTGAACTGGCCATGCGGAAAAGTACGAACGCCGTAACAGGTTGTTTTCGTTTTATTTCCGCTTCCGGGAAAAATGTGCCGGCAGAAGCTGTCGTAAGTGGAATTTATGATGTGCGTGTTGAAAACAGTGTGCTGAAATTATCGGAATCCCAGGTCTTGTACCGGGATCAGCCGATACAGGACGGGCGTTATAAGCCGGTTGCTTTTCAAGCGGAACATCGTTTTTACTGCGAGGACGGAAAACTGCATTATGAATACGATGGACGGTGTTTTGACGTGGACGCCAAAACGATGCAGCGCCGCCATAGCTCCGATACCTTCCCTCCATTTATTTCAATTGAGAAGTAAGCAGTTCAAGAAAAAATATCGCCTTATCGGCAAAGGACGGCCTTGGAGGATTCCGCCCCCACACCCCACATCCAAAAAAACAAGCGGCCAAGCCAAATGAAAGGAGAAGATCATGATTAAAAAAATAATGTTGGTATTAAGTGCAGTGTTTATAATTTCCACATTTGCCGGAGCCGGTTATATTTTCTTACATAGAGGCAGGGTTAATCTGTCTTCTGCCGGAGCAGAAGCCCAAAAAGAAAGCGGAGAAGCGGACAGTCCTTCACAGGCACTGGCTTTAACAGAGAAAAGTACAGAAGACAGTGCACAGGATAGTACAGCGGATAGTGCAGCAAACAGTGCAGCGGACAGTGCAATGAACGAAGCAGAGAACCGTGCAGAGGACGGAGCAAAAAACAACACAGAGAACGGAGCAGGTGAGGATGGGGAGGGAGATTACGATACAGTGCTTCTGGACGGAGCCAGAAGGCTGTGCAGAACCTACTTTAAATCAGGAGACTTTTCCTATCAGATCGTAATCACGCCCGGAGGGCGCAGGAACAGAAACCAACTGAATGTAGATGTAGTAAAGAAAGATGGGATAGGCTACACCGTTCTTAACCGGCTTTCCATGTACTATGATCCGGAGTATCCGTTCCGGATGCAGAGCAGTATGGATCAGGCCGCCTATCAGGCGGATGGAACTATCAAGGAATACCAGATTGCTCCATCTGAGAATGGCTTTATAGGGCTTTACGGACAGCTGGAGGCGCAGGGAAGCTATTTTCCTCTGGATGATTTATTTATGCCGGAATTTTTCTCCAGACCTCTCAACGAGACAGATCTTATTGGCATGACTGTGGCTGATATGAAAATCCTGAGAAACCAGTATTACGCTGTCCATGGAAGGATATTTGAAAAGCAGGAGCTGAAAGATTATTTTCAGGAAAAAACATGGTATCTGGGAGATAAAACAGCGGATGAATTTGACGAGACCGTGTTTGGCGGTCTGGAAAAAAGAAATATTGCATTTTTAAAGAAAGCAGAAGCTGAATTTGACGAAGAAAAGAGCAAAGAGGTGAAAAAAATTTATGACGGGCTTTTAACGGCTCCCTATGCCTCTCTTCTTACTGCCCATACGGAAATGGGTGTAAGCCTGTATTCTGATATTCAGCACAGGGCAGATAAAGGGATATATTATGAAGCAGAAGGCACGATTTACACACCGGTCATTCTTTCACCCAAGCAGTATGAAGCGGTCATGAAAGAGGGAAAAGAAGAAAGGATTTGTGTGAATGAGCTGACGAAAGAGACGGCTGCTGTAAGAAGGACAGACAATTCCGATTATGGCGACTGCATGCTTTTTTATGATTCTGGTACAGAATCAGGAAAAACATCGGGAGAGGATACGCCCCATTACTATTTTCTGTCCTACGAGCCTTATTCAGGAAATTATACTTTGTGGGCAAATAGCGCCGATACGCTGTTTAAAAATATTTATAAAGGTACGGTCTATGTGCTCAAGGGAGCGGAACATGAGTGGTATCAATATTTTAGTATCCCGGATAAAGAGTATTTGGAAAGCGGCGAAAGAGTGATGCGGTTCGACGATATAACCAATCAAGGAGCAGCTGGTTACGGCGGAGGCCAGCCGGTGTTCGATGAAAAGGGATATTTAAAGGCGATTTATTATTATGGAGACTGATTCTGCCTTTGAAAAGGGAATCGGAATGGGAAAACCAGCCATAGGGGTGTGAGTGTATGGATGAGAGACTGTCAATGACGAAGTCCGGATAACCGGAAGAGTAGACAATCTCCTATTAAAAAAAGAATGAAACTCCGCAAAAAATATCATGAATGGGGAAGTCCCATTTGATATGATGCAGTCTGGAAGGTGTCAGGATTCCGGCATGATAAGACAGAAGAGAAATGGACGAAACAATGAGGCCAGGGCAGATCGTTTTAAACCCTGGCGTATAATCATATGAACACCTGATAAGGTATACGACAGCGTAAATGGAAAGAGGTAAAAAATGGCAGATATTCTTGTGCATGGGCTGACCCAGAACAATCTGAAGCACGTCACATTCCGTATTCCAAAGGAAAAAATTACGGTGTTTACCGGCGTGTCCGGTTCCGGCAAGTCCAGTATTGTTTTTGATACTATCGCCGCTGAGTCACAGCGGCAGATGAACGCCGCCTACCCGGCCTTCGTGCGCTCCAGACTGCCGAAATATCCGAAGCCGGCAGCAGAGCGCATAGACAACCTGACGGCCTCAGTGGTGGTGGACCAGTCTCCCCTGGGCGGAAACGCCCGCTCCACGGTGGGAACTATAAGCGGCCTGTACGCCAGCCTCCGTCTGCTGTTTTCACGCATCGGGAAGCCCTATGCGGGTACGGCTTCTTACTTCTCCTTCAATGATCCCAACGGAATGTGCAGGACCTGTTCCGGCCTGGGAAAGATTACAAAGGTCGATGTGGAAGCGGTTCTGGATATGGATAAATCATGGAATGAGGGCTGCGTCAAGGACTCCCTTTACCGCCCCGGCTCCTGGTACTGGAAACAGTACGCCCAGTCCGGTCTCTTCGACTTAGACAAGCCAATCAGAGCGTATTCCGGTGAGGAATACAACCTGCTCTTATATGGCTCCCGCGACGGCAAAGGCGAACCGGAAAACCCAAAGGTGACCGGGCTGTACCACAAGTACACAAAGACGCTTCTCAACCGGGACATCAGTAATAAGAGCAGGCACACCCGGGAGAAATCCCAATCACTGGTTGCTGAGATGGAGTGTACCGGCTGCCATGGGAAGCGGCTGAACGGGGCAGCGTTGAGCTGCAGAATAAAGGGTTACAATATCGCTGATCTATGCGGTATGGAGCTGACCGGACTTCGGGAAGTTCTGGCTGAGATTACCGACCAAAGGGTGGACGTCCTGGTGCAGACCATCATTGAAGGTCTGGACAGGCTGATTGAAACAGGCCTTCCCTACCTTCACTTGAACCGTGAAACTCCCTCCCTTTCCGGCGGCGAGGCCCAGCGCCTGAAGCTGGTCCGATACATGGGCAGCAGCCTGACCGGCCTGACCTATATCTTTGACGAACCAAGTGCCGGAATGCATCCCAGGGACGTTTACCGGATGAACAATTTGCTGCGGCAGCTCCGGGACAAAGGCAACACGGTTCTGGTGGTGGAGCATGACAAGGATGTGATTTCCATTGCTGACCATGTGATTGACGTGGGACCGGGGGCCGGACAAAACGGAGGAGAAATTGTATTTGCAGGCAGCTATCCGGAGCTGCTTCTGGCCGATACCCTGACAGGAAAGGCAATGAGACAGGTACTGCCCATCAAGGAGACGCCGCGGCAGGCTGCGGGAAGCCTGCCTGTCAGGGGGGCCTGCCTCCACAATCTTAAGCATGTGGATGTGGACATCCCGTTGGGGATTATGACCGTGGTGACCGGCGTGGCCGGTTCGGGCAAGAGTACCCTGATCTCCCGGGTATTTGCAAAGCTCTATGAGAGCAATATCGTAATGGTGGACCAGGGACCCATCACAGCCACCAACCGTTCCACACCGGCCTCTTACCTGGGCTTTTTCGATGAAATACGAAGGCTTTTAGCAGGAGAGAGCGGCAGACCGGACAGTCTGTTCAGCTTTAACTCCGCCGGGGCCTGCCCGGTATGCGGCGGTAAGGGCGTCATTGTCACCGAACTGGCCTTCATGGATCCTATAGTGACTGAATGCGAGGCCTGCGGCGGTGTGCGGTATAATGAGGAAGCGCTTGCCTGCACCTACAAGGGAAAGAATATTGTGGAGCTGCTGGGCCTGACTGCGTCCCAGGCCCTTCAGGTGTTTGAGGACGCCAAGATCCGCAGGCGCCTTAAGGTGATGGAGCAGGTGGGATTAAGCTATCTGACCCTTGGCCAGCCCCTCAGCACCCTGTCCGGAGGGGAGCGCCAGCGAATCAAGCTGGCGAAGAACCTGGGCAGAAAGGGGAGTATTATTGTGATGGATGAGCCCACCACCGGACTGCATATGTCCGACATTGAAAACCTGCTCAGGCTGTTTGATTTAATCGTGTCCCGCGGCAATACGCTGGTGGTGATTGAGCACAACCTGGATGTGATGAAGCAGGCGGACTGGATCATTGATATTGGGCCGGACGGTGGGAAGAACGGCGGCCAGGTGGTATTTACCGGCACACCTGTGGAAATGCTGCGCTGCGCCAGGACATTGACAGCGGACAGCCTGAGGGCATCCCTGGGCTAAGGCGCAAGTTACTTTATAGAAAAACGGCATGCGGCAAAATTGCTGCTGTTTTTAGGAGAAGGGATGGGAATGGAGAAAAAAATACTGCTGGTTGACGATGAAAAAGATATTGTTGACATGATGGAAGAAGTGTTGAATAAAGAGGGATTTTCCCATATACAGAAGACATTTACCGGAGCAGATGCGTTGAAGCTGTGCCGTGACTTCCAACCGGATATCGTTATTTTGGATATCATGCTTCCTGATATGGACGGACTGGAGGTATGCCGGCAGATTCGGGAGTTTTCCTATTGCTCGGTTTTGTTCCTGTCCTCAAAGAATGATGATGTTGATAAAATCCTTGGACTTTCCTTGGGCGGCGATGACTACGTTACCAAGCCGTTCAGTCCCAGGGAGGTGGTATTCCGCATAAAGGCCCAGCTTCGCCGCCAGCAGTATCAATCGGCCTCAACATCAAAACCGGAAGCGCGGTTGTGCGCCGGCCCGCTTTTGATGGATCGGGAAAGCTGCCGGGTCTATAAAGAGGGACAGGAAATCCAGCTGACCGGCCGTGAATACCTGCTGCTTGCCTATTTTATGGAAAATGCGGATAAGATCATCAGCAAGGAGCGGCTCTATGAACAGGTTTGGGGAGAATACAGCAGTATCTGTGATAATACCATCATGGTGCATATACGGCATCTGCGGGAAAAGATAGAGAGGAATCCTTCCAACCCGCAGCAGCTTATTACTGTGAAGGGCTTGGGCTATAAGCTCAAAAAGAGGAGCGAATAAATGAAACGATCTGGCTGCCGTACGATTTTTCATATCTGTCTGATTTTTGTTCTGTCGCTGCTTGGCGCTCTTTTGATGGCAGTCTGCCTTTTCTTTTTGACAATCACCATCCGAAAGCCGGACGGCAAGACTGCGAGAAGCGATTGGCCCATACGGTTTACTGAGGAATTCAAGGATCAAATTATTTTTGCCGGAACAGTCTGGCAGGTTAAGCAGGCGGGGCTGGCAGCTTTGCAGGACAATGGGATAGGAGTCCAGCTTTTGGATGCTTCCGGCCGTGAAGTATTCGGTTATCAGAAACCGGAGCAGGCTGGTACCGTATATACCAATGTAGAATTGCTGGAGCTTTATCAAAGGGGACAAATGGAAAACAGCGCAACAACCCCCTTTATGGGCGCGGTTTCCCATGCCGGGAAGGAGTGCGTTTATATTCTGTACTTCCCTGTGAGTATCTCTAAAGTCACCATGTATCTAAGCGGAGAGCGGTTTGCAGGCGGCAGGGCCATACTTTTGCCGATTCTGTGGGCGCTTCTTTTGCTGGTTTTGTTTTTAGGCGTTCTCTATGGACTTTTTATGACAAAGGCAATGAAGAGGCTGACGGCCACCGTTAAGGAGATTTCAGACCGCAGTTATCTTCCGGTTCAGGAGCCGGGCCTGTTCCGTGACCTGTATGGCAGCCTGAACATGCTGGACGCGGAAATCAGAGCCGGCGACCGGCTGCGGGCACAGACGGACAAAATGCGTGAGGAATGGATAGCCAATATCACCCATGACTTAAAAACGCCTCTTTCACCCATCAGGGGGTATGCGGAGCTGCTTGGAGAGGACGGCGGCAAAACCGAAGAACAATGCCGGCGTTATGCCGGAATCATGCTGAAAAATGCAGCTTATATGGAGGCGCTGATTGACGACCTGAAGCTGACCTACCAGTTAGAAAACGGGATGCTTTGCGCTAACCGGAAGGAGCAGAACCTTATCCGGTTTCTGAGGGAGTTGGTGATTGATATTCTCAACACCCCGGAATATGAAAACCGCGCCATTGATTTTGAGAGTACAGCAAACGCCGTTTCCTTTTCCTTTGACCAAAGGCTTTTTACAAGAGCCTTCCGAAATTTAATCATCAATGCCTTTGTACATGGAAAAGACGATACGAAAGTCTTTCTGTGCCTGCGGGCCTCTGATACCATGCTGAAAATTGAGGTGGCTGATAACGGAAGGGGCATGAGTCCGGAACTAGCGGAGCATATGTTTGACCGCTATTACCGGGGAACCGGCACAGAACAGAAGACGGAGGGAAGCGGCCTGGGTCTGGCAATCTCCAAAGGCATTATTGAGCTGCACGGCGGCAAAATTACAGCTGTCAGCGTTCCTGCGGCTGGAACCACTTTTTTCATTGAGTTTTTAAGAAGTTAAGGTTAATTAAGGAGAGAAAGGAGAGCTTATCAATGAAACAGCCGGTTGGCAGGATTGCCGTCGAGGGAAAGCATATTGTCAGGGATTTTCGCCTTGGCACTGCAACCACAAGGGTACTAAGGGATATTTCATTACAGGTTATGAAAGGAGAATTTGTATCAATCATGGGGCCGTCCGGCTCCGGGAAAAGCACGCTGCTATACATTCTCGGCGGACTGGACAATCCAACCAGCGGCTGCGTCCTTCTGGACGGAACAGATATTTCCCGTTTGGGAGACGAGCAAATGAGCCGTATCAGGCGGCAGAAAATCGGCTTTGTTTTTCAATTTTACAATCTGATTCCCAACCTGAGCGCAGAGGAAAACATTATGCTTCCCCTGCTTCTGGATGGGAAAAAGATGGGCAGCTGCCAAAAACAGCTGGACCAGATTTTAGAGGTGGTGGGGCTGTCCGGCCACCGGAAGCATACGCCCCGCCAACTATCCGGGGGCCAGCAGCAGCGTGTGGCAATTGCCCGCGCCCTGATTGGAAAGCCTGAAATTTTATTTGCAGACGAGCCTACAGGAAACTTAGACAGCAAAACCGGGGCTGAGATTATGAAGCTTCTGCGGGAAATCAACCAAGGCACCGGACAGACGATTATCATGGTAACGCATTCCATGGAAGCTGCCGGCAGCAGCACACGCATGCTGACCGTGCAGGACGGCCTGATTCTTTAGGCGTGTTATGAATTTATCTCAGTTCATTCAGTTTTCCCGCCTGTATTGCATGTAGGTTTTGGGCAATCCGCTCCTCCGGCCAGTCCCACCACTTCAGTTCTGACAGGGCGGCTATGGTTTCCTCCGGATACCGCTTTTTAATCGGTTTTGCGGGAATGCCGCCGGCAACCGTATATGGAGGAACATCCTTTGTCACCACGGCCCGGGCCCCGATTATGGCTCCGTCTCCAATCGTAACCCCTGCCATAATGACTGCCTCATATCCGATCCACACATCATTTCCGATGACAATATCTCCTTTGTTGTCCCAGGAAGCGGCCACATTCCTTTTTTCCAGTCCCCATTCCTCAAAGAAAAGGGGGAAGGGGTAGGTGGAGAGAGAAGAGAGGGTGTGGTTTGCGCTGTTGAAGAGAAACTTTGCGCCGCAGGCAATGGAACAAAATTTTCCTATGATCAGGCGGTCACGGTTTATGGGATAATGGTATAAAACATTATTTCTCTCAAATCCAACCGGATCATTGACAAAATCGTTGTACATTGTATAATCCCCCACGGTAATGGACGGATCTGTAATCACGTTTTTTAAATAAACAGTCTGTTTATCCCCGGTTCTGGGATATAATTTTTTTGTATCTGTCATTTTTTTAAATCTCCTTTGAATTTAATCTGTAATAGTATTCTGATAATTCCCGGGAGTCATCCATGACTCTGCCGGTATTCAAGCACGGTGCAGGTGAAGGATTCTTTTATTCTCCCATCCTTTACTCTTAAAATAAATCAATCCGGCAGCAGCAGGAAGAAGCGGAGAGATGGCCTGACCGATATATATGCCCGGATAGCCAAGTCCGAGGGGAAACGCCAGCAGCCAGCTTACCGGAAGCCTGACAATCACCGCGTCCAGCAGCGCGTTGAACAGGGCAATAGTTGCAGCTCCTGTGCCGATGGCAAAGGAATCAAAGGTATACATGGCCGCGTATACCAGGCTGTTCACACCGCAGCATATTCTTAAATACACAATACCCTCCGCAAGTACTTCCGGGCTTGCCGGGGTGAACAGGAGAATGAGCTGCTTTCCAAAAATCTGCACCAGCAAAACCATGACAAGCGTTATAAACAGGTTCAGGCAAAGCCCTGTACTGGTTGTTTTCCGTACACGAATTGTATCACCCGCACCAATATTCTGGCCTGCCATGGCTGTCACCGCCTGACCGATTGCCCAGCAGGGCATACCGGCAAAGGTATTGATTTTCAGTCCCACGCCGGATGCGGCGGCCACAGATACGCCAAATTGATTGAGCATTCCCGTAATCAGGAGATAGGAAAGATTGACGACAACCATTTGTGCTGCCGTGGGAAGCCCAATTTTCAGGATAGCCGCCAGTTTGTCGGTTTTTACAGCAAAATGGGACAGCTGAAAGTCAAAAACAAAGTCTGTCCTCTTTAAATGAAACACGGAGATGACAAAGGAAATCCCCTGCGAAAAAATGGTTGCACAGGCAGCGCCTTCAGTGCCCATACCAAAGGGACCTACCAGAAGAAGATCCAAAACAATATTGATCACTGTTGCAACCGCCACAAAATAAAGCGGGCTTTTGGAATCTCCCACCCCCTTCAGGATGGAGCAGACTGCGTTATAGCCAAATATAAATACGGTTCCATAACAGATGATTTTCATATATCCGCAGGCGTCCTCCATGGCAGGCGCAGGTACATGCAGCATACCAAAAAGCGGCCTGTAGGCGGCCAGACCGGCTGCGGTGACAAGGACTGCGGCTATGAAAGCGGCTGTGAATAAGGTTCCGATTGTCTCAAGCTGTCCGTGTTCGTCGTTTGCTCCTTTATACTGGGCCGCCAATACCGTACCGCCCATTGTAATGCCGATACACACAGAGTTGATAATGAAACTAATCATAGAGGCGTTGCTGATTGCAGCAAGCCCGGTTTCTCCCACGATTCTTCCAACGACCAGCATATCCGCAAGGCTGTAAAATGACTGGAGCAGATTTGCGGCCAGCAGCGGGATAGCAAAGGCAATTAACTTTTTGGGGATGTTTCCTGTTGTTAAATTTTGTTTATCATTCATTCTTTATCGTTCCTTTCCAGGCATAAAAAACAGAGGGCGTACAAAAGCCTGCACGCTCTCTGCTCTCAAAGAGATAGAATCATCGCCATCAATCAAAAAGGCGGCAGACAAAACACTGTCCGCCGCCGCAAAAAATAAACCGCTGTTTATTGGAAAATACGAAAACTAAACCCCAAAACTAATAATTTGGAATCTGATAGCTGCCGGCTATTGTTTTCGTATTTTCAGGCTCCGCACAATGTTTTAAAATATCAAATTGTCCGGAGCTAAAATCAATGCAGAACTTACCGAATAACATTGCACTCACCCTTTCCTTTTCGTATTATAAGTCATTATAGCCACTCATGGGTATGATGTCAAGCGTTATACACGTTCCGGGGGCGGTTCCACTGGCTGTCCGTATACGTTTGCTGTCTTATACCTGCCCTGTCTTATACCTGCCGTTTCTTGACAAAGCTATCTCCATTCGTTAATATGTGGTTATTATATCAGAGACTGGAGCACGGTGTTTTAATGGCCATGCTTTGGTAGAGAAGTTTTTTTCTGGTTGGCCGCGCTTCTTTATTCTACACACAAAAAACACACAGAGAATATAATAAGCATAAAATGCCGCAGTATACTGTTTTTGCAGACAAAACAACCAGCAGGTTATGATGAAAAGGAGAAACAAATGAAAACATTAAAAAAAAGCAGTATGGCAATTATCACCACACTTGTATTAGGACTTCTTCCGGCCCTGCCGGCAGCGGCCCAGACAGCGCCGGAGACGACAGCTGCCCGGAAGTACTCCGTTCAGGTATCCCAGGCAGAGAGCGGAGGGCAGGATTCACCGATGAAATTCACTGTAACGCAAAAAACGGGCACTGACAATGAAGAGGTAATTATCACATTGGTTAAAGATCCAAAGGCAAAAGCAGAACCGGAAAAAGGCCATGCGTATATCTCCACGTCAGAATACGATGTCACGACCGCTAAGAGTAAGGCAGTCAATGTCCGGTAGACATCTGATAATATCAGATGATACTTACGGAGGTGCAGGGTGTGAAAATTCTGGTTATAGAGGATGACAGGGATATTGAAGAACTTCTCCAGTTTTTTCTGGAGGACAACGGCTACCAGGTTGCCATAGCAAGAGACGGCCTGGAGGGAATTACCATGTTTCGGGAGGGAGGATTCAGCCTGATTCTTTTGGATATCATGCTTCCTAAGATTGACGGCTATGCAGTGTGTGAGCTGGTCAGGAAGGAATCGGATATCCCCATCATCATGGTCACTGCGTTAAGTGATGAGGAAAATCAGATGAAAGGGCTTGATCTTTTGGCAGACGACTATATTACAAAACCATTTTCCATGCCTGTGCTGCTGCGAAAAATAGGAGCTGTACTGAGAAGAAGCCAAAGGAACCAAAAGGGAGAGGCAAACCGAATGCTTTTGTATCAGCAGCTGCGGCTGGATCTGGATAACTACCAGGTATTTGTGGCCGGCAAGGAGACGTCTCTTACGAAACGGGAATTTGAGATACTGAAAATGCTTTTGGAGAACCAGGGAAAAGTGATGACCAGAGAGATTCTTCTGGAACAGCTTTGGCAGTATGAGTTCTATGGAAATGACCGGGTGGTTGATAATCACATCAAGAATCTCCGAAGAAAGCTGGGAGGAAGCTATATTGAGACTGTGAAGGGAGTGGGATACCGTATTGCTAAATTATCTGAAAAGCCATTTGACAGCTAAAATTTTCTTGATAACCGCCGCCGTACTTTTGGTCACCGCCGCGGTCACATACGGTTTTATCGCACTGTACACCCCTGGACGGTATCTTATCGCTGTGGAGGAAAATATCTCCCGGGAGGCGGAGGACCTGGTGGGCGAGATAGAAAAGTCCAATAAAGACGACGCACAGAAACTGCTGGAACAGTTAGGGGGCAGGTATTCTGTAACAGTGACCCCCAAAAGTGCAGATGCCGCAAAGACCGTGGAAGGCCAGGAGTACCAAGGAAACGTAAAGGAACCAGAGGCCATGTATGAGTTCCGTTATAAGGACTCGCCCGATACGTATACACTGTCAATTGGAGGAAGCAGTCACACCACCGGCCCGCTTACAGCTGCGCTGAATCAGGTACTGCTTCCTCTGACAGCGGTTGTTTTAATACTTGCACTTATCATATCGGCATTTTATTCCAGATACATTACAAGGCCGGTGATTGAGATCAGCGAGGCGTCTAAGAAAATGGCGTCCCTGGATTTTGATATTTTCTGCGATGAAGCCAGGAATGACGAACTGGGGGTACTGTCTGGAAATTTAAATGAGCTTTCCCTCTGCCTGTCGGCCGCTCTGGAGGACTTAAACCATGCCAACGCGCTTCTGAAGGAAGACGTGGAACGGGAGAAGGAGCTGGAAGGCCAGCAGCTGGCATTTTTTTCTGCTGTCTCCCATGAGCTGAAAACCCCTGTTACCATATTGAAAGGTCAGCTGCAGGGTATGCTTTACGGTGTCGGGGGATACAAGGACAGGGATAAGTATTTGAAGCGGGCATTTGAGGTCACATGCGCCATGGAAAACCTTGTGATGGAGATACTGACGGTGTCCAGAATGAAATCCTCTGGTTTTTCTTTGCAGCCGGAAGCTATCCGGCTGACAGATTTTGCTGCAGGTATTCTTGACAGCCACGGGGAATTGCTGAATGAAAAGGGTATTGATGTGGTAATGGAAGCGGACGGCAGTGACCCGCTCATCATTCAGGCGGATAAACGGCTTTTTGCCAAGGTACTCAGCAATCTCATCAGCAATGCCTGCCATTACTCCCCGGCCGGGGAAGAGATCCGCATTCAGATCGCCAAAACTGATGACGCTGTGGGATTTTCCATTGAAAATACAGGAGTCCATATCCCTGAGGAGGAGATTCCGGGATTGTTTGAACCATTTACAAGGGGGGAGCCGTCACGTAACAGGGAGACAGGCGGAAGCGGTCTGGGGCTTTTTATTGTGCGGATGGTGCTGGAGCTGCATCATTTTTCTTACCGGCTGGAAAATACAGACGACGGCGTCAGATTTAGTATTATATTTGCCGTGCCGTGAGATTTGCGTTATCTGCCGTTGTTTTAATCTGCCGTTACTTGACAAAACTATTCCGATTAGTTATTATACAATTAACTAATTGAAATAGTTTTTTCTAGTATGCAGTGCAGCCTGCGTCATTATCAGGGGATATCCCCAGTTACCGGCTGACGGGCCAGTTTGGCCGAGCATCATATAGACGCGGGATGACAGGAGACCAACGGATTAATGCCACAAAAGGAGAAAAAAATGAGAGATGTGTTCAGCGAAATCAGTTTGACAACCGTGGAGAAATTTAAGTTTGCGCGGTATGTAATCATCAGCCCAAATCCGGAAGACGATGTCATGGGATATATGGAACGCTGGGCGAAAAACAGCGGTCTGTTACATTATCCGGGTTATACCCCCAGAATGATTGGCTGGGATTTCCCTTTTGTCTCTGAGGAGCAAAAAGAGCAGTATGGACTGCGGGGATATGTGGCGGCATATATCATTCCGGAGGAGTTTGAACCCGCCTGCGGCGGAGCAGAACTGGGCTATCAGGAGACAGATAATTATGCCAAAATAACGGTTACCGACCCGTTCTCAAATCCTTTCGAGAAGATAACCGGCGCCTATGGAAAAATATATGAATTTGCCAAGGAACGCCACATTATAGCAAGAAGCTATAAGGATCGGATCTGCATGGAGGAGGTCTTTATTAAAGATGGAGTAACATATATGGATGTCTACGTTCCCGTGGACAACGGATAAACTGTGCCGTATTGGACAAAGCCTCTGGTAAAAAGGGGGCTTTTTGTCTTTACAGGCCAAATAAAGATAATATTCCCTGCTGCCTGCAACTTTTGACCGCGGAAAAGAGTCTAACAATATGAGCGGGTCAAAAGAGAGGGTAAGAAAATGGTCTTCAGCAGTTTGGAATTTGTATTCCGGTTTCTTCCGGTGTTCCTGGTGATTTATTATATTGTTCCGGGAAGGTGGAAAAATCTTTGGCTTTTTATGGGGAGCCTGGGTTTTTATTTTTACGGAGTAAGAGACACTCCGTTTTATTTTGTGCTTCTGGTATTATCCATCCTGGTCAATTATCAGATTGGAATTCTGATTGGAAGGTGCAGAATCCGCAGATTCCGGAAAAGATGGCTGGTGTATGGAGTTATATATAATCTTTTCTGGCTGATACTGTTTAAATATGCCGGTTTTCTCATTCAGAATCTGAACCTGCTTTTAAATATGTTGAAAATACCTGTAAAATGGCCGGTCATTGCCCCGGTCCTGCCTGTGGGAATTAGTTTTTATACCTTCCAGGCCATCTCTTACCTGGCGGACGTATACCGGAAAACAGTTCCATGTGAACGCTCACTGGTGGGATTCGGCATGTATATCACCATGTTTCCTCAGTTGATTGCAGGTCCGATTGTGACTTATTCTTCTGTCAGACGGCAGATTGGCCGGCGTCGGATTACTTTTCAGGCCATAGAGGACGGTTTACGGGAGTTTACAATAGGGCTTGGATTCAAAGTATTATTGGCCAACCGGATAGGAGGTTTATGGAGCGATGTCCGGACAATCGGCTATGACAGTATATCCACGCCCCTGGCCTGGCTTGGCCTGGCTGCCTTCAGCCTTCAGATTTATTTTGACTTCTGCGGGTATTCCCTTATGGCAAAAGGACTGGGCTCTATGATGGGGTTTCAGTTTCCGGATAACTTTCTTCATCCATACATGTCCCTGTCTATGACGGAATTTTGGAGAAGATGGCATATGACCCTGGGCAGTTGGTTCAGGGAATATGTGTACATTCCATTGGGAGGCAACAGGCGGGGCCCCCTTTTGGCCTTCCGGAATCTGCTGGCCGTGTGGTTTCTGACCGGATTCTGGCATGGGGCAAGCTGGAATTTTATAATCTGGGGCCTTTTGCTATTTTTCATCCTATCCGTGGAACGTCTGGGTCTTATCCGTATACTGGAACGATGGAGGATGGCCGGCCATCTCTATATGGCATTCATGATACCGCTTACGTGGCTTGTTTTTGCAGTCACGGACATAAGACAAATTATTCTGTATTTCCAAAGGCTGTTCCCGGTCTTTGCCCGGCAGCAACAATTCTTTTATTTCAGCGGCGATTATGTGAAGTATGCAAGACTGTATGCAGTTTCCCTGGTAGCGGGGTTATTGTTCATGACAGACATTCCCATACGTATATATGCCTGGTTTAAGTATTCCATGATAACGGCGGCTGCGCTTCTGGGTATTTTCTGGCTGTGCGTATATTGTATGCGTATGGGAATGGATGATCCGTTTTTGTATTTCAGATTTTAGGCAGGGGTGTGAAAATGAGAAGATATTGGTACAGTATTTTATTGACATGCAGTATTGTTGTCATGACAACAGCAAATCTGCCGCCAAACAGACACAGCGCCCAGCCCGCTGTCCGGGAATATGACAGAAGAAATATCTGTGAAGATACCAGTGAATGTGACGGTGAGTATGCCAGAGAATATACCAGGGAAAGGCCGGCAGAGAAAGAAAGGATGGACACGGCGTCGGAAGGACAGAGCCGGGGGCAGGATGAAGCGGCAATCAACACGCAATTAAGCCTGGAAATAACGGAAGCAGAGGCCGCCATACATACGGCAGAACAGGCACAGGGGGAAACCGGCGTACATAAAGATTTTTCAGATACCCTGTTTATTGGTGATTCGCGGACAGTAGGACTATCTGAGTACGGTGATCTGGGGAAGGCGGTGGTATTTGCCGATTCCGGCATGTCGGTATTTAACCTTCTGGACGCTCAGGTTTCCCTTGGGAACGGGCATAAGCAGAATCTGGACCAGGTTTTATCATCGGCAAACTTTAAGACCATTTACCTCATGCTGGGTATCAATGAGCTGGGATATGACAACCCCAGCATTGTCCGCCGGTACCGGGAGATAGTGGACTGGATTGGCAAAAAGCAGCCGGAGGCAACTCTGGTATTGGAGGCCAATTTACATGTTACAGGGGAAAAATCCGCCAGGAACGGCATTTACAACAATCAGAGAATTAACGCACTGAACCATGCTATCAGAAACATTGCAGAGGACACGGGCTGCCCGTATATTGATGTCAATCCCATTTTTGACGACGGGAACGGGAATTTGTCTGCCGCTTACTCCACGGACGGAGCTCATATTCTGGGAAAATACTATTCTGTGTGGGTGGATTGGATACGAGGCAGCTGACGTTTACCATCCCCATCCCCACAAAGAAACCAACCCTCGCTTAAGCTGGCAGATATGATTTTCTTGTACCATGCAGAATGTTCCTATCAGCATACAGCAAAAAAAAGGGGTGGACAGTTATGCCCACCCGAAACTTTATACGTAAAACAGATCGATATTGCAGGAAGAAATAAAGGTTACATTATTAGCAGCTTCGTTAGCAAGTACTATCATACCGTATTCATTTTCTATGACCGTTCCCACAGTGGGAGTCTGAGTACTGGTTGTGATATTCGCGTCAGTTCCGACAGGCAGAAGAGAACGAATGATTGTGTCGCAATCAGCGTAACAATCTGTGGGAGCGGGAACCGGTTCCGGCAGATAAACACCTGTTATCATTCTCACAATATTCATTTGATTCACCGTATGGGTAGTCGCCTCGGTTCATACTGTTCGTATAATCATATCTCATTCAAAATCACTCCTTCATATTTATTGCAGACTGAACATGGTATGCCCGAATAAGAATCCAATCAATAACACGCTTCCGTATTCCTGTAAAAACGGTTACCTGGAAACCATGGGTAAGGACAAGGGTTTCAGCTACGATATAATATGAACGAAAAGCTGTTTTCGTGTTTTTAATGGGATATGGCGGCGGACTCTATATGGCTGTCATTGTCTGCGCCGGTAATGGTCCGGACGAATCATCCGTGACTGCAATGACGGGCTCATGGTCCCTGTACCCTTCGATGGCCAGATCCAGCTTATTTAACATGTTCTTCCTGTCGTCAGGCAGGGTACCGCGCACTCTGAATTCAATACGGTCATGGAACCCGTCGTAAGCCAGCGGCCCGTCCGTTTTCAGAAGCTCCAGAAGCAGCCGTTCCTCCTGCAGGTTCTCCAGCTCAGTGGCAGGGATGAAGGTTTTTGCCTGCGCTTCCTGATACAGCGGGGCGCTGCGAAACAAAAACAGAGAAAAATTTATAATGCGCTGCGGCCGGGTGCGGTTAAAGAATTCTGCGGTGGCAGTTCCGTTTTCAAGTCCCCGTCCATGTCCTGCGATTCCGGTCATGATATGGGCGTCGAATATAAAACCAGCCCTTTGGATGCGGTCGATCTGACGGTATGCCTGGTCCAGATTGTGGTCCTTTCCCATATAACGCAGGACATCGTCCAGACCGCTTTCAATCCCCAGATACAGATGACATATGCCTGCCTTCCGAAGAGCCAGCAGCTCTTCCCGGGACTTGGCCTGGATATTGGTGATGGTCCCATCCATATTAATGGCCTGGCAGCCCGGGAAATAGCGGTGAATCAGGTCTGTTATCTCCAGCAGACGTTTTGTGGCCAGGCCAAAGGCATTGCCGTCACCGAGAAAGACATGCTTTGGATTGCCGCCCAGACTGCGGACTCGTTCCAGTTCCGCCTCAATTTGCTCCATGGGAAGTTCCCTGTATTTCAGATGCCGGAACAGGGTGCAGAATTTACACCGGTTGTAGGAACAGCCAACGGCAACCGGTAGCATATAGGACGAACGCTCCATGGGACAGCGGCAGATTTGTCCTTCATAATTCATAAAAATCCCTCCTGGATATGCTGAACTATCATGGTTTTATCTGAGTATATTTTACCACGCTGGCGCCCGGTTCACAATGCGAATCTTGGTGCAGACGCGTCTGCCGGAAACATTGCTGGAAACATAAGGAATTTCACATTGAAGTTTTAAGACATTAGGGTTACAATATGTTTATATAGCATGATTCACCTGTTTCCTCTGTTTTTGGGGAATGGGGACCGGACCGCAAAGAAAGAACAAAAGCAAGGAATAATAAAGCAGAAGATCTGCTGGAAATACATTGCGGCAGAACCGGCTTGCAAGGTAAACAGAAGGGGATTTTTCCATAAGGGGGAATCCCCCTCTCTGTCTCAGCGGTATAGGGTATGATTTACATTGTTATATGCGGTAAGCTGTTATATAATGGATGAAATATCATGTATTTGAATAATAGATATAAAGGACCAGGAGAGAATCCATGAATCAATTGATTAGAAAATATATAATGGTTTTGGCTGCCATATTCTGCCTGATACTGACATGCAGTTCTGTTTCCTATGCAGAGGAAGCAGAGTCTGTGATTCGGGTGGGATTTCCCATGCAGCCGGGCCTGACCATGAAGGATGAAAACGGTAATTATACAGGTTACACCTATGATTATCTGAAGGAGATTGGGCAGTACACAGGATGGACTTATGAGTTTGTGGAACCCCAAGACAGCGGCACCATAGATGAACAGTTGATTCAGATGATGGATATGCTGGAACAGGGAGAGCTGGATCTTATCGGCGCCATGAACAACAACAATCAGACTTCCTCTGTTTATGATTTTCCCAGTGAAAACTATGGCAACGCATACAGTGTGATTGCGGTCCGGGATGATGACGACCGCATTGATGAATATAATCTTTCTGATTTCAAGGGACTGCGCATAGCGCTTTTAAAACAGGCAGATTACCATAACGAGAAATTTTACCAGTATGCAAAGCTCAATGGCATCCGGTATGAGATCGTCTGGTGCGAGAGGGGTGGGGAGCAGGAGGAGAAGATTTATTCCGGCAAGGCGGACGCAATGCTGTCGGTTGATTTATCCCTGCCCCAGGGATTCCGCCCGGTTGCCAAATTCTCGCCCATTCCCTTTTATTTTGCCACCACTAAGGGGAATACCCAGATTATCAATGAACTGAACCGTGCAATCTCTTATACCAGTGAGAATAATCCCACCCTTCAGATGAATCTGTATAATAAGTATTTTTCCCGGTCCAGCAGCCAGCTGTTTCTCAACAGCAAGGAGCGGGAATACATACAGGAGCATCCGGTACTTAAGGTACTGGTCCATGACGGATTCGGCCCTATCCAGTACTATGATGAAAAGGGACAGGTGCAGGGCGTGGCCCGGGACCTGCTCAGCAGCATTGCCCAAAAGGCCGGATGGACGCTGGACTTTGTTTACGCGGATGATTACAGTGAATTCGAGCAGGCCCTGAATGAGGGCAGAGCGGATGTGATTCTGTCGATTCTGTATGATTATGATACAGTCCAAAAAAAGAATGTTCTTTTAAGCAATCCATATCTGGAGACAGAGAGCGTGCTGGTGGCCCACGACGGGGTTGATATGACAAACCTTAAGGGCAAGATACAGGCTGTGTATATGGGTATGCGCAAAACAGATGATGAACAGGCAGACGTGCGTTTCTATGATTCTCTGGAGGAGAGTCTTAACGCAGTTGAAAAGGGGGAGTGCGATTACACATACAGCAATAGTTACACTGCCTCCTATTATCTGAGCCGCAACCGGTATGAGCATGTGTCCATCTATCCCCAGGCCGGCAGTGACAGTGTGAAATACAGCATAGGTATTCTGAGAAAGGACGATAAACAGATACTGGCAATCCTGAATAAGGGAATCCGTTCCATTGAGACGGGCGAACTGGAAAAATATATCTACAACAATGCGCAGCAGAAACAGAAAGTGACTCTCGGAACCTTTATCAGGGATAATTCCGTTCCCTTTATTCTGTTTACCCTGCTGGCTGCCTCCGGCCTTCTGGCCCTGATTTATATTCATTACAGAAGCCAGATGAGGATGAAGAGGCAGATAGAACTGGAAAATACACGTTACCGCTATCTCTCAGACATATTGAAGGAAGTGACCTTCACCTATGACTATGGCAGCGATGTGCTGACCCTATCCAGGGAGGGCGTTGAATTATTCGGCGCGGATGAAAGCATTGGGCAGTATTCACGGTATCAGGGAAACGGCAAACAGGAGAACGGGCTCCCTTCCCTGTATTACCTGCTGGAGCAGAGGCAGGATGTGGATGCAGAGATTCTGATGGCGCTGCCGGATGGGGACGCGGAGTGGTACCGGGTCGTCATAAAAGTGATTTTCGACGGAAGCCAGGCTGATTCTGCCATCGGACGCTTACAGAATATCCACGGCGAAAAGCTGGAGAGGGAGCGGCTGGAGCAGCGCAGCAAGCGGGACGGTCTGACAGGAATTTACAATATTGCGGCAGCAAAAATGGAAATCACCCGGATGCTGGACCGTCATACAGGCTCCCTTGCCCTGGCTGTCATAGACTTAGACGGTTTTAAGGAAATCAATGACCGTTACGGCCATTATACGGGGGACCAGGTGCTGATTTATACAGCAAAAGCGCTGAGGGAGTCCTTCTGTGAGGAGGCCGTCACGGCGCGGCTGGGCGGAGATGAATTTATCGTCTGTGTTCCTTATACAGGACAGAACCATCTGGCAGAATGCTGCAATGCAGTGTTTGATTCACTGCAGGCCGGGTGCAGGGCGTCCGGATACCCTGCTGCGACTGTCAGCATCGGTATATCCATAAGCCGCAGGGAGGACGACTATACCACGCTTTATCAGAGGGCGGACACCCTGCTCTATGAAGTTAAAAACAGCGGTAAGAATAATTTCCGGATAGAAGATGAAGCGGAAAGGGCTTCCCGGCCGGACACGGAACAGGAACATCACACGGTACTATAAAAAGGGAGACAACCATGGAGCAGGATATGATTTTATATGAAACACCGCTTTTAGATGAACTGGAGGAAATCATCTATGTCAGCGATATCCGGGACTACAGCCTTCTTTATCTTAACCGGGCAGGCAGGGAGCTGACAGGTCTTAAGCAGGAGGACGTGCAAAACTGCAAATGCCATCGTGTACTTCAGGGCAGGGATACCCCATGTCCCTTCTGCACCAATGCCAAACTGAGTAAGGACGGCTTTTATGTGTGGGAATATGAGAATCCCCACTTAAATAAGAACTTCATTGTAAAGGATAAGCTGGTGGAATGGGAGGGAAGGCCTGCCCGCATGGAAATCGCAGTGGATGTGGGAGACCGCATGAAGGAGCGCGGCAGCCATACATCCAAATACCATATGGAAACCGTTATGCTGGAAACGCTGCGGGTCCTGAATACTGCGGACTGCCTGGATGATGCCATTAACCGTACACTGGAAATAATAGCTGGTTTTTACGGCGGAGAGCGGGCCTACATCATAGAAATTGACCGTGCACAGGGGGTTGCCCGTAATACCTATGAATGGTGCCGGGCCGGAATTCCTTCCCAAAAAGCTGCCCTTCAGCAGGTGCCTCTGGACGGGATTCCCTATTTGTTTGAGACCTTCAACAAGAAGCAGCACCTGATTATCGCCAGGACAGTGGAGCTTAGGGATACCTGCCCCAGCGAGTACCGCTACCTGACCGCCAGAAACACGGACAGCCTTTTTGCAGTGCCGTTTGAAGACGAATCCACCTTCAGCGGATATATCGGAATCGACAATCCCAATACCAACCATGACACCATTAAGCTGCTGGACTCTATTGCCTATAATATTGCAAATGAGATAAAAAAGAGACGCCTATATGAGCGCCTGGAGTATGAAGCCACCCATGACAGCCTCAGCGGCCTGCTTAACAGAGAAAGCTTTGTGCGTTTCCGCAATGATTTGATGAGAGGCGGCAGAAACGTATCCTGCGGAATTGTGGCCGGGGATATCAATGACCTAAAGCAGTTAAACCGGGATTACGGGCAAAGCAGTGGCGACACCACCATCAAAGAGGCGGCATCCGTCATGGTCTCCTCATTTGCCGGGGCCAGCATATTCCGGCTCAGCGGGGACGAGTTCATCATTGTCAGCCTGGAATCAGCATATGAGGAATTCATGGAGCGGGTCAGGAAAATGGAATGGATGTTAGACAGCCGCACTCCAAACGGTGTCTCGCTGGGGTGTACCTGGGAAGAACACCTGACGGATTTTGACCGGCTGATGCGCCATGCGGAAGAACTGATGCTTGTGAACAAACAGATATATTATAAGGACAGCAGCCAGGAGCGCAAGCACTATTCGCCGGAATACCTGAATCGTCTGCTCCGGGACATGGAAGACGGCTGTTACCGTCTCTGTCTCCAGCCAAAGTATAATCCACTGACCGGTAAGGTGTGTTCTGCCGAGGCCCTGGTTCGTTATCGGGCAGCCGGTATCGAATCCACGCAGCCGCTGAATTTCGTGCCCCTTCTGGAGAAGACCAAGCTTATACGGTATCTGGATTTTTATATGCTGGAGCAGGTATTCAGACTGCTTTCGGACTGGAAGGAACGGGGCAGGGATCTCATTCCTGTTTCAGTCAATTTTTCACGAATCACGCTGCTTGAAAGGGACCTGTTCCAGGTGCTGACGGACATGCAGAAAAAATATAATATCCCCGCCCGCCTCGTCATGATTGAGATAACGGAAAGCATAGGGGATATTGAGAGAAAGGTTATTGAATCCATTGGATCAAAACTTCGGGAAGCGGGATTTCGCATCTCCCTGGACGACTTTGGGGCCAACTATGCCAATATGTCCATTCTTTCCATCATGAAGTTTGACGAGGTAAAGCTGGATAAATCCCTGATGGATGACCTGGCGGCAAACCGGACCAACCAGACTGTGGTAAAATGCATCATTGACATGTGCCACAGCCTGCAGGTGGAATGTGTGGCAGAAGGGGTGGAAAACCAGGAACAGCTGGAACTGCTGACTTCCTTTGGATGTACCGCCATTCAGGGCTACTATTACAGCAAGCCTCTGGAGATAGAGGAATTTGAGAAAATCTAAAACAGGCTTATCCTTTATGCGGATGCTTTATATGCCGTTCCTCAAATTCCTCAGGCGTTACCGGCTTTGAGAAATAAAATCCCTGTACGGAATCAGCCTCCAGACTGAGAACGGTTTCCAGCTCACCTTTTTCCTCCACTCCTTCTGCACATACGGATATTCCCACGCTGTGACAGAGATTTATCACGGACCCGATGAAGGAACGGTTGAAGGAATGGGACTGGTCACAGATTCCCCTGATGAATTCACGGTCAATTTTCACAATGTCGGCCGGTGTACAGGACAGGCAGCTCAGGGACGAGTAGCCTGTGCCGAAATCATCCATGGCCAGCCGTATGTTAAGGCTGCGCAGACGCATAAATGTATCGTTTAAGCGGTCCTGGTCCGTGACAAAGCGGCTCTCCGTCAGCTCCAGCACAATATGGCAGGGATCCAGTCCGTAGCGGTTAATGATTTCATTGACGGACTGCACAAAGTCCTCATCCAGCATCTGTAAATAGGAACAGTTGACATTTATCACAAAGTCCGGTGCACAGGCAAGCCATTTGCAGCACTGGCGGACAGACTGCTCCAGCACCCATTTTCCCACCGGGATAATGAGGCCGCTGGATTCCAGCAGGGGGATGAATTCAATGGGGGAAACACTGCCCATGTCCTCGCAGGACCAGCGCAGCAGTGCCTCGGCCTCAGCAACCTCTGTGTCGCTGGAACGCACAATGGGCTGGTAGACCACAGAGAATCCTTCCATATGGTTCATGACGCTGCTTCTTAAACGGTCCATGATTTCCAGGGAGCGCAGTCTGGTGTGGATCAGCTCCTCGTCATAGAGGGTGCACTTATTTTTGCCCTTATGCTTGGAGGCTTCCAGGGCGCCGGAAGCACTGGTCAAAAGCTCTGTGTAGCTGGAACCATCCTGGCAGAACACGGCGATGCCGCCGGAAACCGTACAATAGTACTGGATTCCGTCCACCTCATGGCGGCAGTCGCTGTAGCTGTTTATAACTTCGTAGAGCAGGGCTATCTCGCCGTAGGACGTATTTCTGCACACAATTACAAACTGGTCCCCGTCATGGCGGTATATGCTGGCGTAATCAGGCAGAAGCCTCTGGACGTTCTGTGCGAACTGGCGCAGGACGGAATCGCCGTATATGTGCCCTTTTAAATTGTTGATGCCGGAGAAATCATCCAGGCCCAGGAGGAGGATTCCGCCACTTTGTCCTTCCGACAGGCATTCCTCCACCACACGCTCACATTCCTGCTGCATAAACAGACCGGTAACATAGTCCACCTTGCCTCTGTGGCTTAAATTGGTCACAATACCCGCAAACATGGCGGGATTTCCCTGCCGGTCCCTCTGGAGGACGCCGCGGCATACCACCCAGACGTACTCGTTCTTTCTGTTGCAGACCTGATACTCCACATCGTGTACATCCGTCAGGCCGCTTAGCATTTGTTCGATGGATTCATCATATCTCGCCCTGTCACGTTCGTGAATCAGGCTGCCCCAGAGAGGTACCAGTCCGGGCACGATTCTGCCCGGAAGCTGGAAGTCCCTGACCATATTTTCCGATACCAGGGATGTGTCGGTTTTCATATTGACAATATAGACATAATCGTCCGTACTCTTTACGATGGCATCGTAAAAAAGAGCCGCATCCAGTTCAAATCCGAATTCTCCCAGAATATCTGTTTTATCATTTGTCATGTTATTCACCTGCTAAATGGAGTGGGAGGGGCATTGCTTCATATATGCCCCCACAAGGTCTATAGAACTTATTTTACCATGTTATGAACCGATTGTCTAACGACTTTGTAAAGTTGCAGAAGTATGCATATTTCTGACGTTTGTACGCCTGGAACGGACAGAAACAGGGGCTCTCAATTCCCCGAAAACCAGTGAAAAAATATATTGATTTATAGAATGATATCTAGTATATTATAAGTTGTATGCAGGACCGAAAGGAGAGTCATTATGATTAAAGTAGCGGTGGACGCCATGGGCGGAGATTATGCGCCGGGCGAGATGGTAGCCGGAGCAGTGGAGGCTGTGAACGCAAAACCTGGCATTCAGGTGCTTCTTGTGGGGCAGGAGCAGGCAGTTGTTTCAGAACTGTCAAAGCATACCTACGACAAGGACCGGATTCAGGTTGTGAACGCCACAGAAGTCATTGCCACTGAGGAGCCGCCGGTAAACGCTATCCGTAAGAAGAAAGACTCTTCCATTGTGGTAGGCTTAAACCTTGTAAAACAGGGGGAGGCCGACGCCTTTGTATCCGCCGGAAGTTCCGGGGCAATCCTGGTAGGCGGACAGGTGATAGTGGGGCGCAGTAAAGGTGTGGAACGTCCCCCGCTGGCACCGCTTATTCCTACGGAGAAGGGCGTATCACTTTTGATTGACTGTGGAGCCAATGTGGATGCCAGAGCGTCCCATCTGGTGCAGTTTGCCCAGATGGGTTCCATCTATATGGAGCATGTGATGGGAATAAAGAACCCGCGGGTGGCCATTGTCAATATCGGTGCGGAGGAAGAAAAAGGCAATGCGCTGGTAAAGGAGACATTTCCCCTGTTAAAGGAATGTAAGGGGATTAACTTCACCGGAAGCATTGAAGCCAGGGAGATTCCCCATGGCGGAGCGGATGTCATTGTCTGTGAGGCATTTGTGGGCAATGTAATCCTGAAGCTGTATGAGGGGGTTGGGGCCACCTTGATCAGTATGGTAAAGGGCGGTATGATGTCCACCCTGCGCAGCAAGATTGGCGCCCTTTTGGTTAAGCCGGCCCTCAAGGAAACACTTAAATCCTTTGACGGCAGCCAGTACGGCGGAGCACCCCTGCTGGGTCTGAAAGGCCTTGTGGTCAAGACCCACGGCAATTCAAAGCGCACGGAGGTGCGCAATTCCATTATTCAATGTGTGACGTTTAAGGAACAGGATATCAATGGTAAAATCCAACAGTGCCTGAACGTTCAGAACGAAGAATAAGTCCGAAGGACGAAGTAAAAATCAAGATTTAAGAAAGAGGAGCTAAGAGATGGAATTTGAGAAATTACAGGGTATTATCGCAGAAGTGTTGAACATTGAACCGGAGGAAGTGACAATGGCAGCTACATTCGTAGATGACCTGGGTGCGGATTCACTGGACATTTTCCAGATTATCATGGGAATTGAAGAGGAATTCGACATTGAGATTCCAAATGAGGCTGCAGAACAGATTGTTACAGTAGGCGATGCAGTAGAGCAGATTAAGAACGCTTTAAACTAACGGACAGGCACAGGGGCTGTAAGCACAGCCCTTTTTGTGCGTTTGGGAGGCTTGTTTTAAAGGCCCTCCCCAAGGGTATCTGAAGAAGGAAGGATCATTATGAACAGTCATTTAAAAGAACTGGAAGAGAGGATTGCATACGAGTTTAAGAACAAGAACCTGTTTACCCAGGCTCTGACCCACAGCTCCTATGCCAACGAACACCGTCTGGACCACAGCAGATGCAATGAGCGCCTGGAATTTCTGGGGGATGCTGTCCTGGAAATCGTGACCAGCGAATTTCTCTACCGCAAGTATGAAACGCTGCCTGAGGGAGATTTGACGAAAATCAGGGCCAGCATTGTGTGCGAGCCCACCCTGGCTTACTGCGCAGGGGACATTGAGCTGGGCCAATACCTGTATCTGGGCAAGGGTGAGGATGCCACCGGCGGCAGGAACCGCAATTCCGTGGTGTCAGACGCCATGGAGGCCCTGATTGGCGCGATTTATCTGGACGGTGGTTTTGCTAATGCAAAAGAGTTCATTCATCGTTTTATCTTAAACGACATTGAACACAAGCAGCTCTTTTATGATAGCAAGACTATCTTACAGGAGATGGTGCAGAGCCGCCAGGAGGCGCCCCTGTCCTATGAGATCATCCGTGAGGAAGGGCCGGATCACAATAAATCCTTTGAGGTCTGCGCCAAAATCGGGGATGAGGAGGTGGGCCGCGGCGCGGGACGTACCAAGAAGGCAGCAGAGCAGGTGGCTGCCTATAACGGCATACTGAAGCTTAAGGCACAGGAAGCCGCAGCAGAAGAATAAGCAGGTGGACTATGTATTTAAAAAGTATTGAGATTCAGGGGTTTAAATCCTTTGCCAATAAGCTGGTATTTGAATTCCATAACGGCATCACCGGTATCGTGGGCCCCAACGGCAGCGGAAAGAGCAATGTGGCCGACGCCGTGCGCTGGGTGCTGGGCGAACAGCGCATCAAGCAGCTGCGCGGCGCCAGCATGCAGGACGTCATCTTTGCGGGAACCGAGATGAGAAAGCCCCAGGGGTTTGCCTACGTGGCCATTACCCTGGACAACAGCGATCATCAGCTGGCCATTGACTATGACCAGGTGACGGTATCCCGCCGCCTCTACCGCTCCGGTGAGAGCGAATATATGATAAACGGAAGCGCCTGCAGACTTAAGGATATCAATGAGCTGTTCTATGATACGGGTATCGGCAAAGAGGGATACTCCATCATAGGGCAGGGTCAGATTGACCGAATACTAAGCGGCAAGCCGGAAGAACGCCGGGAGCTTTTTGATGAAGCTGCCGGTATCGTTAAATTTAAGCGCCGCAAGGCCATTGCACAGAAGAAGCTGGAGGATGAGCAGGCCAACCTGGTCCGTGTAAGCGATATCCTCTCTGAGCTGGAGAAACAGGTAGGTCCCCTGGAACGTCAGTCCAGGGCAGCCAGGGAATATCTTCAGTTAAAGGACAGCCTTAAGATTTGCGATGCCAACCTGTTCCTCATGGAGACAGAGGGTACGGGCAGGCAGCTGGAGGAAGTGGAAAAGCGCCATCAGGTTCTCTCCGGCGATATGGAGGACACGGGCAGGGAGTCTGAACGCCTGAAGGCCGGATACGAGGAGCTGGAGCAGACCCTGGCGGACCTGGAGCGCCGCATGGCAGCTGACCGGGATGAGCTGAACCAGGGCACTGTGCTGAAGGGGAATCTGGAAGGCCAGATTAATGTCCTGAAGGAACAGATACATACGGAGGAGATGAACCAGGAGCATCTGGAGCACAGGCGGGACGTGATCAAGGAGGAGCTGGCTGCCAAGAATCAGCAGCTGGCCTCCTATAGAGAAGAACGAAAGGCCATGGGCGACCAGGTTAGGGATGCTGTAAAGCGCCAGGAGGAAGCCGGAGCCCGTCTTGGGGACCAGGACGAGTCCATCCGCCGGCTGGAGGAAGCCATTGAAGGGGCAAAGGCAAGTATCATTCAGGCCCTCAACGAGAGAGCCTCCCTGACTGCCAGACAGCAGCGGTATGAGACTATGCTGGAGCAGGTGAATTTACGGCGCAGCGAGGTATCCCAAAAGCTTCTCAGATTCAAGAGCGACGAGTCGGTGCAGGACGAGCTTATCGGCAGGGAACGGGCTTTGTTGGACCAGCTGAATGAGGAGCTGGAGAAAAAACAGTTCGCGGCTCAGGAAGCCGAGGACGCCCTTCTTAAGGCTGAGCAGGAATCCCACCGCCTGAACCGGAATTTAAACGATACCCAGCAGGAATACCATATGGCCTACACCAAGCTGGAATCCCTTAAGAACCTGGCGGAACGCTATGACGGCTACGGCAACAGCATCCGCAGGGTCATGGAGGTGCGCGACCGGGTACACGGCATACATGGGGTGGTGGCGGATATCATCACCACCAGCCAGAAGTATGAGACGGCCATCGAGACAGCCCTGGGCGGAAGCATCCAGAACATTGTGACGGATTCAGAGGCAACGGCCAAACAGCTGATTGAATATCTGAAGAAAAATAAATACGGCAGGGCAACCTTCCTGCCGTTAACCAGCATTAACGGCAAACAGACATTTTCCCAGCCGGCCGCCCTGAAGGAGAAAGGGGTTCTGGGGCTGGCCAGCGATCTGGTCCAGGTGGATTCCCGGTATGAAGACCTGGCCAGGTATCTGTTAGGCCGGGTGGTGGTGGCAGACACCATCGACAATGCCATTGCACTGGCCAGAAAGTATAAATACAGTCTCCGCATCGTCACCCTGGAGGGCGAGCTCTTAAGCGCCGGCGGTTCCATGACGGGCGGCGCCTTTAAGAATTCCAGCAACCTGCTGGGGCGGCGCAGGGAGATTGAGGAGTTAGAGAATACCTGCAGCAAGGCCCTGGTCCAGGTGGAGAAGATTCAAAAGGAGCTGAACCTGGAAGAATCCATGGCCCAGGAGAAAAAGGGAGAACTGGAGAAGCTGCGCGCCGACATGCAGTCCATGGCCATCCGGGAGAATACCATCCGCATGAACATATCCCAGCTGGAGGATAAGAAAGCCGAGATAGCGGAATCATCCACGGATCTGGTGCGCGAGCACGGCCAGCTGGAGGAGCAGGTAAAGGAAATCAATGAGAGCCGCACAGCCCTCACCCAGGACTCCAGGGAGCTGGAGCAGGTGAGCACCCAGGCCAACCAGGAGATCGAGGACAAGACGGTTCTTCTGGAGACCTCCAGAAAAGAGCGGGAGACCTGCGCTGCGGCCTTGTCGGCTCTTCAGATGGAGGCAGCCAACCTGCGCCAGAAACAGGACTTTATCCGCGAAAACGCAGACCGTGTGTCCGGAGAAATAGAGAAGCTTACGGAGGAGTTTGACTCACTGGCCGAAGGCACGGGAAATTCCGAACAGGTGATTGAGGGCAAACGCCGGGAGATTGCCCATCTGGGAGAACTGATTCAGAATGCCATGGTGCATATGAAGGAGCTGGAACAGGTGATGGCTGGCCATGAGTCCGAGAAGGAGGAGATGTCCTCCAGACAGAAGGCGTTTCTGGCAAAGCGGGAGGAACTGACCGCCCGTCTGGCAGAGCTGGACAAGGATATGTTCCGCATCCAGGCCCAGAAGGAAAAGCTGGAGGAAAAACTGGAGGCATCCACGGCCTATATGTGGTCTGAATATGAGATGACTTATTCCACGGCCCTGGAGCTTAAGAGAGAGGAATACCAGTCCGTCCCTGAGGTAAAGAAGCTCATAGACGAATTGAAATCCAGGATAAAGGGACTGGGCAACATCAATGTCAACGCCATCGAGGATTACAAAGAGGTATCGGAGCGCTACGAGTTTATGCGCACCCAGCATGAGGACCTGGTCACTGCCCAGGCTGAGCTGGAGAAAATCATTGAGGAACTGGATACCGGGATGCGGCGCCAGTTTGAAGAAAAGTTCGGTGAAATCCGGGCTGAATTCGACAAGGTCTTTAAGGAATTGTTCGGAGGCGGACGGGGCACACTGGAACTGATGGAGGATGAGGACATCCTGGAGGCAGGCATACAGATCATTGCCCAGCCCCCCGGTAAGAAGCTGCAGAATATGATGCAGCTCTCAGGCGGTGAAAAGGCCCTTACAGCCATTTCCCTGCTGTTTGCCATCCAGAACCTAAAGCCGTCCCCCTTCTGTCTTCTGGATGAGATTGAGGCGGCCCTGGATGATTCCAATGTGGACCGCTTTGCGGGATACCTTCACAAGCTGACCAGGAATACCCAGTTCATTGTCATCACCCACAGAAGAGGCACCATGGTCTCAGCGGACCGCCTCTACGGCATCACCATGCAGGAAAAGGGCGTATCCACGCTGGTCAGCGTGAACCTCATTGCGGATGACCTGGATAAATAGTGCAACTGGATAAATAGTGAAAGTTATGATATGATGATTCATATATATATTTATTGTATATAAGACCTAAATGTAAGACACAAAAAGGAGAATGATTTATGGCAGAGGGAAGGAAGGGCTTTTTCGGGCGCCTGGTAGAGGGCCTGGCCAAGACCCGCAGCAATATCGTGTCAGGGATAGACTCCATTTTCAGTGGTTTTTCCGCCATTGACGATGATTTCTATGAGGAGATAGAGGAGACCCTTATCATGGGAGATTTGGGAATCCAGACCACCATGTCCATTGTGGAGGATTTGCGCAAGAAGGTGAAGGAGCAGCATATCCGGGAACCGGAGGAGTGCAAGGAGCTTTTGATCAACAGCATCAAGGAGCAGATGGACTTAGGGGAAAACGCATACGAATTTGAGCACAGGAAGTCCGTGGTTCTGGTTATCGGCGTCAACGGAGTGGGCAAGACCACGTCTGTGGGCAAGCTGGCCGGACAGCTTAAGGACGACGGGCGCAGGGTCATACTGGCGGCTGCGGATACCTTCCGGGCGGCTGCCATTGAGCAGCTGACCGAATGGGCATCAAGGGCCGGCGTGGAGCTGATTGCGCAGCAGGAGGGATCCGACCCGGCGGCTGTTATCTACGACGCAGTGGCGGCAGCCAAGTCCAGAAAGGCGGACGTGCTTATCTGTGATACGGCCGGAAGGCTTCACAATAAAAAGAACCTGATGGAAGAGCTTAAGAAAATCAACCGCATCATTGACAAGGAGTATCCGGATGCCTACAGAGAGACTCTGGTGGTGTTAGACGGCACCACGGGACAGAATGCCCTGGCCCAGGCCCGCCAGTTCATGGAGGTGGCCGACATCACAGGCATTATCCTGACCAAGCTGGACGGCACGGCCAAAGGAGGCATTGCCGTGGCCATCCAGTCTGAACTGGGAATTCCTGTAAAATATATTGGAATCGGGGAGAAGATAGACGATTTGCAGAAATTCAACGCAGATGACTTTGTCAATGCCCTGTTCCATGTGCAGAAGCAGGCGGAGGAGAATCCGTCTTGAATTTAATACATTGACGTGCTATAGTATAGGATAAAAGTAAGGGAAAGAAGGACCAAGATATGGAAGAACTGACACTGGAAAAATTTGAAGAGGCCTCCGAGCTTGTGAAAGATGTGACCACAGAGACAAAGCTGGTATACAGTGAGTATTTCTCTGCCCAGACAGGAAACAAGGTGTTTTTCAAGCCGGAGAACATGCAGTACACGGGCGCCTATAAGGTGAGGGGAGCCTACTATAAGATACACACCCTGACCGAGGAGGAGAAGTCCAAAGGACTGATTACTGCATCAGCCGGCAACCATGCCCAGGGTGTGGCCTACGCAGCCAAGCTGGCCGGCGTAAAGGCAACTGTTGTCATGCCCACCACCACGCCTCTTATGAAGGTGAACCGAACCAAGAGCTACGGCGCCGACGTGGTGCTGGAGGGGGATGTGTTCGACGAGGCCTGCGATCACGCCTATAAGCTGGCGGAGGAGTTCGGATATACCTTTGTACATCCTTTTGACGACCTGGACGTGGCTACGGGACAGGGCACCATTGCCATGGAAATCATCAAGGAGCTTCCCACGGTGGACTATATCCTGGTTCCCATCGGAGGCGGCGGTCTCTGTACCGGCGTTTCCACACTGGCCAAGCTTCTGAACCCGAAGATTAAGGTTATTGGCGTGGAGCCGGCAGGCGCCAACTGCATGCAGGTATCCCTTAAGGAGGGAAAGGTGGTGGGACTTCCTCAGGTGAACACCATTGCGGACGGCACGGCGGTGAAGCGTCCCGGCGAAAAGCTGTTCCCTTACATACAGGAAAATGTGGACAACATCATCACCATTGAGGACAGCGAGCTGATTGTGGCTTTCCTTGACATGGTAGAAAACCACAAGATGGTTGTGGAGAATTCCGGCCTTCTGACCGTGGCGGCCTTAAAGCATCTGAACGTACAGAAAAAGAAGATTGTATCTATCTTAAGCGGCGGCAATATGGATGTCATCACCATGTCCTCCATCGTGCAGCACGGTCTGATTGAGAGGGACCGTGTGTTTACCGTGTCCGTGCTGCTTCCTGACAAGCCGGGAGAGCTGGCCAGGGTATCCGCCCTTCTTGCAAAGGAGCAGGGCAATATCATCAAGCTGGAGCACAACCAGTTCATCAGCATCAACCGAAATGCTGCCGTGGAGCTGCGCATCACCATGGAGGCGTTCGGCACAGAACATAAGAATCAGATTGTATCTGCCCTTACCAGCGCGGGCTACCGTCCCAAGCTTGTAAAATTCAAGGGCACCTACAGTGAGATGTAGGCATCAGGCCAGAAGGATACAGGGGGAAACGTTATGCAGCCGGAAGAACATACGGTTACTCATACCATTAACCGTTACCGGAGTTTTCGTTATGAGTTGATTTTAGAGGGGGTAGTGGTGGGAGCCCTGGCAGGCGCCGTGGTGGTGGCCTTCCGCTATCTCATCGGTTCCGCGGATATACTGCTGAACATGATACTGGACTATGGTAAGAGCCATACCTGGTTTGTGCCGGTATGGATTCTGATTCTGGCCGTTGCCGCGTGTGTGGTGTCCCTTCTCCTTAAATGGGATTCCCTGATATCAGGCAGCGGCATTCCCCAGATTGAAGGAGAAATCATCGGGGAAATTGACGAAAAATGGTGGCGTGTGCTGCTTGCTAAGCTGGGCGGGGGCATTATATCCCTAGGATGCGGATTGTCCCTGGGACGCGAGGGCCCCAGCATTCAGCTGGGAGCCATGACGGCAAAGGGGTTCTCAAGAGCTGCCAAGCGTGTGAAAACAGAGGAAAAACTTCTGATTACCTGCGGAGCCAGCGCCGGATTGTCGGCCGCCTTCAACGCGCCCATTGCAGGCATACTGTTTTCTTTGGAGGAGGTACATAAGCATTTTTCGCCGGAGCTTCTCCTTTCCTCCATGGCGGCATCCATTACTTCGGATTTTGTATCCAGGAATGTATTCGGCCTTACGCCGGTATTTTCCTTTCACATCACCCATATGATGCCCCTTGGCACCTACGGACATGTGCTGGTTCTGGGCGTGCTCATGGGAGCCATGGGCGTGGTTTATAATACAACCCTGTCCAGGAGCCAGGATTTATACGGAAAAATCCCCTGGGGCACGGTGAAGCTTCTGATTCCCTTTCTGCTGGCAGGTGTGTTTGGGTTTACATACCGCAGCGTGCTGGGCGGAGGCCATGCCCTGGTGGAGGAGTTGTCCACGGGCGAGATGGCGCTTGGGGCTCTGTGTCTGCTGCTGGTGGTCAAATTCACCTTCAGCATGATAAGCTTCGGATCCGGAGCGCCGGGAGGCATCTTCCTGCCCCTGCTGGTGATGGGGGCCATCATAGGAAGCATATATTACAATGTGGCCCTTCTTGTCAGCCCTTCTCTGAGCGGCCTGGTGGGGAATTTCATAATCCTGGGTATGGCGGGCTATTTCTCGGCCATTGTGCGGGCGCCGATTACAGGCATCATACTGATTAGTGAGATGACAGGATCCTTTTCCCATCTGCTGACCCTGTCCATGGTTTCACTGGCAGCCTATCTGGTTCCGGATATGGTTCACTGCGCGCCGGTGTACGACCAGCTTCTGCACCGCCTTCTGGCAAAGCAGAATCCGGACAAAAAGGTTACGCTCACAGGGGAAAAGGTGCTGGTGGAAGGTATGATTTACCATGGAAGCCCGGCCGAGGGAAAGAAGGTTTCAGCTATCGCCTGGCCAAGGACCTCTCTGGTAGTATCCCTTATGCGCGGGGAGGCCGAGTTTGTGCCCAGAGGAGATACCGTGCTCAGGGCAGGTGACAAGATAGTGGTTCTGTGCGACGAGACTTCACAGGGGCAGCTTCACAGGGCGCTGCAGGAATATTGTGAGACGGTGGCTCCCATGCAGAAAGGGCAGTGACCTGTGCATGGACGGATGGAAGGAGGAATTACATGAATCGAATCAAAAGGTTTATGGGCAGAAAGGGTATTCTGCTGGCAATAGCGCTTACGGCCCTGCTGGCCGCAGGATGCGGGAGCAAAAAGGAGCCTGTTAAGACGTCTGAGGCAGAGACATCCGCCCCGGCAGAAACAGCAACAGAGCCGGAAGCCGGGAACCAGGAACTGCCCAATCCCATGGTGGAGGTAGAGGATGTCCTGGCCTTTGAGGCCATAGGCGTCCATATGGTGCTGCCGGAGGGGGCTGAGGATACCAGCTTTTTCATCATCAACCAGGAGGTGGCGGATGCCCAGTTCACTTTGGACGGTGTGGCATACACCTACAGGGCCTCGGATACGGCAGAGGACTTTGCGGGAATTTTCGAGCGATTTAAGGATGAGGCCATTGCACAGAACTATGATTACGGTGAAACCAGCCTGGAGGTTCTGATTAAGACCACGGACAGCGGCGGCCGCCTGGCTTCATGGGAGTGGGGAAGCACCAAGTACACCCTCTATACGGCAGCCCAGGTGGACGATGAAACCATCACGGATCTGACCATGAACCTGGTGGAGCTGAGCCAGTATGAAAAGTAGTTTAAAAGAGGATAGCATATGCTGGAGTTAAAGGATTTTATGCCGGTTAATTTCCTGAAAAAGGAGAAGTTTACAGGAAGCCACAACGGCATGCGTTTTCGTATGGAGAAGCTGGATTTGGAAGGTGAGGACGGCCCCCGCCTGGGTGTTACCATTTGGCCTGAGCCCTATGGCTATGACGCTACTCCGGAAGAAGAAAAGGAACAGCAAATCCTGTCCTTTGACGCGGACGGCATAGCAAAGGGAGTGGACTGGCTGAACGAGCAGTTTGAAGGCCAGAAAGCCAGATGGAAGGCTGTGAGCCGGGGTTAAAAATAAATCTAAAGATCAGAAATTATAATCTGAGATGAAATAGTAGATAAATATGGCATTGAATATGAATTATGGTATTCAATGCTATATTTTTTATGTGCCTTCTGCTATAATATAACAGAATCAGGTGCGGATACAGGGGGAACAGGAATGAAGGGAAAAGGCAGCAGGTGCAGCATCCGGAATGTGGTTACGTTTGCAGGAGCTTTTATTGCCTGGATTATCGGTTCAGGCTTTGCTACGGGTCAGGAGATACTTCAGTTCTTTACCAGTTACGGATACTACAGTTATGGTGTGGTGCTGCTGAATCTCCTTGGCTTTTTATTTTTGGGCCAGGTATTGCTTACCACGGGATATGCCCACAGGGAAGAGGTGAATTTCAATCACTTCACTTTTTTCTGCGGAAAAAATGTGGGAAGGTTTTATTCATGGCTGATTCCGGTCACGCTGCTCATGATTATGGCTGTGCTGATTTCAGGAGCAGGGGCCACGATTTCAGAGTATTACGGGATAAACAGATATCTGGGTTCCATGATAATGGCTGTCATGGTCCTGTGTGCATATCTGACCGGATTTGAAAAAATGGTACGTATTGTATCCACCATCGGACCTGTCATAATCGCGTTCACCCTGATGGTGGGGCTGACAACCGTAATCCGCGGCGCCGCAAATCTCTCCCATATCCGCCAGTATGAGACCGTGCTGGGGGCGTCACGGTCTGCGCCAAACTGGCTTATCAGCTCTGTCCTTTACATATCCCTGAATTTTCTCAGCGGCAGCACCTACTTTACGGCTCTGGGGATGACGGCCCGCAGCAGGAAGGAAGCCAAATGGGGGGCTGTATGGGGCGCCTTAACTATGATACTGGCCATTGCCATCATGAATACCGCCATCCTGCTCCACTCAAAGGATGCAGCGTCCCTGGCGATTCCCACTCTGTATCTGGCCAGACATATTTCCAATGTGCTGGGCGCTGTTTTTTCCGTTGTCCTTGTCCTGGGTATGTTTTCCTCCTGCTCCACCATGATGTGGACGGTCTGCAGCCGTTTCTCATTCTCTGCGCCCGGCAGAAACAGGATGGCCGCAGCTGCGGTGGCTGTATTTGCGTTCCTGCTGGGAATGCTGCCATTCAGCCGCTTAATCAATGTATTTTATCCCTTTGTGGGATATATGGGACTGATTTATATAGGATGCGTGGCCTGTAAAGGGCTGCGGCCGCTAAAAACATACAAGAAGGGGAACAGGGATGGGGAGATTTCTGAAACATGAGTTGTCAGGCTGGAAGGCCTGGGAGATTATATGGCTGGCAGCTGCCTGCACCGTCATCACGGCCCTGTCCGTACACTGGGGTGACGACGCCCTGGGCATTACCATGGCCCTCACCGGTGTGCTCTGCGTCATACTGACCGGAAAGGGCAAGATGAGCTGCTATCTGTTCGGACTGGTGAATACGGTTCTCTATGCCTGGATTGCATTTGAGGCCAGATATTACGGAGAAGTCATGCTGAATGCCTGCTACTATGTCCCTATGCAGTTTGTGGGATGGTTCATTTGGAAAAAACACATGGACGGTAAGACAAAGGAAGTGGAGAAAACCAGGCTTACCGTTTCAAGACAGATACTGCTTCTGGTTTTGTCCGCTGTCTCCATCTACGGCTACGGGCTGGTATTGAAACGATTGGGCGGAAACCTCCCCTTTATCGACAGCATGAGCACCTGCCTGTCCGTGCTGGCCATGCTTCTCAGCGTCAGGCGCCTTATGGAGCAGTGGATAGTATGGATTGTGGTGGATGTGGTGACTGTATTCATGTGGTTTGCGGATTATCAGAAGGGCGGGACCGATATTGCCACCCTGCTGATGTGGTGCATCTATCTGTTAAACGCCATGTTTATGTTTGTAAAATGGTTCAGGGAAAGCGGGGAACATGTCAATGAAGTATAAGACGGGAATGTTCGGGGGATCCTTTGACCCCCTGCACACAGGACATATCCACGATATCATCCGGGCAGCCGCCATGTGCAGGGAGCTCTATGTGGTTATCAGCTGGTGCCGGGGACGGGAGTCCACCTCAAAGGAGATGCGCTACCGGTGGATTTTAAACAGTACCAGACATCTTCCCAATGTAATGATACGGATGGTGGAGGACCAGGCCCTTACCAAGGAGGAATATGATACGCCGGGTTACTGGGAACAGGGGGCCAGGGATATAAAGGCAGTCATAGGAAAGCCTATTGACGCTGTGTTCTGCGGGACAGATTATCTGGGAACAGGCCGGTTCGAGGCTCTGTACGGACCTGAGAGCCAGGTGATTTACTTTGACCGGAGCGAGGTGCCGGTGTGCTCCACGGACATCCGCGCCTGGGCGCTGGGACACTGGGATTACATTCCCTCAGTGTGCCGGGATTACTATGCCCGGCGCGTGCTGGTTCTGGGGAGCGAGAGCACGGGAAAGAGCACCCTGGTCCGGAATCTGGCCCTGGCCTATAATACTAACTATGTCAGTGAGGTCGGCCGGGATACCTGCGATTATGCGGGCGGGGAAGATCTGATGATAGCGGAGGATCTGTACGAAAACCTGCTGCGCCAGAAAATCAATGTGATGGAGGCTGCCAAACACAGCAACCGAATCCTGTTTGTGGACACAGACGCCGTAACCACTTTGTTTTACAGTCATTTTCTTTTAGGGGATAAGCAAAAGGAGTTAACGGTGTGTACGAAGCTGGCTGAAACCATTCATGAGACAGACCGCTGGGATCTTGTGCTGTTTCTGGAACCGGATGTGGAATTTATCCAGGACGGGACACGCAATGAAAAGATACGGCAGGACAGGGAGGGATGCAGCCTTCGGATTAAAGAACTGTTAGACCGGTACAGGGTGGAGTACCACTGTATCGGAGGCACATATCTGGAGCGTTTCAACCGTGCAAAGGAACTGATACAGGAACAAATCGGACTGGTCACAGTGTGGTGACATCTGGGAGAGGAACGCAAAAATGCATGAAGTAAAAGCCAAATCCATATTGTCGGCCAGGAATGGGATGAATCTCTACCGGGGGTGCAGCCACGGATGCATTTACTGTGATTCCAGAAGCACCTGCTACGGCATGGACCATGCATTTGAAGACATTGAGGTAAAGATAAACGGCCCGGAGCTGCTGGAGCAGGCCTTAAAACGCAGGAGAAAGCGGTGTATGATTGGCACAGGGGCCATGTGCGACCCATATATGCCGGCGGAACGCAGCCTGGGGCTTACCAGGAAATGTCTGGAAATCATTGAACATTATGGGTTCGGAGTCTCTATATTGACGAAATCAGACCTGATTCTGCGGGACCTGGACCTGCTTAAGCGAATCAACCAAAAGACAAGGTGCGTGGTCCAGATGACCCTGACCACCTGCGACGAAGACCAGTGCAGGATAATTGAACCCCATGTATGCACCACCAGCCGCAGGGCCCAGGTGCTGGAGATCATGCGGGATGAGGGGATTCCCGCCATTATCTGGATGTGTCCCATCCTTCCCTTCATCAACGACACCGAGGAAAACATTCAGGGTATCATCGAGTACGGGGTAAGGGCCAGGGTCCACGGCATCCTGGCCTTTGACATTGGAGTGACCTTAAGGGATGGAGACAGACAATATTTTTACAGCAGGCTGGATGAACATTATCCGGGCCTGAAAAAACAGTACATGGATATGTACGGAAATGCCTATGAGGTGGGAAGCCCCCGCAAAAAAGAGCTTATGGCGTTTTTTAAGCGCCTTTGCAGAGAACGGCAGATGGAAACCGATATCAATAAGCTCTTTGCCTATCTTCAGAAATTCGAGGACAAGGGAGCGGGAGAGCAGCTGAGCTTCATGGACCTTATATAGAGCCTGCCTGTGATACAGGGAATATCTCGGGGCTGCCTGTCAGCTTCTCCAATACAGGCAGTTTTCCTCTATGTAAGCCTCCATTTCACCCATATCCTTAAGCCAGGACAGGTAGGAACGTATCGTACTTCCCACCAGCACATGCTGCTGGAAGGTCATGACCAGCCCATAGTGGTCAAAGACTTCCTTAAGAAGCGTTTCAAAGGTCCTGGGGACGCGGCACAGCTCCAGAAGCAGGTCCTTTATCTCCATGACGCAGTCCCTGTTATAGGAAGCCAGGGCTGCCACGTTGTAAGAGACTTCCGCGTGGGCCGGTACAAACAGGTTTGCCTTCATGGACGCCACCTTATCCAAGGTTTCCAGATAGGCTGCCACATCGTAGATAAAGGAGACCCTGTATTTTTCCAGGGTGGCGCGGCTGCTGAGACAGTCGGCCAGGAACACGGTGTCATCCGGGGTGCGAATGCCTATCATCTGGAAAAAATGGCCGGGAAGGGGAATCAGTTCCAGTTCTTTAAGCAGCTGGTCCTCTGACAGCCGGGACACATCACTGACATCGCTTTCCTGTGCCATCAGGAACTTATGACGCAGGTCCTTAAACGGATAGCCGCCGTAGAGAAAGGCCGGTTCCAGTATGGGATGTCTGGTAAACGCAGCTTCCATGCTGCTGGCATAAATCCTGCATCTGGTCTGCTGCATCAGATATTTGTTGCCGCCGATGTGGTCCGCATTGGAATGGGTGTTGATGATGGCGTAAAGTGACCACTTCTCCCGTTCCAGAATCTGGCGCACCTTGCGTCCGGCATCCTTATCATTGCCGCTGTCAATCAGACAGACTTTCTCATCATCAATGAGATACACACCTATTTTGACCGGACTGTTAATATAGAAACTTCTGGGACCGGCCTGAATCAATTCATACATGGGATTTCCCTTCCTTTCACAATTTAAATTATTACTATGATACCACAGGAACAGATTAAAAGGAAGGAAGAAAAACAGCAGAACGCAGAAACAGCAATGAAAACCGTGCTTGAATTTTCTGTCAGTTCCTGTATAATGATTCAGAGAAAACATGCTGACGTTCCGGCATAACCGGGTGTCAGCAAAATGACAGGAGGAAAATTACGTGCTTTTAAATGGAATAAGAGGTTTCTGCATGGCCCTGGCGGACAGCGTTCCGGGGGTATCCGGAGGAACCATTGCTTTTTTGCTGGGTTTCTATGATACATTTATTGAATCCCTGAACGACCTTATGGGCCGGGACAACGACAGAAGGAAGGCTGCTTTTTTGTTTCTGGTAAAGCTGGGAGTGGGATGGGTCATCGGCTTCTGCATGTCGGTTCTGATTCTGTCCAGCCTCTTTGAAGTTCACATCTACCGGATCAGCTCCCTGTTTCTTGGACTGACTTTATTCGCCATTCCCATGGTGATCCGTGAGGAAAAAGAAGTTCTTAAAGACAGGTACGGAAATATTGTATTCACCCTTATAGGAGTTCTGCTGGTATTTTGCATCACCTATTTTAATCCCTCCGGCGGCGAGGGGATCAGTGTATCGGTGGAGCATCTGTCACTGGGGCTGGTGGTGTATGTATTTTTCACAGCCATGATTGCCATTACGGCCATGGTGCTGCCGGGTATCTCAGGTTCCACACTTCTTCTCATATTCGGGCTCTATGTGCCCATCATAGGTGCTGTGAAAGAATTCCTGCACATGAATATGGACTATTTCCCCATCCTGATGGTATTTGGTCTGGGCGTCGTCACAGGGATTGTGGGAATTATAAAAATCATCAAGATGTGCCTGGAGCGGTACCGTTCCCAGACCATTTACACCATCATCGGCCTGATGACAGGTTCCCTTTATGCCATTACCATGGGGCCCACCACCCTGGATGTGCCCAGGGCGCCCATGAGTCCGTCCACCTTCAGCATCCTGTTTTTCTTACTGGGCGGCGTGATACTGGCAGGGCTGGAGTTTTTGAAGGCGCGTCTGGACTGATTTGTGCTTTTTTAATACTGTTCTATTAACTTGCTCCTGATCTATTAAACCATTATGAACTTCCTTAACCGGCAGACAGGCCTTTCGGCCTTCTGCTTTTTTTTGCGCCATAAAGGTTATGGAGGTATAGTTGAAAAGTGGAATAACAAACTACGGCAAATACTTTTGAAAGATTTTGCAATTAATTTTAAAAAGAATTACAAAATATTTCAATACATGTTGAAATTTATGCAGTAATATGATATAAATAAGATAACAAATAAGAAGGATAGGGATGATGAGATGAGAAGTTTGCAAATTCCTGCACAAAGACAACAGATGATTCTGGATTATATAAGGAAACAGGAGGGAGCCAATATTAAGGAACTGGCATCCTATCTGGAGGTATCAGAGGCAACGGTAAGGCGTGACCTGGATAATTTGGCAGAGGCGGGGGAAATCGAGCGCACTCATGGCGGGGCTGTACAGCCTCAGGAAAAAATTATCGAATATACATATGACACTAAGATGGAACTGAGACGGGAAGAAAAGACACGGATTGCAAAGGAAGTCGCAAAGATGGTCAAGGACGGTGACAATGTCTATCTGGGCTCCGGAACCACTGTATATTTTGTGGCACGGGAAATAGCAAGTCTCGAGAATCTTACCATTATAACCAGTAACCTATATATTGCACAGTTCCTTCCCATCCATCCTACCAGCAGCCTGATAGTAACAGGAGGAGAGAGACGGTTTGATTACAACTTGATGACAGGAAGGCTTGCAGAGGATTTCCTGAGGAATATAAAGGTGGACATCAGTATTCTGGGCTGCGATGCGGTGGATGTGGACTTTGGATTATCCGATTCTAATTTTGACGAGGCTGTTATAAAGCGTTTGGCGGCACAGGCCGCGCGGATGACGGTTTTAGCTTCAGACCATAGTAAATTTGGCAAGACGGCATTATCCAAGGTATTTGATTTAGATGCAGCGGACTATATCGTTACTGACAACGGACTGGACAGCGGGATGGAAAAGTCCATTAACCAGATAACAAACTTGATTTTAGTATAGGGGTATACAAGGTCAAGATTTGCAATAAATAAGCAGAAGGGAGCAGGAGAAGGTAAATGAGTTGGTTAAAAGAGGTGATTGGTACAGAAAAAGCAATCATTGCCATGTGCCACATGCAGGCCATGCCCGGGGATCCTGGGTACGATGGACAGAAGGGGATGGATTGGGTCATAAAAAACATGTATGACGATTTAATTGCGTTGCAGAACGGTGGGGTCGATTCTGTCATGTTTTCAAATGAATTCAGTCTCCCCTATATGACCAAGGTGGATACGATTACAGTGGCATCCATGGCAACTGCCATTGGGGAACTGAAACGCTATATCAAGATTCCTTTTGGGGTTAACGTACTGTGGGATGGAGAAAAGACACTGGATCTGGCAAAAGCATGCGGCGCTGATTTTGTACGTGAAATTTACTCAGGGGTGTATGCCAGTGATTTCGGTATGTGGAATACGGACTTTGGAAGGGTGGCCAGGCACAGGAAAAGTATTGATGCGGGGAATGTCAAACTGATATTTAACATCCTTCCGGAAGCGGCAAAATACCTGGCAGACAGAGACATTGTGGAAATTGCCAAATCCACCGTGTTTAACTGCAAAGCAGATGCGCTGTGCGTTTCAGGTCTTACAGCCGGGTCCGAGACCAATTCTCAGATACTGAAGAGAGTAAAGGATGCAGTGCCGGATACAGTGGTTCTGGCAAATACCGGATGCAGGCCCGATACAATTGAAGCACAACTGTCTGTGGCAGATGGTGCAGTTGTAGGGACTACATTTAAGGTGGATGGAAAGTTTGAAAACGGGGTGGACGAGAAACGGGTCAGGGAATTCATGAGTATAGTGAAGAAATTCAGGGGACAGGAATAAAAGCAGGAGAAGCCAATGAATCAAAAGACTTATGGGGTCAGCAAAGGAGGGTTATATGAAAAAAATTTTAGCAGTTATGCTCTCAATGGGAATGGCGTTATCATTGTTCGGATGCCAAAGCGGAGGAACTCCGGAACGTCCAGCTGAAAGCAGTTCCAATACTGATACTGAGGAACAGACGAAAAAAGAAACGGACGAGGCAGAAGTAACCATTGTCTATATGCGGCAGGCCGGAAACACAGAGGTTGAGGATGAACTCATAAAAGAGTTTGAAGCGCAAAATCCAGGAATCAAGGTCCAGGCAGACGATGTTCCGACAGAGGAATGTTATAACAAGCTTGCTTTGTCACATAATGCAGGAAATCCGCCGGATGTCATCATGACTTTCTGGTCCCCGGACGCAGCGGCCAATGGAATGCTTGAACCATTGCTTGGCAGCTATGTAGATGAGACAGACTATCTAAACCGCTTTGTAAAATCATGCCGTGAGATGGATACATACGATGGAAACTTATATGCAGTCCCTTTCAGAGCGGGTCCTGATTCCTGGTTTGCAAATAAGGATATGCTGGACGCGGCAGGTCTTGAGATTCCCAAGTTCGGAGAGGAATGGAATTGGGAAACCTTCCGTGAATACGCAGAGGCTTTAAGGGATCCGGATGCCGGAACATATGGTATCGGCATCGTGGGCGGCAACACCAATGGCACTGAGTGGCAGTTCTGGCCCTTCCTGTTCCAGGCCGGAGGAAAAATAATTGAAAACGGTAAGGCTGTGTTCAACGGTCCGGAAGGTGTGGAGGCACTGGAGTATGTGTGTTCCCTGATTCAGGATGATCTGATTCCTCCCGGTATAACCACTACAGATCTGAACATGCTTCAGGACATGCAGATTGCACACACCTTATGCATGTGGACAGACGGCCCATGGATGCTCTCAACGATGAGGAATACTTATCCTGAAGAGAATATCTGTGTTCTGCCCATGACAACCGCGAAAACCTTTGGTAATCTTTCCGGAGGAACCTCCCTTGGTATGTCATCCATATCAAAACACAAGGACGAAGCGTGGAAATTTATTGAATTTATGACCTCGGACGAAGTCCTGCTTAAATGGAATAAGGGAACCGGAAACGCACCGCCTGTTTACAGCGCATGGGATGATCCCTATTATGCAGAAGACAGGGACTGGCAGGTGATGAAAGAACTGGCTATGCAGGACAATGAATATATCATACCGGCCAATCATTATCCGGAGTCAATCGCATTAAACCAGATTATGAGAAATTATCTGCAGGCAGCTTATATTGGGGAGATGAGCCCTAAGGAAGCATTGGATGCGGCAGCTGAAGAGTGGAATGAAATATTGGAAAAATATGACCCGGGCGCAGCTGACTTGATATGGAAATAATAGGTTAAAACCTGCAAATCTTTGCAGGTTTTTCTAAAACAGAGAGGCGTGCAATGGATTATATAAAAATTGGAAACCTGAAATTCAGCAGGGGAGTCTTATTCATTTTGCCGGGTATTCTGTTCTTTGGCATCATGGTAATCTATCCTGCCGGATATGTCATCTATTTAAGTCTTTTCACAGAGGGAAAGGGACTTGGACTGGAACCGCAATTTATCGGCCTGAAAAATTATATGACAGTATTCTCTTCCAGAAATTTTGTTAAAATACTGTCAAATACACTGATGTATTCCTTTTTTGCAACTGCATTCCATATCATAATCGGTTTGTTCATGGCAGTACTCCTCAACAATAAGGTTCTAAAGAGAAGAACCCTTACAATCGGCCGTTCCCTGTTCCTTATACCATGGGCCATATCACCCTCCGTGGTGGCCATTATGTTTCAGGTTATGCTTCATCCAAAAGTGGGACCAGTGGGAATTATTTTAAGGACATTTAATCCAAAGATTGCGTTCAATCCTCTGGGCAGCCCGTCCCTGTCGTTGCTGACGGTAACGCTGACTAATATATGGAAATTCACACCGTTTTATTTTCTGATTCTTCTGGCCGGACTGCAGGCCATAGATGACGGATTATACGAAGCTGCCCGTATGGATGGCGCCTCCGGTTGGAGACAGTTTTGTGATGTCACCCTTCCGCTGATGAAGAATTACATTATTACCTTAGCCGTGTTTGACTTTGTAAGTACCGCAGCTTATATGGACCTGATGTGGATTATGACAAAGGGCGGTCCTCTCAATTCTTCGGAGGTACTGTCAACCTTAGCCTACAGGACTTCTTTCCAGAACTTCCGGTTCGGAGAAGGTTCGGCTGTCGGGGTGCTGATTTTCCTAATATCCATCATTTTTACCACGATGGCAATGAAAATGATGAGTGAGGAGTAAAGCTATGGATGAAAAGAAACAGAGACAGAGGATACTGGTGGGGACTGCATTGGCCTTCCTGTTATTTATAGATTTGCTGCCGTATTTGTGGCTGCTCATATCTTCCTTCAGGGCATCCAATGACCCTTTCACCAACTCTGTGCTTCCCGGACAGTTGACGCTGTCCAATTACGCAAATATATTCCGCAATGCGAATATGCTGCGGCCATTTTTTAATTCACTGGTGGTTGCTGTAGGCGCAACGTTGATTACCATGATACTGTCGCTGCTGGCTGCATATGGTTTTTCCAGATATTATTTTAAGGGGCGTGAATTCCTTCTGAGCTTTCTCGTCAACCTGCGGACATTTCCGGCCCTGCTCTTAGCAATTGCACTGTATGTCATGGCAGTAAAAGCCGGATTATATAACACATATATCCCGTTGATTCTGGCCAATACCATGATGAATCTGCCCTTTGCTATCTGGAATGTTAAGACAGTCATTGACGGGGTACCTAAGGATTTGGAAGAGAGCGCCATGGTGGACGGACTGTCACGCTCAGCCGTAATATGGAAAATTATTGTGCCGGTGGCAACCCCTGGTCTAGCGGCTACTGCTATTTATGTGTTCATCCTTACATGGAATGAATACTTGTTCGCCACCACTTTTATGAATTCCAATGACATGCAGCTTGTAACCGCAGTCATTGCATCAGCAGTCACCCAGTTTGGCGTGGATTACGGCTGGCTCATGACAACAGCTATGCTGGCATCCATTCCTGCAATTATCATGTTCATAGCCATTCAGCGTTTCATCGTAGGAGGACTGACCGCTGGAGGGATCAAGGGCTAAAAAGGGATTAGGAGAAGATTAATATGTTGAGATTAAAAGAATATTGTGACAGAGTACGGGATGATGCCTACGGAGGAAGCGTTGAGCTGGTGGAAGACGGTATCACAGCCATGGCCAACGAGATTCGGGCCACGGAACCAAAAGACATCATGACAGAGATAGAAGGGTATGTGGACAGTGTCCTGGCCGTCACATCGCCCATTCTTCCATTAATTCATCTGCTGAACCGCTGCATGTGCTTTATGGAAGAATCCACAGTAGAAACGCAAAAATGCAGCGATCCCAGAGAGGCGTTCCTGGAGCTTCTGGAGGAAATCAGGCAGGAGCAGCGCCAATGTGTGGATAAGATAGGGAAGGTGGGTTCCCGGCTGATTGCCCGGAGAGATAAAGTGGCTACGTTTTCTACAAGCGGCTCCGTCATGGAGATTTTAAAAAATGCAGTGAGAGAGGGAAAGGAAATAACCGCAGCCGCATTTGAGGCAAGGCCCAATTCAGAAGGATACAGGACGTTGCAGGAAATCAGCGAATTAGGGATTCCGGTCACTTTTGGTTGTGATGCACTTTTGTGCAAACTAGTTCCTGGCAGCAAAATGTTTTTCATAGGAGCCGATGCCATTTCTTCTACCGGGGAGGTATATGCAAAAACAGGATCGTATCTGGCCGCCCTGGTCTGCAGTGAATTTGGAATTCCCTTTTATGTGGCTGCAGATACCAGCAAGTTCGACCCTCTCTCCCTGCTGGGGTTCCCAATTAAGGACAGCCTGCGTCCGGCCAGTGAAGTGACGGACATGGATATACCGGAAATTTCAGAAGTTATAAACATCAGTTTTGAACTGATTCCGGCCAAGCTGGTTACAGGAATCATCACGGAAAAAGGATTGATTTCTCCCCATGCAGTGGGCCTGATGATGAAACCGGAAACCATGAGCTCCAGCATGATTCATAAGCTGGAAGCATGGAGGGAAAGCTGTGACAAACTAATATAGGTTATTGGATGGGGAAAAATAATGGATAAACGTTGGGATGCTCTTGCATCAATTTTAGTAAATTATTCAATTGGAGTCAAACCAGGGGAACGGGTGCTTATCACTATGATGGAGGTGGAGACAGAACCATTGGCACGGGCCTGTTACCGTGAAGCGGTCAAGGCAGGCGGCCACCCCTTTATTGAATATCAGTCAGCTTATCTGGAAAAAGATCTGATGATTAACGGCAGCATGGAGCAGGTGGAATGGGTTAATGAGATGTGCCTGAAGGGCATGGAATGGGCGGACTGCTACATAGGACTCAGGGGGGCAAGAAACCCTTATGAATGGAGCGGTATATCGGGAACCAGACTGTCGGCCCATAAGCGCTCCCTGGGCCGGGTATCTTCTGAGAGAAACCATACACGGTGGGTTCTTACACGGGTGCCCAATGAGGCATTTGCACAGCAGTCTCATATGCCATTAGAGGATATGATGGATTTTTATTTTAATGCCACTCTTGTGGATTGGAAAAAAGAAGGTGCGGCTCTTCAAAAGGTTAAGGACCTGATGGAGTCCGGCAGCAGCGTCCGGGTAACAGGAAGGGAAACTGATATCACGTTTACCACATCCGGCCGTATTTACGCGGTTGCTGACGGTCATATCAACATGCCCGACGGTGAGGTCTATACGTGTCCGATTGAAGAAAGTGTAAACGGAACCATCTATTTTGAGTTTCCGGGTGCTTATGCAGGTAACTATATTGAAGGGATACGGCTTACCTTCAAAGATGGAAAACTAATTCACTGCTCTGCTGAGACCAATGAAGTACTTCTGAAGGAAATTCTTGGGACAGATGAAGGGGCTTCTACCTTGGGAGAATTTGGTATAGGGTTGAATTACGGCATAACCGGATATTGCGGGGATATACTTTATGACGAGAAAATAGGTGGAACCATTCATTTTGCCATGGGCCGGGGGTATCCTGAATGCCTGGGAAATGACAGATCGGCACTGCACTGGGACATCATCAAGGATACCCGGAATGAGGGGGCTGTATATCTGGATGGAAAAAAGGTAATGGAGAAGGGAATTTGGCTGATTTAAGCACATGACATAAAAGAAAGGGGTTGGCACAGTGAAACCGGTTCGTTTATTGGCAGTATCCGCAAGTCCAAGAAAAAAGGGAAACAGCCAATTTTTGCTGGATACCGTATTAGAATATACAAAGACCTTGAAATTTGAGGTGGATATAAAACGTATCAGCTTATCAGACCGTAAGGTTGAACCTTGTATTGGCTGCCTTGCCTGTTATAAAAACGGAGGGAGATGTGTCTTAAAGGATGGCTTTGAGGATGTCCGCCAGTTATGGAAATGGGCGGACTGCATATTATACTGTACGCCAGTATATGTGGCAGGAATACCGGGACAGCTGAAATGCCTGTTTGACCGTTTAAGCAACGCGGATTACGGGCTGGAAATCAGAGGAGCCCGTCATATGAAAACCATCGGCGCCATATCTCAGGGAGGGGATTTCTTCGGAGGCGGCGCAGAACTCTGCATGGTAGACATTATGCGTCATGCAGCCATGATGAACTGCGTATATATACCACCGGATACCTCCTATATAGGGTCCGGAGGGTGGGTCTGGGACTCTCACTGCAATGCCATGAAGGAAAAGGCAGGTCTCATGACAGAGGACTACCGCCTGACCCTGGAAACAGCACACAGCATCATACAACGTTCTGTAGAGATGGCGGCCATTATCCGTTCCGGCTGCGCTGACCTTAGGGATGATTTGATGGAAGATGCGGCATACCGATACTATCTTGAAAAAGCAGACGCTCTGGAGGAATGACATATGGGCTGTATTCTTTCGTTTGATGTTGGAACCACGGGATTAAAGACAATTGTAATCAGCCAGGAAGGCAGAATTCTGAAACACTGTAATATCGAATATGGTATTGTACAGGAGCAGGAAGGGTTTGCAGAACAGGATCCTGCTGTCTGGTGGGATGCAGCAGTGAAAAGTATGCGGTTCGTTTTGACTGGAGAAATCAGGAAGGAGATCAGGGCCATCGGAGTCTCGGGACAGTTTCAAAGCCTGGTAATGTTGGACCAGAACTTTAACCCTCTCAGGAAGGCCATTCTATGGTGTGATCACAGAGGAGAGGAGATGCTGCCTGAAATTACGAATAAGGTTGGCGGAGAAAATCTGTTTTCAATCACAGCCAATCCTGCGCTCTCAGGTTCCAGCGTATCATTCCTTTTATGGGTAAAGAAATATGAACCCCATATTTACGAGCAGTGCAGGCACATCATGCTTCCGCATGAATATATACGGTTCAGGCTGACGGGGGAGTGTGTAACGGACGTCACATCCGCCTCCAGTATGCAGCTTTTAAATGTACCGGAGAGGTCCTGGTCCCGGGAATTGTTTCGGAAACTAAATCTGGACGATAAAATCACGGGACCTTTGCTGGAATGTGGTGAAATTGCAGGAAGGACTACGGCCCGTGCCCGGCAGGAAACAGGAATTCCTCAGGGCATACCGGTCATTGCAGGTGGCGGGGACAGCGTTGTTTCTGCTGTTGGGACAGGCGTTATCCGTGAAGGCAGCTGTTTTACCTCCATAGGGACCTCAGGCATCATCTGTACCAATACAGATCGTATCAGGACAGACAGGAAAGGAAGGGTAAATACCTATTGCAGCGCGGTCCCGGGAAAATGGGCTGTCATAACATGTAGTATTACATCGGGTTTTGCCCTCAAGTGGATGAAGGAAAATTTCTGTGGCATTGAAATGGAAGCTGCCCGCAACAATCATACAGACGTATATGATGAAATGAACCGGGAGGCATCACAAATAGCCGCTGGTTCAGAGGGACTTTTATTTCTGCCATATCTTATGGGAGACAGGACTCCCCATTTAAACCCGGATGCAAAAGGTGTGTTTCTCGGAGCTTCCTCCCGCCATACAAGATCCCACTTCATACGTTCTGTTATGGAGGGTGCCGCATATTCTCTGATGGATGGCATATCTGTCCTCAGAGAGCTGGATATAGTTTTAGACAATTACGTACTTTGTGGAGGCGGGGCAAAGGGAAATCTGTGGAGGGGCATCATAGCCGACATATATGGCCATGCGGTGTCAACCGTTCAAAATGACAGCGGCGCAGCCATGGGGGCAGCTGTCCTGGCTGCCTATGGATGCGGTTTATACACAACGCTGGAAGAGGCTGCCGGGCATATGGTAAAAAGGAATGAAGCAAATGGGTTTAATCAGAAAAATCATGAAACATATATGAGGTATTGGGACGTATACCGTGACGCATACGTCAGGCTGGAAGACATATTCCGGAAGTTGAAAGAAATCAATGATTAATTTAAGCCGAACTACTGGAATCCTCTACAGTTGCATGTTATAATCAATGTAATGTTAGGATAAACAAATTATAACCTGTGGGTGATGGGATGAAGAAGTTGGCGGCAGTTAAATACAGGATTTTTCTGATTGTGTCAGCATTCCTTTTGAGCCTTTTTTTTGCCTTGCCTGTGCGGGCAGCGGATAAAGTGCGGGTAGGCTGTGTGGATATCGGAGATTTCATCCAGATAGACCAGGACGGCTATGCAATAGGATATGGGGCGGATTATCTGAATAAAATAGCAGAATATACGGGATGGGAATATGAGTATATCCAGGCGCCCTGGGGAGAGTGCCTGGATATGCTGCGCAGAGGGGAACTGGATTTATTGCTCCCTGCTGAATACAGCGAGGAGCGGGCAGAGGATTTCCTTTTCAGCAGCTACGAGTGCTGTTTTGATTTTGCCGCCCTGGTTGGGCGCAAGTCGGACGAACGTCTGTATTATGATGATTACCACGGGTTCCAGGGAATACGGGTAGGCATGATTAAGGATAACTTCCTGAATCATTTATTTGACGAATATGCAAAGAATCATGGATTTTCCTATGAAGCTGTATACTATGATACCGGCACCCAGATACTGGAGGCCCTGGAGCGTGAGGATGTGGATGCCATTATCAACGGCAACATGGAATATAACATGAACCATAAGCTTCTGGCCAAGATTGATTATATGCCAGCCTACTTTATCACGTCGGTGGATAAGCCGGGGCTGATGGTGCGGCTGAACAAGGCATTGAAGCAGATTTTCATAGATAATCCCTATTACTCGGCCGGACTTTATGAAAAATATTACCATGAGATGGACCGGCAGTTTGCAGAGTTTACCCGTGAGGAGAGCCAATTCGTGAAACAGAGCAGGCCGGTATCAGTGCTGGTAGCCCGGTCCGACTATCCCTTTGAATGGTATGACGAGAAAGAAAAAACATGCAAGGGGGCCTACGTGGACTATATGAGGCACCTGTCCAAGGTGAGCGGTCTGAACTTTGAGTTTATTCCTCTGGATCCGGGAGAGGCTTTTTCGGATGAATTATTCCAGGAAAATGCCCAGATTCGTTTAAGCATATTTAAGCAGAAAAGAGGCGGGATGTCCGGCAGTCTTAAATATACCATCCCCTACTATAACTGCAGCTTCAGCCTGGTGGGCAAAAAGGATGAGCCTCTGAATCTTTCTTCCCACCAGCGGATTGCCATGGTGGAAAAGGTGGACGGCCTGCAGGACGTATTGGAAGACAAATATCCCAAATGGGAAATTGCCACCTATGATACCCCTAAAGACTGTCTCACGGCGGTGGAAAACGGAACTGCTGACTGTGCCATGGTGTCCTCCATCAAGCTGTCGGCGGATCGGAATCTCTTGGGCATGAATCTGGTTGTGGTAGACGGCAGCACTGCTGTTGTCCCTGTTTACATAGGAGTATCAGACAATGCCAATCCCTTGCTGGCCCAGGTCCTCTCCAAATCCATCGCAAAGGCGGGAGAGGGTGCTATGGATGAGGCTGTGTATGCAACCCTTCTTTCGGGCAAGGAAAACAAGGATTTCAGCTACTTCATACAGACTTATCCATTATATTTTGCATTTGGGGTCATAGCGGTTTCTCTGCTGGGAGTGGGAATCCTGTTCATGCGTTACGACGCCCGCCACCAGAAACTGCAGAATCTGATTCTCCAGAAGAAGAATGAGGAGCTGAAGGCGGCCATTGCTATGCAGACACTGCTGAGGCGTAAGGCGCAGACGGACTCCCTGACTGGATTGAAAAATAAAAGCACTACGGAGGAGCTGTGCCGCACCTGTCTGGAACATGCGCAGGGAGACATTTGTGCCCTGTTTATCCTGGACCTGGATAACTTTAAGCACATCAATGATGAGAGGGGGCATCAGGCCGGTGATGTGGTACTCAGGGCCTTTGGTGATACCATACACAAATGTGTGCGGCAGGATGACGTGGCCGGACGCATCGGCGGGGACGAGTTCATGCTGTTCATGGGCGGGATCAAGGATGCGGACCATCTGACACGGTTTGCGGATCGTGTATATAAGGCTTTAAAGGATAATCCTGATTTCAATGCCACCTGCAGCATGGGTATCGCAGTGGCCAGGGCCGGCAGTATATCCTATGAGGAGATGTTTGGGATGGCTGACCACGCTTTATATAAAGCAAAGGAAAACGGCAAGAATAAATACCATATTGAATATATTCAAGGTAAGACAGTGGGAGGCAGGGACTCAGAAGCCGCCGGAAGCTCTGAGTCTGCCAGGGCTTCTGAAGCTGTTGCACCTTCCAGAAATATATAGTGTATTTTGTTTCATTGACTTTTATTTTACTTCAAGAACTGCATCAGGACCGGAATGGTTGCCAGGGACATGATGGTGGTGGTGACAATACAGCGGGAGGCATAATCCTCATCCGCCCCGTATTTGGCATCCAGAAGGGCGCTGGTGCTTCCGGCGGGCATACCGGTAAGGATAAGGGAAACACCTGCCAGCAGGGGCTGTGCGTCAATGAGGTTCAATATATAAAGGGCCACCAGAGGCAACGCTATACAGGGATTCAGAAGGATGTTTTGCATTTTGTCCTGAAATCCGCGGTGGTGAACATGGCCAGGCCTGCGGTCCACATAAAGATGCGGTTGGGAATGATAAAAATGGATGCGGCAAACAGACCTTCGCTTCCATATACCGCGGATACCATGGGCATTCCTAAAAACCCCGAATTATTGACCAGGGTGCAGTATTGAAGGATGCTCTTTTTCTTCTGCGGATATTTGTTATATATAACCTTCCCCAGCAAAAAGGAGAGGATGGATATACTAACCGCCACCACCAGGATTAAGGCTGTCTGTTTCATTACCTCCGGGGTCAGAGGTTTGTTGAAGGAGTTGAAAATCATGCACGGCAGGGTAATTCTAAGGATGATGTCCACCAGCTTTTCCTTGGAGTCACGGTCAATGAGCCCCACCTTCATGCAGTACATTCCCACAGCCAGATAAACCAGAAGTATCATCTGTGCATTGAGCATTCTCAAAAAGCTTTCCATAGGCTCCTCCAATATGGTGTAAAATAACGGCACTGATTCCAGAATATGCCATATAAAGTATACCGCAATTCCCACTGCATGGCTAATTCGCTTTTCAACGAGATACAATTAGTAATTTTAATTCATTGACAGCGGCCCTTTATTAAAATATAATCATGGGTAGGCTGTTTTATCTTTATAAAAAAGAAGAGGTAATTATGCGTCGTATATCCTACATAATCACAAGTCTAATCATGGTCTTTTCAATGGCCACCATCACCGCCTTCGCAAAACCGGACTGGCCCATAGACACAGGGATTCAGTCAGAAGCCGGCATTGTCATGGATATGGATTCCGGGGCCGTGCTGTTTGCCCAGAACATACATGAGCAGAAGATTCCGGCCAGCATCACCAAGCTGCTGACAGCCCTTGTGGTCATTGAAAATACCAATGACCTGGACGCACCAGTCACATTTTCCCATGACGCCATCTACAATGTGGAATCCGGGGCCGGCAACAAGTTCAACCTGGAGGAAGGGGATGTGTTAAGTGTCCGCCAGTGTCTCTATGCCATGCTGCTCCAGTCATCCAACCAGTCGGCCAACGCTCTGGCAGAGTATGTGGCGGGAAGCAGACAGGCGTTTGTGGATATGATGAACCAGCGGATTGCAGAGCTTGGCTGTAATGAAAGCCATTTTGCCAATCCCTCTGGTTTGAACGACGACACCCAGCGCACCACGGCCTACGACATGGCCATCATAGCCAGGGCCTGTTTCCAGAACCCCACTGTGCTGGAGATTGCCTCAGCCAGGACTTCTACCATACCAGCCACTGCCAACAACCCCAATGGGCGGACTTTTTCCATTGAGCATAAAATGCTGCTGTCGGATGATTCCAACTATTATCCCGATGCCATTGCAGGTAAGACCGGCTGGACATCCCAGGCCGGACAGACTCTTGTCACCTATGCCAGACGGGAGGGCAGAGGCCAGATTGCAGTTACCCTTAAGAGTACCCAGAAAACCCATTATTCAGATACAAAGACCATTCTGGATTTCTGCTTCGCAAGATTCAAGAATGTGAACATAGCTGACAATGAAATCGAATATGTCACAGGAGACACGCCTGTAACCATTGCCGGGGAGACGTATGAGCCTTCGGAACTATCCATTGACAGCGGGGCGGTTATCACCATACCCAATGACGCGCAGTTTACAGATGCGGACAAGGCGCTGGAGACGGATTTGCCTGAGGACCATCCCCAGGAGGCCGTGGCCAGGCTGGTCTACACCTATAATGAGCGGAGAGTTGGAGATGCATGGATTTACAGCTCCAGGGCCCAGGCTGTTAACGCAACTCCCTCCGAGCCTGGTGAGGATACTCCCCAGGAAAGCCAGCCAGAAAAGGACGGACAGGACGTAAAAACCGGTCTTAAGCTTCCAAGGGCTGTGCTCATAGGCGGCGGGGCTGTCCTGGTCTTGGCACTGATTGCAGGCGGCGGAGTATTCTGGTTTAAAAGACGGCAGGCAGCGGAGCGGGAACGCCAGCGCATCCTCAGGGAAAAGCGCAGACAGCGCCTGGCGGACATAGGTTATACGGAAGAGGATTTTGAACGTCTGTTGGATGAACGAAGAAAGCAGCACGACATGCGCTGATTCTCCTCATGCGGCAGAAAAAAACAGCAGGAAAGAGACGCAGACAGGAGGTTTTGTGAATGGCTGTCTGCGTCTCTTTCGGTACGTTCGCCCGGACGGATCTGTCCGGGGATAGAATGAGAGGAGCGAACTTCATGGCATATTTTCCGTTTTTTGCAGATATTGAGGGAATGAGATGGCTGATTGCAGGCGGCGGAGGCGTTGCCCTGAGAAAGGTGCGGGATCTGCTTCCCTATGGAGCGGTCATTGAGGTAGTATCTCCGGACATGTCCCCTGACCTGAATGAGATGGAAAAAGACAGCGCATACGCAGACACCCTCAAGCTGACCAGAAGAGAGTTTGAGGACAGGGACCTGGACAGGGCCGACTTTGTCATTGCGGCCACGTCTGAGCCCGGCCTTAACAGCAGGATATCCGATCTGTGCAGGTCAAAAAGGATTCCTGTAAATGTGGTGGATGTAAAGGAGGAATGCTCCTTTATCTTCCCGTCCATTGTGCGGGACGGACCTGTGGTGGTGGGAATTTCCACCGGCGGCATGAGCCCTGTCATAGCCAGGTACCTGAAGGCCAGAATCCGGTCCGTAATGCCGGACAGCCTGGGAGAGCTGACAACCCGGCTGGGGGCTTACAGAGAGACAATCAAAAACCTGTTCCCTGACTCGCCCAGGGTCCGATCAGCCCTGTTTTACGAACTGGCGGAGGAAGGGCTCAGCCATAACGGCTGTCTCACACAGGAACAGGCGCAAATCATAATAAACAGAAAGCTGGAACAGGAACATGAATGATATCATCCGCATTGGAACCAGAAAAAGCGCACTGGCGCTGATTCAGACACAGCTTGTAGCTGATGAATTAAGGCAGGTCTGTCCTGGCATACAGGTGGAAATCGTAACAAAGGATACCCTGGGGGACCGGATACTGGACAAGCCCTTACAGGAATTCGGGGGCAAGGGTGTCTTTGTATCTGAGTTTGAGCAGGCCATACAGGAAGGCGTCATAGACCTTGCGGTCCACAGCGCCAAGGACCTTCCCATGGAGCTGGCCCAAGGACTGACCATTGCAGCGGTATCCGGGCGGGAAGACCCAAGGGATGTGCTGGTCACCATGAGAGGCCATAAAATCCGGCCGGAGAGCGTGGTCCGTATCGGCACCTCCAGTCCAAGGCGGCAGCTTCAGGCCCGGTTGATGTATAAGACACTGTGGCCTGAGGCTGCCGGGGCAGAATGCAGCACCCTCAGGGGCAATGTTCACACCCGGCTCAGGAAACTGGAAGAGGAGAACTTTGACGGTATCATCCTGGCGGCTGCCGGATTAAAAAGGCTGGGACTGCTGGAACAGGATGCCTACGAATATACGTTTCTGGCTCCGGAAGAATTCATACCGGCAGGAGGCCAGGGACTGATGGCGGTGGAGGCAAAAGCAGGAACCGCGGCCCACAGTCTCACCCTGGCCATGGACCATGCCCAGGGACGGCTGTGCCTGGAGCTGGAGAGAAGCGTCCTTAAACAGCTGGATGCGGGATGTCATGAGCCCATCGGCATCTACTCTGTCCTTCAAAACGGGCAGTTGGAGGTATGGGGAATCAGCAGCCCCAGGGGTGAGGTAAAGCGGATTCACCTGACCGGCGGTACATCCCGGAGGGATATGGAAAAACTGGCGTCAGAAGCATGGAAAGGATTGATGTGATATGGAGAATAAGGGAATGGTATATCTGGTGGGCGCAGGTCCGGGAGACCCGGCCCTGATGACCTTGAAAGGCCAGGCGCTTCTTAGCTCCTGCGGCGCCCTTGTCTATGACCATCTGGCATCCAGACAATTCCTGGAATGGGTGCCCTCTGCCTGCCGCAAAATCTATGTGGGCAAACAGGCCGGACATCACTCCATGAAACAGGATGAGATAAACGCCGTTCTGGTGGAACTGGCTCTTTCAGGGCTTACGGTGGTCCGGCTAAAGGGTGGGGATCCCTTTGTGTTCGGGCGGGGCGGCGAGGAAATCCAGGCGCTGGAGGCCCACGGGATTCCCTACGAGACCGTTCCTGGCGTAACATCCGCCATAGCGGTCCCGGAATGCGCCGGCATACCCGTAACCCACCGCGGGGTAAGCAGAAGCTTTCATGTGATTACAGGCCACACCCGGGACGGAGAGGATTGTCTCCCTCCTGAGTTTGAAACATACGGTTCCCTGCCGGGCACCCTGGTATTCTTAATGGGCCTGGGACAGCTTCCGGCCATTGCAGCCAGGCTGATTGAGGGAGGAATGGCCCCGGACACACCTGCGGCTGTCATTGAAAAAGGCACCCTGCCGGACCAGAGGACAGTCCGGGCGCCGCTTTCCGGGATTTACGCCAAGGTCATGGAGGCGGGGATCGGCACCCCGGCCATTATTGTTGTGGGCGAAACAGCCTCCTTTGATATGAAATGCGATCTGAAATGCCGTTCTTTTGGTCCCCTGTCCGGATACAGAATCGGCATGGTTGGCACACGGCATTTTACAGACAGTCTTGGACATGCCCTTAAACAGGAGGGAGCGGTTGTCTCACCAATCCTGGAGATGAAAGTGATATCCCATGCAAAATGCCCTGCCATGCAGGAAGCCTACCGAAATCTGGCTGCATACACCTGGCTGATATTCACCAGCGCCAATGGTGTGCGCCTGTTCTTCCAGGAAATGCAGCAATCCGGCATGGATTACCGCTTGCTGGGTCATATAAAATTTGCCGTTATCGGCGACGGCACCGGCAGGGAACTGGCGAACTTCGGTTTCCACGCAGACTATATGCCGGATTCCTTCTGTGCCGAGGCTCTGGCCCGTGGACTGGCATCCATCCTTACAGACAGAGACCGCATCCTCATTGCCCGCTCCAAAGGCGGATCACCTGTTCTGACCAGTATACTGGAAAAAGCCGGACTTGTTTACGATGACATTGTTCTTTACCAGGTGGAAGGCAGGCTGGTGCGTGAACAGAGGCAGGCGGATACAGAAGAACCGGGGGATGCCAAATTGCCGGCGGAAGAGGGATTTGACTATATCACCTTTGCCAGCGCGTCCGGTGTAAGGGCTTATCTTTCAAGCGGCCTGCATATAAATCCCGGACAAAGGACAGGACAGACCAGGCTGGTATGCATCGGGGACATAACGGCAGGGGAGTTAAAAAAACATGGAATAAAGGCAGATATCACTGCCGGAACATACCATATACAGGGGCTGGTGCAGGCCATTGCAGATGACGCCATATCCCGCGAAGCGGAAGGTTCTGCATCCGTATAACCTGTAGTTATGAAAAATATATAAATAAAGTATAAAGAAAGTGTTAAAATATCATTGATTTCTCTGTGTTAAAGTGGTAAACTTCTTGACATCAAGAGTTTGATACTTGAGAAAAGCAATGACTGGGACATGTCATGGTTTCAGATTCCGGCACAGAGAGCAGCCCGGCTGGTGGAAGGGCGCGCGCGAGGAATCATGGCCTCACCCAACAGCTTCTGTTCTGAACCCCTTTCCCGAGAGAAAGGCCAGTAGGGATGGACGGGTTTCTTTCCGTTAACAAAGATTCCGGCTGACTGAGAGCAGCAGGAACTTAAGGGGCTGTCCTTTTACGGGGCGGCAAACAGAGTGGTAACGCGGATTGATTCGTCTCTGCATCGCAAGGTGCAGGGACCTTTTCTTTTTACGGGGCCGGTTATTGTTCTTTTCAGTGCAGGGGGCTTAAGCAGGACGCAGAGGCATTTCCCGGAAAAACTCTTTGAAACCTACTTTATATACGTGAGGAGACTTGATGATGAATGGTTTAGTTATGATGCTTTTAGCCGTAGTGGTATTAGGCGGTGCCTACCTGATTTACGGCAGATATCTGGCAAAGAAATGGGGCGTTGACCCCGATGCAAAGACCCCGGCCTATGAGATGGAGGACGGTGTGGACTATGTGCCGGCTGATACCAACGTGGTATTCGGCCACCAGTTTGCCTCCATTGCAGGAGCAGGCCCCATCAACGGACCCATCCAGGCCGCTATGTTTGGCTGGCTGCCCGTTATGCTGTGGATTCTTCTGGGAGGCGTATTCTTCGGCGCGGTTCAGGACTTTGCCGCCATGTATGCTTCCGTCAAGAACAAGGGCCGTTCCATTGGCTACATAATCGAGGTTTATATCGGCAAGCTCGGCAAAAGGCTGTTCCTTTTATTCACCTGGCTGTTCTCCATCCTGGTAGTGGCTGCCTTTGCTGACATTGTGGCAGGCACATTCAATGGTTTTGATGCAGCCACAGGCGAGAGAATCGCTGCTAACGGAGCCGTGGCCACCACATCTCTTTTATTTATTGCATTTGCAGTGGTACTGGGATGCTTCCTGAAGTATGGAAAATGCAGCAAGCTGGTAAATACCCTGGTTGCCATCGGACTACTTGTTCTGGCTGTCGCCCTTGGACTGGCATTTCCCGTCTATGTGCCCCAGAGCGCATGGCTCATTTTCGTATTCCTGTATGTGATTGTTGCCTGCGTGACTCCTGTATGGGCTCTGCTTCAGCCCAGGGATTATCTGAACAGCTACCTGCTGCTGGCCATGATTATCGGTGCGGTTCTGGGAATATGTGTTTATAATCCGGCCATCAACCTTCCCTCCTTTACATCATTTGTGTTTACAGATGCAAAGGGAAATATTTCCTATCTGTTTCCAACCCTGTTCGTTACAATTGCCTGCGGTGCCGTATCCGGCTTCCATGCGCTTGTATCCTCCGGAACAGCCAGCAAGCAGATTAAAAATGAAAAGAACATGCTGCCGGTATCCTTTGGCGCCATGCTGTTAGAAAGTCTTTTGGCCATTACCGCGTTAATTGCTGTCGGTGCGCTGGCTACCAGTGAAGGCCTTCCAACCGGAACACCTCCACAGGTATTTGCCAAGGCCATTGCCATGTTTCTTACCACATTGGGAATGCCTGATTCCATCAGCTATACACTGATCACGCTGTCCATTTCCGCCTTTGCCCTGACCAGCCTGGATTCCGTGGCGCGCGTGGGACGTATTGCTTTCCAGGAATTTTTTACCAACGACGATATTGACCCGTCAAAGCAGAGTTCCCTGAACAAGGTGCTGACTAACAAATATTTCTCCACCATACTGACCCTGGCTCTCTGCTACGCATTATCCAGGGCAGGTTACGCGAGCATCTGGCCTCTGTTCGGCTCTGCCAACCAGCTGCTTTCCGCACTGGCCCTGATTGCCTGCGCCGTATTCCTGAAAAAAACACACAGACAGGGCGTCATGCTCTGGGGGCCCATGGTTATCATGCTGGGCGTCACCTTTACGGCCCTGAGCCTTAAAATCAAGGACCTTATATCGGCCCTGTCAAGCCAGTTTGTATTCGGCAACGCGCTTCAGCTGGTGTTCGCAGTTCTTCTTCTGATTCTGGGCGTGATTGTTGCCTTTGAGGGCATCCGCAAGCTTTTGGATAAGGATACAGAGGCAGATAAGGCAGCTCCGGGCAAGGGTGTGACTGCGTAGAGGGCGTGACCGCCGCATTGTTTATCTGCAATAAAAGGATGCAAACTCTGTAAAGAGAACATGCATCCTTTTATTGTGTTTTAAGCAGAACCCATCCGGGGATGCCGGAAGCGTATTTTTTGGAAAACCGTTCAATTTCTATGTTCATTTTACTTGAAAAGCCAGGACAGGTAATGCATAATGATAAAAGATGAACCTTCTGATATCTTACTGTAACAGCTTCAGCAATACGGATTCGGGTTCAGGAAAGCAGGACTTCACATGAAACACAGATACAAATGGCTCCGCATACTGGCCGCTCTCGTTGTCATGACGGTTTTTGCTGCCGGTATCATGGCTTATCTGATATGGAACGGACAGATTCTCTTAAACAATCCTTCAAAAACACGTTATCCGGTACGGGGTGTGGATGTGTCCCATTACCAGGGCGAAATTGACTGGAAGGTGCTGGGACGGCAGGATATTGATTTTGCTTACATCAAAGCCACAGAGGGCAGTTCTCATGTGGATGAGAAATTTTCTCAGAATTGGTCTGAGTCGGCCCTGTCCGGCCTGGCTGTGGGAGCATACCATTTTTTCAGTTTTGACAGCAGCGGGAAGGACCAGCTGGCGCATTTCATCCAATGTCTGCCTGACAGGGAAGGGATGCTTCCGCCGGCAGTTGACGTGGAGTTTTACGGTGACAAGGCTGCCAATCCTCCAAATCCGGCGGACGTGGAGCAGGAGCTAGGGACCTTGCTGGAAGGACTGGAAGCACAGTACGGGATGGTCCCTGTAATCTATGCCACGGAGGAATCCTGGAACCTGTACATCCGCGGAAGGTTTGACCGGTATCCGCTCTGGATTCGCAACGTGAAAACAAAGCCCCGCACCGAGGGGGAACCATGGCTGCTGTGGCAGTATACCAACCGCCAGCGTCTTGGGGGCTATGAGGGAGACGAGACATTCATTGATATGAATGTGTATTGCGGGAGCCGAGAACAGTGGGAAAACTGGTACGGGAATCGTAATAAATCGTAAGGAGTGCCCAAAGACTTTTCTTACTTCTCCTGCTATACTTTTGACAAAGGCCATTGGCGGGATTATCCAGGTTTGGAAACAGATAAAGGGGCAGGTAAGGAGGAGCAGATATTTTATATGGAACCAACAACAGAAGAAAAAAACGGTCAAAACCAGGAGGACAGACAGGATACAGAACCAAACAGCAACAAACCTCATAAGCCGGAAAAGGGCAGATACATGATTGTGTCAGCCCTGATCGGCATACTGGTTTTAGCTGCCGTTCTGGCTGTATTCATGACAAGGAACAGGGAGACCGGCAGCGTAATAGCCGGGATGGATTACCACGAAGCAGCTGTGGATAATAAAATCTATACCTCGTATTCCCAGCATGATACGCGCTGGAGCAGCAATCCTCTGGGCAGTTCAAAGGACACCATGGGAAGTTCGGGATGTCTGACCAGCTGCATCGCCGCATCCCTGACCGCTCAGGGGGTGCACAGTTTTTCGCCGGGGGAACTGAATCAGATTTTCAATGAAAATAAGGTTTATAATGACCGCGGAGCCATTGTTTGGAAGGAACTGGAGCAGGCATTGCCCTATGCCAGAGTCCGCCTGGACTGCGGTACCACCAGCGAGAGCATCGACCGCCTGCTGGATGAAAAAATGTATCCCATTGTAAAGGTAAAGCGTAAAAGCGGGGCCGTGCACTGGATTATGCTTACGGGTACGGAAAAGGATACTCTCGATATCACAGCCATGGATCCCATTGACGGTTTCGTCCATATGAGTGATTATGATAACCGTATCTATGGCATCAGGGTGGTAACCGGTAGCGGGAAATCATTGGAAACAACAGGAGGGGAGGCGGAAGCATCAGGTAAACCCGATGAAGTTTCCGGCACCTTGTCTGGACAGGGACAGGATAAAACCGGTAAAACAGAGGACAGGGATACAGCCCCAGTGACAGGCAGGGCGGAGGAAGGATTCTGGAAAACAGAGGAAGCCTTTGCACGCAAGGAGATTCAGCCTGTATCCTTAGAAGAACTTGGAAAGGCGCCTGATGCGCAGGGCATAGTATTTTTATCAGCCCTTTCCCAGAATAAATTCCGTCTCTACGGCTATGCAGAACCGGCAGGACATTACAACGGTATTTACATCACGGACTGGGAGGGTAACATGAATTCCTTCCCCTCTATTCCCTATACTTCTCCCCGGTTGATTCTTCCTAAAATGGGATGGGACCAGGAGAACGGCATATTGAAAGCCTCTTTTCATACCATGACCGGCACTTCCTTGTCCAGAGAGCAGTTTTATGCCTTCCTGCGATATGACACAGGACATCTGGAACCATATGAATTCCGGGAAGAGGATTATGAAAAACAGCTGGACCGGCGCCTGTCCTATAAACTCGACAGGGAGAAAAACATGGTCACATTCTACGATGAGTCGGAAAAAATCGTATCCTTACCCTTAGAGGACCTGGACAGCAGCCGCATCCGGGATGTCATTTATACGGATTTTGTGGCCTTTAATCCGAATCAGCCCGTGACAATGGCATTTACCCCTGGTTTTATAATAGAAGGAATGATGGCCCCTCAATACCTGGAGTCGGATGTCCGTCTGGAAGCAGCCATTGATGTCATACGCGATTGGGATTCCAGCGGAGCAGATGTGGTGAAATTCCATATCAGGGACATTGAAAAGGGCGGGGCCTGATTATGGGATTCGATTGCCCTTCACGGCATTTGAGAATATTTTAGATATATAACAGCATTTTACGCTCAATTTCCTCAATTTCCTCAATTTTCCTCAATTTCTCTTGACTTGGAGTTGACTTTAAGTTGTAGACTCTCATTACAGCTTAACAACAACATTTCAAGGAGGACAATCATTATGTCTATTGTTTACATGACAAGGGAAATCACGCCGGAAAGTCTGGTCCGGATTTACCGCGCATTGGGTGTCACATTACCCGGCAGCGCAGCAGTAAAGATCTCCACAGGTGAGCCGGGCGGCCGCAACTTCCTGCAGCCGGAGCTTATCAGGAACCTTGTGCAGGAACTTAAGGGCACCATTGTGGAGTGCAACACAGCCTATGAGGGAAAAAGGAACACTTCCAAAGCTCACTGGGAGACCATGCGGGACCATGGGTTCACAGCCATTGCTCCCTGCGATATCCTGGACGAGGAGGGCCATATACCCCTTCCGGTAACAAACGGTCATCATCTGAGGGAAAATTATGTGGGATCCCATCTTCAAAACTATGATTCCATGCTCATGCTTTCTCATTTCAAAGGCCATGCCATGGGAGGCTTTGGCGGGGCTTTAAAGAACATGTCCATTGGTCTGGCATCCTCTTACGGCAAAATATGGATTCATTCTTCCGGCACCAGTACCCGGTTTGAGGATGTATTTACAGCGGACCACGATTCATTCCTGGAATCCATGGCGGACGCGGACCGCTCCGTCATGGACTATATGGGCCGTGAAAATATAGTGTACATCAATGTGGCCAACCGTTTATCCGTGGACTGCGACTGCGACGCCCATCCCCATGACCCGGAGATGGGGGACATCGGTATTTTCGCATCCGTTGATCCTGTGGCCCTGGACCAGGCGTGTGTGGATGCAGTATACGCTTCTGAGGATGACGGAAAGGCTGCCCTGATAGAGCGCATAGAATCCCGGAACGGGATATATACAGTGGAGGCAGCCCATTCTCTTGGCCTTGGCAGCCGCAGATATGAGCTCAGATGTATTGATTCACACAAAAACTGATCCATACAAGATTACCGGGTAAAGGAGTTGATGAAGGATGACTATTGCAGAAGTCAGCAGACAATATGACATAACGGCCGATACACTGCGCTACTATGAACGGATCGGCCTTCTACCCCATGTGGGCCGTACGTCCGGCGGCATCCGCAATTATTCCGAGGATGACTGCCATTGGGTGGAGTATATCAAGTGCATGCGCAGCGCAGGGGTTTCTGTGGAGACATTGCTGGAATATGTGACATTGTTCCATCAGGGAGCTTCCACCATCCAGGCCAGAAAGAACCTCCTTCTGGAACAGCGGGAGCAGATTGCTGCCCGAATCAATGAGCTGAACCAAGTCCTGGCAAGGCTGGACTGGAAACTGGACGGCTACGAGGAACGGATGCTGTCATACGAGGAGCATTTAAAATAAAATTCAACCGGGCATGGAAAAGCCTTATATTATAAGGGTGCAACAGATTATTGCGTGACACCGGAACCAAAAGCAGATAATATGAATTCAGAACAAAGACTATTATAAAATGGTTCCCGGAGGTACCGCTATGAAAAATACAGTAGGAAAGAATATTGTAAAATTGAGAAAGGAACAGGGGATGTCCCAGGAACAGCTGGCCCAAAAGCTTCACGTCACCCGGCAGGCCGTGTCCAATTGGGAAACAGGCAGGAGCCAGCCGGATCTGGATATGCTGGAAGCCCTGGCAAGTGCCTTTGGAACCGATATTCTTGTAGTCATATACGGTCAGATGCCAGCCGGCGAGGATGAGGAAACCAGGTCTGCCGTCAGAAAGCGTCACCTGAAAAAGGCCGTGTTCTGGGGCATCCTGACCCTGGCCTCATACCTCATTCTGACAGCGTTAGGACGGCATCTGGATGTGCTAAAAACCAGGACATACAATTCCATGCCTTATATCCTGCTGCAGACATCCGTCATGCCTCTTATAAGTATGGGATTTGCTGTCAGCCTGATGCATGTGCTGAATGTGGCAGGCACTGTACGGATAACCGAGTCAGCCATAAGAAAAAAACTCCTTGTGGTGGGAGGGCTGTCAGTCGCACTCTACATGCTCTGTATGCTGTGGCTGTTTGTCCCCCTTCCGTTATTCCCGGGAGCTCCCCTGTGGATTTGGCGCATGTCCTTTTCCGTTATCCCCCATATCCTGTTTTTTCCCATAGGACTGCTTCTTTACCTCGGACTGGACCATGACAGCGAATGAAAAACTTTGCCGGGAGACTGGCTGTTTAAACATTATAACAATCCCAGTCACACACGCCGTACATTCCTGATAAGGAGGATACCACATGATAAGCGTCGAATTTCACAACACAGTGGATGATTCCCTGCTGAAGTTTGCAGTCATCCTGTCCCGATACCAGGGGAAATGGCTGTTTTGCCAGCATAGGGATCGGGATACCTACGAGTGTCCCGGAGGCCGCAGGGAAGCAGGGGAAAAGATAGAACACACGGCCCGCAGGGAATTATACGAAGAGACTGGTGCAGTGGGCTTCACCCTGACGCCGTTAAGCGCATATTCGGTCCGTGAGACCGCTGGAGACCCTGATACGCCTGGGATAAGCTACGGAATGCTCTATTACGGCGACATTACAGAGCTGGGCCCCATACCGGAGGGGTATGAGATAGCCCGCACCGCACTGTTTAAAAAACCGCCCGCCAACTGGACCTATCCTGACATCCAGCCTGTCCTTCTCGGATATCTGAAAGCCTGGCTCCGGGAGTCAGGAGATGGCGGGGCCAATGATTTCTGATTGTCACTTCCGGTGTTTCCTGTTATAATGATAGGGAAATACGGAGGTTTGTAAATGATACTGATGAATGAAATACCAGACCGGTTCTGGAGCCTGTTCCGCTCTGTCAACCGGTCTACTTACATAGAGGCACTTCTTAAAATCAACGAGGAGTATGAGTACAGCAATTACTTTCTCAGCAGGGAAGTCTGCATCCAGCTTTTAAGTGAATATTTCTCCCGGAAAAAATATGTTATATGGCAGGACGAGACCGAGGATGACTGGGATGAACTGGAACCGCCTGCCACCAGGGTTCTTAACTGGCTCCTGAGGACCGGCTGGCTCCGCAAGGTGGATGATTACGCCAGCATGACGGTCAACATCGTCATTCCGGATTACGCCGCAGTGATGATTGAGGCATTTTCACGTTTATTAGGCGATGATGAGGATGAGACCCAGGTTTATATCCAGAATGTCTATGCCATTCTATTTTCTCTGAAAAACGACCCCCGCTCCAGCGTCAGCCTGCTAAATACGGCTCTCATAAACACGAAAAAACTGAACAAGTCCCTTCAGGACATGCTGCACAATATGGATAAGTTCTTTGGCAGCCTGCTGGAACAAAAAAATTACGGGACCCTGTTAAAGGAGCACCTGGAAGGATACGTGACGGAAATCGTCAATAAAAAATATCATATATTAAAGACCTCGGACAATTTTTATCTCTACAAGACAGATATAAAATCCTGGATAGCCGCCATGCGGGAGGACAGTTCCTGGATAAATAAAATGTGCGCAAAAAGCGCGGCTTCAACCAGAGGCCAGAAAAAGGCCCCCCTGACAGAATACGATATTGTGGAGAAGCTGGACCAGCTGGAACGCGGGTTCGACGATATAGAACACCGCATCTCCAACATGGACAAGGAGCACTCCCGTTACGTCAAGGCAACTGTCACACGCCTCAACTACCTGTTAAACCAGGAGGACAACATGAAGGGGCTTGTAATCAGGCTTTTAAACCATCTGTCGGAATACGGCTGTCCGGAAGAGGACCTGACAGCTGTAAGCGCCAGGATGAACCTGTCCCAGATGACCATATTGTCAGAAAAATCCCTGTACAAACGGCGTAAGACCAAGGCAGACTTTACAGAACAGTTAAAGGATGAGGAAGAATCCGAGGAGCTGTCCATGGAGGAGGTTCTGAACCTGAACAAGGTCAGGAACCGTTACAGCCAGAAGGAGATTGAAGCCTTTATAGAAGGCAGCATGACAGACGGAAAAATGGTGGTGGACGAACAAACCATACATTCGGACCAGGACTTTGAAAAACTGATACTGGCCTATGACTATTCCACCAGGAGAAAGAGTCCTTATAAGGTGGAAGAGGAAGATTCGGAAATGGTGCACTGCAAAGGTTATACCTATCCGCGGCTGGTATTTGTCAGGAGGACAAGATAGTGGAAAACATGGAATTGGAAAACAGCATGACAGACATCGCGCCGGCGGCCGGATACACCGGAAACGGTGTTCCTTACTACGACAATCTGATGCAGTCGGAACAGATGGAAGTGACGGAAATCATCCGTCTCCTGTGGCGCCAGACCTTTATACTGGAACACAAATATGACAAGCGCACCGGAAGATTCCAGTACAACAGAGACTACCGGGTATGCAGCAAACACCTGGAATTTATGAAGAATTATTTTGCCATCAGCGGAGTGGAGCTGCGCGAAAACAGCCAGATGGGCGTCATGTACATCCAGGGTGAAACTGTGGTGGGAGACAAGCTGCCCCGCCTGGCCACCCTGTATCTGCTGGTGCTGAAGCTGATATACGATGAACAGATGGAAAGCGTTTCCACCAGTGTCAATGTCTATACATCCCTGCGGGAAATCCACGAAAAGCTGGGCAATTACAGGCTGTTCAAGAAGCAGCCCGCTCCCACGGATATCCGCCGGGCAGTGACCCTCCTGAAAAAATACCAGGTCATAGAACCTTTGGACCTGCTGGAGGACTTAAAAAGCGAAAGCCGCATGATTATATATCCCTGCATCAACGTAGTGCTCATGGGAGACGATGTGCGCTGCCTTCTTTCCTCCTTTGAGGATGATTCGGATGAAAGCGGAGTCCAGTTGAAAGCTGATTTGGAGGAGGAAGAACCGGATGCCACGGACGAAATGACGGAGGATGAAATGGCGGAGGATGAAATGTCACAGGATGAAATGTCACAGGATGAGATGACGCAGGATGAAATGACACAGGGTGAAATGACATCTGAGGAAGGAGAACCATGGAACAGAAAATAGCAAACGATCGTTTTCTCGCCCTTTCCAGGATATGCTTGAATAACTGGCACTATATAACCAAAAGGACCCTGTCCTTTAATGATGAAATTAATTTTTTTACCGGACATTCGGGCAGCGGCAAATCCACAGTTATAGACGCCATGCAGATTGTGCTCTATGCCAATACGGACGGCAGGGGTTTCTTCAACAAGGCGGCTGCCGATGACTCTGACCGCAGCCTGATTGAATACTTAAGAGGTATGGTAAATATCGGTGAAAACAACGAGTTTTCCTATCTGCGCAACCAGAATTTTTCCTCCACCATTGTGTTGGAGCTGAAACGAAGCGATACGGGCCAGTGCCAGTGTGTGGGAATTGTCTTTGATGTGGAGACAGCCACCAATGAGATATCCCGCCGTTTCTTCTGGCACAAAGGACCCATGTGGGAAAATGGCTACAGGGGCGGGAAACGGACCATGTCCATCGTGGAAATAGAAGACTATCTTGAGGCGAATTACAGCCGGGAGGATTATTTCCTGACCTCCCACAACGAGCGATTCCGCCGCATACTCTATGATTCCTACCTGGGGGGCCTGGACTCTGAAAAATTCCCCCTTCTCTTCAAGCGGGCCATCCCATTCAGAATGAATATCAAACTGGAGGATTTTGTAAAAGAATACATCTGCATGGAGCAGGATATCCATATCGAGGACATGCAGGAAAGTGTTATGCAGTACGGCCGCATGAGAAAGAAAATAGAGGACACATGTGCGGAAATCCAATCCTTAAAACAGATTGAGGACAGATTCATAACCTATGCTGACAAGGAACAGCAGATCGAAAAATGTTCCTACTTTGTGCAGAAACTGGAGATTCTGCAGCTTCAGTCAGAGGTCCGTACCCTGGCTGACAGGGCAAAGCTGGCAGGAGAGGACCTGAAAAAGCAGGTTCAGGCCAGAAGCTCAGTGGACGAACAGATTGGCGAGCTGACCCGGCAGAGCGACGAGCTGCTGCGCCGTATTGCCTCCACAGGATATGAGGAGCTGAAAAGCCAGCTTAAGAGCCTGAATGAACTGTTGGAACAGCTGGGAAAAAGCGAAGCCAGGTGGCAGCAGACCGCAACCGCCTTAAAGCGCTGGGAGGAAGAGGACATCACCTCCAACCAGACCCTTTGGGATATGGAGGAATTTGAAAACCGCACCATTGACCTGGAGACATTGGAACGACTGAAAAAAAACATGGTATCCATGCGTACAGATACGGAAAAACAGCATCAGGAAACTGCCGCCGCTGTCAGAGAGCTCAAAAAGCAGGAAAAGCAGACAGGAGATGAACTGGAAAAACTTCGTTCCGGCAGCAAAGCCTATCCCAAATACCTGGAAAATGCCAGGAGCTACATCCAGCGCCGCCTTCTGGAGAAAACTGGTAAGAGCGTGGATGTGCATGTGCTGGCCGATCTGCTGGACGTAAAGAGGGATGAGTGGCGCAACGCGGTGGAGGGCTATCTGGGAAACAATAAATTAAATCTGGTGGTAGCTCCTAAATACGCCAGATCCGCCCTGGAAATCTACGGGGAACTGGATAAAAAGGAATACTTCAATGTGGCTGTGCTGGATACGGAAAAGGCATCCCAGAACCAGCCCCAGGTACAAAAAGGCGCCCTCTCAGAGGAAGTGACTGTGAGGGAGTCCTACTTAAAACCCTATACAGACCTGCTGCTTGGAAAGGTTATCAAGTGCAATACCATAGAAGAATTAAGGGAATGCCGTATCGGCATCACCAGCGGCTGCATGCTCTACCACACCTTCCGCCTGCAGCATATCAACCCGGATAACTACACTAAATTTGCCTATATCGGCAAGGACAGCGTCAGGAGGCGTATCCGTCTTCTGGAGCAGGAACTGGCGAGCCTGGAGGAAAAGAAAAAGCCTTTGGATGAAACGGCCAGGGAGTCCCTTAGAATCCTGGCCCTCCCCTGGCTCTCAGCCGAACCCGCGGAATACATGGACTGGCTGAATGACATAAACAGCTACAAAGCCAAGGAGCGTGAAAAGAAAAAACTGATACAGAAGCTGGAGCTTTTAAAGGAGCAAAATGTAGACCAGTTAGAACGGGACCGCCAGGCGGTTATCACGCTCTGCGACGGTAAAAAGAGGGAGAGGGACAGCCTGAATGTGCTGATCCGTGACAAAGAGCGGGAGATAGAAGGGTGCCGGAATAAGTCCATTGACAGCCAGTCCCTTCTCACGTCAAAGGAACGGGAGTTAAAGCAGAATCCTGACTATGACAACGAACTGTCAGCCTATCTGTCCTCCAGGGATACGGTGCGCTATGACAGGGAAAAGGAAACCTTCATTGCCAGGTGCAGCAAACTGTCTGAGGCCAGGGAAGCAGCTTTTCAGGCGCTTCTGGCCGTCAGGACCAGCTATATCAGGACTTACCCCAACCGCAATTTTACGGTAAACGCCAGAGATAACGCTGCCTATGACCGCCTTTTAAGCGCCCTGAAATGCGATAATCTGGAAGAATACAAGCAGAAAGCCACGCAGCAGGCCAAATCCGCGGTAGAACATTTCCGGGATGACTTTATGTATAAAATCCGCAGCGCAATCAGGGAGGCCCTGATACGCAAGGATGAGCTGAACCGCATCATCAGCCGCCTGGATTTCGGAAAGGACAAATACCAGTTTGTTATCGGCCGCAACAAAGGACCTGACGGGCGTTTCTACGATATGTTTATGGATGATTCACTGGACATCAATCCGGCCGACCTCAATTATTCCTATGAAAACCAGATGGACCTGTTTACCATAGAACATGAAAAACAGTATGGGGATTTGATGAATGAACTCATCAGTATTTTCATTCCCCCGGAAAACGCCACCCCGGAGCAGATGGACGAGGCCAGGCGGAATATGGATAAGTATTCAGATTACCGCACCTACCTGTCCTTTGACATGCAGCAGCTTATACAGAATGAAGACGAGGTAATCAAAATACGGCTGAGCAAAATGATTAAGAAGAATTCAGGCGGAGAAGGCCAGAACCCGCTGTATGTGGCTCTTCTGGCCAGCTTTGCCCAGGCCTACCGCATCAATCTGCCCTCCAAGGTGGAGCGCAATCCAACCATACGTCTGGTGGTGCTGGACGAAGCATTTTCCAAGATGGACGGGGAGAAGGTGGCCAGCTGTATTGAACTCATCCGCGGCCTTGGGTTCCAGGCCATCATCAGCGCCACCAATGACAAAATCCAGAATTACGTGGAAAACGTGGACAAGACCTTTGTCTTTGCAAATCCCAACAAAAAGTCCATATCCATCCAGGAATTTGAACGGGAGCGCTTTGTTGAGCTGATGCAGGATATAGAAGATGGGGATGAATTTGCGGAAACGTTATAATAACCGTCATTATAAAAAGGGAGGGGAAGCCGTTTATGAATGCACCGCTGGAATGTATTATCCAAAAATACGAGAAGAGTACTGTGGACTGGAAGATCCGAACCCCTCCTTCAGCCCCTCATAGACAAAATCTGCGCTGAAAAACAGGTGATAGAGCAGGAATCCTTCCTGTTTTGAACTTTTATTTATACAAAAAAGTAAAAAAAGTTTGCAAAAAATCTTAAAATGGAATAAAATAGTAAAAATACCACTTTTACAGGAGGAATTTTATAAGAGAAAATCAAACAGTCGAAAGGAGAGGTTTTGCATGATTGAAACAAAGGAATTTATGGACAACTTGAGCCAGTGGTCAGACATTTGTCTGAGCGATGAGAGGATTGATTTGGAACTGTATGAAAAGTACGACGTGAAGCGTGGGCTCCGTGATAAAAACGGAAACGGCGTGGTAGCGGGTCTGACGAAGGTGTCCAAAATCGAAGCCAACAAAGTAGTGGATGGAGTAAAGGTCCCCTGCGAAGGAAAACTATTTTACAGAGGTTATAATATCTATGATTTGATTGGCGGTGTAGTGAGAGAAAACCGATATGGTTTTGAAGAAATTGCATACCTGCTTCTGTTCGGAGAACTTCCTAATGCAGATCAGCTTACAAAATTTAAAGAAAGCCTGGCATTCAGCCGTACACTTCCCACAAATTTTGTCCGTGACGTAGTAATGAAAGCACCGACAAAAGATATGATGATATCCCTAAGCAAGAGTATTCTCACCCTGGCTTCCTATGACGAGAAGGCCTGGGATATTACGGTTCCCAATGTACTCAGACAGTGCATGATGCTCATTAGCGTAATGCCCATGCTGGCTGTGTACGGCTACCATGCCTATAACCATTATGAGAGGGACGGCAGCATGTACATACACCGCCCGGACGAGAATCTCTCTACCGCAGAGAATCTGCTCCGCCTTCTGAGGCCCGACATGAAGTACTCGCAGGTGGAAGCCCATGTACTGGATTTGGCGTTAATCCTGCATATGGAGCATGGCGGCGGCAACAACTCCACCTTCACCACCCATGTGGTTACCTCCTCTGGCACAGATACATATTCTGTCATCTCCGCAGCCCTGGCCTCCTTAAAGGGACCCAAGCACGGCGGAGCCAACATTAAGGTAGTGGAAATGATGCAGGATTTAAGGAGTGAGGTAAAGGATGTCACTGACAGGGATGAGGTGGAATCCTATCTGAAGAAACTGCTTCACAAAGAGGCATTTGACCGCAAAGGCCTTATCTATGGAATGGGCCATGCAGTGTATTCCAAGTCAGATCCGCGTGCCGAGATTTTCAAACGCTTTGTGCGCCAGCTTTCAGAGGAAAAGGGCCGTATGGAGGAATTTGCCCTCTATTCCATGATTGAGGAGCTGGGCCCCAAGGTTATCACTGAGGAACGCAGAATCTACAAGGGAGTCAGCGCCAATGTGGACTTCTACAGCGGATTTGTATACAGCATGCTGGATATTCCGGAAGAAATGTTCACGCCCATCTTTGCAATCGCCAGAATCGTGGGATGGAGCGCGCACCGTATTGAGGAATTGATTAATATGGATAAGATTATCCGCCCTGCCTATACAAGCATTATGAAGGAAGAGAATTACAAACCCCTCTGTGACCGATAATAGGAATCATTCCTGAATCTATATATAATCTTTATATGCCCTTTATAAATTCCAATAGTATCTTTATGATATCCGGCGCTATAATAAGTGCAAATATCAAAAGAGAAAGAGCTGCGGATATGGGAAAATATGAATATAATTTTGTGGAAGTTCCATTTGACGGGGATTTGAAAAGTGGTAATGCTGAAACAATTGAGAAGTGTAAAGATATTATCAGGAAGGAATCTGCCCAGGGATGGCGGCTGGTCCAGATTATAAGCCCATCCAGCGAAAAAAGGGTACTTACAAGCAACAGCAATTATGCCATTGTTTTTGAAAGGGAAAACTGAATTGTTTTCCCTTTTTAATTGTGTTAATTCCTCCCGGGATTCAGGGAGTGCCAATATAAAACAAATAAAATTCACTCATTTCCCTTGACTGTACAGTTGGTGGATACCTTATAATCAAATCAGAAACAGAAAGGAGATGAGTTTATGAAAATGAAAGAAGCCGAGGCCCGTACCGGCCTGGACCGGAAAAATATACGTTATTATGAAAGCGAGGAGCTTTTAGCGCCCCGGCGCACAGAGGGGAACCGATACAGGGATTACAGCGAGGAAGATATACAGCGTCTGCTGGAAATCCGTTTTCTGCGGCAGCTGGGCATTCCCATCCGGGATATCCGCGGATATTTTGAGGGGCGGCTGAGTGTAAGCGATCTGATGCGCATGCGTCTGGACCGGATTGACGGGGAAATGTCACAGTTAAAGAAGCTTGAACAGATATGTTCCAGACTGGAAGAACAGCAGACGCTGAAACCTTCCGTCGTGGAAAGCTGTCTGGAGGAATTCAGCCGTGAAGATGGCAATACCACCTGGCTGGAGGATATCAGGAAAGACTGGAAGATGTTTCAGAAGGAACTCCACTCCCAGTACATCTATTTTGAACCTGAGGGGGAAATCCTGACACCGGAGGACTTTGCACGGGAGACAGCTCTTTACGCGGCCAGAAGGAATCTGGATTATGAGACGATCCGGCTGGAATTCACCTATGCCCTGGTCCGGCTGGAGGGAATCGCCTATCAGGCATCCTTTACCTTCGGTCCCTGTTTCCGCCTTGGCAGGATTCCTCTTGTGAAGCTGGTGCGGTGCACACCGCCTCCCCGCAGTGTTTCCAAGGGAAAATATATGTTTTTTGTGCTGCTTCCCACCATCCTGATGTTTGGCAGTATCCTGTTCTGCCTCATTGACAGCCAGGTTGGCGCCCGTTTTTCCGGAATATACCGAATTCTTATTATAGGATGCTTTATCGCTGCCATACTGCTGATATCTGTAAACAAAAATGTTTACTATCAATAATTTTCAGGATTGTCAAGTGAAAATGCTTGACAATCCTTTTTCTATCGTGTATGATAGCACAGGTGGTTGAAATGGAAAAGATTGTGGAACAGGGTTTGTTATATGATTTTTATGGAGAACTGCTGACAGAACATCAGCGCAGGGTATACGAGGACGTGGTGTTCGGTGACCTTTCCCCCAGCGAGATAGCGGGAGAGCAGGGAATCAGCCGTCAGGGTGTCCACGATTTGATAAAAAGATGCGACAAGATACTAAAGGATTATGAGGCCAAGCTTCATCTGGTAGCCAAGTTCATTAAAGTCAAGGAGATAGCCGGCGAGCTGGAGCGTCTCTCTGATGAATGCATACGCACCAGGGATATGGCACTCATTGACCAGATTAGGCGGTTGTCCGCAGAAATCACCAGCACGCTTTGATGTGTGATTCATTGAATGCAGTGCAGTCTTAGGAGGATTATTTCATGGCTTTTGAAAGCTTATCCGATAAATTACAAAATGTATTCAAGAACCTTCGCGGTAAAGGCCGTCTTTCAGAAGCCGATGTAAAAGCCGCGCTAAAGGAAGTCAAGATGGCGCTTCTGGAAGCAGATGTAAGCTTCCGTGTGGTTAAACAGTTTATCGGGTCCGTTCAGGAACGGGCGGTGGGCGAGGATGTATTCGGAAGCCTGACACCGGGACAGACTGTCATCAAAATCGTGACCGAGGAGCTGGTAAAGCTCATGGGTTCCGAGACAACCGAGATTTCCTTAAAGCCCTCCAACGAAATCAGCATTATCATGATGGCTGGTCTCCAGGGCGCGGGTAAGACCACGACCACGGCCAAGATTGCAGCAAAGATGAAGGCAAAGGGACGTAAGCCCCTGTTAGCTGCCTGCGATATCTACCGGCCGGCTGCCATAGAGCAGCTGCAGATTAACGGCGACCGGGTAGGTATTCCGGTGTTCTCCATGGGCAACAAAAACAAGCCTGTGGACATTGCCAAGGCGGCACTGGAACACGCATCCAAGAACGGACTTAACGTGGTTATCCTGGATACAGCGGGACGTCTCCACATTGATGAGACCATGATGGATGAGCTGGTAGAGATAAAGGACAATCTGGATGTCTGCCAGACCATACTGGTGGTGGACGCCATGACCGGCCAGGATGCAGTGAATGTGGCAGGTACATTTAACGATAAGATAGGTATTGACGGTGTCATCCTCACAAAGCTGGATGGCGATACCAGAGGCGGTGCGGCCCTTTCCATCCGCGCAGTCACAGGTAAACCGATTCTATATGTTGGTATGGGCGAGAAGCTGTCTGATCTGGAACAGTTCTACCCGGACAGAATGGCTTCCAGAATTCTGGGAATGGGCGATATCCAGTCCCTGATTGAGAAAGCGGCTGCCGAGGTGGATGAGGAACAGGCCAAGGAGCTGAGCCAGAAGCTGCGCAAGGCGGAATTTGATTACAATGATTTTCTGACCCAGATGCAGCAGATTAAAAAGATGGGCGGTATGGGAAGTATTCTTTCCATGATGCCGGGGATGGGAAACCAGCTGTCCGGTGTGGATATGGATGAAGGTGAAAAATCCATGCACAGAGTAGAGTCCATCATCCTCTCCATGACAAAGGAGGAGAGGGCCAATCCAAACCTCATAAACCCTTCCAGGAAACAGCGCATTGCAAAAGGCGCCGGTGTGGAGGTCAGCGAGGTCAACCGTCTGGTAAAACAGTTTGACCAGATGAAGAAAATGATGAAGCAGATGCCGGGCCTTATGGGCGGCGGCAAGCGAAAAGGCGGATTCGGCGGTCTGGGAGGACTGCTGGGCGGCAAGATGAAGATGCCCTTTTAGGACATAGAATGCTGATACCACAATCCGCAGACCAGGCTAGTCAAACAGGAATACTCCTGTATGTCTAATATAAGAACAATTCACAAGGAGGTGAAATCACATGGCAGTAAAGATGAGATTAAGAAGAATGGGACAGAAGAAGGCTCCTTTCTATAGAATCGTAGTTGCTGATTCCAGATCCCCAAGGGATGGCAAATTCATCGCGGAAATCGGCACTTATGACCCAACCAGGGAACCAAGTGTCATCAAATTTGACGAGGAAGCAGCTAAGAAGTGGTTAGCAACAGGTGCACAGCCAACTGAGACCGTAGGAAAGCTCTTAAAAATCGCCGGCATTCAGTAGTTGACAATGAGGTGTTAAGATGAAGGAATTAGTCGAAGTGATTGCGAAAGCACTGGTCGATAACCCAGAAGAAGTTGTTGTTACCGAATCAATGAAGGGCGAGGACACCCTGATTGAGCTTAAGGTGTCTCCTGCCGACATGGGCAAGGTCATCGGCAAGCAGGGCAGGATTGCAAAGGCAATCCGTTCCGTTGTCAAGGCCGCTGCATCCAAGGAAGACAAGAAAGTAATCGTTGAGATTCAGTAAGCAGGATTCAGTACGCAGACAATGAAGGACCGCTGGCCGCAGGGCTGGCGGTTCATTTATTGCCCGGGGATATTGTCCCGCAACATTTATCCGTAAAATTACTTATCACAGAAAGGTGACAGGTGTATGGAAAACATGCTGAGAGTGGGAGTCATAACCTCCGCCCACGGAATCAAAGGGGAAGTAAAGGTATTCCCCACCACAGATGACGCCAAGCGTTTCAAAGAGCTGAAGGAAGTCATCCTTGACACAGGAAAAGAACATATTCCCATGGAAATCGAACATGTGAAATTCTTCAAGAACATGGTCATCCTCAAATTCAGGGGATATGACAATATAAATGAAATAGAAAAATATAAATCCAAGGACCTGCTGATAACCAGGGATCAGGCTGTGGACCTGGAGCCCGATGAATACTTTATCACGGACCTGATTGGACTCGCTGTGGTATCGGACCAGGGCGCGGAGCTGGGAATCCTTAAGGATGTGCTGGAAACAGGGGCCAATGATGTATATGTGGTTGCCATGAAGGACGGAAAGGAACTGATGCTTCCCGCCATCGGTGACTGTATTCTGAATGTGGACCTGGAGCAGGGACGCATGGAGGTCCATGTTCTGGAGGGACTTATGGATTTGTAGTGCCCATAACCTGGTAAGACCCATGGTTCAAAGGCCCATGGTTCTGTAAAAAGAGCTTGTGTTTTATCTGGTTTTGTTGTATATAAAGAGAGGGGATAAACCGTACTGCATCATGTAATGCAGTATTGGGGCGGAAGGCCGCCGGTGCAGCAAGGAAAAGGAATCTGATATGATAACAGAAGACCCGCAGGCTAAGACCCAGTCCGCCTGCTATACGGTTGACATGAAGATGAACCAGGAATCATTATACCATATGGTTTCCGTGGAAAAACACTTGAATCCGTCCGCGCCTCTTTGGGTGTGGCTTACATTCACGGCACTTTTATGGACATGCCGTGCCGGCTGCGTAATTTCCATTCTCCTGCGTATATCCGGCATTTTCCATTCCCTGACCCCTGCCATTATCTTCCTGATTCTGGCGTATCTGGTCCGCACCATGGGGCCGGGCTTTATCCGCAGCGGCCTCTTTAATTCAGACCGTTCCAACCGGATGCAGCTGGACACTGCATGGAAGCGTTTCCTGGTCAAAAATGGGGAACCCCTTACGGTAACCTATGAATTTTACAGGAATTATTTCAGAACATCCGGAGGAAGGGCAGTCCACGCATACAGCCAGATATCCCACATATGCGAGACACAGCGGTGCCTGGTGTTATATACCATGGACCATGGCGGCTATCTTCTGGATAAGAGACAGATGGGCGCTGTCTGCATAAACGGCCTGCGCACGTTCCTTTCCGAACGTTCCGGCAAGTCGGTAAAGTGGATACAGGTCAGGGATTATATACCTGTAAAAAGCAACTGATAAAGCCGGCCCTGGCATCTGAGATTGGGGCCGGCTTTTAGAGATACTTTTTGGCTGAGTACAGACAGAAAGGAACTTAAACATGGCCAACATAACTGTTTTAGACCAAAGCACCATCAATAAAATTGCAGCCGGCGAGGTCATTGAGCGGCCTGCTTCCGTAGTGAAGGAGCTGCTGGAAAATGCCGTTGACGCCCATGCCACCGCCGTAACCGTGGAAATCAAGGACGGCGGCTGTTCCATGATTCGCGTCACCGACAACGGATGGGGCATCCCAAAGGAGGAGATACCCCTGGCATTCCTGCGCCACGCCACAAGCAAAATCAAGACAGTGGAGGATTTATTCACCATTTCCTCCCTGGGTTTCCGCGGCGAGGCCCTGGCCAGCATAGCGGCCGTGGCCCAGGTGGAGCTGATTACAAAGACAGGGGACAGCCTTACCGGTTCCCGGTACCAGATTGAAGGCGGGGTTGAGAAGGGGCTGGAGGAAATAGGCGCCCCTGATGGTACCACCATCATTGCCCGAAACCTGTTTTACAATACGCCTGCGAGGAAGAAATTCCTTAAGACCCCCATGACAGAGGGCGCCCATGTGGCGGCCCTGGTGGAGAAGATTGCCCTTTCCCACCCGGATATTTCTATCCGCTTCATACAGAACAATCAAAATAAGCTCTACACCTCAGGAAACCACAACCTGAAGGACCTGATATATACTGTATTCGGACGGGAGATTGCAGGAAACCTTCTCCCGGTGGAAATCAATGAGGACTGGATTACAGTCACCGGATTTACAGGCAAGCCGGTCATAGCCAGGTCCAACCGGAATTATGAAAATTATTTCATCAATGGCCGTTACATCAAGAGTTCCATTATATCCAAGGCCATTGAGGAGGCATATAAACCCTATATGATGCAGCACAAGTATCCCTTTACCATGCTGCATTTCCATATTGAGCCGGACACCCTGGACGTAAATGTGCATCCCACCAAGATGGAACTGCGCTTTGCCGACGGGGAAAAGGTGTACCATGCAGTGTTAAGGGCTGTCAGCAACGCCCTGGCCCACAAGGAGCTGATCCCCCAGGTCAGCCTGGAGGCAAAACAGGAAAAGGAGGCCAGGCAGCTGGCAGAGAAACTGGCTCCCCGCCCGGAGCCGTTCGAGGTGCGCAGGCGGGAGAACCTAAGCCAGAAAACCTCCGGCAGCCCCGTCCAGGTACAGCACGGCGGCCCATCCTCCGGCGCCGGTTCAGTTTACACCCAGGCAGCCCCGCCCAGGCCATCCTTTGTCAATGAGCTGATGCCTGACTGGCTGAAGGAGAGAAGAAAGGAACAGGAAAAACGTTCAGTCTCCCCGGCCGCAGTTAATCCCCATCAAGCGGAGAACACGGTTTCTGCCGGGAAGGACATTGGAGCCGGCGGGCCAGCTTCCGGCCAGACAGCACCCGGTCAGACAGGCTCCGGCCAGACGGCACCCGGTCAGTCAGACTCCGGCCAGACAACTTCCGGCCAGACAACTTCCGGCCAGACAGCCCCCGGTCAGACAGCTTCCGGTCAGACAGGCTCCGGCCAAACAATTTCCGGCCAGACAGCGCCCAGTCAGACAGTCCCCAGTCATCCGGAACCCGGTATGACTGGGAATTCAGACACAACCGGTACAGCTTCTGCCCATGCAGCAGCCGGTACAGCCGGCTGCACTGCCGTGCCGGAACAGCTGGACCTGTTTGACGGCAAGCTTTTGGACCCCAAGGCCAGACTGAAGCACAAGCTTATCGGCCAGCTGTTTGACACCTACTGGATGGTGGAGTACAATGAACAGCTGTTCATCATTGACCAGCATGCTGCCCATGAAAAGGTGCTCTATGAGAATACCATCAAGTCCTTAAAGACAAGGCAGTACGACATGCAGATGGTGGACCCGCCCATTATCCTTACACTGAACATGAACGAAGAACTTCTCCTGGAGAAATATATGGATTATTTCACGGGAATCGGTTTTGAGATAGAACCCTTTGGCGGCAGGGAATACGCGGTGCGCGGCGTTCCTGCCAACCTGTTTTCCATTGCCAAGAAGGAACTGCTGACAGAGATGATCGACGGGCTCTCGGAGGATATGTCTGTACATAACCCGGACATCATCTATGAAAAGGTGGCCTCCATGTCCTGCAAGGCAGCTGTCAAGGGACATCATACCATGTCCTTCCAGGAGGCCAATGTGCTCATTGACCAGCTTCTGGACCTGGAAAACCCCTATGCCTGCCCTCACGGCAGGCCTACCATCATCTCCATGAGCAAGTATGAGCTGGAGAAAAAATTCAAACGCATTGTCTGAAAGGAGCTTATAACATATGAAGCAGCCGCTCATTGTCCTCACAGGACCCACGGCAGTGGGAAAGACCGCCCTTTCCATCCGGCTGGCAAAGGCCATTGGCGGGGAGATCGTCAGCGCGGATTCCATGCAGGTATACAGGCATATGGATATCGGCTCTGCCAAGGTGACTCCCGGGGAAATGGACGGGGTTCCCCATTATCTCATTGACGTGCTGGATCCCCGGGACTCCTTTAATGTGGTCACCTTCCAGCAGATGGCAAAGGAGGCCCTGAGGGAGATTTACAGCCACGGCCGCATTCCTGTCATTGCCGGAGGAACCGGGTTTTATATACAGGCCCTGCTGTACGACATTGATTTTAAAGAAAATGAGGACAGCAGCCCTGTCCGCAGGGAACTGGAAGCCCTGGCTGAGAGGGAGGGAGAGAGGGCTCCCCAGCTCCTTCATGCCATGCTCCGTCAGGTGGACCCGGAGGGAGCCGCCCAAATCCATGCCAACAATATAAAACGTGTCATCCGGGCCATTGAATACTTCCGCCAGACAGGGGAGAAGATTTCCCTCCATAACCAGCAGGAGAGGGAAAAGGAATCCCCCTACAATTTCCTCTATTATGTTCTGAACACGGACCGGGCCCTGCTCTATGAGAAAATTGACCGCAGGGTGGACCTGATGATGGAACAGGGACTGGTGGAGGAAGTAAAGGCATTAAAGGATATGGGCTGCCGGAGAGGTCATACCTCCATGCAGGGGCTGGGATATAAGGAGATTCTGGACTATCTGGAGGGCAGATGCAGCCTGGATGAGGCTGTATATATACTGAAACGCGATACAAGACATTTTGCAAAACGCCAGCTGACCTGGTTCAAACGGGAAAGGGATGTACGTTTTTTGAATCTGCCTGATTTCGGAGGGGATGTCTCAAACGTCCTGAAACAGATATTAGAGGATTGCGCAAAACAGGGAATCGTGCTACAATAACAAACCGGAAAACGGAGGATTAAAAACCAATGGATATAAATGGAATGAACCAGATGTACGAAAGCCTTGGCATCAGCCGGGAAGTCAGGGAGTTTGCGGCTGAGACGGAAAAAGCGCTGAGAGAACGCTTTGAGGCCATTGATGCTGTGGCGGAATACAATCAGATGAAGGTTATCAAGGGAATGCAGGACAACCGTGTCAGCGACATCCACTTTGCAGCCACCACAGGTTACGGTTACAATGACCTGGGACGCGATACGCTGGAGGATGTGTATGCCAGCGTATTCCACGGTGAGAGCGCCCTTGTGCGTCCTCAGCTCATGAGCGGCACACATGCCCTTCATGTGGCCCTGTCAGGCAACCTGCGTCCAGGGGACGAGCTTTTGTCGCCTGTGGGCAAGCCCTATGACACCCTGGAGGAAGTCATAGGAATCAGGGATTCTGTGGGTTCCCTTAAGGAATACGGGGTGGTCTACCGCCAGGTGGACCTGTTTGAGGACGGTTCCTTTGACTATGAGGGCATTGCGGCAGCCTTAAATGAAAGGACAAAACTGGTGACCATACAGCGTTCCAAAGGGTACGCCACCCGTCCCACATTGTCTGTGAAGCGGATTGGGGAATTGATTTCCTTCATAAAGAACATAAAACCGGACGTTATCTGCATGGTGGACAACTGCTACGGTGAGTTTGTGGAAACCCTGGAGCCAACCGATGTGGGGGCGGATATGATTGTAGGCTCCCTGATCAAAAATCCCGGCGGCGGGCTGGCTCCCATCGGCGGCTATATCGTGGGCAGAAAGGACTGTATTGAACGGGCATCCTACCGCTTAAGCGCTCCCGGACTGGGCAAGGAGGTAGGCGCCAGCCTGGGGTTAAACCAGCAGCTGTACCAGGGGCTTTTTCTTTCCCCTGTTGTGGTGTCAGGAGCCTTAAAAGGCGCCATATTCGCGGCCAATATTTATGAGCGCCTGGGCTACGGCGTGGTGCCAAACGGCAGTGAATCCCGTCACGACATCATCCAGGCCATCACCTTTGGCACGCCGGAGGGCGTCATATCCTTCTGCAAGGGAATACAGGCAGCCGCGCCTGTGGACAGCTATGTGACACCCGAACCATGGGATATGCCGGGATACGACAGCCCTGTTATTATGGCGGCAGGCGCTTTTGTCCAGGGATCGTCCATCGAGCTCTCGGCTGACGGCCCCATTAAGCCGCCCTATGCCGTATATTTCCAGGGAGGACTGACCTGGTACCACGCCAAGCTGGGAATACTCAAATCATTGCAGCTGCTGTTGGATGACGGGGTTTTGAAAATCTTAAGATGACACCCCAGGAAACTTATGGTAATATATACTAATTAGGCTGAACCCAGGTCCTGCGGCCCAGGGGTTTGGCCTGACTGACCGGAGGGTAAGACACATGCATTACAAGAATTTCTGGATACTTTTAATCATGCTGCTGGCAGGCATTGTCCTGGGAGGCTTTATGGGCCAGCTGGCAGAAGGGATTTCCTGGCTGAACTGGCTGAATTTCGGACAATCCTTTGGGCTGGATTCGCCTCTGGTAATTAATTTCGGCATCCTGGTCATCACCTTCGGACTGACCATCAAGATTACCATGGCCAGTATTATCGGCGTGGCAGTGGCACTCATCATTTACCGGTATATATAATTTTCCTGACTTTGTGCTTGGAGAGGTGCGTAGTTAGGAGAGAGATGGAAAGAATAAGAATTAAGGATCTGCCCCACAAGGACCGCCCCTATGAAAAATGTCTGAGTCTGGGTCCGGACAGCCTGTCCGACACAGAGCTTCTGGCAGTCATCCTGCGCACCGGAAGCAGGGAAGGAAACTCCCTGGACCTGGCAGACAGCCTGCTGGCTCTGGGAAGCCCAGGTGACGGCCTGCTGGGCCTTTTGCATCACTCCCTGGATGACTTTACGGGAATCAAGGGAGTTGGTAAGGTAAAGGGGGTCCAGCTGCTTTGTATAGGAGAGCTGTCAAAACGCATCTGGAAGCGGAAGGCCAGCGAGCATACTCTTTACTTTGGCCGTCCGGAGGAAATATCGGACTATTATATGGAAGATATGCGCCATCTGGAGCAGGAGGAAATCCGGGTCATGTTTCTGAATACCAAGCAGGCCATGATTCGTGATCAGATCATGGCCAGAGGAACGGTAAATGCATCTGTCATGACGCCCCGTGAGGTACTCATAGAGGGACTCAGGTGCAGGGCCGTGTCCATGGTGCTGGTTCACAACCATCCCAGCGGAGACCCCACCCCCAGCAGAGCGGACATGCTGCTCACCAAACGCCTGAAGGAAGCAGGGGACCTGGTGGGAATCACACTGATTGATCATATTGTCATCGGAGACAGGCGGTATCTCAGTTTCCGCGAAGAGAATTTAATGTAAGAGGAAGTTTATCCATGGAAACCAAACACAGTAAATATATTCTGGCAGGACTTACGGTGCTGTGCGTACTGCTCATCTGCATCACATCCCTGAAGGACGGCATCATGGAACCCCTGCGCACCGGTGTGGGTTATTTTCTGATTCCCATACAGACAGGAGTCAACGCAGTGGGAACCGGCATCTATAACGAGTTAAAGGATTACGGCAGCTTAAAAGACGCGCTGCGGGAAAATGAGGAGCTGAAGACCCAGATTGTACAGCTCACAGAGGACAATAACCGTCTGCAGGCAGAGCAGTTTGAACTGGACCGCTTAAGGAAGCTCTACGAGCTTGACCAGGATTACATGCAGTATGATAAAATCGGGGCCAGAGTCATTGCCCGTGATTCAGAAAAATGGTTCCAGGTATTCCGCATCAACAAGGGTTCTGCCGACGGAGTGGCCGTGGACATGAACGTGGTTGCCGACGGCGGCCTGGTGGGCATTGTTACGGATGTGGGCGCCAATTACGCCACGGTGCGTTCCATCATTGACGATTCCAGCCGTGTGGGAGCCATGAAGCTGGATTCCTCCTATAACTGTATTGTGGCAGGAGATCTGACCCTCTATGAAGAGGGGCGTCTTAAGCTTACGGATTTTTCAAAGGATGCGGTTCTCAGGGACGGCGATCAGATCGTCACCTCCAACATCAGCACCAAGTTCCTTCCGGGCATCCTGGTTGGATATGCTGCGGATGTGTCCATTGACCCGGACCATCTGACCCAGTCGGGCTATCTGATTCCGGTGGCTGATTTTAATAATCTGCAGGAGGTTCTGATTATTACAGATATCAAAGATACAGGAGAGGCGGCTGCCCAGTGATTCAAGCAAAGATAAAACAGGTACTTATCAATATATTGTTTATCGTGCTGGCATTTACGGTGCAGAACTGTGTATTTCCCCTGCTCCCGTTTTTGTCGGCAACGCCCAATCTGCTTTTAATCCTTACGTTTTCCTTCGGCTTTATCCATGGGAAGAATGCGGGGATGTTTTACGGCGTTCTTTCAGGCCTTTTACTGGACCTTTTCTACAGCGGGCCTTTTGGCTTTTATACCCTTATCTATATTTATATCGGCTATGCCAACGGCATTTTTACCAAGTACTATTACGAAGACTACATCACCCTTCCGCTGATACTCAGTATTTTCAACGGAATCTGGTACAGCATGTATATATATGTATTCCGTTTCTTAATCCGCGGACGTCTGAATCTTCCTTATTATTTCAGGAACATCATGCTTCCGGAGATTATATTTACTGCAGTTACCACTCTTTTGATTTACAGGCTGTTCCTTTCCGCCAGCAGACGTGTGGAGGATATAGGAAAAAGGAGAGACACAAAACTTGTTTGACGAACTGTTAGAAATTGTAAAAGAATTTTTCAAGAAGCTGTTCAGCTCACGGCTCTTTGCCCTTTCCGTGATATTTACCGTCATGTTTGCCGGGCTGTTAGGCAAGCTGTTCCAGATGCAGATTCTGGACGGAAGTGAATACCAGGAAACCTATATGCAGAGGACGGAAAAAAACGTCACCACACCGGGGTCCAGGGGCAACATCTATGACAGAAACGGCAACAGGCTGGCTTATAATGAGCTGGCTTATTCCGTCACCATACAGGATTTGGGGGATTATCCCAGGCCCAGTTCACGCAACCAGATGCTGTACCGCCTGGTACGGATACTGGACCGCCGCGGTGAGACTGTGGAGGGAAAATTCGAGATTGCCCTTGATCAGAACGGTGAGATGTTCTTCACATCCAGCTCTGATTCGGCCAGAACCCGTTTCTTCCTGAATTTTTACGGTCTTTCCTCCACCGCAAGCCTAAATGACCCAAAGGGCAAATATCCCACCAACATCACAGCCAGGGAGGCCTTTGAGCGCAAGAAGGTGGATTATGAGCTGGATAAGATGAAGGATGAAAAAGGCAATCCCCTGGTCATACCGGACAACATAGCCCTGGGCATGATCAATATTATCTATACCATGAAGCTGACCGAATACCAGAAGTACGAGACCACCACCGTGGCCACCAATATCAGCAATGAGACCATGGTGGAAATCAATGAGAACGCCGCGGACTTAAAGGGCGTTGCGGTGGAGCAGTCCTATGTGCGCAAGTATGAGGACAGCATCTATTTTGCCCCTATCATCGGCTATACCGGCAAGGTTCAGGAGGATCAGCTGTCCGCCCTGAACGAGCAGTGGCACCAGTCCGATGAGGCCGCCGGCCTGCCGGAAGACGCTCCGGACAAGTACGATCTCAACGATATTGTGGGCCGTATCGGAATCGAGAAATCCATGGAGCTGGAGCTTCAGGGAGAAAAGGGCTACTCCAGAATGTATGTGGACAACATGGGGCGTCCCCGTGAAATCATTGAAAAGACGGACGCCAAAGCCGGGGATGATGTGTACCTGACCATTGACAGGGATCTGCAGATTGCTATTTACAAGCTGATAGAGCAGCAGCTGGCCGGTATCATCAGCTACCATCTCCAGTACGATGATTTGGACCCCGACAAGACTTATGACCCTTCCAAAATACCCATTCCTGTAAAGGACGCCTATTACCAGCTGATTAACAACAATGTGCTGTCCCTGATGGATATGTCCCAGGAAGGGGCGTCCGACATTGAAAAACAGATTTACAGCAAATACGAGACATCCAGGGATCAGATACTCGGGGCGATACGCAACGAGCTTCTCAGCTCCCATGCCCTGGCCATGAACGATCTTCCCAAAGACATGGCTACCTATATGAATTATATCTATGCTTATCTGTCTGACGGGTCCGTGGGGATCATACAGAAGGATAAGATTGACCAGTCCTCGCCGGAATACCAGGCGTGGAGGGATGGCACTATCAGCCTGAGGGACTATATTTACAGCGGAATCGCGGGAAACTGGGTGGACACCACCCGTCTGGATGTGACCAGTAAATACTCCGATGCAGACGATATATTCACCCAGCTGGTGGACCATGTCATCGAATCCCTGCGCAGCGACAACAAATTTACAAAGCGCATGTTCCGTTACCTGATTAACGATGAGGTCATAACAGGCCGTGAGCTCTGTTTGGCCCTTTATGCCCAGGGCGTACTGGCATATGACGCCCAGGCCATAGCCGCCCTCCAGATGGGGGATTCCACCTACACCTACCAGTTTATCAAGGAAAAGATATCCAACCTGGAGCTGACGCCGGCGCAGCTGGCTCTTGACCCGTGTACGGCAGGAGTGGTGGTGACGGACGTAAAAACAGGCGAAGTCAGGGCCCTGGTCACATATCCCAGCTATGACAATAACTTGATGTCGGGCAGCGTGGACGCGGCTTACTTCAGCCAGCTCCAGGACGACATGTCCAGACCCCTTTACAACAACGCCACGCAGGCCCAGAAGGCCCCCGGTTCCACCTTTAAGCCCATCACGGCTGTGGCGGCCCTGGAAGAGGGCGTGATAGGACTTCAGGACACCATCGAGTGTACTGGTATATACGATCAGATTTCCAAGCCCATCAAGTGCTGGATCTGGCCCGGACGCCATAACAGCGAGAACATCGAGGAAGGCATACAGAACTCCTGCAACTACTTCTTCGCCGAGCTGGCCCACAGGCTCTGTATGAAGCCGGACGGCACCTATTCGCCGGACCAGGGCCTTGCCACCCTGCGCAAATACGCCACCCTTTTCGGTCTGGATCACACCTCAGGTGTGGAGATTTCCGAGAACGAGCCCCAGATATCATCGGAGGACCCGGAGCGTTCCGCCATGGGACAGGGCACCCATTCCTACACCAATGTCCAGCTTTCCCGCTATGTGGCAGCTCTTGCCAACCGCGGAAATGTATTTGAGCTGAGTCTTTTAGATAAACTTACCGACTCTGACGGCAACCTGATTAAGGACTATACCCCTGCCATCAGCTCCCATGTGGACGCGGCTGACAGTACCTGGGACGCGGTCCAGACCGGTATGCGCCGGGTAATCACGGACAGCTCCGCCAAGAGTATTTTCTCCGACCTCCCTGTGGAGGTGGCAGGCAAAACCGGAACAGCCCAGGAGGACAAGAGCCGTTCCAACCATGCCTTCTTCGTTTCCTTTGCGCCTTACAGCCATCCGGAAATTGCCGTGACTGTAAATATTCCTTACGGATATGCGGGAACTAACGCCGCAACCCTTGGCAAAAAGGTGTACGAGTATTATTATAAATATACCACCCTGGAGCAGATAGAAAGCTCCGGTGCATTAGGTGTATCAAATGTAAATATTGGTGACTAAACCAGCAAAAGAGGTGATTGTATGCGCAATGCAGTTGTAATCAAGAGCAGCAAGGCAGGAATGACTGTCATCCTGGACCCTGAACTGCCCTTTGGCGAGCTTTTGGACGCCATCGGGAAAAAGTTCAGTGAGAGCGCCCGTTTCTGGGGTTCGGTCCAGATGACCCTGACCCTGGAGGGCCGGGATCTGACTGCGGCCCAGGAATTTGCAATTGTCGATACGATTACGAAGAATTCACAGATTGAAGTCCTCTGTCTTCTGGACACGGATGCGGAACGGATTGAACGCTGTGAGAAAGCACTGAATGATAAGCTGATGGAACTGAACTCCCAGACAGGGCAGTTCTACCGGGGGACACTGAAGCGCGGAGACTGCCTGGAATCCGAGGCCAGCATCGTGATCATAGGAAATGTGGATCACGGAGCAAGGGTGACGGCCAAGGGCAATGTCATTGTACTGGGAGAACTTAAAGGTACAGTGACAGCCGGCGTGTCCGGCAATCCCCAGGCCGTTGTCATGGCCCTTGACATGGCCCCCCTGCAAATCCGCATCGGGGATATGAGCAGCCGTTTCAACGAGAGAAACAAGCGTCTGGGGCGGGGACCCATGATAGCCCTGGCGGAAGATGGGGCCATTGTTATGCGGTCTTTAAAAAAGTCATTCCTAAACAATATGTTAAATTTTGCTTAATGCCAAAAAAATACTGGTAAATTTACGAAATTTAATGTACAATAGGAAGGTAAAGTAATTTTCAGGAGGATTTCATCATGAGCGAGGTCATTGTGATTACTTCTGGAAAAGGCGGGGTAGGCAAGACGACTACTTCTGCCAATGTGGGAACAGGACTGGCTATCCTGGGTAAGCGGGTAGTGCTGATTGATACAGATATCGGCCTGCGCAACCTGGACGTGGTCATGGGACTGGAAAACCGCATTGTCTACAATCTTGTAGACGTGGTGGAAGGCAACTGCCGTATGAAGCAGGCCCTGATAAGAGACAAAAGATACCCGAACCTATACCTTCTGCCTTCGGCCCAGACACGGGACAAGACATCCGTGAATCCGGAGCAGATGATAAAGCTGGTTGATGACCTGAGGGAAGAATTTGACTACATACTGTTAGATTGTCCCGCAGGCATTGAACAGGGATTTTACAATGCCATAGCCGGTGCTGACAGGGCACTGGTGGTTACGACGCCGGAGGTTTCGGCCATCCGCGATGCAGACCGTATCATCGGGCTGCTGGAACATGCGGAGATAGACGAGATTGACTTGATTGTCAACCGGATCCGGGCCGACATGGTCCGCAGGGGAGACATGATGTCCTTAAGCGATGTGACGGACATTCTGGCAGTAAACATCATCGGAGCAGTGCCCGATGACGAGAACATCGTCATTTCCACCAACCAGGGAGAACCTCTGGTAGGACTGGGCTCTACGGCCGGACAGGCTTATCTTGATATCTGCCGCAGGATACTGGGAGAGAGCATACCTATGACAAATCCCGGTGAGACGGAAACCTTTTTTGCCAGGCTGCGCGGAATACTTAAGAGAGCATAGAAGGGATGGTGTCAAGGTGAGATGGTTCCAGGGGTTTCAAACCAGGCGTTCCGGAGAGACAGCTAAGATGCGGCTAAAGCTTTTGCTGGTATCCGATAAGGCAGGCTGCTCACCGGAGATGATACTGATGATAAAAGATGACGTGATACACGCCATTTCCAAATATATGGAGATAGAAAAGGACAAAGTCCAGATACAGATGGATACAGAGGGCAGTCCCCAAAAGGGCGGCTGCCGGACACTGCCTGTGCTTCATGCCAACATACCGATTCGTTCCATATCGAACAAGGGGCTATATTAAATATGTTTTTGGATTATGATTTCAGACATTTTAATTTTCGGCTGATATTTTATATGATTGTACTCAACGTCATCGGCGTGCTGGTTATCCGCAGCGCTACGAATATGAACGCGGATGCAGTCAACAAGCAGCTTTTAGGAGTGTTCATAGGACTGGCTGTGGCCATTGGTCTTTCCCTGGTGGATTACCACAAAATCCTGAACTTCAGTACCCTCATATACGGTCTGTGTATTGCAAGCCTTGTGGCCGTACTGATTTGGGGCAATGTGGTGAACAACGCCAGGCGTTGGATTGAGGTTCCGGCCATCGGCCAGCTTCAGCCATCAGAGTTTGTTAAGATAGGCCTTATCATAACCTTTTCCTGGTATTTCATGAAATACCAGGAAAAGATTAATCAGGTCAGCACTGTGGCCATAGCAGCCGTACTGTTTGCCATTCCGGCGGCATTGATCTTTGAACAGCCGAATCTGTCTACCTGTCTTGTAATTATGGTAATGGTACTGGGAATCGTATTTGCAAGCGGCATAAGCTATAAGTGGATTGCAGGAACCCTGGCTGTTACCATTCCCGTAATGGCCACCTTTGTCTACCTGCTGCTTCACGGTATGATTCCATTCATAAAGGATTATCAGGCAGGACGTATCCTGGCCTGGTTTTATCCGGACCAGTACGGAGAGGCCCGTTATCAGCAGAACAACTCCATCATTGCCATCGGTTCAGGCCAGCTAAAGGGCAAAGGGCTTTTCAACACCACCATAGCGTCTGTCAAGAATGGTAATTTCCTGTCAGAGGAGCAGACGGACTTCATCTTTGCCGTGATCGGCGAGGAGCTGGGCTTCATCGGCTGTGTGGTGGTCATCGCCTTATTTTTATTAATAATTTATGAATGTCTTATGATGGCTGCACGGGCCAGGGATTTATCCGGCCGCCTTATCTGTGTGGGCATGGCAACACTGATTGCGTTCCAGGCATTTGCCAACATCGCTGTTGCCACAGGCATCTTTCCCAATACAGGACTTCCCCTTCCGTTCATCAGTTTCGGAAGCAGTTCTTTAATCAGTATTTTTATGGGAATAGGGCTGGTGCTCAATGTGGGGCTTCAGAGAGAAACAAGACATATCTAATCCAAGGAGGGTTAATTTAATATGACAATTGGTTTGATTGCACATGACGCAAAAAAGAAACTGATGCAGAATTTCTGCATCGCATACAGAGGAATACTCAGCAAGAACACACTGTATGCAACAGGTACCACAGGCCGCCTGATAGAAGAGGTGGCTAATCTTAATATTCACAAATATCTGGCAGGGCATCTGGGCGGAATGCAGCAGATGGCAGCTCAGATTGAGCACAATGAGATGGATCTGGTCATCTTTTTACGTGACCCGCAGAATCCCAAATCACATGAGCCGGATGTAAACGATGTGGTCCGCCTGTGTGATATCTACAACATTCCCCTTGCCACCAATCTGGCATCTGCCGAACTGCTCATCAAGGCGCTTGACAGGGGCGATATGGAATGGCGAGAGGTAGTCAGGTAATGAAGGCAGTGCGGACGCGCAGCTTTCTGTGTGCGCTTCTTCTGGGGGCTGTCGCCCTTTCCACCACGGGCTGTCTTTCAGGCATTAAGGAACCCTACAGCCTGGAAGAGCGAATCCCGGTCATGGAGGACAGCCTGTCCCGGACCGTGCGCTATGCAGACGGTTTTGCTTCGGATTTATGTGTAGTGGAGGATGAAGGCAGCTTTGACGAAAATTATGTGACATCGGAGGCAGCTGCCCTTTTTGATGTCAGCGACAGGGAAACACTCTACAGCAAGGAAGCCTTTGAACGGCTGTATCCGGCCAGTATCACCAAGGTTATGACCGCCCTGGTAGCCATAAAAAACGGCGATTTAAACGCCCGGGTAGTTGTGACAGATGATGCTGTTATCACGGAATCCGGGGCAACCCTGTGCGGCATTGAACCGGGCGATACCCTGACATTGGAACAGCTTTTATACGGGCTTATGCTTCCTTCGGGCAATGACGCAGGCGCTGCAATCGCGGTGCACATTGCGGGCAGCATTGACAAGTTCGCTGATATGATGAACCAGGAGGCTGCCAGTCTGGGAGCCACCGGAACTCATTTTGTAAACCCTCACGGGCTTAACGATCCGGACCATTATACCACGGCCTATGACCTGTATCTCATTTTCAATGAGGCCCTCAAATATCCGGTATTCCGGCAGATTGTGGGTACCACATCCTATACGGCCAACTACCACGACAAGGACAGCCAGGCCGTCACCAAGACATGGAAAGGCGGAAACTGGTTCATGACAAGGGAGCGGGAGACGCCGGAAGGCCTGACCGTATTCGGGGGAAAGACAGGCACTACCAACGCAGCCGGCTATTGTCTCATCATGGCTACCAGGGACCAGAATGATAAGGAATATATATCTGTTGTACTGAAATCAGACAGCCGTCCCGGCCTATATGATAACATGACAAATATAATTTCTAAAATCGTCAAATAGTGATTGCGCTTTCTATGAATTTATACTATAATTAGAGTAATCTTAATTGATTTTTTATACAACATATATAACTCAAGGAGGAGATTGGTATGGTTCAGATTATTGCAGGAAAAAAAGGTAAAGGCAAGACCAAACATCTGTTAGATATGGCCAATGCAGCAATCAAGGGGGCCAACGGCACTGTCGTATATCTGGATAAGAGTGCCCAGCATATGTATGAGTTAAACAACAAAATTCGTCTCATTAATGTCAATGAATTCCCACTTACAAACAGCGATGGATTTTTAGGATTTATCTGTGGTATTATCTCTCAGGATCACGATTTGGAGACTATGTACCTGGATAGCTTTTTAAAGCTGTCATGCCTGGAGGGAGCAGACATTTCTGATACATATATGACATTGAAAAATATCGGTGAAAAATACCATATAACCTTTGTGTTAAGTATTTCCATGGACGCTGCGGAGCTTCCTGAGTGTGCTAAGGGCGATGTGATTATTTCATTGTAATGATACATTTTCTGTGATAAAATACAGACAGGACTTATAGGCTGCCAACCTGCTGGGATTAAAATGCCTGGTATGGAGGGCAGCTTTTTGTGAAGTGATGTGTATTTTGTAAAAGGAGGCCGGATTTATGGCCAAAAAGAAAAACAAAAAAGTCATACGTTACCGCAGGCCTCTCAACATCAACGTGGGAATGATTATCTTCTTTATCATTTTTATTTACCTGGTATTCAGCGTTTATACGTATCTGAAACGGGAGAAGATTCAGTTCTATGAGGTAGTGGACGGCGGAATCGTCAATAACAGAATCTACAACGGGCTGATTCTCCGTGAGGAGCAGGTGCGGACAGCAGACCGCTCCGGCTATATCAATTATTATCTGCGTGAGGGAAAACGTGCTTCTGTGGGAAGCCGTATTTATTCTCTGGACGAGACTGGGAACCTGGAGGCGCTGTTAAAAGAGAATGCCGAGGAGGGCAGTTCTCTTTCCGATGACAGCCTGTCGGACCTTAAAAAGCAGCTTACATCCTTTGTCCTGTCCTTTCAGAACCAGGATTTCGGAACCATCTATGACGCCAGAATTTCTCTGGACGCCTCAGTGATGGAATATTCCAGCTTCAGCACCCTGGATCAGCTGGACAAGCTGGCGGAACAGTCCGGGGCTGTCTTTGAACAGGTCCGATCCGATGTATCAGGAGTGGTTTCTTACGGAATTGACTCCTTTGAATCCATGACAACGTCAGACGTGGAGGCTGCTTCCTTTGACCGAAGCACCTACGTCAAGACAGTACATAAATCCGGGGATTTGATTGACAGCGGTTCTCCGGCCTATAAAATTGTTACTTCGGAAAAATGGTCCATTGTTTTTCCGCTGAGCGAAGAGGACGCGGCCCTTTATAATGACAAGACTGTCCTTCGGGTCGTATTCCGCGACTATTCCCTCAGCACACCGGCCGCCTATTCCACCTTTACGGGCAAGGATGGGGCTGCCTACGGGAAACTGGATTTTTCAAAATATATGGAACAGTTTATCTCAGACCGATTCGTGGATTTTGAGATAAAAGTGGATAAGGCTGACGGCCTTAAAATTCCTGTCAGCGCAGTGACGGACAAGAATTTTTACCTCATACCGCTGGAATACATGACCCAGGGCGGCGATTCCTCGGAGGACGGTTTTTATAAGGAAGTTTATACGGAAAACGGCACATCCATTGTCTTCGTGCCCACTACGGTCTACTATTCGGATGAGGAATTCTATTACGTGGACATGGGAGAGGAAAACGGCTTCAAGGCAGGGGATTATGTGGTCAGGCCCGAATCCTCGGACCGTTACCAGATTGGGAGGACTGCTTCCCTGAAGGGTGTTTACAATATTAATAAAGGCTATACTATTTTCAAACAAATTGATATACTGGATTCCAACAGTGAATATTATACTGTGCGGAAGAACATGAAATACGGCTTGTCCGTGTACGACCACATTGTGTTGGATGCCTCCATGGTGGAGGAAGGACAGCTGCTGTACCAATAAGGGAGGAAAACAATATGATAAAAAATCAGCTGGAAGAAGTAAGAAAGCATATTGAAGATGCCTGCCGCAGGGCGGGAAGAAATCCTGAGGAAGTGACTCTCATCGCAGTCAGCAAAACAAAACCCGTTCCCATGCTTATGGAGGCTTATGATGCCGGGGCCAGGGATTTCGGTGAGAACAAGGTACAGGAAATCCTGAACAAAAAACCGGAGCTTCCGGAGGATATCCGATGGCATATGATTGGTCATCTGCAGCGCAACAAAGTTCATCAGGTCATTGACAAGGCCGTGCTGATTCACTCTGTGGATTCCCTGCGCCTGGCCCAGCAGATTGAGGCCGACGCGGCAAAGCTCGGTCTGGATGTAGACATCCTTTTGGAGGTCAATGTGGCCCGTGAGGAGAGTAAATACGGGTTCCTTATGGAGGAAGTGGAGGATGCCATTATGCGGATTAAGGATTTCCCCCATGTGCATATTAAGGGACTTATGACAATTGCGCCTTTTGTAGATAATCCAGAAGAAAATCGTGGAATTTTTAAAAAATTATTTGAATTTGCTGTTGACATAGGTGGCAAAAACATTGATAATGTTACTATGAGTGTGCTCTCAATGGGAATGACTGGGGATTACGAGGTTGCCATTGAAGAAGGAGCGACCATGGTCAGGGTCGGTACCGGTATTTTCGGTTCACGATAAGGTGTTTCCCCCAGTAAGCACTTCATATAGAGATTGGAGAGTGTAAGATGAGTCTGTTAGGTAAGTTAATGGATACCATGAGATTAAATCCTGATGAGGAAGAGGATGATTACTACCTGGACGATGACTTTGAAGAGGAGGCCCCGCGCAAGGGACTGTTCTCAAAGAAGAATACGGAATATGATGAGGAAGAGGAGCAGGACAAGCCCCGGTTTTTAGGAAGATCCAATCCCAAAGTAGTACCTATGAGACGCAGCATGGAAGTGACGATGATTAAACCCACATCCATGGAGGATTCCAGAGACATCTGTGATTACCTTCTGGCAGGCAAGGCGGTGGTACTGAATATGGAGGGTATACATACAGAAGTGGCTCAGAGAATCATAGATTTTACCTCAGGAGCTACCTATTCCATGAACGGCAATCTGCAGAAGATATCTAATTATATCTTCATTGCAACACCTGATTCCGTGGAACTGTCCGGGGATTTCCAGGACATCCTGGCCGCAGGCAGTGCCATGGGCATGGATGTCTCAGGACTCAATATCCATTTGTAATTGACAAGGAAAAAGAAGCCCCTGTACAGGGGACAAGTATGCGGCAGACCTGGTGTGTCTGCCGATTTGTTGTATAAAATCAGGAGGACACTGGCATGGCTGACAGGATAAATGTATGCAGGGATGGGAAGGCTATCTACGATATCGTACTGACCCAATCCTTTGACGGTTTAAAGGAGGCAGTATCCTGCCTTCCTGTTAAGGAACACAAAATTTGCATTGTAACGGATTCCAATGTGGCGCCCCTGTATCTGGAGGAGGTGCGCGCTGCTCTGTCCGGATGCTGCAAGGCTGTTTCGGTTTTTACCTTCCCGGCCGGGGAGGAAAATAAACATCTGGATACGGTGCGAAACCTGTATGAGCACCTGATTCTGGAGCATTTTGACAGAAAGGATATGCTGGCTGCCCTGGGCGGCGGTGTGGTGGGCGATTTATGCGGTTTCGCAGCCGCCACTTATCTAAGGGGAGTTGACTTTATTCAGATTCCAACCACCCTGCTTTCACAGGTGGATTCCAGCATCGGCGGCAAGACCGGGGTGGATTTTGACGCCTATAAAAACATGGTGGGCGCATTTCATATGCCCAGGCTGGTTTATGCCAACCTGCGCACCCTTTTAACCCTTCCTGAGGAACAGTTCTCCTCAGGCATGGGCGAAGTGGTGAAACACGGCCTGATTAAGAACCGGGAGTATTACCAGTGGCTGAAGGACAACCGTGAAGGCATTGCTGCCAGGAATCTGGATCTGTGCCAGGCCATGGTTTATGAGAGCTGTATGATTAAGAAGCGTGTGGTGGAAGAGGATCCCACGGAACAGGGAGAAAGAGCTCTTTTGAATTTCGGCCATACCCTGGGCCATGCAGTTGAGAAGCTGGAGAATTTCACCATGCACCACGGCCACTGCGTGGGGCTGGGCTGCATTGGGGCTGCCCGTATCTCCCAGCTCAGAGGCATGCTTACAGAGGAGGAGATGGCGGACATCAGAAATACCTTCCTTTCCTTTGGAATTCCTGACGCTGCGCCGGGTCTTGTGTGGGAGCAGGTCCTTAAAACCACCCAGAGCGATAAAAAGGTTGACGCCGGTGTCATCCGTTTTGTCCTGCTTAAGGCCATTGGACAGGCGTACGTGGACACGACTGTTACGGCTGATGAGATGAGGGCTGGTTTTGATGTGATAGGAGGACAGGCATAATGACAAAACAAAAGCAATCCCTGATTGCCAGCTTCCTCATTGGTTTCGCCATCCTTGTGGGTCTGGACCAGTGGACCAAGGGACTGGTGGTACAATCCTTAAAAGGCCAGAAGCCCTTTGTCATCTGGAACGGGGTATTTGAATTCTATTATTCGGAAAACAGGGGCGCTGCCTTCGGAATGATGCAGGAAAAACAGCTTTTCTTCTTTCTCATTGCGGTCCTTGTGCTGGGAGCCGTGGCTTACCTTATATATAAGATGCCGTCAGACGGAAAATACCGCCCCCTTGCTGTCTGCCTGATGATGATAAGCGCAGGCGCTGTGGGCAATATGATTGATCGGGTCAGCCAGGGATATGTGGTGGATTTCCTGTATTTTAAACTGATTAATTTTCCTATCTTTAATGTGGCCGACTGCTATGTAACCATCGGCGCTGCCTGCCTTGTGTTTTTAATCATGTTTTATTATAAGGACGAGGACATGGCATGTTTCTCATTGAAAAAACAGTAGTATCATACATCAGACAGGAGGAGACACCCCTTTGAAACAGGAATTTTATCCAACGGATATGGAGGACCATGTGCGTATTGATAAATACCTTGCTGAAGCCTGCCCTGATTTAAGCCGCTCCTACATCCAGAAGCTCCTTAAATCAGGGCAGGTCCTGGTTAACGGCCAGGGCGTAAAGGCAAGCTATATCGTGGAGGAAGATGACAGGATTGAGCTGGAAGTGCCGGAGGCCGTGGAGCCGGAAATCGACGCAGAGCCCATGGACCTGGATATTCTCTATGAGGACCAGGACCTTATCCTCATCAACAAGCCTAAAGGAATGGTGGTCCATCCGGCTGCCGGACATTACAGCCATACCCTTGTAAACGGCCTCATGTACCATTGTAAGGACCAGCTGTCCGGTATCAACGGCGTCATGCGGCCGGGCATCGTGCACCGGATCGACATGGATACCACCGGGGTCATCATAGCGTGTAAAAATGATATGGCCCACAGCTCCATCGCTGCCCAGCTCAAGGAACACTCCATTACCCGCAGGTACCAGGCGATTGTCCATGGCGTCATTGCAGAGGATGAGGGGACCGTGGACGCGCCCATTGGCCGCCATCCAGTGGAGCGCAAGAAAATGAGCATCAATTATCAGAACGGCAAGAATGCAGTAACCCATTACAGGGTTCTGAACCGTTTCAGGCAGTACACCCATGTGGAGTGCAGGCTGGAGACAGGCCGCACCCATCAGATTCGCGTCCACATGGCCAGTATCCGCCATCCTCTTTTGGGGGATGCTGTGTACGGGCCTGCCAGGTGTCCCATAAGCGGTCTCTGCGGACAGACACTTCATGCCGGCATCCTGGGGTTCATTCACCCCAGGACCGGAGAATATATGGAATTTTCAGCGCCCCTGCCGGAATACTTTGAAAAACTCCTTCGCACCTTAAGCTGAAACCAGGATGAAAAAGCGCAGTAAAAACATACTTTAATAGACAAGTTGTCACTTTTGTCGCAAAGCTTTATACTATTTTTTACTTTTTTGTACATTTCTATATACTTTTCTGAATTTTTGAGTTATAATACTTAATAGATAAAATATGACTTATGACCTACAGGACAGACAGTGCAGAAAGGGGAATGTAGAATGACAAATAATCTTATTATCACCATTGGCAGGCAGTGTGGCAGCGGCGGCAAAATGATTGGCGAATTACTGGCAGAAAAGATGGGCGTTAAGTGCTACGACAAGGAATTGTTATCCATGGCTGCAAAACACAGCGGACTTTGTGAGGAGCTGTTTGAGAAACACGATGAACGGCCCACCAGCAGTTTCCTCTACTCACTGGTTATGGATTCCTATTCCATGGGCTATACGGCATCGGGATATTCCGATATGCCTATTAACCATAAGATATTCCTTGCTCAGTTTGACACCATCAAAAAGCTGGCGGAAGAGGCCTCCTGCGTCATGGTTGGACGGTGTGCGGATTACGCCCTGGAGGACTACCCCAATGTGGTCAGCGTATTCATCACAGCCAACGACGATGACAAGCTGAAACGCCTTCAGGACCTGTACAAGGTAGACGCGTCCAAGGCAAAGGACATCATGATTAAGACAGACAAACAGCGCGCCAGCTACTATAATTATTACTCCAACAAGAAATGGAGCGACCCGCGCAGCTATGATCTGTGTCTTAACAGCAGTGTCACAGGACCGGAGGGCGCAGTGGATGTCATCCTGAATTTTGCAAAAGTGAAGCAGACGTGGAGGAAACAGAAGTAGTTTCATCGAATTGCATGGAGATATGTCAACATAAGCATCTAAAACAGCAGATGCAGCAACGCCGGCAAAAGCCGGTATTGCTGCATCTGTTTTAATGTCAGTGTAAATCTTTACCCAAATCAATCATATCCTCAGCCATGGCCACCAATTCATCCCTGGTTACAATCTTATTGATGTCCATAAGAATGTAGCGTACGTCCCCGTCAATCCAGGCCAGGGAATTGGCTTCTGCCGTACTATAATACAAGTCTGTCTCCCCATATTTTATAACAGACGCATTGCTTGAAAAGGACTGGCCTGACGCTGGTTCTGCGGACAGGGAAACGGATTTGGAGGTATTATTGTCCTTTTTTATATATTTAAAGCTTATACCTTTCTGTTTGTTGACAGGAGCGCCATTTGAATCAAGATCAAATGATTCCGTAATATTTCCGCTGCCAAACAGATAACCGCCAGCCAGGCTTGCAGGCGCCTTTGGCCTGAATCCCACATCCTTTTGCAGGGTATCCCTGTCAGGAAGCGTGGAATATTGATTTTCTTCGGAACTTGAAACACTTACCTTCATTGACGGGGACGCAAAGCAGGGCACGGTGTTTGCCAGACAAATCCCTGTAATCAGCAGTAAAGCAATCTTTCTTTTCATGGCTCGTATCTCCTTTTATTTTTCAGATGCAGTATTCTTTGAATAACCGTTATGGTATGTATCATACCGTATAGTTCTCTAATCCACATCTAAAAATGCCGTATTCCGGAAATTCATGTCAGGAATCCATTCCGGAAAAAGATGAGCCGTGAGCTGTCACTCCACCGTAACAGATTTGGCCAGGTTGCGGGGCTGATCCACATCCAGATGTTTGCCGATAGAAGCATAATAGGCAATCAGCTGCAGGGCCACTGCAATGGGAAACACGGTGAAGCGGTCTTCCAGATCCGGTATCCGAAGTTCCATATCTGCCACTCCATCCTCTACCACAGACTGTTTCTTGGCCAGAAGGATGACATAAGCGCCCCGGGCTTTTACCTCACGGATATTGGAAATGGTCTTGGCAAATACATGGTCCTGGGTTGCAATGGCTATGACAGGCACATTGTCATAAATCAGGGCAATGGTTCCGTGCTTCAGTTCACCGGCAGCATACGCCTCTGCGTGGATATAGGAGATTTCCTTAAGCTTAAGGGCTCCTTCCAGGGAAAAGGCGTAATCCAGACCCCTTCCAATAAAAAAGGTGTCCCTCTCACGAATCAGGTGGCGCACAAAGGACTGGATAAATTCAGACTGTCCAATAACAGTTTCCATGGCTGGTATGACATCCAGCAGATCCGTCATAAATTCCCGTGCCTCATCCTGGCCAAAGGCCCCGCGGACCAGGGCCATGCGGCAGCCAATCATGTAGAGGGCAGCCAGCTGCACGGAATAAGCCTTTGTACTGGCAACAGCAATCTCAGGGCCTGCATGTGTATAAAATACGTAATCGCTTTCCCTGGCAATGGTGGAACCCTTTACATTGACAATGGAGAGGGTGACAGAGCCAAGACTTTTTGCCAGGTTCATGGCGGCCAGCGTGTCAATGGTCTCCCCTGACTGCGAGATGACTATGACCAGGGTGCTGGAATCAATCAGCGGATCCTCGTACCGGAATTCAGATGCAATGGACACGGTGACAGGTATACGGAGCATGGGCTCCATCAGTGCTTTTGCCACCATTCCCGCATGCATGGCCGTACCGCAGGCAATAATCCGCACCTGGGAACACTCTGCCAATATGGAGTCCGGAATACCGTCATCTCTAAAATCCGGCAGACGGTCCAACATCCTTGGAAGAATGGTATTTTTAAGGGCTTCCGGCTGTTCATGGATTTCTTTGAGCATGAAGTGGGGGTATCCGTTCTTCATGGCCGCGTCCATGTTCCAGCTGACCTCCAGTGTTTCCGGCTCCACACGGTTAAAGTCCATATCATATACACGGACTTTGTATGGCGTCAGGCGCACAATGCAGCCCTCCGGGACCACAAAATACTCCCTGGTATAGGAAATCAGGGCAGTAAGATCCGAGGCTACAAGCGCTCCTGAGTGGGTGTAGGAAGCAACAAGGGGGCTTACCTTCCTTACGGCATATATCTCACCGGGACGGTCCGCAAAAAGGATACAGAAACCATAGGAGCCTTCAAGCGTGCCTGTAAAAGCTGCGATGGCCTTCAGCGGATCCTGGCCGCATCCCCTGTAAGCAGAATCCAGAACAGCCGCAGCTACCTCGCTGTCGGTCTGGGAGACAAGACGGCCTTCCAATCCATATTCCTGCGTTAGCTGGCGGTAATTTTCGATGATTCCATTGTGAATCAGGGTTACCTGTCCGCAGCTGTGGGGATGGGCATTGGCGTCCGTTACACCTCCGTGAGTGGCCCAGCGGGTATGGCCGATTCCGCAGTGGGATATCTCGCAGGTTGATTTTACACATTCCCTAAGGGCGGCTACCTTTCCCACCTTTTTAATGCTCCTGACCTGGGAATCCTGGTTGAAGTAAGCAATACCGGCGCTGTCATATCCTCTGTATTCCAGTCCTGCGAGTCCCTTTAACAATACATCCTTGGCCTCCAAAGGGCCTGTATATCCAATTATTCCACACATAATTTGTTCTGCCTTTCTTTGTTAGTCACAGTTATTTTAACTGCAATTGTTGTTCCTGAAAAAGACAGCAAAAAACCAAGCTGTCTTATACAGGCAGTTTTCAGCATTCCATTTTTTATCCATTTTTACTGATATCATTCATCCGGTCACACTGGCTTTGTTTTGCAGTTACCCGCATATTTTCCAGTATGCAACACGCCCGGACAGCATGGGAGAGCACCCGCCGAAATTCTCGATTCTCTCTCCACCTCGTTAACCTTATAAACGGCAGCAGACGTTCCTGCTGTTCACGTACCCGCTAAAAGGTGCATGGCGCTTAGCTTTGCTATGTGTCTCTATCCCTCCTGTGACAGATTGTGAATATTATAGCTCACTCTATTTTATGCGTCAACCATATTTTGGGTGAGCCGTCCTGCCGGTACCCGGCATAATCCCTGTTTTATGCGCGATTTTAAAGATTCTTTAAGACTTTTGTTCTATTCATTCACCTGCCTGTGTGATATAATGAGGGGCGGTGCAATTATATGATTTATGAATCACAACAGGACGCACAACATGAAAAAAAGCGATTACATACAGGTGATAAAAAAATACAAACAAGAGATTCTGCAGTGTTCGGCTCTGGCCGTGACTGTAGTGTGCGCCTGCACAATGTCCTATATGGCGGGGCGTTACAGCGGGAGACTGAATATTCCCGCTGCCGGCAGTTCTGAGGGAGGGGCCGTAGAAACCACCTCACAATACATAGATCTGGCTCCGGGTTCGCCTTCCTTTCTCTTTCCGCCAGGTGCGGCCTGCCGGGATGCAACTCCCTCCAATGCGGACATGATGGATTCCCAGGTACTTAACCTGGCCTATCTCTATGAGGATGGGGCAGATTCCACGGATCCGGCTGACAGCTATGCGGGCCGGCTCTATGATCTGCTGGCTTTAAAGGACGCGTCGTGGATATCGGGTCTATATGACCTGTACAATTATACGCCCCAGCAGCTTGCAGCCCTGCTGGGACTTCCGGAGACAGCCGTCACTTCAACGTCCGGCATCATACCGGAGTTCCGGAACATATCCGTGCACTTTGTCAACAGCGAACAACAGGAAACCGGAAGCACTTCCAATGCAAGGGAAATCATTTCTATTATCAATACCCTGCATTACTTCGGCATACTTAAAGATATGAAAACAATGGAGGACTGCGCGGATAAGCTGTGGAACGCTTCACACAAGTACTCTGTGCGCATAGGCGGAATTTATTACTGTGACGGCAGCTGCCTGGACGAAACAGCAGACGGGCGAAAGGACGCGGATGAATCCGGGGCGGAAGCAGCTGGGGCAGTAATAGCTGGGTCGGAAACAACTGGTGCTGAAGCAGTTGAAGCAGCAGTAGCTGAGTCGGAAACAACTGGTGCTGAAGCAGTTGAAGCAGTAGCTGGGTCGGAAACAGCTGGCGCAGAAACCGTTGGAACAGCAGCCGCTGGGACGGAAGCAGTTGAGTCAGGAGCAGCTGGGGGAGAACCGGTTGGCTCAATGGCAGCCAGTGCGGCAGCAGAAGCTGAGACAGCAGCCGTGGCCAGTTTTTCCGATGCGTCATCCATTGTATCCGGGGCTTCTGATGCAGGTCCGGCAGACAGCTCCCGGACCTGTCCGGGCCATGTGGACTGTACGGTACTGGCTGTGGTCAAAGGCACTGCCGAGGCAGACAGTCTATTCCAGGCAGCAGATACACTGGAAGCTGTCAAGTCTTCCAGCTGGACAGGCTGGAATGCGGATACCAGAAACATGGCAGGCGCGCTGCTGGCCCAGGATTGGTCCCGGGTATATGGTCTTTATACAGTTGACTATCCGGTAAAAGGACTTTTGAATTCCCAGGAGATTGAATTATACATGAGTCTGGTTCCGGAAGACGCCAGCCGTCAGCGTAAGGATTTCGTGCGGTATGCCCTTACATCGGTAGGTAAGATTCCTTACTACTGGGGAGGCAAACCATCAGCACCTGGTTATACCGGAAACGGCTTCGGCTCGCTGACTGTCCCGGACGAGGACGGCAGGCTTTTAAAGGGACTGGATTGTTCCGGCTGGATAAACTGGGTATACTGGTCGGTCACCGGAAAAGGGCTGGGGGCCCAGAGTACCGGTACACTTTTGGGCTGCGGTTCGCCGGTAGCCAGGGATGAGCTGCTGCCGGGAGACATCTGCATCCGGTTTAATCCCATGGCCCATGTGGTAATATTCCTGGGCTGGACAGCAGAGGGGAATATGCTCTGTATCCAGGAGACCACAGGCAATTCCAATAATGTGGAAGTGGGAACCGTTACAAGTAACTGGGAGAGTTACCGGCGTATTCTGGAATGATTTCCGCATAAGAACCAAATAGATAAAGAGGAGTATAATCATGAATAACAGAGAAAATGACGATGAGCTGGAACGCATGAGGGCACGTGCCAGAAGAGGCAGCGGCAGGCAGGACGGCGGCAGACAGAGCAGCAGGGCATATCCGAGGCCCGTGCAGCCAGCCGGTGAGCGCAGAAGTGCCAGACAATCCTATGACGGCCGCGAGGAGTATGACGAGGAGTACTATTACAGTGAGGAATACGATGTAGAAGAGGACAGGCAGATTGATTTTCCCATGGAAGACTATCTGGACGACGAACCTCCCATGCCCGCCCGCCGGCTTAGGCCCTCTTATGGTTCGTCTGGTTCTGCCGAAGGACGGTGTCAGGCGCAGTCCGCGGGAAACAGAAACGCCCAGGGCAGGAAATCCCGTCAGCCGGGAAGTGCCTCCTCTAATCCGGACCGGGCCAGAACAGCACAGTCCGTTTCAAGGAATCATGGGCGCACCGCAAAAAGGCAGCAGGATACAATGGAAAGGGGCAGGACATCTGCCGGACGGCAGCAGGGACAAATGGCAAAACGACGAAAAAAAGGCAGATGGAAGGGGATTCTTTTGCTCCTTCTGGTTGCACTTATAGGGTATGGGGCCTGGCTGTTCCTTCACAAACCTACAGGCTACTGGAATATAGCTGTTTTTGGAGTGGACAGCAGAGATGGCAATACCAAAAACGCACTGGCAGATGTTCAGATGATATGCAGCATTGACAGAGCTACGGGGGAAATCCGCCTTGTCAGCGTTTACAGGGATACATACCTGAAAATCAATTCAGAGGGAACCTATCACAAAATTAATGAAGCATACTTTAAGGGTGGACATAAGCAGGCAGTGTCAGCCCTGGAGGAAAACCTGGATATCAAGATTGATGACTATGCCACCTTTAACTGGAAGTCAGTGGCTGAGGCCATCAACATTCTGGGCGGCATAGACCTGGAAATTACGCCTGCGGAATTTAAATATATCAACGGCTTCATTACAGAAACCGTCAATTCAACAGGTATTGGTTCCTATCAGCTGGAGCAGGCCGGGATGAACCATTTAGACGGCGTCCAGGCTGTGGCCTACAGCCGTCTGCGTCTCATGGATACGGATTTTCAGAGGACGGAGCGCCAGAGAAAGGTGGTAGAGCTTGCCCTGGCAAAAGCAAAGCAGGCTGACCTCTCAACGCTGACCTCGCTGGCCGGCTACATGGTGCAGGAAATTTCCACCAGCGTAGGAGTAGACGATGTACTGCCTCTGGCAAAGGATATCGGTAAGTATCACATCGGAGAGACTGCCGGTTTCCCATTCTCAAGGCAGACCATGAAAATCGGAAAGATGGACTGCGTGGTGCCTACCACCCTGGAAAGCAATGTAGTCCTTCTTCATCAGTTCCTGTACGGCCAGGAGACGTCCTACAGTCCATCCTCCGCTGTCCGTAAAATCAGCGCCCATATCTCGGAAGAAACAGGGCTTTATGAGGAGGGCAAGGCAGCTCCTTCCGGAGGCGGCTCCTCAGGAGGAAGTTCATCAGGAGATAAGGCGCCTGCCCAGAATGTACCGGCAGAGACCCCTCCGCCCGAAACAACAGCGCCTGTGGAGACAACCCAGGAGAGTATCGGGGAGACGGAAGAGACAGAGGAGACAACCCTGGAGAATACCGAAGAAACAGAAGAGACCGAAGAAGTGGGGCCGGGCGTATCAGACAAATCCACAAAGGCTCCTGAAAGCACCAAACATACGGATGAGGAACAGGGTCCGGGAAGCAGCGGCCCGGGCGGCAGCGGCGCCGCAGAACCTTCCGGCAGCTATCCCACAAAGGCCCCTGAGACAGAGAAGCCTGGCTCCGGTTCCTCCCCTGGCTCCGAATCTGATTCCGGCAGCAACGGCCCTGGCCCAGGAAGCCAGGACAACGGCCCGGGCCAGGCTCAAAGCGGTACGGACGAGGGCGGCCCAGGCATCTAAAGCAGGTTCCGGTATCTAAAGCAGGTTCCGGTATTTAAAGCAGGTTCCGGTATCTAAAGCAGTACCGGCATCTGAAACAGTACCGGCATCTGAAGCAGTACCCGGCATCTAAAGCAATACCCGGCATCGAAGACCGCCCCGGAACAGAAGCACAGGGGTAAGCATAAAAGAATGGCCTCAGGCATTATTTCAACGCCTGGGGCCATCCTTTTATGCTGCCGTCAAGGATTGCCCGGAACATGCAGTCTTTTATATGAGGATTGTCCTCCTGCAGCCTGTGTATCAGCTCCTTAATATACTGCCGCTTTGTGTATCCGTCCATGGGGCATGGGTTTTTGCATACAGGAAGCTGGTATTTGTTCCGGAACCCTATGACATCTGCCTCTGTGACAAAAATCATGGGACGGATGACAGTCAGGTCCATGCGGTCCAGATAGGTAAGGGGCGAGAAGGAGTGGAACCTTCCCTCATAGAACAGCGACATCATCATGGTCTCGATCACATCATCCCTGTGATGAGCATAGGCAATCTTGTTGCATCCCATCTCCTTGGCCTTTTCATTGAGAGCGCCTTTTCGCATCTTGGCGCAAAGAGAACAGGGGTTGGTTTCCTTGCGGATATCAAAGAGGACCGCGCCAATTTCTGTGGAAATGATTTCATATGGGATCTCAAATTCCCGGCACATGGCCGCCACCGGTTCCAAATCCATATTGCCAAGCCCCAAATCCACCGTAATGGCGCACAGTTCATATTTTTCAGGATAAAACCTCCTCAGATGATGAAGGGCATGGAGCAATGTCAGGCTGTCCTTTCCGCCGGACACTCCTATGGCGATACGGTCACCGTCCTGAATCAGCCCGTATGTATCAAGAGCCTGGCGTGTCAGGCTCAGAAGACGTTGTAATTTCATGTGGGTTCCAACCAATCCTTTCTGGTCTTTTCTGGATCTTTTCTTTATCTGCCGTTCAGCGCCCTGGGTATTTTGTCTTTACAGGAATGCTGCACGGCTTTTTCTATTCTACCTGTCCACACACCTGGTTGTCAAGAAAAGTTAACTATGTTAAAATGGGGGGAGAATAAATTAAGGGTGATGATGAAATGATAACTTATAAATATGTAGTATCTGACAAGCAGGGGCTTCATGCTACCAATGCCATGAGTCTGAGCAGGGCGGCCTCTGAATATGAGAGCCGGATAACCCTTAAAAGCCAAAAGGGTACAGCGGACTGTAAGAATGTCCTTGCTCTCATGAGCTTGGGCGCGCACCAGGGAGAAAGCCTGGAGCTTACGGTGGAAGGGCCTGACGAGGGCCAGGCCTCCGGTTTCTTAAAAGGGCTCATGCGCACTATTTTATAAACATGCCCTGATTGGCGGCCATGATGAAATAAATCCCTTTCCTAACAGCTAGGAAACGGGTTTACCGCAAAATCCCTTCTTGACAGGCTATAGTTAATATCAAAGAACTGCTTTGCAGTTCAAATCTGGAAAGAGGGGTTATTATTATGGCAAGATTAGGTATTTCTATTTATCCGGAGTATTCCACAGAAGAACAGGACATAGCGTATATCAGAAAGGCAGGTAAACTGGGTTACAGGAGGATTTTTACCTGTCTTTTAAGTGTTGGTGAAAAGAACAGGGAGGAAATCATCGGACAGTTTTGCCGCCTGGCTGATGAGGCCCATGCCTGCGGCATGGAAATCATCCCGGATGTAAGCCCTGCTGTATTTTCAAGGCTGGGAACCTCTTATGAGGATCTGTCTGTGTTCCGGGAAATGCATGTGGACGGCATCCGGCTGGACGAGGGTTTTGACGGCATGAAGGAAAGCCTTATGACCTATAATCCACAGGGGCTGAAGCTGGAGCTGAATGCCAGCACCAAGCTGGTGTATGTGGAGAACATCATGGATCACCATCCGGACCGTGAGAAGTTAATTACCTGCCATAACTTTTATCCGCAGGCATACACGGGACTGAGCCTGAAGCATTTTAACAGGTGCAATGACAAGATGAAGTCACTGGGTCTTAAGGTGGCTGCCTTTGTATCCAGCAATGCGCCCGGTGCTTATGGTCCATGGCCTTTAAACGAAGGACTCTGCACCCTGGAAATGCACCGCGGCCTTCCTCTGGATTTCCAGGTGCGCCATATGTTTGCCACCGGCATGGTAGATGATGTGCTGATTGCCAATGCCTATGCAACGGACGAGGAGCTCCATGCCTGCGCAGCAGTCAATCCCAGCATCCTTACCTTCGGCATTGAACTGGAAAAGGAGCTGACGGACACAGAGAAGCAGATCCTGGACTATGAGCCAAAACATGTGGTGAGAGGAGATATGAGCGAATACATGATCCGCTCCACCTGGCCCAGGGTAACATTTGCAGACCAGTCCATTCCGGCTGGCAACACCAGGGACTTAAGGCCGGGCGATGTGGTCATTCTCAATGACGGTTACCTGAAATACAAAGGAGAGCTCCACATCGTCACAAAGGATATGCCCAATGACGGCCGCAAGAACGTGATTGGACATCTGCCGGAGTATGAACATGTACTGTTAGACTATATCGATCCCTGGAAGGTGTTCGCGTTCCGTATTGTATAAGACTGTAAGAGAAGGAGTTTAACCATGCAGAATAAAAGACAGGAACAGCTGCTTGCCATATTATCAGAGCGGAGGGACTGGATGACCAGCCGGCAGCTGGCCGGCCTTCTGCAGGTGTCGGACCGGACCATCCGCTCCGATGTGGAGGCCATCAATAAGCACACGGACCCGCCGCCCATCGAGTCCAATGTGCGTCAGGGATACAGGCTGTGCGAGGACGCACGGCCTGCCCTGGCGTCAGGGGCAGAGACAAGGGAGGCAGACATTCCCCAGACCCCCGGCGCCCGCTGTGCATACATGATACAAAAGCTGCTGTTTGAGGTGAAGGAGCTGAACCTTACCATGCTCCAGAGCCAGATCTATGTCAGCGGTTATTCCATTGACAATGATTTAAAGCGCATACGAAAGATGCTGGAGCCTTACAGCGGCCTGAAGCTGGTACGGAACAAGGAATGCATCTCCTTAAAGGGAGACGAGGCCAGCAAGCGCCGTTTTTACCGGGATTTACTGGTGGCTGAGGTGCAGGAGAACTTTCTTAACCTGAACACCCTGGCCCATCTCTACAGAAGCTTTAACCTGATTGAGGTCAAGGATATCTTTGTGGATGTGCTGGAGGAATATGACTATTCCATCCATGAGTCCATGTTTCCCATGCTGATTCTCCATGCGGGGACCAGCATTGAACGGATGAACTGCGCCAATTACATCAATATGGAGGATGGGATGCAGGGGCTGGAGGATACCATTGAGTACCAGATATCCCAAACCTTCTTTGACCGCATTTCCAAGCGGCTGCACATAACGGTCCACGACGGCGAGGTGGGCATGTTTGCCCTGGTAATCATGGGCAGGCGGGCTTCCAACTATACCAGCGATTTTGTCAATTACAACGGAAAATGGATGAATACCAAGAAGCTGGTGGCTGAAGCCCTGGAACAGGTCTATGCTCTGTTCGGCCTGGATTTCAGGCAGGACGCAGATTTGGTGGCAGGGCTTAAAATGCATTTTCACGGACTCATCGAACGTGTCAAGAACCAGGTGCGGATGGAGGATGTGTTTGTGGAGGAAATCAAGCGCAAATATCCCCTTGTTTTTGAAATGGGAATCTATGTGCTGGAGTTTCTGGAGCAGCGGCTGGGACGACCCATATCAGATGTGGAAAGCTGCTACATCGCCCTTCACCTGGGAGCGGCCAGTGAGCGCATGAATTCCGTGAGAAAGTACAGGGCAGTGATGATTCTGCCCCACAACCAGTCCTTTTCCGACATGTGCGTGAAGAAGATATCCGACATGTTCCGCGAGCGTATGGAGGTGGTAAAGGTATTCGGCTATTTTGAGGAGGATGAGGTGTCGGCCCTGGACCCGGATTTACTTCTCAGCACCTTTCCGCTGGAGCACGGACTGGATGTGGAGACTGTTTCCATCAACCTGTTTGTGGATTCGGAAACAGAATCAAAGATCCTCCAGGCCATTAACCGGCTGGATAAAAAAGGCTTCCGGCTGGAGTTTACATCCCATATCGGGAACCTGATACGAAAAGAGCATTATCACTCCCAGGTAGATATGGACCAGCCGGAAGAAATCATCCGTATGCTGTGCGCGGGCCTGGAAAAAGAGGGCATCGTGGAACCGGAATTCACGGAAGTGGTCTTAAAGAGGGAGCAGATGTCGCCCACCTCCTTTGTGAATACATTTGCCATTCCCCATGCCTTTGGCGCCTTTGCCAGAAATTCCACCATTGCCGTGGCACAGCTTAAGAATCCGGTGAAATGGGGAGCCTTTGAGGTGCGTCTGGTCATGCTTTTCGCCATCAACGAAGGGGATGCCAGAATGATTAAAATTTTCTTTGACTGGGTATCCAATGTGGTAAACCAGCCGGAGGAGCTGGCAAAATTAGTGGCTCCATGCAGCTATGAGGAATTTATTGACAGAATTATGGGTTGATTTTCCTAACAGCTAGGAAATGTCTTTAATGAAAAAAAGTGAATAACTGCCTTATAATTAAGGCAACTTAATAAGAAATGCAGCAAACAGAATGGTTTTGTTGCATTTTCTCGTTTCAAAAACAATAAGGAGGCAGCAAAATGGTAGAGGGATTAGAAATGATTTGCTTCAAGATTATCTCCAATGTGGGAGGCGCGCGTTCCAGCTACATCGAAGCAATCCAGAAAGCAAAGCAGGGAGACTTTGAGGGAGCCAGGGAATGTATAAAGGCAGGCCAGGAGATGTTCCTGGTTGGACATGAGGCCCACTTTGAACTGATTCAGAAGGAAGCACAGGGAGAGCAGGTAGGCGGCTCCATGATTCTGGTTCATGCGGAAGACCAGCTCATGAGTGCGGAAGGCTTTAAAATCATCGCGGAAGAGATGATTGCCAGCTACGAGCGAATCGCTGAACTGGAAAAAAAGCTGGAAAACCGTTAATTCAGACATTGTATTTTACCCATCGGTATAAAACAGGAACAATAAAAGGAAACTATATAGATATCAAGGAGGATTTAATCATGAAACGAGTATATTTATTTTGCAGCGCAGGAATGTCCACCAGTATGCTGGCAAGCAAGATGCAGGACGTAGCCAATTCCCATGACCTTCCCATTGAAGTAGAGGCATTCCCGGACGGAAAGATTGGCCAGATTATTGATGAGAAGCATCCGGATGTGATTCTCTTAGGGCCCCAGGTCAAATACCGCTATGGCGAGATTGTTGAAAAGTACGGCGACAAGGGCATTCCGATTCAGGTTATCGACCAGACGGATTACGGTATGATGAACGGTGAGAAAGTACTGAAATCAGCGATCAAGCTCATGAAAGCAGCAAAATAACAGTCCGGCGCAGCACCTTAGCCCGCCTGTGCTAAAACAATCATAGTTGAAATGGGGGAACATGAATCATGCTAAATAAGTTAGAGTCCGTACTCATGCCGCTGGCAGAGAAAATCGGAAAAAACAAATATCTCATTGCCATCCGTGACGGCTTCCTGCTGTCCATGCCGCTGTTAATCGTAGGGTCCTTTTTCCTGCTGGTTGCCAACTTCCCAATACCGGGATGGACGGATTTCTGGGCGCGGTTTTTCGGGGACAACTGGGCATCCTATTTTTCAAAGCCCACTGACGCCACCTTCTCCATCATGGCAGTGCTGGCCGTTATAGGCATTGGCTATTCCTTCGCGGAGCAGATGAACGTAGATAAGCTGTTCGGAGCAGCCATTGCCCTGGTAAGCTGGTTCCTCATCATGCCCTATGAGATTCTTGTGGACGGCGGTTCCAGCGTCACCGGAATTCCGTTAAACTGGGTGGGGTCCAAGGGTATTTTCGTGGGAATCATCGTGGCCTTCCTGTCAGTCCATATTTATGCATGGGTAAACAAAAAGGGCTGGGTTATCAAAATGCCTGACGGCGTTCCTCCTACAGTATCAAAGTCATTCTCGGCCCTGATTCCTGCAGGTGTGTCCATACTGGTATTCTTTATCATGAATATCGTGTTTGCAATGACGCCTTATAAAAACGCATTTAACTTCATCTTTACGATTTTACAGACACCGCTTTTAAAGCTGGGCAATACACTTCCGGCCATGGTAATCGCATATATATTCCTTCACTTCTTCTGGTTCTTTGGAGTGAACGGCGGTTCCGTTGTAGGCGCTGTGTTCAATCCCATCCTTCAGACACTGTCCGCCGACAACCTGGCTGCATTCCAGGCAGGCCAGCCGCTGCCCAATATTATTTCCCAGCAGTTCCAGGATTTGTTCGCAACCTTTGGAGGATGCGGTTCCACATTGTCGCTGCTCATTGCAATGCTTTTATTCTGCCACTCCAAACGTATCAAGGAATTAGGCAAACTGGCGTTTATACCCGGCGTATTCGGCATCAATGAACCTCTTGTATTCGGCCTTCCCATTGTGCTGAACCCAATGATTCTCATTCCCTTCATGCTGGTGCCCACTATAAACATCGTAATTTCTTATTTCTGCATGAGCATTGGTCTGGTTCCCCTCTGTACAGGCGTCGCCATTCCATGGACCATGCCCGTGGTACTGTCCGGATTCCTGGCAACAGGATGGCAGGGAGCTGTACTGCAGCTGCTTCTTCTCATACTGGGAGTATTCATCTATATGCCGTTTATTAAGATGATGGATAAGCAGTATCTGGAAGATGAGGCCAAGGCTTCTGACAAATCAGATGACGATGACATTGACTTTGACGACCTTTCCTTTGACGACCTGTAGGCCGGCTGCCTTTGACGGTCCGTCCATCCTTTGACAATCCCTGTGGGGATACAAGAATATGAGGTGAAGATAATGAAAATTATTATGATATACGACCAGATACAGTCCGGTCTTGGAACAAAAGATGACACAATGGTTCCCCTTACAGGCAAAAAGGAGCCTATTGGTCCCGCAGTTATGATGGAGCCCTTCTTAAAGGAGGTGGACGGCCATGTGACAGCCTGCCTGTGCTGCGGCAACGGAACCTTCTTAGCTGACCCGGAGGAGGTCAGCCGCAAGCTCTGCGCCATGGTAAACAAGCTGCAGCCGGATGTGGTTATGTGCGGCCCTGCCTTTAACTTCGCTGACTATGCGGGCATGTGCGCCAAGGTGGCATGCGACATCAACGCTACCACAAAGGCAAAGGCATTTGCAGCCATGTCTGTTGAGAACAAGGATACCATCGCCGCCTACAAGGATAAGGTGGCCATTGTGGAAACTCCAAAGAAGGGCGGAATGGGACTAAACGATGCGCTTAAGAACATGTGCGCACTGGCAAAGGCACTGGCTGACGGCAGCGATACAGCGGAACTGGAACATAAATTCTGTTTCAAATAGAGGAGGATATATAGGATGTGGGGTATGATTGCAACCTGGCGCATGGCAGTGGAAGGAATTACTAAGGGCGCCGAAATGCTGAAGGACGGCGGGGACGCAGGAGATGCCATCGAGTCTGCTATCCGGGAAGTGGAGGATTTTCCTTACTATAAATCTGTGGGCTACGGCGGGCTTCCCAATGAGGAGATGGAGGTGGAGATGGATGCCGCCTTTATGGACGGCAATACCCTGGATATAGGCGCTGTTGCGGCCATCAGGGACTTTGCCAATCCTGTGTCCATTGCCAGACGTCTGAGCCGTGAAAAGGTCAACAGCCTGCTGGTGGCGGAGGGTGCTGAAAAATTCGCCCACAAGGAGGGATTTGAGCGCAAAAATATGCTGACGGACCGGGCAAAGGCCCATTACAGAAAGCGTTTAAAGGAAATGTCCGCCCAGGCGGCCCTCCAGGAAGCCTCAGGAAAGCTTAAGCCATACTCAGGCCACGATACCGTGGGCATGGCCTGCCTGGACATGAGCGGCAAAATGACAGCTGCCACCTCCACCAGCGGTCTCTTTATGAAGAAAAAAGGCAGAGTAGGAGACTCTCCCATATCCGGATCCGGTTTCTATGCTGACAGCAAAAAAGGCGCTGCCAGTGCCACGGGCCTGGGCGAGGACCTGATGAAGGGCTGTATTTCCTATGAAATCGTCCGTCTCATGGGGGAGGGTATGCATCCCCAAAAAGCCTGCGAGACCGCCGTGGCCCGCCTGGACGCAGAGCTTAAGGAACGCAGGGGCGAGGCGGGGGATTTATCCCTTATAGCCATGAACCCAAAGGGGGAGTGGGGCGTAGCCACCAACATAGAGGGATTTTCCTTTGCCGTTGTCACAGAGGCTATGGAACCAACCGTGTATCTGGTGACCCGCCGGGAGGACGGCCGCTGTACCTACGAAAAGGCATCGGATGAGTGGATGGAAAACTATATGAAGACGCGCATGGCGCCCATTGAGGAATAGGAATATGGATGAACAGAATCAGATTGACAGAATGCTTCTGGACTATATCGACGAAAACCGGGACCGGCTGGTGGAGCATGTTCGTCAGATGGTGCGTATTGACAGCGTGGAAAGGGAGGCCCGGGATGGGGCTCCCTTTGGTCCCGGTGTAAAGAAGGCCCTGGACCTGGCGCTATCCATCAGCAGGGATATGGGCTTTGAAACTGTGGATTTGGACGGATACATCGGATACGCATTCTATGGCAGGGGAGAAGACTATGTCTGCGCCATGGGACATGTGGATGTGGTGCCGGCCGGAGAGGGCTGGAAGGAGCCGCCTTTTAACGGCCATATGGAAAACGGAGTCATATACAGCAGGGGAGTATTGGACAATAAAGGGCCAGTCATGGCATGCCTCTACGGCCTGGCCGCTGTCAGGGCGCTGGGGCTTCCCCTCAGGCATCCGGTACGCATCATCTTCGGATGTGACGAGGAAACGGGTTTTGAGGATCTCAGATACTATCTGTCAAAAGAAAAGCCTCCTGTTTACGGATTTACGCCGGACTGCAAATATCCTGTGGTATACAGTGAGCGGGGAAGGGCTGTGGTGCGCATCACCGGCACAAGGGAATACCTGGGTACATTTTTCGACTTTGTAAACAAATATTTTATCGGAGCAGGCAATACAGGCGACCGATTGGGTATTGACTATTACCATGAAGAATATGGTATGATGGAGATGCGCGGTTACAGACTGGGACTAGATCCCGTCTGGAAGGCCGGTCAAGGGAACATCCGCCGTGAAAATGCCGGAAACAAAAACACAGAAGTAAGTGCCGGAAACGGAAACGCGGCAAACACGGTATACTTTGAGGCTACCTTAAGCTATCCGGGCGGTATCACCATCCGGGAAATCATGAAGCCCATAACGGAAAAGGCAGAGAGCTGCGGTCTGAAGGCAGAGCTGGTACAAAATTATGATCCTGTGGTTTTTGCCAAGGATACGCCTATGGTAAAAGCCATGCAGGACAGCTATGAGCGGGTCACCGGCATGAACGGCACTCCCGTAACCACAACCGGCGGAACCTATGCCAAGGCCATGCCCGGTATCGTCCCATTCGGTCCCAGCTTTCCCGGCCAAAAGGGAATCAGCCACAATCCAAATGAGTGGATGACCGTGGACGACCTGGTAACCAACGCAAAAATATATGCACTGGCTCTGTACCGTCTGGCACAGCTTTAGGCTTTTTGCCGGTACTGTGCCGGCGGACAGGAAGAAGGAGAGGTTTTTATATGTTGGAGATATGCTGCGGCAGCTACTATGATGCCATGCAGGCTGCGTCCGGAGGAGCCGGACGGATTGAACTGAACTGTGCCCTGCACCTGGGCGGGCTTACGCCCTCCCTGGCATCCCTGGAACTGGTGAAGGAGCACTGCAATGTGAAGGTAATTGCCATGGTCCGGCCCAGAGGTGGCGGATTCTGTTACAGTGAAGAGGATTTTAATGTGATGCTCAGGGAATGCGAACATCTGGTCCGCCATGGAGCGGACGGCATTGCCTTTGGCTGTCTGAGGGAAGATGCCTCCATTGACAGGGAGAGGAATGCCCGAATGATTTCCATTATCCACAGCCATGGAAAGGAAGCTGTATTCCACCGGGCCTTTGACTGCACCTCCAACCCCTATGAGTCCATTGAGACACTGATTGAGCTGGGAGCGGACCGTCTTTTGACCAGCGGACTGAAGCCAAAGGCCGTCGAGGGAAAGGCTCTGCTTGGCGCCCTTCAGTCGTCTTATGGAAACAGCATAGAAATCCTGGCCGGAAGCGGCATCAATGCCTCCAATGCCAGAACGCTCATGGAAGAGACCGGAATAAGGCAGGTTCACAGCTCCTGCAAGGACTGGATGACAGACCCCACCACCACTTCCCACGGGGTGACCTACGGCTTTGCAGAGCCGCCCCATGAAAACTGCTATGACGTGGTGTCAGAGACACTGGTCCGTAAGCTTCTGGACAGCCTTGGGGAGTTGGGGAGATAGGCCATGATAGCAAAATACAAAAAGAACATACTGGTGAGAAGGCTCATAACCATCCTGGCTGTCGTGGCGTCCGCCCTGCTGCAGACCTATGTGATCCAGGCATTTATACGGCCGGCCAACCTTCTGTCCAGCGGATTTACCGGTGTGGCTATCCTCATTGACAGGATTGCCTCCCTCTACGGGCACAATATTTCCACCTCCCTGGGAATGCTGGTCCTCAATATACCGGTGGCCATCCTCTGCAGCAGGAGCATAAGCATGCGTTTTACCTTTTATTCCATGCTGCAGGTGTTCCTGGCCAGCTTTTTTCTGAAAATATGCAGCTTTCAGCCCTTGTTCAACGACGTGCTGCTGGATGTGGTTTTCGGCGGTTTTCTGTACGGGCTGTCCATTGCCATTGCCTTAAGGGGAAATGCCTCCACAGGCGGCACGGACTTCATAGCCCTGTATGTTTCCAATAAGACAGGAAGGTCCATATGGGAATATGTATTTGCAGGCAACTGCGTGATTCTCTGCATCTTCGGATACATGTTCGGATGGCTGTACGCAGGATATTCCATCCTGTTCCAGTTCGTATCCACCAAAGCCATCTCTGCCTTCCATCACAGGTATGAACGGGTTACACTGCAGATTACCACCACCAAGGCGCCGGATATCATAAACCAGTACGTCAAACAGTACAGACACGGCATATCCTGTGTGGACGCGGTGGGAGGTTACAGTCACAAGAAAATGTATCTGCTTCACACCGTGGTGTCCTCCTATGAGGTGAACGACATTGTGCATCTCATGCGGGAGCAGGATCCCCATGTCATTGTCAATATGATTAAAACGGAAAACTTTTACGGCGGATTTTATCAGGCGCCTATTGATTAGTGCTGCTGTTAAATAGTGCTGCTGTTCGGCGCGGGGCGTATGGGATGGGGGTGGGGTGGAATCAGGCTGCAAAGCCTTTGATAGTTGACATAACATTTTTATGTCTACTTTTTCTTTCATCCGGGTCATTGTCAGGATGACCGGAGGTTTTCACTTCCAATATATACTTCGGAAAAATTAAGATATATGAAAGGGATGTTAAGTTGATACTTACATCCTTTTTGTTTACAATAAAACCAGACATAACCGTTGGAGATGACGGATTTTATATGGATTACATGAGGGAGGATTTTAAATTGAGGAATTCAGGAAAAATACTTTGCATCGCAAGTCTGCTGGGGCTGCTGGTTCTGTCCGGCTGCGGCCGGAAGTCAGAGCCTGCTGCGGGGATGGGGGCGGATGGAGCTGCTGTTGAGGCAGAAGGAACAGCGTCTGCCGGAGCGGATGAGGGCAGGGCGGATGAGGAGATTCATATTTATTCCGACACCCGGTCAGGGGCTACTGCCGGTGATGAAACTGCACCGGCTGCAAACGGCGGCGCAGCCATCATCCAGGACCAATCCTTTGACGTGGAACTGGACAGCTGGGGTAAGGTACGGTTTGTGTCCTGCGAACCGGAGGATACCCTTGACACACCCCATTTTTATCTCATGAAGGACAACCAGGTCCTCTATACCTTTCCCTGGGAAGACCGCACCGGAACTCCCGGCGTCTTTGACAGCGTCCGTTTTGTATCCTTTCCGGATATAGACAAGGACGGAAAAAAGGATGTGGTCATTGGTGTTGGAAAAATATTCCAGAATACAGACAGTTCCATCCCCTACAGCGTCATATCCATTTATCTGAACCGGGGGCATGGTTTCGATACGGCTGATTCACTGACCAGCCGGGTAAACGAGGCCGTCATGTACAAAGAAGCAGAGTATAAGGATGTCTCTGCCCTGATAGGGCAATTTATGGAGGAGTCTTTAGACAGCATGGAGGAGTCCTCAGACAGCATAAAAGCAGCGGAACCACCGGCAAAAGAGAGCATAAGTGAGACCCGTGTTGTTTCTGAGGAAATCATCCGTCAGGCCGCCGGTTCCTGGACCCTGAACGGGCCGAAAACAGATGCCGGACTACGGCAGCATGGCTCTCTGCTGGAAATGTTCGGAACCGGCCTGCATATGGGAAACGGCCTGGAAATCAGCGATAACGGAGAGATTGAGTATTATATCGGCATCGGAACCGGCGGAGAGGGGCAGTGTACGGAGACAGGCGGATCTGCTGAAACAGGCAGTTCCATTACTGCCTCCATCACGCCCTATGAGGACCATGGGAACAGTCAAAACAGCCTGACGCTCCACCTGATAACGGAGGATGACACAGAATATCTGACCATGGAATATGACGGCGAGATACTGTACTGGAACAGATAGCTGCAAGGTAAAAACCTAATATCCAGACACTGTTTTACAAAGAATTTACTAAATGTGCCTCTTGAAATTTACATGGATTTTATATAATAAAAGCATAAAATAAAATCCGGGAGGCATGCGGTATGAAATCATTTAACATTATAAAAGAATATTGGCATCTGGCAATTCTGGGGCTGGCCTATACAGCCGTGTTCGCCGCCGCCGTTACAGTTATAATATTACAGTTATAATCAGATAATCAAAAGCAGCCGTCATAACCGGCTGCTTTTTTGAATCCTGTTCTGTTTATACTGCCAATTTCTATACTGCAAATTTCGCAAGTCTGTTTTTTATATCCCCGGATCCATCCTCATCAATGTGAAGAATCAGCTCCACTGTGCGGGATACCGCCAGGTAAAGAACTCCCAGAACGGACTTGGCATCTACCATACGGCTGCCATATTTAATATCTGCATCACAGTCATAATGGCTCAGCGTATTCACAAAATCTACCACCTGTTCCGGCTGTTCAAACTTAACTAACATACTTGTCATAATCTTACACTCCTTTGCATATCACCGGCTTCTGTTTCCTGCCGGATTTGTCATATGGTGTTGTTATAAGTATAGGAGCCCTGCATGGATTTTTCCATGGTAAGATCTTTGGATTTCCTGTAATATTTCACGTTTTTTGACTGATTTAAGGAAAACACAGGATGTAAAATGATAAATTGATGTTAAATCCGCACTCCGTCAAACGGCAATAGCAGGGGTTACAGCCAGATATACGCCCGGAGCGCAGCCGCTCCCAACATGACTAATAACATAATTCCCAAACCCGCCATATCACTCCAGAATTCCTTCTTCATATCAATACGCCTCCTTTATATATCGAATCACTTCTTTGGATGACATGATAGTAGCACCATACGGTTTAAAGATTCCATATCCAAATCATGAGGTAAATATAAAGATTTCATGGGGAAGGTTTTAAATCCCCGGCAGAACCCGTCAGGCCCAATGTGTAAATACGTACCGTGAAATCTGCAAAAGTGACAAACAGCCCAAATGATTACGAAATGTGAAAAAAGTGTGAAATTAGCACTCGACTCTTGACTTTGCTAACAACGCGTGTTATATTACATATAGAACAAATAGAGAAGGGAATGTAAGAGGAGATGAGATAAGTTTTACAGTTTCCTTCCTATGCGGTTCCAGTACAATATATAACAACCTCATAGATTATTAAATAAAGGAGAGATGACATATGTTGATGCCTAGTATTTTTGGAGAAAACTTATTGGATGACTTTTTTGATTACTCATTCAGCAGCCACAAGACATTCGATATGATGAATACCGATATCAGGGATACTGAGAATGGCTATGAGATAACCATGAACATGCCGGGTGTCAGGAAAGAGGATGTAAAGGCGGAACTCAAGGACGGCTATCTGACCATACAGGCCACAACAGATTCCAGCAGGGATGAAAAGGATTCCAACGGAACCTACATCCGCAGGGAGCGCTACTGCGGATCCTGCAGCAGAAGTTTCTATGTAGGTGACGCAGTGACCCAGGAGGACATCAAGGCCAAATTCGAGGACGGCACCCTGAAGATGCTGGTTCCCAAGAAAGAAGCCAAACCGGCCGTGGAGGAGAAAAAGTATATTGCAATCGAAGGTTAAACTCAAATATGACTTACAGACCTGACCATACATGGCTCCCGGAACTGTTTCCGGGAGCCGTACAAAAAACAGAGGAGGAATGACGTATGTTAATGCCCAGTATTTTTGGTGAAAATATGTTTGATGAATTTTTCAGGGATCCATTTTTTGACAGCAGGGATATGAAGAAGCTGGAGAAGAAATTATATGGACGCAGAAGCAAAAAACTGATGAAAACCGATATCCGTGAAACAGATACAGGATATGAACTGGAAATGGATCTGCCGGGATTTAGGAAGGACGAAATCAAGGCATCCCTCAGGGACGGATACCTGACCATCAGTGCTGCCAAGGGACTGGATAAGGACGAGCAGGAGAAGAACAGCGGCAGATATATCCGTCAGGAGCGTTATGCCGGCGCCTGCGAAAGAAGCTTTTATGTGGGCGAGGATATGACGGAGGATGATATAAAGGGCGAATTCAAGCACGGTATCCTGAGACTGTCCATTCCAAAGAAGGAAGCGAAACCTCTTGCAGAGGAAAAGAAATATATCTCTATTGAAGGATAAACCCGGCATAACATAACAGAACCCCGTAGTGGAGGTGATGCAGCATCACATCATCAAAACCGCGGGGTTCCTTTTTTATATCCTGGTTTTTATTTGTATGGTATAATGCAAATGACAATACATGCCTCAGGAGCCGATACACCTCAATCCGGGCATACAGCCAGTGCTGACAGGAGGAACGAAAGGTATGAAAAAGAATAAGGGGTATGGACTTTTATGGATGCTTGCGGCAGAGGTGGTCCTGTTTATTTTCTTCCTTGCCATTGCTCCGCGGCTGAATGCTGAGGGACTTCTGTACCGGTCCGCCGTGCCCGTAACCCCAGAGGAAGTGCTGTCAAAAGACGATAGCGGCAGGTTTGAGCTGAAATACGGGGCAGGTTACCCCTGTACGGAGCCGACCGGGTGCATGACCTCTGTATCGGATTTGCAGAAAAACTATATCGGCGCATGGGAGGCAGATGCCTCACTCTTTCAGGCAACCGGTATCTATAAACAAATCAGCCACAGAACCCGGCCGTCAACGCAGCGCGGCTATTACAGCAGCCGCAGTCCAACCTACGGAGTCACTGCCCCCGCCATTACACGGAGCCGGTGGACCACCTTCTGGATGAGGCCGTATGCGGATTATGCCCAGTATTACCTGATTACTTTTAAGGACGGAACCAGAACCTGGGCTCTGGTGGACAACGCAATCACCAGAATACCTGCAAAAGGCAGGGTGGCCCTTCCTGTGGGATATTACTGGGACGAGGGAGCCGCCCGTTTTCTGACTGATAAGGAAAAAAAGGCATACCGCATAACAGACCGTGATGTGCTGGAAGATAACTGCCTGGGAAATGCCCTGGACCTGTACAGCGGCTGGATAGAGGGAGACGAGATGAGACAATACCATGAAACATGTTCCTTCGTCCAATCCGTTGCGCTGGTAATAATCGGCATTCTTTTATTCATCACCCTGATTCTGTTCATGTTTTCGGGCAAAACGTCCGGCATGCATACGAAGAACCGCTGATATTAGGAATTTTGCAAGGGAAAATTAAGAGTTCTCTGCCCACACTTATAGTATACTTTTAGTATAAAAATCAAACGCGCAGAGAAAGGATGGAAAGAAATGATATGGTCCCCAATCGTGACAATACTTGCTGCGACTGTTCTCCTCTGCGGATGCGGCAGCACAGTATCTCCCGCAGCAGGCAGCAGCCGGGCGCGGGAGTCTGCCCTGCCGGAGAGCATGGAATATCTGTCCGAGGTGCCGGCGCCGGAAACAGCGTCAGAATCACTGCCTGAAATTACAGCAAAACCGGAGCTGCTGACCGACGCCAAAACCCTCTTCCCCATGGAGTACGGAACGGACGCAGACGTTATATTCTTTGCAGATCTGGACCATGATGGAGAACCGGAACGCATCACTGCCGGACTGGATGATTTCCAGGCATCAGGAGGACAATATGCCTCCCTTAAGGTACTGGCAGGAGAATCGGCTGATTCCCCGGTCATCTGGGAGCATGACTACAGTGTGGCCCATGCGGGCTGGACCATGCTGTATCTCTACAGAGAAAACGGGGCGGATTATCTTATGGAATATTCACCTTATATGAACCAGGGATATGGCGCATACAGCATTCGTGTCTTTTACATAGGTCCAGATAAAAAGACAGTGGAAGCGCACTCCCACACAGCAGATTTCGCACTCCAGCAGGAGGACAGGACAGGCTTTTTCGGAGATCCGGACGCTCTTGCAGCATTCATGGATACGGCAGAGGGCTACATAAAGAGCAGTCTTTTGCTGGTAAGCACCGACCAGGGCCGTCTGGCATACAGCACCCCGGAACGTCCGGTCACCCTGAACCATGACGATTCCTTCTTTACAGATTCATGGAATGTAACGGAAAAATGGGACGGGCGGGAAACCATTGAATAGTCCTGTCATGGTAACCAGCAGCAGGAGAGGAGGACGAGTATGGTCAGTATCCTATTTTTCATCATCGTAATTTTAATCATAAGCATCCTGTGTTTTTTGTCAGGGCGCAGAATGGCGGAAAACAGGGCGGAAAAAAACCAAAATCCGGAAAACCAGACAAAGGGAAGCAGGGCGGCCCAATCCATAAAACATTTTTTTATGCGCCATCCTGTCATGGTAAAGGGTCTGCTTTTATTTTATATTGCCTTTGCGGGCTGTTTTACATTTCCCATAAGAAGCCAGCCATATCCCCTGGATTTCACCAAGGCTTATCTGCTGATTTGCTCTTACGGAATCATAGGTTTGGGATTTGCAGGCCTTTACGGGGAGGCAAAAGAGAGGACTGTCTATCCTCTGACCCTCCTTATGACCATTCTGGGCATGGTGTGCAGATATGTTCTTGAATATGGAGAGGCATCCAATGTCTATAATTTTACCATGCTCAATATTCTGTCTTACATAATCCTCATACCTGCTTTTACAATGGGTGCATACCATTATATTGTAAAGTATCTGATTTCCGCCAGGTAGAGCAGTGAAAGGTTCTTTGCAAAACAGGTTTAGCTGCATCCGGCTTTCCAGGTTTAGCTGCGTCCGGCTTTCTTCATCACTTCATCCAATGCTGCCTGCGCGGTCCTTGCCGCCTCATTAAGGGCATCTGCCGCCGGTACATTTTCAATCTCCACCTTGTCCGCTGCAATGGCCAAGGCATCAAATATCTTACCGCCGGTGGGGTCTACGGGGTCAGGGGACGCGTGCATGGCCTGGTCCAGAGGAACAAGGGCCTGGGGATGGTCCTCTATATATTGTTTGTATTCAGGGATATCCAAGGCAGTCCGGCGGACCGGTATATAACCTGTTGCCATAGACCATCTGGCCTGGCTGGAGGCCTCTGCAAAATACCTCATGAACTGGTAAGCCCCATCCTTTGTCTTATCTTTCCCCGTATCCACCATTACCAGCTGTAATACTCTGGCAACAGGTGCAGACGGATTCCCTCCGAATCCAGGCTGCTCCATGGCCCCCACCTTCGTGAAATCCAGGTCCGCCTGGTCGCCGGAGGAGCCGGTATATCCGCCGGCCTTATCCTGCAGCACATCATCCATGGTATCATACCAGTATTCCCAGCCCTGGCCTCCATAGTGGATTGCCATAATGTCATCTTCGTGAATCCATTTGCGCACTGCTTCCCAGGCTTCAATCCACGGTTCCGAATTTATGAGCACAGTGCGGTTGTCGTCACTGAGCATGGCGCCTCCGTTGCTGAGAGCCATATCAATGAGATTGTCCTCCCCCCACATGGGCTCCCATCCATAGACGCCGGCCTCTGCGCCATCTGTACTCTGCCGTATGACCTCAGACGCTTCAGCTAAATCCTCCCATGTCTTTATGGAGTCAGGCCTGATGCCGGCTTTCCCGAACAGACTTCTGTTATAGTACATGACCTGTGTGGTGCCGTATGCAGGCATTGCATACATGGTGCCGTCCTCCCCCAGGCACTGCTGATGGAATACGGGAATCAACGTATCCGGATCAAAAGATGTATCCTGGTCCGTATAGCCGTCCAGGGGGACTAATAATTCCTTCTTCATAAGATTACGCGTCTTGTCAGAGTCCAGAAGAGCTATGTCCGCCGCATTCTTTCCAGCGATTCCGGCCTGAAGCCTGGTGTATGTCTCATCGTAATCAGCCTGCTGGATACCGGTCACCGTGTATTGATTCTGGGACTGGTTGAAACTGTCAATAATTTCCTCCATGACCCCGGCTGCCGTCTTACCTCCTGAATACCAAAGTGTCACCTGGACCCTGCCGTCAGCTGCAACGGTATCCGCCGGAGCCTTGGCCCCGCAGCCTGTGAGCAGAGAAAAACAGCCGGCCGCCAGTACCGCGCCTATGGTCTTTTTGTATATGGTTGTCTTGTAATGATTGATTGGGCTCATATTTGATTCCTCCTTGTTTTGTTTTTCTTAACCCTTACAGCCAAAGTCAGTAATTCCTCGGACAATTAAAGGCCAGGCGACTGTAAATAAAATCAGCAGCGGCACCACGGTTACCGTGCCCGCGGCCATTACCAGGGACCACTGGGTTCCATAGGCACTTCCCTCGTACAGAAAACGCCGGAGTCCCTGGGACACCAGGCTCAGTTTTGGCGTATCGGTTATAAGGGACGGCCACATATAACTGTTGTAGGTATTGATGAAGGACAACAGGATGAATGTGACAAAAGAGGGGCGGGTCATGGGGAATACAACCCCTGTGAGAATTCTAAAATGACCTGCGCCGTCCATCCTGGCCGCCTCCATGGTTTCCATGGGAACGGCCTCAAATGCCTGTCGGAGCAAAAAGATTCCCAGCACACTTACGCCATTTGACAGAATAAGTCCCTGGTAACTGTCTAAAAGCCCTAACCTGGACAGTATGATATAACAGGGAATATAGGTCACGGCAGTCGGCACCATATAGGTAAAAAGAACCAGCCGGAACAGCATATCCCTGCCCCTGATCCTCATGAACGTCACACCATAGGCAAAAAAGGAACAGCATATAACCTGGATTGCCGCCACGCTGACCGCCACCAGCAGACTGTTGGCCAGGTAACGTGGAATGGGAGAGTGGAATACTATTTCCAGGTAATTTCCATATTGGGGCGTTGAGGGAAGGAAGGCATCTGCTGCCATAACCTCTGCCTTTGTTTTAAGGGAGCTGACAGCCATCCACAAAAAGGGAAAAACAGTAAAACAGCACGCGGCCGCCAACAGCATATGGACAACGCCCAAACGGATCATACGAAAGGTGCGGGGGACAAAAATCATATGTAAACCTCCTTTTTCTTCCATTGTATCTGGAACAGGGACAGGCCCAGTCCTATGGCCATAAGAATGACCACGGCCGCAGACGCCCTTCCCATGTCAAATTGTTCAAAGCCCAGCTGATAATACAGATAGAGAAGGGTCCTGGTGCTGCCTGCGGGGCCGCCCTGGGTCAGAATCTGAATCTGGTCATAGGCCCGCAGGGAATCCGCGGTCATGATAATTCCTGTCATCAGAATGATTGGGCGCAAAAGCGGTAGAGTGATATGTAAAAGCCGCCTGATGCTTCCCGCACCGTCAACAGAAGCAGCTTCCGACAGCTCGGACGGCATTCTGGATAAGGCGCCGGTAAAAAGCAGCATAACATACCCCAGGTTCTTCCATACAGTGACCAGGGCCACGCTGCTTAAAGCCGTGTCAGAGCTGTGCAGCCAGGCAGACCCCGGCAGGCCCAGCATATGCAGCAGCTGGTTGGCCAATCCTGCATCCGGTTCAAATATCCAGGTCCACACAATGGATACAGCCACAGCCGGCGTAATCCAGGGAGAGAAGAGTATAAGGGAGTATATGGTGTTCCTTCCGGCAGACCACACCAACAGGGCCAGTATAAGACCCAAAACCAGGACCGGAACCACCGTCTGCGCAGCAAACAAAAGGGTGTGGGAAAGGGCTTCCCAAAAAGCCTTATCCTTTAAAAGTCCCTGATAGTTGGCCCATCCGGTCATCTGGAATCCGGAGGTCATATAATCCCAGTCCGTAAAACTGATTCCAATGGCCGCTGCAATGGGTACCAGCCAGAACAGCATAAGGAAAAGAGAGGCAGGAGTCACGAATAGCATGAATGTAAGTCTGGATTTCCATTGTTTATATAAGTGAGAATTGCCCATCAGCCATTCCTCCGTTTTATTTTTTGTTCAAAAAATTAAAATTACTCATTGTATTGAACATGAAAGATAGTACCACGAATGCCAATTGCTGTCAATATTCTTGTTCAATAATTTTTTGATTTATTATAAAATGAACATTTTATAAAAGAGAAGGGTGGTTTTCAAGCCTGACAGATAATAATTTAAAGAATTTGGAATAAATTGGGCTGGATTTTTTATATCCAGAGTGAGATAATCAGAATATCTTTATTAAAGGATATCTTCATTACAGGATATCTTTATGTGGGATACATTGATAAGTGCCAGCCATGGGAAGCGGGCAACATCAGACAGAAGATGGAAATGGAAATAAGACTATGTCCCGGCTGCCAAATCGCGGCTGCCGGGACATACATGAAACGGATTCCGGGCCGCAGTTAATGCTTGGGCCTGTAAATGATTTCATTTACCGTATACACGGTGACAAAAGCATCCTTATCTGTTTTCAGAACATAATTCATCAGGGTTACATACTCGTTTTTATCAACAATGGTGATGATCTCCCTCCTTGGCTGGCCGTCATAGGCTCCGATGGCTTCATAAATCGTGGCGCCGCTGTGGAGATGATGCAGGATAAACTCCCTGATTTCTTCCTCCCGCTGGGAAATGATGCACACCCTCTTTTTTATGTTAAAGCCAAAGATGAAATGGTCCAGCACGATTCCGTTGAGATAGGTGCCAAGGATACTGAGCACCACGATTTTCTTGTCATAGACCAGGGCCGCGGACAGTGCCACACACATGCCTGACATGGACATGGCCCGCCCAAGTTCCATATGCAGGTATTTGTTCAAAAGCTTTGCCACGATATCCAGACCGCCTGATGACGCATTTCTGTTAAACAGCATGGCCAGTCCGATGCTTACCACAAAGATATAGCAAATCATATCCAGAAACGCATCATTGGTGATGGAAGCATTTTCCGGAAATGCCGTCTCAAACACAGCCAGGACCACGGGCAGCAGGAACGAGGTGTAAACAGTCTTTGCCCCGAATTCCCTTCCGATGAGCAGGAAGCCCAGAACCAGGAGGAACATATTGAGGATAAAGGTAATTGCTGAAATCTTAAGGGGAACAAAGTTTCCCAGAACAATTGCCAGACCGGATATACTTCCCACCGATACATGGCTTGGCATCAGGAAGAAAAAGACAGCTGCCGCCACGATGACGGTGGCAAAGGTTATCATGATGAACTCCCTGATCGTTTCCCACTTTTTCATAAAAACAAAGCCTCCAATACATACATTTTTTTACATATACGGTCCCCTCTGAACGGTCCGTCAAACGTCCCGTGTGGTATTGTATCACATCGCGGTCCTTCCTGCAATTCATAGAATCCACGGTTGATATATTTTCCATCCGAGGTTATATAAAAACTAATGTGAGGAAATCAAATGACAAAAGAAGAATTTTTAAAACGCGTAAAAGAAGACGAAGAATGGGCGCCGGGCTGGGAAACCATTGAACAGGAATTTGAGCGGCTCTACCCGGGACAGGAGCCCAGGCACTATGGCACAAACATGATGGCCAGGGCCATATTTGGCGGCGACTGCTACCTGGACGGCTATTCCATCTATGATTCTCCCAAAGGATATAAGCATATCGTGACATTTGGAATGACGGAGCTTTATGCAGATGAGGAGTCCTTTGGCGGAGAATGGAATAAGTGGGGTTATGAGATGACCATCAAGCTTAGGGAAAAGGAGCCGGAGGATTGTCTCTGGGCAATCAATATGCTCTCAAATCTTGCCCGCTATACCTATACCCAAAATCAGTTTTTTCTCCCCAACCAGTATATAGCAGGTAACGGCACATCCCTTCATGCAGGGACGGATTCAGCCATCACGGCACTGATAACCACCACGGACACAGAGGCGATGTCTCAGGATTCTGTCTATGGAAAGACGGAGTTCATCCAGCTGGTAGGTATTACGGAACAGGAATTTAAGAACATTCAGGGAAAAACAGAGAGCATTGAACTTCTGCTGGAACGGATGAAGCAGGATAACCCGGATTTGGTGACAGACATGACCAGGACAAAATCTTACTTGTAGCGGGACGGAAAACACTGGATTGACTGAACGATATAGACTGTATCTTGACTGAATCTTAAAAATCAAAAGCACATATGAAAACGAAGGTAACTGAATATGAAGTATATTACCAGCAAACATATCTCTAACAAACATATTTCCAAAAAACTGACAGCACCTTTACTCTGCATGGCGCTGTGCGGGGCATTGACTGCCTGCGGGCACAAGGAGCCATCCCATGCGCTGTCCCCGGAACAGACAGAATCCCAAAGCACTGAGGCAGAACCGGAAATCAGGATTGACACCCAAAGGGGCTCTCAGTCTGATAAGGCATCGGAGCATCCCATAGGCAGCGGCAGCACCGCTGCAACGGCTGATTCAGCCCAGGGGGAGGCCGGATATCGGCTGATTAAAGACCAGACGTTTGATGTGGCCCTGGAACCATTGGGCGGCGTCACATTTGCGTCCTATGAACCGGACAGCCTTCAAAATCCTCTTGCAGATGTCATGTTTGAGATAACGAAAGAGGGGAAAAACGTTTGCCTTCTGGACGGCGTGTATGAGGACAATATACGAAGCAACGAGACGTTTAACAAGGTGGAGGCAGTGTCCTTTCCTGACTATAACAGCGATGGTTTCAATGATATCATCATCATATGCAGCTACTCACCGGCCTCCGGGCCAAAGACAGGCACAGGATATCCTGAGGTGAGAATCTACAGCGGAAAGGCTGACGGCAGCTTTACCCTGGAGAGAAATCTGTCGGAAAACACCAACTCGGCCCTTGCCGAAAAGACCGTACAGTCTGTCCTGGGATATCTGGGCGCGGACAAAGGCGGGACCAGGGTATCCGCCTCCGGCTGGCAGCAGGCCTATACCGACCTTCTCCAATCCCAGGACAGCGGTCAGTGGCAGGGGTATAATTTAATTTACATCAATGACGACCACATCCCGGAATTGGTGGAAATCGGCATCGACGAGGCAACCGGCTGCAAGATAGTCAGTTTTGCAGACGGGGCTGTCAATGAAACGCAGCTGTCCAGGCTCTATTTCTCTTATATTGAACGCGGAAATCTTCTGTGCAATTCTGAGGGAAATATGGATTACTACTACGATATTGTGTACAGTATGGAATCGGGCCGGCTGCTTCCCATTGCTTCCGGATATTATGGGGCTGAGGATAACTCCCATGTGCAGTTTGATGAGGAGGGAAATCCCATCTACCAGTATGAATGGGAAGGTGTCATGATGACGCAGGAGGAATACAATCAGGCATTCCGGGCTGTCTATGACACATCCTCTGAGAAGCCGGGATATGAGTGGGATAAATGGTATTCTCTGGAAGAGGTAATCCAGGCCATCGGAGACATCCAATAAATGCCTGATTGGGAGGGCAGAGCATTCTGATGAAATGATGCTGTATTTATGTCCATGTCTTTGATATAATAGAATAAATCTGCTTATACTGACAGAGAATCACGCCTGACAAGGAGGAGACAGGAACATGCTTTTAGTGGCTAAAAGGGACGGGGAAACCGTGGAATTCCAATTGGATAAGATAACGCTGGCTATCAAGAAGGCCTTTAAAGCAACAGGTAAATCATATACGGCTGATATTATTGAGCTATTGTCGCTCCGGGTTACCTCTGATTTCCAGGAGAAGATAAAAGACAGCCGGATTAGCGTGGAAGATATCCAGGACAGCGTGGAAAAGGTACTGGAAGAATCCGGCTACACCGATGTGGCCAAGGCCTACATACTATACCGGAAACAGCGGGAGAAAATCAGGAATTTAGATAAGACCATCCTGGACTACAAGGATGTGGTGGATAACTACGTAAAGGTGGAGGACTGGCGCGTCAAGGAAAATTCAACCATTACATACTCTGTGGGCGGGCTGATTCTGAACAATTCCGGCGCAGTGACTGCCAATTACTGGCTTACGGAAGTCTATGACAGGGAGATTTCCGATGCCCATGTAAACGGGGACATCCATATCCATGATTTATCCATGCTGACCAGCTACAGCTGCGGGTGGTCCCTCAGGAAGCTTCTGTTAGACGGACTTGGCGGCATCACCGGGAAGATTACCGCATCCCCGGCCAAGCACCTGGCCACTCTCTGCAACCAGATGGTAAACTTCCTTGGAATCATGCAGAATGAGTGGGCTGCCTCCCAGTCATTTTCCTCCTTTGACACCTACCTGGCTCCCTTTATAAAGGCAGACAGCCTGTCCTATGATAAGGTTAAGAAATGCATGGAGGCGTTTGTCTTTGGAGTCAACACCCCCAGCCGCTGGGGTACCCAGGCTCCGTTTTCCCATATTTTCATGGACCTGAAGGTGCCGGTGGACATGGCTGGCGAAAAGGCCATTGTGGGCGGCAGGAGAATGGATTTTACATATGGGGATTGCCAGAAGGAAATGGACATGGTCAACCGGGCATTTCTGGAGACCATGCTGGAAGGCGATGCCAATGGCCTGGGATTCCAATATCCCATTCCGGCTTATGGGATAGGAGCGGATTATGACTGGTCGGATACCGAACAAAACCGGTTGTTGTTTTCCCTGGCATCCCATTACGGGACCCCGTATTTCATCAATTACATGGGAAACGGCATGAAACCGGAAGATGTAAGGACTTCTTATGATGGAATCCGGCCGGACTTCCATGTGCTGCGGAAAAAGGCCGGCGGCTTTTTCGGATACGGAGAGCATACTGGTTCTGTCGGCGTGGTCACGGTCAATCTGCCCCGGATTGCATACCAGTCAAAGGACGAGAAAGAGTTTTATGCCCGGCTGGACCAGATGATGGACCTGGCTGCCCGTTCCCTGAGCATTAAGCGGAATGTGATCTCCACCCTGTTAAAGAATGGTCTTTATCCCTATACGGCCTGTTACCTCACTGATTTTGACAACCACTTTTCATCCATCGGCGTCATCGGCATGAATGAAGCAGGGCTCAATGCGCGGTGGCTGAAGGCCGGCCTGGAATCCGGAGAGACAAAGAAGTTCGCTGTCTCTGTCCTGAACCATATGCGTGAAAAGCTGATTGGATATCAGATGGAGTACGGCAATCTCTACGGCCTGGAAGCGACGCCGGCAGAGTCAGCCACCTTCCGTTTCGCCAGACTGGACCGGGAGCGTTTTTCCGGGATCCGGACAGCCGGCCATGAAGGCGACGTCCCCTATTATACAAACAGCACCAAGCTGCCGGCGGATTATGACGGCACCTTGCAGGATGCACTCATAAACCAGGATTCCCTGCAGCCCCTTTATACCACAGGCACTGTATTCCATGTGTACATGGAGAGGGAACTGGAGGACTGGAGAAAGGCACGGGATCTGCTCAGCGGCATGATTACAGAACACTGTATTCCCTGTTTCACGCTGTCTCCTGTTTACACCATCTGCCAGACCTGCGGTTATCTGCCCGGCAGACAGGAGCGTTGTCCGAAATGCAATGGCGCTGCAGATGTTTACAGCAGGATCGCCGGTTATTACAGACCAGTCCATGACTGGAACGACGGCAAGGCACAGGAGTTTAAGAACCGGGTTATGTTCCCCATCGGAGAATAACAATGGATGTTTATGTGGCAAATGCGTTCAGCAAAGATAACAGTGGCGGAAACAAGGCTGGCGTAGTTCTGCGGCAGCACCGCCTGAATGAAGCAGAAAAAACAAGAACAGCCTTTCTGATGGGATATTCAGAGACAGCCTTTGTCGCTGATTCAGAGCTGGCTGATTTTAAATTAGAATACTTTACCCCTGCGGGGGAGGTCCCTCTGTGCGGTCACGCCACAATCGGGACTTTTGCTGTGCTGCGGCACTTGGGGATGCTTGAAAAACAGGAGTATACCATTGAGACGAAATCCGGTATACTGAGAATACGTGTGGATGAAAACGGCCTGATTTTCATGGAACAGAATACCCCGGAATTCTACGAAAGGCTGGATAAGGCGGAAGTGGAGGCATGCTTCGAGCCGGACGGCATCGCCGATACCTTACCTGTGCAAATTGTGTCCACAGGATTAAAGGATATTATGGTTCCTGTGACGGACCCTGAGATTCTGGGCAGGATGACACCTGATTTTTCCGCCATCACCAGGCTGAGCCTTGAGAAAGAATGCATCGGCATCCATGCCTTCTCCCCGGCAAAAGAAACGGGCCTGACTGCCATATGCAGAAATTTTGCCCCGCTTTACGGCATAGATGAGGAATCCGCCACCGGCACCTCCAACTGTGCGCTGGCCTGCTATTTATACAGGTACGCATCAAAACAAGACCAGTATATCTTTGAGCAGGGGCGTAATCTAAACAGCATTTCCAGAATATACGTTAAGCTGGATACCGAAGATAATACGATTACAGGGGTATGGGTGGGAGGATACGGATATTTGTCCTCTGTGAGAAGTGCTGCTGTTTAACCATCGACCTTCCCATCCATACCAGACAGATATCTCAATTCAGGCTTCATAATAATCGCAGCTAAAACCGCGCTTTCTTTTACAGGCTTTCCTTTACAGTCGGAAAATAAGTTGTTGGTCCATGAAGTATATGGTACAATCTGTTTGTGAATGACAGAAAAGACGGAAAGGTAACGGACAGATTATGATAAACAGAGATGACATGCTGGAGCTTACAAGACGGATGACCCTTTCCCGTACCTCTTTTACCAGGATTGCAGGATGTTATGTTGACAGGGACGGGGATTTTGATGGGAGTTTTAATATTAATTTTCTGAAATTATCAGCATCAGAACGGACAAAGAAACTGAAGCTGGCTAAGGAAATTCCCTTTTCAGCCACGAATGTGAACCTGAAAAAATACGAATATCCTCAAAGTGCGCGGAAACCTGGAAGTATGTGGCAGCTGCTTATGGCCATGAACGAATGCGGCCTGAAAAACGATGCCCTGATGGATACCTTTTATGATGTTGTCATGGAGCATTACCGTGCAGACAGGGCGTATGCCATCCTGGTTTTCCATGACCGTTATGATATCCCGGCAAAAGGTTCTGACAAGGAACGCCAGTGGGAATCAGAGGAAGTATTTGAATATATGATTTGCGCTGTCTGCCCCCTGAGCGGGGAGTATGAGCCGGATAAACCTGTGTGCGGCTTTTTGTTTCCTGCCTTTACGGACAGAAGCGGAGATCTGAATCACATTGATGTATTCCAGGCAGATGCAGACAAGCCACACATTGAAATACTGAAGCTTTTGGGAATCAACTGACAAAGTTTGGGCTTCCGGATTTTGGAGGATATCAGGCATATACTCCAAAATTCCGGAAGCCTTTTGCCGGCAGATGTAAGAAATAGCGGACCGTATGATTGGACCGTATAATTAGAATGTATGTTTAGAATGTATGATTATGATGTAATGATAGGGCTAGTTTGAAGAAATATGATTGTATTCCCTGATTATACCTATAATCGCAGAGGAACATCATTTCCCTGTGGGACTTAATTCTTTACATCTGCCAATGGTGCATGCCCCTGTCATTTGTTTTATATCGTTTAAGTTCCGGGCTCCGTTATCCAGAGCTTCCAGAATCTGTGCCTTAGTGACACCAGCGCAGTAACATACCATTTCCCCACTATCCATTCTCATTCTCCTTTATCATTTTCTGATAATTTCACTATACCACAAACAATACAATATATCCATAGAAGCACTTTGCGGCTTCCTTTTTCTGGCATATCCAGGTGAGGTGTGATAAAATAGAGCCAGATAGATTTTGACAGAAAACCCTCACTGAAACAGACAGACAGCGCCAGGCACCAATGGGCTTTTGGCGGGAAAGGCTGACCGTACATGAAAAAATTAAAATGCCCCATTTGCCAGAAAGAGCTGGAACAGGACCGTATACAATGTCCTTACTGTAAATACAGATTCAAAATCGTGCCCAAGCGCGTAAACAGTCCTGAGGATGAAAAAACGCGGCTGGACGGTTACCTGGTATCCGACATCCGGGACTGTCTGGTCCACATTGAGGAAGATACATTGAAACGGTTCAGGAAGGCCCAGAACAAGCCGGAATTTAACCCTTTTGCCGGATTTGCCGGAAACCTGTGGTTTGCCAAAAGAGGCATGTTCGACATCTCCCTGTGGCTCATTGTCATAAATATGACAGCTGTTCCTCTGATGGCTGCCGCTTATGGATGGATGCACAAGGGAAGCCGTTCCCTGCCTTATGATACCGGCTATGTATTTCTGTTCTTCCTGATTATGCTGGCGCTGGAATTCTATCCTCTGGGAAAATCCGCTGACCGGATGTTCTGGAAACACACCAAAGAAGTTCTCGATTTTCATGGGTGTAAAGACAGGACGGAGGAAGAGAACCAGGAGCTGATAAAGAAGCTGGCAGAGGACGGCGGCCTGTCAACGGCCAACAGTCTGGTCATTCTTGGACTGGATCTGCTGCTCATATTTTTCTGTAAGCAGGTGACCACAGCAATTTTTCTGTATTTCAGCTACACCAGATAAAGGGGGAGACAATGAAGCCATTGAAAAAGAGCACAGGAATCCTGGCGACTGCCATCCTTATTGTCATGATATCGGGGCTCCTGCTGGCCAATCAGATGATTGATTACCTTGAAAATAATATAACCACGGATTATACAAAGGTATACCATGATGACCTGGACCGGCTGCTGGGAGAGGGGTGGACGGTGCTGGCAAAAGAGAACGGTTATACGGCCACGCCCTTTGATTCCCCAAACATCTACACATGGGAAATCGGTTATAAGGATAAGGAAGGACAGGAGCGTTCCATACTGCTCAGCAACTTTAAGGACAGAAGCATGGAACACCCATTCGGATACTGCATAGAAAAGAATTTCCAGACCATGACAGGAGAGGTATATGCCAGGGATGTAATCAGTCCTGTGATACCCGCTGTCTGCTGGCAGCCTGAGTACTGGATTAGATTTCTCAATTATTATGTCAGCGGAGACCATATAACAGACAGGCCGTATGAGGGGCCTGCGTCTACAGCAGGTCCCAGGGCAGAAGTGACGCTAAAAACATCGCCTCTGTTGGATGAATCGAACAGCAGCATGGACTGGGAAAATCCGGAATCAGCTTTCCCTTTATATGATATTGATTACGCCGGCATCTTTAAAAGGAAGCCGGACCTATGGTATTTGAGCGTTTCTCTGGATTTTTATTTGGAGGATATGGATCCGGCTGAGTATGCGGAGAAAGCAGGTGCCCTGGAGGAAACCGCGGAGCAGGTTCTGGCCCGCCTCAACGAATATACGGGACATATAGTGAATGCAGAAATCATTTATCCTGCAGGTTCAGACCAGAAGGGAGCTTCCTATCATCACTGGTATGTCATAAACGGAGATATCGTGGACCAGTCCGTATCCGATATACAGCTTCCTATATTCGGTGTCATTGACCCGATGTATAACAACTTGAAAAAATTCTATCATCCGGAGCAGGGATATTAAAATTGTTTAATTGTTTCCAACTATTCGTGAAAGTATCATTTTGGCTGAATAGTTGGATATGAGAGGATACATGTACATGAACAAACCTTCTGAATGTCCAGAATGCCGTTTCCTGCCGTTTTGGGATGGATAAGGGGGAGGGAAGACCCTTGACAGCACAAAAGGAAAGGAGGAGGCTTTTTAAACAGATATTAAATAATAATTAAATGTACCTGGTTCTTATCCAGTCATTATCTTGATTCATTTGTTTTGTGCATACTTTCAATTTTGTAATTTCCATTCCCATATAGTTATACGGGAGGACTAAATTCTGTCAATATATGGACTACACAAAGATTACAGACCCTGGTCGGGTAGTACGGGGGAGTAAATACAGAGGAGTAAATACAGACTTACCGTACTTAACAAGCCCATGGTGGATACGAAAGAGATATTCATAGAACAGAGATAACTATTCGCGAAAGTCTAGTTTAACGAATAGTTATTAGGGGTGAGGTTCATCACCCAATCTATATTTCAATTCTTGATAAATCCCATTGATTAAAATTGAATAAAAGGATGTGATGTTTATGTCTGTTGCTACTCCTTCTGAGGTCAATCCATCTGACAATGATGCCGCTGACCTACAGGATTTACTTAGTGACTATGAGTGGGAATTAATGCAGTCGGAATCTTTGGATACGTCCATTGATAACGCAAGCATTTACCGCACTGCTGAGAATACAGCCGATATTGTACAATGCTATTGTGTGCCAATTTCCAGCTGCCTCTTATCCTTGGCTGTCTGCTATGTGTTATATTCAGCCGCTTCTTTAGAAATTGATATCATGCGTTATAATGGCGAGGAGCTTCTCTCCTTCTCTCTTACGGCTCCTGCCGCTGTTCCATCTAGTTGCATCTTGCATCTGTTCTGACACTTGACTATACTATCTGAGGCTCATAAACCCAAACATGGACATATTTTACTAAGCCAACAGGAGAAAAAAACACCTTCTGTCCTGTTTTAGCTTAGAATTTCTGCTGAACAGCCGATATATAATTTATAATAACGAAGGGGGATTGCAAGTTGTTCAGAAGAATTTTCTTATCTGTCCTGGTTTTTATGGCGGTGTTACTGCTGAAGGTGGATTTTTTTGATTCTTATGCTCTGCCCCTTAAAGGAGACATAGAGGTACAGACAGAGGATGGAAGCAATACGGTTGAAGCACCAGGAATAATTGTGATTCAGGATACAATTTCTGGGGAGGACGGGCTGGAAACAGAGGGACTCCAGGATAACAAGGATGACCGGATAAACAAAGCAGCGCAGGAAAAACAGACAGGCAAGGACGTTCCCTTACAGGACAGTTCCCAGGGAGCCGCCGGAGAAGAATCCTGCGGCATGTTTGAAATCACTGGTTATTGCAGCTGTGAATTGTGTACCGGGGAAAACCATTTTACCAAATCAGGGACCGCTCCCAGGCCAGATTATACGGTTGCTGCTGATCCAGACGTGTTTCCATTGGGCAGCAGGATTCGGATTGGAGAGATTATTTATTTAGTGGAGGATACTGGGGCTTCCATCAAAGGAAATGTTGTGGACATCTATTATGAAACCCACGAAGAGGCGGTTGCCAATGGCAGATACGAGGCAGAGGTGTTTTTAATAAAAGGTATGTGATAATCCGGATACAGGATTTATGATATCAACATTTACATATAGAAAATTAAAAAGATAACGAATCACGAAAAACGGTTCAAAGAATGGCTTTCTCTGAACCGTTTTGTCTATATTCTGACGCCCTCATTGTTTTCAGTGGGGGCGTTTTGCAGCAGGCAGGACCTAATCTGCACTTCTCGGCAGCCAGTTGTTTCACATTACCGCATAGGATTCATTGCCTGTTATGAGTCCTTTACCGTTAATCTCTTACTGAACCGTGATAAGGCGGAATTGACTAATCAGTTTCTTTAGCAGCTGAGCCTGCCCTGACAGTTCCTCACTGGCCGCAGCGCTTTCTTCCGCAGTGGCGCTGTTCGTCTGTACGACACTGGAAACCTGGTCAATTCCCTGAGTGACCTGTCCGATGGCATCTGCCTGTTCTGTGGAATCACTAGATATCTGTCCAATGGTGGCTACCACATCCTCTACACCTGAAACCACGTCTGAAAGGTTCTTAGCAGTATCATCAGCTATTTTTGTACCATTAAGAACAGCGCGCAGGGAATTTTCAATAAGGGCAGACGTACTGTTTGATGCATCTGCAGATTTGCTTGCAAGACTCCTCACCTCGTCAGCTACCACGGCAAAGCCCTTCCCTGCCTCCCCGGCTCTGGCAGCCTCCACGGCAGCGTTTAATGCCAATATATTGGTCTGGAAGGCAATGTCTTCAATGGTTTTAATAATCTTTCCTATTTCTTTGGAAGAACTGCTGATTTCATCCATGGCGTGTATCATGTCCTGCATCTGACGGTTGCTTTCCGTTATCCGGCGGCCCATTTCCACAGCCTTCTCATTGGCGCTCAGAGCATTCTCCGCGTTCCGCTTAATACGGGAAGCAATTTCGTTTACAGTAGCCGCCACTTCTTCAATGGAGCTGGCCTGTTCCGTAGAGCCTTGTGACAAAGACTGTGCCCCGATGGATACCTGCTCCGAACCGGAGGATACCTGCTCGGCCGCCTCGTTGATTTCTCCCATAGTATTGCTAAGGGAATGGATTATCGTAAACAATGACTCTTCAATTGTTATAAATGCCCCTTTGTACTTTTCATTAGGGGAAATATTAAAATTACCATGGGATATTTCGCTCAGTCCTCTGGATATATCTGTGATGTAGCGCCGCATCATCTCGGCAGCCTCGGAAAATGAGCGCGTCATCTCTCCCACCTCATCATTGGAATCGTTGGAGATGGATATATCTAAATCTCCCTGTGCAAGCTTGAACGCGGCATCCCTTACTTTTAGAATCGGCCTGGATATAAGCCGCGCAACCCAGAAGGACATTGCCACGGATATACTCACTGAAATTATAATAACAAAGACAATCATATATATAATAAGCCTGCTGTTATCCGTAAGGGACCTGGATACTTCATTTCCCATCTGTTTATTAAGGTCCGCCAGCTTTTGGGCTGCATTCATAGCATTATTAAGAATCGGTCTTGCCTGGTTCCTGAATATGTCCAACGCCTCATCATTATGGTTTTTAAGTCCCATTTCCACCACCTGGGATCGGATTTCCATATACCTGGGCAGTTCCTGGTCAATAACAGCAATCAGCGACTGTTCTTCCGGCGTCTGGCAATTTACCTTCAGAGCATCCAGGGACTGCTGCATTTTCTGGTCAATCTGTTCCAGCTCGCTGCGGGAATTCTGTATTTCTTTCTCCTCAGTAAGAAGCACAATATCCCTCACAACAGCAGAGCCTTTATTGAGGTATGTATCAAATGAGCCGATATCTCCTTGGCTAAACCCATTTTCCACAAGAGCTTTGCTGTAGTTCTGATCTGACCAGTGCAAAAAAAATGCCCCCAATATACCAGATATACTGGACAGACATGTAACCAGCATAAAACATAGTATCAGTTTTGGACCAATCTTTAAATTCTTCATTTTTGCTCCCTTTCCTTATTTGTACATATTCTGTTTATGATTTATCAGATAGTATGATATTTGTTTCTGATAATGCATATTATCAACCAAAACAAATATCTCCTATTTAGATAAATGCGGATACCTGTGTGCATAACTTATAATATATTTCGACAATAAAACTAAATTTATAATCCCCCAGGATTAAAAAAATACAACTTATTTTGTCGGTATGCGAAAAAGTGTGAGATTATTGTATGATAAAAATAAAAAAACAGGTTATTTTGAAACAGTCCTATTGATAATATGCATTATGGGAAGCCGCTGTTTTGGTCAATATTTATCAGGGAGGCTATCGTGGCTATAATATTTAATAATTAAAAATCCCCTGTGCAGTTAAAATGCACAAGGGATTTAGTGTTCTTTCGGGATACCTTGCATCCACCTAATATTTTCTTACGCGCTTTTAGTTTACATAACATTTTTACGTAAACCAAATAATCTAACTAACATAAAAATGCCATGAGTCTTTCCCTCCACTCATCCCCTCTCCTGCTTCTGACAAGGTGTTTTCACATTCAGCCCGTTTAAATAATCCGTTCCCCAGGTACACATCACATCCAGCACCGGAATAATGCTTTTGCCGAATTCGGTCAGGGAATAGATAGTTCTGGGCGGTTTCTCCGGTATAACTTCTCTGGAAATCATACCCGATGTTTCCAAGCCGCGAAGCTGCTGGGAAAGCATTTTAGGTGTTGCGCCGGGAATGAGCCGCTGTAACTCCATATAGTGAAGCGGCTCTTTTATGAGATGCCAGAGAATAATTGGTTTGTATTTTCCGCCAATCAAGGATAAGGTCGCCTCCACCGGACAGTTGAACATGCTTCTTTCCTGCTGTGTCATGATTTCCTCCTGTTTGTCCTGCTATTGCTTACGGGGATACTATGGTTTTGGGAAGTATCTACCTTAAAAGTGCATTCTTGTGAATTATATGACAGATGATAAAATAAAGTCAATGGTTGTAAAATCAATGGTTGATTTGATGCCATAATAAAAATCAGAAAGGAATTTAATATTATGGAGTTTCTCAGTATCGCAAAGCAGCGTTTTTCTGTGCGCAGTTATACCAGTCAGCATGTAGAACCGGAAAAGCTGGAGAAAATTCTGGAAGCCGCCCGTGTTGCCCCCACTGCTGCCAATCTGCAGCCGATCCGTCTGATTGTCGCCCAAAGTGAGCAAAGCCTTACAAAAATCGGAAAGGCTGCTAACATCTACGGCGCTCCCCTGGCCATCATTGTCTGCGCAGACCATGATAAGGCATGGGTTCGTCCCTTTGACAAAAAACAGACCGGCGACATTGACGCCTCTATTCTGACAGACCATATGATGCTGCAGGCCACGGAACTGGGCCTGGGAAGCGTTTGGGTATGCTATTTTAATCCGGACATTTTGTGCAGGGAGTTTGAACTGCCGGAACATCTTGAACCAATCAATATTCTGGTAATTGGATATTCCAATGCCGGAACTGCTGATACCAGCCGCTTTGACCGGCAGAGAATTGCCCTGAGCCAGCTGGTAATGTATGAAAAATAATAGCATTTCTTTTAGCAAATCGCCCTATTGCCTGGCAGACATCTTCAAGGCAATAGGACGATTTCGCATTCTTCCGCCGCTTCCTAGCCAATACCATAATACCGGGTTCCTGAGGACTGGGTAGCCTCGGGCACCATTCCGCCGAATCCCCCCGCTGCATTCCTGGTCAGTCCCAGCAATGTGCAAAAGCGGTACAGAAAGCTCTTAAAATGGGAAGGCCGCACCACAGTCAGCTTTTTCGGCACACCATTATCCCTGACCTGATAAATCCGAATCCCCTTCTTTTGATAGCGCAGAAGTATATGGGCTAAATCATTCTGTATCTCTTTGGTTCTTACATAAATGGATTCGATACCCTGGGCCTTCAGAAAATCAGCCGAGGGAGCGTCCTGCGGAAAGACGCACCAGCGGTTATCATATCTTCCCGGCTGTCGGGCCGTACCTTTCATTCTGGCCGCATCCAGAAGAAATGCAGGCGGCGCATCCGGACGAATATGCAGGCAGCTAAGGTAATCTGCACCTTGATACAACGTTTCTGCCACAGATGTTACATCCACGGCCATGGACCACTTATCGGCGCCGTAGACACCGTTATAAAGAGGTACAGGACGGTAACCCATTTGAGCCAGGGCAAGTCCCTCCAGTACGCCTCTCTTTCCAGGCAAATCCACAAACAGAGCCGTTCTGCCGTCCCCATAAGGGGCCCATTTAACGGCGGGCAGAACCAGCTTTTCCGGAACCTGCTGCAGCGTCCGGGCAAACAGCACCGGCTTGGCCCACTGAGTCCACAGAGCATTGTCCGGCGCCCAGATTCGGTATGTATTGTAATTGTCATTCATTGGGTTTATCCTCCTTCTCCACCAATAGGGGAATATCCTTTGCCCTGGCATCTATGCGGGGAAAGGGACTGATGCGCCCATAAAAACCCGCAGCTTTGCCATCTACTGTAAACACTCCCACACAGAGATGAAAATGTTCCCCCTCATCGCCAGAAACCGGTTTGCTTTCAAACCGTTTCTGTACAATCCAGTCTTTTGGGTGCCAGCGGACATTTCTCTGAATCTGCCTGTATTCCTTTGGAGTCAGTGCCTCCCGAATGGAGATTCCCTCCCCCACACGGCCCAGGGCGGGTTTGTAAACCCACTCATCCCCAAATTTACCGGCCTCCGGAGCGCGGGTCTCAGGAAGCAATGCCCTCCATGCAGGCAGTTCAAGCCCCAGCTCATCCCATATAAGCGGCAGACGCTTGGACTGGGCAAAAACAGCGATTGGATGGTTGCAGGATGGTGTCTGTGTATCATAGTAACCGCCCCAGTCCGTTCGTCCGGAAAGATTGGGGAGCCATTCCAGGGGATAAAACCGCACAATTCCGCCTACAGGGCCTTCTTCCCCCTGAATCAGGCTTACCGCCTGCTGCTCCCTCCAGATAAGATGGTCAGGGGCCGCATACAGGGAACGGTATCCATTTTCTTCAAAATAGTCCCCTAAAAACTGCATGACCTGGCGGTCATCCGCGTATGAGGTAGCATGTACAAAAGCAATCCTTACGCCGGGACCGGTTCTCTTTTGGAATGCCTCCAACAAACTGCGGGCCACATGGCCTTGTGGTTCATACTGCGGAAAATACGGCTGCGCGATTCTCGGGAGTACAGACGCTTCCGCCAGACCTCCGGGAACATCGCTGTTGACCTCTGAAACTGACCAGCCATCTGTGGTGGGATGAAAGTCAAAGCGCATGAGCCTAACATGTCTTTCCGGGGAATAACTGCCCATTCTGGGAATTGCCTTCTTTACCTTAGACGGCAGGCCCAGTTTTTTTACCAAATCGCTCCGTTCCATCATGGCCTGCTCAATCTCCATAGTCTCAGCGGACAGCTGTTCCGCCCATTGTTCCAGTTGTCTGGCTGTCTGCCTGTCCAGAAGCACCACATGCTCAGCCACTGTGTTGTGGTCCTCCACCTGAGGATCCCATTTGTATGCCCTAAAAATTGCCTCATAACGGTAATCCGAATACCGTTCACCGGGAATTCGGGCCAGCACCGCCCCGCTCACAGGAGTACCCCGCCGGAAATACGTTCCGGAATCCCATGAAAAATCAAAAGCACAATACCGGCATAGACCAGGTAAATACACCCCCAAAGAACTGACGGAAGTATATTTGCCTGCAGACAGTTGTCCGCAAGGGAACGGGACGGACGTATGTAAAACCACTCCACCGCAAGAGAAAACAGCATAAGGGGAAGCACAGGCCATCCAACGGTGAACTCCATAAGCGTGGCTTGGGTGGAGGTCCAGTCCCCGCCCGACGCATAAGCCAGTATCAGGCTGCTGGCAATCAGATAAGCACCGAAACGGATACCGCTGCCCATGTCACGGTCCACGCTGACCCGCTCGGATATATCAGTCAAGAGATTTATCACCAGCGCCAGTCCAAGCCAGGTAATTAACCCCAGTCCTGCGGCAAATAAGACAACCCACCAGCCGGGTCCATCCCCTGTGTTGGCTCCCGCGTAAATAAGAGTCACTCCCACAAATCCCCCGGCAGCCGGAAAAACCGCAGCCTTATTATCCAGGTGGACAGCATCAAAGGGCCAGGATAAGTCCAGGCATTCCATCATGAAAACCCCGCCGCATATCCACGCATATCCCATAAGAATATAAAAAACAACCCAAATTCCAACCACGTCATAGGAAGCCATGGTCAGTAGAACAAAAAGTATGATGGCCAAGGAAACAAGGGGCAGACAGCCCAAAACCCGGCGCCCCGTCTCCCCATGTTCAGGCGGCCAGGTCTCAAGCAGCGGCATATACCATTTATACAAAAACCTGCACATAACGTACGCGCTGCCCAAAAACAAAAAAACCTCTGTTTCATACCAATAGGATACTGCTGCGGCAATTCCGAAAACCAACATTTCCATAAATAGAACCTCCAGCCCAAAGATCTGTAGTAACCGTCTGTATAAATATGATTTTACACCAGAATTTTACAGCCTGCAACAAATTAAACAGCTCTCTCTGCCGCAGACGGCACTCCTTTTGATTGCCGCATTCATAATTCATTGATTTTAGTCCCTTGCCAGGGCATAATAAAATCATGGATTCAATTCAGAAAAAACATAGAAAAGGATGTGATAGGATCATGCAGAAAATATATTTTGCTGGAGGATGCTTCTGGGGGGTGGAAGAATATTTTTCCCGCATACCGGGAGTCTGCGATACGGAGTGCGGCTATGCCAACGGAGCCGGGGAAAATCCAACGTACGAGGAGGTCTGCTCGGACACCACTGGTTTTGCTGAAACCGTCTGTATTTTGTATAATCCGGATATTGTTGCACTGCGCATACTGGTCAGACAGTTTTTTAAAATTATTGACCCTGTCAGCATAAACCGTCAGGGAAATGACCGCGGAAGCCAGTACCGGACCGGTATCTACTATATCAGCCATGAGGACCGCGGCCTCATCCAGTCTGTCATGTTTGAAATCCAAAAGGACTGCAGCCAGCCCCTGGCTGTGGAGTTAGAACCACTGAGGAATTTCTATCCGGCTGAGGATTACCACCAGAACTATCTGCAAAATCATCCCCACGGTTACTGCCATATTGATTTCAGCAGTCTCAAGGACCTCATTGTCCGTCCGGACGGCAGAACGGGCATAAAGCAGGACCGGGCAGAGCTTCAGAAACAGCTGACCAGGGAGCAATATGACGTGACCCAGAATGCCTCCACCGAAAGGCCCTTTACAGGACCATATTGGAATCATCACGAACCAGGTCTATATGTGGATATCGTCACAGGAGAGCCTCTTTTTACCTCTGCCGACAAATTTGATTCCGGCTGCGGATGGCCCAGCTTTACAAAGCCGGTCATGTCCCGGGCTGTGACGGAACATCCTGACAGCAGCCACGGCATGCACCGCGTGGAGGTGCGCAGCCGCGAGGGTGATTCCCACTTGGGCCATGTGTTTGAAGACGGTCCTGCCGGGACCGGCGGACTGCGCTACTGCATCAACAGTGCTGCCCTCCGTTTCATCCCCCGCAGCAGGATGGAGGAGGAAGGATACGGGGCATATCTGGATCTGGCAATATAGATTTACAGGTTCCGGCCTGGAAATGAACACCTTAAGATACCCATCAAATCCGCATCAAAAGAAAATTTGCCGTCAGACCGGCTGCCGTACCGATGAGCAGTACCAGGTCTCCCTTCTCCACCCTCCCCTCCCCCATGGCTTCACAGAGAGCGTAGGGGACTGAGGCTGAAATCATATTTCCATATTGTGACACACGGTCTATATAGGTTCCTTTCCTGAAGCCCAGCCTGGGCATAATAACATCCAGTGCCCGGCTGGCCTGGTGGGGAACCACCAGGTCAATGCTCTCCCGCTTTACCCCCGCCTCCTTCAGACACTGCTCCACAAATCCGGGCAGATTTCGGGCAGATAGCTTCAGGATACGTTTGCCTTTCATATCGAAATAAAAATCCTCGCGGTTTTCATCATTCATGGAAAATGCCGGCATCATGCCTCCACCTCCCCGGATTTCCGTATCATGGGCTCCTTCCGACCAGGTTTTCTGGCAGCTGTAGAGAATTCCCGACGGCTCCTGTTCTCCAGCTCTCGTCAAAACACAGGCGCTGGCGCCGTCCGAAAACAGCTCATAGCTCTCTTTCTGCCTTGGATTCAGGGCCGCGGACGCCGTGTCGCCTGATATGATCAGCACATTCTTATACCGCTCCATTTCAATCAGGCATGACATCACATCCAATGCCGATATAAAGCTGGTGCAGGTGGTATTAATATCCATAGCCGGTATATCCAGTCCCTTGGCCAGCTGTTCATGCACCAGGGCAGCATTGCAGGGAATGGCCTGCAGCGGGGTTGCCATGGCGCATACAATGCAGTCCATATCACTGATATCCATGGCCGCGCGCTCCAATGCTTTTCGGGCAGACCTGACCGCAAGCATTAGTAAGGTTTCGTCTTTATCCAGACGGTACCGGGTCTGGCCATCAAATTCTATTTTCTTTCCCGACAGGGTGTTTCCCCAGCCGGCAATTTTCACCTTGCGTTCCCTCATATGTACCTTCCCTTCACCGGCTCCGCACCTCTGCGCTCCACACGCTTCATTTTCCTTCCCTTTTCATAACTGTACGGCCGGAAGGATATATCCGGCAGCAGGAAGCCGCAGTCTTTTGAGAGCAGTTCAAACTCCTTTAAAACCCTCTGTTTACCAGGGTCCGCCATATCCGCATACACAGTCAGACTCCCATCCGTCTCCTGTACAATCCTGTAATCTCCGGATGACCCTGCCTGGTTTTCACCGCTGCCTTTATCCCCAAACAGGATGCATCTCCTGATAAAATCCGGGAACACAGGCACATTCCTTCCGTCCGTCCCTTTAAAGGAAAACACATCATCCTCGCGCCCCTCTATCTTCTCCAGAGCCAGGAAGGGGCTGCCGCAGCCGCAGGGTTCCTTTCGCTCCACCAATATGTCATTCAGACGGTAACGGATGATGGGCTGGGCCTTTCTCTCTAAATCCGTCACCACCGGCACGAACCGCCGGTCATCCAGATACTCCCGCTCAATGTACACTATATCTTCATTCAAATGCAGGGTTCCCATGGAACAGGTGGCTGCCAGGCATCCTTCGGTGCACTGGTAGACCTGATGAATAACAGAAAGGCCAAACGCCTCCTTTATCCTCTGTTCATCCGCCTGTTCCAGCACCTCGGCAATGGATATGACAATCCGGGGACAAATATCCGTTTTCCCCTTCCTTACATCCTCTGCAATCATAAGAAGGAGCGACGGCTGTCCTGCCAGTATCCGGGGACGGATTTCTTCCAGCCGTTTTCTGTGTTCCTCCATATCCTTGTAAATATCAAAGAAATGGAACTGTATGTTTTTGGACTTCACTGCCTGGTATAAATTACTGTCCGCCCTCATGAAAAATGCAATGGAATACGTCTCAAACAGACTTCCCGGCAGGAACCTTGCAAGAATATATCCGGCCCAACGGTTTTTCTCATCATCCGACACCAGAAAAATCCCCTGTTTTCCCGATGTGCCGGAACTGAGCCCTACTGTTACCCCCTTAAGCTTAGGTGAGAAATTCCGTTGGCGCTCTGCCAGGACCGCAAATTCCAGGGCCTCCTCCCTGCCAATTCCAACTGTGTTCAGTTCATCAAAATGTTCCATCATAAACTTTTTGTCTATAACCGGATAAGAGGACAGTTTTTTCATTCCCTTGTAAAGCCGGGAATGATCCCCCACATACTCCAGATGCTTCCTGATTTTTTCTACCTGCCACCGTTCCAGAGCGCTTCTGTCTGAAAACCGCTTTTTGTATTTGTAGTAAAGATAGTATTTGAGAACAGATAACGTATCAGCCATATGTTTCCTCGCTTCCTTTTTCATGGGTAAACACAATCCTTATCTGCGGATGGTCCCTGTGAAGCTCACAAAGCTTTTTTAATGTTTTCTTATATTCCGTAAAGTCATTCTGTATCAGACGCGGAAACAGCCTCATTTCAAGCGTATGGCGGACCAAATCACCGCCCCAGCAGGCGTCTGCTGCCAGAAGCAGCTTAAAATCAGGAATCCATATCCCCATCTGCCCCCTGCAGTGTCCGTCCAGCACCACGCCTATGATGCTCCCGTCTCCCAACAGGTCATACACCTGTTCAAAATATCTGCACAAAAAGTGTTCTGACAGCCGTTTTTGGGGCGTTTGCACCCGTACTTTGCAGCATTTTCCCGATGAAGCAGCAGTCTTATACGGAAGCATATTCGCAAACACCAGATTCCTCACAGAGGGTCTCAGAAGCGCCTTGTGTACCTGTTCTGTTGCCACCAGATGATACCCGTGGAAATGTTTAAGCCCTCCCATATGATCCGGATGTGCATGGGACAGAATGATGGTCCGGACGCTCTCAGGATTTATGCCGTCTGCCCTCAATTTCGCATCAATGATCTGATCAGGCTTCACATGGACCGGATTCAGCCGGCGGTACAGCTTTAGCAGAAATCCATCTTCATACACAGCCTGTGAATAACCTGTATCATACAATATATTGCCCAGGTCACGGTGCTGTATCAGAAACGCTCTGGCCGGAAACTCCCTCTTTTGGCCGGGATGCCTCTTAAACAGGAGACCCAGGTCATTGGTGCAGGAGCCGCAGTGATACATCTTTACCCTGGCGATACGATCCGGAACCGGCTCGTCCCTGTTTTTCCACCATTTTCCATATTCCTCTATGGATTCCATCAATGTCTTTTCCGGCTCATAGCCCAATATGGTTTTGGCTCTGCTGATATCCATGGTCTGGGAAAATCCCAGGGTGCACACTGTATATCTTGTAAGTGCCGGTTCTCCCGGAAGACGGAAGATCCTGTATACCCATTCCATGGCCCCAGCCATGCCATAGACAGCTCCAAAGGGCAGTTTTCTGTAATGGGGCTTCTCTCCGATAGCTGCAAGAAAATGCTCCAGCAATGTCTTGAATTCCATCGGCTCGCCGTTGGTAATATTAAACGCCATGCCATCCGCCGCCCGGGCTGTCAGCGCTAACTGGCAGGCCAGAGCCACATTTTCCACGCTGGTAAGGTCTACCTTATTAAGGCCCTCCCTCATAAGCGGAATTCCAATCCGCATATTGGCCCGCAGCAGCCGGGGCACAAGACTTGTATCCCCAACCCCAATCAGCCCCCTCGGGCGGAGGATAACAGTCTCCAATCCCTTCTGGTGTACGCCCTCAACCACTCGTTCCGCTGATAGCTTGGACCTGATATAATGATTCAGGTCATTATACTTTGGTGCCTGTTCCTCGCGGATATCATAGCGGTCGCATTTTACCGTGTAGATGCTCGGAGACGATATATATACCAGACGCTCAATCCCATTTTCCAGGCAAAGCTCTGCCACAAGGGCGGTACCGGCCACATTCGTCCGGTAGAAATCCTCCCATCTGCCCAAGACAGTGGAACGTGCGCCTGCGTGAATCACATACCGGACTCCCTTAAAATATGCCTCACACGTTTTCCGGTCTGTAAAATCACCCGGACAGAACACAGCGCCCAGACCTTCAAGTTTCCTCCCCTGTTCCCGGTTCCTTCCCATTGCCAGGACCCGGTATTCCTTTGTAAGACGCCTTACCAGATATTCTCCCAGAAATCCGGTTGCACCTGTTATAAGAACTGTATTTTTTCCGGTTTCCACGGTATTTCCCATACTTTGTTTCCCCTCTTATCCGTTTATTTCAGCCGGCCTTTTCATTTGTTTTCATCAAATAATTGCAGTGCCGCTTCCATGTGCACAGCACACATTTCTGTTCTGAGTCCTTCATCCCACTGGTCTTTCAGCTTCATTGCAGCCATGGCTTCCCCATATAAATCCAACCTGTCCCTCAGTATCCGTCCAAACCCCAAAGCTTCAAACTGACCGGCATTCAGCCGCTGTTCTCCCTGCTGGGGGCACATCAGACAGGGGACGCCGTAGTACAATGCCTCATGAATGCTGTTCATTCCTCCAGCTGTGATAAACAGATCCGCATGTTTCAGTATCTCACCCTGGTTGACGAACGGACGGATAATAAAGTTATCACAGTGTTTCCATTCATCTTTCCTGGTGTCTGTGTTCCTGCCGGCCCTTTCCATATTCCAGACCATGACTACATTCCAGGAGTTCTCATTTTTATATGGTTCCCCATCCACCGGATGTTTCTGTCCAAACTGGCGCAGTATCTCCCGCAGGAGTCCCGTATCCTGATTAAATACGGTTCCCAGGGAAATATAAATCAGCCTGTCATCGGGACAAACAAAATCATTGGTCTGGATGACATTTCTAAAGGGCGCCAAGGGTCCCAGGAATACATAACCGCTTCCCAATTTGTTTCCGCCCGGCTGGAAGTCTTTGGAATATCCCATCAGATTACTGCTTCCCCTGTTCATCAAAACAGACAGCACACCCAGCTTTCTGATTCCATATGTTTGCCTTAGCTTGCGGCGGACATCCATGGCCCGATTAAATTCTCCCGCATACCGGAGAAAAGAGGCTGAGAACCCGGATGCATATGCCCAAAATGCTTTCCCTCCAACACGGTCCATAACCGCAATGCTGTAAAAGCTGCATGAAGGTATCTTCATGATTTCTCCCACAGCCCTGCCCCACAGGGCCAGAGAATCAAATATGACACGGTATGGTTTCTCCTTTTCTGCCTCTGCCAGAAGATGAGGAAGCATATCGCGGGTGTATTCCAGAATCAGACGGTACAGTTTTAGCGGCTTGTCCCCGTCAGAGGCATCAATGGAATCCCGGTCCAAAGGATAAGCCCTGAACTCACAGCCATTGGCCTCAATTTCATTCCTGTAAGGCTCCATTGAATAATAAACAACCCGGTATCCGGCAGCAGACAGGCATCCTGTTAAATAAAGGTTTGAATGCAGATGCCCGTAAGCCGGTATTCCATAAAAGAAGATAGACGTTTCTGGCAGTATACCACTCTCATCCTCTGCCGGCCTCTCCGCCATAATAACACCTCCTTATCACTATGTGGCAATTATAAGGTACAATGCCGGAATTAGATAGATGTCATTTGCCATTTTGTGAGTGACAAATGTCATTGTCATCCATATGATTCCTGTTAACCAGATTTACCTCCTGTTCCCGAAAAAAAGAAACCGCTGTTATATGAGGTGTCATCGCGAAAAATTCCGTCAGCAATTCCTCATTCCATTTCATACAGAGGTTTCTTTCTAACATATTCTGATAAGGTTACCCTTTCTACGCCTTCACCGTAAACACCGGCTCCATCCTGGCCACCAGTCCTGCCATCCCGTGTTCCTCATGAACCTTTACCACCTGGTGGATATCCTTGTAGGCATAGGGCGCCTCGGAGCGGATGGTTTCCTCCCATTTTTTCAGAATATCGTTCCGGCCCTTTAAATCACTGCGGTCCGGATCAATGGGTGTCACGATATGGAATTTTTTCATAAATTCCTTAAATTCCCGGTCATTTCCATGTATCGCCTCTCCCCTGGAAAGCCTGCGCCCGGCTCCATGGCTGGCGCTCCACAGGGATTGCGGATTTCCCATGCCTCTCAGCAGATAGCTGGAGCTTCCCATGGAACCAGGTATCATCACCGGCTCCCCGTAGTAGGCAAAGGGCGTTCCCTCCATCCCCTCCATCCCCCTGGCTGAGCAGGCCCCTTTCCTGTGAATGAAATAATTCCTGCCCTGCATCTCCTCTTTCCAGATAAAGTTGTGGGGTGAATCGTACAGAAGAATGCCGGCTCCCTTATGAAAATCCGGAGTCACTGCTGCCTTTATGACAGAGTGTTCCTTTTCCGCCGAAAAAACGCCGGACTCTTTCATCCGCTCCACAGTATCGGTAAGTTCCATCATTGATTTCAGTTCATCCGCCGCCTTTTTCTCCGGCTTTGTCCCTTTAGGAAGGAAGATGGACACGCCGCAGGATTGGCCGCCAAATTCTAATTTTAATTCCATGTTGCCTTCTTTCTCTGTTTGTTTATCTGAATTGCTCTATTATACAACAAAATCCATGAGGAAAAAACAATCAATTGACAATCATTTGCAGTTGACGCTAAAATATATGTTATAGCGTGTCTGACACGACAATACTTTTTATGAAATGAGGCATCCACTTACATGAGTCAATTATCATACCATGAACAGGTAGACCGGGAAAACATTCTGCGGCTGCGCAATCTGATAAAAGACCTGCCGCCATTCTGCGGAGACTTTTTCCGTGGAATCGAGCCCAGGACATCCTCCAGGACCAGGATCGCCTATGCCTATGACCTGCATGTGTTCTTTGATTTCCTCCATAAGGAAAATCCGGCCCTTGCCAGGATTGCGGTGCAGGATATCAAACTGGACCAGCTGGACCAGCTGTCTGTCACGGATTTTGAGGAATATATGGAATACCTGAAATACCGTTTCAATGACAAGAACCAGGAGGTCATGAACAAGGAACGGGGAATCATGCGCAAAATTTCCTCCCTGAAAAGTTTCTACAATTACTATTACAGGAACGAGCGAATTAAGAACAATCCTGCGGCCCTGGTACAATTGCCCAAGCTCCATGAAAAGGAAATCATCCGGCTGGACGTGGATGAGGTGGCCCTTCTTCTGGACGAGGTGGAACAGGGTGACAAGCTGACCGATAAGCAGAAAAGTTACCATGCCAAAACAAAGACGCGGGACCTGGCCCTTCTTACCCTCCTTCTGGGAACTGGAATCCGTGTGTCTGAATGTGTGGGGCTGAATATCTCAGACATTGATTTTAAGAACGGCGGCATCCGCATATACCGCAAGGGCGGCAAGGAGGTGACCGTATACTTCGGAACCGAGGTGGAGGACGCCCTTTTAGACTACCTGGAGGAACGCGACCGCATCATCCCGGAGCAGGGACATGAGGACGCCCTTTTTCTCTCCCTGCAGCGCAGGCGAATGGCTGTGCGCAGCGTGGAAAATCTGGTTAAAAAGTATGCCCGCACCGTGGCTCCTTTAAAACCAATCACCCCTCACAAGCTGCGCAGCACCTATGGCACCAACCTGTACCGGGAGACAGGCGACATCTATCTGGTGGCCGATGTGCTTGGCCACTCCGATGTCAATACCACTAAGCGGCACTATGCCGCGCTGGAGGATGAGAGAAGACGCAGCGCCAGGAATAAGGTCAGGCTTCGGGAGAAATAGAATTACAGTACGAATTTAGAAGTACAGTACCGGACAGAGCGTGCAGACTGTGCAGACAGAAAGATTTCCTGCCGCACGGTCTGTCATACGTTCTGGCCCACCTGTTGTGCACAGCAAAAACATGACCCAGGATACAGGCAGAGGGAAAATCACGACCAGCCCCTTTTAATGTCAGATATATGTATCTGTTTCTTTTTGACCTTATTCAGAAAATATTCCAGTATCTGCTGTACAACGATTTCCGGTATGGGCCGGAAGTACAGAAGATTTTGTACGGCTGCCATGCCCTGGTCCTCCAGGTCTCGGTCCTCCCGCCTACCTCTCCCCATTTCCGGCGCCTCCGCCAATATCATCACCATCTCAGCCAAAGGCAGGGATGCCTTTTTATCGAAAAGCATCTGACCGTCTCTTTGAAGACATATAAAAAATCCGCGGTTGAAGGTATCATACGTAATCGTTTCCAACGCCAGGCTCTTCTCCAGTTCCTCCTTCTGCTCTTTGTCAATGGGACCATATTCCATCTGTATTCCCAAATCCGAAAAAACTGCCGCATATCTGTCAAGCAGCGGGCAAATCCGTTGGTATTCCTCCTTAAAAAGAGATTGTCCTATTGAAAAAGACACAAATCTGTTTTGCAGCAGGCACCGGACATACTCACTTGTTTTCTCTGTCCCCTCTACCGGAATGCCAAGCCCTATCATGTGACGCAGGAAGGCAAATGCGCAGCGCATATCAGACGCATCTGCTGAAAAGGCCCGTATCTTTGCCAGACACGTTCCTTCCCCGCCGTAAATCCGTGCATTCAGTCTTCCTTCCTTATTTTCCTTCAGCTGTATTTTTGCAACATCCAGACAGCTGCATGTAAACTCTTTCCGGAACAGCTTACTTACAGCAAGCTGCCTTCCTCTCACCTCAATCTTTGACACTTCTTTTGGAAGCCACGGGGAAGTCCAGACCAGGAAACGGCGTTTATCAGGATCCGGATGAGCCGCTGCAGTCTGCTCCGGGCTGAACATTCGCCCCGGAAGGTCCACCTGTGCTCCCCGTTCCTCCAACAGTTCAAACAGCCGCTTACAATCCGGGCAGTAGTCGTAAATTTTAAACAGCTTACCGGTACTGCCTGAAAAAACAAAACCGTCATGGTTCCATCTCACACTGCATATATCATCCAGGGTGTATCTGTGTTTTCTGAAAAATATATCCCGAAACAGGATCTCCTCCCCTTTGACCTGGAGCATTCTGCATCCATAACACCAAAGCCATAAACCCATGGTACCAAAAATCAGTAAAAATCCCAGGGACATACCTACCGACGCAGTCTCATTGCCATTTAGGTAATCCCGATAGCACCAAAACGACATCAGGCCCCCGAATACCATTCCAATCACACCTATGATTCTTATAGTCCAGGGCGCCCTGATAAGCAGTTTTTGCCGGCCGGACAGCACGGCCTTTTCCGCCTTTCTTTCCTGTTCCGGTTTATTTTGAGTCTCTTTCATCATTCTCTTTTGCCCCCGTTCATCACTCAGCTGCCAATCATGTAAGGCATTACGGCATTCAAGGCTGTTTCCGTATATTACTTTTGCACTGTTTCCATGACAGGCTCACTGCACGGATATACGCTTCAGCTGGCCTTTTTTCTTAAGCTCTCCCACCAGGCCGGACATATCGTAATCCGCAGGCGTTTTTAACTGGGCCGTCAGCACATAGGTGGACGCCTCCTCTGTAAGCTGGATATTCACCATCTTGCAGTTCTGGTCCTGCAATGTCCGGTTGATAAACTGGAAGATGTCCTCATCCAGGCTTTCGCAGTATTCAATCTCCACCTCTTTGTCCTCCCCGTTCCTTCTGGAGAAATAACCTTTCCTGCCCAGGAACAGTTCCGAGAGCATCACGATAGCCGTGGATACAGCCCCCAGAATATACATTCCCGCTCCCATGGACATACCCACGCCCACAGTCGCCCATATTCCGGCCGAGGTAGTGATTCCGTTCACGCTGTTGTTCCGGAAAAAAATGATGCCTGAACCAATAAAGCCAATGGCCGTAACCACCCCCGCAGCCACACGGGAAGGGTCCAGTTTTACATACTCGTTCAGCACATCCCCGAACCCATACTTGGAAATAATCATCATCATGGCAGAGGCCACAGCAATAATTACATGGGTCCTGGTGCCTGCCGTCTTCTTTTTACTCTGCCTCTCGCAGCCAATGAGGCCGCCGCAGAGAGCAGCGGCCACCAGCCGTAATACGTAGATAAGCTGTTCCGTGACAAATTGATTCATGTAGCACCTCCGTCCCGGGGGCACAGTCCTGTTCCGGGCCCTGTGCCAATCCATTTACTAAATAATATATTCTAACACCCCTCCATCTGCTTTTACAAGTTAATTCCTTATAAAGAATTTCAGTAAGACAGCCATTAAAGCTGCCATTCAAACTGCCGGAACCTGATGTGCAATACAGGGCGGCGCCCAAATCCCTGCGCTGCCCTGCTGCATGGTCAAACATATTTTTACTTACCTCATACAGTTAATCCAGTACATATAAAAACGCCTGCTTCCCATCCCTTCCGGCACGTTCCTTCAGGGAGGAAATCTGGCCGGAAGACAGCCGCTCCTTAAGAACATAGAGATATTCCACCCGGTCCTCTTCATAAGCCTGAAGGGCCATTTCCCCGGCCTGTTCCTGATTCAATGACTCATATGTCATATAGAATATATCTGCATGGTCTGTCTGGTATGCATTCCGGGCGACTTCCGCCTTTTCAGCATCCGTCAGCTCATCCTTTAATACGGAAAAAAAGTCCGCATCCCCGGCCCTGGCAGCCTGCTTTGCCATCTCTGTTTTTCTGGCCTTAAGGGATGGATCATCATTTTCCGAGATAATGGCAAAATACTCTATCTGGTTCTCGGCATAAAACCGCTCCATCAGGCTGGCGCAGGTTTCCGGGCTTACACTGCCTGACACGGCTGCAAAGTAGGACCTATTATCCGCCTCATAGAAACGCAGGGCCAATTCATCCGCCGTACCTTCAAAGGGGCCTGCCGCTCCCAACAGGGCCAGCTGCTCCGGCGGGAACCCGTATTTGCTCTTACTCAGTTTTTGCTTTTCAATGGATTGCCGCACTGCCTCAGCTATGGCGCTGTTATCTGCATATTGCTCCGTCCTGCCAGTAAAGCATAAAGGCTTTCCGTCAACCTGCCGGACTACATCATACTGGCCGGGGTCCACGTTCCAGGCCAGAGTCACGATATAACCATTGGCCCAGAACATTTTTGTCTGAAGGCTTTTCTGGTCCGGACTGCGGCGCACATCCTCATACTCATTCCAGCTGATCGTTTCTGAATCGGCAAAGCTCCCGCCGGACCTGACGGATGTATCTGTTTTCCCAATTCCCGCTATCGTCTGCGCTCCCAGCCGATCTGCCGCGCCTGTCAGAACATTCTCTGCCCCAACCGTCCCATTTTCCCTCTGTAACGGAGCAAATCCGCACAGCACAGCCATAGACACAATTGTTGCAGACATTATACAGGCTGCCAGGGACCATGGCCTGCTTCTCTTTCTGAATTCCATGATGGAAACCAGCCTTTCCTTCATCCACTTTGCATTTTCACTGAGAGGAAGGCCCATATCTGCACTCACCGGCATGGGACGGCGCCTGAGCGCGGTGAGGAGAATCTCGCCATAGAGGTGTTTATTCCTGCCGTCCATACGGCGGATTACCTCCTCGTCACAGGACAGTTCACAGGTCCGGGATACCTCCTTTTGCAGCACATACACAGCCGGGTTAAACCAGTGCAGGCATACGGCCGCCTCCACCAGCCACTTGTAAACCCCATCCATGCGCCGGATATGGGTGAGCTCATGCAGAAATACATAATATGCCCTGTCCGCCGGAAAATCAGCAGGCATGATGACAACAGGGGACAACAGCCCCATTGTCACCGGCGAAGGAAGGGTGCGGCTGACCACCAGCCGCGGTCTCCTGTTCAGGCCGCAGACACGGCAGGCTTCCTCCAGCGGTGCGCCATAGGCCTCCAGCCCCCCATCACCGGCAACGGCCGGGGATTCATTTCTCTTACACAGCCTGGCCGTGGACCTGTAATTCCATATCCTTCTTCCCATCAGCACAGCGGCCACAGACAGCCACAGTGTAAGGAGAAACAGATACAGCCCAGGGGCCTTTGCGGTATCAGTTTTTGCGGTATCAGCCTTTGCGGTATCTCCCGCCGTGAAAGCCATCGCCTCCATATCTCCTGTTTCCGCCAATCGCTCCGTCCCCGTTCCCGGCCGCACTTCCATAACCGGTTCCGGTTGTCCCGCACGATCTCCGCTGCCGGAACGTCCATCCATCCAGGCATGAAGATTCCCCCCGTCAGACAGAAGGCCAACGGACATCCCGCTTTTTAAAGCATCCGGAAAGAAAAGGCCGGCCGGGGATGGTATGGGCAAAAGCAGCCTGAGCACGGCTGCCAGCCAGATGTAATACTGCCATCTGCGCCCCATATGGCTGCCGAATATCCGTGTGGCTCCAAGGAGCACCAAAATCAGTGCTGTTCCTGACAGTGACAGAGTAAAGAGCATCTTCAGGCACATATTCATCCCTTATCTCCTCCCTTCTCCCAGAACGCCTTCAACTCCTCATAATCCTCCTCCGTCAGATATTCCTGACTGACAAGAGCAGATATCAGATGCTTCGTGTCTCCGCCAAATACCCGGTCTACCAGAAGCCGGGCCTGGGTCTGCCCGTACTCCTCCCTGGACACCAGGGAAACATATTCGTTCAGCCTGCCCTGCTTGCGCACGGTCAGCATACCATTTTCAGCCAGACGTGATAAAAGAGTCAGAATGGTATTGGGCTTCCAAGACTTTCCCCTGGCTGCCAGTTCCTCCCCCAGAACGCCGAACATGGCCCTTCCTCCTTTGTCCCAAATGACCTCCATAACCTCCATCTGTGCCTCAGGCAGTGATATTTCCTTCTCCATCTGACCAACCCCTTTCACCTACACTTTGTAGTTCTTGCCCCCAGTTTACACCTACTATGTGTAGGTGTAAACTGGGGGCAAGAACAAATCATAAGGGTTATTGATAAAATCCTGTCACTGTACATCCGTATTGTCAAAACAGAACCGCTCTAAGAGTCCTTTCAGCAGCAGCGCCTGGGCTGAAAGCTCCTCGCTGGCTGCCGCGCTTTCCTCGGCCGTAGCTGAATTCTCCTGAATCACGCCTGCTATCTGTTCCATTTCCCGGGTCACCTGTTCCACGGAATACGCCTGTTCCCTGGATGCAGACGCTATATCGTCCATGGTCTTTACCACATTCTGCACCCCGTTCAATGCATTTCTCATGGAAACAGCTGTGGCGTCCACAATTAGCGTCCCATCCTCCACTGCCTTTAACGAATGGGTGATAAGGTCAGCTGAATTCCTGGATGCCTGGGCGCTTTTGGATGCCAGGTTTCTGACCTCCCCTGCCACCACGGCAAATCCCTTCCCCGCGTCCCCGGCCCGTGCAGCCTCCACAGCAGCATTGATAGCCAGTATGTTGGTTTGAAACGCAATATCCTCTATGGTCCTGATGATTTCACGTATTTTAAAAGTACTGGTCTTAATATTGTGTATGGCATTCTGCAGCTCCTGCATCCTGCCATCGCTTTTTGAAGCCTCCTCTCCCACATTTGCGGCTAAGCGGCTGCCCTCTGAGGCGAGGTCGGCATTGGATGTAATCTTCCGGGAAAGGTCATTGATAACAGCTGCCAGTTCCTCCACGGATCCTGCCTGTTCCGCAGCCCCCCTGGACAGTGTCTGGGCCCCCGCGGAAACCTGTTCCGAACCGCAGGAAACCTGCTCTGCTGAGATGTTTATTTGCCTTAAGGTATCATTCAGAGAAGCGATGATTTGCTCCAGAGCTTCCCGGATAAACCTGAAATCACCTATATAGTTCCCCTCCACCGGCACAGCCAGGTTTCCCGCCGAAACCTCTGTCAGTATATAGGTGATATCCTCGATGATATCCTTTAAGGAGCGCACTGAGGAACGGACGCTTTCAGACAGTCTTCCAATCTCATCATCCCCGACAGCCCGTATATCCACATCCAGATTCCCCCCGGAAAATGCCTCCATACTGGCGCTGATACCTCCCAAAGGCTTCAGCACTCTGCGGACCACAAATACAATCAGCAGGACCAGCAGGGCCAGCATCAGAATGGACACCAACGCCATTGTCTCTATCAGATAATTGCGGGTGTGGTTTACTTCTGACAAAGGAAGCGTAGCCACGGCCAGCCAGCCCGTTGTATCACAGTTCCGGAACATGGCTGTGTATTTGACACCGGAATATGTAAAATCCGCGAATCCATTGTAATTATTTTTTACCTTGTTTTTATAATCATCTGATATCTTAATCTCACTGACATTTTTGCCGGATGCAGTGGGGTCGTCGCTGTAGATGTAATCCGAGCTGTTGGAAATCAACTCCAGGTATCCTGCCTCTCCTACCTTTATATCGGAAAGCGTCTGCTTAAGTGTATCCAGGTATACGTCGAATCCAAAAAGACCTGTTATCTCTGTACCGTTCCCGGATACCACCGGTGACACGATGGAGACAATCATCTCGTGAGTGGCCGGATCCAGAAATGGTTCTGTTATGATGGTACTTCCTCCTGAAATCACAGATTCATACCATTGAGAATCCTCCAAACCGGCGTCCACCACACTGCCGTCTGACAGAAGGTAGCTGTCTGTCCTTGGATCTGCCACCCAGGCCTCCATCACCTTCTCCTTTTCCCCCATCTGAGCCAAAGCACTATTTAGCACCCTCAGCACATCGTCCAGTTGGCTATAAGCACTGATATCCTCCTCCCTGGAGACAGATGCAAAATATGTCTGCAAATCATCATTATCCCGAAACATGCCGGCAGCTGTAACCTTGCTGCTGAAAAAATCATCCACGCTGGAGACTGCATAATCTGTCTGAACCTCCAGTATTTTGTCATTCAGGGCGGAAATAGCCCCGGCTGCCATGACACAGGCCATGGTAATAAGTATAATTAAAAAGGGAATCAGTACCAGTAAAAGGCTCAGGCTGATTTTAAAAGAGATGGAGCTCCTTCTGCATCCTCTGCCCTCCTTTCGGTTAATCCTGCCTCTGCCTTCTGCGTTTTCCATAAGTTTTATATCCCCCTGCTGCTTTTATAAAATCATGACACCATTCCATCATTATACCATAGCGCCAAAAAAAGGCAAACCGAAAGGTCTGCCAAAAGACATGGTATCTGCAAATATATTTTACAACCCCAGATATCCTTATATCTTAAATTATGAATCTGCAATTATGCTTCTGCATTATGCTTCTGCGGCCGCCAGAGCCTCTCCCAGCTCCCTGCACTGATTGAGTGCATCTTCGTCCGGACTCTCCCGGGCAATGACGCCTTCGCCTCCCACTACGTGGGCGCCTGCATTGGCCATACGGGCCTGCCAGTCGTGCATCCACTCTCCATCCCCCCATCCATAGGAGCCAAAGAGACCAATATGCTTACCGGAAGCAAACGCCTCCACCTCTGTCACAAAGGGCTCCATCTCACTCTCTTCCAGGACTTCTGCTCCCATAGCCGGGCATCCCAGGGCAAAAACGCCTGCATCCTTCAGCGCATCTGCCGAAATATGGGAGACCTCTGTCACCAGGGCATCCTTTCCGGCCTTCCTGATGCCTTCCGCCACCGCATTGGCCATGGCCTCCGTATTGCCTGTCTGTGACCAGTAAACTACCATAATCTGATTCATGTCGTGTATCCTCCTTATCTTGTCATTGATTTATATTGATTCAGATTGTGTATCCTTAAGATTGCATCAATCTTCATACCACGGGAAACCATATGGATTATGTGCTCACGGGCAAGGCTGTATGCTTTAAATATACGCTTGCACTCAGTAAGATCCGAATACACCTTCCAGTATCCTATATAGAGGAAATTCTTTCCGTTATTCTCAATAAATCCAGTCACATCCTTTGCCGGATAGCCCAGCAGCAGGCCTATCTCATGGGGAAATCCGGCACGTTCTTCCATATGCTCCTCATATTTGATGGACACAAGGCTTAAAATCTCCTCCAAATCCCATCCCCTGTAACCAAACCGGTCCATGAGAACCCTTACCTCCGGCCGGTCCAGATACATTTCAAGAGCCTGTCTGATATAAAGAAGAAATGTGGTTTTCTCAGATGATTCATACAGAATACAGCAGGACACGGCCGTTTCCTTAAACAATTCCAGAACCGCCGCCCTTTTGGAACGTCCTACTGTGAGAAGATTTGATATCTTCATACCTGTCAGTAACGGTGCGCACTGCAATGCCACCTGGGTATCCAAATCTTCCGGATTCAGTTTTAACATTAGATGTAAGGTTTCCCTGCTCACGTATTACCTCCGGCTGTCTCAGAATTTTATTGCGGATAAATTTTATTGCGGATAAAAGATTCCTTTCAAAAATATTCCTCCGTTTAATCTCCGTATAATCTCCCTAAAAGTCCTGCTGTTAGTTACAACTAACTTACGTACAATATTATCAGACCGCGCGGGAAATTACAATAGCTGAAACAGGGAATAATTCTCATTTTCCATGAGTTTTTTTCGTTTTTGCAACATTGAGATTTTTTATCTCATCTTGAATCGTGTGTGAGTTTTTTTCTCATTCAAATTTTGAATGCATTTTTTTTGATTCTGTTATATAATAATCGGATACCCGGACGGGAATCTCCCTGTCCGTAAAATCATATCTCCGAGGTGACATATGGAATTACTGCAATTACGATATTTTCTGACAGCCGCTGAATATCAGCACATGACAAAGGCGGCCGAACATCTCCAGATAGCCCAGCCGGCCCTTTCCCAGGCCATTCACCGGCTGGAAGCAGAGCTGGGTGTGCCGCTCTTTGAGAGAAAAAACAGGAGTATAGAACTGAATGAAGCCGGACGCCTTCTTCAAAAACGGCTGATTCCCATTGTAAGCGCCCTGGACCGGATTCCAGGCGAACTGAGGGCCGACCAGTATATGTCCAGCCACACCATCCATTTAAAGCTTCTGGCAGCCTCCACCCTGATTACCAACCGGATTATTGCATACAGGGCCCTGCGGCCGGATGTGAATTTCCAGCTGTATCAGGCTGAAAACCATGCTGACTATGATTTATGCGTGTCTGCGGTCCGGTCCGATTTAAAAAATACCGATTATGAGGATTACATGGTCATGCTGGAAGAGGATCTGTATCTGGCAGTCCCCACCCATTCTCCCTATGGGGATAAGGATTCTATTAATCTGGCTGATACAAGGAATGCGGGATACATATGTCTGGCCGGTTCCAGGCCCATCCGCCAGATATGCAACAGCTATTTTTCAGAGGCGGATTTTGTTCCTAACGTGATATTTGAAAGTGATACCACAGAGTCTGTAAGAAACCTGATTGCTGCCGGGCTCGGAATCGGATTCTGGCCCCAGTACTCCTGGGGACCACTGGGCGGCGAATGGGGCCCCATGTCTCCCCACTCCCCGGTAAAACTGCTTCCCATCAGGGATCAGGTGTGCCGCCGTCAGATTATCCTCATGTGCTCTCCCCTTGGCAAGGACAACCCCATTGTCATGGACTTCTGCAATTTTCTCATACAAAACTCAAAATGGCTGTAGGACATTTCCGTCCCACAGCCATACCTTTATACTTCTCTTACTGTCATGTCTTACCTGTTGCTATAATCAAGCTGCTCTAATCAAGCTCTTTTTCTTTCGTCACTTAAGTTCCTTCAGATGGCTTCCCTTAAGCCTGGTAAGCGCCCTTGCCATGGACGCCTGGGACATCTTGAATTCCCTCAGGCTCAGCTGCTGGCGCAGCTGCTCTTGTGCGCGCTCCAGCGCCTCCCTGGCTCTGACCTCGTCAATGTCCTCAGGCCGTTCCGCTGTGTCCACAATCATGGTCACACGGTTATTAGCCACCTGCAGGATCCCACGGCCCACAATGGCCTGATGCCATTCTGTGTCCTCCGGCACCTTAAAGCGGAGGTTCCCCTCCTTGATAGCCAGAATCATGGCCTCATGGTGAGGCATAATGCCCATTTCACCGTCTGGTGCTGGCACTGCCAGATATGAACAATGCCCATTATAAAATATGTGGTCGCTGGCTACAATTTTCAGCCAAAATGCAGACATATCCCGGCTCCTTTCTGCGGCAGACAGTCCTGGTTAAGCCTCATGATGCTCCAGGGTCCTGGCCTTCTCCGCAACCTCGTCAATGGTACCCACATTGAAAAATGCCGCCTCCGGGTACCCATCCATCTCGCCGTCAATGATGGCCTTGAAACCGCGGATGGTTTCCTTTACAGGCACATATTTACCGGGTACGCCGGTAAAGTTTTCCGCCACATGGAAGGGCTGGGATAAAAACCGCTGGATCTTTCTGGCCCGGTTTACAGTCAGCTTATCATCCTCAGACAGCTCCTCCATACCCAGAATGGCAATGATGTCCTGCAGCTCCTTATACTTCTGAAGCATCTGCTGTACCTTGTTAGCCACCTCATAGTGCTCTTTCCCAACCACATCCTCTTCCAGGATACGGGAGGTGGATTCCAGAGGGTCTACAGCCGGATAAATGCCCTGCTCCACAATCTTTCTGGACAATACCGTAGTGGCATCCAGATGGGCAAAGGTGGTGGCAGGCGCCGGGTCGGTCAAATCATCAGCAGGCACGTAAACAGCCTGGACCGATGTAACGGAACCATTCTTGGTGGAAGCAATCCTCTCCTGCAATTCGCCCACCTCAGTGGCCAGAGTGGGCTGATAACCCACGGCCGAAGGCATACGTCCCAGCAGGGCGGATACCTCGGAACCGGCCTGGACAAAACGGAATATGTTGTCAATAAACAGAAGCACGTTCTGATGCTCCACATCCCTGAAGTACTCAGCCATGGTCAGTCCTGTCTCGGCCACGCGCATACGGGCCCCCGGAGGTTCATTCATCTGTCCGAATACCAGGGCTGTCTTTTCCAGCACCCCCGACTCCCTCATCTCGGTCCACAGGTCATTTCCCTCACGGGAACGCTCTCCCACGCCCGTGAAAATGGAGTACCCGCCGTGTTCTGTTGCTATATTGGTTATCAGCTCCTGTATCAGCACGGTCTTGCCCACGCCTGCACCGCCAAAGAGGCCTATTTTTCCTCCCTTGGCATAGGGGGCCAGCAAATCAATTACCTTAATACCGGTCTCCAACATCTCCACAACAGGGCTCTGGTCCTCAAAAGACGGCGGGTCCCTGTGGATGACCCACTTATCCTCGCCTTCCAGGCTCTCTCCTCCGTCAATGGTCTCGCCCAATACGTTGAAGAGACGTCCCAGGGTCTTCTCGCCTACAGGAACCTGTATTCCGGCGCCTGTTGGCTCCACTTCCATATCCTTGCACAGGCCGTCGCTGGATGCCAGCATAATACAGCGCACCACATTGCCGCCTACATGCTGGGCCACTTCCATGACGCACTTCTTACCCTGATTATCCACCACCAGGGCATCCTTGATATGGGGAAGTCCATCATCCTCAAAAGCCACGTCAACTACAGGTCCCATGACCTGTATGATTTTTCCCTTGCTCATGGCTGCCTCCTTTTATATTTACGAATTTACGATTGTTTCTTTTTTTGTGCCTTTGCACCGCTGATTACCTCTGTGATTTCCTGGGTAATAGCCGCCTGTCTCACACGGTTGTACTCTATGGACAAGTCATTTAAAATTGCGTTGGCATTGTCGCTGGCAGACTGCATGGCCATCATCCTAGCGTTCTGCTCGCTGCAGAAGGACTCCACCAGGGCGCCGAATATGAATCCGGTCACATAGTTGGGGACCACATGGTCCATAACAGCGCTGGGGGAAGGTACCATCTGTATCTCCTCCTGAATGATATCAGCAGGGATGACAATATTGCTGAAATCCTCCCGTTTAAGGGGAAGAAGCTCTGTCATCTCCGCCTCCATCTGCATGCTGTTTATCATCTGCGTATATATAATCCAGACCTCATCCAGACGTCCTTCCTCATAATCCTCCAATATAGTAGAGGAAATCAGACGGGCGCGGTGCATGGTGGGGTTTTGTACCGTGTAATGGAACTGCTCCTCCACCTGGATATGTCTGGCCTCAAAATAATGGCGTCCCAGTTCTCCCACCACATAAAGCCGGTGGTTCTTACTCTGTTCCATCCACTCCTGGGCCATCTTCAGCACATTATGGTTGTAAGCGCCTGCCAATCCCTTATCGCCGGTAATGACAATCAGCCCCTTTACCCTGTCCTCCTCCTTGATTTCCTTCCTGGGATTGAAGTAAAAATGCTCTACATCCGGCATATGGCGCAGGATACGGCGTATCAAATCCTGAAGGCTATAGAAGTAAGGCTCTGTTTCCTCCAGAAGTTTCTTGCTCTTCTTAAGCTTGGTGGAGGAAATCAGGTACATGGCATTGGTAATCTTCCGGGTATCCTGGACGCTTTTCATACGGCTGAGGATTTCTCTTGCATTTGCCATATTAACTCCTTCTTCCTGGTCAGACGGACGCCTTATACTGGTTTGTCTTATACTGGTTTGCCGCATCTACGATACGGTTTATCAGGTCATCGTTCAGGACCTTGGTCTCCTCGATTTCTTTCCCAATCTCCGGATGTTTTTCATCAAACCAGGCCAGCATGTTCATCTGGAATTCCTTAATATCCGAAACCTCAACGGAAAGCATAACCTTGTGGGTTGCCGCGCAGAGGGTAATAACCTGTTCATGCAAGCTGAGGGGCCTTCCCAAAGGCTGCTTAAGCAGCTCCATAAGCCGTTTGCCGTAAGCCAGCTGCTCCTTGGTCGCCTCATCCAGGTCAGAACTGAACTGGGTGAATACCTCCATCTCCCGGTACTGCGCAAGGTCGATACGGATACTTCCTGACGCCTTCTTCATGGCCTTTGTCTGGGCTGCGCCGCCTACACGGGACACAGAAAGTCCCACGTTCACAGCCGGCCTCATGCCGGAGAAGAACAGATCGCTTTCCAGGAATATCTGACCGTCTGTTATAGAGATAACATTAGTTGGAATATAAGCTGATACATCCCCGGCCTGCGTCTCAATAATGGGAAGGGCTGTAATGGAGCCGCCTCCCTTTTCATCACAAAGTCTGCTGGAACGTTCCAGAAGACGTGAATGAAGATAAAACACATCGCCCGGATAAGCCTCGCGGCCCGGAGAACGCTCTAACAGCAGGGATAATGCCCTGTAAGCCACTGCGTGCTTGGACAGGTCATCGTAGACAATCAGAACGTCCTTACCCTGATGCATAAAATATTCAGCCATGGCAGTCCCTGCATAGGGCGCTATGTACTGAAGAGGCGCCGCCTCACTGGCAGTGGACGACATGACGATGGTGTAGTCCATGGCATCGTTCTTTTTAAGGGTGGAAACCAGCTTTGCCACAGTGGATGCCTTCTGGCCAATGGCCACATAGATGCAGACCACATCCTTGCCCTTCTGGTTTAATATGGTATCCATGGCAATGGAGGTCTTACCGGTCTGCCGGTCTCCTATGATTAATTCCCTCTGGCCGCGGCCTATGGGGAACATGGAATCAATGGCAAGAATACCTGTCTCCATGGGAACTCCAACGGACTTTCTGTCCACAATGCCGGGAGCTTCCTCCTCCACCGGGAGATAATCTTCTTCCTTTACAGGGCCCAGTCCGTCAATGGGCTCTCCCAGAGCGTTGACCACCCTGCCTAAGAATCCGCTTCCCACAGGCACGCCTGCTCTTTTTCTGGTGCGGACCACCTTGGTGCCCTGACCCACTCCTGTATCCTTTCCGAAAAGGATACAGCCAATCTCATTCCTGCGGATATCCTGGACCATTCCCTTAACACCATTTTCAAATATAACGATTTCCCCGTACATGGCATGTTCAATGCCGTATACAATTGCTATGCCGTCTCCTACCCAGATAACAGAACCAGTTTCCTGTTCCTGTCCGGCATGCATGTCAAAATTCTCAATCTCACTCTTAATAATGGAGATGATTTCCTGGGAACTGATTGTGCTCATATCAAGACTCCTATCTTACCACAGCCCGGCCCAGCCTTACCAGCTGCCCCTTCAGGCTGTAGTCATATTCTGTATCCCCGGCCTTCAGGACAAAACCGCCCACCAGGTCCGGCTGGTTCACCAATCGGATGTTCACATCTTTTTTGTTATATTTCCTGCACAGAAACTGTTTCATTCCTGTAATCTGGGCCGCACCCGGCATGGTAACATAGTGAAGCTCGGCATCCATAACACCTGCCGCCATTCTGGCATAGGCGTCACGGGCTTTTGCAATCTCCTCTGTCTGTCCGATGCATCCCGCATCACAAGCCTTTTTTAAGAAACGTACCATCAGTGCGGAAAATTCCGGTTCCCTGAACACCTTCTCAATAACGGCATGCTTACTTTTCAGGGGAACCACCGGGCTATTAAGGACCTCCGGAAGTTCCGGATTCTCCTTAAGCAGCTTTACAGCTTCCCTGACCATCTCTTCCGGTATGCCCAGTTCATATAGAACAATGGCATACGTTCTGGCTGTCTCAGTCATTTCCTTCACCTGATTCTGCTAAAAAGCGGTTGTATAGGTTCCTGTCGCCGTCCGGTGCGCTCTGCTCGCTAATCAGCTTGGCAGCAGCTGTCATGGCCAAACCGGCCACGCCGGCCTTCAGGTCATTCATGGCTTTCTCGCGCTCCAGGGCAATGGTACGGTCTGCCTCTTCCATCTTTTTGGCAGCGTCTGCCCTGGCCTGGGCCAGAACCTTCTCGTACTCTGCGGCAGCCCTGTTCCTGGCTTCCTCGATGATTCTTGAAGCTTCTTCGTCTGCATTGCCGATGGAGGCCTGATACTGCTCCTTCATCTGACGCGCTTCCGTTTCCCTGTTCTTTGCCTCGTCCAGGTCGTGCTCAATCATCTGCTTCCTCTCATCCAGTATACTGCGCACCGGACCAATCAGGAAGTGCTTCATAAACAGATATAGAACCAGTAGGTTGATAACCGTAAAGGCTACATTCCAAATGTTTAAATTTAACATATTAAGTCGCCTTCCTGCTATAAATTATTTTAAAAACAGAATGATTAAAAGGCCGATGACAAAGCCGTAAATGGCGGTTGCCTCAGCAAGGGCGCATCCTAACAGAAGTGCCTTTGTAATCTTGCCGTCTGCCTCAGGCTGTCTTGCAATAGCGTCCACTGCCTTGGACGTAGCCAAGCCGATACCAATACCTGCTCCAATACCTGTAACAACTGCAACACCTGCTCCTAATGCGATTAATCCTGTCATAATAAGACTCTCCTTTTTCTCTCAATATTTTCTTTTTCCATAAGGCTGCAAACTTAATCCTCAATGGCTTCTTTTATATATAGTGATGTGAGGAACACAAACACATATGCCTGTATCACTCCATCAAATATATCAAAATAGAAGCTGAATGGCAGCGGCACAATCAACGGCAGCAAATGCTTGATGAGTGCCATGACAACAATGGCGCCCAGCACGTTGCCGAACAACCGCATGCACAGGGACAATGGCCGTATAAACAGCTCCAGCACATTGATTGGCGCTATGATGGCAATGGGCTCTGCAAAGCTTTTAATCCATCCCCTGACACCCTTCTTACGGATTCCGGCCACTTCCACCAGAACAATGCTCATGACAGCCAGGGAAACGGTCACATTCAAATCCTTGGTTGGCGACTTGAAGCCAAGAAGTCCAATCATATTGGCAATTCCTATGTATATCACCACTGTAATCAGATATGGTATATAATCCTTTCCTTCCTTTCCCAAAAGCCCTTCAAAGAAATCATAGATAAAGGACATGCCGCTTTCCAAGGCAGCCTGCTTCTTACTTATGTTCCTCACCTTCAGGCCGCGGACCAGTATCAGGGAAGCTATCATCATAATCGCCATGATAATCCATGTCACCACCACGGATTCCATCACATCAATACCGCCAAACAGCGGTATGGTGAACACCACATTGCAGTTGAGCTCTTCCATCAGTGATTCCACTAAACCGTTCATACTAAACAACCCCCTTTCTCTTCTCGTTTGCTTTTGCCTATTATAGTCACCTTATTTAATAATTTCAAATACATATTATTTATAAATTGATAATATAAATGTTATAAAAAAGAAAATGTTACAAATCCATGAAGATTTCATTCTGCAATTTGTGTAATATATCACGTCACATGATATGCATTTTCACAGCATCTTAACAGCAAGAAAGAAATTTGTATCATTTTGCACAATAAAACGCTGCAAAATTATATAATTTGGAACTTCTGGGAATTTTCGGGCAAAAATGTAACCGGAATATACAGAAAATCCGTGAAAAGATAAAAACCCTTGGAGCTGGCCGGATATCTCCAAAGGTTTAAAATGTATCTCATACTATCATATTATATGTACAGAAGCTAATCCTGTTTACTCAAAATATACTACAGTCAGATACTGCCCTGTATGGATGGTATCCTTCTTAAGGCCGTTCATCTGCCTGAGCTGATTCACATACTCTTCCATACTCATGGAACTGCCTTCCCTGTACTGACGGGCAATCCCCCAAAGACTGTCCCCTTCCTGGATGCGGACGCTCTTATAATAGGGAGTGGTCCTGCTCCCCTCCTCCTTGGCCATGGAAGTAAACATGGTACGTCCCATAATAATGGAAACAAACAGTAAAACCGTAAAACATGTAGCTGACAACCTTCTCTTTCTCACTCTCATATGGCAACCTCCCTGAGGCGGTTCCTTCTTGCGCGCAATACAGAACGTCTGTTCTTTTGTATATTCATACTATACTACCAGAACAAATGTTTGTCAAGTGTTCCCGGCAAAAAATCGAACAAAGGTTTGCATTTTTACCGAACATATGTTACTATAAATATAGAAAACGCAGGAGGTTGATTATGGCACAGGATAAAATTACTTCTAAGCAGCAGGAGATTTTAGAATACATCAAAGAGACTATTTTACAGAAGGGATATCCGCCGGCTGTGCGGGAGATTTGCGAGGCAGTACATTTAAAGTCCACCTCTTCCGTTCACTCCCATCTGTCCGCTCTGGAGGATAAGGGCTACATACGGCGTGACCCCACCAAACCAAGGACCATTGAGATTTTGGACGACACCTTTAATTTTAACCGCAGAGAGATGGTGAATATCCCTCTCGTCGGAACCGTAGCAGCCGGAGAACCCATTCTTGCAGAAGAGCGGATTGAGGACTATTTCCCATTCCCGGCAGAGATTCTTCCCAACTCTGAGACGTTCATGCTGAAGGTTAAGGGCGAAAGCATGATTGGCGCCGGAATCCTGCCCGGCGACAAGCTGATTGTGGAGCAGTGTCCCACTGCGGCAAACGGGGAGATTGTTGTGGCCCTGGTGGATGATTCAGCCACGGTCAAGCGTTTTTATAAGGAGAACGGTCATTACCGCCTCCAGCCGGAGAACGATGCCATGGAGCCTATCATCACGGAAACCGTAGAGATTCTTGGCAAGGTCATTGGCCTGGTTCGTATGATGTAGCGGCAGGGATGATGTGTCTTTTGCATCATGATATAGCAGGCCTAACGATTTATAGGCATAATATATTCCGGATCTGTTACTGTTTATATACCGCTATCACACACTGCTGCAACTGCACAAACAGGAACCGCTGGTGTATTTATCCTTACACCGCAGTTCCTGTTTTTAAGATTCATCTCTATACCCTCAGAGACATGAGCATACATACTATTACTTATCTAATAAGAAGAAAAGTTTACCTGATTCCAGTATAATGTATTTTTCTTTTATCATCAGCGTTGTCAGCGCCTCTCCAACCATATCTGAGCCGTCAATGATATTCACAATACGGAACGATTTGTTTTTATGTGCATAGAAATAGCTGAGCTCCTGGACCTGTATTCCACTATCTTCCTTTTTCATATTCTTTACGGTACCATTTTCCATAAATTTTTTTATTATTTGGAAAACATATCTGTTCTCTGCCTGCTCTGTTTTGTAAATACAAAATTCCATTCCCATAATCCAAAGACTATTATTATACGGCATATCAACTGCCAAGCGTGAATCAATAATAAAGAGACGGCCCTTATGCCTAAAATAACAATGGTCATAATCATAAGGCATCCGGTTATTCTCATCCAAGAGTAATAGCCTGGTCACATCATTGCCAATATCCACCCGTTGTCTTTTGCCGCATATTTTCTCTTTAAGCCATCTGTCTATATATGGGCTGTTTTCCAAATCAAACAGATTTATTCTCATTTGTTCTGTTGTAAGAGGTCTTTGCAGTTTGTCATCATCAATTTCTTTACCAAAGAAATGCTCCATTTTTTTCTTATAGCGCCTGCATCCCATGACAGCAGCTGTTCTCTTCAACTTATTGTATGCATCACTACCTATAGTTAGATATATTTGTGTTAAGTATCGTCTTTTTAAATATTGGCCAATTGTCTGGCCTGCAGCTATCTTAAACACTAATCTAACCTGCTGTTCACTGTAACACAGCGAATCCGCCAAATATTGAATGCTCATTTCTTCCATTATTTTAGTCTCAGCAACTTTTACAATCTTTGTTACTTCTTCAATAATCGTTTCCTCTAACATATTTACTCTCATTACCTTTTCCTCCTAATAATTAAATTATTGTAAAAAGCAAAACCGGTCTTATCTTTATTGGCCTTATTCTATTAGCCCTGTTTATATTTCATTTGCCTCCCTTCGTTTTATAGCATAACATAAATATCTGTCGTTTTTCGCTTAACATATTTGATTGAAAACAGGAGAAAACAGTATCACTTATATATATAAAAAACGGATATACAAGGTCTTATCATTCCAGACCTCATATATCCGTCTCTCATTGAATTTAATTCATTTCCAACTCTTACACATTAAAGCTCATTTACATCCACAAATGTCTTTCCATCTCTCCAGATTCGCTCCAAATCATAGAACAATCTGTCTTCCCTGCAGAAGATATGGACTATTACGTCCTTGTAATCCATCAGAATCCAGTTTGCGTTCTGATAGCCTTCAATCTGCTTGCACTCGCAGCCTGCCTTTTCCAGAATTTCTTCCACATTATCAGCCATGGCCTGCACCTGATTGGGGTTGCTGCCGTCAGCGATTATAAAATAATCTGCCAGAACTGATACGGACTGGATGTCAATAATTTTAATGTCCTCTCCCTTTTTATCGCTGAGAGCCTGATATGCCAGTTTCACCATTTCCTTTGAGTTCATCGCGTTCTCCTTTCACTTTCTTAAAATATTCATATGCCTGGGCTGTCATGGGGTCAATACTTCCGCCCTTTTTTTCCAGGTAATCTAAAGTTCCCGCCAATATGGCATACATGGTCTCATCCAGGTCCTCATACGCCATCCGCCTTATCATGGGCAGATTATCGGCCTTGTAGCGCCTGGGTTCTATATAATCCGCTATATAGAGGATTTTATCCAGAGTCGTCATCTCCGGCCTGCCTGTGGTGTGGCAGCCGATGGCATCCAGGATTTCCCGGTCCGTAATCTGGTACTTGTGCTCCGCCAGCCATGCCCCGTATTTTGCATGGAGCACAGGCAGGGCCTTATATTCCGCGTCCGTCACTTCCAGACCATGTTTCAGGCATTTCTTCAATATGATATCATCCGAATACCGCTTCCCGCAGTCATGCATCAGTCCGGCCAGCTCTGCCTTGTCCAGGCTGCAACCGTAACGCATGGCCAGGTTCATGCAGGTGTATGACACGCTGAGAGAATGCTCGTAGCGCATGGGCGCCAGCTTTCTCTTAAGGCTTTTCCTGTATAACATAATCTGGCTGCATTGGTTTTCCATACATTCATTCTCCTTTGCCGGCCAGGACCGGGGTCTTGACGCCGCCACCGTACAGTCCATGGTCCTTAATATATTCTTCCACTGCATCCGGCACAAATCCATGGATGGAATGTCCGTCAGACACGGATGCCCTTATTTCCTCCGAGGACACATCCATCTCACGGCAGCGGATGGGGTAAATCTTTGCCCCATACCTGGCAGTCAGGTATTCAATCTGCCTGTCAAAGGGCTGGTGGTCATCATGATAGGCACGCCCGGCCACCAGAAGCACTGCCAGCTTCATGACCAGCTCCGGGTGGAACCACTGTTCGATCTGATACAGGGAATCTGCTCCTATGATGAAATAGAACACGTCCTCCCTATATTCCTCACGCAGCAGGGACAGGGTCTGGGCGGTGTAGGTATTACCCTTACGCCTCAGTTCAAAATCCGAATACAGGAAATAGGGAGTATCTGCAATGGCCAGTTTAACCATACGCTCACGCATCTCTCCCTCAGTGATTTTATGATCTTTTTTATGGGGCGGATTTCCTGTGGGCATGAACCAGACTGCATCCAGCCCAAACTGCTCATAAGCTTCCCTGCCCAGCCGCAGATGACCATTGTGGATGGGGTCAAAGGTCCCGCCCAATATTCCTATTTTTGCCAAACAAATCCCTTCTTCACATACCTTTACCGGTTACCTGCCTGTCTATTTCTCCGGCAGCACAATCTTACGTTTCTTTTCCTCTTTGGCAGGACGGTAAAGAACGATTTTCCTGCCAATGACCTGTACCACCTGTGAGTGTGTGCGCTCTGCAAGGACATCCGCGATGGAACCGCCGTCGTCCAGACAATTTTTCAGCACCGTCACCTTAATCAGTTCCCTTGCTTCCAGTGCCTCGTCCACGGCCTGGGTAATCTCAGGCGTAAGGCTGGATTTACCAATCTGGAATACAGGATCGATGTTCATAGCCAGGCCTTTTAAATAGGCTCTCTGCTTGCTTGTCATAATAACTCCTTCTATTTGTAATAATCAAACTCCAGCCCATACATACGGACCGTATCGCCTTCCTCTATGCCGGCCTTCTCCAGGTCGTCCAGAACTCCCGTATTCTTAAGGAACTTCTGGAAGAAATCAAATCCCTTCTCAGAATCCAGATTGGTGTATCCAAGCATCTTGTCGATTCTGGGACCTTCCACCACATAAGCGCCGTCATCCGCCCTGGTAACCGTATAAGGCAGGTTCCTGTCGCCCTGGTACTGGACCTCGAATTCCTTCTCAAACACAACAGGCGCATCATCCACTGTTTTAAGCAGATCATTGATATGGTACAGAAGCTCCTTCACTCCCTGTCTGCTGACAGCGGAAATGGGGAACACCCTGATTCCCTTTGGCTCGAATTCATTTCTCAGCTCGTCAAGTATAATCTCAGTGTCTTCTTCTGCATACACCGCATCCATCTTGTTTGCGGCAATCACCTGGGGACGCTTTAGCAGCTCCGGATTATAGGCTTCCAGCTCCCGGTTAATGGTCTTTATGTCCTCCAGAGGATCCCTTCCCTCCACGGAAGCGCCGTCCACCACATGGACCAGGACCTTGGTGCGCTCAATATGCTTTAAGAACGCATGTCCCAGGCCGATGCCTTCAGAGGCGCCCTCAATCAGGCCCGGGATATCAGCCATGACAAATCCGGCTCCGTCTCCCAGGTCCACCACACCCAGATGGGGATTCAGAGTGGTAAAATGGTAATTGGCTATCTCCGGCTTTGCGTTGCTGACAACAGACAGCAGCGTGGATTTTCCCACATTAGGAAAGCCCACCAGGCCCACGTCCGCAATGACCTTAAGCTCCAACTGCACCCACAGCTCGGCACCGGGCTGCCCCGGCTGCGCGTACTTGGGCACCTGCATGGTCGATGTTGCAAAGTGCATATTTCCAAGACCGCCCCTGCCGCCCCTTAAGATGACTTCCCTCTGGTTGTCACCTGACATGTCGGCAATGACCTTACCCGTCTCAAAATCTTTAAGAACGGTTCCCTCAGGCACCTTCACAATCAGGTCATCGGCATCCGCTCCATGGCAGCGTTTCTTTCCGCCCTCCTGGCCATCCTTTGCAATATACTTACGCACATGCCTGAAATCTACCAGGGTATTTTTTCCTTTGTCTACCTGGAAAATGACATCGCCTCCACGGCCGCCGTCACCTCCGTCAGGACCGCCGTTGGGAACATACAGCTCGCGTCTGAAGGACACATGGCCGTCTCCGCCCTTACCGGATTTAATAAATATTTTTGCGCTATCGGCAAACATACACAGTACCTCCTGTGGTGTGAAAAAGAGCCCCATACGCTAAGTATGGAGCCCTTCGAAATTATTCGTTGATTGCCCTTGGGTATACAGAAACCTGCTTTCTGTCTCTGCCCTTTCTTTCAAACTTAACAACTCCGTCTACTAAAGCAAATAAGGTATCATCGCCACCCCTGCCTACGTTGTTGCCAGGATGAATGTGGGTTCCGCGCTGTCTGTACAGAATATTGCCAGCCAGTACGAACTGTCCGTCGGCTCTCTTAGCGCCAAGTCTCTTGGCCTCGGAGTCTCTACCGTTCTTGGTAGAACCAACACCTTTCTTATGAGCGAATAACTGAAGGTTCATCTTTAACATGTGTTACACCTCCTTAAACTTCACGTTAATATATGATTTCCCATAATCCCTCTCAATATTCTGAAGTCCCAGAATAAGAGAGTTCATCAGGAGTTTTGATTCAGGACTTATATCTGAAGTGAAACGGAATTCAAACGAACCGCTCTCTCCCGCCCCGCCTTCAAATCCATCTTCCGTAAATGCCTCCACTGAATTGAAAAAGTTAAGAGCCAGAGCCGAAACCGCCGCGCAGATGATATCCTCACCCTCATCGGCATAACCGGCATGTCCCTCCATCACAATCCCTGTGTAAACAGCATTGCCTGAATCTGTGGAATTCTTGAATACGGTTGCTTTAATCATATCATTTACAATTAAGCGTTGATTTTTTCAATCTTCACCTGGGTATAGAGCTGTCTGTGGCCGTTCTTCTTGTGATAGCCAGTTTTTCTCTTATACTTGTAAACGATCACTTTTTTAGCCTTACCTTCCTTCTCAACTGTCGCTGTAACAGTTGCACCGGAAACGGTTGGGCATCCAATCTGCAGCTCGCCGTTATTTACAACCAGCACCTGGTCAAATGTTACGGTCTCGCCTGCGCCTGCGCCCAGTCTCTCTACCTTAATGACATCGCCTTCTGCTACCTTGTACTGCTTTCCGCCTGTTGCTATAATCGCGTACATGAAAGGCACCTCCTATTATCATTACTCGCCAGCTTCGGTGACCTGCTTTCTTCCGTGGAAAACTGGCAGACTCTTACAACCCCGCTGTGCGGCATACTGGTATATCATAGCATTTTCCTTTTCCGATGTCAACCGGAATTTCCAGATTTTTTGTCATTTGTTTTTTGTCATTTGTTTGCCACTTTTACGGGACTGATTCAGTCAGACACCCGCTCGATTGACCCGGCATCAAAAAGCTCCAGATACTGCCCCTCTGCGATGTTGACTGTGACCGGCTCAAACAGCGCGGCGTATTCATCTATATAATCATAATAATATCTCACGTCGTTATAAAGGGCGTAATACCCGCTGCCAAAGGTAAGGGGCGTGATGCGGTATGTGCCCGGTTCCATATCCCGGCCAGCCTTGTACATACCGGTGGTTCCCAGGGTGATGCCCGCCCGGTCCGCCTCCACCGCATACCCTTTTGTGATTACCAGATGCTGTCCTTTGTAAAGGGTAATCAGTCCGTGGTGCTGAAACTGGAAGGTTCCAATGCGCCGCTCATCCGTATCATCCTTATATAAAATAATGGTACAGGTGGAATAGGCGTTCTGTTCCGATGTGTCCTCCGTAAAAACCGCATATTCTCCCGGCAAAATATCCTCGCCAACGACATAGCTTCCGGGTCCATAGGTGACTGCGCCTTCCGAAGCTTCCGTCTCAACGGCCCATGATACAGCCGGATACGCAAACGTCAGGGAGAGCGCCAGAATCAGGGCGCCGGCGCCCTTTATGCCTTTTAAGCCCTTTGTACATCTTACCAATCCGTCCCCTCCTTCGCGGTGATTTCCATACACGCCAAAGGCGTGCCATCATAAATTTCTTATGGAAATCATACCCTGCCGTCCCGGATTCGTCAATAAAAGTCACTGTTTTTTCACTTGTTTTTCACAAATCTCAACTGCGTTTCCAGGTTCCCGGAGACAGAAGAACCAGCATGGGGAACAGCTCCAGCCTTCCGGCCAGCATATCAAATATGAGCACGGTCTTGGACAGATAGGACATCATGGAATAGTTGGATGCCGGCCCCACCACAGACATTCCGGGACCAATGTTGTTTAAGTTGGCGGCCACTGCGGAGAAGGATGTCATAAAATCATAATTGTCCAGACTCACAATCAGGGTGGATATGCCGAAAATCATAAAATACACAATAATATAAGCGTTAAGAGACCTTAGGGTATTATGCTCCAGGGGTTTTCCTTCAAACTTCAGCACCTTTACGCTGCGGGGATGGATAACTGAAGCCATCTCCTTTTTTATTTCCTTAAACGCAATCATGACACGGGATACCTTCATGCCTCCGCCCGTACTGCCGGCACAGGCGCCGATAAACATGATGAGCAGCAGGATTGTTTTGGAAAACTCCGGCCAGCTGTTGTAATCAATGGTGGAGTATCCCGTTGTGGTGATAATGGAGGAAACCTGGAACGCCGCCTGGTGGAATGCCATAAACAAGGACGGGAACAGGCTCCTGATATTGATGGTGATGAGCAGGATGGCAATGGCCACCACAGCCAGATATCCCCTCAGCTCCTCACACCGACCCGCATCCTTGGGCCTGCGTATAAGCAGCAGGTAGTACACATTAAAATTCACGCCAAAGAGCAGCATAAAAATAGTGATGACAGCCTGCTGGTACACCGTGTAATCCGCCTGCCCTGAATTACGGCAGGCAAAGCCTCCTGTGCCGGCAGCCCCGAAGCTCATGCATATGCTGTCAAATAAGGGCATTTTTCCAAGCAGCAAAAGGATCATCATGACAATGGTCATGCAAAAATATATGGAGTACAGCAGTTTGGCGGTAATGCGGATTTTAGGCACCAGCTTTCCCACGGAAGGGCCCGGGCTCTCCGCCCGCATAATATGCATGTTATAATCCCCTGCCATGGGCAGAATCGCCAGGATAAACACAAGAATTCCCATACCGCCGATCCAGTGGGAAAAGCTTCTCCACATCAGGGTGGCGTGGGACATGTCCTCCACCTTGGGGATAATACTGGACCCTGTGGTGGTAAAACCTGATACGATTTCAAACATGGCGTCAATGATATGGGGAATCTCTCCGCTTATGACAAAGGGCATGCACCCGAAAAAGCTCAACACAATCCATCCCAGGGAAACCGTCACAAATCCTTCCCTGGCAAAAAACATCTTTGTGCATGGCTTCTTCCTGGTGCACATAAATCCCAGCAGACCGCAGACAGCCGCAACGCCCAGATAGATAAAGCCGATGCTTTCCCTGTAGACAACAGCCGTAACAACGGGCAGTGTCATGAAAATGGCTTCCATATTCATGATCCAGCCCAGCATATAGATGATTATACTTCGATTCATGTCCCGCCCGCCTTTACATTAAGATATCCTTTAAATCATTAAGCCCTGTATGGGTGGTCACAATGATGACTGTGTCCCCTGCCTCCAGGGTATCCTTGCCTCGGGGCATGATAATGCGGCCGTTGCGGTTGATGCATGCCACCAACAGGTTATTCCTGGTCCTCAGCTTCTCCAGCGGAATCCCCAGTACAGGTGAATCTCCCCTCACCCTGAATTCCAGAGCCTCGGCCTTGTCGGCCACGATTTTATAAAGTGTCTCTATGTTGCTGCCCATGGAGTTCTGCATGGCCCTTACATACTGCAGTATGATGTCGGCTGTCAGCATCTTGGGGTATATGACGCTCCCCAGGTTCAGGGCGTTGATTACATTTTCAAAGGCTATTTTATTAACCTTGGTGATCAGCTTGGCCCTGGACTGGCTGGCTGCATATAAGGACAGCAGTATATTTTCCTCATCAAACCCCGTAAGGGAGGCAAATGCTTCTGTCTGACGGATACCTTCTTCCAGCAGCAGCTTCTGGTCCGAACCATCCCCGTGTATAATCATTGCATGAGGAAGAAGCTCACTTAAGATCCTGCACCGCTCCTCGTCCTGCTCAATAATCTTAATTTTTATCTTGGTATCAGCCAGGGCCTTGGCCAGGTAAACGGTCAGCTTTCCTCCGCCCACAAACATGGCGGAATTGACTGTGTTGTTCTCAATTCCTGCTTTGCGGAAGAAATCAGCACATTCTGCATGAGGAGCAATGAAGGATATCTTGTCCCCGCCTTTCATCTCAAAGTTGCCGTCCGGTATTACCACATCGTCTCCGCGCTCCACGGCGCAGATCAGCACATTGCTCTTTAACCGGCTTACCACATCCATTACCTTCATCCGGTCCAGAATGGAATCCTTGGGAATCAGGAATTTGAGAAGCTCAGTCCTGCCCTTGGCAAACAGCTCAATCTTGATGGCGTTGGGGAAACGAAGCAGCCTGGCAATCTCCCTGGCCGCGGCCAGCTCAGGATTGATAGCCAGAGAAAGATTCAGTTCTTCCCTGATATAGTTGATTTCCGCTGAATATTCAGGGTTGCGGATACGGGCAATGGTATGGCAGTTGCCTGCTTTCTTTGCAATCAAACAGCAGAGCATGTTAAGCTCATCTGAATTGGTGGTGGCAATCAGCAAATCCGCTTCCTTGATCCCTGCCTCCATCTGTACCTGATACACGGCTCCGTTTCCGGTAACGCTCATAACATCCGTGCTGTCCGAAATGGACTGAAGCGCTTCGCTGTCACAGTCAATCAGCGTAATATCATGGTTTTCCCTGTTCAGCTGCTCTGCCAGTGTGGTTCCCACCTTACCGCAGCCCACAATTATGATTTTCATATTTCTTCCTCTTTATCCCCTGTGTATTGTCATATTCAGACCTGTTCGTGGAGCGGCTTTCTCACTTTCTTTCTGGTGAGCTCCACCAGGTTCAAAGCCGTCATATCCACCACCGTGGTCTTTACCGGGTCTTTCAAAACAACTTCTCCTAAATGGGCAAGAAGGGCCTTCCTGTCCTCATCCCTCTCCATATCAATAAAATCCACAATGATGATACCGGAAAGGTTGCGCAGCCTAAGCTGCCGTCCAATCTCATCCGCAGCCTCCATATTTATCTTGTATACGGTGTCCTGCATCTTTTTCCTGCCTGAGTACTTCCCTGTATTAACATCAATAACCGTCATGGCTTCTGTGGGCTCTATGACCAGGTATCCCCCGGACTTTAACCATACGTTCTTACCCAGTGCCTTTTCAAAAGCAGTTTCCAGGCTGTAAAGCCTGCCAAGGGGCAGAAGGCTGTCCTCATAAAGGGTCAGGCGTCCCGCGTCTTCCTTCTGGCACATTTCCAGATACGCCTTCAACTCCCTGTGGTACTCAGGAACATCTGTAATAATTTCTTCCAGGGTCCCGCCAAAGGAATCCCTTATAGCCGCTATATAGCCCGGCAGCGCCCTGTAAAGACAGCTGTAGCAGACTCTGCACCCAGCTTCCGCCGAAAGCCTTTGCCATGTCCGCATCAGCTCAGCCAGTTCCTCCCGCACAGCACTTTCCTCCACCGTAACTGCATTGGTCCGGACAATAACGCCCAGGTCCTTAGTTCCGGCCAGGTCACTTTCCAGAAGCCCGCGAAGCCTGGCCTTGTAGGAGGCATCACGGATTTTCGCGGAAAAACCGATTCCGGTCTTTCCCACAGTCAGCACGCAGTACCGCCCCGTAAAGGACAGACGTTCCGTGACCACCGGAGCCTTTGATTTCACAGCATCTTTGCTGACCTGCACCACCAGCTCGTCGCCGGTCTTAATACGTTCCGGCTTCCACCGCTCCTGAAGGCTGTAGTATCCGGTACATCCCGGTCCTATGTCAATAAAGGCGGCATTGATATTGCTTACCACCTTCTGCACCTTGCCGATATAGATATTGCCCAGCAGGGAGTCTGCGGTATCCGGTTCCAGCATAAGCTGGCTTATCTTTCCGTCTGATACCACGGCCGTACAGACCTTATCCCCCCGCCGGGTCACTACTAATTTGTCCATTATCTGATTTCCTCACCCAGCTGTTCCAGAGAGATAAAGGAGTGAATACCGGCTTCCTTCTCGGCATCAGAGGCCCTGTCCGCATATACTTCTTCCCTCTGTACCATAAAGGCAAAGGGCGGGCGCTCCTTTCCCAGGAACCCGTAATACGCATCCAGCACCTGTTCCGGTTTCACATTGGCAGCGCTGCCTGCGGATATTTTCATAAACAGACGGGGACCTTCCATTTCGCCATCCCCCTCAGGACAGATTCTGAGCTCATAAACCAGGGGCTTTAAATCCATCTCCTTTTCACCGCGCTTGGTTTTCTTTGTCACCATGACGCTGGGACGCTCAAAAAAGGCAATAAGCCCCTGAAACCACGTTTCCTTATCCATGTCCTCCGGCTCGTATCCCGGTCTGAAGGCCAGGGTATAATCCCCGGCCCCGACTATGGACATGGCATTGGCCGCGTCATCCGGCAGACCCCTGTAGCTTACAATCTCAAAGCCTTCCGACATCACCCCGTTCAGACATTTCTTCATGGTTTCCGAATCTTTGGTGGAGGCCACTTCTATGTCCACGTATTCCCCTCTGCTGGTAATTCCCACTCCCAAAGGGGCCGCAAAGGACATGATCTGGTGAGGGGAGAATCCTCCGCTGTAACATACATCCACATCCGCCCTGCGTATGGCCTTCTGGAAATAACGCATCACGTCCAGGTGGCCGATAAATTTCATTGTTCCATATTTTCTGAATTTAATCCGAATTTTCATTTATCCTATTCCTTTACGGTTTCATAACAGACGCCGCAGCCAAAATCCCTGGCTCCGCAGCCTGAACATCTCTGACGGCAGTTAGGCGTCACTTCTTCCTTCACGGCATGGTTCCACTCACGGATCAGGAATTCCTTTGATACGCCTGCATCAATGAAATCCCACGGGAATACCTCATCCAGACTTCTCTCCCTGGTGGTATAAAATCCGATATCCACGCCGCAGGTTTCAAAGGCCTTCATCCACACATCATTCTTAAAATATTCAGACCAGGAGTCATAGATGGCCCCTGTGCGGTAGGCTTCTTCTATGACGGCCCCGACCCTGCGGTCGCCTCTGGCCAGTACGCCCTCCAGCACGGTAAGCTCCGCCTCATGCCAGTTATATTTAAGGCTCTTGAAATTCTTCATCTCACGGAACTTGCCCCGGACGATATTGGCTCTCTCAATGAATTCTTCCTTTGTACACATCCTGGCCCACTGGAACGGTGTAAAGGGCTTTGGCACAAAGAAGGAGGAGCTGGCTACAATCTGTACCTTTCCGTTTCTCCGGTCCTTGGGGATATCATAGTAGGCTTCCGCAATCTTTTCAGAAAGCAGCGCAATTCCCTCCATATCCTCCACTGTCTCCGTGGGCAGACCCAGCATAAAATACAGCTTCACCCGGTTCCAGCCTGATTCAAAGGCATCTGTTGCTCCCTTCAGTATCACTTCTTCGGTCAGCCCCTTATTGATGACGTCACGCAGTCTCTGGGAACCCGCCTCCGGCGCAAAGGTAAGGCTGCTCTTTTTCACATCCTGCACCTTGCTCATGACGTCCAGAGAAAATGCGTCGATGCGCAGGGAAGGCAGGGATATATTCACGCCTTTGCCCTTGAATTCGTCAATGAGGAAATTGACCAGGCCCTCTAACTGGCTGTAATCGCTGGAGCTTAAGGAGCTTAGGGATATCTCCTCATGGCCCGTGCTCTTTAACATGTCGCTGGCATAGTGCTTCAGATATTCCAGGCTGTGCTCTCTGAGGGGCCTGTACACATCCCCGGCCTGGCAGAACCGGCACCCGCGGATACAGCCCCGCTGAATTTCCAGCACCACCCTGTCCTGGGTCACTTTGATAAATGGCACCAGAGGCTTTTCAATATATCCCACACTGTCCATGTCCGTTACCACTTGTTTGGTAACCACCGGCATGGCATGTTCATTATTTGGCAGAAAACATTCAATGGTACCGTCTTCCTTATAGGTCACATCATAAAAAGCAGGCACATAGATGCCCGGTATCTCCGCCGCCATTTCCAGAAACTGCTTTCTGGTGCCGCCGGCCTTCTTATTCTCCTTGTAGCGGTCCATCAGCTCAAAATATACGGTTTCGCCCTCTCCGATATAAAACAGGTCAAAAAAGTCAGCCAGCGGTTCCGGATTATATGCGCAGGGCCCGCCTCCGATAACAATGGGGTCATTCTCCGTTCTGTCACAGGTATGGAGCGGAATCTGTGAAAGGTCCAGAATCTGAAGCACGTTGGTGTAACACATCTCGTACTGGAGAGTGATTCCCAGAAAATCAAAATTCTTTACCGGCTCCTGGGTTTCCAGGGTAAATAGCGGTATCTTCTTCTCCCTGAGTATGGGGTCCAAGTCTGTCCACGGGGAATAAACCCGCTCGCAGCAGATGTCCTCCCTGCTGTTGAACATGGAATACAGAATCTGAATGCCCAGGTGGGACATACCGATTTCATACACGTCCGGGAAACACATGGCAAAGCGGACATCCACTTTTTCAGGGTCCTTAATCACCATATTTACCTCGCCTCCGATATAGCGGGCGGGTTGTTGAATGCTTAGTAATATCTCATCATTTAAAGCTAGTTTTCTCATGGTTTTTCCTTATTTATTGTGCTGTTTACACAGTATTTTTGGCTTGTAGCAAGGGCCGGTCCAAATCGAAAAGAGCCGGAGTTCAGGTCCTTATTCTGCTCTTTTCTGCTCCTTTTTCACCCCTTTTTCAAAGATAATCAGGCCCCTTTATTTTAATTACGACATTTTTTACCCCAACTATATAATACGGGATAAAACATTATGCCACAATGCCTAATTATAAGGCATTTCACAGTATTAAGCAACACCATTCGGCAGTAGTTTCATTTCATTTGATTAATTTCATTATAAGCACCCATGCGATATGAGTCTTCCTGTTTTGTTATTTTCCCCTGCTTCCCTTATAAAGCAATCCATATTTTTCATACGAAAGCTTCAAGCTGTCTCTCTTTCCTTTTGTTACTGCCTTCATAAGCAGTCTGTCAATGGTTTTCATTTTCTCTATCCGTGCTTCGCCTCCAAAGGCTTTGACAGCAGCCGCATTTTTCAGCAATGTGTGCGCATTTTCTTTGAAACGTAGCCTATGTAAATGGAACTCCCCAAAATAACGGTATCATACATCTCCAAATCAATGGCATGGGGGTTGGCGCTCCTTGCCGCAGCGTATTCTCAATTGCCTTACACCTTTCCACCGTCTGACCGGCCTGTCACTGTACTTGATATAGAGAATAAAGCTAATGCTTAATTTGTAATCCACTCAATGGGAACACCCGGTTCCAATGTTCCGTGATTTATCGGTGTGATTTCTCCTGTTTCCGGATTGGCCGGTTGGTCGATTTGATATAAATATCCGTTTTTCCCGTATCTGCCCAGCTTGCTTTTCCTTACCGTTCGATTTCCAGCCTGTAACGATGAATACCAACGATGGCATGGCTGTCACAAAATCATACCCTGACAAATTACCACAGGCAGCCAAGTATTGCTCCGTTTGTTTTAATCTTAACATATGTAATACGACACCTTTATGTCTTATTACTTGTATTGAGCTGATATGTTTTTTGCTTTTTTACGAATTTAAATAACTATAATTTGTTTTTAGATTTTGTAATCTGCTTAAACGATTCAATTTGAAAAGTCTATAATCTTGTTGAGTAAGACAGTACCCGTAAACATACCATGCAAACCATCTAAATATTATAAAAAATAGCTATCCTCCACGGCCATAGAGGATAGCTGGTAACTATAAATTTTGTCAGTAACCCCTTTCGCGGTCTGCGTGTAGTTTGTTGTAAACTGACCTAAGCAGCACACTTACAATCATCCGGGACGAATTCCTGATTTCGGATTTAAATACATTCCCCATATACCTTCTCAGTTTAACATTTTATTTTCCATATCTCATCGGACAGACCATTCTGCACTGATTACAGTCTACCGTATCAAATCCACGGCTCGTTTTACCATATGCATTTTGACGGCATAAACTTTGGTTCACTACTCCGTGACCGATAGCCCGGACCGGACATGCCTCTATACATTTCTTACAGTTTTTAATACAGATTTCTTCACATGGTTTATCTGACTGCAGCTTCAGTTCAAAGAGAATGGCGCCCAGTACTAACAAATTTCCATATTCCGGATTTAAAAGCAAACTGCTTTTTCCAAGGGTACCAAGCCCGCATAGAACAGCGGCGTGTTTCATGGAAATCAGTCCCTTACCTGTCAATGTTTCTGAATCCCAATACTCATATGGATTATCACACGGCAGCGGAACTGCTTTAGCCCCAAATTTACGTTCAAGAGCCTTTGCGCCCCTCAATGCTATTTTGTCAACCTCATCACAAAGCAGGGAGTTATAATGCCCATAAACCAGACGTGAATCTGCTTTCGTTATTCCCCGGGGAAGCGCGCATCCAAATACAATGACAGATTTACAGTCTCTAAACAGATCCGATGGTGAAAAACCCGGAGGCGCCGCAGCGAATCTTTCAATATCTGCAATACCGCATACGTCTGCGCCATATGAATAGATGATTTGTTTAACATCGTTATTCATAATTTACCTCGTTTATATAATCTTTTGGTACAATTCAAACCAGTCCAGTCCATGCACTCCGTAACCCAAATCTACCCGGTCTATGTATTGGTATCCACACTTTCTGTACATATTGACAGCAGGTATATTCTTTTCATAAACGTCCAGCCGGATGGCTTTGACTCCTGTTTTTCTGCCGTATTCCTCAGCAAAATCCAGGTGCCTTTTTCCGATTCCCTTCTTTAAGTACATAGGATGAACTGCAAAGGTGTACACCTCCGAATAAATCCCCTTAATCCAGCCGGGATAGTTGACCGTATTGGTTAGATGGTCAATCAGACTGTTATAAAGTTGTTCCAGCTCATCTATGTCTGAAACCATCCCTTTTTCTATTACCATTTCCATTTCTCACCCAATGTTTCTTACTCAATAAAAGCATGGCTCATAATATAAAACTCTTCCTGGCTCGGCTGATATTTCTTTTCCATTTTCTCTAAGGTATTATCATATTCCTGTGCCTCTTCTTCAGAGATTGCCATTACAGGGCTGTCATAATAGAACCATTTTCTGCCGTCCAATTGATTCGGGACCAGTTCCTTCACCATCATCGCAGCCGGATATTTCCCATTTTCCATACAGATATTCAATTTCCTGCTGCTTTTAAAACCGCACCCCACATAGTTCATCGGACTTCCCAATATGACAACCACATCATAGCCAAGCCGTACGGCCTGTTCAAAGGAATGCTCAATCAGCATCTTTCCGTACCCTCTTCTCTGATACTCAGGAGCAATACTGACCGGACCAAAGGTTAGGATTTCTTTTTCTGTTCCGGATTCATCAACCAGCCGGGCTTTTGTATACATAATATTTCCAATCACCTGTCCGTCCAGTTCAATCACAAAATCCAGCTCTGGTATAAAATCCTCATGTCCGCGCATGATGTGAACCAGATAATGTTCCGCACATCCAGGGATATATAGATTATAAAATGCCTTTCTCGTAATCTCTTCAACAACCTTGTAATCACGTTCTTCTTCATTTCGTATCGTTATCATATCAACGGCTCCTCCATACCTCTTATTTTGAATTGGTTATCCCTTTAATCATATCTTTTTATTCAGTCCCGCGTTCCTAAAATATAATGATAAAATTCTGTCTAACTGCCGTCAGCCCGTTCTGTTTCTTCAGCCTACGCCTGTGTCTGCATATAAATCCAGGCCACTGTCTGCAATTTTCTAATACAATGCAGAAAACTTATAATAATATGATAACTGCTTTTAGGATAAGCCAATGGCAGGGGGATATACTTGACAATATGCCGTTCTTAACGATTCAGCTGCTGCAAAGCCGGCTTACGCGCAGCAACCTCAGCACAGATCAGCCCGGCAATATACTCTGCTGTTTCCTCTGTCAGAAGGAAGAGCATTCCGTCATTACGGCATTTTTTTTGTGTCTCTCCATTCAGAGAATAGACGAAACCTTTCACACATGTACCACTGCATGCATCAGGGTCAATAAGTCTCTTGCAATCACGGGAAGCCGTCATTTTCTTTTGCATGTCAGCAGGCAGAGCGGCGATGACCTCCTCATACCTGCCGGCATTATCTCCGTAAATGCGTGCCCAGATACCTGTCTTGCGAAACACCCAATTCATTACGGTTTTCTTCTCCAGCTGGTATGTGGCAGTGTAACCGCTTTTGACTTCCTTGATTACCAGTTCACACCCCTGTTCCAATAGTTTGTCATTCAGCTTCTCCACAAATACACGGCGCTCCGGCGCAACTGCCAATAGAAATTCATTAAATGAAGTCTTTGCCATTATCATTTCCCTTTCTTAAATACAAATTAGTCAGACGAATATCCCCATCCAGCCCTGCCTGCTGTTCAAGACAGCCGCTTTTTCTGCTGCATCCTCCATAATCAATCCCATCAGTTGTGCGGCGGGAATGGAACTATGGCGGTGTCTCACCCTAAGATTACGCCATAAATAAAATACTCATCACATGCGCCGGGCATATAAGTCAAATTTGATATGCCATTCTCCGTCCTCTGCTACCGTAACATCCTGCCAATGAAAATGATTGTCCCGGATTTTGGCAAAGACCCATTTTCTCCTTTCGTCCTCAATATTTGTAAGGACTATAATATCGCCCTGCTTCCTTGCTTCAAACCGCATGATTTTTCCTGTGTAGCAATAGGCCACATCCCAGGCGTGTGTGCCAGGGTTGTAAACGCGAAGCGTTGTTCCGCATTCAAAGCCGGGCAGGACAATAACATCCTGTACCGCCATTCCCTCAAGGACCCATGAAAAATGCCATTCACCTTTCATCACGCGGGAATTGCTATTGTCAATGTAGTCAATATTCCAACTGCCGATCAGCTTACCGAAAAAATTGAATTCTTCAGGTAACGCTTCATTTTTTGCCCTGCTTGTCAGTGCTTGATAGAAATGTTCCATATGTAAATCCTCCTGCTGCTATGACTGTTTTCCGGACTAAAAGCAAAGAATGCCTGTACTCTTTCCTTCATCCACTACTTTATTATTTCCTTAACAGGCAGCAGCAGATCAATCTGTGTATCTTCCATTTTCGCCCCATTATTCATAAGGTTGTAATAATTTAATATTTCCTCAAAGCATGGACCGCCGGCCTCTTCGTATCTCCCGCTTTCTGCGGCCCACTCCTGAAGCAAACGCCAATCCTGAAAATTCCAGTCCCTCAATACATGGGCAGCATACATCCCGCCGCCAAATGTTTTTTTAACCAGAGGCGGCTTAACCTCCATATCCTCAGGGATTGATACCCATGCTTCATAAGCGGTGGGAGCTGCTCCGACTTCCACTCTTAAATCTGCTCTGGAACAATCAAATCCCATCCCTCTGGCATCGGGTTTTAGTTTCAGCAATTCCGTTTCGTAAACAAATTTCTCAATCATACCGGTGGCTTCCGGCCCCACTCCATACTCAGCTTCCCCTGAAATGCGGGCTGCTGCTACAGTCATTGGCGGAAGGTAAATAATCCGCACGTCTCTGTCCTCCAGTTTTTGTAACGTCTCATTTGCTTTCTTAGGGTCTTCCATCGACGATTCCTCCTGTATTTTGTTTTTGGAAAGAAAATGCTGTCCACAACGGCAAAAACCGAGCTGTCTCCAGGATTAATTTTTTGATATTATACTGACAGTCTGCATTGGTTCCATCGTATTTGTACCTTCTTCCTAAATTAAGTATAAAGCACGACACGGTGTACATGTCAAGAAAAATTTTCCATGAGGCTTAACTACCGGCAGAAAAGATTTACAATCTTTATCTGCGCGCTGATTCCTGTGGAAGTTAATAAGGTATTCTAACCATCACCCCTTAGGAATATTAAAATAGACCTGACCAGCCTCCAGCGGCACTCCTTTGGCCGCATACATCTCACTGACCGTAACAAACTGGTAGCCCTGGGCAGCCAGAAGGGGGATGACCGTCTCAAAGGCCTCAGCCGTAGCGGAATAAAGGTCGTGCATCAGTATGATGCTTCCATCCCTTGCCTGGGAGAGCACAGAGGCTGCAATGGCATCCTTATCCTTACTGGACCAGTCCTGTGTATCTATGTTCCACTGAATCATGGGATAAGATACCAGGCCCGGCACCTGGCCCTTGAAGGCGCCGTAAGGCACACGTACCAGTTTTGGCCGGAAACCTGTTACAGCCTCCACCGCATCATTGGTCATCTCAATCTGGGAGGTCACTTCTTCGGGAGAAATCTTTTCCAGATTCTTGTGGTTAAACGTATGGTTTCCTATCTCGGACCCGGAATCCCGGATTCTCTTAAGGGTGTCCTTGTAGTCATTGACGCGGCTTCCTACTATGAAAAAGGTAGCCCTGCCCCCGTAAGCCTGAAGTGTGTCCAGAATTCTGCTGTCCACACTGTAATAAGGGCCGTCATCAAAGGTAAATGCAATCATGGGCTTGGAGGGGTCCGCAGGCCCGGAAACAGGGAACAGCTCATTTCCGCTGCCTGCCGGGCCTAAGGCCCCTTCTCCTAAGGGCGGTGCGGCCTGCACCACGTTACCTGGTCCATCGCTGGAGACCGCAAAGGGTGCAATGGTCTCCGGTGTCTGCTGCCCCTTTTCAGAATCAGGCAGAAACGGATCCAGGACAATTCCGGACGGCGGTTCCCCGGATACCCATGTTCCGGTACCCGGTTCTCCGGTTGCCAATTCTGCGGACGGCTCTGCGGACACCGGTTCCCCGGTTTGCATTTCTTTGGAAGCCAGACCTCCTGTTGTACCTTCTTTTGTTTCAGGACCTGCTGTCTCTTCCTGGTCTTCTTTCTCCGGTTCTCCTGTTTTTGATAACCCGGATGAATCAGATGGACTGTCCTTTGTTTGACTGTTTTCTGCCGCTATCCAGGCAGCAGGACCATTGCTCCTGTCCGCCATCACATTCTTTCCATAAAAAAACAGTTGTGCACATCCAATCACAACTGCCAGAACCAAAACCAGCTTCACACCAAACTTCAGAGTGGACTTTACTTCCTCCTCCCGCATCTTTGCCTGCCTGGTCTTACTGATTCGCTTCATTGCATTTTGCCTGTCCTGTGTTTTTAAGTTTTTAGGGATTTTACTGTTTGTATTTTTTCTGTTGTCAGTCCCTTTTATATTCTTTTTGGTATCTTTAGACATAAATTCTGGTCTCCTGTGTATTTTAAATGCAGCCAGCCTTTGACCAGCCTGTCTATTGTAAACAAATTAAGCGGCGCTGTCCATGGATTTAAAGAAATTGAAAGAATATGTAACAAAAATTCATACAGGAACAGATGCCTCTATTAAGAATAAATCGGTTGTCAAAACCGCGCTAAATACTATGAGAAAAAACTTCACGAGGCAAAGCAAGCCGAAAAATTTACGAGAAAAAATATCATGAGAAAAAATATCCTTAAATCAATGTCGTTTCTTGAAGAATCTTCATTTATATGGTAGAATTATCCATAAGAGGTATTTTATGGCAATACTACGGGGTTAAAGACATATATCATATGGGATTACCAGGAAACGGGGACGTACTGTGAGAAACGAGAAACTGATTGCACTTATGAATTTAAAGGGCATGACCCAGGCAACCTTATCAAAGGAGACACACATACCTGCCAGCACTTTAAAGAGAATCATAAACGGAGAAAATCAAAAGGATAAAATGGTTCACATGGAATCCATCGCAAAGGCACTTGGCACTTCCGTCCATTCCATTTTCGACATTCCATTGGAAACGCCTCTTGCCGCAGCGCTGCGCCCGGACGAAGCAGGGGCATCTGTCACCAAGCTGCTGACTTCAGATGAATCACTGCTCCTTTACTGGTTCCAGAACACATACCGGGAAGGCCAGGCAGCTATTCTCAAACGGGCCAAGGAAGAATATAATAAAACACAAAAAGAAATATTAAAAAAAGTAACATCACTTGAAGAACCAAAGGACAATCCCGGAGATTTCGACCAGCTGTCCCTTGAGCTCAGAACGTAACCAGGCTGCGATGAAGTAAATCTCATCGCAGCCTTTATAGAGTTTTTTTCTCACATCTTAAGCGTCCTGCTTCGGCTGTCCGGCCGTCCTCTTAATTTGGAGAGGCATTCTGACTCCCATGGGATTGAGAATCACACCCTTTGCCTCTTCTGTCATGATCTGCGGTATCTTATCAGCTGTCACCACAAGGGGACGCAGTTTCCCCTCCCTGTTAAATTTCTGGAACTCTAATATATCTGTGAAGATAGCCTGGAATAACTGTTCGTTTACTTTGACAGCAGCCAGCCCCTTTCCCTCCTTCTCCACAGGAACAATGAAACTGCCCTTGCTGAAATCATTGGAAATCTCATCCTGCCACTCTTTAATCTCCGGAAGACTCTCCTGTCCCGGCTTTCTTCTAAGTTCCTGCATATAATACAGCATAGTCAGATGAAGGGACGGGTTCTCCACCCATATCTTCTCCCCTGACTCCTGTCCCTGCTGCTTATTGCGTTTCACAAAGTCCTGCAGTTGAATCAGGGTGTCTCTCCCGCCGTCTTTAACCAGCAGCGCATTTACCCCAAGTGTGTAAAGGCTGGTATAAAAGAGCAGAAACTGCTTGTTCTCCAGCTTCATGGGCCTGACAGGCCTTCCTGCTTCTGTCTGTTCTTTTGCCTCTTTTATAGCTGCCTGTGAATCAAAGAAAACTATGATTTCATCATCATATGTTTCCTGGTCGCAGACCACATAGGGTTCTCCTGTACACAGGGAAAGCAGGACATATAGCTCCCCTGCGTTTTTAAGACAGTGCATGATTTCCTGATTTCCTGTAGCTTCATTCGGTTTCATTTGTTTGTTTCTCCTTTATGTTGTAATATCAAGCCGTATTATTCATGCGGTACGCCCCATCAGGAATGCTTTCCGATGGTCTTTAAAAGCACCGCAACCATTACATTGACATCAATGGGTTTTGCCACATGGGCCGTCATTCCGGCTTTAAGGGCGGCCTGTACATCCTCGGCAAACGCATTGGCTGTCATGGCTATAATGGGTATTGTACCGGCATCCTCCCGGGCCAGGCCGCGGATAGCCCGGGCCGTATCATATCCGTTCATCTCCGGCATCTGAATGTCCATCAGTACAGCATCATAGGTGCCTGGAACGCTGCCTTTGAATTCATCCAAAGCCTTGGCCCCGTTGGTCCGTATAACAGATTCCGCCCCCTGCATCCGCAGCAGCTCACAGAGAATCTCTGCATTGATGGCATTGTCCTCAGCTATCAGGAACCGGCAGCCGGCAAGATTTCCGTTCCCGGACAGGACCGCCTGTTCTCCTTCTTTCCTTCCGGTCCCTTCATCCCTGACCGGTTCAAATTCCAAATCCACCTGGAATGTGCTTCCCTGGTTTTCCCGGCTCCTGACCCGGATTTCTCCCTCCATAAGGTCTGCCAGTCCCTTGGTGATGCTTAGTCCCAGTCCGCTCCCTTCCACGCTGCTGTCATTCCTGCCGCGGCTGAATGGCTCAAACATATGCTGTAAAAATTCCTCTTTAATTCCCACCCCGGTGTCGCTGATCGTAAAACGGTAGTGAATCCAGCCTTTCTTTTTGGCAGGTCCGCATTCCTCCACGCAGAAGCTGACCCTGCCTCCTTCCGGTGTGAATTTACATGCATTGCCCAGCAGATTAATGAGAATCTGGTTCAGGCGCAGGGAATCCCCGTAAAACTCCTTGTGGACAATCCCGCTGGTACGGACCTCAAAATCAAGGCCTCCCTGGCGCGCCTGGGGCTTAATTATTTCGGCAATCTGCTCCGTCAGACATGGAAGGGATATCCTCATGCGGTTGAGAATCAGCCTGGAGCGCTCAATTTTACTCATATCCAGCACATTGTTTATCAGGCTCATGAGATGCCCGGAGGACAGTGATATCTTTTTCAGGCAGTCCGCCACACGTTCCTTGTCATCTATATGGACCGCGGCCAGCTCTGTCATGCCTATGATTGCATTCATAGGTGTGCGGATGTCATGGCTCATGGCTGAAAGGAATTCGCTTTTGCCCCGGCTGGCCTCCTCTGCCAGGGCAAGCGCTTCCCTGAGCTCATCCTTCTTGCGCCGCTCGTCCGCCAGCATGTCTGTCACATCTGCCCGGAGCATACAGACGGTCTTGCGGTTCCTGTCTCCCCACAAAATACTGATTTGCTTATACCGCACGCCCTCCCCCACGGTATATGGCACCACAAAATCATATCCCGCAGGCTCCTTCTGCAGTCTGGACACCATAGTATCCAGACTAAACTGTGTGTGGATGGATGTGCTTCCATCTCCAATATCACAATATCCGGCAATGAGCTCCAGGGAATCATTATAATTATCCAGTATATAAGGAGACAGATTCTCCTGCACAGTCTGTCTTGTATACATGGTCATCCGCCTGCTGCGGATATTCACAACCCCCATGAGCTCAAAGGTGGAAGCCACCACATTCAGCATTCCCTGCTGTTCCCGCACGGAATCCGTGATATCGGTCCTGGCCATGCAGATGCGTCCCAACCGCAGATCAATGGATGAGATTGTCAGGTTTTTTGTCAAAATGTCGCCCTGTTCGCCAATGATTGAATAGTGGAAGGAATAGGACTCCTCCTTCTGCAGCTGTTCCAGGATGTACCCGGATTCCAGCATTTTTGCCACCTGCTCTTTGTCTCTGGGAACAACCTGCGCCTTCAGCATATAGTCTATCTGCCGGGAATGGCATCCTGACGGCTCAGGGACATCCCCTGCCTCCCTGCCGCTGTTCAGCACCGTATAGCTGTCATGGAATAAATCCACATCCACCACCAGGTCACAGCCCACTACGGTCAGGCGGTGCAGGATTCTCTCCGATAAGATTTGTTCCGTGATATCTGTCACAGTAAAAATACCCGTAATGTCATCCGCGTCCGGTGTTTCCACCAGATCCACCTTAAACCGGACATAACGCCCGTAAGGATCTCTTGGAAATTTGATGAAACAGTTAAAGTCCTGGTTCACCCCCTGCGCCTCCACAAAGGCTTCCTTGTATGCGCGCCTCTCATCCTCATCCGCGATGAATCCGCTAATGCCGGCAAAAAATTCCTTCCGGTTGGAACCAAAGCTCTCCATAAGCCCGGAATCTGTGCGGTCAATGACCTCCATTATCTGGTTCTGCGTAATGCTGTAATGCCCTACAATCAGAGCATTGGGCCCCGGCATCCGGTAATGTTTAAGCAGAAGCTCCCTGTACCGGGCCCGCAGCTGTTCCTGCTCCTCCCGCTCCTTTGTTATGTCATAGTAAATGGCATAAATCCGTTCGTTCCCCTCATCATCCTCAATAAGGCTAAAACGGTTCCTGACCCATATATAGCGGCCCTCCTCACGGCCCTTCTTCAGGCGGTACACAATCTCTCTGCTGCCAAAGCCGCCGGAGGCATACTCCTCCATCAGTCCTGCCACATATGGCTGGTCCTGGGGATGCACCCCATACATGGCATCATCCCGGTACAAGTCCCACGCTTCCTCATATTCCATACCCGTCATTGCCGCAAAACCATCGGATAAAAACTCCGGCCTCATGGTACCGTCCTTTTTCCGGCAGACCACTGCAACCCCTCCGGGCAGGTTTTTAACCATGGTCTGGAAATACTGTTCCAGACGCTTCTTCTCTTTCTGGGTCTCCACTTCCTCTGTGACATCCCTCACATACTGGATATAGGCCGGAATGCCGTTCCAGTCTGTTTCACAAAACCGGGCATTAAAAACCCTTCCCTGACTGGTAAGCATCATGGAGTTATCCTTGCCGTCGGCCTGGCAACGTTTCATCACACAGTCACTGCAGGGAGACGTGTTTCCATGGAGGGCCTGATAGCACTTCTGCCCCAGGCTCCTCTGCCCGCTGGCAAAGGGTCCTTTCATCTCATTGGCATAGAGCAGATCATAATTTTCCTTGCTGATAACATAGATACTGTCCACGGTTTTACTGGCAATGCTCTGGAAGAGACGGGCTTCTTCTGACATGCCGGTAAACACCGCATAAAAACTCATTTTATCAGACAGGGGACCCATACGCCGCCCATTCAGGTGAATCCATATAATGTTTCCGTCCCTGTGGCGCATGCGGTACGAGATATCCAGGACTTCGCCGCTTATGACTGCCGCCCTGGCAGCTGACAGCACGCGTTCCCGGTCCGGCTCATATATGATATCCATAGCATCACGGGCCACCAGCGCCTGAAATTCTTCCCTGGTATGACCGGAAATAGCAAGGACTCCGTCGGAATAATATTCCGGTATAAAACGATCGCCCTCTATCCGGTAGCTGGCAATACCTCCCGGAATGGAATTGACAATGACCTCCATCTGTTCATTCACAGCAGCCAGCTTCTGCTCCAGACACTCAAGGCTGTCCTCTCTTCCGCAGGCGCTTAACAGGAATTCCCGGCTGCCGTATTCAGATAATTCCCGGCCGCTGTATTCAGATTCACGTTCCCGGCTTTCCGGTTCCTGCCCCTCTTTCGTTTCCCTGGCCGTCTTTTTCATCAGCTCCTCAAAGACATCCTCAGGCATAGGCTTTCCAAAAAAATAGCCCTGTACGTAATCACATCCGATTTCGCTGAGCCGTTCCAGCTGTTCATCGGTCTCCACCCCTTCCGCCACCACACTCAGGTTCATCCACCGGGCAAGGCTCATGATAAAACGCAGGATTCCCTGGTTCACAGGCTTGGCTGTCTCGCTCTGGATGAACTTCATATCCAGCTTCAGTATATCGAGAGGCATCTGGTTCAGCATGTTTAAGGAGGAGTAACCGCTTCCAAAATCATCCATCTCAATGATGAATCCCAGCTCCCTGAGGTGGGTTACCGTATCAATGATTTGTCCCGGATTTTCAGTATAAGCGCTCTCTGTAATTTCCAGATGCAGACGCGACGGCGGCAGGTTATATTTATGTACGGTCCTCAGAAGGATGTTGGCCAGGTCCGCGTTGTAGATATCGGCCCTGGACACATTCACGGATACAGGTATCTGCGGATATCCCTTACGGTCCCAGTCCCGCAGCAAAGCGCAGGTGCGGTCCCATACATACTGGTCTAACTGTGTGATGAATCCATTTCTCTCAAACAGGGGAATGAATTCACCGGGCGACTGGAAGCCCCATTCCGGATGAATCCACCTTACCAGAGCCTCCGCCCCTGACAGTTCCCTGTCCTTCAGCCTGTACTTGGGCTGCAGGTACACAATAAACTGCCCCTGTGCCAGGGCATCCTCCATGCTGTCCGTGATGGCCTGTTCCCGAAGCAGCTTACTGCGCAGGGCATCATCATAGGCTGCAAAATGCCTTCTGTACTGTCCCTTAATGCTGCGGACCGCCAGCAGGGCGCGGTCGCACATCTGTTCCACGGATATGGATCGGTCATCAATATGGTAAACCCCCCATTTCATCACCATGTTTTTCACGTTGGACATGGCATTAATCTCATTGCCCGCCTCCACAAACAACTGCTCTGAGTAGTCAAGACGGCGCTCTGAAAGACAGGCAAACTGGTCCGCATTAATACGGCCGCAGATGCCCCATCTGCCAACCTGCTTTGAAAACATGGCGGCCACATTGACCAGGAGCCTGTCCCCGGCAGGAACTCCGAATATATCGTTGACCAGTTTAAAATTCTCTATATTGGAATATATGATGTCATACTCCTGCTCAGGATGGGCGGCCAGGGTTTCCTTTACACGCTGGTAAAAAAATTCTTTTGAGTAGAGTCCGGTCAGCCGGTCGTACTGGACCAGATTTATCATGGCGGCTGTTTCCCTGAGCTTGATGATACTGGCAACACGGTGCAAAATAATCTGGGGTTTATAAGGCTTTGCCACAAAGTCTGTGGCTCCGTGTGAAAGGGCGGTGACTTCATCGGATTCACCATCGCTCTGGGTGGTTACGATGACCGGTATGGATGCCAGCGCCGGCTCCTCCTGCATACGGGCAAGGAAGGTATATCCGTCCATTACAGGCATGATGATGTCCAGCAGAATCAGCGCGATTCCATCCCTGTGTTTTCTAAGTATCTCCAGGGCCCTCTGCCCGTTCTCCGCTTCCAGCACCTCATATTCCGATGAAAGGATGGCGCTCAGCATCATGCGGTTTATCTCATTATCTTCCACAACCAGAATTTTTCTTTGTGTGAACATTGTTTTCCCTCTTTTCAAATGATACACAGCTTTGTTTATTGTACCATATCCGAAAACCATTGCCAAGTAATCCCTGTAGATGCTGTTGCTTTCATTGTGTTTTCCGGATATTTCTGGTATTATCATAAATGCGCAGTGTGCTGTAGCCATGCAGCGGGAAAGGAATATAAAAATGAAACCAACCGGTCTGTCACTAAACGATTATATTGATGCAACAGACGGTATCATTGATACCATCTGGGAACTCCGTCTGAAGGAGGAGGAAGTATATGTCTGGAGAGACCGCACCCTTCCCTCCACCACGGGACAGACCCTTGATTTGGAACAAACGCTGAGGGAGCTGTCAGAACATAATGTATATGGTCCGGACCAGGCCGTATGGAACGAATTCTTCTGCATGGAATCTCTGCGCAGCTTTATTGCAAGCGGCCGGAAGCACAAACGCATGGAAATCCGCTTCATCGGGGCTCCCTATGGATTTGAATGGCATGAGATTTTTTTAAGTTCCTGTCCCCATTCCGGATGCAGCAGTGACAGGCTGCTTTTATTTGCCCGCAGGATTGAGTCAGAAATGAGGTCCCATCTGGTGGAGATGGCGGCCCAGGATGATTACGATTATGTGACTTACATAGATGCCAATACGAACCACCATATCCGCTATCTGTCTTCCCACAGTTCAGAGAACCTCCTCCCCCCTGAGGTGGGCGACAATTACGAAAAGGAGCTTATGGAATACAATCGGGCCTATCTTCCTGAGGATGAATGGGAAGAAACCACCCGTCTTATGAGCCTTGACAATGTATTAAAGGAGCTGGAACAAAACAAAGAATACATCCTCTACTCCCGCACCATCCAGAATGGTATCCTCCGGGACAAAAAACTGCGCTACAGTTACTACGACCGTCAGAGGAAGATCATCCTTCTGACCCGTTCCGACATCACGGAAATAAGGGAGGAAAAACGCCAGAAGGAGCTTTTACAGGATGCCCTCAACGCTGCCCAGGTGGCCAACCAGGCCAAAAGCACCTTCCTGTCCAGAATGAGCCATGATATCCGTACCCCCATGAACGCCATCATCGGGCTGACAGCCATCGCTGCCTCCTGCGCCGATGATCCGGACCGGGTAATAGATTGTATGGAAAAAATCACCAGTTCCTCCAAGCTTCTTCTCTCACTGATTAACGAGGTTCTGGACATGTCAAAAATAGAGAGCGGGCGAATCGTCCTGTCTGAGGAGGACTTTCTTTTGGATTCCCTCTTTAAGGATGTCATTTCCATGATACAGCCAGACTTAAAGCGCAGAGGCCATACCCTAAATATCCATATAGAAACGCTGGAACATGAGGCTGTGTGCGGTGATATGCAGCTGCTCCAGCAAATTATCAATAATCTCCTGTCCAATGCCATCAAATACACGCCCCACGGAGGAACCATTACACTGGAGCTGTCAGAAGCACGCAGTCCCCAGCAGGGTTACGGCACCTACCGGCTGGTATGTGAGGACAACGGGGTGGGTATATCGCCTGAATTCATAGAGCGGGTCTTTGAGCCCTTTGAGAGGGCTGAGGATGAACGAATCCGGGGTGTTCAGGGAACCGGCCTGGGCATGGCTATTACCCGCAACATAGCCAGGATGATGGACGGCGACATATGGGTGGAGAGTACGCCCGGCCTGGGTTCCCGTTTTACAGTCACCTTTAACCTGAGACTGAGAAACCAGATTCTGCCTGATTCCTCGGTGCTGACTGAGCTTCCTGTCCTAGTGGCGGATGATGACAGAACCGTATGCGAGGAGACATGCCGGTGCCTGAACCAGATTGGCATGAACAGCTCCTTTGTGACATCCGGCAAAGAGGCTGTCTCCAGGGTGGTTTCCGCCCACCGTGATCTCAAAGGATTTTTTGCCGTTATCGTGGATTTGCGTATGCCTGACATGGACGGCATCGAGGTGACCAGACAAATCCGTGCCCAGGCAGGCAGTCACGTTCCCATTATCGTTATCTCGGCCTACGACACGGCGGAATATGAGACCGCGGCAAAAGAAGCCGGAGCCAACGGATTCATTTCCAAGCCCCTGTTTCCCTCCAAACTCATATGCATGCTGCGGCGCTTTGCCCTCCATGAGGAGGAAGAGACCAGGACAGCCTCCCTTCCCCAACTTCCCAGGGCTGATTTTTCCAACAAGCGGATTCTGCTGGCGGAAGACAATCTTCTGAACCAGGAAATAGCCAGGACTTTACTGCAGAACACAAGAGCCCATGTGGAGACAGCCGCGGACGGCCGGGAAGCAGTTGAAATGTTCGCAGCCTCTTTTACAGGGTACTATGACCTAATCTTCATGGATATACAGATGCCCCTCATGGACGGCTGCCAGGCTACCCGGAGAATTCGCGCCATGAACCGTCCGGACGCAGCCACCATCCCCATCGTGGCTATGACAGCAAACGCGTTTACAGAAGACATCAAACTGGCCATGGACGCCGGTATGAACCAGCATATGGCAAAGCCCATTGATATCCGCCAGCTGGAGACCATCCTGTACCGCTGGCTGGGCTAAAGGCTCACACAAAAAACAGAGAGACTGTACCCGCAAGGTCTGGCAGCCTCTCTGTTTTTCGTATCCTGCATTTTCCATGTCTAACTTTTTGTAAGATTATTTTCTGAATATATCCACATCCACGTTGCCTGTGGAATAGATTCCGGTCCGTTTTTCAGCACTGCTGAAGCCGGCCGCCATGGCAGCCTCTGTTACTTCATTCTTCTTTACTCCAAGGTCATATCCCTGCATATTGTACGGAAGCCAGCCCAGCACCATGTCCCACGGTCCGGATCCATCCCGTTCGATTCCCTCTGAATAGCAGAGCAGCACGCCGCCCGGATTCAAGGCCTTATAAAGCTTCCTCATAAGGCCGGCCAGCTCATGTTCCACGAAGCTTAAGGTGGCAATGGCCAAAATCAGGTCATAGCCATCTCCTATATCATCTGTCAGATAATCCCCTGTCATGGGTGTGGCTCTCTCGTTCAGGCCGGTCAGACGGATGGACTCCCGGATTGCCGGTTCCATGGCCGGACGGTCATAGAGAATCCCGTACATATCCTCCCGTTCTCCCATCACGCCCAGGCCCAGCAGCCCCGTTGCGCAACCCAAATCTAAAATTTTCCTGATTCCCGGATATTCCGGAAGTTCCGTTACCATTTTCTGTATCTCAGTCTGGCGGAAGCCCATTTGAGACTCCCGCATGTTCTGCACATACTGCTCAAAGGCCGGCTGACCCTCCGGTTGGCTGACCCCGCCGGGGCCCTCTTCAACCAGCCTCTTAATATCCCTGCATCCTATACACTCCTCTGCGCAGTGAAAGGCCAGATGTCCTCCGATGTATTCCGGTCTTCCCTTTACAAGATAACGGTCTGTTTCCCTGCAGTTACAGTACATTTCATCCCTTTTCCAGATAAATCCAAGACAGTAAAGGGCGTCCAGGAAATACCGCGTGTTATCTTCATTCCACCCTCTCTCCTCTGAAAGCTCCCTGACGCTCTTACGCTGGGTAAGGTCCGAAAAAACATCCAGCTCTACCGCCGCGTTCAGTACGCCCACATACAGCGGAAGATAGGGAAGCCTGATGAGCCTCCGTAAAATCCCTTCTGATGAAAATGAATCCATAGGCATTGATTTCCCCTCCAATCCCCCATATACAGTTTATGCTGATTCCCTCCTCCATAATAGTATATGTCTGTATCTTCGGATTGTCCTACTGTCCTGACGGTATATAGGCTCCCAGCACATCCCTGGACTTTCTGACCACCAGACCGCTTCCTCCGGCGTTCTTCACATCTTCCACCATGCTGACCATTAAAACCGGCTTCTGTATGTCCTTATCCGCCGTATACACGGCAAACCATCCCAGTTCCGTGCCGCTTGTATCTTCCTTGGATGCTTTTATCTCAGCAGTCCCTGTCTTTCCTGCCAGAGTAATGTCTGAACGCATGGCTGCATGTCCTGTGCCGTGTTCCGAACTGATTACAGCCTTCATTGCGTCCTCCACGGTCTCTGCTGTTTCCTGCGTACAGGCGTCCTCAATCCAGATCTCCGGCACCGGTGTATCCTTGTATACAAGATAGGGTTTCAGAACCTTTCCCTGGTTGGGGAACATGGTATAAAGGGATGCCAGATGGATGGGATTGACCAGCACCTGGCCCTGACCGTAACCGCTGTCCGCCAGCTGGATTTCCGTTTCAATCCGGTCAGCATTGGAGTACTGGGATTCAGCCACCGAGATTTCAAAGGGAAGTTTCTGGTTAAAGCCCAGCCGGTCCAGTCCTGTCATGAAATCATCATAGCCGATTTTCAGGGCTGCTTTTGCAAAGTATATGTTATCCGAATAGATATAGGCATTTTTAAGGTTGACCGGACTGTAACCGTGAAGGGTGGTGACATGATAGCCGCCCCAGCCGGCATCCTTCTGCCAGCTTAGTCCTGCTGCGTCCTCCCCAAAATTCTCATCCGGCGTAAGGACGCCTGCGGTAAGGCCGATAACACCTGTGATGGGCTTAAAGGAGGAGCCTGGGGCAAAGCGCTGCCTGAAACGGTTTAGCATGGGCTTTCTCTCATCCTCATTCAGCCCGGTCCAGGTTTCCTCCGACATGCCCAGGATAAAATCATTGTTATCGTAGCTGGGAGTGTTCACCAGGGCAAGAACCTCCCCAGTGTAGGGATTCATGGCCACGGTACAGCTTTTGCTGTCCCGGAATGTGTCATACACCAGCTCCTGCAGGCTGCTGTCGATGGTGAGTGTGATATTCTGGCCGTCAATTCTGGGAATGGCTGCCAAAACCTGTTTTTCTTCTCCCTGGGACGTAACAATGGATATAATGCGGCCATTCTGTCCCTTTAGCTCCTTCTCAAACAGGCCTTCCATGCCGCTCCTGCCGATGACGCTGTCCGGCAGGTATCCTTCCCCCTTGTGCTCCTCAAGATCCTCTGCCGTTACATTCTGTACATAGCCCACCAGATGGGCAGCCTTTTCGCCCAGGGGATAATATCTGACAGGCGTATCTGTGATCATGACGCCCGGAATGGTCAGAAGCTGGTCCTGAAGCGCCCTGTTCTGTACATTCTCATCCTCAGGGAGAGCGGATTGGAGATTGAGCTCATCCACCTTCTTTAACGTTTTAATGGGAACAAGGGAATCGTCCTTCACCCAGTTAGCCGACAGCTTTTTGCGGATACTGTCAGCGGAAACACCTAAAAGCTCTGAAAGCCGGTTTATGCCGTCCTCTGAATCGTTGTCAGCCTCCCGGCTCATCTTTCCCGGCACAAGCCCCACCATGGACGCGCTTCCCTTTCCGGCCAGCATAATGCCGTTTCGGTCCAGAACGCTTCCTCTTACAGCCTTATCCGTGGTGACCCTTACCTTGTCGTTCCAGCTCAGGTTGGGAAATATAACGCGGTCGTTCCAGATCAATCTGTATTCTTCGTCTTTTGCTGCCTTCCTTTTCTTTCCTGCCTTTTCACTGTCATGGCTGTCTGTCCCGACAGCCCCGGAGGATGCCTCCAGCTTAAAATCCACCTGGTTGAAAAAATGGATGGTGCCTGCCAGGCTCTCCATGCTGGTCTCATAGCTGACCGTCTGAATACCCTGGTCCTCCTTTTCCTCCACTCCGGCAATATCCACCCGGATGGAGGAGGCGCCGATGCCCTCATATATTTTCTTGTTCCTGGTGATAAACTCCTCCTGGCTGATGTCCATACGGCTCCCGGAATCCAGCATCCGGTACATGGCTTCGTAATTCCCCTCGGTCAGATATCCTGTATACTCCATGAACCGTTCATCCGGCGCAGCCTGCCTTACACCCGCTTGTCCCTTTGCAAACCATAAAAATGCCATGCCCGCAGCAGCGGCCATAAGACACACTAAAACCAGGGGAATGATAATAACCGCCCTTGATCTTCTCCGTCTCCTTCTGCTTCTCATTTTATGTTCCTCTCTTAAATATCCATCATTATACCGGTCCAGACATACTGCCGCTGAATCCATCTATAAATTGTTGCACATGAAGCAGGCAAAATCAATAGCACAACCGGATAATTAAGAAAAAAGGAAGAAGATTCTGCAAACAGTCTCCTCCTTTTTGTCCGGTCACATCTGTACCGGCAGTACAAATTCCTGATTCCATCCGTAGGTGGGCCTTTGAAGCTGCAGCCGGATTACAGATTCCCCCTCCTCATATAATGCCTTGAATCCGGCCAGCTCACCTGCGTTATTTTTATCTGCCCCCGCCATATCCGCCAGTGCGTATACGGTTTTTAGAGGATCACCGGAGCTGCCCTCCTGTCCCTCCTCCGGCTGTACTGCATTTACGTAGTACAAACTCTTATCTGCATCCCTCATCTCTGCCCTGGCATTGATGTAGACCATATGCCTGGTAAGAGGGTTTCCGTTGTCGTCCGTACCATATTCATAAAGCTCATCTATGGGACTGATGCCGGTCAGGTATATCCTGCAGTCCCTGAACTCCACCACCACGTCCAAAGGCTGCCGCTCCCCGGTAATGGGAATTTCCAGCACACTTCCCTGTTCCGGCGATATGACAACAGGTTTCTCTGCATGCAGGGATGCTTCCGTAACCACAACGCCCTCCGGTATCCTGTAAAGTGTCTCCTGAATACTTCTGGGCTGTATGCCGGACAGCTGGTCCAGGGATGTGGTCAGCTGTTCCCCCAGCACAGGCACCAGTTCTACAGTCCTTCCATCTGACAGTGTAGCCATCAGTTTTCCGCGGCTGAACCCAATCCTGTATCCATCCTGTGAATAGGTGTAGGTGGTAAGCCTGAGTCCGTCCTCCTCCGCCCTTCCCTCTGCCATCCCGTAAAATCCTTCATGGTTCACCATTCCCTTTATATCCTCCAGCGAATCATAGGCAGGCGCCTTTTTAAAGACGATTTTTATGGGGTCTCTAAAGCCGTCCAGCCAGAGTTCATAGACCCCCTCCGGTTCATCCAGTGTAAACCTGTCCTTACCTATGGTATTCTCCCACACTTGGGATATATAGAATCCGCCTTTTCCATTGTCTTTGTAAGATGTACTGTTCCTCTGCCGGGTAAAACCCAGTCCGTCTATACCCTTTCCCTTAATCCGGTCAAAGGTAACGGCCCTTGCGCCCTGCGCCTTCTGCTCTTTCTTCTCCGCCCGGATTCTGTCCTGAAACGCACTGCGGCCGTAAATGTGCTTTTCGCTGTCAATACAGAAATAACTGTCATCCCATTGTACGCCAATTCCCTGATCCTGTTTTTTCCGGTTCTCCTCCTCCTGTTTCAGAATCTCCTTTACCTTCTCATCCGGTATCAGGGTCACGGTATCATCCTTAAATTTCACCCTGACGCTGATTACATTGTCCTGAAACACCGCAGAAAGAAGCCTGGCGCTGACTCCTTTCTCATCTGTTTTCATCTGGCTTGCGTCCATGTCCAATACATACAGGACTGGTTCTCCCCTTTTGCATATGCCGTATCCAGGAACCATCTGCCACTGGTCTGCTGTCATCAAACCGTCCTCCCCCTGCTCCGCCGCGGCCCTCTCCTGTCCGGCTTCCATATCCGATGATTCCGGTACGGCTTCCTGCCCCCGGGTTGTCCCTGTGTCCCTGGCGTTTTCTTCTTTTGCGGCATGATTGTCCTGGTTTGTCTGCCCTGCGCCGTCTTGTTCCCGGACAGCCGCGATGTTCTCTTTCTGTCCCCCGGTTCCGCTGTCCGCTGATTGGCAGGCCGCCAGGCTTACAGCCATTAACATAAGACATGCCGCAAATCCCGGAGCTGTCATCCTGTGAATTCGTATTTTGCAGATTCTTTTTCTGTGAGTTAATATTCCATGGATTTTTTTCATATTAATCCTCCTCGTTTAGAACGCTGCGCCACGTCAGAAAACGTCCGGCATAATTCCTATCCTAATTCTACCATATCCCCATTTTCCAGTGCTGAACTTTTCTTTAATAATCCTTACAATTACGCCGACCGCTTTGTTATGCTAAAATTTTAACGCCGTATGTGTCTTGTCACATGTAAATATATGTGTTATACTGTTGCGGACGTAAACAAAAAGCCAATTTAAAAAAGCCGGCGCTGCAATACCGGCAGAACAGGGGAAATTATGACTAAGCAGGAAGAAATAAAGCAGTTGAAAACAGAGCAGGATGCTGTCATCCTGGCCCATTATTATGTGAATCCCCAGGTACAGGAACTGGCGGATTACATAGGAGATTCTTTCTATTTGAGCAAGGTGGCGGCAGGTCTTGAAAACAGAACGCTTGTGTTCTGCGGAGTCTCCTTTATGGGCGAAAGCGGAAAGCTCCTGAGTCCCGACAAGGTGGTCCTGATGCCCGACGCCCAGGCAGACTGCCCCATGGCCCACATGGTAACCAAGAAGGAAGTGGAGCAATACAGAAAGGAATATCCCGGCCTTGCAGTGGTCTGTTACATCAATTCCACAGCCGAAATCAAGTCCTGGTCCGATGTGTGCGTCACATCTGCCAATGCGGTACAGATTGTAAGGAACCTGCCAAACCAGGACATCCTTTTCATACCGGATAAGAATCTGGGCCGGTACGTGGCCAGCCAGGTACCTGAAAAGCATGTGATGCTGGTAAAGGGCTGCTGCCCTGTCCACGACCAAATGTCCCAAAAGGAGGTATCCGGCTTAAAGAAAATACATCCCAATGCCCTGGTACTGGCCCATCCGGAATGCAATGCCCAGGTACTTGAGATGGCTGATTATATCGGTTCCACCACCGGGATTCTCAAATATGCTGCCGGCAGCACCTCCCGGGAATTCATTATCTGTACGGAAATTGGTGTGCGTCATGAGCTGGAACAGCAGAATCCGGACAAACAGTTTTATTTTCCTGATACAGAGCCAATCTGCCGGGATATGAAAAAGATAACCCTGGACAAAATCATCCATGTCCTGCGCACAGGGCAAAACCAGGCATTTGTCCCCGAAGCCTATGTCCCGTCGGCCGGCAGGGCTCTGGAGCAGATGCTGAAACTTGCCCGGTAGCTGCCGGGATGCAGATTCCAGGCAGCCGATTCCAGGCAGCTGATTCCAAAAGGAGGCATAGGAAATGACAAAACATATATACTGTGATGTGGTGATTGCAGGCTGCGGGGTGGCAGGATTATACACTGCCCTGAACCTGCCGGAGGACCTGCATGTCCTGATGATATGCAAGGAGGATATGGATACCTGTGATTCCATGCTGGCTCAGGGAGGCATCTGCGTGCTCCGGGGAGAGGATGACTATGAGCCGTACTTTGAGGACACCATGAGAGCTGGCCATTACGAAAACCGGAAGGAAAGCGTGGATTTGATGATACGCACCAGCCCCGATATCATCCGGCATCTGTTAGAGCTTGGTGTAGGGTTTGACAAGAACCCGGATGGTAGTTTAAAATATACAAAGGAAGGCGCCCATTCCAGGCCCAGAATCTGTTTTCATGAGGATATCACCGGTAAGGCCATTACCACGGTCCTCCAGGAACGGACAGCCGCGCTCCCCAATGTGGATATCATGGAATACACCGTTATGACGGATATTCTCACCGCAAACGGAGCCTGTGCCGGCATCCAGGCCAGGACAAGGGACAACAGCACCCTCTTCATCCATGCCCGTGACACGGTCATGGCCACCGGAGGCATTGGGGGGCTCTACCAGCATTCCACTAATTTTCCCTGTCTCACAGGCGACGCACTGACCGTTGCCCGAAAGCATGGCGTAAAGCTGGAGCACCTGGATTACGTCCAGATTCATCCCACCAGCCTTTACACGGAAAAGCCCGGCAGGTCCTTTCTCATCTCGGAATCAGCCCGCGGCGAAGGGGCTGTGCTCTTAAACGGCAAAGGCGAACGCTTTGTCAATGAGCTGCTGCCCAGGGACGCGGTATCCCAGGCCATTGAAGCAGAGATGAAAAAAGAGGGAAGCTGCCATGTATGGCTGTCATTTGCGCCCATACCCCAAAAAACCATACGGGAACATTTTCCCCACATATATGAAACATGTCTTGAGGAGGGTTATGACATCACAAAAGAGCCTATTCCGGTGGTGCCTGCCCAGCATTATTTTATGGGAGGCGTGTGGGTGGATCTGGATTCCAGAACCTCCATGGAGCATCTGTACGCAGTGGGTGAAACCAGCTGCAACGGGGTTCACGGAAAGAACCGCCTGGCCAGCAACAGCCTGTTGGAAAGCCTGGTGTTTGCCGGGAAAGCCGCAAAAAGAATAGAGAACAGCCAGAAAGGGAGAATACATTATGAATCCAATTACCATGCAGCTTATTGCTGACAAATACATACGTCTTGCCCTGGAGGAGGATATCAGCAGCGAGGACGTATCCACCAACGCAGTCATGCCTGAGTATAAAAAGGGTCAGGTACAGCTTATCTGCAAGGAGGACGGCATCATTGCCGGATTGCAGATTTTTGAGCGTGTATTTACGCTTCTGGACCCTGAAACCAAGGTGGTCTTTGATGTCAGGGACGGGGAGGAAGTAAAAAAGGGCCAGCATCTGGCTGCGGTCACAGGAGATGTGCGCGTCCTTTTGTCCGGCGAACGGACCGCGTTAAATTATCTGCAGCGTTTAAGCGGCATTGCCACTTATACCCATACGGTTGCAGAGATGCTTAAGGGCACCCGGACAAAGCTTCTGGACACCCGGAAAACCACTCCCTGCATGCGTGTCTTTGAAAAATATGCGGTTCGGATTGGCGGCGGCCAGAATCACCGCTATAACCTGTCCGACGGCGTTCTCTTAAAGGATAACCACATTGACGCAGCCGGAGGCATCAGGGAGGCGATTGCCGCTGCAAAGGCATACGCTCCCTTTGTCCGTAAGATTGAGGTAGAGACAGAGAACCTTGACATGGTGAAGGAGGCAGTGGATGCCGGTGCCGACATTATCATGCTGGATAACATGACTCCGGAACAGATGGCTGAAGCCATACGCTTAATTGACGGCCGGGCCAAAACCGAGTGCTCCGGCAACATGACAAAAGAAAATATCCGGACTGTCACGGAGCTGGGCGTGGATTATGTATCCAGCGGCGCACTGACCCACTCTGCGCCGATTCTGGATATCAGTTTGAAGCACCTGAAGGTGCTGACGGATTAAATCGTAACTATGTTTTGCAGGAGGGAATGAGAAATGGAAAATGCGATGAACGGAACGCAGAGACGCAGGAAGCTTCTGGATATGATGAGGCAGGCTTCCGCTCCTTTATCCGGCGGGGCCCTTGGCAGGGAAACCGGTGTCAGCCGCCAGGTGGTGGTCCAGGATATTGCTCTCCTGCGCACCATGGGGTATCCCATTCTCTCCACTGCCCGCGGGTATGTCCTCAATGTATCCAAGCATGCGTCCCGTTTTTTTAAGGTCTGCCACACCAATGAGCAGACAGAGGATGAACTGGTCACCATCGTGGACCTGGGCGGGACCGTGGTGGATGTCATGGTCAATCACCGGGTATACGGAAAAATGTCAGCCCCTCTCAACATCAAGAACCGCCGCGACGTACAGCTGTTCATGAACAATATAAAAACCGGAAAATCCACCCCGCTCATGAATGTCACTTCCGGCTACCACTTCCACCATGTCTGCGCCGAGCAGGAGGAGATACTGGACGAGATTGAGGAGGCGCTGAGGGAAAAGCACTATCTGGCAGAGCTGCTGCCCTATGAGATGTCCGACGATGAGTAAACAGGAGCCTGATATGCAGAAAAAAACACCTGCTGTAAACCCATTTTACTGCGGTCTTACAGTCCACCGTTATACGGAATACTCTAAAAAGATTACAAAACACCTGCGGGCAGCGCTGATAACAGACCTGCACAGCACCATATACGGCAGCGCCCAGGAGCCGCTGCTGACGGCCGTACACAGCAGCAGCCCCGACCTGATTCTCATGGCAGGTGATATTGCCGACCACAAAGTCCCCCACAAAGGGACTTTACTGCTTTTAGAGGGTTTAAAGGGACAGTACCCCTGTTACTATGTTACGGGAAACCATGAGCATTGGATTCACCAGATACCTGACATCAAGAAAATGTTCACCGGATATGGGGTCACTGTCCTTGGAGGCCGGACAATCCGAACAGCCATCAAAGGGCAGCCTCTGATCATAGGAGGAGTGGATGACCCTCATGCATTTACCGACTCCCACCACTCCGTTAAACTGGACTCCCGATGGAAGGAACAGTTCTGGCGCTGCTGTTCCCGCACCTCCCCTGACATCTACTCCATCCTGCTGTCACACCGGCCGGAGCTCACCAAATATTACAGGGACAGCGGGTTTGACCTGATTGTGGCCGGCCATGCCCATGGGGGGCAGTTCCGCATGCCCGGCTGCCCCGGCGGGCTTCTGGCGCCTCACCAGGGCTTCTTTCCCCGATATGCAGGTGGACAGTATGCCCTGGGTTCCACCTCCCTGATTGTCAGCCGGGGGCTGTGTATCAACAGGCTGCCCCGCATTTATAATCCTCCGGAATTGGTCCTGGTGGACCTGAAGCCCATTTCATAGAGCGCACTTCCGGTTCACATCCGCCCGCATCCGATTGGTATCCTTGCTGTAACAGACGTAAGCCGGACGCCCATGGTCCTTCTGCGCTGTTTCAGCTCCGGCTGCCTGCAAGGGCTGCGCATAAGGCAAGCGCTGCCAGCTGTGCACATCTGGTTCTGCGTCTCTTGTCTTGGATGATACCGGTCCTTTTCCTCATGTTCTCCCCTCCCCGGAACAGCAGATTTTATTAAGGTTTTTCTAATTTTTCTTACAGTTGCATCAGGTATCTTTACATTTTCCAATGGGATGATTACTATACAGTTTAAAGGAGGAGAACCTTATGATTCAAACGATGAAACGCGATTTCCAGCTGTCCATGTACTGCTGCTGCCTTGGAAAACTGACCATGGCCAGCTGGCTGTTGACAAATACCATGTTCCTTTTGGCCAGTCATGTGCCCTTTGTAACATTGGACTTTGTGAGACAGATTTCACTGGAAAGCTTCTTAGGCATCTGGCTCGGAATCTTTCTCTGCATGGCCATTCCCTATGTACTTCCCTGCGGCCGCTCCCGGATTCATTTTTCCCTGACTCCCAGCGTGCTCATGTACATTGCCACCCTGATGATAAAGGAAACATTTATACTATGATAAAAACCATGGAACAATGGCTGACCGGCAAAAGGCTGCTGATAATCCTCACCACCGCGGCGGCTGTCTGGTTTTCGTTCACCGCCGTCATGACCGTGCTGCGGTACCGGCTGAATTACGCGTCTGCTTATGATTTCGGAATTTTTTCACAGATGTATTACTACATGGATAAAGGCCTGTCTCCTCTGACCACATGTGAGCGCGACGGGCTTTTATCCCATTTTGCGGTCCATCTCTCACCTGTCTTTTATGTACTGCTGCCCTTTTACAAATTAGTCCCCCGTCCTGAGACCCTGCTGGTGCTACAGTCCCTGGTTGTCATAAGCGGAATGGTCCCCTTGTGTCTTTTGGCCAGGACATTTTGCTTCACCCGCCTGCAAACCCTGTGTTTCGGTCTTATGTACTGTTTTTACCCGGCGTTTATGGGCGGATGTTTTTACGATTTTCACGAAAATAAATTCCTGGCTGTCATCATTCTCTGGTGCATGTACTTTTTGGAAACAGGCCATTTTAAATCCATGCTGGCCTCTGCCGCACTTCTCCTTATGGTGAAGGAGGATGCTCCTGTCTATGCGGCCTGTATCGGACTTTACCTGTTCCTTTGGAAAAAACAGTACCGTTGGGGAGCCATTGTCTTTCTGGCGTCATGCGCATATTTCTGCATGGCTGTCTGGTATATCAACCGGTTTGGGGACGGGGCCATGATTAACCGGTTTGACAATTTCATATCGGACAAACGTCTGGGCTTGGTCAGCATGTTTAAGACCATACTGGTCAATCCCGCCTATGTGCTGTCCCAGATTGCGGTGAAGGATAAAATCATGTTCTTCCTTGAAATGCTCCTTCCGCTGGGTTTCCTTCCGCTCATGACAAAAGACTGGCAGAAATGGACACTGCTCATCCCCTTTGTACTCATCAACCTGATGTCCAATTATAAATACCAGCACTCCATATACTTTCAGTATACCTACGGTTCAGGAGCCCTGCTGATTTATCTGGCGTTGGTGAATTTCCGGGATATAAAAAATGCATCCGGCCGCAGGCGCAAAGGACGTGCCGGGTATGATGGACGGCTTCCGGCCACAGTCTGTGCCTGGGGCCTGCTGTGCGGCCTCGTCCTTATGGGAGGCGTAATGTACAATAAGTCAAAATATGCCGTCCTGTATCACCGCCATTATGAGGAAGCTGCCCAGGCCAGAACTCTTCTGGACCAGATTCCCCCGGATGCTTCTGTAAAATCCTCCACCTTCTTCCTTCCCCAGCTTTCCATGCGGGATGAAGTCTATCTTCTCACAAGCAGCCATCCGGCTGACTATATGGTGGTGGACTTAAGAAAGGGTTATGAAAAGGACCTGGAACAGATTCTGGCTGACTGCCGGGAACAGGGATATGAGCCCGCAGGAACCGTGGACGGCTATGTGGCCCTGTTAAAGCAGGATGTGGAATGATGGTTTAACTTTCACAGGTTCCTTTTTTTACGGGCAGCGGGTGAGAGGGACGGCGGTTCCATCCGGCCGGCCCACGGTCCCCCATGCCTTTAAAATACTGCCGCTTTCTCTTCTCATACTTTTTTATATAGTAGTCTTTGCCTATAGGCGGGCATTCATATATCAATGATTCTGCCGGTGTATCCGGTCTGCTGCCGCAAAAACAGCAGTCCGGGTCACCGCATTTTTCATCAATCCATTGGTTGCATTGAGGACAGCAGACAGCATCGTATCTGAAAATAAGGACAAGCGGCTGATTGCAGCATTCACAATATCCGCCTGCGTTGACTCCGGCCCGCAGCCATCTCCTCAAATATCCCTGTCTGCGGCGCTTCGGGTTCTTCATAATGCATCACCTTCATGTTTTGGACCTTTTACAGTCATCCGTCTTTACTCATCGGTTACAGGTATTCCGTTTCAGGTATTCCGTTTCAGGTATTCCGGCTTTACACGTTTTGTCAGCCATACCCCGTTTTGTGATATGTAAAAATGTTCACCATCCCGGCTCATGCGGCCGGAGTCCACCTCAAATACCACCGGCTTTCCATGTCTTCTTCCCACCGTTAATGCCGTCTTGGCATCCCCGGACAAGTGTACATACAGACGGCTCATGGGCTTTAGGCCCTGTTCCAGAATGGCCTGTTCAAAACGGCTGGCAGTTCCATGATAAAGGACCTGAGGCGGAGCTGTCTCTGTCAGCTCCACATCCACTGGTATACTGTGTCCCTGGTTGGCGCGTATCAGAGTTCTGTCTTCATTGAAACTGTACCGCCCCTTTTCATCCGTCCTGACGATATCCTCCAGCAGCTCCATATCCATCGGCCTGCCTGTGCCGCTGATGCCCTGAATCAAAGCCTCCACATCTGCCCAGCCGTGTTCGTCCAATGTGATACCGGCTGCTTCCGGCTGATGCCGTAGCACAAGACTCAGGAATACGCTCAGCATTTCTTCGCTGCTTCCTGCTTTTTTATTTCCCATATTCTCTCCTGTTTTTCAAATAATAATGAACCGGCAAGCCCCTCTGTCTTCTATTTCCACCAGATAACCGCCCCTGTACATCTATGCCTTCCTCATTTCTTGTACCTCCTTCGGTACACCTTACACTGAAAAAAATGTCCTGGTGGTTTCCAAGGCAGTCTTCTTCACGGTCTCCACATCCACTCCCTTGATTTCAGCAATCCGTTCCGCCACATACACGATATTGGAGGGTACATTTCTCCTTGACAGGCCCCGGATATTCAGAGGCGTAAGATAGGGCGCGTCTGTCTCTATCATCAGCCGTTCCAAAGGAATCACCCTGACTGCCTCCCCCACATCCCTGTTCCTCCGATCATCGCATATCCATCCTGTGATTCCGATATAACAGCCAAGCTGCAGGTACCGGTAAGCAGTCTCCCTGGTGCCGGTAAAGCAATGAACCACGGATCTCCTGCACAATTCACGGCGGTTCTTCAACAGCCTGATAAAATCCTGCTCCGGTGCCCGCTCATGCAGAAACAGCGGGAGATCCAGGTCGCCGGCCATATCCAGGATATCAGAAAAACATTTCTTTTGGTTTTCCCTGGCCGAAAACATCCTGTCATAATCAAGTCCGGCTTCTCCCAGCGCCACGATGCTCTGGCGGTTACAGCGAATCAGGGCTTCCAGCTTGCTGCGGTAATCATCATTCCATCTGTCGGCATTGTGGGGATGGATACCGCAGGTACACCAGGTTTTCTCAGGCATCTTCTCCCCTATATAGTCAACCGCTGCCTGGTTTGATTTCAGATCAGTACCTGTTATGATTAGCCCCACTCCCTCCTTAAGGGAATCACGGACCACCTCCTCCCGATCCTTGTCAAACTGTTTTCCCATCAGGTTCACACCTATATCTATATAACGTAAATCCATATTACCATACCCCTATCCGGCCCGTTCTGTCGCCCTGTCTATTGCTTTTAAAAACATTATACCAAATCCATTTACAGAATTCCATTGAATCGTACCCATAATTCCCACATCACTTTGTACGGCAGGCCGCCGCAGCTCCTGTATGGCCCATGATTCCCCTTCCCAGTTTCTGCGCCAGATACAGAATCAGCACAATGCATACCCCGCCTGCCAGGCAGAGAAGCCGGTTTTCAATGGCCGTGGATGTATCTAAGAGCACCAGGGAGGCATTGATGGCGCACACTGCATTGACAATCTGTTTATATTTATATTCAGAGGTAAAAAAACTGATATATCCCAAAAACAATACCATGCCAAAGGCCCAGCTCTCAGGCACCAGCATGCGGAATACCACCACAAAGAACAGAATGCCCAGGACATTTCCGAAGAAGCGGTGGCGTATGCGCTCCAATGTTTCATGGTAATGAAGCTGAGTCAGGGACATTACCACAATACTAATCCACAGGGGCTTTCTCAGGTGAAGGACCATAGCTATGAACATGGCTGCCGCTATCCCCATGGACATCCGCAAAATATAACCTTTCCGTACCGTGCACAGCCTTATCTGTTCCTTTAAACCGCGTCCATCTTTTCCGTGTCCCTGCCAATACCACTTGAGCACCGTAACAGCAGCCACCGCAGCGCCGCCTGCTGCTGCGCCTGCCAGACGAACGGGAAATGCCTCTGGCGGTACAGGTGTGGACTGTGCAAACACAAAGCACAGCAGGAAACTGATAGCTGGTTTGTACATGGTGGGTTCACAGGTCAGGGCCATAATAAGAAGGACAAAAAGGAAATTAATCGCAAGGGCTGCCGCCGGCAGCATCAGGGCGGTCTGCCCGGCAATGACACAGCCGCAGTACAATCCTATGATGATTCCGGCCATGGTCATGGGCCTTACCCCGATGTATCCGTCCGGGAACATGGTCATGCCCACGCCGATTGCCACCCCCGGAAGCACATTGTGTACACCAAATATGGATTGAAATATAAATACAAAGGCCAGGTTAAATGCAAAACGAAGGGCATTTTCCACGGCCTGTTCCCATAAAGTTCTCTTTTTCTTTTCATTATCCGCCATTCTTATCCTTCTTCCCCTTGATTCTGTTTTAAAAATGTTGTAATCTAAAAGCAGTCATTATGTACATTTAAATTGATAGTCCACTTTAGTTTACTAATTATTATAAACATATCCAGTCTGTTTGTCAATGACAGGATAAGGCAGCTCTGTCCTGTTGCGCAGGATGGCTTTATCCCGCCGGCTTTATCCCGGCCTTCAGCAGAATGGCTGCAGATGGATCAAGGAGGTCAGAAAATGAATAACAAAAACTTCACCGAGGAACTGCTCCGCCTGCTCCCCTATTGGCATTACAGGATTGATAAACCCTTCAAGGCATTTATGAAGGATAAGATGAGCCTGGAAACCTATTACTGTCTGCAGGTACTGCTCCGCAAAGGTCCCATGACCATGACGGAGCTCACCCGGCACTTAAATGTCAGCAAACAGCAGGCTACCAAGCTCATCGAAATCCTGTGCAGCCATGACTTTGTAAGAAGGCTTCCAACAGAACACGACCGGCGCTGCATCGTCATAGAAGTGACTGAATGTGCAAAAGATTATATGATAAATACGATTTATAAGGACACTTCTTTTGCAGATAAACTGGAGCGGGAACTGGGGCCCGATGATATGGGGCGGCTGGAGCAGGCTGTGCTGACACTGTCAGACGTGCTCTCCAGGCTGGACTGACATGCTCAGCTGTACTCCCGGGCTGCCGAAAACCACCAGCTCCAGACCCGCATTACAGACCTTTCACATACTCAATGAATGCGTCCCGCGGCAGAGGCCTGCTGTAATAGTATCCCTGGTAAATGCTGCATCCCAGCTTCTCCAGCATCTGAATCTGCTCCGGCGTCTCCACACACTCAGCCACTGTGTTGACTCCCAGAATCCGGGACATGTTCATAATGTTGCCCACCAGTTCACATGTCTGGGTATGTTCCGGCAGGCGCCGGATAAGGGATCCGTCAATCTTAACCTCGTCATAATGGGCAGAATTCAGATAGTTAAGGGAACCATGGCCCATTCCAAAGTCATCCATACTGATACGCACCCGGGACTCTCTCAGTTTCTCCAACTGGCGTTCCAGATTGGGGCCGGGATTCAGCGCCACCTGCTCTGTCAGTTCAATAGTCAAATTACTGCCCTCCACACCGGTATCCTTCAAAATTTTCAAAACCTGATCTGCAAAGGACGGATCCTCCAGCTCCAGAGGCAGGATATTTACGGAAAAGGATACCGGGCAGCCTGCCTGAGTCCGTGCTCCCGCCATGTCACGGCAGGCCTTCTCTACAATATACATGCCCAGAGTTCCGATGAAATCCCCCTGGACAGCCAGCGCAATGATAAGGGGCGGATACACAAAGCCCTGGCCCATGTAATTCCAACGCAGCAGTGCCTCGCATCCATAGAGGGTTCCGTCACGTTTCACCTGGGGCTGGTAGTATAACTCCAGCGCTCCCTTGGACAGGGCATATTCCAGGTCTGACGCCAGAAGCTTGGCTGTCTGCTGGTTTTCGTAGGTATTCCAGCGGAAATCCCTGACCCAAACCGAGCGTTCATCCTCATTCATGGATGCCTCCAGTCTCTTGATTTTTCCCAGAAATTCCCGGTCCTGGACCCGTTCGCTCTGTCTGATAAATGGAATATAAATCATGGTGCCCACCACCAGGTTAAATGCCTGGAGCAGGCTTCCGCTTACGCTTCCTGTTGCCAGATAACCGCTGGCAAGCACCGGCACAGTCCATTCCACGCTCCGGGAAACCACAGGCACCAGGCCAAACCACATGGCAAAACTGCTGATAACCGACAAGACCATAGGGGTCAGTATAAAAGGCAGAATCATATCCGCACTGAATATGATGGGAAATCCAAACAGTACCAGCTCATTGATATTGAATACAACCGCAGGAAGGGAAAGTTTGGCCAGTCTGCGGTTATTATTTTTCCCGGCAGCAAGAAACAGGGCCAGAACCATACACAGGGCGCATCCGCTGCCTCCGATGAACACAAAGGTATCCAGAAACGTTTTGCTGAACACATGGGTGGGCACCAGGCCCTGGGCTGCCATGGCCTGGTTAGCCGCCACCTCTGACTCAAACAGCCTGCGGGATACAGCCTCCAGTGTATTGGTTCCGTGTATCCCAAAAAACCACAGCACATGGGACAACAGGATATATAAAAGCATGGAAAACAGGCCGTTTCCCATCTGGCCGAACAGCTTGAGAAACAGATAAGAGCCGAAATTCATGATATTCACATCGTCAAAAGCCAGACTAAGCACCAGGCCCGAAAGCCCGCATACCCCAATCGTGACAACAGCAGGAATCATGCTCTGCATGGAGGCATTGAAATTATAGGCCACACCCATGGTGTACAGATGGCGTAAGCCCTCCACCCAACGGTAAATTCCGGTCAGGAAAAAACAGCTGATGAGAGTAATGCATATGGCCGTAAAGCTCCACTCCGGCCCCCATATGGACAGCCCGCCTGAGGGATAGGTAAATGCAATGAATGAGCACAGGGCCACTGCCGGGAAAAATATGTGGGTGTTCTTATACACAGTCTGCTCTTCCCCGTAGGAGTAGGATATCATCAATGCAAAGATAAAGGAAAGGGAGCCGAAGGTGGCCTGGTACACAGCCATGAGCAACAGCTTCACACTGCCCCCTGCAAACCCAGGCAAAAGCTCCTGCCAGGCCTTCAGCGGAAACTGCATAATGACCATGGAAAAGGAGCCCAGAATCAAAAATGGAATGGTCAGCAAAAGCCCCTGGCGCACTGAAAATATATAAATATTCTTATTGAGAAATTGACGGACTCTCTCCATGTCTCCCCTCCTCTGAGGTCTCATTGATATAAAAATGCAGCTACGTAATCATTATACAGGTTTTGGAAAGATTTGTTAAGGATAAGTTAAGTATTAATTTATTTATAGTACTTGACAATACATAGTAGTATGTATAATATAGTAATCACAAGGAGGGTTACTGACCATGAATCCACAATTTAAAAAAGGAGTCCTTGAGCTGGTGGTCCTTGAATCAGTCCGAAAAAGGGACATGTATGGCTATGAACTGGTAGAGGAAGTATCCAAGGTCATTGATGTCAATGAAGGGACCATCTACCCTCTCTTAAAGAGACTGACCAATGAACATTATTTTGAAACATACTTGCGGGAATCCACGGAAGGACCTCCCAGAAAATATTACCATCTGACTGCCGCCGGCATCCTGTACCGGGATGTTCTGGAGCGGGAATGGGACGAGTTCCAACAGAAAGTATGTACATTTTTAAAGGAGCATGGAGATGAATAAAACAGAGTTTTTAGATGAACTTAAGAACTGCCTGGCTGTGCTGGAAGAAAAGGAGCAGCGGGATATTCTGGAGGAATACACCCAGCATATTGACATGAAAATGGAAAGGGGCCTCAGCGAGGAGGAAGCCATCGGGGATTTCGGTGATCTCGGCCAGCTGGCGGCAGAGATTCTGGAGGCATACCACGTAAACCCGGATTATAACGGAAACCGGACCCTATCCCCGGGGGTGGGAGTCAGGAACTTAATCCGGAGGACCCGATCCGGTTTTCTGGGTATTGTCCGGGCATCCGGACGGTTCTTACATAGAATAGCAGCGGCCGCCGTGCAGAATACCGGTATCCTAATGGGAAAAACACGGACCTTCTTTTCACGGATTCCGGCCCGCCGGCCCCGCTTCCTCCTTCATTTCAGGACAAAGAAGGATGTTATAAATATAAACGAAGCAGACGTATCATCAGCCGAACACCCCCGGACAGGCATTTCCAGGACAGCACCCGATCTAAGGACGGACCGGTTATGCGGCCAAGGCGCTGTCCGAAATACGGTGCAAATCACGTTTAAGCGGGTCGGGGCATCCATATACCGCGGGATAAAGGGGTTATTCTGCGGTCTGGGAGTTCTTTTCTCCTCCTGCCTTTCCCTGGCCCTGTGGTGCATGTATTTTTGTTTGCGCTGGTCCTGGAACATCCTGCTTTTTGCCCTGACCTTGTTTAACGGATGCCTTACCCTGTTTTCATTATATCTCCTGGCAGTATTTCTGGTATGGACGGTTCAGGGATATCCCTTTGCAGGCCCTGCTCTGCTAAGCCTGGGTGTTGTGCTCTGTACAGGCTCATTTTCCATCCTGTGCATAAGCCTGTTAAGACTCCGCCGCAATACCGGGAACACCGCCCTTTCCACGGACATGGACCAGAACACTTCAGAGGAGGTGCAGCATGCGTAAACTGCAGTCATATATGATAGCCCTGTTCTGCACAGGCGTTTTCGCCGCAGGCCTGGGCACCGGAATAACATTTTCCGAGTTTTCATCCTTTGCCTATATGGGGGATGCAGATGCAGGCCCTGTTGACATGAAAACAGAGATATTGGACTATGATATGGGCCGGTCCCATCACTCTGATGAGATATCTGATCCGGAATCCCCGGAGGACACCTGTCTGGATATTATCCGGACAGACCGTCTGCCTGAATCAGAAGAGGATATTGTGGCTGACGACTCCGTTCCCCGCGGCATAATCCGCTTTCAGGTCACCTATAACGCTGCCGCTGTCCGGCCCTATGTGGAATACTCAGAGGGCAGCTATGTGGGTATAGGCAGTTATGATATATCCGATGACTTTGAACGTTTCATGAGAAACAAAGACCTGTTTTTAAAGGATTTAAAGGCACGGCAGCTTCATTCCTATAAGTCCGCCGGCATCACACAGATTAAGGTGCTGGTGCATCCGGAAGACAGGGATATGCTGCGTCTTCCGTAATTGTTCCAATCCGCGCCCGGCACTGCCCTTAAGCCTGTTTCCTGCAATTCATCCCTCCCCCTTTTACAGGCGGGAGGGATGTTTCTTTTATTAAATCAGAAAAGAACAAACCAACTCTATGCTTCTGCAAAGGACCTGGCAATCTGTATAAGAAGCTCTGTTATCTTTTCCATGGACTGTACCGGAATAAATTCATATTTTCCATGGAAATTATGGCCTCCTGTGCACAGGTTCGGACAGGGCAGCCCCATATATGACAGTCTTGCTCCATCCGTGCCTCCCCGGATCGGAACCACGATTGGCCGGATACCCAGCTTCTCCATGGATGTCTTGGCCTTATCAATCAGGTCCATATGAGGCTCAATTTTCTCTTTCATGTTATAATAGGAATCCTTCACCGCTGCCTCCACAGTTCCGGAACCATATTTCTGGTTTAGAAATCCCGCTGCCTGGGAAAACAATTCCTTCCTGCGCTCAAACTTCGCCCTGTCATGGTCCCTGATGATGTAATCCATCCTGGCTTCCTCCACACAGCCTGTCATCCTGTCCAGATGATAAAAACCCTCATACCCTTCTGTATACATAGGATTCTCATTTGCCGGAAGCAGTGACTGGAACTCCATTGCCATGAGCAGGGCGTTTCTCATACGACCCTTGGCCGTGCCCGGATGGATATTGGCCCCATGGACCGTCACCCTGCCGGAAGCGGCATTGAAGTTTTCGTATTCCAGCTCTCCCAGCGCTCCGCCGTCCACAGTGTAGGCCACATCAGCCCCGAAACCATCCACATCAAAGCCGTCTGCTCCCCGGCCCACCTCCTCGTCCGGTGTGAAGCCGATACAGATTGTACCGTGCTTTACTTCCGGATGTCCAAGAAAATAGGCGGCCATGGTCATGATTTCAGCGATACCGGCCTTATCGTCTGCTCCCAGCAGCGTGGTCCCATCCGTGGTAATCAACGTCTTGCCCTCATATGCCTTCAAATCCGGGAAATCCGCTGTCCTCATCCATAGATCCTGTTCCCGGTTCAGACAGATGTCCTGTCCGTCATAGTCCCGAATGAACTGCGGCTTTACATCCTTGCCTGAGAAGGAGGGAGCTGTATCCATATGGGCGATAAAGCCCAGGGAGGGACATGTTTTTCCCTCCTCCAGATTGGAGGGAATACATGCGTACACATATCCCTGCTCACTTATCCTCACCTGGGATGCCCCCAGCTCCTTAAGCTCCCCGGCCAGCTTATGCGCCAGTTCAAACTGCTTCTTTGTGCTGGGAATGGACTCCCTGTCATCCTCTGACTGGGTGTCGTATGAAACGTAATCCAGCAGTCTCGCTGTAACCTCTGATATTTCTGCCACCTCTCCATTACCTCCTGCGATTTTCATTATTATATTACCGGCATTATATTACCAGGGCGTGTCTGTACGTTCCCTGTTTTCCGCCGCTAACGGTTTGCCAGTTCCTCCGTGATTTCCTCCCATGTAATGCCGCGGTCCGCCATGAGTACCATCATATGGTAAAGAAAATCCGAAATCTCGTATTTGATTTCTTCCGGGTTTGGATTCTTGGCCGCTATAACAATTTCAGTGGCCTCCTCTCCCAGCTTCTTAAGTATCTTATCAATTCCCTTGTCAAACAGATAATTGGTGTATGAGCCTTCCTTCGGATGCTCCTTACGGTCCAGTATGACCCCAAATACCTCCTCAAATACCTTCAGGGGATTGGTTTCCTTATATTCCTTCTCCGCCAGCGTGGTAAAGAAACAGGAGCGGTTTCCGGTATGGCAGGCAGCTCCCACCTGCTTCACCGACGCCAGAATGGTGTCGTTGTCACAGTCAATCTTCAGGGATTTTACATACTGGAAGTGGCCGCTGGTCTCACCCTTCAGCCACAGCTTCTGCCTGCTCCTGCTGAAATAGGTCATCCTTCCTGATGCCAGTGTGGCCTGAAATGATTCCTCATTCATATAGGCCATCATCAGAACCTCCAGGGTCTTATAATCCTGGACAATGACAGGGATAAGGCCATCGCTTCCCAGTTTGAAATTCTTCCATTCCAGCGAACTCTCAAAGGTGTCCGTGACAATACCCGCACCTTTTAAAATCTGCTTTAACTCCATCACCTTGTCCAGGTTATCCTCCGTCAAAGTCAGGACAGCGCCCTCCACCTGGGGACACCCCAGGCTCAGCTTCAGATCCCCGGCCATCTCCTGGACATTTTCATGACCGCCGCAGAAAATAAGGCTTCTGCAGGATATCTCACCGATTTCACCCAGCTCAGCCAGGGACAAAACCGGACCGGATGCCCTGCATATCATCACGGACGCGCCCAGCTGAATGTATTCCTCCACCCGGTTCAGATAGGACAGGTCCGGCATATAGGCATAAATCTTTTCACTGCCAAACCGGTCTGCGGCCTCCTTCATCATATCCACATTGTCTTCATAGCTCACATCCAGGAATACGGCGCTGGCTCCTGCGTAGAGGTACTTTTTCACATCCTCCAGGCGCCTGATTCGTCCTCCCGCCAGTATGGGCTCATCCACGGTGCGGGCAGTTTCCTTGATGGCGCCTATGACAGCCTCATGGTCCTCATCTGAAAAAGAACGGTCGCAGATAAATATTTCATCTGCCCCGTTGTCACAGGCTGTCCTGGCAAGCTCCTTAAGCCCGCCCTCATACTCAAGCTTTCCGTTCCAGGAAAACGTCTTTCCGTTCCTGTAACCAAATCCCATAATCAGCTTCTTGCAATCAGTCATTTGAATCTCTCCATTTTCTCTGGTACTTAAGCCTCATAAAGCCTTACGGCCTCAGCAAGATCAATCCGGTTCTCATAGAGGGCCTTTCCGATGATAGCTCCCCTGATACCAGCCTCATGCAGGCATTTTAAATCCTCCATACAGGATACCCCGCCGGAGGCTATGATGTCAAGTCCTGTCTCCTCTGTAAGCTTCCTTGTAGCCTCCACATTAGGTCCGGACAGCATGCCGTCCCTGGATATGTCGGTATAGACAATGTGCCTGACACCGTATTCCTTCATGGTAAGACACAGGTCCGAGGCGGTAAGGGAGCTGACTTTCTCCCATCCTTCCACTGCCACCATGCCGTCCTTCGCGTCCACGCCTGCCACAATGGCCTCCTCGCCAAATGTTCTGACCATATCCCTGAGAAATTCCGGGTGTTCCGCTGCCTTGGTTCCGATAATAACACGCCTGACCCCCAGGTCCAGCATACGCTCCACCGCTTCTTTGGAACGGATGCCGCCGCCAATCTCAATGGGTATGGAAACCGTGTCCGCAATCCTTCGTATGACCTCTTCATTGACAGAATAACCTGCCAGGGCGCCGTCCAGGTCCACCAGATGCAGGAAGGAGGCCCCTTTCTCCTGCCAGTGGGCAGCCACCTTTTCAGGGGCGTCCGAGTATATGGTGATGTCCTTAAATGCTCCCTGTCTTAACCGGACACACTGTCCGTTCTTCATATCAATAGCCGGATATAACTGCATATGAATCTCCTTTTATTCTATTATTTTCTCCATGTCTTCGGACGCAGGCTCCGGGGAACAGGCGCACCTTCCCATCCGCCGGTTAATCTCGCCGGCCAGCATGGCTCCCAAGGGTCTGCATTTTCGCCCTGCTGCCAGGATATGGGCAAATCCGTCCTCCGTTATCCCGATGACCATGCCGGAGCTGTATTCTGCCTGCTTCAGGCGGGCATACGGAACTGCCTCAAACTGATATGAGGCGGAAATGACGAAATGTTCCGTGAGATAAATCTTCATGCCTTTTACATATTCGCCGGCTGCTGCCAGTTCCCTGTCCGCCTGGGCCAGTTCTCCCAGACGGCCTGCCAGCCGTCTGTTCTGGGCCTTCAGCCGCCTGCCGTATAAAATCCCGCAGACAGCCGCACCGGCCAGAAGTACTGCCGGCACCACGTAAAACAGCAGTCCCAGGGGATACTGTTCCAAAAATGTCCTGGGCACTGCATCCAGATAATAGTTTCCCACTATATCTGACATCTCCTCCATCGTCATGGGAATCTGAGTCTCCTCCCACATCAGGCTGTAGGATTCTCTCGCATACCCCATAAGCTCTGATTGGATAGGCTCTCCAAAACCGCAGATATCCACAGGGGCAGGCGGTTCCTCAAGGCCATCGCTGTATGTATACTCCATCAGCTCCTTCAGATTTTCAGGAAGCTCCCCCTTCATGGAAATGATATAGGGACGGAACATAAAATCAAACCCAAAATAATACCGGTTCCTGCTTTTTACATGCTCCACAAAGCTGTCGGTCAGATACTGGAGCCTGACATAGCTGTACCTCTCCGGTTCTGATGCATCAAAAAGAACCGGGGAGGCCAGCTCCTCCTCGTAATTTTGCGCAGCCGCCCTCTCCAGTAAAAAACCGGACAATGCCGCAGTCAGTCCCAGAATCAGGCACAGGACCATGGCATACAGCCGTATGTCCATATAACGGAGCATTGTCATCTTCCGGGACAGGGCAGGCATATCTTCCATCTTAAAGACTCCCTTTGGTGGAAAGCACGCCTGAGAGACGGGGTTCCGCGGCCACTGCGCCGTCCAGGGCCTTGGCGAATGCCTTAAAGGCAGCCTCGATGATATGGTGGTTGTTTGTCCCTGAAAGCTGCTTCAAATGAAGGTTCATCTCCGCCCCATAGGAAACCGCGTAAAAAAATTCCCGCACCATCTCAGTCTCCAAATCCCCCACCTTTTCCCGGTCCAAGACCAGGTCCCAGACCAGGTAGGGCCTTCCGCAAAGGTCCAGGGCACAGAGCACCAGGGATTCATCCATGGGCAGGATTTGGGAGCCGTAGCGCACAATCCCCTTTTTATCCCCTACCGCCTTTCGGATAGCCTGTCCCAGCACGATTCCCGTATCCTCTATGGTGTGGTGGGTATCCACCTCCAAATCCCCCTTTACCGTAAGGTCCAGGTCAAAAAAGCCGTGGCGCGCAAAGCTGTTTAACATATGGTCAAAAAATCCGATGCCTGTGCTGATGTTCCCCCTGCCGGAGCCATCCAGGTTAAGGCTCATGGATATCTGTGTTTCATTGGTGTCCCGGGTGATGGATGCAATCCGTTCCATAACTGTCATACCTCCCTGCTATTGTTCAAAACGCACTCTGACGGAATTCGCGTGGGCTGTCAGGTGCTCTGACTCGGCAAATGTCTCTATGTCCTTATGGGCCGCCTCAAGGGCCTCCCTGGAATAATAGATAATGCTGGATTTTTTGATGAAATCATCCACGCCCAGGGGCGAGAAAAATTTAGCTGTCCCATTGGTAGGCAGGATGTGGTTGGGGCCGGCAAAATAGTCTCCCAAGGGCTCTGAGCTGTACTCACCGATAAAGATGGCGCCCGCATTCTGAATTTTGGTCATGACCTCAAAGGGATTCCTGGTGACGATTTCCATGTGCTCCGGCGCAATGCTGTTGGCTGTCTCCACTGCCTTTTCCATGGAATCCGCCACCAGGATATAACCGTAATTGTCCAGGGATTTTTTAATGATGTCGCTGCGTGACAGCACCTTCAGGAAGCCGTCCACCTCGTCGGATACCTTCCTGGCCAGTTCCATGCTGGTGGTAACCAAAATTGAGCTGGCCAGCTCATCGTGTTCTGCCTGGCTTAACAGGTCCGCGGCCACAAAACGCGGATTGGCGCTGTCATCGGCTATCACCAGGATTTCGCTGGGACCTGCTATGCTGTCAATGCTCACATGACCATAGACAGCCTTTTTGGCCAGAGCCACAAAGATATTGCCCGGTCCAACGATTTTATTTACCCTGGGGATGGATGCTGTGCCGAAAGCCAGGGCCGCCACTGCCTGTGCCCCGCCTGCCTTATAGACCTCTGTGGCTCCTGCCATGTAGGCTGCTGTCAGAGTCACCGGATTTACCTTTCCGTCCTTACCGGGCGGCGTCACCATGGCGATGCGCTTCACCCCTGCCACCTCAGCCGGAATAATATTCATCAGGACAGAGGAAGGATATGCCGCCTTGCCGCCGGGCACATATACTCCCACACTCTCCAAGGCAGTCACCTTCTGGCCCAGGATGGTGCCGTCAGGCTGGGCGTCAAACCAGCTGTTCTGCCTCTGCTTTTCATGATAACGGCGGATATTGTCCATGGATCTCTCCATGACCTTCAAAAGGCCCGGTTCCACCTGTTTCATGGCCTCATCAATTTCCTCCCTGGTCACCCGTATACTACTCCCATCCAGGGACGCTCCGTCAAACCGCTTTGTATACTCAAACAGCGCCTCGTCTCCCCTTGCCTTTACATCGTCCACAATGGCCTGTACGGTCTGGGTATAGCTGTCGTAATTATTGGGGTCCCTTTTCAACATGTCCGCCAGAATATTCTCCATGGACTTATTATCTAATGTCACGATTCTCATGCCTAACATTCCTCCGCTTTCCTGACTTTGCTCCTGTATTCCTACCTTCCGGCATTCTCCTTAAGATATGCCTGGAATTTCTTGATAATGGCCGTGATACGTTCATTTTCCGTCTTCATGCTCACCTGGTTTACCACCATCCTGGCTGACAGGCTGCACACTTCCTCCAACACCATAAGTCCGTTCTCCCGCAGGGTGGACCCGGTCTCCACAATATCCACGATTACCTCGGACAGACCCACGATGGGGGCCAGCTCAATGGAACCGTTCAGCTTAATAATTTCCACAGTCTGATACTTCTGGTTATAAAAATAATCCTTTGCTATGTTGGGATACTTGGTGGCCACCCGAATCAGCTCATGGTGCTCCAGCCTTTCCCTGGCTGATTCAGGTCCGCAGACGCACATCCTGCATTTTCCCACCCCAAGGTCCATGACCTCATAGAGCTTGCGGCCCTCCTCCAATATGGTATCCCTGCCCACTATGCCGATATCGGCCGCCCCGTACTCCACGTATGTGGGCACATCATTGGCCTTTGCAAGGAAAAAACGCACTCCCAGGTCCTCATTTACAAAGATAAGCTTCCTGGAAGCCTTATCCTTCATCTCATCACAGGAAATGCCGATTGCCTCAAACATCTCCATGGCTTTGTCCGCAAGCCTTCCTTTGGCTAACGCTATGGTCAAATATCTCATCTTCTTCACGGCCTCCCTGCGTTTACTCGTAAGCGGTAATGGGTATCTGGTCTGTATTCCCGTTCACCGTGTCCATGGCTGTCACTACAGTCCCGTCCCCCTTCAGGTACAGGACATTGCGCATGCCCCTCTGTATTGCCATGGCCTTGTAATCCTCAAGCGCCACCTGCTCCTTCTTCTTCATGGACTGAACGGCCAGCCCCTTGTCCCTGAAATAGCTGCCCAGCCACAGGGCCCGGGATCTGGCTGAAGTCTCATAGAGTATCACCGTGTTCACCAGCGTCACCGGAACATCAATCTGCTGCCTGGAAAGGGCAGCCATCAGCTGGTCCACCACAATCACAAAACCCACAGCAGGTGTATCCTTTCCAAACTGCACCAGCAGCTTGTCATACCGGCCTCCTGTAACAATATAATCCCCGGTTCCATAGGTATATGCCTTAAAAATAATACCCGTATAGTACTGGTATCTGCTGAGCATCCCCAGGTCATATGACACATAGGCTTCCAGGCCCCTGCTCTCTAAAATGGAATGTACCTTTTCCAGCCGTTCAATGGCAGCCAGCGCCCCCGGATTGGCGGTAAGCTTTTTCGCCTCCTGCATCTGCTCCAGGGAGCCGAACAGCTCCGGAAGCTTCAGAAAAACCTTCTTAAGCCCTTCGTCCACGGGCTGGTTTTTGAGCAGACCCTCCACGGCAAAATAATTTTTATTTTCAATGTACTGATTCAGCTCCTCCTCAACTTCCTCCTCCAGCCCGGCCTCCTTAAGAAGGCTTCTGTAAAAAGCCACCTGGCCCAGCTCCACCTGGAACTCCTTAAGGCCGGCCTGTCTCAGGCTGTCAATGACCATTGCAATCATCTCCGCATCCGCATCCTCGGAATCATCCCCAATCAGCTCGGCCCCTGTCTCAGCCCGCTCCTTAAGGCGGCCCTGATAACTGCTGTTATTCTTAAAAGTGCGTTCCAGGTAGCAGAGTCTAAGAGGCATGGGATCGTCCATAAAGTACTTGGCCACACACCGCGCAACCGCCGGCGTCATATCCGGCCTCAGCACCAGAGTGTTGTTGTCCCGGTCAAAGAACTTAAACATCTCCCTGTCCGGCACGCTTCCCCTGTCCTTGCTGAAAATATCAAAATATTCAAAACTCGGAGTCTGGATATGCTCATATCCGTACAGGTAAAAGGTATCCAGAATCTTATCCTGAACTGCCAGCTTTTTCCTGCATTCTCCGTTATAACTGTCCTTTACGCCCTCCGGCGTATGAATCAAACGATTATTTCCTGCCATCCTGTTCCCTGCCTTTATGTTTTCTCGCACATTTGCCCCGTTTTGCTTTTCTATGGTAAAGTGCTAATTCATTAACGTGATTGTTCCATTATAGAGGAAAACCATGGAGCTGTCAATCATATTTTCGCGTCCCCAAAGCAGTTTTAAAATTCCATTCTGCCCATTGTGCAATATACCTTATTATACTTTTATTTACAGGGCTGGTCAATGAAAATGTACCTGCGGGGTGGTATGCGGGGTGGTACGGAAGATGGGGCTGAAAGGAACGCATAAAAGAAGGTGTGAAAACAGGATTAGAATACAGGATTAGAATACAGGATATGAAAAAGACGTACGGACCAATAAAGGACCTGCACAGGCAGCATGGAAGGCGCGGCGCTTCACGCAAAACCTCCTATGACCTTCTGTCCAGGTCTTTTTGTATTTCTTCCAGATAATGGACCAGAAAGCCGGCATGGGAACGGACCCGCCAGCTCTTGTCCACCTCGTCGTAGGTAAAGCTTTTGCGCCCTCCCTCCTCCATCCGTTTCCAATATCCCTCTATCTGTTCAAAAGGCAGATAATATATTTCATCCAGGCCGGTAAAATAGAGAATGATAAATGCAATTCCGCCCTGTTTCTCAAATTCACCCATAAATTCAATCTGGTGGGGATGGATATTTTGAAGGGGAAATGTCTTTACTGCGCATTCCTTGGCATCAAAACACACCGGAATCCCCTGTACGGCCCCGATATAATCCACGGTACTCTTCTGGTCAAAATAGGCCAGGGTGATGTGGCGGCTGGACTTGTCAATTTCAATGGGGGTGATGGGAGTCGGTATCTTCTGTATCAGAGCCAGCTTCTTTTCCCTGTACAAATCGTTGGTATGGTTAATCAAATCTTCAAGGGTAGAGCCCCTTAAACCTCTGGAATTCCAGGTACCCATGTCAGTTCATTCCTTTTATGTATTATATATTTGCAGGACAGTGTTTCCAATGTGTCTTAATCCTGTACGTCAGATAAGTATACCAAAATCAAGGATATTTCACAAGCACAGCAGATTTAAAAAATGAAAAGCCTGAAATGAAAAGCAGATTTAAAAAAGATAAATAAAAAACGAAAATAGATGAAAGGATTCCGGCGACTCAATCGTATTAATAGTGAATGAATCAAAAAAGGAGATTGAAAAACATGAAAATCAGAACTATAATGGCAGCAGCAGCCACAGGCATTTTCTTAACCGCAGCGGGCAGCAGCCTTGCATGGGGTGCTGACTGGACTTGTCCCAGAGGATATGCTGACTGTACGGACTACGAATACTGCAGGAGCCATGAACACGGAGACTGTGAAGGCCACTGGTCAGAGGACGGGGATTGGGTATGCCCGGACGGGAACCATGGACGGACATCCTCATCGGACACCTCAGGGTATGGATGTCATAGCGGAAACAGCCATCATGGCAGACGCGGCTGCGGTTCACATCACAGATAGGGAAAACAGTACTGCACCTGGCAGTACCGGACATATGGAGCGGCTATGCGGCAGGAATCAGATGTAGAGCAGACCATTGGGCAATACGCGGATATGGTAAAACATATCTGCTTTGTCTATATGAAAAATGAAAGTGATACAGAGGACGTGTTTCAGGATGTGTTTTTGAAATACGCCCTTTTTTCTGAACCCTTTGATTCTGAGGAACATAAAAAAGCATGGCTGATTCGTGTGACTGTAAACAGGTGCAAAGATTTGCTCCGCAGTTTCTTCCGGACACACACCTGCTCTCTGGAAGAGGCCATGTCCATGGCTGATACAAAAAGCCAGGACCTGTCCCATGTACTGGAGTCTGTGATGAATCTTTCTGATAAATACAGAATCATCGTTTATCTGCATTATTATGAGGGCTACTCAGCCGTGGAGATTGCAGGTATTTTACATAAAAATGTCAATACCGTATATACACATCTGTCAAGGGCGAAAGCCGAGCTTAAAAAAATGCTGGGAGGTGATGAGGGTGAAACAAAGTATACATGATGCGTTTGATACAGTCAGCTGTGATGAGGTCTTGAAGGGACGGACCTGCGAATATGTGATAAAACACATGCACCGCAGCAGAAAGCCGGCGCCCCGCAGAATGAAGTGGGCGGTATCCCTTGCCTGTCTCCTGCTCTTTGCCACCAGCGGCCTGGGCGGCTACAGCCTGTACTACACGGAAGCAGCCGTCATCAGCATAGACGTAAATCCCAGCATTGAACTGGACATCAACCGCTGGGGAAAGGTGGTGGACCAGACCACCTTCGGTGAAGAAAGCGAAACTGTCCTGCAGTCCCTTTCGCTTAAACATCTGGAATATGAGGAGGCACTGGCGCTGCTGCTGGCCAGCGATGCCATGCAGCAGTATCTTAAAAAAGACGCCCTGGTCTCCATCACGCTGGAAACAAAAGACGGCGACCCGCAAATGTTCTCAAGCCTTCAGGAGTGTGTAAACACAGCCTTAATGCAGTGCCATGGCGTAAAGGCAGAATATGCCAGCGTGGACAGCCATATGTGTGAGGAAGCCCATGAACACGGGATGTCGCTGGGAAAGTATTACGCCATACAGGAGCTTCTCACCGCGGACCCCCAGGCCACGCTGGATGAATTCAAGGATAAGAGCATGAAAGAGATAAAGGTCCACACGGAGCACTGTGAACACCGGCAGCGGAGAATACGGGGGGAACTACGGGGGGAACTACAGGGGCAATCCCAGGCAGAATCATCCCAGGCGGAATCTCAGGAAGAATCTCAGGCAGAATCATCCCTGGCAGACTTCCAGGATGAATCCCAGGCAGATTTCCAGGATAAGTTCCCTGACAATTCCTCAGAACCTGCCGAGCGTTCCCACAGTCAGACGGACAGTCAGGAAACCGGCTGTCACGGCAGCCGGCATCACAGCCGCCGGAACTAGATTTTCCTTATATCTTTAGCAGGAACGCCTGCCACAGCCGCGTGGTCCGGCACATCCCGGATCACGACGGCTCCCGCTCCCACAGTGGCCTCCGTTCCAATCCTGATTCCATCTATGATGGTGCAGCCAATTCCCAAAAAAGTTTTCCTTCCCACAACCGTATGACCTGCCATGGAGACCTTGGGACAGACATTCACAAAGTCCTCCACCACACAGTCGTGCTCAATATCTGCCTGAGTATTTATGATGCAGCCTGTTCCTATGGATGCATAGGCGTTTATGACGGCGTAAGGGTGTATGGTGCAGCCTTTTGCTATCCTGGATAAAGGACTTATGACTGCCGTGGGATGTATGATGACAGCAAGGGGAATTCCCAGGGATACAAGCATGGATATTTTCTTTTCGCGCAGTTCATTGCTGCCGGTGGCAACAATGACCTCATCATAGGATTTCAGGACCTGGTCCAATCCATCGTCTTCCCTGCAGATCAGATATTCCGGAATGGCACGGTGTCCCTTTTCTTTCAGTTCCATAAAATCAATCCGGCTATACCGGTTCATGGCCAGTGCGCAATCCAGTGTTACAATTCCCTGGTCACCTGCGCCCCATATGAGCAGGCGTTTCACCGGTTCGCCGGTATTCCTGCCTTTCCTTTCACTACCTTTCCTTTCACTGCCTTTCATTTCACTATCTTTTATTTCATCATTTTTCATTTCACCATCTCCCATTTTCCCATCCTCTATTCCTTTTTCTCCCTTTCAATCTCCCTATTTCACCATCCGCCATTGCTTAACCTACGTTCCGCAATTTTTCACACCATCAATTCAAATAGTAAACCAGATATCCCTTTTTAGAGGAAAATCCCATCCTCTCATACATGCCAAGTGCCTGTTCTGAGGAATTGAGGCACACCATTTTGGCCTCTCCCCTGGCCTCCTCCATCAGCCTCTCCACCATGCGGGTGGCAATGCCCTGACGTCGGAATGCCTCATCCACCCATACATTGGTTATCTGTCCCACTCTTCCACTGGGATTCTCATTGGATGGCAGTACATCATAAAAATACAGGGTGGCTGTGGCCGCCAGCTCCCTGCCCGCATATCCTAAAAGCGTACGGCAGGCATTTTCCTTCATTTTAATTTCATAAAACCTTCGTATGGCATCCTCCAATTTTGTTCCTGCCGCACATTCAGAAAACATCCTCAAATCCCTTATCCGCATACGTACAAGAAAATCCAATTCATCCATGCCGGCAAACCGGTATTCCAGCTCCATATTAACCTCCCTATCCTCCCTGTGGTTTCTTATCCATATTTACATCTCCCGGCTGACAAATCTTACATATCTTCGCAGGGCATATTCCCCGTCATGTGCCTCTCCCGCAAATGGTGATGACATGGTTCCGGCCCTGGTAATGCGCGCCACGCCGCCGGACGCCAGAATCTTCATAAGCTCAGGCCGCCTGTCCTCCCTGCAAATCAGTCCTGCTGTCTGGAGGTACCTCTTATGGCGTCTTAAGCACCCAAACAGCTGCCCCTGCGGCAGGCGCTTTACCAGACAGTTTCCAAACATGGGAGACAGCTCCAGCTCATGGTCCCCGCAGGCCGTAAGGCTGCAGCCCTTTCCCGAATACAGCTTCCTCATTTTCTTGTTTCCATACGCCATCTGTTCCAGCCTGTCATTATACTGCTGAAGCGCCAGGGCTGCCTCTGCCATATTCACAGAGCCAAACCGGGATTCCACAGGCCGGACCGTGGAATCTTTCTGTAAAATGTCCGGCTGGAACAGTGATAACAGTGATACATGCCCCGGGCTGGAAAGAACAGCCCTCTCCATATACGGAAGAAATTCCCGGCAAAACTCATTCACATCATCCATACGCTCCGTATCCAGAAATATAGTCTGACAGGAACTGCACAGCAGCTGCCGTGTGGACACTATATGCTCAGCCAGAGCAGACAGCTCCTTATCCTTACACTCATAACCTGAGATATATACAAATCCAAGCTTATGCCCCCATTCAATGAGTCTGGTTCCTGGCGGCGCGCTTCTGCGCACAGCAGCCACCGCAGAATCCCCTCCCCATACCACAATGCCATCAGCCATTTCTTCCATCCGCCTCATGGCAGGCAGGTCCCCGGACGAGGTGTCAAAGACATAAATGTAATCCGCCAGAGCGGGTTCCAGACGGATAAGACGCAAAATAATATCCAGGGACAGTCCTCCATCATTGCCCGGAAGCTTTAATATATTCACATTTCCGGTAAGCAGTCCCTCCACAATGCTGAATACAGGCAGCCCTTCCATATTTCCGGCTGTTATGTGCAGGAGAGTCCCCAGGGGGAGTATATGAGTCTCCATTTTTTGTAATTCCGTATAATGATATACTTCATGGCTCGGGCCAGGTCCGCACTCTGTACTGCCTCCCGGTTCACTCTTTCGCCCTTTGCCTGCCCTTACTCCCAGTTCTGTTTCTATCTTATATTCCAGCCATTCCCGGCTGAGAAACCGGGTCAGATATCCCAGCCAGGCCGGTATCCACGGGTTTCCGGCTTCTCCGACCGTCTTTCCCCGCGCAGCGTTCTCCAGTTCCGCTCTCATTTCCTGCCCCAACCGAACCAGCCCGCGAATGACTTTTTCCTGCTCCAGTCCGCGTCCCTGCCTGGTATCATTGATTCGGGCCTCCAACTGCCCCAGCAGCTCTCCCTGAAGCATGGTATCATATACCCTTCCCTGAAACAGAATCACCTGGCAGCCTCCTTCCCATATGTGCCATTCAGGATATCCTGGGCCCCGGCCGCGCAGGTCTTAATACCGCTTACCCCTGCCCGCCCCAAAAGCTCCAGATAAGGAGCGTCAATCCCGCAGCCGCACTTCTTTCCCTCATGGAGCACTCCCACATCATCCGTCATCACACTCAGAACCGGAACCGCCTTTATCATAGGCGTGATAAGATTGACCAAACCAGGCCTGCCATATCCCAAAGGCTCCATGGTCTTTATATCCCGTATGATGACCTGGCTGTACACCGGAACATGAAAATGATGGTTCCTGCAATCACAGTACAGCACCGGATGTTCCGCCGCACTGAAAAATTCCGCAACATCCTTGTCCTCTATTCCAAGCACACGGCGCGCAAGTCCATAGAGAACCTCCTTGTTCACCTTCTGTCCCTCAAACTGTTTCCAGCCGCCGGAAAGAATCATTTTGGATCCCCCCGGCAGCGTAAGGTGTATTCCCCGCTCCTCCATCTGCTTCAAGACAAAATATGCATAAGACGGAAAGCCCAGTATCCTCACAGGCACGGCCCCTTGGCTGTACCGGCAAAGCCGGTCCATAACATGCTCCAGATTCGGGATATACTGTCCCTGACGGTATGTCAGGGCATAATCCCTGCTGAGAGGCGGTGCGAAAAAAGTGGCCCCGAAAGTACTTCTGGCAACCGCCGTGCGGTTATCTCTGTGGGGTTCATAGCCGAATATAACGTAACGGGCCGGTCTGAGGGACAATAATCCCCTTTTTGATACAGTGCGCGCCACCATACCCAGACCGCACAGCAGCGCGCCGCCGTCAAAATTCACCTGGCTGGCAGTTCCTGAAGTTCCGGAGGATGTGGTTTTAAGCCAGGTACACTCCGGGGCAATGGAATATATGGCATGATGTTTAAAAAACAGGGTGGGCAGAACGGGAATTCTCCCTATATCCCGGCTGCTTTCCAAGTGTCCCGGCCGGAATCCTGACCGCTTAAGGATTTTTCTGTATTCCCGGCAGTGCCTGTAATGGTAAGCACAGTTCTCCCTGACTGCGGAAAAAAACATCTGCTCTGCGCCCTGTCTGTCATAGATATTCTTTGTCCAGAAAAGCCGGTATCTGCTTAACCTGCCTCTTGTGATTGCGTATCCTTCCATATAGTCTCCCAATATCCTTGCGGTACATTGTTCTTTCCTGCTGCCAGCCCAGCATCCCCTGGCGCTCCCGTATTTTGGACACGGTACAGAACTCTGCCAGCGTCTCCCGGTATCCGCTGTCCCCGTTTTCCCGGTTTTCGCTGTGTGTTCCCATCCGTTCTGCAGTATATCCTGTATCCGGTATTCCCGGTCCAAAGCAGCGTATATCATAGATCCAGGAATCCGCGTCCCTATCATCCCCCCGGCTGTCTTTCCTGTAATCTAATATGCGCAGCTCGGCGATGAGCGCATTATCCTGCATCATCCCACGCACTAATTCCACTTTCACGCCATCCTTACTGACAGCATATCCATTTTCATCCTCCAGAACATATACAGGATACGGTGAATGGGCTATAATTCCAAATCCCGGGGCAAACTGATATGCAGGTACGGCACCGGATACGTCCTGTGCGTTTTGCCGTCCCTGCCCGCACCCGCCGCACCCCAGGAAAACCAAAAAGATTCCCGCAAGGATTCCCGCCATAACGCCTGCTCCCTTGGCCCGTTTTCTCCCCCAGCCACATTGCTTCACAGTATTCCCTCCATTCCCCTCTGCCCAAATGAAATTTACTATATTATCCAGTATATTGGACCAAAGAAAGCAAGTCAATGGAGGGCACCGGATATTAAGGATATCTTCATAAAATGGAATAAAATCAAACCGTATGTATTTATGTTGACAGATGTTAACATATCAGATATACTATATATTAACATACGTTAACATGGAGAAATGTAATATGAATACAGATACAGGCGGGAAAAAACCATATCATTTTGGTAATTTAAAAGAAGCACTCATTGAACAGGGAATTGCGTTAATCCACGAGGAAGGAATTGAAAAGTTTTCTCTGCGAAAGGCGGCAAAGAAAGTAGGCGTATCAGCGGCTGCCTGCTATAATCATTTTGGAAACATGGAGGAGCTGCTCCGGGAAATGTATACTTATGTGATTGACAGATTTGCAGCCGCTCTGAAACAGGCGGTTGAAGATAATCCCTGCCATCATGTTACCATCTCAATGGGCGTGGCCTATGTGGAATTTTTTGCAGAGTATCCGCACTATTTTAATTTCTTATTTGACAGTGAATATCTGGGCATACAAATAAAAGAAACAGAAATCACATGGAACAGCTCTTTTACTCCGTTTGAAATTTTTGTAACCGGCGCAAAAAGAGGAATGAGGGAACTAAACATTGATGAAAAAGAATTAAGAGATGACCTTTTGGTAATGTGGGCAGCCGTACATGGCCTGGCAGCCATGGCCAACATGAAGGGGGTCCAGTATGACAGCGGTGATTGGGGCGCTCTTACAGAGAGGTTACTGCTCAGCAAAGTAATGCTGTGACATATGCAAAAGGAGGAGGAACATATTATGACGGAAATAGAAGCAATCAGAGCAAGACACGCAGTCCGGAATTATACGGCGAAACCGCTCTCACCTGAGATTATTGATGAACTGAGCCAAGAAATTGAGCAGTGCAACCGGCAGGGACAGCTGCACATCCAGTTAGTAACGGAAAATGAGGATGCGTTTAAAACCTTTATTCCCTTATTTGGGCGGTTTAAAAATGTAAAAAACTATATTGCTCTGGCAGCCAAAAAGCAAGGCGATTTTTACGTGAAATGCGGCTACTGCGGAGCACGGCTTATGGTTAAAGCGCAGCAGGCAGGCCTTAATTCATGTTGGGTCACAAATACATACAATGCAAAAAAATGTCCGGTTACGTTGGCTCCTGATGAGGAACTGGTTGGTGTCATTGCGATTGGTTACGGCACCACTGACGGTACGCAGCATAAGTCAAAAAGCATGGAACGTTTATGTAAGCCATGCAGTGATAAATGGTTTACAGATGGCATGAATGCGGCTGTACTTGCTCCAACCGGTCTTAACAGACAGAATTTTTTTATCGAAGCAAACGGGAATACCGTATCCATCCGCACAAAGGACAATCACCCTATGTCCCAAATCAATACCGGAATTGTGAAATACCATTTTGAGATTGGCGCCGGAAGGGAGAATTTTAATTGGGAATAATTGAAACACATATTTTTCCAGGGTAAATCATGTGGATGCATCAGAATGGATACAGGGAGACGGCAAGCCTTTTGCCGTCTCCCTGTCCTCTATTTTTTCACAGGGAAGAAAATTTCTGTCTCCCACTCTTCCGGCGGAAGCTTGTCAAACTGGGTCTTGCGGTAAATCTCGTAAGGCATCCCATTCATATGATAGCCATTGGCGTTAATCCAGGCCACAATGGCGCCATAGGCATCCGGCAGTCCTGAATAGGCGCCCTTGTGTATGGTAGTTGCACACAGACAGCCCGGCATGACAAAATCAGCCTTATCCCGCTCTGTGATTCCCACTCCCAGTTCGATATCGCTGTAAGCCGGGTCAAATTCCTGGTCATGGTAGATGGCCATTACCACTCCGTTTATGGTCATGTGTTCCCTGGCAATCTTTTCGTATATCTTCCCGTAATATGTGCCGAATTCCTCCACTGACATCTTGTTTCTCCGGGTAACGAGAACCTGTTCCTCTGCTTCCTTTATCTGAATCTCATAATTGTTCTGATAACTCATAATGTCACCTGTCCTTTCAAATTCTTCCAGATGATACCCCATTTCCCTTATGGTTATGGAAATATGCTCCATCTGCCGCTCCAGGCGGAATCTTTGTTTGTACAGCTGCCGCAGCAATTCCCTGCTGTCCGGGATGGTAAGCAGAGCCTGGATTTCCGTAAGGGAAAAACCATACCGTTTCAGCCTTCCAATCAAAAGCATGGTGCCAATCTGAGAGTCCTCGTAGTACCGGTATCCGTTTATCTCATCTATTCTCTGGGGCTTTAAAAGGCCTATCTTATCGTAGTGACGCAGTGTTTTCACACTCACCCCGCACACTTTTGACATCTGTCCTATGGTCAGCATGGTCCGCTCCTCCATTCATGTTCTGTTTACCTGATTCGAATCTGTTCCAAGTATAAGCTCTGACCTAAGGGCAGAGTCAAGAAGTTGTTTATAAAAAACTCTCTGAGCCTCATCCCTGTCTTTCCTCATATTCATAAATATACAGCCCGTATGATGCCGGAAATCACCACAGCCAATAATACCATGAAGATCAGGATATAAAGCATCCTGTCATTCTTTGGCAGGTCCGCTGTGCTATCCAATCCGGCCCACTTTACCCCCTTATCACGGCAGAAGTTGAGAAATGCATCCATCTCCCCCAAGTCCTTAAACACCCACTTGGGAACCGGGATACACTCTATCCCGCGTCCTGTCTCTGTATTCAGGAAAAAAAATGTGTCCTCTGTTTCAGCCAGGCAGTTATAATCCTCCCAGCTGTACTCTGTAAATGCCAGCCCTCTTTTCATGCGGATTCCATTTACCCCAATCGAAATTTCCCACCTTCCAATCCCGTCTGACGGCATCCATCCGCTCATCATCTGTTTCTTGTAAAATGACTCGGACAAACCATGGCCCCTCATATAGCTCAAAAGAAGCATAGTCAGAAAAACCGCTGTCAGGATGGCGCTGTCCGCTATCATACCAATGCTCATTCCGCATAAGGCTGCCACGATTCCCGTTACCCGGAACACTTTTCCTTTCTTTGCACCGTATAATTTTTTTACCCGAAGTCCCATCTGCATCCCCTGAATCCAGGCGTGGGACCAGGCCCTATGGTCCATAAAAAAATAAAAGTTAAAAATGCCTTCAGCAACATGTCCGTCATCCTCTACTGCCTGGGGATTTGTAAACTGGTCCAGAAACCGGTCCATGGTTTCTCTGTCCGGAAACATACGTTTAGGAACAGCCAGAAACACATAGTTTTTTCTTGCAGCAGGCCTTCCCAAAATCAAAACCCTGGGAGTTTCAGCCCGATATGTATACCAGGAACACGGAATCCTGCTTTTGTCATTTTTACAACACAGGTATCCTTTTTCCACCTTGTATGCCCTGGGTTTCAGGAATCCCAGCCTGCTGCATTGCCAATACAGAAGAATACACGATACAGCCAGTATTCCGCCTGCAAAAAGACACCAGCAGAACACAGCTCCCCCCAGATATCCCAGCCCCTTTCCCATGACGGCCATAAGCATTCCTTCTCCAACGCCTGCCAAAAGGAGCATTCCAAATACTGCCACGGCCAGCTTTTGTGACCATATTCCTTTTACAGTAACGTTCACACAGTATTCCGCCAATTCACCTTTGGTCATCTGGAATTCCAATTCTGTTTCAACCTTCTCTCCTTCCATCTCTTTCCCCTCTTTCTATGTCATGCCTTTGGTTTTCAGTTAATGCTTTCCTCCATTGTACCATGTAACGGAAAAAGACCCCAGCACTTTCTGCCGGAGCCTTTCATCCATTTATCTCTTATACTTAATCTGCTTAATCCATCTCAGCCCTGAACCGCTCTGCCTGTTCCGCAATCAATTCCTTATCCTCGAAGTAATTGATCTTCATGGCCCTCTTCATCTCAGCCAGGGTCTGGGCTGCCTTCTGCTCTGCCCTGCGGCTGCCTTCTTCCAGGATACGGTAAACAGCAGGAATGTCCCTGGCAATTTCCTTGCGGCGCTCACGGATGGGCCTCAGTTCATCCTGAAGCACGCTGTTGAGGAACCGTTTCACCTTCACGTCCCCCAAACCGCCTCTGGTGTAATGGGCCTTCAGTTCATCCAGGTTCTTGTAATCCGGCAGATATGTTTCAAAATGCTCATCACGGCAGAACGCATCCAGATAAATGAACACAGAATTTCCTTCCACCTGTCCCGGATCCTCCACCCTCAGGTGATTGGGATCCGTAAACATGGACATGATTTTCTTCTTTATCTCATCCTCGGAATCAGACAGATATATGCAATTTCCAAGGGATTTACTCATTTTAGCCTTGCCGTCTATACCGGGCAGGCGCAGACACGCCTTATTGTCCGGCAAAAGGATATCCGGCTCCACCAGGGTATCCCCGTAAACACTGTTGAACTTATGGACGATTTCCCTGGTCTGCTCAATCATGGGCGCCTGGTCCTCACCTACCGGAACCGTGGTCGCCTTAAAGGCGGTAATGTCCGCTGCCTGGCTGATTGGGTATGTGAAGAAGCCCACCGGAATGCTGGCCTCAAAGTTGCGCATCTGAATCTCGGATTTTACGGTAGGATTGCGCTGAAGCCTGGATACGGTCACTAAATCCATATAGTAAAACGTCATCTCGCACAGCTCAGGCACCTGTGACTGGATGAACAGAACGGATTTCTCCGGGTCCAGTCCGCATGCCAGGTAATCCAGAGCCACCTCTATGATGTTCTGACGCACCTTTTCCGGGTTGTCCGCATTGTCTGTCAAAGCCTGGGCATCGGCTATCATAATATAAATCTCATCAAACTCCCCTGAATTCTGCAGCTCCACCCTGCGTTTTAAAGAGCCTGCATAATGTCCTACGTGAAGCCGTCCTGTGGGGCGGTCACCGGTCAGTATAATCTTTCCCATCTGATATATCCCTCTCATTTCCTCAGCATCAGGCCATCGCTGGACTGAACGCTGTTTTTTACTTGTACAGAACATGCCTGAAAATCCCCTTACGCCAGCCGTTCTCCCCACGGGAAAAACAGCAGCAAAAAAATGGCAATTTCAAACATTATCTAGCATAACCCAAAGATGAATTCCTGTCAAGAATTCCCTGTTCCGGTCCGGGACAAACCTCCATGGTCCGGGCCTGGTTAAATGCCCCGGCTTTCGCAAGGCAGCCCAATCCCCTCTCCTTCCATAACCGTATTAAAAATCACCGGCAGCCTGGCGGTAAATTCCTCTCCCCTCAGATGCTTAAGGGGCGCAGGAAGTGTTTCCGGCATGACCAGCCGCCAGGAGTGAAGGAGCTGGGACCGGACCGCGTACTTCTTTTTTACTGCATCGTTTAAGCTGCGGCTGCCATACTTATAATCTCCCACAATCGGATGACCAATGGACGCCAGATGGGCGCGAATCTGATGGCTTCTTCCTGTAATCAGGGTCACCTGCAGCAGTGTGAATGTTTTGTTGCCGGACAGCGGCAGATATTCGGTCATAATGGGGACGCTGTCCTCCACTTCCAGAGGAAAAATGCTTACGGTATTCGTGCTCTCATCCTTTTTCAGAAAACCTGCAATCAGCTGTTTCTCCTTTATCTCGCCGGCAACCAGACACTGGTAGTATTTGTGTATGCTTCTGTCCTTAAATACCTCATTCATCACCTGGAGGCCTGCCAGGGATTTTCCGGCCACCACCAGCCCGCTGGTATTTCTGTCCAGCCGGTTGCAGATAGACGGCTTAAAGGTGCGCAGCTGGGATATGGGGAGTTTTCCTGAATCAATCAGATAATTAAGGATATATTCGTTCAGGGACATGTCGCTGTCCTTTGCCTTCTGCGACAGCATGCCGGACGGTTTGTTCACCACCAGGATATGCTGGTCCTCATAGACAATGTCCAGACGCCGTCCTCCCTCCCGGTCTCTGGAGCCCTGGTGTTCACCGCCTTTTCCCCGGGCTTTTTCCCGTTTCTCATGGGAGGATGCTCCTGCGCTGCTTTGGTCTCCCGGCTGTTTCGCATATCCGCCCATATCCGGGACAGAAAACTTTTCTATGGTCTCATCCGAGAGGAACAGCTTTACCTGGTCCCCCTCTTCCAGCCGTTCGGAACCATCGCATTTTCTGCCGTTCAGCGTTATGTTCTTTTTACGCATCATTTTATAGATAAAACCCTTGCCGGCCTGGTTCAGATATTTTGTGAGAAGCTTATCCAGCCGCTGTCCGGCCTCATTCTGGGTAACTGTCAGTGTCTGCATATGGCGGCACTCCTTTGTAGGTAATTATTCATTCATGAAGCTCATGACTGCCAGAAGCAGGCGGTGGGGCATCATCTTGCACAGCAGACGGAACGCCTTCATGGTAATGCCGTAGACCGAAATCTCTCTGCCTGCAATGCTGTCCCGGATGGCCTTTTGAACCACCCGCTTTGGATTTGCCATGACCAGCCTCTTATAGAGAGGAATCACGCCTGTGGATTCGGCAATGTCAAAGAACTCTGTTTTGACCGGTCCCGGACACACCGCCGTCACATAGATTCTCCGGCTTCTCAGTTCCTGGTTCAGGGCCCTGCTGTAGCTGAGGACAAATGATTTTGTAGCCGCATAGATGGCAAATCCGGGCTGAGGCAGGAACGCCGCGGAGGATGCATACTGGATGATTCGGCTGTTGCATTCCATATAGGGCAGCACCATGCGGGTTACGGCGCACAGAGCCTCACAGTTTAAAGCCACCATGTCTGTCTCGCTCTTTAAGCCCAGCTCCTCCACCTGCCCAATCATACCAAAGCCTGCTGCATTGACCAGAAATTTTACCTGGGGCTTCCTGGCACTCAGTGCCCGCAGGAGCACGTCCCTGTCACGCTCCCTTGTAAGATCCAGTGCAAATTTGCGCAGGGGCACCCCCACCTGGCGGTCCAGTTCATCCAGGCGCTCTCTTCTTCTGGCTATGATCCAGATCTCGTCAAAGCCCTTGAAATGTTCCCACAGCTGGATGATGGTTTCCCTGCCCATACCGGAGGACGCTCCGGTCACTACAGCAATCTTCATACCTGTCACGTTCCTTTCTTTTTGTGGATGTTGCGTATGGTTTTCTTAGGCCTTCTGGCTTCTCCTGCTCCCTGGCCTGCCGCCTTATATCCGGTTCCTCTCGCCTTTCCCGCCGGAGCGGCCGCCCCGCCGTCCCTGTAACCGGCCCTTGGACGAATCAGGCATTTTTTATCATATCCGATTAAATCCGTGCGCCCTGCGATTTTAAGGGCTTCCGTCACCAAATCATAATTCCTGGGATTCCTGTACTGAATCAGAGCCCTCTGCATGGCCTTCTCATGGGGATTGACCGGTACATAGACCTGTTCCATGGTCCGGCAGTCATATCCCGTGTAGTACATGCAGGTGGAAACCGTGGAGGGTGTGGGGTAAAAGTCCTGTACCTGTTCCGGCATATATCCCAAATCCCTGAGATACTCAGACAGCTCCACCGCCTCCTTCATGGAAGAACCCGGATGGGAGGACATGAGATAGGGCACCAGATACTGCTCCTTGCCCAGCCTCTGGTTCATCTCCTTATACTCCTTCACAAACTGGCGGTAAACGCTGTTCCTGGGCTTTCCCATGCGGGTCAGCACCTTGTCCGCCACATGCTCCGGCGCCACCTTAAGCTGACCGCTGACATGGAACTCACACAGTTCCTTTAAAAATTTCCGGTTGGAATCCGCCAGCACATAATCAAACCGGATACCGGAACGGATAAATACCTTCTTTACCTTTGGAAGAGCCCTCAGCTTTCTAAGCAAAGCAATATAATCGCTGTGGTCCGCCCGCAGGTTCTTACAAGGTTCAGGAAAAAGACACTGGCGGCCCGGACACGCGCCGCTTGTCAGCTGTTTTTCACAGGCAGGGAAACGGAAATCCGCGGTGGGGCCGCCCACATCGTGGATATAGCCCTTGAAATCCGGCTCCTCGGTCAGAAGCTTTGCCTCCTCCACCAGGGATTCGTGGCTTCTGGCCTGGATGATGCGGCCCTGATGGAAGGTCAGGGCGCAGAAACTGCATGCGCCGAAACATCCCCGGTTGCTGATCAGGCTGAACTTGATTTCCCGGATGGCGGGCACGCCTCCAAGCTCCTCATAGGAGGGATGGTAGTTCCTCATGTACGGAAGAGCATATACCTCATCCATTTCCTCCTGGCTCAGTGGCTTGGACGGAGGATTCTGCACCACAAACAGCTGATTCCCATAAGGCTCCACCAGACGTTTCCCGGAAAACGGGTCCGTATTGCTGTATTGGACATAGAAGCTCTTTGCATACTCCTTCTTGTCCCTTAAAAGCTCCTCATAGTCAGGAAGCATCTTATAATCATATACAGATTCCAGGCTTTTTGTCTTATATACCGTACCGTCTATAAATGTAATATCCTTCACGTCCAGCCCGCTGTCCAGGGCATCGGCAATCTCCACAATGGACCGCTCTCCCATGCCATAGGATATCAGATCCGCCTGGGAATCAAGCAGCACGGATCGCTTCAGCTTATCAGACCAGTAATCATAATGGGCAAGGCGGCGCAGGCTGGCTTCGATTCCGCCTATGATGACAGGCACATCCTTATACGCGGACCGTATCAGATTGCAGTACACCACCACGGCATAGTCGGGCCGTTTGCCCATGACGCCGCCCGGTGTGTAGGAATCTTCCTTCCGCCGTTTTTTGGACACGGAATAGTGGTTCACCATGGAATCCATATTTCCCGCCGATACCAGGAAGCCCAGCCTGGGCCTTCCCAGCACTTCAATGCTCTTTTTATCCTTCCAGTCCGGCTGGGAAATGATTCCCACCTTATATCCGCGTGCCTCCAGCAGCCGGGATATGATGGCCGTGCCAAAGGAAGGATGATCCACATAGGCGTCCCCGGACACATACACAAAGTCGCACTGCTTCCATCCCCTGATGCTCATATCATTCCGGTTCATGGGTAAATAATCATTTTTCATCCTGCCGCTCCATCCAATAATTCGTAATAATCCCTGATATAGTAATCTGCCAGCTGTTCCTTCTCCGCTTTCATCTCCAATGAAAATGCATCCTCCACAGCAAAGACAGTCATGCCCGCATTTTTTCCGGCCTGGATGCCGGCAGGCACATCCTCGAATACCACACAGTCCTCCGGCGCCACCTTAAGGCGCTCAGCCACATTCAGGTATATATCCGGGGCAGGCTTGCCGGCAGCCACCTCACAGGCTGTTGCCACCACCTTGAAGTACCTGCGGATATCCAGTGAATCCAGCACCGCATCCACCATGGCCCTTCCGTTGCTGGTGGCAATGCCGGCCACCAGTCCCTTTCCTGAGATAAATTCCAGGAAAGCCCGCGCTCCCGGCTTCAAGGTTACTTCCTTTCTGTACTTCTCTATGGACATCTGAATCCAGGCGTTCTTTATCTCATCCAGGGATTCCTTTAACCGGAACCGTTCCTTAAAATACACCGCAGTCTCAGAAAAGCTCATTCCCTCGATTTCCTTCTGCAGGTCATCCGGGCAGGCAAGACCAAACCTGGCCAGATATTCTATGTCAATCGCCTTCCACATCCACATGGAATCCACCAGAGTGCCGTCCAAATCAAATATAACTGCTTTTTTCCTGTTTAACTTCATCTTTCCCTATTTTCCTCTGTCTATAAACATGTTGACAAGTTTTCCGTAACTCTTATTCTGTGACTCCTATATAGTTATACACGGTTTCCCCGGTTCCCGCAATCCTTTATGGAAGCCTCCTCCTGCAGAGTCAGTGGACGGTATTCCCCCGGTTCCAGATTTGGGTCCAGGACAAGGGGTCCCATGGATATCCGTTTCAGATACTCCACCCTGCACCCCAGCGCCTCAAACATCCGCTTAATCTGATGGAACTTTCCTTCCCTTATGGTAACCAGTACTTCCTGCGCGTTTTCCTCCGGCCCTGCCCCTTTTAGTATCTTAAGCTCTGCCGGAAGGGTCATGGTGCCGTCCTCCAGTTTGATTCCTTCCTCAAACCGCTTTACAGCATCCTCCGGCAGCCCGCCTGACACATGGGCCAGATATACCTTATCCACATGCTTTTTAGGCGACAGCAGATTGTGGGCCAGCTCCCCGTCGTTGGTGATGAGAAGAAGTCCCTCCGTGTCAATGTCCAGCCTGCCCACCGGAAACAGGTCTTTTCTCAAAGCCTCCCTGATAAGCCCCACCACCGTGGGATATTTCCTGTCCTCGGTGGCGGACACCACGCCCTGGGGCTTGTTGAGCATATAGTACTCCATTCTGGCGTACGCCACCTGGCTCCTGTCCACTTCTACAATATCTGATTCCGGGTTCACCTTCCGGTCCGCGTCCTTTACCGCCTCTCCGTTCATCCGGACGCGTCCTTTCTTCACCATATCCTTTACCTGGGTACGGGTCCCGTATCCCATCTCAGCCAGAAACCGGTCAAGACGCATCGGTCCGTTTTTCCTGCCTTTATCAGCCATCGGTCCCTTTCCTCCCATTGCGTTGTTTAACTTTAGATGTTAACTTTAGATGCTTTCATACGGATGGCTACTGCCATCTCCAGCCGGGATAGTACTTATTCTTCAGGCTCATCCCCGTACCTTTGGCCCAGCCAAGAGGAAATCCCTCCATGGCAGCCAGGCACCATCCCTTAACCGGTCCTTCATCCCCTTCCAGGGAAATAGTCTCCCCCTTCAGATAGCGGAGTACCCTGCTGTCACCCCCGGGGAAGCTGACGGTATTTGGAAACTGCCCGGCCTTCATGGACATGGCCAGGGCCTGGGATGGCTCAAACCGTCCTTTTTTTAGCTCTCCCAGAAAAAGCCCCGTGCGCAGGAATCTCAGGGGCAGGTTCCATGCAAGTCCCTCCGGCAGATAATAGGCGTTGTCCTGGTGTATGACAATCCGCCCATAATCCCATTCTGTGCCGCTCTGCCTTAAAAATGCATCCAGCTCTTTTTCCTTCTCCACAGCCCGGACCCGCTTCCCGGCTGTTCCGGGGTCCATGGGCGGCAGTATCTCCTTACCCCCGTCATCCCCGCCCTTTTTTCGCATCAGGGCCAGAAAATGCCCCTCCCCTTTTAAGCGGTGCGGAAAGAGCCTCATGCAGCCGGAAAGCCCAAACCCGCCGCATGCTCCCGGCACTTTATCAAGGTCCAGACAGCACAGCTGCATCTGCGGAAATTCCTCCAGGACATAGGCCACATTCTCCTCATCCTCCTCCACGGAAAACGTACAGGTAGAATACAGCATATATCCGCCCGGTCTGAGCATGGCTGCGGCCTGGGACAGTATCTGGCGCTGGATGGGCACATAGTATTCCGGTCCCTTTTCATTCCAGTCCTTCACCATATCCTCATCCCGGCGGAACATGCCTTCCCCGGAACAGGGGGCGTCCACCAGTATCTTATCAAAAAACTCCGGCCACACGCCGGCCAGCTTTTCAGGCGCTTCACTGGTAACGCAGATGTTTGCCGCACCGGCCAGCTCCAGATTTTTAAGAAGCGCTCTGGCCCTGGAATAGCTGATGTCATTGGACACAAGCATTCCCCGGCCTTTAAGCTTTGACGCCAGCTCTGTGCTCTTGCCTCCCGGTGCAGCGCAAAGGTCCAGCACCCTGTCTCCGGGAACCACAGGCAGCATGGCTGCCGGGGTCATGGCGCTGGGTTCCTGGAGGTAATAAAGCCCGGCGTAATAGGCCGGATGCTTGGAGGGCCTTAATACCTCCCCGTCCAGCGTCCCGTCATAATAAAAACCATTGTCTGCCCACGGCACCGGCTCCAGGTTCCACGGCACCAGTTCAGCCAGTTCCCCCGGGGAAAGCTTCAGCGTGTTCACCCTGAGACCGGGCTTCCACTCCTCTTTGAAGCTTTCCAGGTACTGCCCGAACTCCTCCCCCAAAAGCTCCTGCATTTTCAGCAGAAAGGCCTCCGGAAGCTGTCTCACATCCGTCATATCATCCGCCCTCATTTCTTTATAACAGTACAGGTCAAAACTGTCACAATTGTATTTATCATATCACATCCGCCGTGATTCTGCCACCGTGCGTTTCTTTCCGGGAAATCCTGGAAATTTTATAAAAGTAATAGGGCACAATAGGAACCAGGGCCGCCAGCCAGGCCGCCGGGTCCGCCAGGCACACTCCCACATACCCGAAGCTTCCTGCCACTGCCGCTACAATAGCAGCCCTGGCAATCAGCTCAAACACGCCTCCCATCATGGGCATAAGTCCGTATCCCAGACCCTGCAGGGCATTTCTGTACAGGAAAATACTTCCCAGGAAGGGATAACACCACGCCACTGCTCTGAAGTACGTTCTGGCCGCACTCATTACCTCAGTCTCCGATGCATCAATAAATATATGGATCAGCATATCCCCGAATAAATGGATGACCAGAATCATAACAGCGCTCCAGACCAGAATCATAACCTGTATGGACTTGACCCCCTGATGGACGCGGTCCATACGGCCTGCGCCCCGGTTCTGCCCCACATAGGTGGCTGCCGTTGCCCCGAACGCCACAAACACAGTGGACACAATGTTTTGTATCTTGCCCGCAGCTGAAAATCCGGCAATGTACACAGACCCAAAGACATTGACGGCTCCCTGTACAATGATAGTGCCTATGGCTGTGATGGAAAACTGAAGCCCCATGGGAATCCCGATGGACAGGAGCCGTCCCATGATGCCGAAGGAGATACGAAAATCCTCCCGGCTCAGCTTCAGTATATCAAATTTCCTCACAATGTAGAGAAAACACAGAAGGGCTGAAACGGCCTGGGCAATCACGGTGGCGTAGGCACAGCCCTCCACTCCCATTCCAAACCAGATGATGAAGGCCACATCCAGAAACACATTGATGACCGCGGAAATAATCAGAAAATACAGCGGTGAACGGCTGTCCCCCAATGCCCTCATAACAGCCGCCAGCCCGTTGTAGGCAGCCGTCGCAAAAAGCCCTGCGTAAATCACAGCCATATAACCGGCCGTGTCATCTATGATTCCATCCGGCGCATTCATCAGGCGGAGAATGGGATAATTAAGTATCTCCAGCGCGATTGTCATGACCAGCACAAAGGCCAGGCACAGATAGATGGACATGGCCACATTGCGGCGCATCCTTTCATATTTCCCGGCTCCGAAATGCTGGGCCACCATAATGGAAAAACCGCTGGTAAGACCGTTGAGCCATCCTATCACCAGAAAAATAAGGGATGTGGTGCTTCCGATGGCTGCCAGGGCATCCACTCCGATGAAACGCCCTGCCACCACGGAATCAGCCAGGTTATAAAACTGCTGGAATATGTTTCCCAGGCAGGTGGGAATCATGAACTGCAAAATCAGTTTTGCCGGCTTTCCGGTTGTCATATTATTAGTCATATATTTATATTCTACCTTTCCAAAAATAGCAGGCATCATTATAATACAAAATCATGGAATATTCCAGTTGTTTTTTATCTGCTTAATGGTATACTGGAAAAATCAGACTTAGACGGACATTTGCAGGGCATTTTTACATGATTGGCAGGGAGACACGCTGTATGAACGGAAAGAAACTTCGCTACGGGTTGGTATTTATTGTTTTGACCACACTTATATATATGCTCATGGAGCTTCGCTATGGCCTTCACATCCGGCCTCTGCGTCCAAAGCATTATGCTGCCGCGGCTGTTCTCGCCGCATGCTCCTGCCTGATTCACAGCAGGCGGGCCGCGGCATCCCCGGGTTATGCAGGGGAACTGTTGTTAGGATGCCGGAATCAGCCCGGACGCATTGTATATATGGATTATCTGAGGGTACTGGCTTCCTTCCTGGTCATCCTCGTTCATGTACTGGAGCCGGCTTACGCCCAGCTTCCTCCCCATACCTTTTCCAGAAATGTGATGGCTGCGGCGGCCGGTCTGGGCTTAAGCTGCAACCTGCTGTTCATGATGCTCAGCGGGGCACTTCTGCTGGGAGGAAGGGAGGAATCCGTCTTACAATTTTATTCCCGGCGCTTTGTCAGGGTGCTGATTCCCTGTTTTGCCTATTACCTCTTATACTTCTTTTATGTGGAAGGCATCTTTGCCCTCAGTCCCGGAAACTGGGGCAGCCTGATACAGAGCTTCCTGTCCAATGACAGCGGCCAGACGCCTCATTTCTGGCTGGTGTATATTATCCTGATGTTTTACGTTGCCGCACCCTTTTTCCGGATCATGTTAAGACACATGACAGAGCCCATGCTGGAGGCACTGGCCGCTGTTATTTTTATCCTGCATTTCATCTGCACTTACGGCCCTCTGGTTCATATACAGTTTGCAGCCTCCTCCTTCCTGGCATCATGGGACTCCATTTTCCTGCTGGGATATTACTGCACCACCCGGTCTGCCATGAAGCATTACCGGCTGTTCATGACGGCAGGCCTGTTGTCAGGGCTGGCAATAGCGGGCTCCATCATGGCCCCGGAGAGCCTGGGCCCCCTGGTTTACAACAACGCGCCTCCCCAGATGCTCTTTACCTGCGCCGTATTTCTCTTCTTCCGAAAACGTGGGGACCGTCTGTTTGCAAGGATTCCCACCCTGCTTTCCGCCATAGGCAGGTACAGCTTCTCCATTCTCCTGATTCACTGGCTGGTACTGCACCGGATTGTAGGCGACGTGTTTGGCATTAACGGCTTGTCCTTTGGAATTGCAGGCGGCATACTGGTATCCTTCCTGCTTACCCTGGTCATCAGCCTGGCCCTCTCCTTCCTGTATGACAATACGGTAGTCCTGTGCATGGACAGAGCCTGTGAGATTTTCTTTGGGGTCTTGGGACGTGTGGGGAAGCGGCTGGGGCGCTTTGCAAAATAGTCATGCTGACAGTCATACTGCATACATGCCTTCGGGGCGCAGTGAAACGGGCCTTTCATGATGGTTTTCATGAAAAGCCCGCTGTCTTTTATCCTCTTACTTTATCCTCTTTTTTATCCCTCTATTTCATCTGCGGTGCTTGGTTTCAGCGGTGCCTGGTTTCATCTGCAGGGACAGCCTGGCATCCTCCTTCAGGAACAATGGGATGGTATCCAGAGGCGCATCTGCCTCAATCCGCGTTCCGCCGTCATATACCATGCCCGTTCCCGCGTCCTTCCACCTGCATCCCTCCGGCAGATAGACCATCCGCTTTCTGGCTCCCGGCTCCACCACCGGGGCTACCAGAAGGTCCGGTCCGAACATATACTCATCCCCTATGTCATATACATTTTTATCCCCGCAAAAATCGTAGAACAAAGGACGCATAACCGGTGTTCCGTCTTCAGAGGCCAGCTTCATCTGTTTCATGATATACGGCTTTAATTCTTCTCTGACATACATATACCGGCGGATGATTTCATAGGCCTCCTCACCAAAACTCCATACCTCATTGGGACCTCCTGAACCGCAGTAACCGTCCGGATTCAATATATCCCTTACCGGATAGGGAAGCCTGAATCCGTGAAGGCGGAATATAGGGCAGAATACGCCGAATTCAAACCATCTAATCATCAGCTCCCGGAATTCTTCCGACTCCGGATCCCCATTGATGAACCCGCCGATATCCGTGGTCCACCAGGGTATCCCGCACATGGCCACGTTAAGCCCTGCCTTCAGCTGTTTTCTCAGGCTGTCAAAGGTGGAAGCAATGTCCCCCGACCACAGTACGACTCCATACCGCTGGGAGCCCAGCCATGCGCATCTGACCAGGTTGCACACTTCCTCACCCTGGGCTTTCAGGCCGTCGTAAAATGCCTTTGCAAACCCCACGCAATAGATATTGCTGACCTCCTCCCCGTTTCCAAGGTACATGCGGACATTGTCGTAATCATAGGGCCGCATCTCCGGCTCCGCCTCATCCAGCCAGAAGGTACGGATTCCATAGTCATAGTAATTTTTCTTAGCCCTGGACCAGAAAAATTCCCGGGCTCCCGGATGGGTGGTATCCACATAAGTCTGGGGACCAAAGAACATAAATACCACGTCCACTCCCCGCTCTCCCCTGAGAATGTAATTATGCTCTCTCATATATGCATAATTTTCACTCCTTGGGTCTATGGTAGGCCAGATGGACACCATCAGTTTGATGCCCATGGACTCCAGCTCACTGACCATGGCCTTGGGATCAGGCCATTTCTCAGGATCAAACTTCCATTCTCCCTGCATGGTCCAGTGAAAATAATCAATGACTATGACTGAAATGGGAAGTCCCCTTCTTTTATACTCCCTGGCCACCTGAAGCAGCTCCTCCTGGGTCTCATAGCGCAGCTTGCACTGCCAGAAACCCGCGGCCCACTCAGGCAGCATGGGAGCCCGGCCTGTGACGGCGGTAAATTTCTCATTGATCTCTCCCGGTGTGTCCCCTGCTATGACCACATAGTCAATCTGCTTTGCGCACTGTACATGCCACATGGTATGGTTGTTGACAAATTCAGCGCGGCCTATGGCGGGATTGTTCCATATGAATCCATATCCCCTGGATGAATATGTATAGGGGATGGTGCATTTTCCGTTCTTCTGAAGCAGCTCCACCGTGCTCCCCTTTAAATCAAAGCAGTCATTGGCGTCCTGTCCCATTCCGTAAAAATGCTCGCCTGGCTCCGCCTTAAAGTACAGGCTTATCTTAAACTGATTGCCTGATGTGACCCTGTATTCCCTGGCCCTGCGGAGAGGGGCCGTGTGTACCCTTCCGTCAATCCAGTATTCCTCCAGAAGCACCTTTCCCGTCCGGGTATTCCGGTAGGTGACGGTGCCGTCGCCTGTAATCGTCACCTGGATTTTACCGTTTGTCATGCAGGCCTTTTCATCGTCCGCTTCTATGATAACTCCCTCAGGAGAGGCCGGTTCCTCCAGAGTCCAGTTGAGAGCTTCATCAATGCGCAGGCTCTTACTGGAGCGGAACCGTATGGCGTCCCTTCCGTATGGTTCAATATAGACCAGCTCTCCTGCTGTCTCCCATATGATGCGGTTTCCCTCTGTCTTTCCCTCATACCTGGGTATTGTGTAATAAGCCACTTACTGCTCTCCTTTCTCTATGACCATGTGGATATCATGGTCCTGCATCCGATTGCCCATATGGATATAAGTCCTTTTATGGTCCATCCTGAAATCAATGTCCTGTCCGTCAGCCTGCACTCCGGCCGGTCTTATGTTGTGCAGGACAAAGGTAAGGTTCATGTCCGTCCTGGTACAGTCAATTTTGACCCTGTCATCCACTGCGTCCATTTCAACCGTAAATCCGTGTTCATAGGAACAGAACCTGCCCTTTCCCTCTGTGGGATAACAGTGGATTTCCCACCGGTCATCCTCCTTCTGTCCTATATATTCCATTTCAGGCCCAATGGGGATGATGGCGTTCTCCTTTACATAGACCGGTATCTTATCTAACGGAACCACCTGTTCCATCCATTTCCCGCCTTCCTCAACCGTATCGTCGTAAAAATCCGTCCACTGACCCCGGGGAAGATAGATTCTCACTGAATTATCTTCATTTATCACAGGAATGACCATAAGCTCTTTTCCAAACAGATACTGGGTATCCAGACCGGCCGCGTTTAAATCTGACGGATAGTCATAGAACACCGGCCTGTGTATCAGTGTGTCCTCTTCCCTGACAGCCAGGGCCTGGTTATAGATGTATGGAATCAGGCGGTAACGCAGGCCCGCGTATTTCCTGTAAACATCAACTGCCTGCTGGCCAAAATCCCATGGCTCCCTGGAATAAAACCCATGGAACCTGGCGTGGGAGCAGAACATGCCAAATTCCAGCCACCGGATATAAAGCTCCGGGCTGCTCTCAAACCAGAATCCCCCTATGTCGCTGGACCAGAAGGGAATTCCGCTGAGGGACAGGTTCAGACAGCCTTTAACGGAGCTTGCAAGGCTTCCAAAATCCGTTCCCGCATCACCGCCCCAGTGAACCGGATATTTCTGGGAGCCGGCCCAGGCGCTTCTGGCCCATATGAGGGCCTTATCTTCCCCAAGCTCCTCCTTAGCGGCCTCGTATGCGGCCTTATTGTACAACAGGGCATACAGATTATGCATGTCCCTGCCGTCGGCGCCTGCATACTTAAAAAATGCCGGGGCGGATTCCCCAAAGTCAACCTTGATGACATCCACGCCCTTCCTGAGCAGGGGTTTTATCAGTTTTTCCTTATACCAGTGAACCGCCTCCGGATTGGTGAAATCAATAAGTCCGTGAGGAAACTGAAGGTCACCGTCCGGATTTCCGGCAAAATATCCGTTGGCAGCCGCCTCGTCATAAACCTCATAGGAGGTCTTTCCCCGTTCAATATAGGGAAGCTGCCAGAGAGACAGCTTATATCCATCCTGGTGGAGTTTTTCAATCATCTCCTCCACCTTTGGGAATTTTTTCTCGTCAAACTTCCAGTCACACACCCAGTTTTCCGTAAACCAGTCCGTATCAATATGTATGACGTCACATGGAAGTCTGCTGCTTCTCATCTGTCCGGCCACCCGCTCCACTTCTTCCCTGGTGCCGTAACTGATTTTACTCATCCAGATGCCGAAGGACCATTTGGGAGGCACCGCAGGCAGTCCTGTCAGCCTGTGATACGCCGGAATAATGTCCTTTATCGTGTCCCCTGTCATCAGAAAATAATCTAGCAGCGCGCCTTCCACCATGGTATAGCTTGCCTTGGATAAGGTTGCCCCCAAATCACACCGTATTTTTCTGGATGTATTATAAAAAATCCCGTATCCCCTGGAGCTCATATAAAAAGGAATATATTTATATCCCCTTTCCGTGTTTACCCCAAGGGAATTGGTGTTCCACAAATCGAACAGTCGGCCCTTTCTTGACACAGACGTAAAATTCTCCCCCAATCCGTAAAACTCCTCATAGGGATCGGACCATGCCGCCTCACAGGCATATTGTTCCTTTGTGTTTCTGTCAAACAGGAATCCCATGGGACAAATCTCATAGGGCATAAAGGAATGGCAGTCCCTGCCGAACTGGCGGTATATGACCTCCCCATCCCTGTTTTTGACAGAAAGATTCCAGGGACTTTTCTGAATCACAGCTGTCATGCATCCGGTTGTCATTACAATCTGGCCCTCTGATTCAGAACAGGTGACGCTGCATTCCGTCTCTTCCATATCCCCAATCATTTCCGTTCTGTTTTCCGGCACACAAAAGCCCTCCGCCATGGTGACCCGCAGCGTATTTTCATTCACAAATCTGAGCCGTATGGACAGGTTCCCACGGTTTGGCTTTTCTGTAAACACATGGCGGTAATCCAGATACCTGTATGTATAATTTTCATCCACATACAAGCCCTCTGCCAGGATATCGCATCCCTTTGGGACAGGGGTGCAGGATTTCACCCTGTGCACCAGCAGCATGGTCAGGTTTTTTGACCGGCTGATTCTGGGAAATACAGGCATGTTCTCAAATAATTCTTCCTCACGGGCTATGTTCTCTTCGGATAGACCGTGCATGATTTCTCCAAGGCTTTTCTCCATCTTTTTACTCCTCTCACCCTTTGACTGAGCCGGCGGTCAAGCCGCTGACTATGTATTTCTGCAGACAGATAAACACAATAACAATGGGAAGCACCACTACGGTTGAGTAGGCCATTAAAATCTCCCATCTGACTCCCAGCTCGCCCATGGCCTTGTAAAGAATCAGCGGCAGGGTCTTTAGCTTTTCCTGATTCAGGAATGTCAGGGAGAACACCATGTCGCCCCAGGACATGAACAGAGCCATGGAAGTGGCTGTCACGATACCCGGATAGCTGATGGGAACCATGATGCGGATGAATGTCCCCAGGGGACCGCATCCGTCAATAATGGCAGCCTCCTCCAGTTCTTTGGGTATGTCTTTAAAATATGTCCTCAGTATGATGACCACAAATGGTATTGTAATGGTTGCGTCGGACAGGATAACTCCCAGATGATTGTTGATCAACCCCAGTTTGTTAAAATTCACAAACAGAGGCGTCAATATCAGTGAACTGGGCAGCATCTGGGCCACCAGGAAGATGAATAAAAGCACACTTATCATCCTGCTTTTAAACCTTGCCAGTCCATAGGAGGCCGGAACCCCTAATACCAGGGTGAGGGCTGTTGCCCCGAACGAAACCACAACACTGTTTTTAAGATATGTAAACAGGCTGATCCCATGCTCATTTTTCAGGATATATGAATCAAACACAATCCTGCTGGGGAAAAAGGACGGGTTGGAAAAAGATTCCCCCGGCGGTCTTAGCGATGTGGCCACCATCCAGTACAAAGGAAACAGGAATACACAGGTAACCAGTATGCCTGCGGCTGTCAGCACTGCCTTCCTCCGGCCTTCCATACGTTCTCTATCCTTCATAGTCCTCACCTCCTAATTTTCATCTTCCCGCGTCACAATATGAATATAAATCATTCCCACCGCCATAAGCATTACAAACAGGATGTTGGCAACGGCCGCTCCCTGGGAGAAGTTATATTCACTGAAGGAATAGCGGTAAGCCAGGGTGGACAGCATCTCCGTGGAAGAGCCAGGCCCTCCCCCTGTCATCACATACACCAGGTCAAACACCTTAAAGGTATAGATGAATCCCAGCGTAAGCACCGATATGATGGCCGGCCTCAAAAGAGGCACTGTAATATAAAAGAACCTTTGTATTCTGGTGGCTCCGTCAATACTGGCCGATTCATAAATATCCTGGGGTACCGTGGTCAGCGCCGTTGCCAGAAGAATCATGTTAAACGGAACTCCCTTCCATATGTTTGCGATTATGATGGCTGCCATGGCCGTATTCCCATGTGCCAGCCATTCCACCGGCTTCTGAATCAGGTGCAGCCCCATCAGTATACGGTTCATGATTCCTATATCGCTGTTGAACATGTATTTGAACACACCGGCTACCGCAACCATGGGAATCATCCAGGCCACCACATTGACGGCCCGCAGGGGTCCGGCTCCCTTAAAATCCTGGCCGAAAAACAGCGCCATGAGAAACCCGATGGGGAACTGGAATACAAGACACCACAGGGTGAATACCAGGGTATTCTTTACGGCAATCCAGGTGACCTCTGTCCTGCATATTTTCTGGTAAATCTTAAGTCCCACAAAATGGCTGTCGCCTGTGGCAAAATTCATCAAATCCACATTCTTAAAGCTCATGATTATATTGCTTATAATTGGGAAAATAATCATGATGGTCATGAACGCTGCACCCGGCAGGACAAACGCAAACAGTGTCAGCTTCTTCTTAAAGAAATATCCTCTCTTACTTCCCATATTCCCACTCCATTTCACAAAAAGGGCGCTGCTGCGCGCCCTCTTCTTTATTCGCTGATGATTTCCGCAACCTCTGCCGCTGCCTGCTTCAGTGCATCGTCCACTGATTTGGCACCCGAGAGCACATCCTGGTACGCAAACTGAATCGCACTGGAAATCTCAGGCCATTTCGGATGAGGCCCCCTGGCCTTGGCAAGCTTTAACTGTTCCGTATAGACCGAAAGAATTGGGTCATCCAGCCACAGGGTACTCTCCGCCACAGCATCTTCCCTTGGTGATATGTAACCGGCATCCTCACAGAATTTCCTGGAATTCTCTTTGCTGCTGAGGAATTTCATTAATTCCCAGGACGCTTCCCTGTTGTCATCCTTCATCATCATGATGTTCCCTCCACCTATGGGAGAAGCGGCATTTTTGTAGTTGGGGAAGGTAACCACACCGTAATTCAGATCCGGGTTCTCATTCTGGATATTGGTATTCAGCCAGCTTCCTGCCACCATCATGGCCGACTTGCCGGTTGCGAACAGGGAAGCGCACATATCTGCCTGGGTCATGGATATCAGCTCCTTGCTCATATATCCGTTCTGGTAGAAATCATTAATCATGGTAAGGGCTTCCCCGGCCCCCTCTGAATCCAGGCTGTCATAATCCGCCCCTGCCTGCCAGATAAACGGAAGCACATCAAAGGTCCCTTCCTCTGATTTAATCAGGGACATTGTAAGCCCGTAATGGTCTGCCGTGGTAGTCTTGGCCGTCATGTCCTTAAAGTCATCCCAGGTCCAGTCGCTGTCAGGATACTCCAGTCCCATTTCATCAAAAATGTCTTTATTATACATGATGGCAAGACAGTTGCTATAATAGGGAACCCCGTAATACTTATCCTCGTACCGGGCAGAGTTGACCGGTGCCTCAAAATAATTCTCCAGCTCTCCCCAGGCCTCCACCTCGCTTGTGATATCCATGGCTGCTCCCATGGCTGCAAATGAAACATTGTCCACGGTATCACAAAGCGTAACGTCCGGCAGCTGATCCGCAGCCACGCCAATGGACAGCTGTTTCTTGATTTCCGCGAAAGCCACGCTCTGGGTTTCCACCTTGATGCCGGGATGCAGTTCCTGGAACTCATCAATCATCTGAAGCAGAAGCGTTGCCTGGTCCGGAGAAATGTGATACCACATTTCAATGGTGGTCTGCTCCTGTCCCTGAGACGCCTGGGTTTCTGCGGACTGGCCTGTGGTGCCTGCGTCTGTGCTGCCCTGGCTGGTACTGGTGCCGGAACCGGAACACCCTGCCAGCATCACCGCTGCCAGCCCAAGGGCAATTCCTTTTGTGAATAAACGTTTTTTCATGTAATCCCCTCCTGTATTTTCTGTCATCTGATGTCTTAAGTATATCCATTTAATCCAATTTAGGGAATTCCATTATTTTAACTTCATTTTGATATTTTAACCAAAATACATTCCACTTTTTTAAACCATATTGACTATTTTGATGGTTAAAATTATAATTAAGCCACTTATTAGTACTACATTTCGGCGCGAGGGGGGATTTATGTGAGAAAATTCATCCCATGGATAAAGGGACATTTTTTATATAAAATACGATACCAGATTACCATTTTCCTGTTCTTTGTGACCTTTCTCCCGGTCATCAGCATTCAGCTTTTTAACTATGAAAAGACTTCCGAAATGCTGTTTACTAAAAACCACTCCCTCCTGGCAGATAACCTGCAGCTGACCCAGAACAGCATCAATAACGTGCTGACGGATTACAAACGTATCCTGTTCCAGATATCCACCGATGTTACCTGCATGGATAATATACTGGAACTGTCCAAGGTATCTCCTGATTCCGCAGAATACAGGCGCATCTCTGAGTCGCTGGAAACATATATCAAAGCCAATATTCTCATGTACCCGGAAATACAGGCATTGTGTGTCATCAGCACCACCGGCACCCCCTATATCTACGTTCAGAAACGCCAGAAAACCCAGCCAATCATAGATTATTTTGAGGCGAATAAGGAAGAACTGAACCAGCTTCTTCTCTCGTCGACCCGTTCCATCATTGGTTCCGTCCACGACGGCAGCCCTTATTATGACCCTGAGCACCCGGTATTCTTTCTGGGCAGCAGAACCATCCATTATGAAAAAATGAAAATAACCGGCAGCATACTTCTGTTCATCTCACCGGATAAGATGAACTCTGCCATCAATAACCCGGATTCCCAGGTCTATCCCTTTACGGATAAACTACTGGTGGATTCCTCCGGAAGGCTTATCTGTTCCAAAGACAGAAACACCGGAAAAATCCTTGGCAGCCTGGAAAACTACAAAGCCATAGACTGGGACAGCCTCTCCTCTGACTCCGGGGACATGCAGGGGGATTATCTGGTATCCCAGATACCGCTGGAGCATTTTGACCTGCACCTTATAAATATAGTGGATTACAGACAGATGACAAAGGACCTGGAGGCGCTGTGGACCACCATTACCCTGGCCATATCAGCCATCCTGCTGGTGTCCATGCTGGTCGCCTATGTGCTCTGCCACAAGTTCATATTCTCCATTGAAAATGTGGCCGCCAAAATGAATCTGTTTGACGAGCATCATCTGGATGTGGAAATCAGGAACATGAGCAGGAATGAGCTTCGCATCATAGAATCTTCCTTTAACCGGATGCTGGGGCAGATCCGGGGCCTCTTGGATGAAAACAAGCAGCAGTATAAGAAAATCTGCGAGGCTGAGTTAAAATCTCTGGAGCTCCAAATCAATCCCCACTTTTTGTTCAACACCCTGGATTCCATCTGTTGGACGGCTGCCCAGGAAAACTGTCTGACCGTAAGCGAACAGCTCAACAAGCTGGCTGCTATTCTGCGCCACACAGTATATAATATGAACTGCGTGGTTCCTCTCCAGGATGAAATCTGCTGGATGCAGAATTATCTGGATTTACAGAAAAGCCGGTTTCACGGCCGTTTCTCCTACGACATACACGACCTGACAAAGGGCAGGCGAATTTATATCCATAAGCTGCTTTTACAGCCGTTTTTGGAAAACGCCCTGATTCACGGATTTGAAAATCTGCCCCGCAAGGGCCGTCTGGAGATTGCCTGCCGTATCACCGGACAATCCCACCTGCTCCTTGAGGTGGCTGACAACGGCTGCGGCATACCGGAAGATAAGGTGAGGGAAATCAATCTTCTCTTTACCACAGGACGGTCCGCCTTTACCGGCATAGGGCTGACTAATATTGCTTACCGCACAAAGGGCTATTATCCTCACAGCCGTATTTTTGTGTCATCCTCTCCTATGGGCACCTGCTTTAAGATATTTATACCAATGAATGAAATGGAGTGAAAAATATGTTTCGATTGTTGATTGTGGAAGATGAAGAAAACTCAAGAAAAGGGCTGAAATCCACGCTTGCACCCATACCGAACCTGGAAATCGACACTGCCTGCGATGGACGGGAAGGCTGCTTAAAGGCCATACGATGGAATCCGGATATCATTATCAGCGATATCCACATGCCTGTCTGGGACGGACTTGTGATGACGGAAAAGCTCTGCAAAAAGGGATTTGCAGGCACCATATATCTGCTGACCGGATACGCGGAATTTGAATATGCCAGAAAGGCCCTGCAATACCATGTGGAAGATTACATCCTGAAACCGGTGGTCCCCTCAAAACTCAGGAATCTCATTGAAGTCAAATTAAAAGACCTGAACAAAAAAAGAAACAGCCAGAATCCCCAGCTATGCCATCTCTTATCCGATGAAGATTCGGTGCTTCTCACGGAACGCCTGGCTCCCTTCTGCTATACGGATTACTTTCTGGCCGTGGTTTATATGGAACGGGAACACCATCTTCCCCTGGAGGTCAAGGAAACTGTCATAGAAGAGCGGGGCCATTATATCCTGACCCTGCCGGATAAGCACTACCGGGGCATCCTCATAGGCTTTACAAACCACATGATTAACCACGGCAAAATTGACCGGATTTCATCCCTGCTGGAGCCATACGAGCATCTGACCTGCATTTATGAAACACGGCAGGCTGGTTTTATTTCAAACTGGCTTCTTGCCTTTGAACAGCTCCGGAAGGCCATTCCCTGGACCATCACCTGCCGCTCCCGCTTTCTGTCCTACGATACATACATGGAGCAGGAGGCAGGAGAATTAAACGAGGATGTATTTTTCAAGAAGGACCTGCAGCGTATGCTCTGCGGCGGCGACTTTGACGGATGCAGGAAAATACTGCTTAAAAAAATAGGCCAGATGCAGGCCAATGCCTGCCATCCCAGCCATATTCTTGCCGCTGCCGTATCCGGCCTGGTCAAGTTTGACTCCAAACAGGCCTATCTGGAGGCGGTAAACCAGATGGCGGCTGCCAGAACCATGCATGAAATCAGGACCTGTATTGATTCCTATTATGAGACATGCAAGGGCAGACCCGCGTCCGCCGGCTATTCCCCCCTGATACAAAAGGCCCTTCATGTAATTGATAAGAGCTATAAGGAACCTATTTCCCTGAATTCCGTTGCGGAACAGCTCAACATCACTCCCCAGTATCTGAGCCGGTTATTCATGAAGGAGATGTCCCGCTCTTTTGTGGACTATCTGACCTCCTACCGCATGGAGCGCGCCAAAAACCTGCTCCAGGATACAAACATGAAAATCAACATGATCTGTGTCCAGGTAGGGTATCAGGATGCCAAATATTTCTGTACCCTGTTCAAAAAAATAACCGGAGTGACCCCCAACCAGTACCGCGCCAGCAGCCCTAATATGTAAACACCAGCCGCTTCTTTTCCAGCCATTTGAGAATCCAGTAAGGATTCACGCTCATTTCCTCATTGTGGTCCGTCTTAATATAAATCCCCACATGGAGATGAACATCAAAGTTCCCCCTGGTTCCCTCTGTCTTTCCGTATCCCGTATCCCCCATGTATCCGATCAGCTCCCCTGCCTTTACCCTGTCTCCTTCCTTAAAGTCTCCGGCATAGCTGTAGAGGTGCGCATAGTACAGGTAGGCTCCCCCGGGAGCCCGCACGCCTATGCGCCATCCCCCCATTTCCAGCCACCCTATTTTTTCAATGATTCCGTCCGTCATGCTGACAACAGGATAATATCCGGGCGGCATTTTTGAGCCCATGATATCGCAGCCTTCATGGCGGCGTTTTGGGCTGTTTTTCCGGCCGCCGTTCTCTCCGCCGTTGTCCCCGCCGCCATTGTCCCCTCTGCCGTTCTCCCCGCCGCTTACATACCCCCGCCCGTCCATCCAGCCGTCCTCAAACACCACCTCCGGCGTGTCCTTATTCCGGCTCTCTGGTATTGGAAAATACTTTAAATCCCCCAGGACAGTCCCGTATGCATGTTTCAGCTTTCGGTAGTCCGCAGGCCTGGCCGCAGCCAGCAGCCTGTTATTATACCTGGTGTCCTTAAGGCCTGTAAGGTCATAATCATGTTCCACCATCAAGGTGGCAACCATGTCCGGATCCAGGTTGTCAAGCCCTGCCACCGCATCTCCCAGACTCATGGCCCTGAAATCATCGCTCTCCCAGGAATACGGCTCCAGCTGGTAATAATCCGGATTCGCAATCAGATAATTGGTAATGGAACACTGGAATACCGCCAGCAGCAAAATAAGAATCAAAGGCATAGCCCGCCACCCTTTACAATATATTTGTATAAACCATTGTATTCAGGTGCGTATGAAAAAATCCATAGGAGGCGTTCTGTCTGTCCTCTGTCTGCTTATGCTGTTATTCAACCCCGGACTTGCACTGGAAGGTGCCAGGCAGGGTCTTGTACTTTGGGGAAATGTAGTCCTTCCCACTCTCCTTCCCTTCATGATATGCTCCGGCGTCATCGTGGCCATGGATGCCATCCATATCCTCACGGGACCCTTTAATCCCATCCTCTCAGGCATTCTGTCCCTGTCAGACCAGGGCAGCTTCTGCCTGATGAGCGGGCTGTTATGCGGTTATCCCATGGGTGCCAAGACCACCAGCGACTTTTTAGACCAGGGCAGACTCTCTGTTCAGGAGGGAAAATACCTGCTGGCCATCAGCAATCATCCCAGTCCCATGTTTGTGCTGGGATATGTAATGGCCCAGATTGCCCTGATTCCCTCCATGGCATCCCCCTGCCCGCTGTGGGCTGTCCTGGCAGCCCTGTATCTTCCCATACTCCCCATCTCCATATTAGCCAGATGCTGCTATCATTACAACCGGCAGACCCGTGAGGAAGCATGTCCTTTGGCGGCACAGGCAGCACCGGAAAAAACAGCCTGCTTTTCCTTTGACACTCACATGATGAGCTGTTTTGAAACCATGGTCAAAATAGGCGGTTATATCATGCTGTTCTCTATCCTGGCTCTGTATCTGACCGTGTTTCCGTTTCAGATGCCTCCCCTGCTCCGCCCGGCCCTGTTGGGAAGTGTGGAAATCACCACCGGCATCCAGATGATAGCATCCTCCGTGCCCGGAAGTATGGGAGCCCTACTTATCATTGGCTCCGCTGCCTTCGGCGGATTTTCAGGCATATTTCAGACAAAAAGCGTATTAAAAAATGCCGGATTGTCCATCCGGCATTATATGCTGTGGAAAATGCTCCACAGCGCGCTGTCCTGTCTTATATTTTATGTATCCCTGTGCTGATAGCCTATCCCTGTGCCGGCAGCCTATGCCTGCTGCTGGGCGTCATCCATCTCCTGAGGCGCCTGGCCTTCGCCCTCCTCCGGCCTCACAATGCCTCCTGACAATTCATTCCGGTTTGAGGAAACAATGTCATAGCTGGACTGCATGGAAGACATAAAGGCGTCAAAACGTCCCCTTGCCCCTTCCATGGTATGGTTGATGATGGTCTGGAGACTGCGGAGCATGTCGTCTGTATACTGAATGGAACTCTGGCGGATTCCATTGGCATCGTTCACAGCAGAGTCCACAATGGCCTGGGCCTGTATGCTGGCCTGCTCCACCACTTCGTTGGCATGGGCATATGCGCGCTGCATGATTTCATGCTCATTAATCATCTCCGAAGTCTGTTCGCTGGCCTGGGCCACCATGGAATCCGCCTGCTTCTTGGCATCATCCAGCATGGCATCCGCCTGGGCCTGGGCTTCATTCAAAATGGTTTCCTGCTGGCTGATGATTTTCTGATATTTCTTAATTTCATCCGGTATCCTGAGTCGCAGCTCTACCAGCAGTTCCTCCAGCTCTTCCTTATTGACAATAATTTTGCTGTTTGATAATGCCTGGAACTTACAGCTGTCTATATATTCCTCGATTTCACTGATTAACTGCTCTATCCTACTCATCATGTCAACCGTCTCCTCTCCTCCAGCTTCTCTCTTACCCTGGCTGCAATGACCGGATGGAGGAATTCACTGATATCCCCCTCGTACTCCGCAATCTCTTTCACAATGCTGGAACTCAAATATGAATATTTTAAATTCGTAGTCAAAAATATAGTATCAATCTCCGGCGCAATGACCCTGTTGGTCTGCGCCATCTGAAGTTCGTATTCAAAATCCGTAATGGCCCGCAGTCCTCTGACCACGATATCCGCATGACTCCTGCGCACAAAGTCAATGAGCAGGCCTTCAAATGACTGAATCTCCACGTTAGGCAGGGACGAAGTCACTTCCTTTAACATATTAACACGTTCCTGGGCAGAAAACAACGGGCATTTTGCCTTATTGTTAAGGACCCCGATGATTAATTTATCCACCATCTTTGCTGTGCGCTCTATGATATCATAATGGCCTAATGTAACCGGGTCAAAGCTTCCCGGATATACTGCTGTCCTCATCTACTCTCCTCTGCCAACGAACACATGCTTGTTGGTCTTGTACTCTTTGCTTTTTATCATATGCCATCCGGATTCTTCCAGCCATCCAAACTCAGTTTCCCTGGATGCCTCAATTACAATCAAGGTTTCCTCCGTAACCATGGGGGAATGGTTCAGATAATCCAGAACCAGCCGTTCATACTCATGATTATAGGGCGGATCCATAAAAACAATATCAAACCTGTAATTCTTGCCCTCCAGGCGCTTCAGGCCGGTTATCACATCACAGCCCATCACCATGGCCCGTTCCTCCAGCTTTGTCCTGCTCAGGTTCTCCCGGATGCACTCCAAAGCCTTTGGATTGTTCTCAATCATTACAGCCAAACCGGCTCCCCGGCTCAGCGCTTCAATTCCTATGGCCCCGCTGCCGGAAAAAAGATCCAGGAACATGCAGTCCGCCAATTCCGGCTGAAGCATGTTAAACAGCGTTTCTTTGATTCTATCAGTGGTGGGCCTGGTATCCAGCCCATCCAGTGTCTTTAAAAGCAGCCTTCTGGCACTGCCTGCGATTACTCTCATTCAATAACTCCCGCTTCCATACGCCGCACACTTGCAGCAATTTTCATACCAAACAAGTATAATATGAAAATTCCAGATATACAAGGGTTTTTTTAGGATTTTTGCAACATTTCCCTCATTATTTGGGAGCAGGAAGCCCCTGGGCAATCCGTCCGGTAAATTCCGCAATGTTCATGGTCTGCATGTATACCTTGCCAGGTCCTGTCAGTTTAGTGAGGAACAGTCCCTCGCCGCCGAACAGGATATTTTTCACGCCTTTAACTGTCTCAATTTCATAGGATATGCTGGGTTCAAAGGCAAAGACATTTCCCGTATCCACCTTAATCACTTCTCCGGGGGCCAGAACCCTCTCCACCACATCTCCATCCACCTCCAAAAAGGCCATGCCGCTTCCCTGTATCTGCTGAAGGATAAAGCCCTCTCCGCCAAAGAATCCGGCCGTAAACTTCTTAGTCAGTACGGTATTGATTTCTACTGTTGGCTGGGCGCACAGGAAAGCTCCCTTCTGGCAAATCAGGCTGGTCTTTGCCGTATCTATGGCCAATATCTTCCCCGGCACAGTGGATGCAAACGCAATGGTACTGTCCGGCCTGGACGCCGTATAGGTAGCCATAAACAGGGATTCGCCGGAAAACATCCTTCCCAGTCCCTTCATAAGCCCTCCCTTTACATTGGAGTCCAGTGTAAAACCGTCGCTCATCCATGCCATGCCTCCGGACTGCGTATACATAGCCTCTCCCGCCTGCAGCCTGATTTCAACGGCCGGCAGTATATCTCCCAACATTCTGTAATCCATGTAGTGTTTCCTCCTTAGATGTTTTCATTTGTGTAACAGTATACCATATGAAGTGTTAAAATCCTTTACATTACTCTTAATATTTATGATTGAAAATCATCGGCTTAAGGTATCCAAAATAACCTCCCATTTATTGGTATCAATCTCCAGAAATCTATATCTCTGCCTACTATCTTTACAAATACCGGTCCACAAACCGAAACACCCGGTCCCAATACTCTGCCCCGCCCACCAGCGCTGCCTGCACATGGGCCGCGCCTGCCACTGCAAGACATTCCTTTTCGCTTCTGCAGGCGTCATAGAGCTCCTTCATCATCTCAAAAGGAACAAACCGGTCCTCCGTGCCGTGGATGAAAAACATGGGCAGTCTGGTCCCTGCCACGCATTTCAATGCATCCGCCTCTTTCATACCATAACCGGCCCTTATGCGGGTGACAAAATCCGCGCAGTATAAAAATGGGAACGCAGGCAGATGGAACTGGGACTTCATCTGATATGACAAAACAGACCAGGCGGACGTATAACCGCAGTCTTCCACCGCTGCCTTTACATTGGAAGGCAGCTTCTCTCCGGCAGCCATCATGACCGCAGCAGCTCCCATGGATACTCCATATAATACGATTTCCGAATCCGGATATTGCCTCACAAGCCAGCATATCCATTCTTTGATATCCAGGCGGTCATGCCATCCCATTCCCACATATGTACCCTGGCTCTTTCCGTGACCTCTGGCATCCGGCAGAAGAAGATTAAATCCCGCCTGATAAAAAGCCAGAGCTTCCCTTCCAAACCACATACCGGAATCATCATATCCATGGATCAATACAGCCCATTTTTTATTTGGTTTTTTCTGTCTGCACAGATAGCCATGAAGTCTTAACTGGTCAAAAGACTCGATTTCCCGTTCTTCGTACTGCGCTTTAAGCATTGTTACTGCTTCTGGTGCATTTCGTTCCTCCCCCGGCACTTTTTCTTCTTTCTCTGTGCCGGGCGCTGGTTTTAACAGGGCTGATTTATCTGTCGATGCATCCAGGGCAATATGAAAAAAATATTCTCCGGCCAGCAGTCCGGCGATTGCTGTGGCTATTCCTGCTGTTATACCCGCAGCAATTCCTGTGGTAATACCTGCGGCAGTTCCAACCTCCGCACCTGTCATAGATTTCTTCATCCGATACCGCCTCCTTAAAAATAAATATTAACTTCTACTATACTATGGCAATCAGTTTTAAAGGTCCATGCGTTCTAAAAAAGCCGATTTCCTGTTTTAACCAAAATACGAAGAACCTTCTAGTTTATAATTTTTGAATCATCACATAATAGGATTGTAACACAAAACAAGCCATGAACCACTAAACAATTTCATGGCAAATATAATACAAGGAGGCGTTTTATTATGTCTAACAATTCTAACAGAACAAATGTACCTGAAGCAAAGGAAGCAATGGACAGATTTAAGATGGAGGTTGCTAACGAGATTGGTGTACCGTTAACCAACGGATACAATGGTAACCTGACTTCTGCACAGAATGGTTCCGTAGGTGGCTATATGGTTAAGAAGATGATTGAAGCCCAGGAGCGTCAGATGGCAGGTAAATAAATCCTCCCTTTCTGAAGGATTTCTGAAGTAAGATTGTATCATTGCTGGAAACAGCAGAAAGGGGCTGTTGCAAAAGTAGATAAATAATCTACTGGAGCAACAGCTTCTTTTCTGTACAA